>Ga0299914_10000032_pt1 | contig 97449 bp, 95 predicted proteins | sample RVTome_10_FD_201361 | JGI IMG/M metagenome (GOLD analysis project Ga0299914, IMG submission 201361) | Soil microbial communities from uranium-contaminated site in the Upper Colorado River Basin, Wyoming, United States - RVT153D57 (version 2) ... | reverse complement strand
GAAGCGCTGGCGCCGCTGCCGCTCGCCGAAGCGCTACAAGGGCCTGCGGCCCGGCAGGAAGGTGTTCTGGGTACGCGCGACTCTGCGGGGTCAGGTCGGCAAGCCCGACAAGCGCAGATGGCGGGTGATCCGATGAGGGCCGCCGGCGCGCTGTTCCTCCTCGTCGCCACCGGCTTTTTCTTCACCGCCCCGCCAGCACAGGCGCAGGATTACGGTTTCGTCACCATGTGGGGCAGCCAAGGCTCCGGCGACGGGCAGTTCGGGTCCGCCCAGGGCGTCGCCACCGACGTCGCCGGCAACGTCTACGTCATCGACTGGCTCAACGCTCGGGTTCAGAAGTTCAAGTCGAACGGACGCTTCCTGACCAAGTGGGGAAGCAAGGGCACCGGGGACGGGCAGTTCGATGGCGCCTTCGGCATCGCCACGGACCCCGCCGGCAACGTCTACGTCGCCGACACCAGCAACGACCGGATCCAGAAGTTCACCTCGAATGGCGCATTCATCACGAAGTGGGGGAGGAGCGCGGGGAGGGACAGCTTTGGAGGGGCCCGCAGCGTTGGGGAGGTCCGCAGCGGCGACGATGGGCAGCTCGAATCCCCCCTCGGCGTCGCCACCGATCCCGCCGGCAATGTCTACGTCGCCGACAGTGGCAACCATCGGGTTCAGAAGTTCACAGCGAACGGTGCCTTCATCACTAACTGGGGGAGCGAAGGCGGCTTCAACGGGCAGTTCCGATTGATCCGTGAGATCGACGCTGACGCCGCCGGCAACGTTTACGTTTACGATCAACAGGACTCTGGCGGCCACCCGCGGATCCAGAAGTTCACCTCGAATGGCGCATTCATCACGAAGTGGGACATCCCCCAGTCCCATGGCATCGCCACCGACGCCGCCGGCAACGTCTACGCATCCGACTTCATCAACGACGCGATCCGGAAGTTCACAGCGAGCGGTGCCTTCCGTGCCAAGTGGGGGGGCTCTGGCGACGGCAAGGGGCAGTTCGTCTATCCCACGGGAGTGGCCATCGATGTCGCCGGCAACGTCTACGTCGCCGATGAAGGCAACAACCGAATCCAGAAGTTCGCCCCGCTCCCGCCCCGGCCGGCGCTGAAGAAGGGCCCCAAGGGCAAGACAAAGAAGCGCAAGGCCGTCTTCTTCTTCCGCTTCCGCTCGCCGACCCCCGGCGCCCGCTTCCAGTGCCGCCTGACCGGCCAACGCGTGCCCAAGAAGCAGAAGCGCTGGCGCCGCTGCCGCTCGCCGAAGCGCTACAAGGGCCTGCGGCCCGGCAGGAAGGTGTTCTGGGTACGCGCGACTCTGCGGGGTCAGGTCGGCAAGCCCGACAAGCGCAGATGGCGGGTGCTCCGGTGAGTCGATCGTCTAGCCAGAGGCCGCTCGGACACCCGGCAACCCGCTCCCGCCCCGAACTGATCGGAGTTTGACGTGTCTCCAATCCAGTGGCGACATCCTTCCGCTTGGCCGGCAGCCGCAGCCTGCCTCGCACTCGTCTTTGGCTTCGTCGCTTTCGCGACCGGGTGCGGTGGAGGTGGCGGTGGGGAGCAGATCGCCGAGTCGAGTGGGGCGACGACGGGCGGGATGGGCGACGGCGGAGGTGAAGACGACGGCGCAGCGGAAGCGATGACCGTCAAGCGGTTGCTCAACCTAAGGATGCCGCCCGTGCAGGGGCCGGTCCCGACGGGGGAGCCGACGATGCTCGCGGCAAAGTGGGTGAACGGCGTCCACCCGGAAACCATCCTTCCTCCGGGCGAAGGGGCCGAGATTCCGAGCGTGGCTGTCGTGATGGGGGTCAGCGCGCGGGGCATCGGGAACGAGGATGTCCAGGCTGTGGTTGGGGACATAACCGGCGATGGTGTCGACGATGGTGTCGTGACCAGGGTCTGGAACGGTGGTGGCAGCGGGAGCTGGTCGGACACGATCGCCTTCGATGCCAGCGGCGAGCACCTCGGAACCGTCCCAGTCGAAGAGCAGATCGGGTCGCTTGGACACGGCGATCTGGGCAACAGCCCCGCGCGAGACTCGCTGCGAATCGTGGATGGAGAGGTCGCGCTCGTGGCACACGTATATGCGGGCTCGGACCCCGACTGTTGCCCGTCGATCGAGGCACCGCTGCGATTCCGGTGGAACGGGTCGGACTTCGAGTTGGTGGGCGATGCTTCGCGATCGAATGAAGCAGGTTCAAGTTAAGGGCCTTCGTCAGACGGGGTTCCGCGCCCGCAGCCGGTTCCGACTGGCCGCCGGGAAAGAGCGCGTGGACGGTGGTGCTCGCTTCGAAGAGATCGGGATCTGGGCTGAACGTTCCGCGGGCTTCGACGACGCCTACAAGAGGCACGTCAGTGGCCGGTAGCCGGTGCCTGCAATCCGGACCGGTTGCTCTGCTGGCGAGCGCATTGCTGTCGGCGATCGTCGTGGCCGGCTGCGGCGGTGATAGCGGCTCAGAGGTGATCCTCGAGCCGGCCGCGTCGACCGGGTCGGACACCTTCACCGTTTCGGTGGCAACTGAGAGGGTGCAGCTCAGCGGTGGCGAGCTCGATACGCTCTCAGGAAGCAGAGACGAGGTCGAGTCGGTCACGGGCTCGACTCCGGAGCTCTATGGCGGCACCGGGGAGAAGGCGGCCTGCGACGCCGCGCAGCTGATCTCCTTCTTGGAGCGCAACCCCGGCAAGGCCGCAGCGTTCGCGGCAGTAATTGGAATCTCGCAGGGGGAGATCGAGGAGTATGTGAACGGGCTCACGCCGCTCATCCTGCGCGAGGACACGCGGGTCACCAACCACGGTTTCGAGGACGGCGAAGCGACTCCCTTCGACGCGGTCCTGCAGGCGGGCACCGCAGTCTTGGTCGACAGTCGCGGCGTTCCCCGCGTGCGCTGCGCATGCGGCAACCCGCTTGCCGAGCCGATCGCGGTTTCGTCCTCGCCCGAGTTCTCGGGAGATGCTTGGAGCGGCTTCGACGAGCGCCGCCTGATCGCGATCTCTGCGGCCGAACGGTCCCTGCAGAGCTTTGAGGTCGTCGACGTCGAAACCGGAGAGACTTACGAGCAGAGTGTGGGTGCCGGTGGGCAGAATCTCTGTGCCGAGTTTGCGGACGATCTCGTCTTGGACGCGGCCGGGCAGTCCTGCAACGCCGAGGGGTTCTCCTGTGCGCTGACGGCCGAGGAGGCGGCGCGGCGTGGCGGCGGTGAAACCTGCGAGGACATCTACGCCGAGCTTAAAGAGTCAATGTCGCAGGAATCGCAGTAGCAGGACGAGGGACCTCGGGCCACTGCACTGTTTGCGATCCGGCGGCCGACGCAGAGTTCAACGAAGATAGAGAAGGCGATTCTCCTGCGAGGAGGCGACTCGCATTCTCCAGGAGTCGATAGGAGCGTGGCACCGCCCCAAGTGGGTTCGAACTCGTCGTGGGTCGAGGTGAGGAGGACCGGCCAGCGGCCGGCGGGATCGAGCGAGGATCAGCGTGCACATCCCGTTCTCAGGCTAGCCGGGACGAAGCGCACGCGGACGGTCATCTGCGGACGCAACCCCCGACCTACACTGGATTCATGACCACCACGCGGCGCACCGCCGATCCCTGGCGAGACCCCGACGTGATCGACTCACGGGCGCCGCGTTTCAACCAGGCGGTCGTCGGGACCGTCGCGCTGGCCGGCGCCCTCCTCGGCTGGCCGCTGCTCTGGGCACTGATGGGCGCGCAGCTGCTGATCGGGCTGACCATGGGACGGCGCTTCTGCCTCGCCTGCCTCGCCTACTTCGAGCTGGTACAGCCCCGCTTCGGAGAGGGCGAGCTGGAGGACTCGCGCCCGCCCCGCCTCGCCAACGCGATCGGCTTCGCCTTCCTCGCCGCTGCGGCGCTCGCCTGGTGGCTGGGCTCGCCCACCGCCGGAACCGCGCTCGGAGCGCTGGTCGCCTTCCTGGCGCTGCTGGCCGCGGCGAGTGGCTTCTGCGCCGGCTGCGAGCTCTACCGGCTGAGCGCCCGCCTGCGCGGGATCTCGCCGCGTCGCCACAGCCGCATCGAGCCCGCCGACCTCGGCGCCCTCGACGGGCATGCGCGCGCCTTCGTCGAGTTCACGCACCCGCTCTGCGGCGAGTGCCGCGAATGGGAGCGGCGCCTCTCCGTCGAGCCCGACCCGCTGGTCCGGCTCGACGTGCGCGAGCGCCCCGACCTTGCCCGCAAGTACGGGATCGCGGTCGTGCCCACCGTCCTCACCGTGGCCGCGGACGGTGAGGTGCTCGCGCGCCTCGCGCCCTGAGGTTTCGATTCTCGAAGAGCGGGTAAAGGCCGAGATCAAATCTAGTTCGAGAAGAGGTGGCGCCTGGATGCTCGTGGGTGAGTGCATGAGCACCGACATACACGCGGTTCGTCCCGACACCACGCTGGTCGAAGCTGCCCAGCAGATGCGGATCAGCGGGGTCGGGGGCATCCCCGTCCTCGGTCACGACGGCGAGCAGTGCGCGGGGATCCTCACCGAGCGCGACATCGTCGTCCGCGTCCTCGCCGAGGAGCGCGAGCCTCTGGCTGCCTTCGTCCGTGACGTCGCCACGCTGGACCCGGTCACCTGCGGCCCCGAGGAGGACGTCGCCGATGTGCTGGCGCGGATGCGAGAGAGCGAGGTGCAGCACCTGCCGGTCTGCGACGAGGGCAAGGTCGTCGGCATGATCTCGCTAGCCGACATCGCCTTCGGGCGGCCGGACGAGGAGCGGGGCACCGTCGTGCCGCCCCAGGTTGTGAGCCGGTAGACCAGACAGACTGAAGTCGTCGAATCCGCTCAGACGCTTTTGAGATGAATCCCCTGCTCGTGGGAGGGTTGCGGGGTGGACCAGTTTTGGACCGGCGCAGGTGGACCATTATTCAGGCGATGCCTACACGAAGAGCGTAGTCGACCTTCTGACGGCAATCATTGCTGCACCTCGGCGGGAACGACATGGCGAGGCTTCCGCCTTGCTCGCCATTTGTCGGGCCCGTAGAACGAAGCAGACGGCCCGGCGCTTGATTCGTCGGCAGCGTTCATTGGCCTGGCAATTCGAGTTGGCTGTCGATGCGGCGGGGGGAGTCCTTCGTAGCGCGGCCCGGGACGACGTGCACCGTGTTCCCGCAGTAATCGCAGGTGGCATGGAAGCTGAGGAACCCCGTCGGCCGGATCGCCGGAGCAACGCCCGAGAGCGTCCATTCGACATTGCCGCAGATCGGACATGCATGCTGCTCGCCCCATCGTTCGACGAGCCAATTCCTGGCCGCGTAGTACTGGGAGTCGAAATCCGCACGTTCGGAGACAGACTCGAATTCGCCGGGGATCGCCGGCATATCGAGCTTCGAGGATTTCGCGGAGACGTTGGACATAGCCGCGAAAGTTGCCCGGAAACTCGGAGGGCGGTGGGAATTCCTCGGGGGGAAGGTCAGGGATACGACCACTCTAATTCCTCCTTCGAGCACGAGAGCGCCGCCTACGTGCTCTCGCTACATAGTTGCCATCATTTCTTAGCCGATCGAGAATGCCCTACGTCATGCCCTATACTGCCTTTCGTCATGCGCAAGACCAGCATCTACCTGGATGACGAGCAGGCGGATCGCCTCGCCCGCCTGGCTCGCACGGAGGGCCGTTCCCAGGCGGAGATCGTCCGCGAGGCGATCTCCTCCTACCGGGCCGCGCCCAAGCGGGATCGGAGCTTTGCCCTCGCCGGCAACTTCGAGCGCATCGATACCGATTCTCGGCCGATCTCGGAGATTCCCGAGGACGAGCTGATGCGCGGCTTCGGCGAGTGACGCTGATTCTCGACGCGGCGCCGCTGGTGGCATTGGCGGACGCCGAAGAGCCGCAGCTCGAGGCGCTGCTGAGAATCCGCGAAGAGGAGGAGGGCCCGTTGGTCTTGCCGGCGCCGGTCGCGGCCGAGGTCGACTACCTGCTCGGCGTCCGCTTCGGTCACGCGGCCCGACGTGCCTTTCTCAGCGACCTCGCCGCGTGGCGCTATGACGTCGCGTGCTTGGAGGCCGGCGACTACCGCGTGGTCGCCGAGCTCGACACCCGCTACTCCGACCTCGGCCTCGGCCTTGCCGATTGCTCCATCGCGGTCCTTGCGGAGCGCTATGAAACCCGGCGCCTCTTCAGCTTCGACGAGCGCCATTTCCGGGCGGTGGCGCCGCTGCAGGGAGGGTCGTTCTCGCTCCTGCCTGCGGACTTCTAACGGAGGTTCTGCGCCCGGAAAGGGCCTGATCTACTCTGCGGAGCGCGCCATAGCTGCCCGCTCCCTCGATCCCGAGGTCCTCATGGGGAAGAGAGGCGCCAGCGCCGCAAGCGTCGCGCGATCAGCCGTCAGCCGACAGAGCAGCGCGGACCTGGGCGGCGATCTCGAGGTCCTCACGGGCTTGGACCAAGATGCCGGGCACTGGCGTTCCGGCACCGGAGAGCACCCCGTCGCCCTTGCCCTCGTCGTTGAGCCGCGGGTCGAGTTCGATGCCGAGGAAGGCAAGCGCGCTTGCCGCCGCAGATCGCACCCGTGCCGAGTTCTCGCCGACGCCGCCGGTGAAAACGAGGGCATCGATGCCTCCCATCGCCGCCGCCATCGAGGCGATCGCCGCCGCCAGCCTGTGGATGTAGACGTCGAAGGCGAGGCGACTGCGCTCGTCGCCCTCGTCCGCCGCCGCGATCACCTCGCGCATGTCGCCCGAGCGTCCCGAGAGGCCGAGCAGTCCGGACTCGCGATCGAGCGCGCGCTCCATCTCCTCGGCGCTGAATTTGCCGTGGCGCTGGACCCAGAGCAGCAACCCTGGGTCGACCGAGCCTGAGCGGGTAGCCATCACCAATCCATCGATTGGGGTGAAGCCCATCGTCGTATCGACGGATCGTCCCCCTTTCACCGCCGCGAGCGAGGCGCCGGCGCCAAGGTGGGCGGTGACCAGGCGCAGCTCCCCCAGCGGCCGACCGAGCAGCTCGGCGGCGCGGCGGCTGGCGTAGGCGTGGGAGAGGCCGTGGAATCCGTAGCGCCGCAGCGGCCAGCGGCGCGACCACTCGGCGGGGAGCGCATAGGTCGAGGCAGCGGCGGGCATGGTCGTGTGGAAGGCGGTGTCGAAGCAGGCAACGGTCGACAGGCCCGGCCGCAAGGCGTCCAGGGCTCGCATCGCCTCCACCGCGGGCGGGTTGTGAAGCGGCGCGAGGTCGGCGAGACCATCGAGCTTCTCCTCTACGCCGGGGTCGAGGACGGTCGGCTCGGTGAAGTCGGGGCCGCCGTGGACGACCCGGTGCCCGGCGGCGGCGACGGATCCGCTCTCGGCAAGGATCGCCTCCAGCTCATCGCGCATATCCGTCGACCCCGAGACGGAGCCGCTCTCACGTGAGTTGACGATCCTGTCCTCCTCGTCGAGGACGCACAGCTTCAGGCTCGAAGAGCCGGCGTTGACGGTGAGGATGCGGCCGGAGGGCGGGGCCACGCTCAGGCCGGCTCCCAGGTCCAGTCGCGGACCTCGGGCATGTCCTCCAAGTGCTCGCGCACGTAGTCGTGATGGCGGGCGAGCATCTCCTCGCAGTGCTTCCGGAGCTCGTCGGTCCCCGGCACCTTCCGCTTGGCCCGGCGCAGCGCCTCGAGCGCCAGGTCGTAGCGGCTCATCCGGTTGATCACGACCATGTCGAAGGGGGTCGTCGTCGTCCCCTGCTCGTTGAAGCCGTGGACGTGGAAGCGGTCGGGATGCGGGCGGCCGTGGAGCAGCTGGTGCAGGGCGCGGGCGTAGCCGTGAAAGGCGAAGACGACCTCGTCGTCGCGACCGAAGAGCTCGACGAAATGCTCCTCCGGCAGCCCGTGCGGGTGGATTTCGCCGGGGAAGAGCACCATCAGGTCGATCACGTTGACGACCCGCACCCCCAGCTCCGGCGTGTGCCGGCGCAGCAACGATGCGGCGGCGAGGGTCTCCTGGGTCGGCACGTCGCCGGCGCAGCCGAGGACCACGTCGGCATCGGCATCGGTGTCGCTGCTGGCCCACTCCCAGCGCGAGGCGCCGGCGGCGGCATGGGCGCAGGCCTCTTCGTACTCCAGGTACTGCAGCTGTGGTTGCTTGTCCTCGACGATCAGGTTCACGTAGTTGCGGCTGCGCAGGCAGTGGTCGGCGACGGCGAGCAGGCAGTTGGCATCGGGCGGGAAGTAGATGCGGACGACCTCGCCGCGCAGGGAGATCATCGTGTCGATCAGACCGGGGCCCTGGTGGCTGAAGCCGTTGTGGTCGTTGCGCCAGCAGGTCGAGGTGAGGAGGATGTTGAGCGAGGCGACCGGGACGCGCCACTCGAGTCGGCGCATCTCCTCCAGCCACTTGGTGTGCTGGATCGCCATCGAGGCCGAGACCATCGCGAACGCCTCGTAGGTGGCGAAGAGCCCGTGGCGCCCGCTCAGCGAGTAGCCCTCCAGCCAGCCCTGGCAGTTGTGCTCGGAGAGCACCTCCATCACCCGGCCCTCGGGGGAGACTTTCTCGTCGCCGGGCCGGGCGTCCATCAGGCAGCGGTCGGAGGCCTCGAAGACGGCGCCGAGCCGGTTGGAGTTGGTCTCGTCGGGGCAGAAGAGGCGGAAGTTGTCGGGGTTGGCGCTGTAGAGGTCGCGCAGCAGCTCGCCGAGCTGCCTGGTCGATTCCGCCCTCGAGCTGGCGGGCGCTTCGATCGCCAGCGCGTAGGCGGAGGGGTCGGGGATCTCCAGCGGCACCAGCAGGCGGCCGCCGTTGGCGTGCGGGGTCGCGCCCATCCGCCTGTCGCCGTCGGGGACCAGCGCCGCCAGCTCGGGCACGAGGCGGCCGTCATCGTCGAAGCGCTCCTCGGGTCGGTAGCTGCGCATCCACTCCTCGAGCATCTCCAAGTGAGCGGGGTTCTCGCGCACCGCACCGAGGGGGACCTGGTGGGAGCGGAAGGTGCCCTCGACCTTCTTGCCGTCGACCTCGACCGGCCCGGTCCAGCCCTTCGGCGTCCGCAGCACGATCGCCGGCCAGCACGGTCTTCCGGCACCGCGGCCGGAGCGGGCGCCGTCCTGAATCGCCGCGATCCTCGCCCGGCACTCGGCCAGGGTCGCGGCGAAGTCGGCGTGGACCTGCCGCGGTTCGGAGCCGCTGACGAAGTGGCACTCATAGCCCTGTCCGGAGAGCAGCTGCCGGATCTCCTCCTCGGGCGCCCGGCCCAGCACGGTCGGCCCGGAGATCTTGTTCTCGTTCAGGTGCAGGATCGGCAGCACGGCGCCGTCGCGGGCGGGGTTGAGGAAGCGCACCCCCTTCCAGGAGCCCTCCAGCGGCGCCGTCTCGGCCTCGCCGTCGCCGATCACGCAGGCGACCAGCAGGCCGGGGTTGTCGAAGGCGGCGCCGAAGGCGTGGACGAGCGCGTAGCCGAGCTCCCCACCCTCATGGATCGAGCCCGGCGTCGGCACGCTGACGTGGCTGGGGATCCCGCCTGGGGTGGAGAACTGGCGCACCAGCCGGCGCAGGCCGGCGGCGTCGGCGGAGATCTCGGGATAGATCTCCGAGTAGGTCCCCTCGAGGTAGGTGTTGGCGACGAGCGCAGGGCCGCCGTGTCCCGGGCCGGCGACGTAGAGCACCTCCTGGCCGGTCTCGCGGATCAGCCGGTTGAGCTGGGCGTAGATCAGGTTCAGTCCCGGCGAGGTCCCCCAATGGCCGAGGAGCCGCGGCTTGATGTGCTCCGCTTGCAGCGGCTCGCGGAGCAGCGCGTTGTCCTGCAGGTAGATCTGGGCGACGGTGAGGTAGTTGGCGGTCTCCCAGTAGGCCACCAGACCATCGAGCTCAGCTTCTGTCCGCTCGGCCACCGATCCCGAGGTTAGCTTCACCCCATGCCTGAAGTCGTGATCTTGCTGCTCGCCGCGTGCGGCACCGCTCTTGCCACGGGCCTGGGAGCGATCCCGGTCTTCCTGCTCGGGACCCGAGCGAAGCGGTTGACTCCGCTTCTGCTCGGCTTCGCGGCGGGTGTCATGGGGGTGGCCGCGACCGCCGGCCTGCTGATCCCGGCGGCGCAGGAAGGGTCGGCCGCAGAGGTTCTCGTCGGGCTCGCCACCGGGATCGGTTTCCTGATCCTGGTCCGCCGGCACCGCCGTCTCGATGGCCGCTTCATGGGCCGCACCGGCCCGAGCGCGCGCACCTCGGCCCTGGTGTTCCTCGTCCTCTTCGTCCACAGCCTCCCCGAGGGCTTGGCGGTCGGGACCGCGTTTGCCTCAGATCGCGCCGGATTGAGTCTCTTCGTGATCCTCGCGATCGCGATTCAGAACATTCCCGAGGGCACCAGCGTCGCGATCCCGATGCGAGAGGCGGGGTTCGGGCGGGCTCGTCAGTTCTGGGCCGCGGTTGCAACCAGCGCCCCGCAGCCGGTCGGAGCGTTGCTCGCCTTCTTTGCCGTGGAAGAGATCAGCGGCCTGCTTCCCGTCTCCTTCGCCTTTGCCGCGGGCGCGATGCTGGCGCTGATCGTGGTCGAGATGCTGCCCAGGGCCTACGAGGGGCAGGCCCGCGCCGGGCCGAGCGCCGGCATCGCTGCCGGGGTCGCGTTGATGTTGGCGCTGAGCCTGGTGCTGGGCGTATGAGCTCAGAGGGGTTCTGCCTGCCATTCTCATCAGCCCGCGTAGGCCCACGGTGCGGGAAGGGCAACTGAGCCCCACCAATAGCCTCCGGTGCGCCTTTTGAACCTCTGAGGTCCATAAAGCGCACCGGAACGGGAGCAAGCTGTTGGAGCTGGGCTGCGGGCCAAGCTCCCCTCTCCGCCAACGTCACGTGAGACGCCCATGATCAGGGAATTACTGAACCCCGAGGGCCTGAATGGAGCACGTGATGTCGTTGATGAACAGGAACGGAGCCCGCCGGCCGCGAAGCGCAGCGAGCGGCGGAACGGCTCCGCTGGTCGGTTGTGGTCGCCCCAACGCTCAATATCGACCAGTCGGCGGCAGGGGAGCGTGCACGGCGCGGCACCTCACCGGGGTTCAGCCGGTCACGGTTCGACGCGCAGCTGGGCGAGCTGCTCGCCGCGCTGCTCGAGCTCCACCTCGAATATCCCTTCGATGTCGGCCGGGAAGGAGAAGGAGGCGGTGCCGCCCGCCGCGACGTCCTCGGAGAGGTCGTAGCCGTGCACGTGAATCTCGTCGGCGACGTCGGAGCGGACCCGGAAGCGGACCTGCTCTCCGGCGTCGTAGACCAGCTCCGCGACGCCGCCCGCGGGCTTGCCGCCGCGCACGACGATCGTCTCGCCGGGCTCGGCGTTCTTCTCGTCGTGGCGCATCGCCTCCTCGCCGGCCGGAGCCTCGTCGTCCCCGGCCCCTCCGCCGGCGCTCGGCGCGCTGCCACCTTCCAGCCGCGCGCAGGCGACCTTCTCGGAGTGGCTGTGGCCCTGCCCGGCGTGCCCGTGCTCCCCGTCGCTCCCGTCCATCGCCGCGCCCTCCTCCTCTGCGGTGTGGACGACGATCGAGCCCGCCTCGCCCTCCGGGACCCGGCGGTCGTCGCTCGCCTCGGCGCTGCCGCCGCCGTCGTCCGAGGAGGCGAAGGCGAAGTGGATCTCGTTCGGCGCCGTCTCGGGCCCTCCCTCTTCGAACCGGAAGTGAGGGCCGCCGGGGTCGGCCTGGTCGCAGCCGGCCACGTGGACGTGAGCCACGTACTCGGTGGCGGGACGCAGGCCGCTCAGCTCCAGCGACGCCTCGGTCCCGTCGTCGCTCCGCGTCAGCGAGGCTTCGCCGGAGAGCTGGGAGTACCCGGGAGGCGCGCCGGGCACGAGCTCGAACTGGCCGCTGACGGTGTCCTTGCTCTCGCCGCCGCAGGCGGCCAGGGAAAGGCATGTGGCAAGCGCCAGCAGCGCGATGGTGGTCTTGGTCTTGAGCCTCATTTGGATCTCCCTCCGGTAGGTGCGCGGCGCGACCGCCGGTACGGCGGTGCGTCGAGGCGCGTCTGGTCTTGAGTCGCGGCCGTCAGGCGGGCGGCGCGCGACCCGAGAGGGAGAAGGCGAGGAGGAGGCCGCCGTGAGCCGAGTGTCCCGCGGGGAACGCGGGTCGCCGCTGGGATGCCGCGCCGCGCAGCCGGGCGCGCCCCCGCGAGGCGATCCGCTCGGAGAGGCGAACCACCGTCTCGCAGCCCGGGTACAGCCCGAAGAGGAGCGAGACGACGAGCAGGAGCAGCGGCACGGCGGGCAGCAGGTGACCGATCAGCCCGGCCAGGTGCACCCCCGCCAGGAGCAGGGCGCCGCCGCCGATCACGGCGAGCGGATGCTGCCTGCCTACCTCGATCATTGCTCAGTCAAGCTAACGCAAACCCGCTGCGGTAGCGTCTCGCTGCCCAGCTGGGCGGCGATGGCGGAGGGTTCGGAGACAGCTCGCAAGGTTCCGGTTCGGGAGAGGATCGAGCTGTGGTCCGCGCTACTGCTGGCCGCGGCCACGGTGGCCACCGCGTTCAGCGCCTACGAGGCGACGCGCTGGGGAGGGGTGCAGGCGACGAGCTTCACGGAAGGGAGCGGCGCCCGCACCGAGTCGGCGAAGGCGGAGTCGGACGGCTTCACCCTGGTCGCGATCGACGCAAGCATCTTCACCCAGTACGCGGTGGCCTTCTCCCAGGACAACGAGCGGCTGCTCAGGATCCTCCGCGAGCGCTTCTTCCGCGAGGAGTTCCTCCCCGCCTACCGAGCCTGGCTGAAGCAGGAACCGCTGAGCAACCCCGACGCGGCGAAGCTGCCCTTCCAGCTTCCCGAGTACCGGATCGCCAGGCTGGAGGAGGCGGATCGGCTCGCCGAGAAGGCTGGCCGCCTGCTCGAGGACGGTCGCGAGGCGAACCAGACCTCAGACGAATACGTCCTCGGCACGATCTTCTTCGCCGCGGTCCTCTTCTTCGCCGGCCTGGCGACGAAGTTCAACAGCGACCGCATCGCCGTCGCCGCGCTCGGCTTCGGCTCGCTGATGTTCGTCGGTGGCCTGGCCCGGCTGGCAACCCTGCCCTTCCACTGATCGCCTCAGCTGCCGGTGGACGTCAGTCGCTGGGCTCGAGGAGGGTTACGCGTGGTCTGCCGGTCTGCGTAAGAATGCCCCCGTGGCGGCCGAGCGGCAATACGACCTGGCGCTCTTCGGGGCGACGGGGTTCACGGGCGGCCTGACGGCCCGCTACCTGGCCGCGAACGCGCCGCCGGACCTGCGCTGGGCGATCGTCGGCCGCAACCGGGGCAAGCTCGAGGCAGTCCGCTCGCAGCTGGAGGAACTGCTGGGAAGCGGGGCCCCCGCACCCGAGCTGCTCGAGGCCAACGCCGCCGACGCGGCGGCGCTGTCGAGGGTCGCCGAGTCCGCGAAGGTGGTGGCAACGACAGTGGGTCCCTACACCCTCCACGGCGAGCCGCTCCTCGCCGCCTGCGCGGCGGCGGGGACCGACTACGCCGACCTCACGGGCGAGCCCGAGTTCGTCGACCGGATGTGGCTCGGCTACCACGAGCGGGCGCGGCGGAGCGGGGCGCGGCTGGTCCACTGCTGCGGCTTCGACTCGATCCCGCACGACCTCGGCGCCTGGTTCACGGTCAAGCGGCTGCCCGAGGGGGTGCCGCTGACCGTGAACGGCTACGTCCGGGTGGGTGGCCGGTTCTCCGGCGGGACCTATCACTCGGCGATCAACGCGATGGCGAGGGTGCGGCAGGCGCAGGCGGCGGCGCGCCGCCGCCACCGCGAGGAGCCCCGGCCGTCCGGGAGGCGGATCGGCTCCCCGCCGGCGCGCCTGCGGCGCAGCCCGCGGGGGGACGGCTGGGCGGTGCCGTTCCCGACCATCGACGGCCCTGTCGTGCGCCGCTCCGCCGCGGCGCTGGAGCGCTACGGGCCCGACTTCAGGTACGGCCACAACCTCGTCGCCAAGCACCTGTACTCCATCGCCGGCGGCGCCGCGGGAGCGGGAACGGCGGTCGCCCTGGCGGCCCTGCCGCCTACCCGCAGGCTGATGCTCAAGGCCAAAGCGCCCGGCGAGGGGCCGAGCGAAGAGGTCCGCGCGAAGAGCTGGTTCGAGGTCACCTTCGTCGGCGAGGGGGCCGGCGAGCGGGTGGTGAGCGAGGTCTCCGGGGGCGACCCCGGCTACGAGGAGACGGCGAAGATGCTCGCCGAGTCGGCCCTCTGCCTCGCCCGCGACGACCTCCCCGAGACGGCCGGCCAGGTGACGACCGCCGAGGCGATGGGCGACGCCCTGCTGGAGCGCCTGCAGGGGGCCGGCATCGTCTTCCGCGCGGCCGAGCCCGGCGCGTAGAGCCCGCGGCGGCGCCGTTAGACTGCCCGGTGGGCCTGGGGCTGTAGCTCAGCTGGCAGAGCGACGCGCTGGCAGCGCGTAGGTCGGGGGTTCGAGTCCCCCCAGCTCCACTTCTCAACCGTGCGGCGAGTTCTGCCGATGGGCTTGCGATGAACGCCGCCAACGAGCACGTCTTCTCGCACGGGATGCAGGACACGCGGGCGGCGCTGGCGGCCTGGAGCGGGCGGCCGTGGCGGGTGCTGCGCGGCTGGACGGCGCTCAGCCTGGCGATCGCGCTGGCGCTGCTCGCCGTGGTCTGGGTGATCGCCGGCCTGCTCACCCCCGACGTCACCCCGCTGCACTTCCCCGGCCTGACCGAACCGTCCGACCCGGGCGACCTGGCGCCGATCCTCTGGCGCAACTCGCTGGTCCTGGCGCTGCACGCGACCGCCTGCGTCGCCGGCTTCATCGCCGGCGCCTCGATGCCGATCGCGGCCGCGCAGCGGAGCGGCGTCTCGCGCTGGGTCCACGTCAAGACCGCCCAGTTCGCGATTCTCTTCGTCGCCGCCGTCACCCTCTTCTCGCTCGGCACGCAGGCCCTCTACCTCGGCTTCCAGGGTTCGACGATCGCCTTCCAGCTGGAGATCTCCCGCGCCGCGCTGATCCTCAGCGTCCTCCCGCACGCGATCCCCGAGCTGACCGCGCTCTTCCTGCCGCTGGCGGCGTGGCTGATCGCCAGCCGGCGCGGCGAGTGGAGCCAGCTCCTCGCCGCCACCTTCATCACCGTCCTGCTCGCGATCCCTGTCGTCGTCGCCGCCGCGACGGTCGAGGTCTACCTCTGGCCCCGCATCCTCGAAGCCCTCTCCCCCGCCTTCTGAGACGTGCCGGTGGTTGACCGCCCGTATGGGTGGTCAACCACCGGCACGTCCTCGCCGTCGCCTCGTAAGATCGCGCTCGTGAGCGGCTACGACCCCAAGGCGATCGAGGCGAAGTGGCAGCGGGTGTGGGCCGAGGAGCGCACCTGGGAGGTCGCCAACCCGGGGCAGCCCGGCCACGACCCCGCCAAGCCGAAGTCCTACGTGCTGGAGATGCTCCCCTACCCGTCGGGAGAGCCCCACGTCGGGCACCTCAAGTGCTACGCGGTCGGTGACGCGATCGCCCACTTCCGTCGCCGCCAGGGCTTCGAGGTGATCCACCCGATGGGCTACGACTCCTTCGGCCTGCCCGCCGAGAACAACGCGATCAAGACCGGCGAGCCGCCCCGGGTGGCCACCGAGCGCTCGATCGACTCCTTCCGCCGCCAGTTCCGCGAGTGGGGGATCTCGATCGACTGGTCGCGCGAGCTGGCCACCCACACGCCCGAGTACTACCGCTGGACGCAGTGGATCTTCCTGCGGCTCTTCGAGCGCGGCCTCGCCTACCGGGCCGAGGCGCCCGTGCAGTGGTGCCCCAAGGACGCCACGGTGCTCGCCAACGAGCAGGTCGTCGACGGCCGCTGCGAGCGCTGCGGCACCGAGGTCGTGCAGCGCAAGCTCGAGCAGTGGTTCTTCGGGATCACCGAGTACGCGGAGCGCCTGCTCGCCGACTTCGAGCGGCTCGAGTCCTGGCCCGAGCACGTGATCACCATGCAGCGCAACTGGATCGGTCGCTCGGAGGGCGCGGAGGTGGTCTTCCGCTGCGAGGAGCTCGACCTCGACTTCCCGGTCTTCACGACCCGCCCCGACACCCTCTTCGGCGCCACCTTCTTCGTGCTCGCCCCCGAGCACCCGGAGCTGGAGTGCCTCGTCGCCGGCACGCCCGCCGCGGCCGCCGTGCGCGAGTACGTCGACCGCGCCGCCCGCGAGTCGGCCGAGGAGCGCGGCGCCGAGGACCGCCCCAAGACCGGCGTGGCGCTGGGGCGCAGCGTCGTCAACCCGGTCAACGGCGAGGAGATCCCGATGTTCGTCGCCGACTACGTGCTGATGGAGTACGGCACCGGCGCGATCATGGCCGTGCCCGCCCACGACCAGCGCGACTACGAGTTCGCCCGCGCCTTCGACCTGCCGGTGCGCCGCGTCATCGAGGGCACCGACCCCGAGGCCGCCCACGACGACGCCGGCCTGCCCTACCCCGGCGACGGCGCGATGACCGCCTCGGGCCGCTTCGACGGCAAGGGCAACCGCGGTGCCTACGCGGAGATCGTCGCCTGGCTCGCCGAGGAGGGGCGTGGCCGAGCAGCCGTCAACTACCGCCTGCGCGACTGGCTGGTCTCGCGGCAGCGCTACTGGGGGGCGCCGATCCCGGTCGTCTACTGCGACGCCTGCGGCGAGGGCGGCGCGCCGGCGATCGTCCCGATCCCCGACGAGCGGCTGCCGGTCGAGCTGCCCGTGGTCGAGGAGTACGCGCCGCAGGGGCGCAGCCCGCTCGCCGCCGCCGAGGCGTGGGTCGCCACCGAGTGCCCGCGCTGCGCCGGGCCGGCGCGCCGCGAGACCGACACGATGGACACCTTCGTCGACTCCTCCTGGTACTTCGTCCGCTACCTCGACCCGCGCAACGGCGAGGCCGCCTGGGACCGCGCCGCCGCCGACCACTGGCTGCCGGTCGACCAGTACATCGGCGGCGTCGAGCACGCGATCCTGCACCTCATGTACGCGCGTTTCTTCACCAAGGCGCTGGCCGACATGGGCCACCTCGACGTGCAGGAGCCCTTCGCCAACCTCTTCGCGCAGGGGATGATCACCCGCGACGGGGCGAAGATGTCGAAGTCGCGCGGCAACACGGTCAGCCCCGCCGAGTACGTCGAGCGCTACGGCGCCGACACCGCCCGCACCTACATCTGCTTCATGGGGCCGCCGGAGCGCGACGCCGACTGGGCCGACGAGGGCGTGGAGGGGGTCAACCGCTTCCTCTCGCGGCTCTGGCGGCTCTGCGAGGAGGTCGAGGAGCGGGAGTTCGCCGCGCTCGACGCCGGCGCCGCCCGGGGCGACGCCCGCGCGCTGCTCGCCAAGGCGCACTGGGCGATCGACAAGGTGACGCGGGACTTCGAGCGGGGCTTCCAGTTCAACACCGCGATCGCCGCCACGATGGAGCTGATCAACGACGCCTACCGGCTCAAGGACGGCCTCTACGGCGACCCGGCCGGGACCGCCGCGGTGCGCTTCGCCGCTGCCGCTGCCGCCTCGCTCGCCTTCCCCTTCGCGCCCCACCTGGGCGCCGAGGTCTGGGAGCGGCTCGAGGGGAGCCGCGTCTGGGAGCAGCCCTGGCCCGAGGCCGACCCCGAGCTGCTCGGCAGCGAGACCGTGACCCTCGTCGTCCAGGTCAACGGCAAGCTGCGCGACCGCATCGAGGCGGATGCCGGCGCGCCGCGCGAGGAGCTGCTGCGCCTCGCGCGCGGGAGCGAGAAGGTCGTCCGCTTCCTCGACGGCAGGCAGGTCGTCAAGGAGGTCGTGGTGCCGGGCAAGCTGGTCAACCTGGTCGTTCGCTGACGCTCCCCGCGTCCTCGATCGGCCTGGTTCCCGGGGCTTGGCCCAACCTTTCTGGTACAAAGCGCGCGTGCTGGTCCGGAGACTCGCCGACGCTTCCGTTGAGGAGTGGCATCGCCTGCGCACTCGGGTGCTGATGGACGCTGGCGAACTGGGCTCGCGCAACCTCTCCGTCACCTGGCTCGAGCTGCCCTCCGGCGCCAGGCAGTCGCTGCGCTCCCACGAAGAGGCCGAGCAGGTCTACGTCGTCGTGCGCGGCAGCGGCACGATGTCGGTGGCCGGGGACACCCAACAGGTCGCCGAGGGCGATCTGATCCTCGTTCCGCCCGCCACCGACCACTCGATCGCCAACGACGGCGAGGGCGACCTGGCCTGCGTCTCGGTCCAGTCCCCGCCGGTGGCCGCCTCCGAGCTCTACAGCGACCAGCTGGCCGAGGTCGCAGGCTACGACGAAGACGAGAACCTGTAGCTGAACCGCGCGCCTTTGCGCGCCACGCGTGCGGCGAGGCGGATCAGGGTTTCGGGCGTGCCCGAGCTCTCCCGCTCCCAGCTCGCCGTCTACGGCGCCGTCGCCGTCGCCGTGCTGCTGCTCGGCGCGCGGGCGATCCGGGCGGAGGGCAACAGCGCCGCGCCGCCGCCTTCCTTCGAGCGGGGCGGCGGGGAGCTGAGCGTCGAGGTCGGGGGCGGCTCCGACGTCGTCGTCCACGTCGCCGGCGCGGTGGCGAGGCCGGGGGTCTACCGCCTGCCGGCGGGGGCGCGGGTGACCGACGCGGTGCGCCGGGCGGGCGGGCTCAGGCGCGGCGCGCTTCCCGAAGCGATCAACCTGGCGGCGCGCCTCGCGGACGGACAGCAGGTCGCGGTACCGCGGCGGGGGCCTGCGGGCGCGCCCACCGCGGCGGGCGGCGTCGCCGCCGAAGGCCCGATCAGCCTCGGCACGGCGACGGTCGAGCAGCTCGAAGAGATCGACGGGATCGGGCCGGTGACGGCCGGCAGGATCGTCGAATACCGCGATGGCCAGGGCGGGCTCGGCTCGGTCGAGGAGCTCGACGAGGTGAGCGGCATCGGCCCGGCGACGATGGAGTCGCTGCGAGCCCGGCTGCAGCCGTAGGGCGATGCGGGGCGGCGACCGGCTGCCGCGGCTCGCGCTCGTCGCGGTCCTGCTCGCGGTGGGGTTGGCGCTCGCCCATCGCGCGGAGATCCGCGAGCGCGCGATCGAGGCCCTGGGCCGGGGGATGCCGGCCCGGGAGGCCTCGCTGGCGCGCGGCTTCGTGTTCGGCGAAGACGACGCGATCGACGCGGCGACGGTCGAGGGCTTCCGCCGCTCCGGGCTCGCCCACCTGCTCGCCGTCAGCGGCCAGAACGTCGCCCTGCTGGTCCTGCTCGCGATGCCCCTGCTGGCCGCCCTCGGGTTGCCTCTGCGGGCGCGGCTGCTCTGGGTCCTCGGGGCGATCGCCGTCTACGTGCCGCTCGCCGGGGCCGGCCCCTCGATCCTGCGCGCCGGGCTGATGGGCGGGCTGAGCGTGCTGGCGACGCTGGCCGGGCGGCGCGCTTCTAGCCTCTACGCCCTGGCGGTCGCCGCGGCGGTCACGCTGGCGGTGGACCCGGGGATCGGTGCCGACGTCGGCTGGCAGCTCAGCTTCGCCGCCGTGCTCGGCATCCTCGCCCTGGCGACGCCGTTGCGCCGGGCGGTGGCGGCGCGGATCGGCGCGAGCGGGCTGCCGGGCGCGCTCGCCGACGCGGCGGCGATGACGGTCGCCGCCACCCTGGCGACGGCGCCGCTGATCGCCTTCCACTTCGAAGCCGTCTCGGTCGCGACCCTGGCGGCGAACCTGCTCGCCGTGCCGGCGGTGGCGCCGGCGATGTGGCTGGGGATGCTGGCCGCGCTGGCCGGGCAGGTCCCGGGCCTCCCGGTGGAGCCGCTCAACGCGCTCAACGCGCCGCTGCTCGCCTACGTCGCCCAGGTGGCGGCCTGGTGCGGCGGGCCGAGCTGGGCGTACCCCGAGGTCCGCCTCGGCGCCGGCGGCCTGGTCGCCTCCTACCTGGCGCTGGTCGTCGCCTCGCTCGGCCTGCCGGCACTGCTGCGCCGGCGGCGTCTGGCGGCGCTGCGCCGCCCGGCCGCGCCGGGCTACCTGGGCGCCCCCGGGAGGGGCCGCGCCGCCCGGCGCCGCCGCCCTCGCCTGGCGGCGCTGGGCACCGCCGCGCTGGCTCTCGCGCTCCTCGCCTCGGCGCGATCGCCGGGCGATCCGCCGCTCCCGCCCGCCGGCCTGCGGGTCTCGGTCCTCGACGTCGGCCAGGGCGACGCGATCCTGCTGCAGCCGGCGCGCGCCCCGGCGGTGCTCGTCGACGGCGGCCCGCTCGGCGGCGGGTTGGTCGAGCGGCTGCGCTCGGCCGGGGTCGAGAGCCTCGGGGCGGCGATTCTCACGCACGAACAGGCGGACCACGCCGGCGGCATCGCGGAGCTGCTCGGGCGCTTCCCGGTCGGTCGCCTTCTGCACGCGCGCCTCGGCCGCCGCCTTCGCGCGGCGGCGAGGGGCGCGGGCGTAGAGTCGCGGCGGATCGCGCGCGGCGCGGCCCTGCGCTCCGGCCAGCTGAGCCTGGCGGTCCTCTGGCCGCCCGCCGAGCTGCTCGACTCGCCGCTCGGCGGCGGCGACCCCAACGCGCAGGCGCTCGTCCTCCTGGTCGGCTGGCGCGACTTCTCGATGCTGCTCACCGGCGACGCCGAGGCGGAGGCCGTCCCGCTCGACCCCGGCCCGGTCGACGTGCTCAAGGTCGCCCACCACGGCAGCGAGGACGCCGGCCTCGGCGCCCTCCTCGCCCGCGCCGACCCGCGGCTCGCGGTGATCTCCGTCGGCGCGGGCAACCGCTTCGGCCACCCGTCCCCCGCGACGCTCGCCGCCCTCGCCGAGGGGGACGTACCCGTCCTCCGCACCGATCGCGACGGGACGATCGTGCTCGAGGCGGGGCGCGGCACGGTGCGCGTCGCGGTGCGCTGAGCAGGCGGCTCAACGGATCGACGACCCAGTACTGGGATCTTTGCCCGGTCGGGCTCGGGGCGCCCGCGACGGCGCCGATGCCCATGAACGGTGCTCCGCGAAGCTCGACAGGCGCTGTCCCGGGCGGTCCTCGGCTCGAGCCTGGCCGGGGACGGCATCCTCGTCAGGCTGCGCAGCGTCTCGATCGGGCTGCTCGCCCTGGTCGCCATGGTCGGCCTGGGCACCGTCGTGCTCACCCTGCGGCTGAGCCTGCCGGCCGTCGTCGACGGGCCGCTGCCCCGGCTCCAGACCGGGGTCGTCGACAACCAGTCGATCGCCCCGGGCCGGCCCCGGCGGGTCGACCTGGCCCCCGTCCCGGCCTCGACGCCGCGCGAGCCGGGATCGCGCCGCCCCGCCCCGCCGCCCGCCGCCGCCCCACCGCCGCGTGTCGCGCCGCAGGCACAGGCACCGTCGGGCGACTCTCCGCCGCCCTCCAAGGCGCCCGGGCCGCGCCCTTCGCCCGGGGCGGCCCCGCCGCCGGCCCCGGCCCCTGCGCCACCCGCGCAATCTCCCGCCCTGCCGCAGCAGCCGTCGGCGACGGTTTCCGCCGAGCCGCCACCCGTGGCTCCAGGGGCCGACTCGCACGGCAAGTCCGGCGAGCCGCATGGCAAGTCCGGCGAGCCGCACGGCAAGGCGCCCGGCTCGGCCGGGCCACCCCCGTGGGCCGGCGGCCCCAGCGCCCCCGGAGGGCCCGGGAAGTCGGGCCACCACTAGACTCGGCCGACGATGGCCGCGGGCTTGGCATCGCTCTACCTGATCGCCGGCACCGACCAGGCCAAGATCGACGCCACCCGGGCGCGCTTGCGCGCCCGCGCCGAAGGCGACGGCGGCGCCGCGGCGCTCGAGGTCTTCGAGCCCGCCGAGGGGCGCGGCGGCCCCGACCACGAGGCGCTGCTGGCGGCGATCCCGGCGATGTCGCTGACCGAGTCCCGCCGCTACCTGCTCGCCGACGGGGTCGAGCGCTGGCGCGAGCGCCAGCAGCAGGCCGTCGCCGCGGCGCTCGCGGCGCTGCCACCCGACCTCACCGTCGTGCTCATCGCCCGCGACAAGGCGCCGGCCCGGCTGAGCAAGGCCGTCGAGGCGGCGCAAGGGGAGATCCACGAGTTCGAAGCGCCCAAGCCCCGCGAGATGCCGGGCCGGCTGGTCCGCGAGGCGCGGGGCCTCGGCTTCGCCCTGGAGCCCGCCGCCGCGCGCCTGCTCGTCGACCGCATGGGCGCCGGCCCGGTTCGCCTGCGCAACGAGCTGGAGCGCCTGGCGCTCTGGGCCGGAGAGGGGGGGAGCGTCACCGCCGCCGACCTCGAGGCAATGGTCGCCGACACCTCCGAGGCGGCCGTCTGGGCGCTCTCCGACGCGCTGATCGAGCGCGACGCCGCCGCCGCGGCGCGGCTCGCCGAGCAGCTCCTCGCCCAGGGCGAGAGCGTCACCGGCCTCGTCTACGGCCTCGCCTCGCGCCTGCGCGGCGCCTGCGCCGCGGCCACGCAGCTCGAGGAGGGGGTGGCGCCGAAGCGGGTCGAGGCGAGCCTGAAGATGCACCCCTACGCGGCGAAGCGACTGGTCGCCCGCCTCGGCGGCACCAGCCTCGCGGACCTCCGCACGGCGACGACCGTGCTCGCCGACCTCGAGGTCTGGTGCCGGGGGGGCGCCGACTACGGCGAGGAGCTGGCGCTGACCCTCGCGGTGCGCCGCGCCGCGGGCACCTGAGGCGCGAAGATCGAGCGGAGCGAGGGCGAGCGAGGGAGCGTCCGCCCGCACATGAACCGAGCGAGGACGCCGGGTTTGCAGCCCTCAGGCGGCAGCGAGCTTCGCGGCTCGGGACTTCTTGCGAGCGCCGGTGTTCTTGTGCAGGGCGCCTTTCTGCACGGCCTTGTCGATCTTCGAGACGAGCGCCTTGTGCTCGGCCTCGACCTTGCCCGCGTCGCCGGCCTCGACGGCGCCCTCGAGGCGGCGGAAGTGCGTCTTCACCGTGCTCGTCAGCAGACGGTTCTCGCTGTGCTCGCGCTCGCTGCGCAGTATCCGCTTCTTCTGTGAGGCTATGTTGGCCATGATTCGCGGCGGCCGACTATAGCGAGTGAGATAGAGCTTGGAGACACCCGGATCGCCGGATGAGCCAGTCCAGCGTGGCCGCCTGGCACGCTCGACGGCCTTCTTCTCGGCCGCCACGGCCGCCTCGCGGGTCGCCGGCCTGGGGCGCGAGATCGTCGCCGCCGGCTACTACGGCGTCAGCGGCCCGATGTCGGCCTTCACGATCGCCTTCCAGGTCCCCAACCTGGTTCGCGCCCTCTTCGCCGACGCGGCGCTCCAGCCCGCCTTCGTGCCGATCTTCACCGAGCAGCTGGAGCGTCGCAACTACCGCGAGGCCTTCCGCCTCGCCTCGACGCTGCTGCTGCTCGTCGCGCTCGCGCTCGGCGCCGTCACGGCGCTCTTCGTGCTGCTCGCGCCGGTGCTCGTCCCGCTCGTCTCGCCCGGCTTCGAGGGCGCCCTGCTCGACCTCACCGTCGCCCTCTCGCAGCTCCTCTTCCCGATCCTGATCCTGCTCGGCGTCAGCGGCGTCGTCGTCGGCGTGCTGAACAGCTACGACCGCTTCGGCGCCTTCGCGATCGCGCCGCTCTTCTGGAACCTGACGATCATCCTCCTCGTCGTCGTCCTGGCGCCGCTCTTCGAGGGCGAAGACCGCATCTACGCCTACGCGATCGGCATCCTCGCCGGCACCCTGGTCCAGCTGCTGATCCCGGTTTTCGACCTGCGCAACACGCCGTTCCGCTTCGAGTGGAGCCTCGCCTGGCGCAATCCCGACGTGCGGCGGGTGCTGCTGCTGATGCTGCCGGTGACGATCAGCCTCGGCCTGATCAACTTCAACCTGATCGTCAACAGCCTCTTCGGCACCCTGGTCAGCAACCAGGCGCCGGCCGCGATCGACAAGGCGTTCCGCATCTACCAGCTGCCGCAGGGAATCTTCTCGGTGGCGATCGCGACGGTGCTCTTCCCGACCCTGGCTCGCTTCGCCTCGCGCGGGGACCACGACAGCCTGCGCGCGACGATGGCCAACGGGATGCGGCAGATCCTCTTCGTCCTCGTCCCCGCCGCCGCCGCGATCCTCGTCCTCGCCGAGCCGATGATCCGCCTCGTCTACCAGCGCGGCGAGTTCACCCCCGAGCAGACGACCCTGGTCGCGACGGCGCTCTTCTGGTTCGCCTTCTCGCTGCCCACCAACGGCCTCTTCCTGCTCCTCACCCGCACCTTCTTCAGCCTCCAGCGCCCCTGGGTGCCGACCGGGATCGCCGCCGCGAACCTCGCCGTCACGGCGCTCGCCGCGCTCGGCCTCTACCAGCTCGGCGTCGGCGGCATCGTCGCCGCCACGGCGATCGCCACCGCCGCCAGCGTGCTGCTCCAGGGCGTCATCCTGCGCCGCCTCCTCGACGGGCTGGAGCTGGGCCGGCTGCTCGACGCGACGATCCGGATCGTCGTTGCGGCCGCGGCCCTCGCCGCTGTCAGCTTCGTGGCCTGGGACGCCCTGGACGAGGCTCTGGGACGCGGACTCGCGGGTCAGATCGCTTCCCTGGGCACAGCGCTGGGCCTCGGCGGCCTCGCCTACCTCGGCGCCGCGAAGCTGCTCCGCATCGCCGAGCTGGACCAGATCATGCGCCTCCTGCCGGGCCGCCGCTACTAGGCGATGCTCGACCTCTCCGGCTACCTCCTCGGCGTCGCCGAGATCGGCCTGCTCGCCGGCTCCGCCTGGCTCGGCGCGACCGCCCTGCGCGCCCGCCTGGTTCCCGACCTCGCCGGCGCGCCGGCGCATCTCGCGACGGCCGTGCTCACGGTCGCGTCCCTGCTCTGGGCGGCGGAGCTGCTCGGCAGCTTCGGGCTGCTCGATCCGGTGCCGTACCTGCTCCTGGTCTCGGCATTCGGTTTCGGCACCTGGACGCTCGTCCGCGGCTGGCGGGGGGGGAGGGGGGCCGAGAACGGACCCGGCGCGCCCGCCCGCAGGCCTCCCTCTCCCCGCGACAGGACCCGCGGCCGGGCGCTCGACGTCCCGGCCGCGGTCGCCCTTGCCATAAGCGGGATCGCGGTGGTCAAGTTCGGGCTGGAGGCGAAGCCGGAGCTCTCGACCGGCATGACCGGCTTCGACTCGACCTGGTACCACGGCCCGCTCGCGGCGGGGTTCTTCCAGGACGGCGATACCTGGAGCTTGCACCGCATCGCCCCGCAGTTCCTCGCCTGGCTCTACCCCGCCAACGCCGAAGTCCCGCACGCGATCGGGATGCTCGCCTTCGGGCGGGACGTCCTCTCGCCGCTGCTCAACCTCGGCTGGCTCGTGGGGTGCCTGGTGGCCTGCTGGTGCATCGGGCGGCCCTACCGGGTGGCGCCGTGGTCGCTGGCGCTCGGGGCAATCGCCCTGAGCGTCCCAGCCTTGAGCGACCAGGCGGGGGAGGCGAGGAACGACATGGCCGGGACCTTCTTTCTCCTCGCCGCGGTGGCAATCGCACTGGCCCAGCGGGAGCGCAGCTCCTATCCGGCAAGTGGAGCCGCATTGGCGCTGGGCCCCGCGGCGGTTGTCGGCCTGGCGGCGGGCCTGGCCGCTGGGACCAAGCTCAACTTCCTGCTGCCCGCGACGGTGCTCGTGGTGGGAGCCGGGCTGGCTGCTCCCGGTGGGCTTCGCTGGCGGAGCTTCGCGGCAGCTTGGCTGGCCGCCCTGGCCGGGGGCGGCTACTGGTACCTGCGCAACCTCGTGCACACGGGCAACCCGTTGCCCTGGATAACGGACCTCGGGCCGATCTCCCTACCGGGTCCCGAGCAGGCGCTCGGCGGGCGCGAGGGCCACAGCGTGCTCGGCTACCTGACCGACGGTGCCGTTTGGGCGGACTGGTTCCTGCCCGGCCTGCGCGAGGGGCTGACGGTCCTCTGGCCGGCGCTGCTCGCAGCCGCCCTGGCGGGCCTGGTCCTCTCCCTGGGCCGCCGCGCCGATCCGGCGCTCCGCGTGGCCGGCCTCGCCGGCATGGCCGCCGTCCTGGCCTGGCTCGTCGCCCCCACCTCCGCCTCGGGCCCCGGGGGCATGCCCCGCGGCTTCGAGTCCGGCCTCCGCTACCTCGCTCCGGCATTGGTCCTGGGCCTGGCCGTCGCCCCGATCGCCCCAGCCGCTCGCCACCTCGCCTCCGCCCTGCGGTCGTACTTGCTCCCGCATAGCGGAAAGAACCACGACCGCAAAGGTGCCCAAGCGCCCGACCCCCGCATCGGGCGCTGGCGTGGGGTGGCGGCGGCGCTCGTCGCGCTGCTCGTCGTGGCGGTTGGCTACCCGGTCCAGCGCCACTACCTGGAGCACCGCTACGCCGATCCCTCGTTCGCGACTCCGGGCCTCGATGCCGCCTTCGGCTGGGCGCAGGGAGTAGCCGACGCCCGCATCGCCACCACGAGCACCCGGCAGTACCCGCTCTTCGGCCGCGACCTCTCCAACCGCGTCCGGTTCGTCGGCGAGGAGCAGCCCCACGGCGGCTTCACCGCCCCGGCGACCTGCCCCCAGTGGCGCCGCCTCCTCAACCGGGGCGACTACGACTACGTGGTTGCCTCAAGAGACCGCATGGAACCCGGCAAGCCCGCATACCCGCCATCTGCCGCCTGGACCCGCGGCCCTTGGGCGACCGTCGTCCTGCAGGTGCCGCCCACGGCCGTCTACAAGCTGAGGGACCGGCTCGACCCATCGGGCTGCTGATTCACGCATCGTCCCCCCCAAGCTGACGAAGGCGTCCGAGCACATGGGGGAGGGCCGCCGCGATGGGACCCCCCGGCCAGCAACGCGGGCCCCGCTGACCAATCGCCATACTCCGGCCCGCCCATGGACCGCATCCGCAACTTCTCGATAATCGCCCACATCGACCACGGCAAGTCGACCCTGGCCGACCGCATCCTCGAGCTCACCGGCGCCGTCGACCCGAAGAAGATGCGCGCCCAGGTGCTCGACTCGATGGAGCTGGAGCGCGAGCGCGGCATCACAATCAAGGCCCAGGCCGTGCGGGTCGAGTACGTGGCGGCCGACGGCAAGGCCTACCACCTGCACCTGATCGACACTCCCGGCCACGTCGACTTCTCCTACGAGGTTTCGCGCAGCCTGGCGGCCTGCGAGGGCGCCCTGCTGGTCGTCGACGCCGCCCAGGGGGTCGAGGCCCAGACCGTCGCCAACACCTACCTGGCGATCGAGAACGGCCTCGAGCTGATCCCGGTGATGAACAAGGTCGACCTGCCGGGCGCCGAACCGGAGCGGGTCGGCGCCGAGATCGCCGACCTGCTCGGCGGCGACCCCGGCGACGCGATCGCGATCTCCGCCAAGACGGGCGAGGGCGTGGTCGACGTGCTGGAGGCGATCGTCGCCCGCGTGCCGCCGCCCCAGGGCAACCTGGGCGCGCCGCCACGCGCCCTCATCTTCGACTCCGAGTTCGACCAGTACCGCGGCGTGGTCGCCTACGTGCGCATGGTCGACGGCGCCTTCCGCAAGGGCGGCCGCATCCTCGCCATGCAGAACGGCACCGAGGCCGACATCGACGACATCGGCTTCTTCCGGCCGGAGATGACCGGGGTCGAGGGGGTGGAGGCGGGCGACGTCGGCTACCTGATCACCGGCGTCAAGGACGTCGCCAAGCTGCGCGTCGGCGACACCCTGACCGCGCTCGAGCGCCCCGCGAGCGAGCCGCTGGAGGGCTACCGCGAGGTGCGGCCGATGGTCTTCTGCGGCCTCTTCCCGATCGACACCGACCGCTTCGAAGACCTGCGCGACGCGCTCGAGAAGCTGGCCCTCAACGACGCGGCGCTCTCCTGGGAGCCGGAGACCTCCGAGGCGCTCGGCTTCGGCTTCCGCGCCGGCTTCCTCGGCCTGCTCCACATGGAGATCGTGCGCGAGCGGCTCGAACGCGAGTACGGGCTCGAGCTGCTGGCGACGACGCCGAACGTGCGCTACGAGGTCCTCCTGGCCAACGGCGAAAAGGTCGAGGTGCGCAGCCCCACCGAGCTGCCCGACCCGGGCTCGATCGAGACGATCGAGGAGCCCTACATCCGCGCCACGATCATCTGCCCCTCCGAGCAGGTCGGCGCCGTGATGGAGCTCTGCCAGGGGCGCCGCGGCACCCATGTCGACATGCGCTACCTGAGCCCCCAGCGGGTGCAGATCCGCTACGACATGCCGCTGGCGGAGATCGTGCTCGACTTCTTCGACCTGCTGAAGTCCTCGACCCGCGGCTACGCCTCGCTCGACTACGAGCCGCTCGGCAACCGCGCCTCGGACCTGGTCAAGGTCGACATCCTGCTCGCCGGCGACCGGGTCGACGCGCTCTCGATCGTCGTCCACCGCGACTTCGCCTACGAGCAGGGCAGGAAGCTGGTTGGGCGGTTGCGCAAGACGATCCCCCGCCAGCTCTTCGACGTGCCCGTGCAGGCGGCGATCGGCTCCAACATCCTCGCCCGCGAGACGGTCAAGGCGCTGCGCAAGGACGTCACCGCCAAGCTATACGGCGGCGACGTCACCCGCAAGCAGAAGCTGCTGAAGAAGCAGAAGGCGGGCAAGAAGCGGATGAAGTCGGTGGGGCGGGTGGAAGTTCCCCAGGAGGCGTTTCTGGCGGTTCTGGAGATCGATGAGTAGAGGCGGTCGGGCACCCTTGCCAAAACGCTCGGCGGGAGCCTCGCTGGAGTGTTTTTGGGAGGGGCACCCGCCGCCTTTCTCCGGGACGATCAGGTCTCGGGCCACTTGGTCAAGCTGTGGCCCCGGGTGAAGTAGCTAGAAGAGGGCGTCCTGGGAAGGGGCGCCGGGGGACTCCTCGCCGGACACTCCAGAGCGGGCCGCAGGCCCGCTCGTCCGGGGAGGGGTCCCCCGGCGCCCCCAGCCACGCACCCGTCTTGCCAGCTTCTGGCGATCCGAAGCCGGAAGGTAAAAGCGGCCCTTGTAGAGCTCTTCGTAGTGAGAAAGGAGATCCGGGCGTTTTTGCTCCAGCCAGGCGAAGAAGACGTCGCGGACCTCGTCGCGGAGGTGGAGGGCGACGCCGCCGAGGAAGCTGGCGCCGGCCTCGCGGGCGCGGTCGACTATGGGCTGGACCTGGGCGGGGTCGTCGTTGATGCCGGGCATCAGGGGAGCGATCAGGACGCCGGAGTCGATGCCGCGGCGGCGCAGCTCCGCCACCGCGTCGAGGCGAGCCGAGGGGCTGGGGGTGTGCGGCTCGGTGGCGCGCCAGGCCGTCTCGTCGAGGGTGGGAACGGAGAGGTTGACGGAGACCGGCAGGCGCTTCGACATCCGCTCGAAGATCGCCACGTCGCGCATCGCCAGCGGCGACTTGGTCAGGACCGAAACCGGCGTCTCGGCCGCCTCCAGCGCCTCGAGAATCTCGGGCATCAGCCGGTAGCGGCTCTCGACCCACTGGTAGGGGTCGGTGTTGGTCCCCAACGCGACCAGCTCGCGCCCCCAGCTCGGCCGGGCCAACTCGGCCCGCAGCACCTCCGGCGCGTTCACCTTGACGACGATCTCCCGCTCGAAGTCCCGCCCGGCGCCCAGGCCCAGGTACGTGTGCGTGCGGCGGGCGAAGCAGAAGACGCAGGCATGGCTGCATCCCCGGTACGGATTGATCGTCCAGCCGAAGCCGTAGCGCCCGCCCGGCACCCGGTTCAACGCCGAGCGCGCCCGCACCTCGTGGAAGTTGACCCCCATCGCCTCCGGCGCGTCGAAGGTCCGTACCGCGGCTTCCTCGGCCAGCCCGAAGAGCCTGCCCTCGTCCTCCCTCTCGACTCGCTGCTCGTCCCAGCGCACGAACGTATGTTCGCATAACGTGGCGATGGCAGCTGGACAGGCTCGCGCCCGGCCTTCCACTGCTGCCGGTTCGCGGTCCTTCTCCTGACTAACCCCCAGGCAACTCTCCGCGGATCACGTAGCGGAGGACGTCGACGACCTGCTCGGCGCTGCGAGCGGTGGCCTGGGCGGCTCGGTCGACCTCCTTGAGGGCGTGATCGAGGTCGGCGTCGTGCAGGGTGACGATGGGCTTGCCCAAAGCCGCGGCGAAGCCGGCGTCGAAGCCGGCATTCCACTGGCGGTACCTGTCGCCGAAGCGGACGACGACGACGTCGGCGACGCGGATCAGCGTCTGCGTGCGGATCGCGTTGACGCCGGCGCCCATGTGGTCGCGCCAGAAGGGCGTCTCCTCCGGGCCGAGCGTCCCCGTGCCGGCGTCGTCGGAGGCCGCGTGGTCGGTGACCGGCGCCGAGAGCTCGACCGGCAGCCCGGCCTCCCGCACCCCGGCCTCGATCCGCTCCCGCCAGTCCGAATGAATCTCCCCGGAGAGATAGACCTGCCAACTCCGCTCAGCCATCGCGTCCCTTGTCACGACCCTCCCGAGACCCCCTGCTCCTCGAAGTGCTTGCTGAGCATGGTCACCTGCCCCTGGTAGTTCGACCCCAGATCGGTCCCATAGAGCCGCTCGGCCGGCGCGCTGGTCCGCTCCAGCGCCAGCTTGCAGACCGGCTGGCGGTGCTCGACCATGAAGGAGACGTCGCGGGCGCGCACCTCCAGGGCGGCGCGGCTGCCGTGGCGGTCGCCCTCCGGTTCGTAGCCGAAGCCGGGGTCGAAGAAGCCGGCGTAGTGGGTGCGCAGCTCGCCCGCGGTCGGGTCGTAGGCCATCATCTCGGCGGCGATCTGAGGCGGGATGCAGACGCCCTCCGCCGAAAGCAGCAGGTAGAAGATCTCCGGCTCGAGCACGATCCGGCCGCCGGCCTCGGGGAAGACCGGGTCCCAGTAGTCGGTCCAGCGGTAGGCGCGCACGCGGGAGAGGTCGATCGGCAGGCTGTTCTTCTTCGCCCGGTAGCCGACGATGCGGTCGGTCGGCCCGGAGAGGTCGACGCTGAGGAAGAGGCCGTCGGCGAGCGCCAGCTCGGACTCGCGCAGTGCGTGCGAGTCGAGGTAGAGCAGCGGGAACTCGTCCTGCAGAGCGCGGATCTCGGCGTCGGCGAGGCGCACGTCGCCGCGCGCCAGGCGCAGCTGGTTGAGCGAGAGCCCGGTCTGCACCTGGATCGCGAAGGAGCGCGGCACGATCTCCAGGTAGAGCCTGCCGCGGTAGCCGGGGCGGATCTCGTCGAAGCGGTGGTGGCGGTCGGTGAGCACGCGGGTGAAGACGTCGAGCCGTCCCGTCGAGCTCTTCGGGTTTGCCTTCGCCCGCACCTCGGCGGGCAGGGCCAGCTCCTCGATCAGCGGCACCAGGTAGGGGCGATCGCGCTCCAGCACGGCGCCGTCGCGCAGGTCGATGCGCTGGAAGGCGAGCCCCTCGATCTTCTCCTCGACGGTCGAATCGACGTCGGGCAGGAAGGAGCAGCGCAGCGCCCAGGCGTGGTCGCCCAGCCGCAGGTCGATGCTCGCCGGCTGGATCGCCTCGGGCTTGATCCGGTAGTCGCCGGAGCCGATCCACTCGGCGGCGATCGCCTCCTCCAGCGCCTGCGAGGGGAGGACGCCGTCCCCCCCGCCGGCCCTCTCGCCCCGGGCCACCTCGGCCGCCGCTGCCGCGTCAGCGCTCATCGCTGCGAGATTACCCGCCGCGCCTCGACCGCACCGAGATAGGGCGTCAGGGCAAACTCCGCGATCTCCGGCAGGAACTCGCCCAGCCGCTCCGTCTCGCCGGCCAGCACGCGCCGCGAGAGCAGCGAGGCGATGCCGCCGACGACGGCCTCGTCGGTGGCCTCGGGGGGGCGCTTGCCGCCGGCGGGCGCGGGGGCGCCCTCGCGCAGCAGGGGGACGAAGCCGAGCAGTGCGGCCTGGTAGCGGTCGTAGACGCCCTTGCCGGCGCGCAGCCCCTCGACGAGGACCATCTCGGCCTGCGCCGGTTCGGCGGTGAGTGCGGCGAGCAGCGCCCTCAGGCCGTCGACCACCCCCGGCGCCCAGCCGCCCGCGTCCCGGCAGGCGGTGGCAACCCGCGCGCGCAGGCTGGCGACGCCCTCGTCGTAGGCGGCGAGGAAGCAGCGGTCCTTGCTCTCGAACTGCCTGTAGAAGTCGCTCTTGGAAACCCCGGCCCTCTTGCCCACCATCGTCACCGTCGTCCCGTCGTAACCGTGGTCGTGCAGGCAGGCGGCCAGCGCCGCGAGCAATCGCTCGCGCTGGTTCTGGTCGACGTACTCGCGGGGCAGGCCGTGGCGGCCGCGGGGAAGTCGTTCCACTGCGCCGGCAGTCTGCCAGCGCGGCGCCTCAGGCGCCTGCCCGCCCCGCCGCCTCCGCCCCCTTGAAGGGGGCGAGCATGAAGTCGGTCAGCTCGGGAAGCAGGTCCGCGGCCCGCTCGGCTTCCCTGCGGCGGATCTGCTGGTACACGATCCAGGCGACCCCGCCGACGAGCGTCTCCTCGATCGTCTTCGGCAGCTCGTCGAAGTGGGGCGCGTTCTCCCCGGTCAGCTCGACGAAGCGCTGCATCGCCTCCTCGTAGCGCCGAGTCGCCGCCGGCGTGGCCGACAGCGCCTCGATCATGCACATGCGAGCGAGGACCGGCTCCTCGGCGACGTAGCCGAGGAAGGCGGCGAGCCCGGCCCGCACGCGGTCCTCCCAGGCCTCCGCGCCCAGCCCGGCACAGCTCACCTCGATGCGCCGCATCGCCTCGTCGAAGGCAGAGTCGAATGCCGCCAGGAAGACCTCCTCCTTGCCGGAGAAGTTGTCGTAGAGAGTCTTGCGGGCGACACCGGCCTCGCGCACGATGTCGGCGATCTTGGTCGCCTCGTAGCCGTGCTCCGCGGTCAGCTCGGCGACGGCGTCCATGATGCGGCGGCGCTTGTGGGCGGCGACGAACTCCCGCGGCAGGCGGTGCCTGGGGTGACCGGCGCCTGCTTCTTCGGGCGCTGCCTCAAGGCGAGGGGACATCGGCCAAGGATACCCCCGGATCGGATCGGCCTCCTTGCGCGGTCCCCAGACGCTTGGTACCCTGCGATGACCGTTTGGATTTCTAATAGAAACGGTTAGGTTCCTCTTTGGACCCGCAACGAATCCAGCTCAGCCACGAGACGCTCCTGGCCGCGATTGGCGACAGCTGGCCCGCGGCGGAGATCGCCGCCGCCGCCGAGCTGCTCGCCGGCGGGAACGGCAAGTTCCCCTCCGGGATCAGGTCGCTGCCCCCCGATCTGGTCCGGGCGGTGCAGCGCGAGCGCGTCCTGGCGGCGACGATGCGGGCGACCGCCGAGCTCGGCTACCGCGACATGACCGTCCAGGACGTGCTCGACCGGGCCGGCGTCTCCCGCCCGACCTTCTACGAGCACTTCGAGAACAAGGAGAACGCCTTCCTCACCGCTTTCGACGGGGTCGCGAGCCGGCTGCGGGAACGGCTCGACTCGGCAACCGCCGAGGCGGACGGCGGCTGGCGCGGGCGGCTGCGGCTGCAGCTCGAGGAGCTCCTGCGCTTCGTCGCCGAGGAGCCCGACGCGGCGGTGACGCTGGTCGTCGACTCGCGCGCCGCCTGCCCGACGGCGCTGCGGCGCCGCGAGGAGCTGCTCGACCACTTCGCCGCCTGCATCGACGACCAGGTGCGCGGCGAGCTCCCGGCCGAGGCGCCCCCCTCGGCGATCGCCGCGGCCGGCATCGTCGGCGGCATCGAGGCGCTGCTCTACGCGCGGCTCAACAAGGAGGACACCGACGACCTCGAGGCGCTGCTGCCCTCGCTGATGTACTTCGCCGTCCTCCCCTACGAAGGGCACGAGGCGGCGAACGAGGAGATGGCGGCGACGGCGGTCGGCTGAGCGCACGCTCAGCCGCGCACCCGGCAGCTCCGGTTGAGCGTGGGGGCGAGCGTCAGGCCGCCCTCGAACTCGAAGCTCGTGCGGGCGAGCGGGAAGCCGACCCGGCTGATGCCCCGCGGCGCCGGACAGCCGGCGTTGAAGTAGCCGCGGCGCTTGCCGCGGAAGGAGAAGCGCCGCTGCAGGCTCATCGAGATCCCGGTCACGTAGCCCCATTCCCCGGTGACCCTGGGGAGCGAGGCCGCAAGCTCTGTCCCGTAGATGCCGCGGCTGCGGCGGATCTCGAAGGGCAGGACGTAGGACGTCGGCACCGGTTTGGTCCCGTAGATGTGGGCGAGGATCGCCGGCTTGCCGCGCAGCCGCCCGTTGAAGGCGAGCACCTTGCCGGTCGACGGGAAGGGCGACTGCTCGGGGATCTTCACGTTCGCCGAGAAGCGGCCTTCGCCGACCATGGCGCGGCGGCAGGCGGCGAGCGCTTCGCGCGTCGTCGAGGGATCGATGTGGCCGATCCGGCAGCGCGGCAGGCCGCGCGTGTCGAGGCGGCCCTGGCGGTTGATCGCGATCGTCAGCTTGGTCAGCTTCGGCGCGCCGCCGGCGCGGCTGGAGCTGATCCGCCCCCCGAAGCTGACCCCGATCGGGACCTTGCCACGGCGCGGCAGCTTGGTCGGCGTCATCTTCCCCTGCACGGAGACGCGCACGCCCTGGCGTTCGAAGACCTCGGCCGGGCTGGAGGAGGGCAGGCCGCAGAGGAGCGCGAGGAGCGCCGCACCAAGCGCAGCCGCTGCTGCGATCCCCCCCCGTGTGGTGGTCGACGTCATCCCGCTCCTCTCCTAACACGCGAAGGCCGGGCAAGGCTCGCCGCTCCGCGCTGCCTGCACAATAGCGGTGCCGCATCGCCCTCAGGCCGAGTCGCGCTGGCGCCCTGCCCAGCGGCCCCAGCGCCTGGCCTCCGCGGCGCCCACGTAGGGCAGCAGCACGAACTCGACCAGTTCGGGCAGGGCGGCGGGAAGCTCGGCCAGCGTGCCGGTGCGCGCGTGGTCGGCGAAGGTCGTCGCGACGCCGCCGACAAGCGCCTGCTCGGTGCTGCGCGGGCGGCGGTTGTCCGGCGGGGATTCTGCCCGCAGCAGCTCGGAGAAGTGCTCGACCGTGCGCACGTAGCGGCGCCCCCCGTCGGGTCGCCGGATCAGCGAGTCGACCGTCAGCAGGCGCACCCCGTCGGCCTCCCGGGCGGCGAAGTCCACCGCGGCGCCGAGCGCCGCGGCGACCTTCTCCGGCCAGGCCTCGTGGCGACGGCAGGCCTCGAGGACGGAAACCTGGAGGCGCGCGACCGCCCCCGAGAACGCAGCGGGAAAGTCGTCCGAGGAATAGGGGTTGTCGTCCAAGGCCCCGCCGCCCCCCGCCGTCGAGATCGAAGTGTGTCGAGGCACGATAAACGTATACGTACCTCAATGAGCAGGGACCATATACACGTCCTCTTGGACCGTCAAGCGGCGGCGATCCGGCGCGCCTCGGCGTTGCCGACGTATGGCGTGAGCACGAACTCGATCGCCTCCGGGGCGAGGCTCGGAAGCTCTGCGGCACGGCCCTGGTCGAGTCGCTTCGCAACCAGCATCGCGACCCCTCCGGCGAGAGCCCGCTCGGTGATCTCCGGCAGCCTCGCGCCCCCCGCGGCGCACTCGCGGCCGGGCGCGATGAGCCCCGCCAGGTAGCCGATCAGCCGCTGGTAGCGGGCGATTCCGGCCGCCCCGCGGGACAGCGCCTCGTTGCTGAGCAGGTTGGCGGCGGCGGGGTCGGCCGCGGCGAAGTCGAGCCCGGCGCGAATCGCCGCGGCGATGCGAACCGGCCATTCCCCCTCCCCGGCCATCGCCTCCTCGACCCGCACCTGGAGCCGCGCGAAGGCCCCCTCGAAGGCGGTTGCGAAATCGTCGGTGGGTTGCTCGATGTCGGTCCCCTGCCTCGCATCGAGCCGGCGCGGGCCGCATGGCACCGGAACCGGCGAACTGAGCGGGACAGGAACTATAAACGTAGTTGTCTATCGAAGTTCAGCGGCGGCGGGAGGACTTCCGGAGCCCCTTCGCGCCGCTCCCCGACCGGCGCCGGGCGGCGGCGCGCAGGGTCCGCTCGCTGGCCTTCTCGACCGCCTCGGCCATCGCGATCTGGAAGACCGCGAGCAGGGCGTCGGAGGCGAGCGGGCGCATGCGGTCGAGCGCTTCGCGCACCTTGGGCCAGTCGCCCTCGGGCCGGCCGGCGCGATCGAAGGGCTCCCAGACCTCCTCGACGAAGAGGTCGACGAAGGTGCGGGCGACGCCGTCGGCGTGCCGGCGCAGCTTTTCCGCCGTGGCCAGGGCGCCCTCGGGACCGACGCCCAGCTCGGCAAGGGCCACCGCGGCGCGCTGCAGGCGTGGGCTGATCACCTCGACCCGACCGTCGGGCAGGGCGCGCACGATGCCGAGCTTTTCCGCCCGGCGCATCAGCTCCGGGTCGGGGTCGCCGCCGGCCGCGCCCCAGACGCCGGCCAGCTCGGCGGCCTCGACGATCTCCGGCGCCTCCTCCTCGAAGGGCGCCCGCAGGGCGCGGGTGAAGTCGAAGATCTCGGTGGCGGCGCCGTCGCCGGTCTCCAGCACGCGGCGGATCGCCTCGAGGTTGAGCCCGTCGGCCTGCATCTCGCGGGTCAGCGCGATCCTTGCCACGTGGTCCTCGTCGTAGTAGCCGGTGCGTCCCCGCACCACGGGCGGCGGCAGCAGGCCCCGCGTCTGATGGGCGCGGATGTTGCGCACCGTCATCCCGGTGCGCTCCGCGAGCTCGCGGATCGTCATCTCGCCCTTAGAGCCCTTAGAACCCGTCTTCGCCGGCTTGCTCATGACGCTGGGCTCACCGACCCATCGTAAGCGGCAGCCGCTGGCCGTTCATCTTCGCCGCGGCGTCCGAGCAGAGGAAGGCGATCGCCTCGGCGACGTGCTCGGCGGGGGTGAAGGTGGGGAACTCCTCCGCCGGGCTCTCCGCGCGCATGCGCGGGGTGAGGATCGCGTCGACGACGACGATGTTGGCCGTCGCCGCGGTGCCTTCGAAGCCGTCGGCGAGGGCGAGGGCCCAGGCCTCGGCGGCCGCCTTGGCGGCGGCGTAGGCGGCGTTGGAGTTGGAGGGCGCCTGCGCCTGCTTGGCCGAGACGAGGACGAAGCGTCCCCGCTCGCCGGCGAGCAGAGCGTCGTGGAAGGCACGCGTCGTGTGCTGGACGGTGCGGATCAGCAGGTCGTGGAGCAGCGCCCAATCGGCGAGCGGCTCCTCGTGCAGCGGCTGCCCGCCGCGCCAGCCGCCGACCAGGTGCAGCAGCGCGTCGAGGTGGCCGAAGCGCTCCAGCAGGGCCGCGCACCAGGCGCGCGCCGCCTCCTCGTCGAGCAGGTCGACGGCGCGCCCGTCCCAGCGCTCCCCCGGCAAGCCAAGCGCCGCGCCGACCGCCTCGACGCGCTCCGCCGAGACGTCGGCCCCCGCGATCGTCGCGCCGGCGCCGGCCAGCCTCTCCGCGACGACGGGGCCCAGCCCACCGGCGACTCCGGCGATCGCCACCACGCGCCCGTCGAGGTCCCTCTCGTCCATCCGCCCATCATCCCGCAGATCCGGTGACGGTGGATGCGTAGGTGGGGAGGCAGCACGACTCAGCGAGCGAGCGGAGTTGATGAAACGGTTTCAAGCCCGGGGTTGGAATAAGTGCTACTCAGCGGAGAGGGAGGGATTCGAACCCTCGAGAGAGCTTGCGCCCCCTACTCGCTTAGCAGGCGAGTGCCTTCAGCCACTCGGCCACCTCTCCGGGGCGTTGAGCCGATTGTAGGAGCTATGCCGGGGGCGACGCGGATAGTCTGATCCTCGTGCCGGGTCGCACGCATGCCGAGCTGGAGCAGGTCTTCGCCGACGTGGAGGCGCCTTTCGCCTTCGTCGACCTGGACGCGATGTGGGCCAACTCGGACGCGATGCTGGCCCGGGCGCGGGGCAAGCCGGTGCGCGTGGCGAGCAAGTCGGTGCGCTGCCGGGCGCTGCTGGAGCGAATCCTCGGCCGCGATCCGGGCTACGCGGGATTGATGACCTTCACCCTGCCGGAGACGCTCTGGCTGGCCGAGCACGGCTTCGAGAACCTGCTGCTCGCCTACCCGACCGCCGACGCCGGCGCCCTGGGGGAGCTGGCGCTGCGCTCGGCCGCGAGCCCGGCCGCAGCGCCAATCGTGATGGTCGACTGCGCCCGGCACCTGGAGGCGATCGAGTCGGTGCTGGGAGCCGACGCCGCGCCGGTGCGGGTCTGCATCGACCTCGACGCCGGTTGGTGGATCCTGGGCGGCCGGGTCAAGGTCGGCCCGAAGCGCTCCCCGGTGCACACGGTCGAGCAGGCGGTGGCGCTGGCGCGCGAGATCGAGCGCCGGCCGCAGGTCGAGCTGGCGGCGCTGATGTCCTACGAGGGCCAGATCGCCGGCGTCGGCGACGAACCGCCGGGGCGACGCCTGCGCGGCGCGGCGATCCGCGCGATGCAGCGCCGCTCCGCGGTCGAGCTGGCCGAGCGGCGGGCGGCCGTCGTCGCCGCGATCCGCGAGTTCGCCGAGCTGCCGATCGTCAACGGCGGCGGCACCGGCAGCCTCGAGCTGACCGGCGGCGAGGACGCGGTCACCGAGATCGCCGCCGGCTCGGGCTTCTACGCCCCCACCCTCTTCGACGCCTACAGCCGCTTCACGCTCAGGCCCGCCGCCGGCTTCGCCCTGCCGGTGGTGCGCAAGCCGAGCGACGCCGTCGCGACCGCGCTCGGCGGTGGCTACCTCGCCTCCGGCAGCGGCGACCCGGCGCGCCTGCCCTCGCCCTGGCTGCCGCCGGGCCTGAAGCTCGACGCCGAGGAGGGCGCCGGCGAGGTGCAGACCCCCCTCGGCGGTCCGCCCGCCCGCGAGCTGCGCATCGGCGACAACGTCTACATGCGCCACGCCAAGGCCGGCGAGCTCTGCGAGCGCTTCGACTCCCTACACCTTCTCGAAGGCGGCCAGATCGTCGACGAGGTCCCCACCTACCGCGGCGAGGGTAGGACTTTCCTTTAGAGGAGGGATTGGCGAAACCCGCGTGTGCGTTCCCGGTGAGCGTCGGACCAAGCAGGGCCAACGCCTCGCCTTGCGGTCGTAGTTGGTCCCGCTCAGCGGGAACAACTACGCCCGCAATCTACGCCGCCCGCCACGCCGACCTGGAGGTCGTAATTTTTCCCGCTAGGCGGGAACAATTACGACCTCAACGCTGCACCGCGTCCCGTCGGGCGGCGGCTCAGGAGCCCAGCACGCGCTCGGCGTACTCGTTGGCGAAGGCGCGGCCGGGGTCCAGCTCCTCGCGGGCCGCCTGGAAGCCGGCCCAGCGCGGGTAGCGCTCGGAGAGCGTCGCCGCGGTCTGGAAGTGGCGCTTGCCCCAGTGCGGCCGGCCGCCGTAGTGGTCCATGATCGACTCGACCGCCTCGAAGTAGGGTCGCCACTCCATGCCGCGGTACTGGTGGACGGCGATGTAGACGGTGTCGCGCTCGTGCGAGGGGCTGAGCAGCGCGTCGTCGCCCGCCACCACGCGCATCTCGATCGGGAAGAAGACCGGGTAGCGGTTCTCGCGCACCCAGGCGACCACCCGGCGCAGCGCCTCCGGCCCGTGCTCGCGCGGCACGCCGTACTCCATCTCGGTGAAGCGGACGCGCCGCTCGTTGGCGAAGATGCGGTCACTGCGATCGGTGGAGGTGCTCCCCGAGGCGAGCCAGGCGGCGAGGCGCGAGAGGCGCGGGATCGCCCCCGGCACTGCCTTGCCGGCGGCCGAGATCGCCTCCAGCGCCCAGTTCTCGAGCACGACGTCGTTGAGGAAGGCGGCGGCGCGACCGCGCGGGCGCGGCGGCCCCTCGACGCGGTTGCGCTCCAGCACCAGCGCCAGGTCCGCGTAGGGGAAGGTGAAGAGCTCGTAGTGCTCGTTGGCGTCGGCCTCCTCCTGGAAGGAGTCGAGCACCTCCTCGCGGGGGCGGGGCGTGTCGACGCGGTGCAGGACAAAGGCCGGCACGCAGCGCAGCGTCACCGCCGAGATCGCCCCCAGGGCGCCGACGCTCACCCGCGCCGCCCGCAGCAGCTCCGGGTCGGAGCCCGCGCTCAGCTCGCGCACCGAGCCGTCGGCGAGGACCAGCTCGAGCGACTCGACCTGGGCGGAGATGTTGCGCAGCCCGGCGCCGGTGCCGTGGGTGCCGGTGGAGATCGCCCCAGCGACCGTCTGGCTGTCGATGTCGCCGAGGTTCTCCATCGCCAGGCCGAGCCGGTGCAGCTCGGCGTTCAGCTCGTCCAGGACGGTGCCGGCGCCGACCCGGACCAGCCCCGAGGAGGGGTCCGCGTCGATCACGCCGCTGAGCGCGCCGAGGTCGAGCATCGTCCCGTCCGTCATCGCCGCTTCCGTGAAGGAGTGGCCGCTGCCGGCGACGCTGACCTTGCCCCCTGCCGCGACGGCGCTCGCGATCTCCTCGGCCAGCTCCTCGCGAGTGGCGGGACGCAGGCGCTCGCGCGGGGTGCAGGTCTGGTCGCCTGCCCAGTTGCGCCATACCGGCGCCACTCGTGCCTGCTCACGCGTAGCGGTCGCCATGCCCAGCGCAGCCTAACCCGCTCAGCCCTCCGCCGCGCGGACGGCGGGCGGCGCCAGCGCGAAGAACGCGTAGGCGACAGTGGCGAGGAGCAGCGCCACGATCGCGAAGCTCGGCGCCGCGTTGCCGGCGACGCTGGCAACGCTCCCCCCGGCGAGGCCGCCGACCACCTGGCCCGAGGCCCAGGCAATGTTGGAGAGCCCCGCTGCGAAGCCCTGGTGCAGGGCGCTGCTCTCGGCCGCCTCGGAGAGCATCGTCAGGGCGGGCGCGAAGCAGATGCCGGCGCCCAACGAGGTGAGGATCAGGCCGGCCAGCACGAGGTCGAGCGAGTCCGCGACGGCGATGATCGCCATCGCCACCGCGCAGATGCCGAGGCCGACCATGAAGGGACCGCGGCGGCCGGCACGATCGGAGTAGCGGCCGGCGAGCGGGGCAAGCATCGCCTCCAGGGCGGCGCCGGCGATGAAGCCCCCCGCGATCAGGCCGTGCCCGCCCCCGTGGTCGGCGATCTGAAGGGGGACCAGCACCTCCACGGCGCCGAACATCACCGAGGGCACGGCGACGAAGGCCGTCGCGAGCAGGACCGGCCGGCTGAAGATCACGTCCACGACCTCGCCCAGCGCCTGGCGCTCGGGCTCGCTGGCCTCGGGCAGGCGCGCGGCGAGCAGGGCGAGGACGACCGAGACGCCGAGCACGCCGCTGAAGACGAGCTCGGTGCCCACCTCCGCCGCCAGCGCGCCGAGTGCCGGGCCCAGCAGGGCGCCCGCCACCGCCGCCCCCAGGGCCGTGCCGATCACCGAGCCGCGGTTCTCCGCCGGCGCTTCGGCGATCAGCCAGGTCAGCGCGCCGGTCCAGATCAGCGCTCCCGAGGCGCCCTGGGCAAGGCGGGAGACGTCGAGCAGGACGAAGTCGGCGGCGAAGCCGAAGACGACGCTGGAGACGCCGAGCAGCAGCAGGCCGGCGATCACCGTGCGTCGCGGTCCGATCCGGGCCGCCAACAGGCCGGCCGGCAGCGCGACCAGCAGCGTCCCGGCGGCGTAGGAGGCGGAGAGCACCCCGGCCTGCGCCTTGCTCAGGCCGAGCTCGGACACGTAGTCCGGCAGCAGCGGCGCGATCGCCGAGAAGAAGGTGACGTCGAAGAAGACCATCACCGAGGCAAGTACAAGGAGACGACGCATTGCAGACAATACAATCATCTATAGCGTTCGCGGTCATGCACCGCGCCGTCTAGCATCGAAACATCGCCTACTCCGGAGGGGTGGCAGAGCGGTCGAATGCACCGGCCTTGAAAGCCGGCAGGCGTCCTACGGCGCCTCGTGGGTTCGAATCCCACCCCCTCCGTTTTCGGCCTCGATCCAGCCGGGAGGCAGGAAAAGGTCGGTTCGCGGCCGAACCTCGTGGGATGGAGACGGGTCCCGGCGGGACGCAGGCGCGCGAGCGCTGGCGGCGGCGTGCCGAACGGGTCAGCGACGCGTTCGGGCTCGTGCTGTTGCTCGTCCTCGTCACCTACGTGCTCACCTCGCTGCTCGACAACCGCGGCTGGTCGGCGGTGCTGCTCGTGCTGGCCACCAGCGCGACCTCGGTCGTGGCGCTGACCAGCTCGCACGCGCGGGAGCGCTTCGTGCGCCTCGCGGTGGCGCTCTCGGCGCTGACCGTCCTGCTCGCCGCGATCGGCGCCGCGAGCGGTGACCGCAGCTGGCTCAACGTCGCCTCGCTGATCCAGGTCTCGCTGCTGGCGGTGGCGATGGCGGCGGTGCTGCGGCGCGTCGTCGGCGCCCCGGAAGTCGGCTTCCGCACGATCCTCGGCGCGCTCAGCGTCTACGCCGTGCTCGGCATCCTCTTCACCTTCGTCTACGGCACGATCGACCGCATCCAGGGCGCCCCCTTCTTCGAAGGCGTGCCCGCCCCCGAGGGCTCGGACTTCGTCTTCTTCAGCTACACGACCCTGACAACGACCGGCTACGGCAACCTCGTCCCGGGCGGGCAGCCCGGCCAGCTCGTCGCCGGCCTGGAGATGATGGCGGGACAGATCTTCCTCGTCACCCTCGTCGCCGGCCTGGTCAGCCTCTGGCGCCCCGGCGAAGGGATCAGGCGCCGGCGCGAGCGGCACGCCGACGAGCCCGCCTGACCGGTCGGCGCGCGGCGGGGGGCGGCTGGCGAACCATGGCGGGGGGCGTGCCCTACCCCGGCGTGGTCCTCGCGGCGCGGGCGCGACGCTCCTGCTCGATGCGGCGCCGCAGGCCGAAGAAGTAGTCGGCGCCGCTGACGACGGTCACGGCGAGGGCCAGGTAGACGAGCGCGTCGACCCAGGCGGGCGCCGGGTTGGCCGCGATCAGGGCGAAGACGGCGGCGATCTGCAGCATCGTCTTCAGCTTGCCCAGCCAGCTGGCCGCGATCACGATGCCGCGCTCGACGGCGATCGCGCGCATCACCGTGACGGCGAACTCGCGGGCGATGATCACCATCGCGACCCAGGCGGCCAGCCGGTCCAGCGAGACCAGCGAGACGAGCGCCGCCGCGATCAGCAGCTTGTCGGCGATCGGGTCCATCAGCTTGCCGAAGGTGGTGACCGCGTCGCGGGAGCGGGCGATGTAGCCGTCGAGGCCGTCGGTCAGCGCCGCCAGCGCGAAGACCGCCGCCGCCAGCTCGTCGCCGTTCGGCGTCTCCCCCAGCAGCGCCACCACCACCACCGGCACCGCGAGGATCCGCAGCAGCGTCAACGCGTTCGGCAGGTTGAGCGGAAACACGCTCAGCCCCCCTCCCCCGGGGCGGCGGGGGCGGCGTCGTCGCGGCGGGCGAAGAAGTCCTCGCCCTCGATGCTGACGCGGGGGACGAGGCGGCCGAGCCAGCCGGGCAGCCACCAGGCGCGCTTGCCTAGCAGGACCATGATCGCCGGGACGAGCAGGCAGCGCACCAGGGTCGCGTCGATCGCGATCGCCACCGCCAGGCCGACGCCGAACTCCTTCACCACCGGGTTGCCGTTGAGCACGAAGCTGACGAAGACGCAGACCATGATCGCCGCCGCCGAGGTGATCACCCGGCCGGTGTTGGCCAGCCCTTCGATCACCGCCCGCCGCTCGTCGCCGTGCTGCTTGAAGTGCTCGCGCATCTGCGTCAGCAGGAAGACCTCGTAGTCCATCGAGAGGCCGAAGAGGATCGCGAACATCAGCAGCGGCACGAAGCTGACGATCGGGATCGAGTGGTCGAGGCCGATCAGGCCCGATCCCCAGCCGAGCTGGAAGACCGCGGTGACGACGCCGTAGGCGGCGGCCACCGAGAGCAGGTTCATCGCCGCCGCCTTGAGCGGCACCAGCAGCGAGCGGAAGGCGACCAGCAGGACGACGAAGCTGAGCCCGACGACGATCGCGATCATCAGCGGCAGCTTGTCGCCGATCTGGGTGGCGAGGTCGATGTAGCCGGCGGTCTGGCCGCCCACGTAGGCGGCGGCGCTCGTGCTCGCGAGCGCCTTCGGGATGGTCGTCTCGCGCAGCTCTTCGACGACGTCGACCGTCTCGTCCGCCCACGGCGCCGAGCTGGAGATCGCCGTGAAGACCGCCACCGTCCCCTTCTCGTCGACGGTCGGCGGCGAAACCGCGGCGACGTCGGGGGCCGCGCCCACCGCCTTGGTCAGCCCCGGCAGCACCCGCCTGCCTTCCGCGGCGCTGGAGAATTCGGCGGCGATCGCCAGCGGGCCGTTCGTGCCCGCGCCGAAGCCGGCGCTGAGGCCATCGTAGGCCTGGCGCGCGGTCGTCGACGTGGGCAGGGCGCCGACGTCGTTCTGGCCCAGCTCGAGCTGCGTGATCGGCAGGGCGAGGACGACCAGGACGGCGAGCGCCGCGACCGCCGAGCGCCAGGGCCGCGCCGCAACCCCGCGGGCCCAGCGCCGCCAGCCGTGCGGCTCGCTGTCGTCGGCATGCGTCCTGCCCAACTGCACGCGCAGCGAGTCGATCCGCGGGCCGAGCGCGCCCAGCATCGCCGGCAGCAGCGTGGTCGCCGCGCCGACGGCGACGACGACCGCGATCGCGGCGGTGAAGCCGAGCGTGCTTACCAGCGGGATGCCGGCGAAGGCGAGCGAGCAGAGCGCGATCACCACCGTGAAGCCGGCGAAGACGACGGCGCCTCCCGCCGTCGCCGTGGCGCGGGCGATCGACTCGCGCATCTCCATCCCGTCGCGCAGCTGGAGCTTGTGGCGGGTGACGATGAAGAGCGCGTAGTCGATCCCGACGCCGAGGCCGATCATCGTCGCCAGGGTGGCGGCGACGCTGGGCACCTGCACGACCCCCTCGAGCAGGCGGATGATCGATAGCGCGCAGGCGAGCCCGATCACCGCCGAGACGATCGGCAGCGTCATCGCGGTCGCCGTGCCGAAGGCGAAGAGGAGGATGACCACCGCGGCGGTCAGCCCGATCGCCTCGCTCACCTCGGTCGAGGGTTTGGAGAGCTGCTGGCCTACGTAGCCGCCGGCCGACGCCGCCAGGCCCGCCCCCTCGGCCGGGTCGCCGGCGGCGAGGATCCGCTCGGCCTGCTCTTCGGTAAGTTCGCTGGGGCCGACGTCGAGATAGACGGGGACGTAGGCGATGCGGCGGTCTTCGCTGAGGTAGCGGGCGCCCGCCGGGCTGAGCGGGTCGACCGCCGAGTTGACCTCCGGGATCGCCCGCAGGCGGTCGACGACTTCGCCGACGGCGGCGCTGTGGCGCGACGAGGTCAGCGGCTCGTCGGCCGAGCGGATGACCAGCGGGTTGCTGCCGAAGGCCTGTTCGGGCAGGTCCGCTTCGAGCAGCTCGGTGGCGATCGTCGAGTCGGTGCCCGGCAGGGTCAGGTTGTCGTTGGTCTTGCCTTCGGCGCGCTGGCCGGCGATCACGAAACCCGCCGCGAGCACGACCCAGAGCGCGATCGTCGGCCAGTGGTGGCGCGAGCAGAAGCGTCCGATCGCGTAGAGGGGGCCGGTCACGCCCGCATCATCCCCCCTCGACGGCGGGGGCGCCCGGCGGCGGCTCCGTGCCGGACTCGAACGGCTTCGGGACGGCCGCCATCGGGCCGGCGCCGAGCGCCTGGCGCAGCAGGGCGAGGTGCTGGGCGTGGCTGGCGGCGAGCGCGGCGGCGAGCGTGCGGGGCGCGTCGGTCGCCAGCCGCGGCGCCGCCTCGAGCGCCAGGGCGAGCGCGGCGTTCTCCTCTTCGTAGGCGAGCGTCAGCGCCGCCGCGCGCTCGCGCGGCCGGGGCGCCTCGGGCTCCGCGGCCTCGGCCTCCGTCCGGCCGCCGAGGCCGCGGATCGCCTTGGTCAGGGCGTCGACGTGAGCCTGGGACTGGCCGCGGAACTCGGCGGCGAGGGCAAGCCCGCGGCCGTCGAGCGCGGCGAGGCCCCGCGAGTAGGCGTCGACCAGGGTCAGCTCCTGCGCCAGGGCGCCGTTGAGCAGCTCGACGTCGGCGGCCTTCTCGCTGTCGGTGAGGGCTCCCTGGCCCGGCCGTCCGCAGCCGGGCGCGAGCGCGGCGAGCGCCACCAGCGAGGCGGCGAGCAGAAAAGCGGCGGCGCGGCCGAAGCCGCGCCGCGTGCTGCTGACGTCGTTGCGATTCAGCTCCGTGTCCATCGGCGGACGCGAAGCCTATGTACTTATAAACGATCTATGGAATTTTTGCCAGGCCTTTTAGGACTTTTTCGCCTTTTTGCGCGATTTCTTCGCGCTGCGCGATGCCTTCTTCTTCTCCGGAGCCATGCCTTCGAAGTTCATCAGGACGGCGGTGGTGGGAATACCGTCTTCGCCTGACTTCGCCAGACGTTTCGCCGCCGCAGTGTGGATTTTGATGATCTTCTCAAGGGTTTCGTTGATGAGATCTACGAGTTCTTCCCAACCCTGCTCATCGACGAGCCCGGGAGTCCAACTGACGTGGCGGTCTTCCCGCGCGTCGAACGTCCCCGCCTGGAGGGCTCCCACAGCGTCCTCGAGAATCATCCGAAGGGCAGCCGAACTTACGCCCGGCTTCACTGAGTCAGGCAGCAGCTGCCAATCCGTATCGCTGAGAAAGGCTCTCGCGGTAGCGCGGTAGTAGTGCTCGACGGCGCCGCGGCGCGGCTCGGTCTTGACCATCTCGATGCATTCGAAGTCCTTCAAGACCTTGACGTGGTAGCTGACCTGACTCAGGCCCTCGTCCAGCTCCTTGGAGAGTTCGTTGGGGCTCGCCATCCGCTCGTTGAGGATCGCGAGGATTTCGGCACGTAGAGGGTGCGCCAGAGCCTTGACGAGTTTCTGATCTACCCCGCTCTTGCTCTTCCTCTTCGTCGTGCTCTTGCTCTTGCTCTTGCTCTTTGCAGCCAAAGTGACTCCTCTGCTTCGTTTTCTGGAGCTTCTAGCACTCCATCCTATTAGACACAAAGCCAGATTGCCAGATCTGACCGCCCTGTAGCCGCCAGACCACTCCATTACTGAAACTAATTCCAGTAATGGAGTGGTCTAGATCGCTGCACGTGGTGGCTACGCCCGCGTCGCAAGAGCTGACGGTTGCGAGGGGGTGATGCAGGGTGAAGATCTCGGAGACGGATACTGTCGTGCCGCTGCTTTCGACGACGAAGTTGCGCTAAGGCGGGGGCCCGCTCTGCGTCCGGGGCGAGCGGGCACTCCACCCAGGTCGCTCGTCCCATGATTCAGTTCTGGGTGTGAGATTGAAACCCGATGCCACCGATGCCGATGATTGGATCGCTCTGGCGAGCACCATCCATGCCTGCCACCGCTGCCCACGCCTGGTCGCGTGGCGTGAGGAGCGGGCGGCCGATCCTCCTCGCCGCTTCCGCGGCGAGGAGTACTGGGCGCGACCGCTCGACGGCTTCGGTGACCCCGCCGCCCGCGTCGCGATCGTCGGCCTCGCCCCCGCCGCCCACGGCGCCAACCGCACCGGCCGCATGTTCACCGGTGACCGCTCGGGCGAGTGGCTCTACGCGGCTCTGCACCGGGCCGGCTTCGCCGATCGCCCCGCTTCGGAGCGGCGCGGCGACGGCCTGCGCCTGCGCGACGCCTACGTGACCGCGGTCGTCCGCTGCGCCCCGCCGGCCAACCGCCCGACGCCCGAGGAGCGCGACGCCTGCCTGCCCTACCTCGAGCGCGAGCTGGCGCTGCTCGAGCGCTGCCGCACGATCGTCGCCCTCGGCGCCTTCGCCTGGGACGGCGCGCTGCGCGCGATCCGGGCGCTGGGCGGCGAGGTGCCGCGGCCGAAGCCGCGCTTCGCGCACGGCGCGGAGGCCGAGGCGGGCCGGTGGACGCTGCTCGGCTGCTACCACCCAAGCCAGCAGAACACCTTCACCGGCCGCCTCACCGAGCCGATGCTCGACGGCGTTTGTCGCCGCGCTTCCTCGTTGGCCGACGCCCAGCCTTGAGTGGCGCTTCCAACGACTCCTCTGGCCCCCTTTCGATGCCAGCAGGGCAATCGTCACCGGAATGCCAGCGCCACCGCTACCGACCGAGGGGTCGTCTCACTGGGCTTCATAAGGAAGCACCGCAATAGAGAACCTTCACAAGATCCCGGAGGCTGCAGCGATGGATGGGCGGTGACGGGCTCGAACCGCCGACCCCCTGCTTGTAAGGCAGGTGCTCTCCCAACTGAGCTAACCGCCCGCATCTGCGGCTTCCGACGAGGATAGACGACGCGGTTGGGTGCGGGGATGGGCTGCTGGCGCTCGTCTTCGCCCGCCTCGGCATCGTCGCCCCGGCTTCTCGTTGCGCACCGGCATCGTCACCGGCTCGGTCGCCGGGCGCTCGTGGCTGGCGATGTACGTGGCGGCCGACCACGGTGAGCGGGCGCCGCTAGCCTGTCGCGGCGATGGGCACTGCGCGCGGAGGCGCCGACGGATGAGCTGGGGGATCGTCGACATCCCCGACCTGAGCGGCCGCACGGCGGTGGTGACCGGCGCCAACGGGGGGCTCGGGCTGGAGACCGCGCGGGCGCTCGCCGGGGCCGGCGCCGAGGTGGTGATGGCGGCACGCGACCAGGAGCGCGCGGCGCGGGCGATCGAGAGCATCCGCGCCACCGCGCCGGGCGCCTCGCTGCCGCTGGTCCCGCTCGACCTCGGCTCGCTGGCCTCGGTGCGAGAGGCCGCCGCCTCGATCCTCGCCGCCCAGGAGACGGTCGACATCCTCGTCAACAACGCCGGCGTGATGGGCATCCCCGAGCGCCAGACCGTCGACGGCTTCGAGATGCAGCTCGGCGTCGACCACCTCGGCCACTTCGCCCTCACCGCGCTGCTGATGCCGGCGCTGCTGCGGGCCGAGGCGGCGCGGATCGTCACCGTGACCAGCTCCGCCCATCACATGGGCCGCGCCGTCGACCCCGGGAATCCCCACCTGCGCGGCCGCTACACCGCCTGGGGCGCCTACGGCCAGGCGAAGCTCGCCAACTACCACTTCGGCATCGGCCTGCACCGCATGCTGGCGCGCGCCGGAGCGCCGGCGGCGAGCCTGATCGCCCACCCCGGCCTCTCCAACACCGAGCTGCAGGCGGTCAGCGTCAGGGAGACGGGCGGCGGCCTCTCGCAGCGCTTCTTCCTCGTCCTCGCCCGGACGGCCGGCATGTCCCCCACCCAGGGCGCGCTCTCGCAGCTGCGCGCGGCGACGGACCCGGGCGCGAAGGGCGGCGAGTTCTACGGGCCGCTCTTCGTGACCAACGGACCGCCGATCCGCAAGCCGACGATGCGGCCCGGCATGAGCCGCGCCGTCGACCGCCTCTGGGCGGTCTCCGAGCGGGAGACCGGCCTCGAGATCGAGCTGTGAACCTCGGCCTGGAGGGTCGCGTTGCCCTGGTCATGGGCGCCAGCCGCGGCATCGGCCGGGCGATCGGCGCGGCGCTGGCCCGCGAAGGGGCGCGCGTCGCGATCGCCAGCCGCTCGCGCGAGCGGCTCGACGAGGCCGCGGCCGGGATCGGCGCGGCGGCGACGCCCTTCGTCGCCGACGCCGGCGACCCGGAGCGGCTCGACGCCCTGCCCGGTGAGGTGGAGGCCGCCCTCGGCCCGCTCGCGATCCTCGTCCTCAACGCCGGCGGCCCGCCCTTCGGCGGCGCCCTCGACCACGACCTCGACGAGTGGACGGCCGCCTACCGCTCGCTCGTCCTCTCACCGCGCGTGCTGGCGGGCGCCGCCGTCCCCGGCATGCGCGAGCGCGGCTGGGGCCGCGTCGTCAACGTCGGCTCCAGCTCCACCCGCGAGCCGATCCCCGGCCTCAGCCTCTCCAACAGCCACCGCATGGCGGCGGTCGGCTTCCTCAAGACGCTCTCCCGCGAGGTCGCCGGCGACGGGATCACGGTCAACACCGTCGCCACGGGGCGCTTCGCCACCGAGCGGCTGGCCGACGCCGGCGGCTCCCTGGAGACGGCCGAGGAGGCGGCGCGCCGCGAAGTCCCGGCCGGCCGCCTCGGCCGCCCCGAGGAGTACGGCGACCTCGTCGCCTTCCTCTGCTCCGAGCGCGCCGCCTACCTCACCGGCGCCGTCATCCCTCTCGACGGCGGCCTCCTCCACTCCGCCTCCTGACCGCCGACGGGCCGATACGTAAAGCCCTGCCTTGACTTATCGGCCCGTCAGCCCGGGTGGGGGGCGGGGGGGCGCATCGAGGGGAAGAGGATCACGTCGCGCAGGTTGTCGACGCCGGCGAGGACCATCATCAAGCGGTCGATGCCGATCCCCGAGCCGCTCGCGGTCAGCATCCCGTACTCCATCGCCTGCACGAATTCCTCGTCGTGGGGGTGCGGGGACTCCTCGCTGCCGGCCTCCTGCCGTTCGCGCTGGCGGACGAAGTGGCGGCGCTGCATCTCGGGGTCGTTGACGTCGGTGCCGCCGCCGATCACCTCCATCCCGGCGACGATGCCGTCGAAGGCTTCGCCGAGCAGCTCGGGGTGCTCGGGGTGCGGCTTGACCAGCGGCCAGATGTCGAGCGGCAGGTCGCGCAGGAAGGTCGGCTGCACCATCTTCGGCTCGACCAGCTTGCTCTGGATCGCGTCGACCACCGCGGCCCAGTCGGCCTTCGGGTCGACGTCGTCCTCGAGCAGCTCGGCCAGCTCGTCGCGGCTGGCGGCGCAGATGTCGGCTCCCGTCTCCGCGAGGATCGCCTCGCGCAGGGTGAGCCGCGGCCAGGGCGCCTCGAAGTCGATCGTCTGCCCGTCGCGCTCGACCTTCGTCGTGCCCAGCACCTGCTCGACCACGGTCGAGATCATCTCCTCGGCGAAGGCCATCACGTCCTCGATGTCGGCGCAGCTGAGAAACCACTCGAGCATCGTGAACTCGGGGTTGTGCTGGGGCGAGATGCCCTCGTTGCGGAAGAACTTGCCCAGCTCGTAGACGTTCTCGAAGCCGCCGACGATGCAGCGCTTCAGGTACAGCTCGGTCGCCGGGCGCAGGAAGAGGTCGCGGTCGAGCGTGTTGTGGTGGGTGACGAAGGGCCGCGCCGCGGCGCCGCCGGTGAGCGGCTGCAGCATCGGCGTTTCCAGCTCGACGAAGTCGCGCTCGTTCATGTAGGCGCGGATCGCGGCGACCAGCTTCGCCCGCAGCAGGAAGATCTCGCGCGAGCGCTCGTTCGCCATCAGGTCGAGCTCGCGGTGGCGGTAGCGGACCTCCGGGTCGGCGATGCCGTGGAAGAGGTCGGGCGGGTCGCGCAGCGCCTTGGCCAGCATCGTGCACTCGCGCACGGCGATCGCCAGCTGGCCGCGCTTGGTCACGTGCAGGTCCCCCTCGATCCCCACCGAGTCGCCGATGTCGAGGTCCTCGATCCGCCCGAAGGCCTCCTCGCCGAGCGCGTCGCGGCGCGCGTAGACCTGGATCTGCCCGCTCAGGTCGCGGACGTCGAGGAAGGCCGTCTTGCCGTGGCCGCGCTGCCCGACCACCCGCCCGGCGATCCGGTAGCGATGCTCGGGGTGCTCGCCCTCGCCCAGCTCGGCGGGATCGTGGGCGCCGAGGACGGCGGCGATCCCGATGCGGTCGCGGTACCCGGCCGCCGGGTAGGGGTCGACGCCTTCGGCGCGCAGCCGGTCGAGCTTCTGCTTGCGAATCTGCTCGGGGGAGCCCGCCGAGGGCCCGGCCCCCGGCGGCGCCTCGCTCACGGCGCCAGGCCGACCGTCACCCGCTCCTCGCCGCGATGGTCCTCCAGCGTCGAGGCACCGGCCAGCAGCTCGCGCATCGCCGGCCCGTGGTGGGTGTCGTGCTCGAGCGCCATCCGCCAGCCGCTCGGGGTTTCCGCGGCGAGGCCGCGGATGACGCCGAGGCCGTCGTCGCCGCTCTCGCCCTGCACGGCGATCTTCGGCTCGCGGCGGATCTCCGGCGAGCGCTCGCCGATCGAGCTGTCGGTGATGTAGGGGAGGTTGGCGACCAGCAGGTCGACCTCGCCCATGCCGACGGGGATGCCCTCGCAGACGGCGACCTCCAGCGCGAGGCCGAGCCGGGCGGCGTTCTCGCGCGCTGCCGTGGCCGCCGCCTCGGAAAGGTCGGAGGCGGTCACGCGAAGGTCGGGACGTTCGCTGAGCAAAGCCAGGGCGACCGCGCCGGACCCGGTGCCGACCTCGTGCACGCGCGCCCCCTCGGGTAGCTCGGCGCCTACCTCGACGAGCAGCTCGGTCTCACGGCGGGGGATCAGCACCCGCTCGTCGACGGCGAGCTCGATCCCCCTGAAGCGGCAGCGGCCGACGATGTACTCGAGCGGCTCGCGGCCGGCGCGGCGCGCGACCAGCCGCTCGATCTCCCCCAACACCTCCGCGCTGACCGGGGTGGCGCCGTCCAGCTCCAGCTCGGCCAGGCTCATACCGAGCGCTTTGGCGACCAGCGCCCTGGCGTCGGCCTCGGGCGCCTCGCAACCCGCCGCCGCGATCGAGTCGATTGCCTGCTTGACGATGTCGCCGGCGCTCGCCACTGGCGCGGCCACCTCCTTCTGGGCTTCCACGGCTACAACCCCGCTGTGGGCCTGATCGGATCGGTGGGAGCCACTGGCGACAGGCTACCGTGTCGCCGCTGGACCGCGGCGATCCAGACCCCTCCCGCGAGCATCGCCGCCAGGCTCTCCCACTGGGCCGCGGTGAGCCCCAGCGCCAGCTCCTCGTTGCGGCGCAGGAACTCGACCAGGAAGCGCTCGGCGCCCGCGTAGAGCAGGTAGAGCGCGAAGAGCACGCCGGCTCGCACGCGGTCGCGCAGCCGCCAGAGCAGCCAGGCGCCGAGGCCCATCGCCAGCGCCTCGTAGACCGGCGTCGGGTGGACGGGGGTGTCGATGGGGACGGTGCCGTCGGGGTAGGCCATCGCCCAGGGGCCGTCCCAGGCCTTGCCGTAGTCGCCGTCGCCGGAGAGCTGGCAGCCGCAGCGGCCGATCGCGTAGCCGAGCGCCAGCGCCGGCGCCGCCAGGTCGAGCAGGGCGAGTTCGAGGAAGCCGCGGTACCAGGCCCAGAGCAGCACGGCGACCGCGCCGCCGATCGCGCCGCCGTACCAGACCAGCCCCGAGCCCGAGAGGAGGTTGCCCAGCAGGTCGTCGCTGACGCTGTCCCAGTTTTCGACCACGAAGTAGAGGCGCGAGCCGACGACGCCGCCGACCAGGGCCGCGAAGCCCATCTCGTAGGCCCAGTCGACCGGCTTGCCGATCTCCTTCAGCCGCCTGGCGATCAGCGCCCCCGCGGCCAGGAAGGCGAGCGCGAACATCAGCCCGAAGGACTGGAGCGTGAGGGGGCCGATCTCGATCTCGGGGTACATCGTTCAGCCCGCGAGCAGCAGCTCCAGTAGCGCCTTCTGCACGTGCAGCCGGTTCTCGGCCTGGTCCCAGACGGCCGAGCGCTCGCCGTAGAGCACCTCGGCCTCGATCTCCTCGCCCGGGTGCGCGGGCAGGCAGTGCAGGACGACGGCGCCGTCCTTCGCCGCGGCGAGCAGGTCGGCGTCGATGCGGAAGGGGGCCAGGTCGGCGCGCCGCCGCTCCGCCTCCTCCTCGTCGCCCATGCTGACCCAGACGTCGGTGTAGAGGGCGTCGGCGCCCGCCGCGGCGTCGCGCGGGTCGGCGGTCAGCCTGGCGCCGTGGCCCTCGTCGAGCTGGTACCCGGGCGGCGCCGCGACGACGACCTCGACGCCGGCGAGCGTGCCGGCGAGCGCCAGCGAGCGGGCGACGTTGTTGCCGTCGCCGACGTAGGCCAGGCGCAGCCCGGCGAGCTCGCCGCGACGCTCGCGCAGGGTGAGTAGGTCGGCGAGCGCCTGGCAGGGGTGGTGAAGCGACGTGAGCGCGTTGACCACCGGCACCTCGGCCGCGGCGGCCAGCTCGGCGACCGCCTCGTGGGAACCGGAGCGGATCGCGATCGCGTCGACGTAGCGGGAGAGCACCCGCGCCGTGTCGCCGATCGACTCGCCGCGCGAGAGCTGCAGCTCGTCGCCGCGCAGCACGACGGGCGTCGCGCCCAGCTCGGCGACGCCGACCTCGAAGGAGATGCGCGTCCGGGTCGAGGGCCTCTCGAAGACGAGGGCGACGCTGCGCCCCGCCAGCGCCTCGGCACCGAGCCGCTGGCGACGACCCGCCTTCAGCTCGGCGGCGCGGTCGAGCAGCCGGCCCAGCTCGAAGGCGCCCAACTCTTCGCCTGTGAGGAAGTCGCGCTTCAAGCCGCGGATACTACGGCGGTGGAATTCACCGCCGTCAGCTGGAACCTCTTCCATGGGCGTGACTTCCCGCCCGACCCGGCGCTCTTCACCCGGCGCTCGCGGCTGCTGCGGGTGGAGGAGCGGGGCGCGACCCACGTGCAGGTGAACCGCGACCTCGGCGACGAGTTCGCGGCGGTGCTCGCCGACGCGGAGTGGGACGTGGCGCTGCTGCAGGAGTGCCCGCCGCGCTTCGCGGCGCCGCTCGCCCGCGCCTGCGACGCGCAGGCGCACCGCGTCCTCACCTCGCGCAACTCGCTCGGCGCCCTGCGCGGCCTCGCCGCCCGTCTCAACCCCGACCTGATCGCCTCCGCCGAGGGCGGCTCGAACCTGACCCTGGTGCGTCGCTCGTTCCGGAACGCGGGGATCGTCGAGCGGCACGAGGTGGAGATCCGGCGGGGACGGCCGGAGCGGCGGGCAATGGGGCTGACGCGCGTGGCGATCGGCCGAAGCGACGGCCAGCGCGGGCTCCGCGTCGCGGCGGGCGAGGAGGCGCGCGAGCTCTGCGTCGCCAACCTGCACGCGACCAGCGACGCGCCGGCCCTCGCCAGCGAGGACGTGCTGAGGGCCGCCGAGGCGGCGGTCGCCTGGGCCGGCGACTCGCCGCTGCTCTTCGGCGGCGACCTCAACCTGCGACCGGCGGAGCAGCCGGGCGCCTTCGCCGAGCTGCGCGAGCGCCTCGGGCTGGCGGGGGAAACCGGCCCCGAGGCGATCGACCACCTGCTCGGCCGCGGTCTGCGCGCGGGCGCCCCGCCGCTGCCGTGGCCGCCGCCGCGGCGCGAGCTGCCGTGGCGGGGCCTGGCGCTGCGCCTCTCCGACCACGCCCCCGTGCAGGCCGGCTTCGAAAGCGGGTAATCGAAGGGCGACCGCTCCCGGCAGGGATGGCATAGTCAACCGGGAAGGACCCGGCAAACCCCGATCAGGAGGCGAGAATGGCCGCGAAAAAAGAAACCACCGGCAAAGCGAGCAAGAAAGCCAAAGCCGGCGCGCGCGCCAAGAAACCCGCCGCGAAGAAAGCGAAAGCCAAGACGACGAGAACCGCGGCGAGGAAGACCGCGACGAAAGCCACCCGCAAACCGGCGGCCCGGAGCGGCGGGGCGAGCGGCCTCGACAAGAGCGTCGAGCAGTTTCGCGACAGCCTCGAGCGCAGCGTCACGCTCAGCCGCGAGCGCCTTCAGGAGGTCGTCGACGACGCCGTCAAACGCGGCCGCATGACCCGCGGCGACGCCGAGAAGATGATCTCCGACCTGGTCAAGAAGGGCAGGCGGCAGACCGACTCGCTGCTCAAAGAGCTCGAACGACTGATCAAACAGGCGCGCAAAGAGGTCCGGGGGCACGCCCAGCCGGTTCGCAAGCAGGCCACCCAGGCGGCGCAGCGCGCCCGCAAGAAGCTGGGCTAGGTGGAGCGGGCCATCGGCGAGAGGCCGGCGGTTCGCCGGCGCCGGGGGGAGCGGCTCGAGGTCGAGGTCGAATCGCTCGCCTTCGGCGGGCGCGGCGTGGCCCGCACCGACGGGATGGTCGTCTTCGTCGCCGGCGGGCTGCCCGGCGACCGCGTGCTGGCGGAGATCGGCAAGGCGAAGCGGCGCTTCGCCGAGGCGCGGGCGGTGGAGATGCTGCGGCCCGGAGAGGAGCGCGTCGCCGACGCCTGCGTGCACGACGGCGAGCCCTGCCCGGGCGCCCCCTGGCAGGGCCTCCCCTACGAGCGCCAGCTGGAGCACAAGCGCGACCAGGTCGACGAGGCGCTGCGCCGCATCGGCGGCCTCGACGGCTTCACGCTGGAGGAGATCGAGCCGGCGGTCGAGCGGTGGCGCTACCGCAACAAGCTCGAGTACTCCTTCGCAGAGCGCGACGAAGAGCCGATCCTCGGCTTCCACGCGCGCGGCCGCTGGGACCTGATCGTCGACGTCGACGATTGCCTGCTCGCCTCCGAGCGCGGCAACGCGGCGCGCAACGAGGTGCGCGGCTGGGCGCGGCGCGAGGGCCTGCCCGCCTACGACCGCCGCGCCCAGCGGGGCGTCCTGCGCAACCTCGTCGTGCGCGAGGGCTGGCGCACCGGGCAGATCCAGACCCGCCTGGTCACCTCGGCGGCGCGCATCCCCAGGCCGCCGGTCGATCTCCACACGGCGATCGAGGGCGACTCGGGCGGCACCGACGGGCCGACCGGGGCGCTGGGAGGGGAGCGGCTGCGCGAGGAGCTCTGCGGGCTGCGCCTGGAGATGTCGCACGGCGCCTTCTTCCAAACCAACACCGAGATGGCCGAGCGGCTCTACGCGATCGCCGCCGAGTACGCGGGGCTGAGCGGCGAGGAGCGCGTCTTCGACCTCTACTGCGGGATCGGCACGGTCGGGCTCTCGATGGCAAGGCGGGCGGGTGAGGTCTGGGGGCTGGAGATCGTCCCCGAGGCGATCGCCGACGCCGAGCGCAACGCCGAGCGCAACGGGATCGAGAACGCGCGCTTCATCGCCGGCAGCGCCCGCACCGGCGTGCGCCCGCTGGTCGAGCGCGCCGGCAAGCCCGACGTCGTCGTCGTCGACCCACCCCGCGCCGGCCTCTCTAAGAAGATCGTCCGCCGGGTGATCGAGTGCGAGGCCAAGCGCGTCGTCTACGTCTCCTGCAACCCGACCACGCTGGCGCCCAACGCCGCCCAGCTGGCCGAGGCCGGCTACTCGCTACGGCGCGTGCGGCCGGTCGACATGTTCCCGCAGACCCCGCACATCGAGTGCGTGGCGCTGCTGGAGCGGTAGGCGTAGCGGCTACACGCCCGCGGCGATGACGGTGCAGATGCCGGCGAAGCCGGCCACCATCGCGCCGGCGAGCGCAACCGCGCCGTAAGCGACCGCGCGCTGGACGCCGGCCATCTCCTTCCGCACCCCGGCAACTTCCTCGCGGACGCCCTGGATCTCCTCCCGCAACCCGTCGCGGGTCCCCTGGAGATCGGCGCGCACCCCGGCAACTTCCTCGCGAACGCCCTGGATCTCTTCGCGCAACCCGTCGCGGGTCCCCTGGAGATCGGCGCGAACGCCGGTCACTTCCTCGCGGACGCCCTGGATTTCGATGCGGACGCCCTGGATCTCGACGCGCAGGCCGTCGCGGACACCTTGGATCTCGACGCGCAGGCCGGCGCCGCTGCCGTCGACCTCCTTGCGGAGAGCGCCGATCTCGCCGCGGACCGCGGCGAATTCGGTCTTCGTCTCGACACGCAGGCCGTGGACCTCGGCTTCGACCCGGTCGAACCGCTGGTCGACCTGCTCGAAGCCGCGATCGACCTTGTTGCTGAGATCGTCGAGTCGCCCGTCTGTCCATTCTCGCGCCATCGCCTCCATGATGCCACCCTAGGGCGAAGCGTGTTGTCTGTGGCGCGCAGGATGTCACGGAACTGTCAATCCTTTTGCGCAATAGGCTGAGGCACGTGGGCATCGGACAGGGAAGAGGCTTCGGAGTCGCGGCAGGACTCGACCGGGAGGTGGCGCGACCTCTCGCCGAGCGCTGCGCGGAGCTGGGCTACGCGTCGATCTGGTCCAACGACCACCCCGGCGCGAAGGGGCTGGAGACGCTCGCCGAGTTCGGCGCCGCGGCGCCCGGCCTGGAGCTCGGAGTCGCCGTGATCGCCCTCGACCGCACGCCGCCCGAGCGGATCGCCGCCGACGTCGAGCGGCTCGGCCTCGACCCGGCGCGGCTCTGGCTCGGCGTCGGCGCCGGCTTCTCGGAGAAGCCGTTGACGAAGATGCGCGAATCGCTGCCCGAGCTGCGCGAGCGCCTGCCCGGCGTGCGCCTCGTCCTCGCCGCAATGGGCCCGCGGATGTGCGCCCTGGCCGGGGCCTCCTACGACGGCGCCTTCTTCAACTGGATGACCCCCGAGTTCGCCGCGACCGCCCGTACCCGGGTCGAGGCCGGCGCCGCGGAGGCGGGCCGGGAGGCGCCGCCCGTCTTCGGCTACGTGCGCACCGCCGTCGGCCCCGACGCCGCCGCGCGCCTGGCCAAGGAGGAGTCCTTCTACCGCGACCTGCACGACGGCTACCGCAACCACTTCGCCCGCCTCGACGAGCCGGAGGGCACGGTCGGCGTCGCCGCGCCGGATCGCGACACCGCCCAGAAGTCCCTGGCCGCCTACACCGCCCTGGACGCAGTCGTTGTCAGGGGCTTGGCCAGCGCCAATATCGACGCGATGGGCAAAATCGCTTCTGCTGTTGCGCCGGATGAAACGGTCGGCGGCTAGCGCGGAATTTGACGAGTGGCTGGGCGCGACTGACAAGCTTCAGTACGGCGGCAGGTCCTCGTACCACTCACCAAGCACGCGGAACGACCGCCAGAAGCGCGCCTTGGCGTCCTCTTCGTCGAGCGAATCGTCGATGTCGGGGGTGTAGAGGGCGTCGACGGTGGGGGTGAAGGCCTGCACCTCGCCCTCGCGGGGCTCGACCGGGCGGGAGAGCGGCACCTGGAGGCCGTTGAGGACGCGCAGCGCCGACTCGCCCATGACGACGAGGATCTTCGGCTGCACGATCGCGATCTCCTCGACGACGCGGCGCAGGCAGGGTTCGGCGGCCAGGTCGGGCTCGGCGATCGGGCACTTCACGCAGATCGTGCCGTAGACGACGATCGGGTCGATGCCGAGCCGCTTGAAGCTCTTCATCAGCGCGTTGCCGGCGCGGCCGTAGAAGGCCACCCCCTCTTCGATCTCCGCCGCCGCCGGGGCGTGCTTGAGCATGAAGACGTCGGCCTGCGGGTGGCCGGAGCCGAGCACCGGCATCAGCTTGCCGCGCGGGCAGTGCGGGCAGGCCTGCAGCTCGTGGGTCAGCTGGTTGAGCTCGCGGATCGCCCGCTCGAGGTACTTCTCCCTGATCTCGTCGTCGGTGGCCGGCACGCTGGGCGCCTTCTTTGACGAGCCGCGCTCGGCTCCTCTCGCGCCACCCGCCTGCATCAGCTCTTGCTCGCTGGGCGCCGGCGCCGCGGCCGCGGCCGGCCACCGCGCACCGGCTTGGCGTCCGGGACGCTGCGTTTGGGCGCCTTCGGCCGGCCCGTCGTCTGCAGCAGCTTCAGCGCCTGCACGTAGACGAGGTTCTTGTGCTTGCGGACGATGTCGGCGTCGCGCATCGCCTCGAGGAACTCCGCCGGCCCGTCGAAGCCGTGGATGCGCACCCGCACGCTGCCCAGCCCCTGGGCGACGTGGCTGTCCGAGCCGGCGCCGGGGACGATCCGGTACTTGCGGGCGAAGCGTTCGGCCTCCTCGTTGAAGGCGGTGAGGGCGACGCGCGGGTTGAAGACCTCGAGCACGTCGATCTCCTCGACGATCTCGAGCAGGTGCTCGTAGTCGGGCACCGAGTGGAAGCGGTCGAACGGGTGCGGCACGTAGACCAGGCCGCCCTGCTCGCGGATCGCGGCGATCGTCTCCGCCATCGTCATCCCGGGCGGGATGCGCTCCTCGAGGAAGAGGCCGATCACCTCGCCCTGCTCGGCGGTCTTCACCTCCTCGCCGACGATCACCTTCAGGTCGTCCATGCCGGCGGCGACGCGGCGCGCCTCCAGCGCCCCGGAGACCTCGTTGTGGTCGGTGATCGCGATCGCGCCGAGGCCGCGGTCGCGCGCCGTCTCCAGCAGCACCTCGACCGGCGTGGCGCAGTCGGGCGAATGGTCGGTGTGCATGTGCAGGTCGACCTCGATCAGCGGCCGCCCGACGATCCGGCGGCGCGCCTCGGCGTCGCCGCGGGGATCGCGGCGGCGGGCGACGAGGCGCAGGTAGAGCGCCTCCAGCTCGGCGGCCACCAGTGACCAGTCGCGCCCGGCGCCGGCCGGCTCGAGCAGCTCGTAGGAGGCCGGGAAGTAGCGCTCCAGCAGCGCTCCGGTGGCGGCGCTGGTCACCGTGCGGGCGTCGAGGCGGCCGAAGAAGATCTCGACCAGCGGCCGCGCAACCTGGGTGGAGAGCACCCGCTCCTGCGGCGCGTGGAAGGTGGCGACGTTGAGCGAGAAGGAATGGCGCAGCGCCGCCGAGGAGAGGCTCGGCGCGAACGGCTCGTGGACGTGGACGACGTCGAGCGGCTCGTTGCCGAGCAGCCGTTTGACCCGCCGCGCCTGCTCGCCCGCGCCGAGCCGCAGCACGCGGTGCCCGCGCGACTCCAGCTCCGCCGAGGCGCGCTCGACGAACTCCTCCGCCGGCCCTCCGGCGCCGCGCCGCGGTGGCGCGACCTGGGCGATCGAGAGCCGCTCGGCGGGCACGGACCCGGTCAGGCGGAAACCCTGGCCCCGCTCGGCGCCGGCGCCTTGCCGCGCGCGTTGGCGGCGATGAACTCCTCGGTCTGCTCGCGCGCCTCTTCGTCGGGGCGCTGCGTGTGCGGCGACTTCATCAGGTAGCTGGAGGGCCCGTCGAGCTGGCCGGCGATGCCGTTGTTCAGGGCCAGCTTGATCAGCCGCACCGCGTCGATGACGACGCCTGCCGAGTTGGGCGAGTCCCAGACCTCGAGCTTCAGCTCGACGTTGAGCGGCACGTCGCCGAACGACCTGCCCTCGAGCCGGATGTGCGCCCACTTGCGGTCGGTCAGCCAGGCGACGTAGTCGGAGGGACCGACGTGGACGTCCTCGGCGGGCAGCTCATGGCCCATGATCGAGGTGACGGCGTTGGTCTTGGAGATCTTCTTCGAGTCGAGCCGCTCGCGCTCGAGCATGTTGTAGAAGTCCATGTTGCCGCCGACGTTGAGCTGCGAGGTCCGCTCCACCCGCACGCCACGGTCGTGGAAGAGGCGGGCCAGTTGGCGGTGCACGATCGTCGCCCCGACCTGCGACTTGATGTCGTCGCCGACGATCGGCAGGCCGGCCTCCTCGAAGCGCTTGTCCCAGTAGTCCTCGCGGGCGATGAAGACCGGCAGGCAGTTGACGAAGCCGACGCCGGCCTTGAGCGCCTGCTCGACGTACCACTTGGTCGCCTCCTCCGAGCCGACCGGCAGGTAGCAGACGAGCACGTCGGCCTTCGTCGCCTGGAGGATGCCGACGATGTCGGCGGTTTCCCCCGGCGCCTTCGTGATCTTCTCCTTCAGGTACTTGCCGAGGCCGTCGTGGGTCATGCCGCGCTCGACCTTGATGCCCAGCTCCGGCACCTCGGCGAACCTGATCGTGTCGTTCTGGCCCGACCAGATTGCCTCCGAAAGGTCCTTGCCGACCTTCTCGGAGTCGATGTCGAAGGCGGCGACGAACTCGACGTCGCGGACGTGATAGCCGCCCAGGTCGACATGCATCAGGCCCGGCACTTCGTCGGCGGGGTCGGCGTCCTTGTAGTACTGGACGCCCTGGATGAAGGAGTTGGCGCAGTTGCCGACGCCGACGATCGCAACGCGGACCTTCTCGTCCGCCCCGGCGACGCCGTCGCTGCCAGATGCTCCGTTGCTCTTGCTCATTGAATTCGAAGTCCTTCCTCGATCGGGCTAGGTGGCAGGGTACGCCTGCGCCCGGGACTGGTTACAGGTCTGGCGGGGGAGCCGCCTCGCTTGAAAGCTGGTTTCGGACGTGCCATACGCGCTGGATCGTCGTGACCGTGGTCAGCGCCGCGATCAGGTAGACCGCCGGCGCCAGCAGCTCGAAATCGCCGAGCCCGGCACCCTTGGCGAAAACCAGGCCGACGGAGAGTATGACTACCCGCACGGGACGTGTCGCCAATCCCACCTTGCACTCGACCCCGAGCGCCTCGGCGCGGGCGCGCGTGTAGCTGACCATCAGCGAGCCGAGCACGGCGACGACGCACATCGCCGCGGCGAAGTCGTCGCCCGTGGCGGCGAAGTAGCCGGCGACGGCGGCGAGCACGACCCCCTCCTCGATCCGGTCGAGGGTCGAGTCGAGGAAGGCCCCGAACAGAGTCCCCTTGCCCGACATGCGCGAGTAGCGCCCGTCCAGCGTGTCCATCACCGAGCCGAGCACGAAGGCGACGCCGGCGAGGAAGAAGAGCCGCTGGGTGACGAGGCCCGCGGCGACCAGGTTGCCGACCAGGCCGGCGGTCGAGATCGCGTTCGGGGTCAGCCGCGACTCGATCAGGCGCTCGCGGGCGTAGGCGCGCAGCTCCTGTCCGTTGCGGGCCTGGCGACCGTTGCGGCGGCCCCCAGGCGCCTTCGGGGGCGCCGACGGTTCCATCGCGCTGAGGCTACCGGTCCGGCCCAGGGGAGGGTGCATCAAATCCGCCCCCTGGGAGGGGGATGCACCCGCGCCGATCAGGCCTCGGCCTCGCGGGGGCGCGGGTCGTAGCGCCATGCCCAGGCGTGCGGGCGGGCGCGGGCGAGCAGGCGGTGGGCGACCAGCGCGGCGGTGGCGGCGACCGCCCAGCCGAGCGCGATGTCGGCCCAGTAGTGGTTGCCGGTGACGACGACGACCCAGGCGACGAGCAGCGGCCAGGCGATCCAGAAGGCGCGCGACGCCGCGTACCGCGACAGGCGGGCGCCGCTGAAGCCGATCATCGCCGCGAAGGCGCAGTGCATGCTCGGCACCGCCGCATAGGGGTTGATGAACTGCTTGACCAGGGCGGAGTCGTGGTTGACGCTGGAGAAGTCGTTGATCGTGTCGACGAAGCCGTACTCGGGGAAGAACCGCGGCGGCGCGGTCGGGTAGAGCGTGTAGCCGACCAAAGCCAGGCCCATCGAGACGATGAACATGTTGCGGATGAAGCAGTAGGCGTCGTTGCGGAAGAAGTAGACCCAGAAGAAGAAGGAGACCACGATCGCGAACTGGCTGTTCATGTAGACCTGGTTGGCGAAGTCGGTCAGCCAGCTGGCCTGGATGAAGAACGCCTGCATGGCGGGCTCGAAGAAGGTGCCGGTGGCGCGCTCGAGGTCGATGATCGCCTGGCCGTGGGCGAAGGCGATGTCGCGCTGGCCGGTGGCGACGCCGCGCACGGTCTCGTAGGCGAGGTCGACGAGGACCAGGAGCCCGATCTGGCGGCCGAGATCCCCCCAACCGTGCGGCAGGCGTGCCGTAAGCGCGGCGAAAGCGGTACGCATCCGGCAATTGTAATCCCCCGGTTAACGAGCGGATCGGGCATCTCCGCCTCCGTTTAGGGTCCGTCGCGGCATGGCCTGGAAGCGACCCGAAAAGCGCCGCGTGCGGGCGATCCGGGACCGGCTGCGCGAGATGTACGGGCGGCCCCTCAACCAGCCGCACGGCCGCCCGATCGCCGAGCTGGTCAAGACCGTCCTCTCCCAGCACACCAACGACCGCAACCGCGACCGCGCCTTCGCCGCGCTGCGCGAGCGCTTCCCCACCTGGGAGGAGGTGCGCGACGCGCCCGTGGCGGAGGTCGAGGAGGCGATCCGGCCGGGCGGGCTCGGCCGTCAGAAGGCACCCAGGATCCAGGCCATCCTGGAGCGGCTCGGCGACCCGCCGGGCCTCGACTGGACGAGGACGGCGCCGCGCGAGGAGTCGCTCGAGTTCCTCCTCTCGCTGCCCGGCGTCGGCCGTAAAACAGCCGCCTGCGTGCTGATCTTCACCTGGGGGATTCCCGAGATCCCCGTCGACGTGCACATCCACCGCGTCGGCGGCCGCCTCGGGCTCTTCCCCGAAGGCGCTCCCTTCGAGCGCGCCCACGACGAGATGATGGCCGTCGTCGAGCCCGCCGACGCGTACGAGCTGCACATGAATCTGATCCGCCACGGGCGCACGTTCTGCCGCCCCAAGCCCCGCTGCGCGGAGTGCGAGCTGCGCCGAATGTGTCCCTGGTACCGTGCCGAGCGCAAATGAGCGCGGAGCGAGCCAACGCCCATCTCCGGCCCTTCGCGCGGCAAGCGAAGCGCGAGGCCACGCGATGAGCAGGAAGACCTTCGTCGGCTTCGGGATCGCGGTGCTCGTCCTCGCCGTGCTGATCCCCTGGCTCGCCTTCCGCGCCGACGGCGACGCCGACGCGGGCACCCACGAGGTGGCGGCGAGCTTGGAGTCCGGCAAGGAACTCTTCCAGACCAACTGCGGCACCTGCCACGCGCTCGAGGCCGCCGGGACCGACGGCAACTACGGTCCCGACCTCGACGAGCTGCTCGCCCCCGCCGGCCCGCCCAGCGGGTCGACCGCCGAGCAGGCGATCGAAGACACCGAAGGCCGCGTGCTCAACGCGATCGACGAGGGCGTCGACAGCAGCACGACCCTGGGCCGCATGCCCGGCGGCATCGTCAACGAGGTCCAGGCGAAGGAAGTCGCCGAATTCGTCGCCTCCACCGCCGGGCGCGGCTGAGCGGCCCGCGCCCCCATCCGGACTCCTCCCCAACCGCTCGGGGCGGACGTGCCGGTGGTCGACCACCGGCACGTCCGGGGTCAGTTGGCGAAGCGCAGGGCGCTGAAGACGCCGGCGTGGTCCGAGCTCCAGAAGCCGTCGACCGGCAGCAGCCCGGTCACCGCGGAGCGCTTCAGCGTCACCGCGTCGTGGTCGCGCGTCAGCACGTGGTCGACCTGGTGGTCGAAGTCGGCGACGCTCCCTCCGGCCCCTTCCGCGAGCAGGCTGGAGGCGAGGCAGCAGCTGGGCGGGTCGCCGGTGCTGCGCGAGGCCATGCCCGCCCCGAGCAGGACTTCGTAGGCGAGCCGCTCCGGCTCTTTCACCGTGTCGTCGTCGGAGTTGAGGTCGCCGAGCAGGACCACCGGCAGCCCGCTGGTCGCGGGGCCGCCGGGGGCGACCAGCTCACCCGCCTGCGCCGCCCGCACTTCGGGCTGGAACGCCTCCAGGTGCGTGTTGACGAAGCGGAACGGGTGGCTGCCGCGGACCTTGGCGTCGGTCGCGGTCCAGCCCCGCACGACGTTCAGCACGTTGCCGAGGACTTCGACCGGCAGGGTGGTCGCGAAGTGGGCACCCGCCTCGTTCCAGGTCCGCACCCCGGCGCCGCGGCGGGCGAGGATCGCGTCGCGCATCGTCAACCGACCGTTGATCTCCGCATCGGGGATGCCCAGGGCGGGAACGCCGTCGCCGGCGACGCCGTTCTCGTCGGCCGGCGCCTCGAGGTCGAACTCCTGCTGGACGACGACGACCTCGTACTGCGGCTTGCCCTTGCCGCCCTTGCCCTTGCCGGCGTTGAGCTCGGCGAGCAGTTCGCCCAGGTAGTCGTAGCGGACCGCGGTCGCGCTCGGCCCGGTCTGCAGGGGCGCCAGGCTGGGCGGCGCGGTGCGCCACAGCGCCACCTCCTGCAGGCCGACCAGGTCGGGCTTCTCGGCGAGGATCTCCGCCGCCAGGCCCCTGGCCCGGGTCGGGAAGTCGTTGGCGGTCACTTCGCGCAGGATCTGGCCGTTGGCCGCGACCGCTTCGTCGAGGCTTTTCGCCGCCAGCGCCGGCAGCAGGTTGGCGCCGAGGTAGACGTTGCGGGTCATCACGCGGACTTCCTTGCCGCGGCCGGGATGGCCGGGATGGCGGTGACCGCGCCCCTCGTGGCCCTTGCCGCGGTGGCCGCGATGCTTGCCGCGATCGCTGTCGTGCTTGGCGTGGTGGCCGTGGCGCTTGGCGTGGTGCCGGTCCCCCTTGCCGGCGAGCGCGGGGCTCGGCAGCGCGGCGAGGCAGAGCGCGGCGAACAGAGCGAGCAGCGCCGCCCGGGCCGGAGATGAAGCGGAAGGATGATTCACTTTGGCCTCCTCTTCGTTGGCGACCCGCGATGGCGGATCGGTTCCGTAGAGGCGCCTCCCGCCGGGCGCCCGCTCTCGCGTAGCTGCCCAGCTCGACGAACCGCAAACCCACTATACGCGGCCGGGATTTGCAATCCGTCACTGATCTGCCATACTCGCGCTTAGATTTCTTAGGCGAGTTCTAAATAGCGATAAACAGACCTGGAGGTACTTGATAGTGGGTAAGACGATCGGAATCGACCTTGGCACGACCAACTCCTGCGTCGCCGTGCTGGAGGGCGGCGAGCCGACCGTGCTGGAGAACGCCGAGGGCGGGCGGACGACCCCCTCGGTGGTCGCCTTCGCGGAGTCCGGCGACCGGCTCGTCGGCACCGTCGCCAAGCGCCAGGCGGTGATGAACCCGGAGAACACGATCTTCTCGATCAAGCGCTTCATGGGCCGCAAGGAGGCCGAGGTCAAAGAGGAGGAGACGATCGTCCCCTACGCGGTCGAGGCCGGGCCCAACGGCGACGTGCGCGTCGACGCGCGCGGCAAGCAGTACAGCCCGCCGGAGATCAGCGCGATGATCCTGCAGAAGCTGAAGACGGACGCCGAAGCGAAGCTGGGCGAGACGGTCGACGGCGCCGTGATCACCGTCCCCGCCTACTTCAACGACGACCAGCGCCAGGCGACCAAGGACGCCGGCAAGATCGCCGGCCTCGAGGTGAAGCGGATCATCAACGAGCCCACCGCCGCCTCACTCGCCTACGGGCTCGACAAGGAGACGGCCGACCACACGATCCTCGTCTTCGATCTCGGCGGCGGCACCTTCGACGTCTCGGTGCTGGAGATCGGCGACGGCGTCTTCGAGGTGAAGGCGACCGCCGGCGACAACCACCTCGGCGGCGACAACTGGGACAAGGCGGTCGTCGAGTGGTTGGTCGCCGAGTTCAAGAAGGACCAGGGCGTCGACCTGGCCGCCGACAAGAACTCGCTGCAGCGCCTCTACGAGGCGGCCGAGAAGGCGAAGATCGAGCTCTCCTCGGCGCAGGAGACGCAGATCAACCTGCCCTTCATCACGGCGGTCGAGGGCCAGCCCAAGCACCTCGACATGAAGCTGACCCGCGCGAAGCTGAACGAGCTGACCGGCGAGCTGCTGGAGCGCGTCGTCGGCCCGGTCAAGCGGGCGCTCGACGACGCCGGCGCGGAGATCGACCACGTCGTCCTGGTCGGCGGCATGACCCGCATGCCGGCGGTGCGCGACCGGGTCAAGGAGCTGACCGGCAAGGACCCCCACCAGGGAGTCAACCCCGACGAGGTGGTCGCGGTCGGCGCCGCGATCCAGGCCGGCGTGCTGGCCGGCGACGTCAAGGACGTGCTGCTGCTCGACGTCACCCCGCTGACCCTCGGCATCGAGACCAAAGGCGGCGTGATGACGAAGCTGATCGAGCGCAACACGACGATCCCGACCAAGAAGTCGGAGATCTTCTCCACCGCCGACGACAACCAGCCCTCGGTCGAGATCCACGTCCTGCAGGGCGAGCGGGAGATGGCCGGCGGCAACAAGAGCCTCGGCAAGTTCCAGCTCACCGGCATCCCGCCGGCGCCGCGCGGCCTGCCGCAGATCGAGGTCACCTTCGACATCGACGCCAACGGCATCATCCACGTCACGGCCAAGGACCTCGGTACCCAGAAAGAGCAGAAAATCGAGATCAAGTCCGGCTCCGGCCTCTCCGAGGAGGAGATCCAGGGCATGGTTTCCGACGCCGAGGCTCACGCCGAGGAGGACCACAGGCAGCGCGAGCTGGCCGAGTCGCGCAACCTCGCCGAGAACGCCGCCTACCAGGCCGAGAAGCAGCTCGAGGAGCTGGGCGACAAGGTCGAGGCCTCCGACAAGGAGGCGATCGAGGCGGCGATCGAGGGCGTGCGCGAGTCGCTCGAGTCCGGCAGCGTCGAGGAGGTCAACGCCAAGACCGAGGCGCTGACGGCGGCCTTCCAGAAGGTATCGGAGCAGATCTACGCGGCGGCGCAGGAGCAGGCCGCGGCGCAGTCGGCCGACGGAGCGTCCGGCGAGGGCGGCTCTTCCGACGAGGAGGAGGAAGTCGTCGAGGCCGAGGTCGTCGACGAGGGCGACGACAAGTGAGTCGTCCCAAGGGAGGATTTGCCGACGAGCCCCGGCCCGCGGACCCTGTCGCGGGGGAGGGAACCTCGTCCTCGCAAGCCGCGGGCGAGGAACCCTCCCCAACGCCACCCGCGGGAGATGCGTCTCGGGCTGACGCCCCCGGGACGGCGCCCCCCGGCGATGCCGAGAAGGTCGAGACCGACCTGGACGCGCTCCTTGCGGATACGCAACGCGAGCGGGATGAGTACTTGGACCTCGCGAAGAGGACCAAGGCCGATTTCGAGAACTACCGGAGGCGGATGGCTTCGGAGGTTCAGGCGGCTGCAGCTCGTGGCAAAGCCGAGCTGATTCGGGAGGTCGTGCCGGTGCTTGACGATCTGGAGCGGGCGATCCAGGCGGCGGGGCTGGATCCGGAGGGGGACTCGGAGGACGGGCTGGCGCACGGGGTGCTGCTGGTGTTCAGGAGCCTGCGCGACTCGCTGGGGCGAAACGGGGTCGAGGCGGTCGACCCGAAGGGGGAGAGGTTCGATCCGAACGCGCACGAGGCGCTCTCGACGCAACCGGCGGACGGGGTCGAGTCGGGGGTCGTCGTCGAGGTGGTGCAGAAGGGGTACCGGCTGGGCGAGCAGCTGATCCGGCCGGCGCGCGTGGTGGTGAGCGAGTAAGGCGTGGCGGAGGATCTCTACAAAGCTCTCGGCGTCTCCAAGGGGGCGTCCGACGAGGAGATCAAGAAGGCGTACCGCAAGCTGGCGCGCAAGTACCACCCTGACCGCAACCCCGACGACCCGCAGGCGGAGGAGCGCTTCAAGGAGGTGCAGGGCGCCTACGACACGCTCTCGGACCCGGAGAAGCGCGAGCAGTACGACTCCGGGGGTGGTGCGTTCGGCGGCTTCGGCGGTCCGGGTGGGGGCGCGCCGTTCGGCGCCGGCGGCGCCGGCGGCTTCGACGTCGGCGACATCTTCTCCAACCTCTTCGGCCGCGGCGGCGGGCGGGCGGGGCCCCAGGCGGAACGCGGGCGCGACCTCGAAACCGAGGTGCGCCTCAGCTTCGACCAGGCCGTCGGCGGCGCCCAGGTCCAGGTCACCGTGCCGAAGGCCGAGCGCTGCCCGACCTGCCACGGCAGCGGCGCCAAGCCGGGGACGAGCCCGACCGCCTGCCCGCGCTGCGAAGGCCGCGGCATCGACTCCCAGAGCCAGGGCTTCTTCTCGATCAGCCAGCCCTGCCCGCGCTGCGGCGGCGCCGGACAGGTGATCGAAGACCCCTGCGCGAGCTGCGGCGGCTCGGGCGTCACCCAGCAGACCAAGCGCTACAAGGTGAAGATCCCGGCCGGGGTCAGGGACGGCGCCCGCATCCGCCTCGCCGGCAAGGGCGAGGCCGGCCAGCGCGGCGGCCCGCCCGGCGACCTCTTCGTCGTCACCCGCGTCGCCGCCTCGCCGGTCTTCAGGCGGCTCGACGGCGGCAACCTCGAGGTGACCGTGCCGATCACGGTCGCCGAGGCGCTGCGCGGCGCGACGATCGAGGTGCCGACGCTGGAGGGCACGAAGAAGATCAAGGTCGGGCCGGGCACGCGGCACGGCTCGATCCAGCGCCTCAAGGGCGAGGGGACGCCGCGGCCCGGTGGCGCGGCGCGCGGCGACATCCGCTACCGGCTCGAGATCGAGATGCCCGAGCGGCTGACCGCCGAGCAGGAGGAGGCGGCCGAGCGGCTTGCCGAGACGCTCAACGGCGCCAACCCCCGCGCCGACCTGCTGGCGAAGGCGGGCCGCCGATGACCTTCCGGTGCGCCTTTTGGACCCTGCAGGTGCATAAAGCGCACCGGAAGGGGGGTGATGGGCGGTGAGCGCGGTGCGGCGCGAACGGATCGACGTCTCGATCGACTCCGACCGGGGCGTCTTCATGATCTCGGTCGCCGCCGAGCTTGCCCACATGCACCCGCAGACGCTGCGCATGTACGAGGCGCGCGGGCTGATCCAGCCGCAGCGCTCGCCGAAGAACACCCGCCTCTACTCGCAGCGCGACGTCGAGCGCCTGCGCCGCATCCAGCGGATGACCTCCGAGCAGGGGCTCAACCTGGCCGGCGTGGAGACGGTGCTCGGGCTCGAACGGCAGGTCGAGCGCCTGCGCGCCGAGCTCGACAAGATGCGGCGGCGGGCGGAGCGGCTGGAACGCCGGGCCGAGAGCTGAGCCGCGCGGCGCGCTATACACCTCCGAGACGCCAACCGACGCGAGGACACGAAATGCGGGCAACGCAGGACAACAGCATCGAGGCCAGCGGCCTGGAACGGAAGTTCAAGAACGGGCCGCTGGCGGTTGCCGGCATCGACCTGAGGGTGGAGCCGGGCGAGATCTACGGCTTCCTCGGCCCCAACGGGGCGGGCAAGTCGACGACCGTGCACATGCTGACCACGCTGCTGCCGCCGAGCGGCGGCAGCGCCCGGGTCGCCGGCCATGACGTGGTCGCCGAGGGGCCGGCGGTGCGGGCGGCGATCGGAGCGGCGCTGCAGGAAGCGGCGCTCGACCCGCACCTGACCGCGCGCGAGCACATGCGCCTGCAGACGGCGCTGCACGGCCTGCCCCGGGCCGAGCGGGTGCGCCGCGGCGACGCCCTGATCGAGCGGGTCGGCCTCGCCGACGCCGCCGACCGCCGGGTGAGCGGCTACTCGGGCGGGATGAAGCGGCGGCTCGACCTCGCCCTCGCCCTCGTCCACGGCCCCCGCGTCCTCTTCCTCGACGAGCCGACCACCGGGCTCGACCCGCAGAGCCGCGCCGCGCTCTGGGACGAGGTCGCCCGACTCGCCCGCGAGGAGGGCGTCACCGTCTTCCTCACCACCCAGTACCTGGAGGAGGCCGACCGCCTCGCCGAGCGGGTCGGCATCATCGACGGTGGCAGGATCGTCGCCGAAGGCACCCCGGCGACGCTGAAGGCCGAGATCGGCCGACCCGGCATCGAGGCGGTACCGGTCGAGCCCGGCGAGTGCGGCCGCGTGCAGGGCGTGCTGGCGCGCTTCGGCGAGCCGGTGCCTGCCGCCGACGGCTCGGTCGCGGTGCGGCTCGAGGGCGGCGCCGAGCAGCTCACCGACATCGTCCGCGCCCTCGACGGCGAGGGGCTGCGGGTGGCGAACCTGGAGCTGCACGCACCCAGTCTCGACGACGTCTTCCTCGAGAAGACCGGCCGCCACCTGGAGGGCGCCGGCGACGGGCCGGAGACCGGCGAGGAGCCGCTGCCCGCGGGAGCGGCGGCTTGAGCGCGCTCACCGCAAACGCGGAGCGCTCGCCGCTGCCGACCCAGGTCGGCTCGCTCGCCGGCCGCTCGGTGCTGCGCACCCTGCGCCAGCCGGCGATGATCGTCCCCAGCCTCGTCTTCCCGCTCTTCCTGCTCGCCGTCAACAGCGCCGGCCTCGACGCGGCGACCGAGATCCCCGGCTTCCCGACCGACTCCTACCTGACCTTCATCCTCGCCTTCCCCTTCGTCCAGGGGGCTCTGTTCGCGACGATGAACACCGGCCAGGCGCTGGCCGAGGACATCGAGAACGGCTTCTTCAACCGGCTGGCGCTGACCCCCCTGCGCGGCTCGGCGCTGATCGCCGGGCAGCTCGGCGGGCTCGTCGTCATCGGCCTGCTGCAGGCGACGGTCTACCTCGCCGCCGGGCTCTTCGCCGGCGCCGAGCTCGCCGCCGGGCCGCTCGGCGTCCCGGCCCTCTTCGCCCTCTCGATCCTGATCTCGATCGGGTTCGGCGGCATCGGCATGTTCATGGCGATCCGCACCGGCTCCGGCGAGACCGTGCAGGGCACCTTCCCGCTGCTTTTCGTCCTGCTCTTCTTCAGCTCGATCTCGCTGCCCCGCGACCTGATCGAAGAGACCTGGTTCCGCACCGTCGCCACGGTCAACCCGGTCAGCTACCTGATCGAGGGCATCCGCAGCCTCTTCGTCTACGGCTGGGACGCCGAGGCGCTCGGCCTCGCCTTCGGCATCGCCTGCGCCCTGATCGTGATCTCGATCTCGATCTCCTCGCTGGCCCTGCGCGAGCGGATGGTGCGCACATGAGCCGCAGCCCCTACGTCTCGACCGCGCTCGGCATCGCCTGGCGCAGCCTGCACAACGTCTTCACCAACCCGGCGCTGCTGCTGCCCGCGCTGATCTTCCCGCTCTTCTTCCTCGCCGCCTTCGCCGGCGGCCTCTCGGCGATCTCCGACACGCCGGGCTTCGAGTACCCGCCCGGCTACACGACCTTCGTCTTCGGCTTCGTCCTGCTCCAGGCCTCGGCCCTGGGCGGGATCTTCACCGGCTTCTCGATCGCCGCCGACTTCGAGCGCGGCATGGGACGGCGGATGCTGCTCGCCACCCGTCGACGGTCGGCGATCATCGCCGGCTACGCGCTGACCGCCGCGGTGCGAGTCCTCGTCACCTGGACGATCGTCACCACGGTGGCGCTGCTGGCCGGGATGTCGGTCGGCGGCGACACGGGGGAGATCGCCGCCCTCTACGCGATCTCGCTGACCGTCAACGTGATCGCCTTGCTCTTCGCGGCGGGCATCGCGCTGCGGCTGCGCACCCTGCAGGCCGGTCCCCTGATGCAGTTCCCGATCTTCATGCTGCTCTTCATGACCCCGGTCTACGTGCCGCAGGCGCTGCTCGCCGGCTGGGTCTCGCACGTCGCGTCGGTCAACCCGCTGACCCTGGTGCTCAACACGAACCGCCACCTGCTCGCCGGCCAGACTGCCGAGCTCTTCGCCACCTACGCGGTCGTCCTCGGCCTGATCTGCCTGCTTGCGGCCTGGGCCGTGACGGGAATGCGACGAGCGGAGGCGGCCGGCTGAGCCCGGCCCCTCATAGAATCCGCAGCCGTGCAGCCGGACAGATTCACCGTCAAGTCACAGGAAGCGGTGGCCGCCGCGCAGGCCCTCGCCGCCGAGCGCAGGAACTCCGAGGTGACGCCGGCCCACCTGCTCGTCACCCTGCTGCGCCAGGAGGGCGGCCTGGTGGCGCCGATCCTGCAGAAGCTCGGCGCCGACCCGGGCGCGATCGCCAGCCGCGCCGTCGCCGCGGTCGAGGAGCTGCCGAAGCTGGGTGAGACCGCGGAGGTCCGCGCCTCCCAAGCGCTGGCCGCCGCGCTGAAGGCGGCCGAGAGCGAGATGGCGAAGCTCGGCGACGAGTACATCTCCACCGAGCACGTCCTGCTCGCCCTGACCGGGTCGGAGTCCGGAGTCGCCGAGCTGCTGCCCGACCGCGCCTCGCTGGAAGAGGCGATCGCCGAGGTGCGCGGCCCGCACAAGGTCACCTCGCCCAACCCCGAGGACAGCGTCCAGGCGCTGGAGAAATTCGGCCGCGACCTGACCGCGGAGGCCGAGAGCGGCAAGCTCGACCCGGTGATCGGCCGCGACGAGGAGATCCGCCGCGTGATCCAGGTGCTCTCCCGCCGCACCAAGAACAACCCGGTGCTGATCGGCGACCCCGGCGTCGGCAAGACCGCGATCGTCGAGGGCCTGGCGCAGCGGATCGTCGACGGCGACGTGCCCGAGAGCCTGCGCGACAGGCGCGTGATCGCGCTCGACATCGGCTCGCTGCTGGCCGGCTCGAAATACAGGGGCGAGTTCGAGGAGCGGTTGAAAGCGGTGCTGACCGAGGTGCGCTCGGCGGAGGGCCAGATCGTCCTCTTCCTCGACGAGCTGCACACGATCGTCGGCGCCGGCGCCGCGGAGGGCGCGGTCGACGCGGCAAACCTGCTCAAGCCGATGCTGGCGCGGGGCGAGCTGCGCGCGGTCGGCGCGACCACGCTCGACGAGTACCGCAAGCACATCGAGAAGGACGCGGCGCTGGAGCGGCGCTTCCAGCCGGTCCTCGTCGGCGAGCCCAACATCGGCGACACGATCGCGATCCTGCGCGGGCTGAAGGAGCGCTACGAGGTCCACCACGGCGTGCGCATCGCCGACTCGGCGATCGTCGCCGCGGCGACGCTGTCGGAGCGCTACATCGCCGACCGCTTCCTGCCCGACAAGGCGATCGACCTGATCGACGAGGCGGCCTCGCGACTGAAGATCGAGATCGACTCGATGCCGACCGAGATCGACGCGGTAGAGCGCCGCGCCCAGCAGCTGGAGATCGAGCGCAAGGCGCTGGAGAAGGAGAGCGACGAGGCCTCGAAGGAGCGGCTCGGGGCGCTCGACGCCGAGCTGGCCGAGCTGCGCGAGCAGAGCAGCGAGATGAAGGCGCGCTGGCAGAACGAGAAGGAGGCGATCGAGGCGATCAAAGGGGCCAAGGCGCGGCTCGAGGAGGCGGGCCGCGAGGCCGAGCGCGCCGAGCGCGACGCCGACCTGGAGCGGGCGGCGAAGCTGCGCTACGGGGAGATCCCGGAGCTGGAGAAGACGGTCGCCGAGCAGGAGGCCCGGCTCGCCGAGCTGCACGCGGGCGGCGGCACGATGCTGACCGAGGAGGTGAGCGAGGAGGACGTCGCCGAGGTGGTCGCCAAGTGGACCGGCATCCCGGTCAGCCGCCTGATGGAGGGGGAGGTCGAGAAGCTGATCCAGATGGAGGAGCGCCTGCACGAGCGGGTGATCGGCCAGGACGAGGCGATCGAGGCCGTCTCCAACGCGCTGCGGCGCTCGCGCGCCGGCCTCGCCGACCCCGACCGGCCGATCGGCAGCTTCCTCTTCCTCGGCCCGACCGGCGTCGGCAAGACCGAGCTGGCCAAGAGCCTGACCGAGCTGATGTTCGACTCCGAGGGGGCGATCGTCCGCCTCGACATGTCCGAGTACATGGAGAAGCACACGGTGGCGCGGCTGATCGGGGCGCCGCCCGGCTACGTCGGCTACGAGGAGGGCGGGCAGCTGACCGAGGCGGTGCGGCGCCGGCCCTACGCCGTGGTCCTGCTCGACGAGATCGAGAAGGCCCACCCCGACGTCTTCAACACGCTGCTGCAGATCATGGACGACGGCCGCCTCACCGACGGTCAGGGCCGCACGGTCAGCTTCACCAACACGGTGCTGATCATGACCTCCAACGTGGGCTCGGACCGGATCGTCGCCGAGTCGGTCGACGAGAAGATGCGCGAGGGGATCGAGGAGGTGCTTGCCTCGACCTTCAAGCCCGAGTTCCTCAACCGCATCGACGACACGGTGATCTTCCACCGCCTCTCCAAGGACGACATCGGCCGCATCGTCGACCTCCAGGTCGACTGCCTCGCCGGCCGCGTGCGCGAGCGCGGCATCGAGGTCGAGCTGAGCGAGGACGCCCGCGCCCTGCTCGGCAACCTCGGCTACGACCCGACCTACGGCGCCCGGCCGCTGAAGCGGACGATCCAGAAGCAGCTCGTCGACCGGCTGGCCCTGGCCCTGCTCGAGGGCGAGTTCCGCGAGGGCGACGCCGTCCGCGTCGACGCCGCCGCGGGCAAGCTGACCTTCGAGCGGGTGGACGAGCCCGCAAGCACGGCCGCCTGATACCGCCGAGATCGGAGCGCGGTGCGTCCAGCGAATCGAACGGCGGCGGGCCGGCAAGGGATAGCCGATCTGCCTGTCGTTCCAAGCGCCCGCATCGACGGCTTTACGAAACGGTTAACAAGTTGTCGCAGGATGATGCTGGGATGGGGGCGTGGATCATCGCTGGGAATCGCGATCCGGGAGCCGGATTTCAGGAATCTGGGCGAGATTCCGACGTAAGCTTGGAGGCGGCCAGATGATCCGACGACTTCAAGACCTCGCCTGGGAGGGCGCCGAGCTGCTGCGCGGCGCCCTCGACGTCGCCCGCTGGCCCTTCGAGCGGGCCGCCTGGGCGGTCGAGCGGGCGGCCCTCTGGCCCCTCGCCCGGCGCGCCAGCGCGCTCGGCGCGCCGGCCCGCGCCGCTGCCCTGGGCGGCCTCGGCGCCCTGGCCGCGGCGGCGCTCGCCTTCGGCGCGATCCGCGGCGGCGGTGAAGGGGGCGAGGCGGCCCGAGTCGCCGCTGTTCCGGCGACCCCCGTCGAAGCGACGTCCCCCACGCCCAAGTCGCGGCCGGCCGAGCCGGTCCTGGAGGGGGTCGTCCCCGACTTCACTCCGCGGGCGCGCGGCGCGGCGAAGGTCGCCGACGCCGAGACCGTGATCGCCACCGACCCCGGCAAGGCGGCAAGCCCCGAAGAGCCAGCGGCGGCGGCCAGCTCGGCGGCGAAGGAGCCGGTCAAGGACCCGGGCCCGGCGGCGATCGAGGTGGCGCGGCGCTTCTCGGGCGCCTTCGTCCTCTACGAGACCGGGCGCGGCGACGCCGAGGTCCGCGCCACGATCGGCAAGACGGCCAGCCCGCGACTGGCAAAGGCGCTGCTGCGGCGGCCGCCGCGGCTGCCCGCCGCCGGGAAGGTCCCCAGGGCGAAGGTGCTCAACGTGGTCCCGGGGCCACGCCGGGGAGACACCTTCACCCTCAGCGCCTCGCTGTTGCGCGTCGGCGTGGCCAGCGAGCTGCGCATCGACGTGCGCCGCGACGAGGAGAGCGGCAGGTGGCGAGTGACGGACGTGCTGGGATGAGGGCGAGGCTCCGCCAGGTCCTGCTCGCCGCGGCGATCGGCGCGACGCTGACGGCGCCCTCCGCGCTGGCCGAGGAGGCGGTGCCGGCGGCGGCGACCGAAGCGCCCGCCCAGCCCGCCAGCGGCACCGCCGCGCCGGCGCCGGCGGCGACCATCGAGGCGCCGAGGGTGGAGCGGGGCGACTCGCTCGCCGCCCCCGGCCCGCCCGCGAAGCCCGGGCCCAGCGGCGGCACCGATCCGGAGAAGGCGCCGCCGCCGCAGACCGAGCCGACGCCGGAGCCCGAGCCGGACGCGCCGAGCGCCGACGCCGTGCCGCCGGTGGGCGCCTTCGAGATCCCCTCCGTCCCGGGCCCGAGCTGCTCGCCCGCCGCCGTGCCGCCGCCGCTGATCCCGATCTACCAGCGCGCCGCCGTCGCCTACGGCCTCGGCCCCCAGGGCGCCGCGGTGCTCGCCGGCATCAACGAGATCGAGACCGCCTTCGGCACCAACCTCAACGTCTCCTCCGCCGGGGCGATGGGCTGGATGCAGTTCATCCCCTCCAGCTGGGAGGCCTACGGGGTCGACGCCAGCGGCGACGGGGTCGCCGACCCCTACAACCCCGAAGACGCGATCTTCGCCGCCGCCAACTACCTCAGCGCGGCCGGCATGCCGGAGGACACCTACGGCGCGATCTTCGCCTACAACCACGCCGACTGGTACGTCGCCGACGTGCTCGCCAACGCCGCCTGCTACGCCGGCATCGGCGGCGTCTTCTCCCTGACCCCGCAGCTGCGCGAGCTGGACTGCGAGCTGCCCAAGGCGTGGCGCGAGGAGGTGCCGGACAACTACCTGCGCGCCTTCGAGGAGGCGGCGGCCCGCTACGGACTCGGCCGGGAGGGCGTCTGGGCGCTGGCGGCGATCGCCCGGCTGGAGTCCAACTTCGGCGAGGGGATGAGCGCGGAGCAGCTGCGCCGGTTCGGGCCGCTCGGCCTCGACGGGACCGAGTGGCGGCGCTACGCGGTCGACGGCAACGAGGACGGCCGCGTCAACCGCGCCGGCCCGGCCGACTCGGCGGCCACCCTGGCGCGGCTGATCTGGTCGCGCGGCGACCTGCGCGCCGGCGTCTTCAGCCACAACCAGGCCTCCTGGTACGTCGAGGCGGTGCTCGCCGAGGCCGAGGAGCTGGAGGGCGAGTGCACGACGAGGCCGGTCGAGTGGCGGCTGGCGCTGCCCGAGGCGGTGATCGCGCCGATCGAGTGGGACAACCTGACGCTCTCCAACGAGCTCGAGCTGCACGACCTGACGACCGGTCGGGTCGACCCGCGCATCGTCGGCCTGATCGGCGCGATCACCCAGGAGCACCAGCTGACCATCTCCTCGCTGCGCTCCGACCACTCCAAGCACACGGTCGAAGGTGGCATCTCCAACCACTTCTACGGTCGGGCGATGGACATCGCCGCCGTCGACGGCGTCCCCTGCACCGACACCTCGCCGGCCGCGCCCTGCGCCCAGCTCGCCAGCACCCTCGCCTACCTGCCCGAGCCGGCGCACCCGAGCGAGCTGATCTACTGCTTCGACGTCGACGGCCCCGGCCCGGCCTTCGCCCGCGCCGACCACTGCGACCACATCCACGCCGCCTACGACAGCTGAGGCGGGGTCAGCGGGTGAATGCCGGCACCCTCTGACTTGACCCCGACGCCGAGTCACTCACCAATCTCGTCGCACCACACCTCCACCGTCGACGACTATCTTGTAGCTACCCGCCGAAAAGGAGACCGTCGATGCCTACTTACGTGATGCTCACCAACCTGACCGCCGAGGGCGTGCGGACGCTGAAGAACAACCCGGGCAGGGTTGCCGAGGTCAACAAGGAGGTCGAGCAGATCGGGGCCAAGGTCGTCGCCCAGTACGCGACGCTCGGGCAGTACGACTTCGTCACCGTCATCGAGGCGCCCGACGAGCGGACGATGGCAAAGGTGTCCGTCGAGCTCGGCTCGCGGGGGACGATGACGAGCCAGACGCTGACCGCGATGCCGGCCGACGAGCTGGCCTCCTCGCTCTAGCTTGAGGATCCTCGTCGTCGGCGGAGGGGGGCGCGAGCACGCGCTCGTGCGCACGCTGGCGCGCTCGGCCCACGCGCCCGAGCTGCTCTGCGCGCCGGGCAACGCGGGGATCGCGGCGGACGCGGAGTGCCTAGCGGAGGTGGTCGCCGACGACGTCGAGGCGATCGTCGCGGCGGCGAGGGGGCGAGGCGTCGACCTGGTCGTCGTGGGGCCGGAGGCGGCGCTGGTCGCGGGGGTCGCCGACGCGCTGGACGAGGCGGGGGTCGCCGCCTTCGGGCCGGGCGCCGCGGCGGCGGAGCTGGAGGGCTCGAAGGCCTTCGCCAAGGAGCTGATGGCGGAGGCGGGCGTGCCGACCGCCGCGCACGTGCTGCTGCGCGGCCGCGAGGAGGCGGAGGCGCGGCTCGCCCAGGCCAGCTTCCCGACCGTGCTCAAGGCCGACGGGCTCGCGGCTGGCAAGGGCGTGATCGTCTGCCCGGGCGAGGCCGAGGCGCGCGCCGCCCTCGACGTCTTCTTCACCGAGCGGCGCTTCGGCGAGACGACGGTCGTCATGGAGGACTTCCTCGGCGGCGAGGAGCTCTCGCTGCTGGCCCTCTGCGACGGCGAGAACGTCGTGCCGCTGGCGCCGGCACAGGACTACAAGCGGATCTTCGACGGCGACGAGGGACCGAACACCGGCGGCATGGGCAGCTACTCCCCCGTCCCGGGCTTCGGCCCGGCCGAGGTCGAGGCGATCGTCGACTCCGTCCACCGCCCCGTCGTGGCGGCGATGGCGCGGCGCGGGCGGCCCTTCCACGGCGTCCTCTACGCCGGGCTGATGATCGGCCCCGAGGGGCCGAAGGTGCTCGAGTTCAACGCCCGCTTCGGCGACCCCGAGACGCAGGCCGTGCTGCCGCGGCTGCGCTCGGACCTGGCCGACCTCTGCCTGGCGGCGGGCGAGCCCGGTGGGCTGGCGGGGGTCGAGGCGGAGTTCGCCGAGGACTGGGCGGTGACGCTCGTGCTCGCCTCGGCCCGCTACCCGGAGTCCTCCTCGAAGGGGGACGTCATCCACGGGCTGGACGCGGCCGCGGAGCTGGCGGAGGTTACCCACGCGGGCACGGCGAGGCGCGGTGGCGAGGTCGTCACGGCGGGCGGCCGGGTGCTCAACGTGACCGCCCTCGGCGCGACCCCAGCCGCGGCTCGCGATCGCGCATACGATGCGGCGGCGCGGATCGAGTTCGAGGGGATGCAGGTGCGCTCCGACATCGCCGCCCGGGCGGTCGACCGCGTCACCGGATAGCCCAGTCACCAGAGAGGACCAGATGAGCGAAACATCCGAGCAGCCTCAGCCCAGCCCGCCGACCCCTCTGCCGGCTGTCGAGGAGGCCTTCGAGGAGATCGAGGTCGACGAGCCGCTGGTCGGGATCATCATGGGCTCGAAGAACGACAAGCCGAAGATGCAGCCTGCCGGAGCGGCCCTGCACGAGGCGGGGATCAGCTACGAGGTGCGGGTGATGAGCGCCCATCGCGACCCCGAGCTGGTCCGCGAGTACTGCGTCAACGCGCGCATGCGGGGGCTCAAGGTGATCATCGCCGGCGCCGGCATGTCGGCGGCCCTGCCGGGAGTCGCGGCCGCGCACAGCGACCTGCCGGTGATCGGCGTGCCGATCCTCGGCAAGAGCCTGGGCGGCCTCGACGCGCTGCTCTCGGCGGTGCAGATGCCCCCCGGCATACCGGTTGCCTGCGTGGCGATCGACGGCGCCAAGAACGCCGGGATCCTGGCCGCACGGATCATCAACGCGTGATCCCCCGGTACACACGCCCGGAGATCGGCGCGGCCTGGTCGCCGCAGCGAAAGCTGGAGTGCTGGCTGGAGGTGGAGCTGGCGGCGACCGAGGCCTGGGCCGAGGAGGGGGTGGTGCCGAGGGAGGCTGCCGAAGCGTGTCGTGCCGGCGCCTCCTTCACGCTCGAGGCGGTCGAGGAGCGGGAGAGGGTGACCGACCACGACGTGGCGGCTTTCGTCGACGTCGTCGCCGCGTCGGTCGGCGAGCACGGGCGCTGGATCCACTACGGGCTGACCTCCTCCGACGTGCTCGACACGGCGCTGGCGCTGCAGCTGCGCGAGGTCGGGGGGCTGGTGCTGGCGAGCGCCCGCGCCTACCGCGACGCGCTGCTCGAGCGAGCGTTGGAGCAGCGCGACACGCTCTGCGTCGGCCGCACCCACGGCGTCCACGCCGAGCCGACCACCTTCGGCCTGCGACTGGCCGGCTTCGCCTTCGAGGCCGACCGCAACGTGGCGCGGCTGGAGAACGCCTTCGAGCAGCTCGCCTTCGGCAAGCTCTCCGGCGCGGTCGGCACCTACGCCTCGGTGCCGCCCGCGGTCGAGGCGCGGGTGATGGAGCGGCTCGGCCTGCGCCGCGAGGACGTGGCGACGCAGGTGATCCCGCGCGACCGCCACGCCGTGCTCACCTCGCGGATCGCGATCGCCGGCGGCGGCCTGGAGCGCTTCGCGACCGAGGTGCGCAACCTGCAGCGCACCGAGCTGCGCGAGGTCGAGGAGCCGTTCGCCTCGGGCGCGCAGAAGGGCTCCTCGGCGATGCCGCACAAGCGCAACCCGATCCGCAGCGAGCGGATCGCCGGCCTGGCCCGCGTCCTGCGCGGCTACGCCCAGGCGGGGTTGGAGAACATCGCCCTCTGGCACGAGCGCGACATCTCGCACTCCGGCGCCGAGCGGGTGATCCTCCCCGACGCGACCATCGCCCTCGACTACATGCAGGACCTGGCGGCCAAGGTCGCCAGCGGAATGACCGTCCGCGCCGACCGCATGCGCGAGAACCTCGAGCACACCCACGGCGCCCTCTTCAGCCAGCGCGCCCTCACCGCCCTGGTCGAGGCCGGCCACAGGCGCGACGACGCCTACCGGATCGTCCAGGAGAGCGCCCAGCGGGCCTGGGACACGGGCACCCACTTCCGCGAGCTGCTCGCCGAGGCCGCCCCCGAGCTCGACCTCGACGCCGTCTTCGACTACGACGCCTACCTCACCCACCTGCCGGAGGTCTTCGAGCGGCTCGAAGCGCTGCGCCGCTAGACCGGGATCACGGTGAGGCCCATGACGCCGTTGAGAGAGTCGTAGTCGCCGTCCTGGGTGGCAACGGGAAATTCGTGCGCGGCCGCGGTCGCTGCTATCCAAACGTCGTTTACGCTGACGCTGTGCCCTGACGCTGCCAGGTACGCCCGCATCGCAGCCCAGGCGCGCGCCACCTTGCCTTCGATGGGAAGGATTGCGGCTCCCCTGACCCCTTCGAGAGTGACGATTCGGCGATCTCGGCTTTCGATGTCTGGCGCCGCAAGCACTCCCGCGCGCAACTCCGCCACCGTGACGATCGAGATGGCGGAGCGCTCAGGCAGAGCCGCCTCGCGCAGCGGACGACCTTTCTCGACGGCAACCAGCACGGATGTGTCGACAATCCCAACCGGGGGGCGGTCGGCGCTCACCAGATCGGGCCCAAGTCGTCTGTCGTTCCGCTGGTCAATCTGTCGAGGTCAGCACGAAAGGTGGGGTCTCCCTCCGCGACTTCACGTATCGCAAGGATTTCCGAAGGCGTAAGCCATCGCGGTTCGCCGCCGTCGTGCGGCACGAGGTCCGCCACCGGCTTGCCTCGAACGGTGATGACGACGGTCTCCCCCGCCTCTACCCGCCGCAGGACGCCGGCGGTGTCGTTGCGCAGCTCCCTTGTCGCCACTTCTACGATGGTGCTACAAGCGTAGCATTGGCTCGACGTCCCAACCAATAGGCTCCCGCGCGATGGTCCTCTACACGTGCGGGCAGAAGAAGCTGGGGCCGGGCGCGCTGCACCCGTGCGCGAAGGCCGGCAATGCCCTCGACGCGGCGGGTCACGAGTACGAGATCAAGACCGTCGGCGGCTACCGGATGGCCTTCTGGACCTGGAGCCGCCGCAACGCCGACCGCGCCGAGGTGAAGGAGCTGAGCGGCACCAACGAGGTGCCGATCCTCGTCCTCGACGACGGCGAGGCGATCTCCGGCTCGGGCACGATCGCCCGCTGGGCGCGCGAGCACCCGGCGCCGCGCGCCGCGAGCTAGCGGCCTCCATAGGTACTCGCACTACGGCACGTCCGGTCAGGCGGCGACGAGGTCGCGCTCGCGCGCCGGGTGGCGGGCGGTGACGACGACGGGGGTGCCGTCCTTGGGCGAGAGGGTGATGCTGCGGCGGCCGATCTTCTCGGGGGCCGGGTCGGCCTTGTGCAGCTCGCAGCGGGTGAGCACCTCGCGCAGGACGATGCGCATCTCGAACTCGGCGAAGGCGGCGCCGAGGCAGCGGCGGACGCCGCCGCCGAAGGGGACCCAGGCGTAGGTGTCGGGGCCGTCCCCGAGGAAGCGCTCGGGGCGGAAGGCGAAGGGCTCGGGGTAGACGTCGGCGCGGGTGTGGGCGACCCAGATCGCCGGCGTCACGTCGGTGCCCGCCGGCAGCGTCATGCCGTCCACCTCGAGCTCCTCGGCGAGGCGGCGACCGGCCAGCGGCACGACGGGGCGCAGGCGCAGCGACTCGGTGATCGTCGCCCGCAGGTACTCGTCCTCGCCCGCCTCCAGCGACTCGCGCAGGCGGCTCAGCGCCGCGGCGTGGCGGAGCAGCAGGTCGAAGGTCCAGGCCAGCGCCGTCGCCGTCGTCTCGTGGCCGGCGAGCAGCAGCGTCATCAGCTGGTCGCGCAGGTCGACGTCGCTCATCTCATCCCCGTCCTCGAAGCGGGCCTGCATCATCATCGAGAGGATGTCGTCGCGCTCCTCGAGCTCGCCGCTGGCGCGGCGCTCGGCGATCTCGGCGTAGAGCAGCGCGTCGATCGCCTTCAGCTGCGCCTCGAACTTCCCCCACGGGCCGCGGCCGCCGAAGCGGCTGGTGGCGAGGGCGATCAGCTGGACGAAGGGCGAGGCGGTTTCCTCGAGCAGCTTCGTCAGCAGCACCCGCAGCCGCTCCAGGCGCGGGCCCTCGGCGACGCCGAAGACGACGCGCAGGATCGCCTCCAGGGTGATCGACTGCATGCGGGGGTGGATCGCGAGCTCCTCGCCGAGCGGCCAGGTGTCGATCTCGGCGTCGACGATCTCGGTCAGGATCGGCTCGTAGGAGCGCATCCGCTCGCCGTGGAAGGACGGCAGCATGAGGCGGCGGTGGGCGAGGTGCTCGGCGCCTTCCAGCAACAGCAGCGAGCGCGCGCCTAGCACCGGCTCGAGGATCAGCTCGCGGCCCGGCGGCAGGCCGTGCGAGCGCTCCGTGTAGAGGGCCTTGATCGCGGCCGGGTCGGAGATCATCACCATCGGCTGCTCGAAGCCGACGAACTTGACGCTGAAGTTCTCGCCGATCCGCTCGCGGCACTCTTGCATGAAGGGCAGCGGGCGCAGCGCCCAGCGCAGCATCTGCACGACCGGCGGGCTCTTCGGCTGGGGCGGCAGGGTCACGACAACGGAAAGGATCGCATACTGGCTGGCCAGCCAATGTGAAGGCTCGGTTCAGATGCCGGCAGCCGCGAAGGTCCCGGCCCCGCTCGCTCCGCGCCTCCGCCAGCCCGCCAGCTAGCATCGGCTCCGTGTCGCCCGTCGCCGATCTCAAGCTGCACTCATCCGGGAAGGTGCGGGAGATCTACGAGTGGGAGGACGACCTGCTGATGGTCGCCTCCGACCGCATCTCCATCTACGACGTGGTGATGCCGACGCCGATCCCCGACAAGGGCAAGGTGCTCAACCGCGTCTCGGAATTCTGGTTCGAGCTGACTGGCGACATCGTCCCCAACCACTTCGTCTCCGCCGACGTGCCCGAAGAGGTGGCGGAACGGGCGATGCGGGTGCGGCGCCTGGAGATGTACCCGGTCGAGTGCGTCGTGCGCGGCTACCTCTCCGGCTCGGGCTGGAAGGAATACAAGCGGAGCGGCTCGGTCTGCGGGATCGAGCTGCCGCAGGGGCTGCTCGAGTCCGACCGGCTGCCCGAGCCGATCTTCACCCCGGCGACCAAGGCCGAGATCGGCGACCACGACGAGAACGTCGACTTCGACCGCGCCGCCGAGATCGTCGGCGACCGGGCGCTGATGGAGGAGCTGCGCCGCATCTCGATCGAGGTCTACTCGCGGGGCGCCGAGCACGCCGCCGAGCGGGGGATCGTCCTCGCCGACACCAAGTTCGAGCTCGGCCGCCACGCCGGCGCGGAGATCGTCCTCGCCGACGAGGTGCTGACGCCGGACTCCTCGCGCTTCTGGCCCGCCGACCGCTACGAGCCGGGCCGCACCCAGCCGTCCTTCGACAAGCAGTTCGTGCGCGACTGGGCCGACGAGGCGGGCTGGGACCACACGCCACCGGCGCCGGAGCTGCCTCCCGACGTGGTCGAGCAGACGCGCGCCAAGTACGTCGAGGCCTACGAGCGGGTCACGGAGCGCCGCTTCTAGTGGTCCGAGCCCGGGTGCTGATCCGCCCGAAGGAGGGGATCCTCGACCCGCAGGGCAAGGCGGTGGAGCGGGCGCTGCCGGCGCTGGGCTTCGAGGGCGTCGGGCACGTGCGGGTCGGGCGCATGGTCGAGCTGGAGGCCGAGGACCCGGCGCGGCTCGGCGAGCTCTGCGAGAAGCTGCTCGCCAACCCGCTGATCGAGGACTACGAGATCGAGCGGCTCGACGGCGGCGCTTGATGGTCTGGGGGGTATTGCAGTTCCCCGGCTCCTGCGACGAGCGGGACGCGCTGCGCGCCTGCTCGCTGCTCGGCGAGGCGCGCCTGGTCTGGCACGAGGAGCGCGACCTGGGCGGGATCGACGCGGTCGTCGTCCCCGGCGGCTTCTCCTACGGCGACTACCTGCGCGCCGGCGCGATCGCCCGCTTCTCGCCGGCGATGGAGGCGGTCGCGGAGTTCGCCGCCGCGGGCGGCTCGGTGCTCGGCATCTGCAACGGCTTCCAGGTCCTCTGCGAGGCCGGCCTCCTCCCCGGCGCCCTCCTGCTCAACGAGACGCGCCGCTTCACATGCCGCCAGCTGGAGCTCCTGACGCCCCGGGGGGGGCTGTCGATTCCGGGGAAGCATGGGGAAGGGAGGTACTACGCGCCTGAGGAGCTCTTGGACGAGCTCGAAGCACGGGGGCAGGTGGCTTATCGGTATGCGCCGGGGGAGAACCCGAACGGGTCGGCGCGGGACATCGCCGGAGTGCGCAACGAGGCGGGGAACGTGCTCGGCCTGATGCCGCATCCCGAGCACGCGGTCGACCCGCTGACCGGGTCGACCGACGGGCTGAAGGTGTTCGAAGACCTCGCGCGATGACCGGGCCTCGATCCACCGCGAACGTGCCGGTAGTTGACCGCCCCTACGGGCGGTCAACTACCGGCACGCCGGGCCGCGGGGGGACGGTTGATGGGTAAGCACCGCGAGCTGGGGCTGACGGATGCCGAGTTCGGGCTGATCGTCGAGAAGCTGGGGCGAGAGCCGAACGACGTCGAGCTGGCGATGTTCAGCCTGCTCTGGTCAGAGCACTGCGCCTACAAGCACTCGCGCAAGCTGCTGCGGCGGCTGCCGACCGAGGGCGAGCGGGTGGTGATGGGGCCGGGCGAGAACGCCGGCGCCGTCGACGTCGGCAACGGCTACGCGGTGGCCTTCAAGGTCGAGTCCCACAACCACCCCAGCGCGGTCGAGCCCTTCCAGGGCGCGGCCACCGGCGTCGGCGGCATCCTCCGCGACGTCTTCGCGCTCGGCGCGCGGCCGATCGCGATCCTCGACTCGCTGCGCTTCGGCGAGCTCGACTCGCCGCGCTCGCGCCACCTGCTCGACGGGGCGGTGCGCGGCATCGGCCACTACGGCAACTCGATCGGCGTCCCCACGGTGGGCGGCGAGATCTGCTTCGAGCCCCCCTACGAGCACAACTGCCTGGTCAACGCGATGTGCGTGGGGCTGGCGCGGACCGAGGAGATGGTGCGCGCCGCCGCCGCCGGCGTCGGCAACGCGGTGGTGCTGATGGGCGCCGCGACCGGGCGCGACGGGATCGGCGGCGCCTCGGTGCTGGCCTCGGCCGAGCTCGGCGACGGCGACGAGGCGAAGCGGCCGACCGTGCAGATCGGCGACCCCTTCGAGGAGTCGAAGCTGCTCGAGTGCTGCCTGGAGCTGCTGGGCAAGGGGCTGCTCGTCTCGCTGCAGGACCTCGGCGCCGCCGGCCTAACCTCCTCGGCGGCGGAGATGGCCTCGGCCGGCGGCGTCGGCATCGACCTCGACGTCGCCAAGGTCCCGCTGCGCGAGGCCGACATGGAGCCCTTCGAGATCATGGTCTCCGAGTCCCAGGAGCGGATGCTCGCCGTGGTCGAGCCGGCGAAGGTGCCGGCGGTGCTGGCACTCTGCGAGAAATGGCAGACCGGCGGCGCCGAGATCGGCGTCGTCACCGACAGCGGCCGGATCCGCGTGCTGCGCGGCGAGGCGCTCGCCGGCGAGATGCCGGTCGCGGCGCTGGTCGACGGCTGCCCGCTCTACGACCTCGACCCGGGCGAGCCGGAGGGGTGGATCTACGGCAACGAGGACGTCCTCGCCGAGCGCGTCGCGGCGGTCGCCGGAGAGGGAACCGACCGCGACGATCCCCGCGGCGTCCTGCTCGCCCTGCTCGCCTCCCCCGGCGTGGCCTCGAAGCGCTGGGCCTTCGAGCAGTACGACTGCCTGGTCGGCTCGCGCACGGTGCGGCGGCCCGAGGCCGCCGACGCCGCCGTCCTGCAGCTGCCCGAGGCCGGCAAGGCGATCGCCGTCTCGATCGACGGCAACGGCCGCCGCGTCGCCTGCGACCCCCACGCGGGCACGGTCGAGGCGGTGCTCGAGTGCGCCCAGAACCTCGCCTGCACCGGCGCCGAGCCGCTCGGCCTGACCAACTGCCTCAACTTCGGCAACCCGGAGAAGCCGGCGCCCGCCTGGCAGCTCGACCGCGCCGTCAGCGGCCTCGCCGAGGCCTGCGAGGCGCTCGGCGTCCCCGTCGTCGGCGGCAACGTCTCGCTGTACAACGAGGGCCCGGAAGGGCCGATCTACCCGACGCCGGTGGTCGGCATGGTCGGCGAGCTGCCCGACCCGGCGCGCACCTGCGGCAGCGCCTTCGCCCGCGAGGGCGACGCGATCGGCCTGCTCGGCCCCTTCGCGCCGAGCCCCGCCGGCTCCGAGCTGACCAAGCTGCGCGGTGGGCTGGGGAAGGGCCTCCCCCAGCCGGACGTCGTCGCGGTCGCCGCCGCCTGCGCCGCCGTCCGCGAGGCAGTCCGCGCCGGCAGCCTCTCCTCAGCCCATGACGTAAGCGACGGCGGCCTCGCCTGCGCCCTCGCCGAGTCGGCGATCTCCGGCGGCCTCGGCTGCCGCGTCGATGCGCGGCCGCTGCGCGAACGCGGCTGCTCCCCCGAGGAGGCCCTCTTCGGCGAGGGACCGGGCGGCTTCCTGCTCAGCGGCGAGCGCGAGGCACTCGAGCGGCTCGGCGCCGTCCTCCTCGGCGAGGTCGGCGGCACCACGCTCGCGCTCGCCGCCGGCGACCGCAGCTTCAGCGTCGACCTCGACGCCGCAGAGAGCGCCTGGCGCTCGCTCCCGTCACGCGTCGACTGAGCTCCACACCAGGAGGCCCGGATATCTTCCGGGCTCGCAGGCGAATATTATCCCGGTTATAGATCGGATAATTTCCGGGTTGAAAATAGGATAATATCCCGGTTACCGTGAGCTACAGACCCCGTATCGTCGATGACGAGTTGCTGAAGCGCCTTGGCGGCACAGGGGCGGTCGTCATCGAGGGGGCTCGGGCATGCGGCAAGACTGCTACGGCCAGGAACGTCGCCGCCAGCGAGGCCCTGCTCGACACGGACGACGACATGCGCGAGGCGGTTTCAGTGAACCCGGCTCTGGTCCTCAACGGCGACACGCCTCGATTGATCGACGAGTGGCAGGTGGCTCCCGGCATCTGGAATCACGTGCGTCGCGCGGTCGATGACCGGCAGGAGCAAGGCCAGTTCATCCTCACCGGCTCCGCCGTCCCGGTCGACGACATGACGCGGCACTCTGGAGCCGGCCGGATCACCCGACTTCGGATGCGACCGATGAGCCTCTACGAGCTGGGTCGCAGCAGCGGAGAGGTTTCGCTCTCCGAGCTCCTTCAGGGCAAGTCGATGGATGGGGCCTCGACAGACATCAGCATCGACAGGATCGCCGAAGACATCGCGCTCGGCGGCTGGCCCGGCATTCAGGAGGTTGGCCGAGATGAGGCGTTGAGGACCACGCGCGGCTATGTAGAGGAGGTCGCCCGAGCCGACATGAGCCGCGTCGATCGGAAGCGCCGCGATCCGGTCAGGGTCAAGCGGCTGCTGGTCAGCCTCGCCCGCAACGTCGCGACCCATGTAGCGGCCACCACGCTCGCCGCAGACGCCGGAGGGCCGGACGGCCCTCTCGTCGACGACACCGCTCGCGAATACCTCGACGTGCTCGAGCGGCTGATGGTGGTCGAGAACCAGCCCGCCTGGTCTCCGCACCTGCGGTTCAGGCGCCAGCTCCGGCATGCCCCGAAGCGCCATTTCGTCGATCCCTCGCTTGCCGTCGCGGCGCTGGAGGCAACACCCGAGCGCATCCTGCGCGATCTCCGCTTGCTGGGCCTCCTATTCGAGTCGCTGGTCGTGCGCGACCTTCGCATCTACGCACAGGCTCTGGATGGCAAGGTGCTCCAGTATCGAGACAGCAAGGGCATGGAGGTGGATGCCATCGTCGAAGGCCTGGATGGACGCTGGGGCGCCTTCGAGGCGAAGCTCGATCCAGGTCGAATCGACGAAGGAGCCGCGAGCCTACTGCGCTTCGCCGGCAAGATCGACACGGCGAAAACCAGTGAGCCCGCCGTGCTCGGCGTGATCGTCGGGGGGCGGTACGGCTATCTCAGGGACGATGGGGTGAACGTCATCCCGATCGATGCGCTGGGACCGTAGCCGGCTCGCTCTGCGCAGAACCGGCCGCCTCACCAGGACTCGGCGAGCAGGCGGCCGAGCGCCAGCCGCAGGACCTCTCCGCGGCTCCGGCCGGGGTGCTCGGCGAGGATGAAGTCGCTGCCGACGAAGAGCGAGAGGGCGAGGAGGCTGCGCGCCTCGGCGTCGTCCTCGTCGACGCAGATCGGCGCGAACAGCGAGCGCAGGTACTCCATGCGCTGGTTGTCGATCCGGCGCAGCCGGGCGGCGATCTCGGCGTCCCGCCGCGCCCAGTCGCGCAGCGCCAGCTCCACGGGCAGCAGGTCATCCGCGCGGGCGGCCAGCTCGAAGAGGCGCTGCAACTTGGCCCGGGGCTCTCCCGGCTCCCTCTCGACCTCGGCGATGACGTCGCCGATCACGCGCTGCTCCCAGCTGTCGAGCATCTCCTCGAGCAGCGCCGCCCGGTCCTCGAAGTGCCAGTAGAAGCCTCCCTTCGAAACCCCCAGGCGGGCCGCCAGCGCCTCGACGCGAACGCCCTCCGGCCCTCCGGCTGCCAGCGCTTGCAGGGCCGCTTCGATCCATGCGCCGCGGGGGGTCCGGACCTTGGCCATCGAGTAGATCTATACGGCACCGTATTGACAGATACAAGCCCTTCGCCTAAAGTCCATACGGTACCGTATGGACGGAAGCCCGCGATGAAGCTCCCCAACGCCGAGCACGAATGCCGCCCCTGGCGCATCCACGACCTGGTTCCCGACTTCACCCTGGAGGACGTCTGGGCCCTGCCCGTGCAGGGTGGTCCGCACGACTTCCCGGACCTGCTCGAGCTGGCCGGCTCCTTCGACCCCGCAAACGCGGAGTCCCGCCCCACCCGGCTCCTCTGGAACCTCCGCGACCGCCTCGGCCGCTGGCTCGACCCCGGCGGGGTTTCGAGCCCGGTCGACGAGCGGCAGGCCGGTGAGCTGTCGATCCCAGGCAGCGCCGGGACCTCGCTGCGCGAGCGGCTCCCCGACGAACTGCGCGGCAGCGCGTCGGACGTGACCTTCGGCTCGCTCCCTTTCGTCCCTCTCTACCGCACCGACCGCGAGGCGGCCGCCGAGATCTCGAACAGGACCGTCCACGGTGTCGCCCACCTGGCCTGGGTCGAGCGGGACGATGGCCGCTACGAGGGCCGGATGGCCATCTACGTCAAGCCCCGCGGCGCCTTCGGCCGGGCCTACATGGCCCTGATCAAGCCGTTCCGCTACTGGGTGGTGTACCCGGCGTTGATGCGCCAGATGGAGCGGGCCTGGGATGCGCGTGCGGGCGCGGTCCCCACCGCGGCGCCGTAGCCCCGCGCTCGGCGCCCCCGGCCTGGCTCTCCGTTTAGAACCGACTCCTTCCGGGCATCCCCATCGGTGCGCCCCGGCGGCCTCGCCGGGGCGGAGATGGAGGGACCGAATTGACAGCACGGATGGCGACCGTCGTGGTGGTGTGCGTGGGAGTCGTCGTCGTGGCGGTCGTCCTGCTCGCCTCCTCCGGCGACGAGTCGGACGCCGCCGGCAGCGAGCTGACCTGGTTCGTCGCGATCCAGCCGGGCGGGACGATCGAGGAGGTGGCGGAGCGGTGCTCGCGGGAATCGGGCGGGCGCTACACGGTCGAGCCCGAGTTCCTGCCCACCGACGCCAGCCAGCAACGCGAACAGCTGGTGCGGCGGCTGGGCGCCGAGGACTCCTCGATCGACATCGTCGGCATGGACGTGATCTGGACCGGCGAGTTCGCCAACGCGGGCTGGGTCGAGGAGTGGACCGGCGCCCGCAAGCGCGAAGCGACCGAGCGGGTCTTCCCCGGCGTGATCGAGACCGCCTCCTACGAGGGGCGGCTCTACGCGGCGCCGTTCAACACCAACACGCAGCTGCTCTGGTACCGCAAGGACCTGGTCGAGCGGGCGCCACGAACCTGGGACGAGATGATCGACGCGGCCGAACGGCTGGGCCGCGCCAACGCGGGCACGATCCAGGTGCAGGCCAACCGCTACGAGGGCTTCACCGTCTGGGCCAACGCGCTGATCGAGAGCGCCGGCACGCAGCTGCTCGCCAATCCCGAGAGCGTCGCCCTGGCGGAGGGCCCGACCACGGAAGCGCTCGAGGTGATGGGCCGCCTCGCCAACTCCCCGGCGGCGCCGCCGAGCCTCTCCACCTCCAACGAGGACAGCGCCCGGCTGGGCTTCGAGGCCGGCGCCTCGGCCTTCATGGTCAACTACACCTTCGCCTACGCCAGCGCCAGCGCCGAAGCGCCCGAGATCGCCGAGGCGATGGGCTTCGCCCGCTTCCCGCGCGTTGACCCGAACCGGCCCAGCCGGCCGCCGCTGGGCGGCTTCAATCTTGCCGTCAGCGCCTTCTCAAAGAGCAAGGACCTCGCCTTCGAGGCGACGACATGCCTGGCGGGGAAGCGGAGCCAGCTGACCGCGACCGAGCTGGACGGCCTGCCGCCCTCGCGCTCTGACCTCTACTCGACCGAGACGGTCACCGAAGCCTTCCCCGGCTTCGCCGGACTGGTCAAGCGCTCGATCGAAGACGCCGGGCCGCGGCCCAGCACCGCTGCCTACCAGGACGTCAGCCTCGCCGTGCAGCGCTCCCTGCACCCGCCGAGCAAGATCGACCCGCAGGACGCCGCGGCGGTCTACGAGGAGCTGCGCTCCAACCTCGAAGACGCGGTCAAGCGGGAGGGGCTCCTCTGATGGAGGCGCACGCGCAGCCGACCGGCGCCAGCGAGCGCACTCGCTCCGAACGCCGCCTCGCCTGGCTGCTCTGCGCGCCCGCGGTCGTCGCGATGCTCGCCGTCACCGCCTACCCGATCGCCTACGCGATCGTCCTCTCGGTGCAGTCGATCGACCTGCGCTTCCCCGCCGAGGGCGGCTTCGTCGGGCTCGACAACTACGCCTCGGTGCTCGGCTCCGAGCTCTGGTGGACCGACCTCTTCAACACCGTCTTCCTCACCGTCGTCTCGGTTTCGATCGAGCTGGTGCTGGGGATGGCGATCGCCCTGGTCATGCACCGGGCGATCTTCGGCCGCGGCGCCGTGCGCACCGGCGTTCTCGTCCCCTACGGGATCATCACCGTGGTCGCCGCCTTCTCCTGGCAGTTCGCCTTCGCCCCCGACAGCGGCTTCGTCAACGGCCTGCCCCTGATCTCCGACGACATGGACTGGTTCGGCGACCGCTTCAGCTCCTTCGCCGTGATCATCATGGCCGAGGTCTGGAAGACGACGCCCTTCATGGCGCTGCTGCTGCTCGCCGGGCTGGTCACGATCGACGGCCAGCTCTACGAGGCGGCGAAGGTCGACGGGGCCAGCGCGGTGCAGCGCTTCTTCCGCATCACCCTGCCGCTGATGAAGCCGGCGATCCTCGTCGCGCTGCTCTTCCGCACCCTCGACGCCTTCCGCGTCTTCGACACGATCTACATCATGACCGCCGGTGCGCAGGACACCGAATCGGTCTCGATCCTCGGCTTCAACCAGCTGATCTCGCGGCTCAACCTGGGGCTCGGCTCGGCCGTCTCGGTGCTGATCTTCGTCTGCGTGCTGATCGTCGCCTTCCTCTACGTGCGCGTGCTCGGCACCCGCGTCGAGGAAGGAAGGCCGGTGAAGTAGATGGAACGGGGCACGCGCGAGTACACGCTGTGGAGCATCGGCATCGCGCTGGTGCTGGTCTTCGCCATGATCCCGGTGCTCTGGCTGATCTCGCTCTCGCTGAAGCCGAGCGCCGCGATCGCCGACGGGCGCTTCGTCCCCAGCGAGATCTCCTTCGAAAACTACGAGAGCCTCTTCGCGGGCGGCATCGACGCGAGCCCCTTCATCAAGCCGCTGATCAACTCGATCCTGATCGCCCTCTCGACCACGGCGATCTCGATCGTGCTCGCCTCCTTCGCCGCCTACGCGATCGCCCGGCTCGAATTCCCCGGCAAGCGCGCGATCCTCGCCGGGGCGCTGGCGATCGCGATGTTCCCGCCGATCTCGACGATCGGGCCGCTCTTCGACATGTGGCGGGCGATCGGCCTCTACGACACCTACCCGGGGCTGATCATCCCCTACCTGACCTTCTCGCTGCCGCTGGCGATCTACGCCCTGGTCGCCTTCTTCCGCGAGATCCCCTGGGAGCTGGAGCAGGCGGCTCAGGTCGACGGGGCGACGCCCTTCCAGGCCTTCCGCAAGGTGATCGTGCCGCTCGCCGCGCCGGGCATGTTCACGGCGGCGATCCTCGTCTTCATCTTCGCCTGGAACGACTTCCTCTTCGCCATCTCGCTCACCTCCTCGGACGCCTCGCGAACCGTGCCAGCCGCGCTCGCCTTCTTCACCGGCGAGTCCTCCTTCACCGAACCGACCGGCAGCATCGCCGCCGCGGCGGTGGTGGTGACCGTGCCGATCATCCTCTTCGTCCTCTTCTTCCAGCGCCGCATCGTCTCCGGCCTCACCGCCGGTGCCGTCAAGGGATAAAGGAGCCCCGATGTCAGAGATAACCCTCGATCAGGTAAGCAAGGTCTTCGCCGACGGTCAGGAAGCCGTCAAGGACATGAGCCTTGAGGTCGGCGACGGCGAGTTCATGATCCTCGTCGGCCCCTCGGGCTGCGGCAAGTCGACGGCGCTGCGGATGATCGCCGGGCTGGAGGACATCACCGGCGGCGAGGTGAGGATCGGCGGCGAGGTGGTCAACGACCGCGCCCCCAAGGACCGCGACGTGGCGATGGTCTTCCAGAACTACGCCCTCTACCCGCACATGAGCGTGCGCGAGAACATGGGTTTCGCGCTGAAGCTGGCGGGAGTGGAGAAAGGGGAGATCGAGAGCAAGGTCACCGCCGCGGCGAAGACGCTCGACCTCGAGCAGCACCTCGACCGCCGCCCGGCCAACCTCTCCGGCGGCCAGCGCCAGCGGGTGGCGATGGGCCGGGCGATCGTGCGCGACCCGAAGGCCTTCCTGATGGACGAGCCGCTCTCCAACCTCGACGCGAAGCTGCGCGTGCAGATGCGCACCGAGGTGGCGAGGCTGCAGTCGCGCCTGGAGACGACGACCGTCTACGTCACCCACGACCAGGTCGAGGCGATGACGCTGGGTGACCGGGTGGCGGTGATGCGGGCGGGCGTTCTGCAGCAGGTCGGCACGCCGGCCGAGCTGTACGAGGAACCCGTGAACCTCTTCGTCGCCGGCTTCATCGGCTCGCCGGCGATGAACTTCATGCCGGCCGAGCTGAGCGGCGGGCGAGTGAGGCTGCCGATCGGCGAGGCCGACGCGCCCGAGGGCGTCGAGGGCCGGGAGGGCCCGGTCGTCGCCGGGCTGCGGCCGGAGAGCTTCGAGGACGCCGAGATGGTGGGCGGGGTGCGCGACGAGCGCGGCGTCGTCCTCGCAGCCGAGATCGACCTGGTCGAGTCGCTCGGCTCCGACCTCTACGCCTACTTCCACGTCGAGTCGGGCGCGGTCGAGTCAGAGCAGCTCGCCGAGCTGGTCGGCGAACGGCTCGAGGAAACCGGCGTCCCCGAGGTCCGCGAGGGCCAGGAGCAGATCGTCGCCCGCCTCGACCCGGCGAGCAGGATCAAGCGCCGCGACAGCGCCGAGCTGTGGGCCGACACCGCCAAGCTGCATCTGTTCGACCCGGAGAGCGGCGAGCGGTTGGCCTCGACGGCGCACGACTGAGCCCGGGTTGCCGGCGCTGACGGTTGCCGCCGGCTGACGCAAGTACGGGAGGCTAACCGGAGGCGAAGCAGGCCTCGATCCGCTTGCGCTGCTTCGGAGAGGGGCGCATGGCGTAGGCGACGAAGCTCTTCGGCGGGCGCGATTCGATCACCTCGTGGGCGGTCGGCAGCTCCTCGCCCGGCGCGGCGACGGGGTGACCGATCCAGACGAACCATTCGGGCGGCATGCCGTCGATCTTCCCCCTGCCCAGGGTGTTGATCACGATGCCGGCGCGGGCGTCGCGGAAGTAACCCTGCCCGTAGGCGTCGTCCCTCGCTTCGGCGCGCTCGAGGAAGGCGATCTCCTGCACCGACTCGGCGAACTCGACCCCCTTGCCGCGCAGGCACGCCTCGACGGTCGGCCGGCGGCGCTCGGCCGCGGGCTCCGGCGGGGAGCCGGCGGAGCTTCCCGCCCTCTCGCCGGCCTCCTCCGCCCCCGCCCGCGAAGCCGGCGCCGAGGTGGCCTCGGTGCTCTCGCCGGAGCCATCCGCACCACCTCCGCAACCCGCCGCGGCGCCGCTGGCGAGAGATAGGGCAACCGCAAGTCCCGCCACTGCCACACGAGCGCGCCGCATACCATCACTCTATATCTCCTTAGTATTTGAGGAAGGAGGCGTGCGACCCAGAGCGACTAGGGTGTCGTCGTGCGCCGACGCCTCTGCATCGCGATCGCCACAGCGATAGCTGGCCTCTCGACTACGGTGCCCGCGGCCACGGCAGCCACCGAAGTCGGCTGGCCGTGCGTCGCCAACGAAGACGGGGCAGTCTCGGTCCTGCACGAAGGGAGCGTCGGCCTCGGCGAAACCCGGGTCTTCAAAGCGGAAAGCGACGTCGGCACGCCGGTCACCGCGCTGGTCGAGCCCGACGCGGACGGCGACGGCTACGGCGACGAAACCCAGGACGGCTGCCCGCAGAGCGCCGCCACCGCCACCGAGTGCCCGCCGCCGGTGGACCTCGACGTGACCGCGAAGGCTCGCAAACGCTCGATCCTGCTCAGCGTCCGCGCCGACGCCGAGGCCTCCGTCGACGTCTACGGCCAGGTCGGCTGGAACTTCAAGCCGAGACGGAAAGCGCGCGGCGAGGACCGTCGCGCGCACGCCGCGCGGAAGAGGGGAGTGAAGCGGCTGATCGTCGGGCTCGACGGCGGCACCAAGCGGGTCGCGCCCGGCGCCGCCACGCGCTTCACGATCCGCTTGCCGAAACAGGTGAGGCTGCGGCTCAGTCGCCTGACGCGACGGGAGTCGGTGCGGGCGAAGCTGACGCTGCGGGCGACGAGCGTGGTCGGGCTGACGAAGAACACCCGCCTGCGGGTCAAGCTGCGGGGCTGGCGCCGGTCGCGCTGACGGGCGGGCGGCTCGTCGGGTCCCGCCCCGTTGCTACCCTGCCGGGGTAGGCAGTCTGCCTGCGCGTCGTCCCTCTCTACCGCGAGGAAAGCAGGCCTTGACTCCGCTCCAGGGGCAGCCGATAGACCGCGACGGCCCGCGCGAGGAATGCGGGGTGTTCGGCGTATACGCGCCCGGCCACGATGTCGCCCGGCTCGCCTACTTCAGCCTCTACGCGCTGCAGCACCGCGGCCAGGAGTCGGCGGGGATCGCCACCTGCGAGGGGGGGCACATCACGACGCTGCGCGACTCGGGGCTCGTCTCCCAGGTCTTCGACGAGGAGAAGCTGCGGGCGCTGGAGGGCGACATGGCGATCGGCCACGTGCGCTACTCGACCACCGGCGGCGGCTCCTGGGAGAACGCGCAGCCGGTCTGGCGCGACGACGGCCGCGAGCTGGCCCTCGCCCACAACGGCAACCTGACCAACGCGGTCGAGCTCTGGACCGAGCTGAAGGGGGGTGGCGTCGCCTTCCGCGGCACCTCGGACTCCGAGATCATCGCGGCGCTGCTCTCCTCCAACGAGGGCAGGCTGATCGAGGACGCGGTGGCAGAGACGATGCCGCGCCTCGACGGCGCCTACTCGACCGTGGTGATGACCAAGCGCGCGATCGTCGCCTTCCGCGACCCCCACGGGGTGCGGCCGCTCTCGCTCGGCCGCCTCGAGGATCGCTTCGTGGTCGCCTCGGAGAGCTGCGCCTTCGACATCATCGGCGCCGAGCTGATGCGCGAGGTCCACCCCGGCGAGATGGTCTCGCTGACCGAGCGCGGCCTGGAGACGCGCCAGGTGGTCAAGGCCGAGCGGCCCGCCCGCTGCGTCTTCGAGCACATCTACTTCTCCCGCCCCGACAGCCGCCTCGAGGGCAAGGTGCTGCAGCAGGTGCGCGGCCGGATGGGCGAGATCCTCTGGCGCGAGGCCCCGGTCGAGGCCGACCTGGTGATCTCGGTGCCCGACTCGGGCAACCCGGCGGCGGCGGGGTTCGCGCGCGCCTCGGGGCTGCCTCGCGACGACGGGCTGATCAAGAACCGCTACGTGGCGCGCACCTTCATCCAGCCCGGCCAGGAGCTGCGCAAGCACGGCCTGCGGCTCAAGTTCAACCCGCTGCCGGAGATCGTCGCCGGCCAGCGCCTCGTCGTCGTCGACGACTCGATCGTGCGCGGCAACACGACGCGGCAGATCGTCGGCATGCTGCGCGACGCGGGCGCCCGCGAGGTGCACCTGCGGATCTCGGCGCCGCCGATCCGCAACCCCTGCCACTACGGCGTCGACATGTCGACCCGCGAGGAGATGATCGCCCACGGGCGCAGCGTGCAGGAGATCGCCGACGAGCTCGACTGCGACTCGCTCGCCTACCTCTCGCTCGAGGGCGTCTACGAGGCGATCGGCACCCCGCCCGAGGACCACTGCGACGCCTGCTTCAGCGGTCGCTACCCGCTCGGCGACCCCGACGAGGCCGGCGGCAAGTTCGCTCTGGAGGACGTCGCCGTCGTCTCCCCCTCCTAGCGGTCGTCCGTCGGCACCCCCTAGGAGCCCGGGTCACTAACGCGATCTGAGGCACCCAGCGCGAGCAGTCAGGACTGGATTGGACCGTGAGTGCAGCGGTCTTCGCGTCGGGCGGCCCGCGCGGGCGGTTCCGCGGAACCGCGGAAC
>Ga0299914_10000031_pt1 | contig 100667 bp, 88 predicted proteins | sample RVTome_10_FD_201361 | JGI IMG/M metagenome (GOLD analysis project Ga0299914, IMG submission 201361) | Soil microbial communities from uranium-contaminated site in the Upper Colorado River Basin, Wyoming, United States - RVT153D57 (version 2) ... | reverse complement strand
CGGCGACCTTCTCGGAGACCTTCTTGCCGGGCAGGTGGCCGCCCTCGCCGGGCTTGGCGCCCTGGCCGATCTTGATCTCGGCGACGTAGGAGGAGTTGATCATCTCCGCCGAGACGCCGAAGCGGCCGGAGGCGACCTGCTGGCCGCGCCACTTGCGGTACTTGCCGTACATGTCGCGGATCTCGCCGCCCTCGCCGTTGACGCAGAGGACGTTGATCGCCTTCGCCGCCTCGGCGTAGGCGCGGAAGGCGGGCTCGGACTGCGAGCCGAAGCTCATCGAGGAGATCACCACCGGGTAGTCGTGGTGGCCGACCCCGGCGTCGACCCCGGAGGCGTCGGCGAGCGGCTCGCGGTCGCCCTTGAGCCCCATGATGTGGCGCATCGAGATCGGGCTCTGCGCCTCCAGGTCGCGCACCTTCTCGCTGTATTCGGCGTAGTCGCCGCTGCCGTTGGCGGTGGCGATCGCCGCCTTGTAGACCTTGGGGTAGAAGCGGAAGGTCTTGGCCGGTTTGGCCTCCGCCTCGCCGCCGAGGATGCGGGCCCGCTCGTTGCTGTCCGCGTCGAGCGTGGCGAAGCCGGCGCCGGCCCGCGCGGAGGCGGCGAAGGCCTCGGTCTGGAAGATCTCGGCCAGCTCCGGCCGCACGCCGATCGAGGAGAACTGGCGGGCGTAGCCGCGCACCTCGTGGATGCCGATCGTCGAGATCACTTTCTCGATCCCCTTGGCCAGCGCCGCGCAGAGGTTGCCGATGTCGGACTCGTAGTCCTCGACGCAGATCACCTCGACCATCGAGTAGGGGCAGACGCCGTTGGCGCCGAGGCCGAGCGCCAGCATCGTGTCGTGAACGTTGCGGATCGCCGCCGAGCGCAGGACGATGCCGCAGCGCCGCCGCAGGTTCTCTTCGCCCGCTTCGACCCGGAACTGCTTCAGCGCCTGGTCGACCGCCGAGGTCGCCAGGTGGGGATCGAGGTAGCGCCGCTCGCCGTCGTAGACGGTGCGGTCGGTGAGGACCAGCAGCTCGGCGCCGTCGCGCGCCTTCTTCACCGCCTCCTGCTTGATCCGCTCGATCGCCCCCTGGGTCGTCTCCGACTCGAGCAATGAGATGTCGACCGCGCCGCCGCGGCCGCGGAACTCCTCCCAGAGGTCCTCGAGCAGGTAGGTGCGGTGCTCGCGGGCGATCCGGCGGTAGGCCCTGTCGGAGAGCGGCGCCAGTTCGTGGTGGCCGCCGAGGATCACCGGGAAGGAGGTCTCGACGGTGCCGGTGTCCTCGCCGGCGGCGTCGATCGCGGGGCGGCGGCCGAAGACGGCGCGGGTGGAGAAGTGCTCCATCTCGCGTTCGCGGTCGATCGCCGGGTTGGTGACCACGGCGACCGTCTCCTTGAAGTAGTCGGCCAGGTTCTGGCGCTCGGGCGAGAGCGCCGCCAGCGGCCCGTCGTAGCCGAGCGAGCCGACCGGCTCAGACCCGTTGGAGGCCATCTGCTGGACCAGTTTGACGTCGTCGCGCTGCCAGCCGAAGCCGGCGAGGACGCGGTCGGCGACCTTGACCGGCTCCTCGGGGCCGGCGTCGGAGTAGCCGGGCACCTCGCCGCCCTCGAGCGGCCCGCCGCTGTCGAGCGCCCGCTCGTAGGGGCCGGCCTCGGCGGCGCCGTTGCGGGCCAGCCAGCGGTCGCGGACGATGCTCAGCATCTCGTCGTGGGGGTGCAGGGTCGAGCGGCGGCGCTCGCGGTCGATCGCCACCATCGCCTTCTCGCCCGGCGCCAGCGGCTTCGGCTCGGCGACCATCTCACCGACCGCGACCACGCCGGGCTCGGAGCTGAAGACGAAGTCCTCGCCCGTCTCCACCTGCCAGAGCGGCCGCAGGCCGAGCGCGTCGGCGGAGAAGACGCACTCGCCGTTGTGGCGGGCGATCAGCGCCACTGGCCCCTGCGCAAAGGGCCCCATCGCCTGGCGCAGGTACATGTAGAAGCGGTGCAGGTCCTCGGGCAGGGCGCGGATCTCGTTGACGATCGGCGGCACGACCATCTCCATCGCCTCGGCGAGGCTGAGGCCGTCGCGGCTGACCAGGGTGTCGATCGTGCGGTTGAGGTCCTGCGAGTCCGAGGAGCCGGGCTGGATCGGCACGCCGATCATGCGCGCCTCCTGGCGCAGCTGCTCGATCGTGTTGATCTCGCCGTTGTGGCCGAGCACCGAGAAGGGCTGTACGCGCTTGAAGGAGGGCCAGGTGTTGGTCGAGTAGCGGTTGTGGCCGAAGCAGCCGATCGTCTCGAAGCGCTCGTCGCGCAGGTCGGGGTAGTACTCGGCGAGCACCTTGGGGGCGCCCATCACCTTGTAGACGCAGGTCGTCGCCGAGAGCGAGGGCACGTGCACGCCGAGCTCGCGCTCCAGCTCGATCAGCAGGTCGAAGAGGACGCGGTCGCGGCGCGAGGCGTCGGCGACCAGGCCGGCGATCTGCCAGAAGTGCGGCTCCTCCTCGCGCGCGGTCGGGCCGAGCGCGGTCGAGTCGACCGCGCCGATCCGCTCGGCGAGGATGCGGAAGCCGCCGCGGCCGAGCAGCTCGCGGGCGTCGTGGCGGAGCCGCTCGCGGTCCTGGGAGCGCTCGACGAAGACGTGGGCGACGGCGAAGGCGTTGTCGAGGGCGAGCGAGGGGTCGTGCCCGCCGGCGCGCACCTCCTCGGCCCAGATGCGGCGCGGGATGTCGACCAGGAGGCCGCAGCCGTCGCCCTCGCCGTCGACGTTGCCGGCCCGGTGAAGCATCTTCTGCAGCGCCGGGATCGCCCGCTCGAGCGGTTCGTGGCTGAGCGTAGCGTCCTTGCGCACCGAGGCGTAGATCGCACAGGCGTCCTTGTCCTCGACGCTGGGCGGGGAGACGCGGGGGCGGTAGGGAAGCTCGGGCGAGTAGCGCTTGACGCTCGCCCCAGGACATGACTGGTGCTGCTCAGGCATTTGACCTCCCGGTTTCCACGCCTTCTCCGAGCGGGCGCGCGACGGGTTGACAGGTTGGCGAATTATAGGGGCAGCGACCCCGCCGGCTCAACGAGCTTGCTGTTGCCCGCCTATATGGCGGGTAAACGCAAGTTCGCCGGGCGAAGCTACAGCTCCGGGACGTCGGCGCCCTGGGGGGTGAAGGGGAGGCGGCGGATCTCGGCCCAGCCGGCGCAGCGGTGCTCCAGCTCCTCGCTGACCTTGCCGGCGTCCTGCCAGGTGGTCCAGACGAGGACGGTCGGCCCGGCGCCGGAGATCGTCGCGCCGAGCGCGCCGAGCTCACCGGCGCTGTCGACCAGCTCCATCGAGCGCGGGTAGAGCTCGCGGCGGCGTTGCTGGTGGATGCGGTCGCCGGGGAGGCTGGCGGCGATCAGCCCGAGGTCGCCGCGGTAGAGGCCGAGGACGAGGCGCGAGGCGGCGAAGATGTTGCCGAGCGCATCGCCCAGCGGGATCTCGCCGGGGATCGCCTCGCGGGCGCGCTCGGTCGAGACCTCGTCGGAGGGGATGACCGCGATCCCCTCCAGCCCGTCGGGCGGCGGAAAGCGGGAGCAATCGGGTTGGCCGCTCGGCGAGACGGGGTCGCAGACGACGAAGCCGCCGTAGATCGCCGCGGCGGCGTTGTCGGGGTGGCCCTCGATCTCCGTCGCCCGCGCCAGCAGCTCCCGTTTGGAGAGGGCGAGCTCGTAGAGGTGGTCGGCGGCGACCAGGCCGGCGACCACGGCGGCGGCGCTGGAGCCGAGGCCGCGGGCGAGCGGGATCGCCCCCTTCATGCGGAAGGCGATCCCGTCGGCGGAGTGCAGGGTCTCGAAGGCGCGCACGATCAGGTTGTCGCGCCCGGTGGGCACGTCGAGCCCGGCGGGGTCGAAGCTGAAATCGCCGGTCTCTTCGACCTCGACCTCCATGAAGAGGTCGACCGCGGCGGCCATCACGTCGTAGCCGGGGCCGAGGTTGGCTGAGGTGGCGGGAACGCGGACGAGGCGGCGGCGGGCGGTCAATCGAACACCGCCCGCTCGACCGCGCCGAGGTCGTTCTCGCAGTTGACCACCGGCGGCGCCTTGGAGAGCGCCGTGTCGGGGTCCTTGAGGCCGTGCCCGGTCAGCACGCAGACGACCGACTCGGGCGGCGCGGCGCCCTCGGCGACGGGCATGCCGTGGGCGAGCAGGCCGGCGACCGAGGCGGCCGAGGCCGGCTCGCAGAAGATCCCCTCGCTGGCGGCGAGCCAGCGGTAGGCGTCGAGGATCTGCTCGTCGCTGACCGCGCTGACCCGGCCGCGCGAGGCGGTGAAGGCCGCCATCGCCTCCTCCCAGCGCGCCGGGTTGCCGATCCTGATCGCCGAGGCGACGGTCTCCGGGTGGGCCACGGGCGTGCCGTGCACCAGTGGCGCCGCGCCCTCCGCCTGGAAGCCGTAGAGGAGCGGCGCCGCGCCCACCTCCTGGAAGCCCTGCCAGTAGGCGGTCACGTTGCCGGCGTTGCCGACCGGGATCGCCAGCGCCCCCGGCGCCTCGCCCAGCGCCTCGACCACCTCGAAGGCGGCCGTCTTCTGGCCCTCGATCCGGTAGGGGTTGACCGAGTTGACGAGCTCGATCGGGTGGCGCTCGGCCAGCTCGCGGACCAGGTTCAGCGCCTGGTCGAAGTTGCCCTGCAGGGCGATCACCCGGGCGCCGTGCATCAGCGCCTGGGCGAGCTTGCCGATCGCGATCTTGCCCTCCGGCACGATCACCGCGCCGCGCAACCCGGCGCGGGCGGCGTAGGCGGCGGCGCTGGCCGCGGTGTTGCCGGTCGAGGCGCAGATCACCGCCTCCGCCCCGCGCCCCTTCGCCCGCGAGACGGCGACCGTCATCCCCCGGTCCTTGAACGACCCGGTCGGGTTCGCCCCCTCGAACTTCAGGTACGCCCGGGCGCCGATCCGCTCGGAGAGGCGCGGCGCCTCGATCAGCGGCGTCGACCCCTCGTCGAGGCTGACCACCGGGTCCCCGGGCTCGAGCGGCAGGCGGTCCCTGTATCTCTCGATCAGGGCGCCCTGGCTCAAACGAACTCCTCCTCGATGACCCTGATAGCCCTGGGCGCGGAGCGCAGGTCGTCGAGCCGGCCGATCTCCTCCAGCGCCGCCGCGAAGCGCGACTCGAGGCACTCGTGGACGACCATCACCAGGCGGGCGTCGTCGCCGATGCCGCGCTGGACGACGCTCTTCACCGAGATCTCGCTCTCGCCCAGCACCTGGGCGATCCGCGCCAGCACGCCGGGCTTGTCGGCGACCTCGAGGTGGAGGTAGAAGGAGGAGCTGACGTCGGCGACCAGGGGCAGCTCCTGGCGCGCCTCGTGCACCGGGGCGTCACCGGCGAGGATCGAGAGGACGTCGCCGAGCACCGCCGAGGCGGTCTCGACCCCGCCGGCGCCCGGTCCCGACATCGTCACCTCGGTGATCGCCGGGGCCTCGACCATCACCGCGTTGAAGGGTCCGCTGACCGGCGCCAGCGGGTGGCCGCCGTAGAGGAAGCAGGGGAAGACCCGCACGCTGATCCCGCCGTCGCGCCGCTCCGCCACGCCGAGCAGCTTCAGCGAGAGGCCCAGCTCCTTGGCGTAGGCGAGGTCGTCAGGCTGCACCGCTTCGATCCCCTCGAACGGGACCTGCTCGAGCGTCACCGGGGTGTGGAAAGCGAGGCGGGCGAGAATCGCCATCTTCGCCGCCGCGTCGGCCCCGTTGACGTCCTCGCTCGGGTCGGCCTCGGCGTAGCCGAGCTCTTGGGCGCGGGCGAGGGCGTCCTCGTAGGCGGCGCCGCTGGCGGCCATCTCGGTGAGGATGAAGTTGGTCGTGCCGTTGACGATCCCGAACACCTTGTCGATCTCGGTGACGCCGAAGCTCTCCTGGATCGCGCGCACGATCGGGATCGCGCCCGCCACCGCCGCCTCGAAGCGCAGCTGCACGCCGGCCTCGCGGGCGACGGCGAAGAGCTCCTCGCCGTGCTGGGCGAGCAGCTGCTTGTTGGCGGTGACGACCGGCCGCCCGGCCCGCAGGGCGTCGAGCACGTAGCCCCGCGCCGGGTCGGTGCCGCCGATCAGCTCGACCAGCAGCTCGGAGCGCTCGAGGATCTGGCCGAAATCGCCGTCGTCGCGGGTCAGCACCCCGGCCAGCTCGGGCCGGCGCCCGGTCGCCGCCTCGACCGCGTCGGCGCGCTCGGCCAGCAGCTCGGCGAAGGCGCCGCCGACCGTGCCGCGGCCGAGCAGCCCGATGCGGACCGGCTTAGCCATCGACGTCGCGGGCGGTCAGGTCCTCGTAGGTCTCGCGGCGGACGACGACGCGCGCCTCGCCGTCGCGGCAGAAGATCACCGGCGGGCGGGCGACGCCGTTGTAGTTGCTCGCCATCGCGTGCCCGTAGGCGCCGGTGGCCGGGGTGACGAGCACGTCGCCAACCGTCGGCGCGGCGAGCATCGCGTCGCGCACCAGGACGTCGCCCGACTCGCAGTGCATGCCGGCGATCGTCGCCGCGGTGTCGGGGACCGCGCCGGCCCGGTCGGCGATCAGCGCCTCGTAGCGCGAGCCGTAGAGCATCGGCCGCATGTTGTCCGACATGCCGCCGTCGACGGCGACGTAGGTGCGCACGGCGGGGATCTCCTTCACCGTGCCGACCCGGTAGGCGGTGACGCCGGCGTTGCCGACCAGCGAGCGGCCCGGCTCGATCAGCACGCGGACGCCCTCGCCGAAGACCTCGGCGACGCCGCGCAGCTTGACCTCGACGTAGGCGTCGATCGGCGGCGGCTCGTCCGCGGCGGTGTAGGCGATGCCGAGCCCGCCGCCGACATTGACCAGCCGGCACCAATCGCCGGCCAGCTCGCCGAGCGCGCGGATCGCCAGCCTGTAGGGCTCGAGCTCGAAGATCTGCGAGCCGATGTGGGCGTGCAGGCCGACCAGCTCGAGCCGGTCGGAGGCGAGCACCCGCTCGATCGCCCGCGCCGCCAGGCCGTCCTCGAGGCCGAAGCCGAACTTGGAGTCGAGCTGTCCGGTCTGCACGTAGTCGTGGGTCGAGGGCCTGATCCCGGGGGTGACCCGCACCAGCGCTCGCTGGGGCTCGTCGAGCAGGCGCTCGCAGCGCTCGATCTCGTCGAAGGAGTCGAGGATCAGGTGGCCGACGCCGGAGCGCGCCGCGAGCAGGATCTCCTCGTCGCTCTTGTTGTTGCCGTGCATGTGGATGCGGGCAGGGTCGAAGCCGGCGCGCAGCGCCATGTGCAGCTCGCCGCCGGAGGCGACGTCGACCGAGAGGCCCTCCTCGGCGAAGACGCGGTAGGCGGCGGTGCAGGGAAAGGCCTTGCTGGCGAAGAGGACCTCGAAGTCGTCGGTGCGCCGCTCGAAGGCCTCGCGGTAGGCGCGGGCGCGGGCGCGCATGTCGTCCTCGGCGTAGACGTAGGCAGGGGTGCCGTGCTCGGCGGCGAGGTCGACGAGGTCACAGCCGCCGACCTCGAGATGGCCCCGCTCGTTCACACGGCTGCCGCGAGGGTAGACCGGCGACCCCGCGACCGGGTCGACAACCGCGCTTGCCTGGCCGTGCTCGGACATTGCACGGCATTGTGACGGTAAGGGCGCGCGTACGCGCGCCCTAAAGGCTGGGTGGCGGTCAGTCGTCGTCGCCGGGCGGCTAGTCGCCGAGCAGGTCGCCGACCGTGTCTTTGACTTTGTCGACGGTTTTGTCGACCGTTTCGCCGACGGTCGATTCGGGCCCGGCGACGCCGTTGACGACGTCTTCGGTGGTTTTGGTGACGCCGGTTTTGCCGAGCGCGCCGCCGGTCGCTTCGTCGACGCCCGAGACGGTGTCGTTGACCGTGCCGGTGACGGTTTCGGAGGCCGACTGTTCGCCACCGCCACCGCCGCCGCCTGGCTGCTGTGCGCCCCCGCCGCCGGCAGAGCCGCCGTCCGAACCGCCGCCGCCTTTGGAGGCGCCGCCGGCATTGCCCCCGCCGTCCGGAGCCGAGCCGCCGCCGGGCGTCGGCGCCGCGCCGGGCGCGCCGGGCTGCGGCGTCGCGCCGCCGGGCACGCCGGCGTCCAGCGTCCCCTCGACAGCGCCCGAGCCGTCACCGTCGCCGGCCGGTCCATCCGCTTTCGAGTCGCCGGCCCCCGCCGCGGCCGAGCTGCCCTCGCCCGCCCCGCCGCCGGCAGATCCCCCGCCCGCCGCCTGCGCAGGCGCCGCGGCGGCGCTGTCCTCCGAGTCGCCGCCGCCCAACCCGGCCAGCGGCCAATCGCGCAAGGCCTGAAACGAGACGAGCATGACGAAGGCGACGATGGCGACGCCGATCAACGCCGTGCCGGATACCGCGCCCTTCATGTAGTTGCGGGCCTGGCGGACCACCGAGCCTCCTCTCGCTTTCCCGCGTGGCTCCTTGCTACACACGCACAGCGGTGGAAGGGAGCCACGCGCTGGCTGGATACCCGAGGATCGCACGATCTAACCGGGATTTCACACCCAGTCATCGAATTACTGAGCGATTTTGGGGGCCGCCGTGCCTAGAGATAGCCCAGCGGGTCGGTTGGCGCGCCGCTTATCCGTACCTCGAAGTGAAGGTGGTCGCCGTAGCAGTGGCCGGTGCAGCCGACGTAGCCGATCACGTCCCCCTGGCCGACGCTCTGTCCCGAGCCGACCGCGAAGGAGGACAGGTGCGCGTAGCAGGTCTGCAGGCCGCCGCCGTGGTCGAGGCAGGTGAAGTTGCCGTAGCCGCCGCTGCCAGATTCGGACTGAAGGAGGACGACCGAGCCCGAGGCGGCGGCGCGGATCGGCGTCCCGGCCGGCACGGCGATGTCGATGCCCTCGTGCATGCGGCCCCAGCGCGGGCCGAAGCCGGAGACCACCGGCCCGTCGACCGGCCAGATCAGCCGGCCGGAGCCGTTGCGGATCGGCCCGGCCGGCAGCGGGGCCGAGGAGGTCGCCTGAAGCTGGGCGGCGATCTCTCCCTGGATCTCCGCCAGATCGCCCTCGACCTTGTGCTCGTGGGCGCTGATCTTCGACAGCGCCGCCTCGCGGTCGCGGCGGACGGCGACCAGCTTCGCCTGCCGGGACTGGACGGCGTCGCGGGCGCTCGCCAGGGCCTGCTCTTCGGCGGCGATCGCGTCGCGCGCCGCTTCGATCCGGTTCTTCGCGGAGCGCAGGCGGGCGACCGTGGCCTTGACCTGGTCGCGCAAGTCGCGGACGCGCAAGACGATCGCTTCGTCGAGCCCGTTGATCCGGTTGAGGTACTCGGTGCGGTTGACCAGCTCGTCGTAGCCGCCCGAGTCGACGATCACGCTGAGCAGGTCCGGCGTGCCGGCTTCGTAGATCGCCACGAGGCGGTCGCGCAGCGACACAAGCGCCCGCTTCAGCCGCGCTTTCACGACCTCGAGGTGCTTCTTGGCCACGTCCAGCTCGGCGACGGCCCGATTCAGCTCGGCCTGCTTCGCCGCCAGCCGCGCCTCGACCTCGGCCTCGCGCCGGCGCAGCGCCGCGACCTCGTCGGTAAGCCGTTCGATCCGCGCCCGGTAGCGCGAGATCGTCGTCGTAAGCACACCCTTGCGCTCCCGCACCTCCGAGAGATGGGCTTCCTTCTCTTCTTGCTTCTCGTAGAGCGTCTCGGCGGGCGCAGCGCCGCCGCTAAGCAGCACAAGAAGCGCCGCCACGGCGGCGACCAAGGCCACCGGGGCAAGGCGGGTCTTGAACATGGCCGATCAGGCTAGCTGACCCGGATATCCGGCCAATCGCGCCACCCGAACCCTGCAACCCCGCTTGCGAGGACGCCGGGGGCCCTACGCCGCCACAGGCTCCTTGGCGGGCTCCTTCATAGCCTCCGCAGCCACTTCCGCGGCGTATCCCAGCCGCTCGGCGTATTCCGCCGCCTGCATGCGCGAGATGACCATCCGCTGGATCTCCGCCGTCCCCTCGAACAGCTGGTAGATCTTGGCGTCGCGGAAGAACTTCTCCAGCGGGCACTCGGCGCTCCAGGCGTAGGGGCCGACCAGGTCCATCAGGGTGGTCGTCGCCCACATCGTCACGTCGCCGGCCTTGAGCTTCGACATCGAGCCCTGGCCACCGCGCATCGGCACGCCGTTGCGCCCCATCCAGGCCGCCCGCTGGACGAGCAGGCGCGCCGCTTCGATCTCGGTGGCGACGTCGGCCAGGGTCTGCTGGATGCGCTGCGTCTGCAGGGCCGGCTTGCCTTCGACGGTCTCGCCGTCGAGGCGCTCGAGCGTCCACTCGTAGGCGGCCTGGGCGATGCCGAGGGCGGAGGCGCCGACCAGCGGCCTGGTGACCTCGAAGGTCGCCAGCGCGTCGGCGCCGCGCGATTTCTTCCCTTCGCGGCCGCGCTGCAGCTTGCGCTCCAGCTTCTCCTCGCCGCCGAGCAGGTTCTCGACCGGGATGCGGCAATCCTCGAGGATCACCTCGGCGGTGTGCGAGGCGCGGATGCCGAGCTTCGACTCCTTCTTACCCTGGCCGAGGCCGGGGGTGTCCTTGCCGACCACGAACGAGGCCTGGCCGCGGGTGCCGAGCTCCGGGTCGACCGTGGCGACGACCACGTGCACGTCGGCGATGCCGCCGTTGGTGATGAAGACCTTGGTGCCGTTCAGAACCCACTCCTCGCCGTCGCGCTTCGCAGTCGTCTTCAGGCTCTTCACGTCGGAGCCGGCCTGCGGCTCGGTGACCGCGTAGGCGCCGAGCTTCACCTCGTCGCCGGCGCCGAAGCACTCCGGCACCCACTGGGCGATCTGCTCGGGCGTGCCGGAGGAGGCGATCCCGGCCGCGGCGAGGCCGGAGCCGGAGATCGCCAGGGCGATGCCGGCGCAGCCCCAGTGGAACTCTTCGGCAGAGATCACCTGCATCTGGCCGTCGGCGTCGCCGGCCGAGCGCTGAATCGCCTCGAGGCCCTGCAGTCCCTGCCTGCGCGCCTCCTTGATCACCTCCCAGGGGGTGCTCTCCTCTTCGTCGTGCTCGCGCGCGGCGGGGCGGATCACCTCGCGGGCGAAGGCCCGGCAGCGGCCCTTGAACTCCTGCTGCTCCTCGTTCAGTGCGAAATCCATTCGATCCTCCTCGTCGCGCCGCGCTTGCTCAGGTCCATTGATTGACTGGTCAGTCAACCAGCCTGGGGAAGCTTAGCTGACCAACCAGCCAGGGCCGCGCGTGTAGCTTTCCGGCCGTGGCCCGGGAGCAGCCGATCAACGCCGACGTACCCGCGGCCGAGGGAGCGGACCAAAGCCCGGAGGCGGCCAGGCCGCCGCAGCCGAAGCGCCGCCGGCGCGCGATCCCGACGGCGCTGAAGGCGGTGGCGGGACTTTTCCTGCTCGCTGTCGTATTCCTGCTCGCCGCGATCCTCGGCGGCGGCTCGGACGGCGAGGAGGGCGCAGAAGCTCCGGCGCCGACGATCGAAGCGCCCGAGACCGGCGAGGGGCCCGAGCCGCAAGCGCCGGAAGAGCTCGGCTACCCCTCCTTCGCCACCGCCAACACGACCCGTGTCGGCGGCGCCGACCCGGTCGCCAACGCGGCCGCGGTCGCGCTCGCCGTCTACCCGTCGGCGGGATCGGCGCAGCGACCCGACGCGGTGACCCTGGTCGACGCCGGCGACTGGCGCGGCGCGGTCGCCGCCGCGGTGCTGATGGCGCCGCCGCTGGGCGCGCCGATCCTCGTCTCCGAGGCCGACGAGGCGCCGGAGCCGACCGAAGAGGCGCTCGATGCGCTCGACCCGCAGGGAAGCAAGGGGTCGCGCGGCGCGCGGGTCTTCGCGATCGGCGCCGCGACCTCGCCCGAGGGGCTCGAGACCCGCCGGGTCGGCGCGGGCGGCAGCGCCGGCGCCGCGGCGATCGCCGCTCTGCGCGACCGGCTCTTCGGCGGCCCCCCGGACCACTTCCTCGTCGCCCCCGCCGGACAGCCCGCCTTCGCGATGCCGGCCGCCGCCTGGGCGGCGCGCTCGGGCGACCCCGTCCTCTTCGCCAACCGCGACGCCCTTCCACCGGTCACCGCCAGGGCGCTGCGGCGCCACCCCGAGGCGCCGGTCTACGTCCTCGGCCCATCCGCGGCGATCTCATCGCAGGTCGTCCGCCAGATCGCCCGCATCGCCAAACGGGTGCGGCGCGTCTCCGGAGAGGACCCGGTCGCCAACGCGATCGAATTCGCCCGCTACGCCGACGGCGACTTCGGCTGGAACGTCAACGACCCCGGCCACGGCTTCGTCGTCGCCCGCAGCGAGGACCCGCTCGACGCGGCCGCGGCGGCGCCGCTCTCGGCCGCGGGGACCTGGGGGCCGCTGCTGCTCACGGACAGCGCCGCTACCCTTCCGACTGCGCTGCGCGGGTACCTGCTCGACGTCAAGCCGGGCTACACCGACGACCCGACGCGCGCCTTCTACAACCACGTGTGGGTGATCGGAGACCAGGAGGCGATCGAGCTGAGCCAGCAGGCGGAAATCGACGAGGCGGCGGCGCTGGCCAAGATCGGCGGGGAATCGTGAGCGAGGCGGAGAGCCCCGAGCTGCTCGGCGGCGGCCACGAGGTCACCGCCGAGGACATCCGCGCCCTCGCCGGCCCCTCCACCCCCCACTTCGCGCTGCAGGTCCGCAACCGCATCCAGCGGCTGATCGAGCCGCTGCCCGCCGACCACCCCGCCCGGCTCGAAGGCGAACGCAAGATCGCCGATCTGGAGGAGCTGGCCGAGCACAGCGGCGACCCGCGCGGCACGATGGGGATCGGCTCATGAGCGACGACACGCCGCACGGCTTCAAGGAGGGCGACAAGGTCTGGGTCGAGGACGGCGAAGGCTGTCACAACCCGTAGTGCATTCCGCGCTACACTGGCTTTCATGGCCTCCACGCATCCCTTATCGCTCCGCCTCGGCTCTGACGGCATGGAGGCGCTGGAGGATCTCGCCCGCCGTCGGGGCATCACGCGGGCCGAGGCTGCCCGGCGAGCGATCACCGAGACCGCAGAGCGGGAGCGCAAGCGGTCCGGGCTCGCAGCTGAGGCACGCAGGCTGATGGACGACCCCGCCTACGTCAGCGAAGCTCGCGAGGTCGCCACGATGATGGAGCAGCTGCGTGGTTCGCGGTGACGTCCACGAGATCAAGCTTCCCAAGGGTCGAGGTCACGTTCAGCACGGACCGCGCTACGCCGTCGTCGTCCAAGCCGACGACCTGTTGAGCCTGTCGACGATCGTCATCTGCCCCACATCCACCTCCGCCCCGCCGGCGAGCTTTCACCCCGAGATATCCATCGGCGACAGTCCGACGCGAGTCCTTTGCGAGATGGTCGGCGCGGTGGACATCCGGACGATCGGCGAACAGATCGCCCATCTGAGCATCGATGAGCTTCGCGCGATCGACGAGAGCCTGGAGCTCGTACTCGACCTCGCATAACGGGGTTGGTTTGGACTGGACAGCACCCACACCAGTCAACTAGTCTCGCCGCACTATGGAGGAGAAGATCGGGCTGGCGCTGTCCGGCGGTGGCTTTCGCGCCGCTTTTTTCCACGTCGGTGTGCTGGCCAGGCTGGCGGAGCTTGGGATCCTGCCGCGGATCGAGGTGATCTCCACCGTCTCGGGCGGCTCGATCGTCGGAGCGGCCTACTACCTCCGCCTGCGCCGCCTGCTGCAGGGGAAAGGGAGCGATGAGATCGGCGGCGACGACTACCTCGAGCTTGTTCAGGACGTCGACAGGATGCTGCGCGATGCCGTCCGCAAGCACATTAGGGGTCGCGTCTTCGCCAACCCGCTGAAGAACCTGGAAATGCTCCTGCGCCCCGACTACTCGCGCAGCGACCGAATCGGCGACCTCTATGACCGCCACCTCTACAAGCCCGCCTGGGGGGAGAAGCGAGAGAACAGGTCGTGGGGCCGCCAGAGGCAGATCGAGATGCGCGAGCTTCTGATCGATCCGCACGGCGTGGCGGGCTTCGATCTGGAGAGCGGCAACGACGAGAGGCGGGGGGAGCGTGGACCCGCTGTCCCGTTGGTGCCGGCGCTGGTCGTCAACGCGACCACGCTCAACACCGGGCACAACTGGCGCTTCGAGGCGGTGCGGATGGGCGAGCCGCCGCCGGAAGCCCAGCGGCGAGCCGAAATCGTCGCCGAGACCGACGCCAACGTGCGCCTGGCTCCCGGCTACTTCCCCCGCCTCGACAGGACAACGCGGGAGCCGCAGGTGCCCGAGCACCAGGCCGACTTCCCGCTGGCGCTGGCGGTCGCCGCCTCGGCCTGCGTGCCGGGCGCCTTCCACCCGCTGGCAATCAGCGGCATGTACCGCGACGCCGCCGGCGAAGTCCGGGTGCAACTGGTCGACGGGGGCGTACAGGACAATCAGGGCACGCAGGCCCTGCTCGACCGCGAGTGCAGCCGGCTGATCGTAAGCGACGCCTCCGGTCAGCTCAAAGACAAGAGCAGGCCGTCGAGCTGGTTCGCGGCGGCGCTGCTCCGCTCCTCGGGCATCTCCCGCGACCGTATCCGCGACGAGCAGCTGACCAGCCTGCCCAGCGACGGGCGCAAGTACGCGCTCATGCACCTGCGCAAGGGACTGACCCCGGCCGCGCTCGAGCCCGGCCCGGGCGGGGGTGTCGTCGCCGCCGAGCCCGCGGGCGAGTACCCCACAACCTCCGCGTTCGGCGTCGACCGAGACGTACAGCTGGCTCTTTCGTGCATCCGCACCGATCTCGACTTCTTCAGCGATACCGAGGCGCGCTCGCTCGAGCTCGACGCATACCTGATGAGCGCCAAGGAGCTCGAGCTGCGTGGGTTCGAGGCCCTCGGCGACCCGGGCCGGCGGCCGGACGGCCCCGTCGACTGGCCCTTCCTCGCCCTTAAGCCCTCGCTCGCGGCACCCGACGACGCCTACCTGCGCAAGCTCGAGGTCGGCCGGCGCAAATTCCTTCGAACCTTGCGACTGCGACCGGCGCTGGCGACGCTCATCACCCTGATCGCCGTCGCCGTGCTCGCCGCCCTCGTCGTCGGCGTCCGGGCCCTAGTCGACGCCCTCGACCTCGGCCTGCCCGGTCTGCTCGGCGGCGCCCTTTTGCTGGCCTTCTTCGCCCTCCCGGCCGGCTCGGCCGCGACGGTGTGGACCACCTGGCGCTACGACGACTGAGTCAGGCCGCTGGGCCGAAGGCGTCGATCAGGCGGTTCTGGTACTCGCTCAGCTCCTCGGGGGAGATGAAGTAGGTCGGCGGGGTGAGGAAGAGGCCGTCGGCGCGCTCGGCGGTCGCCTCTACCCGGGCGCGGACCTTGTCGAGCGGCCCGGCGGCGCAGTACGTCTCGACCATCTCGTCGTCGATCGCCGCCGGGACGGCGGCGAGGTCGCCGCGGCGGAAGGCCTCGCCGGCGGCGACGGCGTTGTCGGCGAAGCCGTGCAGCTCCCAGAGCGGCATGTAGGTCTTGACGGTGGCGTAGAAGGAGATCGTGCGGCGCGCCATCTCGATCGCCCGCGCTTCGTCGTCGTCGATCGCGCAGCAGACGGTCGGCAGGTAGTCGAAGTCGCCTCGCCGGCGGCCGGAGCGCGAGAGCCCCTGCTCGAAGGAAGCGACGACGACCTCGTCGATCCAGCGCAGGCTCTGGATCGGGTGGCCGATCAGTCCGTCGGCGACGTCACCGGCCATGCGGCACATGCCTCCCTGCACGCCGGCGGTGTAGATCGGCACCGACTCGCGCGGCGAGGGGTGGGGCCTGATCCAGCCCTTGATGTCGATGTCGTAGTACTCCCCCTCGAAGCGGATCGGCTCGCCCTTGCCCGCCTGCTGCATGATCAGCCGCGTCGCCTCGACCGCCTCGCGCAGGTGCGGCGCCGGCTTGCCGTAGGAGGCGTTGTGCCACGTTTCGTTCAGCCGTTTGACGCCCGAGCCGAGCCCGAGGCGGAAGCGACCGCCCGACATCTCGTCGACGTCGAGGGCGGAGACGGCGGCGATGAAGGGGCTGCGGGTGAACGCCCAGGCGATCCCGGTGGCGATGCCGATCTTCTCGGTGCGGCCGGCGAGGTAGGCCGCCTGGGTCATCGAGGAGCGGAACAGCTCCGGCGCCCAGACGCACTCCACGCCGGCCGCCTCGGCCCGCCTCGCCTCCGCCTCGAGGTCGGCGACCGAGTTGCCGATCGCGGCGACCGAGATGCGGTCGAGGGCTGCCAACGCTGACCTCAGGCGGCCGCCGGCGCCGCGGCCTCGGCGAGGACGAGGTCGGCGACGCGCTCGCGGTGCCAGCGAGCGTCGCCGAAGGTCGCCGCGTTCGCCTTGCCGCGCTTGAGGAAGAAGTGGAGGTCGTGCTCCCAGGTGAAGCCGATCCCGCCGTGCACCTGGATCGAGGCGTCCGGGACCCGCCAGCCGACGTCGGAGGCGTAGGCCTTGGCCATCGAGGCAGCCAGCGGTAGCGAGTCGGGCTCGGCGTCGGCCGCCCAGGCCGCGCCGTAGACGGCCGAGCGGGCGTTCTCGGTCTCCAGCAGCATCTGCGCGCAGCGGTGCGAGACGGCCTGGTAGGCGCCGATCGGGCGGCCGAACTGTTCGCGATCCTTGGCGTACTCCACCGCCATCTCCATCGTCCGCTGGGCGATCCCGGTCGACTCGGCGGCAATCGCCACGCAGGCCCGCCAGAGGATTGGGAGGTATGCGCGCTGGTCGCCGCTCAGCGTCGCCTCCGGGCCGACGCGGACGCCGTCGAAGCGGACCGAGTAGAGGCGGCGGGTGAGGTCGATCGAACTCTCGGCCTCGACGCTGACCCCGTCGGCGTCGCGCTCGACCAGGTGGCGGCGCCCATCGGCGGTGGCGACGAGGAGGAAGTCGGCGGCCTCGGCGTCCATCACCAGCACCTTCTCGCCGTCGAGGACGATGCCGTCGCCGTCGCTCCTCGCCTCCATCTCGAAACCGCCGATCGTCGCCGGGGTGCCGGCGTCGAAGAGGGCGACCGTGCCGCGCACCTCGCCCCCGGCGAGCGGTCGCAGCCAGCGCTCCTTCTGCTCGCCGGTTCCATTCGCCGCAAGGGCCAGGCCGGCGACCGTGTTGGAGAGCAACGGCGAGGGAGCGAGGACGTAGCCCATCTCCTCGAAGAGGACGGCGAGGTCGACGATGCCGAGGCCCTGACCACCCCACTCCTCCGGCAGCGCCAGGCCGGGCCAACCGAGTTCGGCCATCTCGTCCCAGTCGGAGTCATCGAAGCCGCCCGCGCTCTCGGCCAGCTCGCGGATCCGCTCGGACTTGTAGCGGGCGGCGAGGAACTCCTTCGCGGTCGACTTGATCGCCTGCTGCTCGTCGGTGAGGTCGAAGTACACGGGTAGCTCTCAGGGCCTTAGCGCAGCCTCGGCAGGCCGAGCACGCGCTCGGCGATGATGTTCTTGAGGATGTCGGTGGTGCCGCCCTCGATCGAGTTGGCGCGCGAGCGCAGAAAGCCGTACTGCCAGGCGCCGTTGGCCACCGCGTGCTTGGCGCCCCGGTCGAGCGGCGCGTAGGAACCCTCGACATCGAGCGCCAGCTCCGCTATCCGCTGGTTGATGTCGGCCCACTGCCACTTGCCCAGCGAGCCCTCGGGACCAGGGATACCGGACTGCATCGTCTTGGTCAGGCCGCGGTAGGCGTTCAGCCGCATCGTCTCGGCCTCGATGTTGAGCTGGGCGATGCGATCGCGCAGCAGTGGGTCCTCGGCGGCGGTGCCGCCGTTTACGCGGGTCTCCCTGGCCAGCTCGTTCAGCCGCTTGAGGCTGTTGGCGATCTGCGAGATCGCGCCGAAGGCGAGCCCGGCCCGCTCGTTCATCAGGGTCGTGATCGCCACCGACCAGCCGTTGCCGACCCCGCCGACGACGTTCTCGTCGGGGATCCGCGCCTCCTCGATGAAGACCTCGTTGAACTCGCCCTCGCCGGTGATCTGCACCAGCGGCTTCGCCTCCACCCCGGGCTGGTCCATGTCCATCAGGAAGTAGGTGAGCCCCTTGTGCTTGGGCGCGTCCGGGTCGGTGCGGGCGACGAGCATGCACCACTTGGCGTACTGGGCGAAGGTCGTCCAGACCTTCTGCCCGGTGACGACCCACTCGTCGCCGTCCTTGACCGCCTTCGTCTTCAGCGAGGCGAGGTCGGAGCCCGACTCGGGCTCGGAGAAGCCCTGGCACCAGATCTCCTCGGCGGTGAGGATCGGCTCCAGGTAGCGCTGCTTCTGCTCGTCGGTGCCGTGGGCGATCACCACCGGCCCGCCCATCGCCAGGCCGAGCACGTTGGCCGGGCTGGGCGCTTCCTGGCGCGCCGCCTCGCCGACGAAGATCGCCTGCTCGATCAGGGTCGCGCCGCGGCCGCCGTACTCCTTCGGCCAGGAGATACCCGCCCAGCCCGCCTCGTGCAGCTTGCCCTGCCACTCGCGGCGGAAGGCCATCACCTCCTCGAGGCCGTCCTCCGGCTCGGGGCCGGGATGGTTCTCCTCCAGCCAGCTGCGCACCTCGTCGCGGAACTCCTCCTCAGACGGTGAGAGGCTCAGGTCCACACGATCACTCTATCGCTCACCTCAGATTCTCTGGACCAGCGTTCCCGTCCCTAGACCCCCGCCGCAGCACATCGTCACCAGGCCCATCTCCTTGTCGGAGCGCTCCATCTCGTGCAGCAGGGTGGTGATCAGGCGGGCGCCGGTCGAGCCGAGCGGGTGGCCAAGCGCGATCGCGCCGCCGTTCACGTTAACCCGGTCCATGTCGGGATCGAGCTCGCGCCGCCAGGCGGCGACGACCGAGGCGAAGGCCTCGTTGATCTCGACCAGGTCGATGTCGTCCATCGCCATCCCGTTGCGCTCGAGCAGCTTCCGCGTCGCCGGGATCGGGCCGGTGAGCATGATCACCGGGTCGACCCCGACCGTGGTCTGGTCGAAGATCCGCGCCCGCGGGGTGAGGCCGAGCGCCTCGGCCTTATCGCGGGTCATCAGCAGCACCGCGGCGGCGCCGTCCGAAACCTGGGAGGAGTTGCCGGCGGTGATCTTGCCGTCCTCCTTGAAGGCCGGCTTCAGCTGCGAGAGCTTCTCCAGCGAGGTGTCGGGGCGGATGCCCTGGTCGGCCACGTAGGTGTCGCCGTTGACCGCGAAGGGGACGACCTCGCGCTCGAAGCGCCCCTCCTCGGTCGCCTTGGCGGCGAGCTGGTGCGAGCGCAGGCCGATCTCGTCGAGCTCCGAGCGGGGGATCTCCCACCGGTCGGCGATCATCTCGGCCGAGATCCCCTGCGGGACCAGGTTGTAGCGCTCCATCAGCTGCGGCGAGAAGGCGAGCCCGTGCTCCTCCATCACCTTGTAGCTGTCGGCGAAGGAGATGTGGCCCATGTGCTCGACCCCGCCGCCGATCGCGACGTCGTGCACGCCGGAGGCGATCAGCGCCGCGGCGAAGTTGACCGCCTGCTGGGCGGAGCCGCACTGGCGGTCGACCGTGGTCGCCGGGGTCTCCACCGGCAGGCCGGCCTCCAGCCAGGCGTTGCGGCCGATGTTGACCCCCTGCTCGCCGAACTGCTGCACGCAGCCGGCGACGACGTCGTCGACCTCGCTCGGCTCGACGCCGGCGCGCTGGATCAGCTCGGCGTAGGTCTTGGCGAGCAGGTTGGAGGCGTGAACGTCCTTGTAGTAGCCCTTCTCCTCGTGGCCGCGCCCGACCGGGGTGCGCACCGCCTCGACTATCACGACCTCCCGGCCGCTCAACCTTCCGTCTCCGTTGCCCGACATCGCCGCCTCCGTTCGTGATCGACTCGTCAATCAATCGTACGTGATAGGAACCCGTGTGAATGAGCGCGGGGAAGGGATACGAGAGCCCGGGCATCGCCGGCAGCGGGGCGATCGCCACCGGCCTGGCGGCCGTCTCGACGACCACCGCGGACACGATCCTGCTGGCCCGCAGCGAGGCTTCCGCCTGGCGGGCGGAGGAGAAGGTGGTCGCCGCCTGCGCCAAGATCGACGGGGCCGAGGCCTCGCGCCTGCGGGTGACGACCGACCCCAAGGACCTGGCCGACTGCGACGTCGTCGTCGAGGCGGTGATCGAGGAGATCGAGCCGAAGGGCGAGGTGCTGGACGCCGTCGCCGCGGCCTGTCCCGACGCGGACCTCGCCACGACCACCTCCTCGCTGAGCGTCGCGAAGATCGCCGCTGCCGCCGGCGTGCCGGGACGGCTCTACGGCCTGCACGTCTTCAACCCGGTGCCGCGGATGAAGCTGGTCGAGGTCTGCTTCCCCGACGCCGCCGACGAGACCCGCGAGCGGGCGCTCGCCTGGTGCGCGGCGCTGGGCAAGACCGCGGTCGAGGTTCCCGACCAGGCCGGCTTCGTCGTCAACCGCCTGCTCTTCCCCTACCTCTTCGACGCCGTGCGTCTGCTCGAGCGGACCGGCATGGAGGCGGGCGAGGTCGACTCCTGCATGAAGCTCGGCGCCGGCCACCCGATGGGGCCGCTGGCGCTGCTCGACTTCGTCGGCCTCGACGTCGCCGAGGCGATCGGCGACGCCCTCTACGCCGACTCCTCCGACCCCGCCCACAAGCCGCCAGGCCTGATGGTCGAGATGGCCGGCGAAGGCAAGCTCGGCCGCAAGTCCGGCAGCGGTTTCTACTCGTACGACTGACCGGCAGACGCTGACCGAGCAGGTCAAGGACGCAGGGAGCGTGGCGTGCTCTGCACGCGAGCGACCGAGGAACTCGCACTTCGTGCTCGCACCGCTCCCTTCGGTCGCTCGATGCGACGGTCAGCGCCTGCCGGCGATGTCCCAGATGACGTCGGCGGGCGTACAGCCCTGGCGGCGGGCGGTGGCCTCGATCTCCTCCCAGGGCAGCTCGGCCTCCGGCAGGTCGTCCCAGCGGGCCAGGTCGAGTGCCTCGACGGTGCCCTTCAGCGCCGGGCCGAGATGCTCCTCGGCGCGCAGCAGCGCCCTCAGGACCTCGAGCTGCTTATCGCTCAGGCGCACAACCCACATGCGGTACCTCCAGGGTTAGGCGAAACGCAGGTTGCCCGAAGAAGCTAGGCGTCCTGGCGGACGGAACCGCGGTCGCCGCTGCCGCTGATCCGCACCGCCTCGACCCGGTTCTCGCGCACCGACTCGACCCTGATCGTGTAGCCGTTGGCGGTGATCGTGTCGCCCCGCTTCGGCAGCCGGCCGAGCTCGCCGAAGACGTAGCCGCCGATCGAGTTGAAGGCGTCGCTGTCGACCGGCAGCTCGATCCCGGCGTCGACCAGGTCGCCGAGCGAGACGTGGCCGCGCACGAACCACTCGCCGCCGGCCAGCTGGCGCAGCGCCGCGGCGCGCGGGTCGGTCTCGTCCTCGATCTCCCCCACCACCTCCTCGAGGATGTCCTCGACGGTGACGATCCCGACCGTGCGGCCGTACTCGTCGACGATCACCCCCAGCGAGGTGCGCTGCACCTGCAGGTCGTGCAGGAGGTCGTCGAGCGGCCGGGTCTCGGGGACGATCACCGCCTCGCGCACCACCGGCTCGATCTTCGCCTCCGGGCCGTCGCTCATGTAGAGGCGGGCGAGGCTGTTGTTGTGGACGATCCCCTTCACCCGGTCGGGGTTGTCTTCCTCGATCACGACGAGGCGCGTGTGGCCGGAGGTGACGCAGCGCCGCAGCGCCGTCTCCACCGTCTCGGAGGCGTCGATGGTGACCACCGCGGGGATCGGCGTCATAACCTCGCGCGCCTCCTGCTCGTGCAGGTGGAAGACGCCGCCGAGCATGCCCGCCTCGCCGGGGTCGAGCCGCCCGCGCTGGGCGCCACGGACGATCATCAGCCGCAGCTCCTCGGTGGAGGCGACTTCCTCGGCGGGCTCGAGCTCGATCCGCAACACTCGGCCGACGAAGAAGCGGGCGGGGGCGTTGGTCAGGACGATCAGCGGGTGGAAGAGGCGGCGGAAGGCCTCGAGCGGCACGGCGATGCCGAGCAGCAGGCCCTCGGCGCGGGCGATGCCGACCATCTTCGGCGCCTGCTCGCCGAAGATCACGTGCAGCAGGGTGATGATCGAGTAGGCAAAGAGGAAGGCGAGCAGGTAGGAGGTCGCGGCGCCGAGGAAGCCCTCCAGCAGCGGCTCGACCAGCGAGGCGATCGCCGGCTCGCCGAGGAAGCCGATCCCGATCGAGGCGAGCGTGATCCCGACCTGGGAGGTGGCGACGTACTCGTCGACGTGGTCGAGCTGGTGCAGGGCGAGGCGAGCGACCCGGCTGCCCTCCTCCGCCCGGCTCTCGATCCGGCTGCGCCGCGAGCGCACGATCGCGAACTCGGTGGCGACGAAGAAGCCGTTGACGCCGACCAGCACGAGGACGAGGAGGATGAGCAGCAGCTCGCTCATAGGGCCAGAGCCTGGCTATTTGGCCCGGTACTTCGGGGGAGGTCTTCTTCGGCCATTCGGCCCAAGGAAATATAGCCTTCCGGCCCGCGCAAGCGGCGACAGTGCCATATTGGACTCGCTATGCGCATCGCCAGCCTCGTCCCTTCGGCGACCGAGATGCTCTTCGCCCTCGGCCTCGGCGAGAGCGTCGTCGCGGTCACGCACGAGTGCGACTACCCCGATCGGGCCAAGACGCTCCCCCGGCTGACCCGCACCGTCCTGCCGGCCGGCCTCGACGCGCGCGGGATCGACCGCGCCGTGAAGGCGACGGTCGGCGAGGGTCGGGCGCTGTACGAGCTCGACGAGGAGCTGCTCGCCGAGCTCGCCCCCGACCTGATCGTCACCCAGGCGGTCTGCGCCGTCTGCGCGGTCTCCTTCGAGGACGTGCAGTCGGTCGCGGCGCGGCTGCCGGGCCGGCCCCGGGTCGTGCAACAGGACCCGAGCACCCTGGGCGAGATGCTCGAGGACGTGGTCGGGCTCGGCGAGGTCACCGGCCTGGCCGCCGCGGCGCACGAGCTGCGCGGCGAGATGGAGGGCAGGCTGGCGGCGATCCGCGCCGCGGTCGCCGGCGCCCCGGCGCCGCGCACGGTCGCGCTCGAGTGGCTCGATCCGCCCTACGTCGGCGGCCACTGGATCCCGGAGATGATCTCGATCGCCGGCGGCGAGGACGTCGCCGGGCCGCCGGGGCTGCGCTCGCCGGAAGTCGAGTGGGGCGCCCTCTCGGGCCTCGGCCCGGACGTGGTGGTGGCGATGCCCTGCGGGCTCTACGTCGACGAAGCGCACAGCCAGGCGGTCGCCTACTGGGACAGGATCGCCGCGCTCGGCGCCGGCCGGGTGTTCGCCGTCGATGCGGCGTCGACCTTCTCGCGCCCCGGCCCGCGCCTGATCGACGGCGTCGAGCTGCTCGGCCACGTCCTCCATCCCGACCTGGTCGATCCGCCCGGCAACATCGGCTTCGCCGAGGTCAGCGCCCCGGCTACGCGACGCTGATTGCGGAGGCGACGGAGAAGAAGGCGATCGCCGCCATCGCCAGCAGTTCCATCGGCAGGCGGCGCTCGCCCCACATGCCGCGTTCGCCGGCGACGATCACCAGCGCGCAGAGGAAGCCGGCGGCGAGGCCGCCGAGGTGGCCGCCGATGCTGATCCGCGGGCTGCCGAAGGTGATGACGAGGTTGAGCACGAGGATCAGGCCGATCGAGGAGGCGAGCGCGTCGACGCCGCGGCTGCGGGCGATGACGAAGGTCGCGCCGAAGATGCCGAAGACGGCGCCCGAGGCGCCGATCGTCAGCACGTCGGGGCTGAGCAGGATCGCGCCGAAGGAGCCGGCCAGCAGCGAGGCGAAGTAGAGGGCGAGGAAGCGGGGCGTGCCGATCGCCGGCTCGAGCAGCCGGCCGAGGAAGAAGAGGGCGACCATGTTGAAGCCGATGTGGAAGAGGCCGGCGTGGAGGAAGCCGCTGCTCAGCAGGCGGTACCACTCGCCTTCGGCGACGTAGGGGCCGAACAGGCCGAAGTCGATCAGCAGCGAGCTGCCGCCGGCGTCGAGCCCGCCGGAGCCGGTGGCGACCTCGGCCAGGTAGGCGGCGACGTTGAGCGCGATCAACACGAAGGTGGCGGGGGCGTCGCCGCTGCCGGGGGCGGTTGCCCCCCTGGTCACCCGGGTGCGCTCGCGGGCGCACTCCGGGCAGCGCATCCCGACCGGGGTCGGCGTCATGCACTCGGGGCAGATCGGCCGCCCGCAGGAGGAGCAGGAGACGCCGGTCTCGCGATCGGGGTGTCGGTAGCAGGTCTCGGCCATGGGCAGACGCGGGAGCCTACAATCGCCGCCGATGGAGGAGGCTGGCCCGACGAGGCTCTACGCGACCGTCGCCGGCGCCGGCCTGGTCGTTTTCGGCCTCGTCGGCTTCTTCTACGACTCCTCCTTCGCGAGCCCCGGCGGGGCGGGCGAGGCGCTCGGCCTGCTCGCGGTCAACGGCTGGGCCAACACGTTCCACATCGCCAGCGGCGCGCTCGGCCTGCTCGTCGCCAGCTTCGCCTCGCGCACCTACGCGATCTGGGTCAGCGCCCTCTACCTCGCCGTCGCCGTCTTCGCCTAGTGACACTAGGGCCGGACGCGGTTGGCGATCCCGCGCAGGCCGCCGGACTGCCCGCGGGCGCGGCGGCGCATCTCGAGCAGGACGAGGGCGCCGCCGGCGATCCCGCCGGCGCCGACCGCGACCACCGGCCGCACCCAGTTGCGCGGGTCGCGCAGGGCGCGCAGCTCGCTCTCGGAGAGCTCCTCGGCCCAGTCGGAGAGCTCCTCGGCCGCCGCCTGGGCGAAGGCCGAGAGGGTGTCCTCGAAGCGACCCGCGAGACGCTCGGGCGGCTCGATCTGCCGCAGCGCGTCGCCGAGCAGGCCCTCGACGTCCCAGGTGCTGCCGGTCAGCTTCTCGCTTGCCTCACTCATCCTCCATCGCCTCCTCGAGCTGCTTGATCGCACGGTGTATCAGCACCTTGGTGGCGCCGTCGCTGCGACCGAGCGCGCGGGCGATCTCGCGGTTGTCCATGCCGAGCGCGAAGCGCATGATCAGCGCGTCGCGACGGTCGTCGGGCAGGTGGTCGAGCTTGTCGATCACCTGGCGCAGCTCCTCGCGCCCTTCGGCGACCGCCTCGGTGCCGTGGCGGGCGGGGATCGGATCGGCGCTTTCCAGCGGAGTCTGCGGGCGCCGCGAGCGGTCGCGATAGTAGTTGAGCGCCAGGTTGTGGGCGATGCGGATCAGCCAGGGCCGCAGCGGCCGGCCGTCGGACTCGCGCCGCGCCCGGTCGAAGTGGCGGTAGGCCTGCAGGAAGGCCTGCTCGGTCAGGTCCTCGGCGTCGTGCTGGTTGCCGATCCGGTAGTAGGCGTAGGAGTAGACGTCCTTGAGGTGATCGCGGTAGAGCGCTTCGAAGGCGCGGTCGAGCTCCGCCTTGGCGGCCGGGTCGAGGCCGGTCGGCTCGACGTTCTGCTGCTCGCCGGTCACGGGCGAAGCCTACGCCGTGCGCGGCTTCGCCCTGTCTCATGCCGCGACCCTGCGCGCCCGCTCGACGCGGCGCAGGCCGGCGACCCAGGCGGCGGCGTCGACCTCGCCGCGGATCAGCGCCGCGAGGCCGCTCAGCGCCGGCGCCTCGCCGCCCGCGGCCTCGATCGCCGTCGCCAGCAGCGGCACCGCGTCGAGCCCCTCGGAGGCCTGGCCGATCAGCTCCGGGATCTCGGCCGCCGGCGTGCCGCGGCCGAGCAGCTCGCCGGCGCGGCGGTTGCGCCCCGCCGGGGCGAGCACCGTGGCGGTCAAGTCGCCGACCCCCGCCAGGCCGGCGAAGGTCTCCGGCTCGGCGCCGCGCCCGGTCGCGTGGTCGATGCACTCCTGCCAAACCTGGGCGGCGGCGATCCCGGCCGCGTTGAGGCCGAAGGGCTCGGTCGCGGCGGCGGCGAGCGCGGCGGCGTTCTTCGCCGCGCCGGCCATCTCGACTCCGGCGACGTCGGCGGAGCGCTCGCAGACCAGGCCGGCGCGGTCGAAGACCTCGCCCAGCTGGTCGCGCAGGTCGGGGTCGGCCGACCCGAGCACCAGCGCCGCCGAACCGGAGACGGCCTCGCGCGCGTGGGCCGGCCCGCCGAGGCAGGCGACGGCGCGGGCGCGGATCCGCTCGCCGGCGTACTCGGCCGGCAGCTGGCCGAGCGGCGCGATCAGCCCCTTGGTGAGGAGCAGCACCGAGGAGCGGTCGCTGACCCGGTCGGCGATCGCGCCGACCGCCTGCGGCAGCGAGCCGGAGGGGATCGCCAGGCAGACCAGGTCGAGCCCGGCCGGCTCGATCTCCGCGGCGGGCAGCACGTGCAGCGAGTCGGGCAGCTCGACCCCGTCGAGGTAGCGGACGTTCTCCCCCGCCTCCTCCATCTCGGCCGCTTGGGCGGCGGTGCGGGCGCCGAGCTGTACTTCGAGGCCGCCGCGGGCGAGCAGCACGGCGACCGCCGTCCCCCAGCTGCCGGCCCCGATCACCGCGGCGCGGCGCATCGGCGGCAGCCCGCCCATCGCTTCCCACTGCAACAGGACGTTGGGCCAGATCCGCGCCGTCACCGATTCGGCCAGCGGCGGCGAGGGACGGTCCACCGTGGGGAAGGTCATCGCGCGGCCGAGGCGCACCCGCACCCGCCGCGGGCGGATGCGCCAGCCGCGCCGCACCTGCTCGCTGCCGACGACGGCGGTGGGGATCACGGGGGCGCCGGTCTGCAGCGCCAGGCGGCCGACGCCGCGCTTCGGCTCGGCGAGGGTGCCGCGGCGGATCCGGGTGCCCTCGGGGAAGATGCAGACGGCGGCGCCGCGCTCGACCGCGAGCCGCGCCGTCTCCATCGCCAGCTCGTCGGACTCGCCGCGGCGGATCGGGAAGGCGCCGAGGCGGGAGAGCAGCCAGCCCTGCCGGCGGCGCTCGAAGAGCTCGACCTTGGCTACGTAGTTCATCGGCCGCCGCCAAGGTAGGGCGGCGCCGATCGCGAAGGGGTCGAGGAAGCTGCGGTGGTTGGCGGCGACGATCAGGCCGCCATCGACGCGGCCGTGCTCGCGGCCGGCGCGGTCGAGGCGGAGGTAGGCGAGCAGGAACGGCGTGATCGCCAGCCTCGCCAGCAGGTAGAGCGGCCAGTTGACGCTGTGGCGGCGGGTGTACTCGTGGTAGGACTGGAGGCGCTCGGGGGTCACGCAAAGCGCTACACGGGGTAGGGACCGGGGTTACCGGCGAGCGGGTCCTGTCGTGGGTGGGGTGTCCGCCCGTGCGCTGGGTTTTTCGCCAGGGAGCGAGGTGGCCGTCCGAGAATCGTGGGTGGGGCGAAAAAGAGGACGCCGCGCCCGGCCGGACACCCCACCCACGCCACCCGCCCGAGATACCGGATCGGCCGACGATCCTCACCAAGCGCGTTCGATTAGCTCCTGCAGATCGTCGCGGCTGGGGGGTTCGGGCGTGAACGCAAGCTCCGGACGCATCAGCATCGAGTCGAGCGCTTGGCCGAGCTTGCTTCGATCCGCTCCCAGCTCTCCTAAGCCGGAGGGGTTGCCGCCCAGTTGGAGGATGCGGGGTTCCAGCTGGTCCGGGGAGGTGCCGAGCGCCTCCGCCAGCGGGACGAGGCCGTCCGGGGCGCGGGGGGCGATGTAGGCGAGGACGTGGGGGAGGATCGTCGCGTTGGTCTCGGCGTGGGGGCTGCCGCAGACGCGGACCAGCGTCTGGCAGATCACGTGGTGCATACCGAAGGCGGCGGAGTCGATCGCGTAGCCGCAGAGGACGGCCCCCTGGGCGAGGGCGGCGCGGTCGCGCTCCTCGCGCGGCTCGTCGAGCGCCGCGGCGATCAGCTCGGCGCCGCGCAGCGCCGCCATCTGCGATAGCGGGTTGGCGAAGGGGGTGTAGAGCGAGTCGGCGCCGTGGGCGAGGGCGTGCACGGCGCCGGCCCGCAGGAAGCGCTCCGCCGGCCCGGTCATCGCCAGCGGGTCGGCGATTACGAGCTCGGCCCTGACCAGGCCGCGGACGCGATCCTCGGCGCCGGCCGGCAGCCGGTGTATGCCGGTCATCTCCGCCCCCGAGAGGGTGGTGGGGATCGCGGCGACCCGGGCCCCGGTCACCGCGGCGACCGCCTTCGCCGTGTCGGTCACCCGGCCGCCGCCGAGAGCGACGAGCTGTGCCGCGTCGACCCGATCCAGCAGCGCCGCGGCCAGCTCCGGCACCTGGCCGGGCGCGACCGCGTGCACGGCGCGGGCCGCCGCCTCCAGCTCGGGCGCACCGAGAAGCGCCCGTGGGCTGGTCAGCAGCTCGAAGCCGTCGAAGCCGTGCTCGCGCAGCAGCTGTGGCGCCTGGGCGACGCCGTCGCGGCGGAAGACGACCGTCCGCCCCGCGTCGCGCCAGACGAAGTCGCCGTTCACCCGGTCTTGGCGGCGCGGGGATTGACGACCGGGCGGAGGTTCGGTTCGACCTCGGCGCGCAGGTGCTCGTAGTCGGGCGGCAGCGAGAGCTTCTCGCCGAGGTGCTCGAGCGGCTCGTCGACGGTGAACCCCGGTCCCAGCGTGGCGATCTCGAAGAGGACGCCGCTCGGCTCGCGAAAGTAGATCGAGCGGAAGTAGAAGCGGTCGATCACCGGGGTCGGCTGCGCCCCGGCCGAGATCGCGCCTTCCCGCCAGGCCTCGTGCTCATCGATCTGCGAGGCCCAGGCGACGTGGTGGACGCTGCCCGCTCCCTGCCGCGAAGCCTGCGGCGGCGGCCCGTCGAACAGGTAGAGGCCGCGGCGGCGCTCGCCGCGCGCCTCCCAGCCGCCCTCCGCCCGCTCGAACTCGAGCGCTTCCAGCAGGTCGCCGCTGTTCTCCGGCGCCTCCGCGTAGGCGCAGACCGCGTGGAAGCCCTGCAGCGCCATCGCCGCCGGCACCTCCGGGTGCTCGGCGCTGAGCGGCTCGTCGTCGACCTCGACCGCGGCAAGCTCGTGCTCGAGACCCTCCGGATCGGCGAAGCGCAGGCTGCCGCCGGCCCGCTCGGACTCGGTGCCGTGGGCGGCGAGCCGCTCGGCCCAGAAGTCGAGTGCCTCCCAGGAGCCGACCCGCCAGACGATCCGGTGCACGTCGCCCGCCCCGGCGCGGCCGTCGGCCACCCCGGGGAACTCGAAGAAGGTGAGGTCGGAGCCGGCGTTGCCCTGCTCGTCGGCGAAGAAGAGATGGTAGACGCTGGGGTTGTCCTGGTTGACGGTTTTCTTCACCAGCCGCAGACCGAGCACGCCGGCGTAGAAGTCGACGTTCTTCTGCGCGTCGGCGGTGATCGCGGTGATGTGGTGAATTCCCTCCAGCTTCATATGGGTCACGTATAGCATCCCCGATGATGAGCAACGCAAGGCGACGCACGGTCAAAGCCCTTGTCGTGCTCGGCTCGGTCCTCGCCTTCCTCAGCGTCTTCGCGATCTGGACCGAGCGCCAGGCGCTCGACACCGACGACTGGGTCGAGACCAGCGACCGGCTGATCGCCGACGAAACGATCCGCGCCGCGGTCGGCGACTACCTCGTCGACCAGCTCTACGAAAACGTCGACGTCGAGGAAGAACTGGAAGGGATCCTGCCCGGCGATCTGAAGGACCTGGCGGGGCCGGCCTCGGGCGGGCTGCGCCAGGTGGCGGGCGAGGGCGCCGAGCAGGTGCTGCGCAGCTCGACCGCGCAGGACCTCTGGCAGGACGCCAACCGGCTCGCGCACGAAGAACTGCTGGCTGTCCTCGAGGACGAAAAAGAGGCGATCGCCACCGAGGAAGGCGAGGTGACGCTGAAACTCGGCACCCTCGTCACCAACCTCGCCGACGAGGTCGGGATCGGCGGCCGGCTGGCCGAACGGCTGCCGCAGGACGCCGGCCAGATCACGATCCTGCGCTCCGACGAGCTGAAGACCGCCCAGGACATCGCGGTCGGGATCAAAGGGCTGGCGCTGGTGCTCTCGCTGCTCACCTTCCTCGCCCTCGGGCTGGCGATCTACCTCTCGCGCGGCAGTCGCTGGGTGACGGTGCTCTTCTGCGGCGTCGGCCTGATCGCCGCGGGTTTCGCGGTGATCGTCGCCCGCGAGGTCGCCGGCGGGATCGTCGTCGACCAGCTGGTCGACGAAGAAAGCGTCAGGCCGGCGGCGGAAGCGGCCTGGTCGATCGCGACCTCGCTGATGGTCAGCATCGCCACCTCGGTGATCGTCGTCGGCCTGCTCTTCGGCGTCGCCGGCTGGCTCGCCTCGCCCACCGGCTCGGCCCGCGCCGGCCGCCGTTTCGCGGCGCCGGTCCTGCGCGAATACGTCCCCTACGTGTACGCGGGGCTGGCGGTGCTCGTCGGCATCTACTTCCTCTCCGCGCCGAGCCAGAACCTGCGCTCCTTCCTCACCATCCTCCTCGTCGCCGGCCTCGCCGCCTTCGGCATCCACGAGCTGCGCCGCCAATCCGAAGAGGAATTCCCCGACGCCCAGCTCGACGACTTCTTCGGCGGGGCCAAGCGGCGGGTCGCCGGCGCGGTGAAGAACGCCAACCTGGGGGAGCGGGCGTCGAAATTGCGCCTGCCCGAGCGCCGCTCCGGAGGCGACGAGGAACGAGCCGCCCCTGTCGCGCCGCCGGCCGACGCGGAGGACAGCCGCCTAGCCCGCCTCGAGCGGCTCGGCGAGCTGCACAGCAAGGGAATCCTCAGCGACGAGGAGTTCGCCGCGGAGAAGCGGCGGCTACTGCGCGACGATCCGTGAGAGCCCGCCCCCGGATTTGAACCGGGACAACCGTTCTTACAAGGAACGTGCTCTGCCAGTTGAGCTAGGCGGGCAAGGCGTAGTCCTCTGCCCAGCGTACGCGTTTACGCTGCTTGTTGCGAGGTTTGTCAACCCGAAGATACATTCCAGTCGAGGGGACGTCCGCGGCAGGAATTAAGTACACCTGATCATTGTCTAGACAGTAAACGGCAAAGAAATCGACCTCGCCCGAGTAGTGGCGCACACGGGATCCCTTGGTATTGGACTGAACGCTTTGCGCACTGAATCGGATGACCCCCTGACGAAGGCGCCCAGTCTTGCGGAGCCGCGAGAACGACCCACTGGATACCGTGTCGCGAGTGCCGGCACCGAGCGATGCAACGAAGCAGACGGGGCCGATCGCGGTCTACGGGGCCACCGGGTTCACCGGCGGGCTGATCGCGCGGGAGCTGAGGGCGCGGGGGGCTGATTTCGTGATCGCCGGGCGGGACCGGGCGAAGCTGGAGGCGCTCGCGGTGGAGCTCGGCGGCGTGCCGACCGCGGCGGCGCCGGTCGACGACGCGGCCGGCCTGCGCGAGATGCTCGAGCCGTGCGCGGCGGTGGTCGCCTGCGCGGGGCCGTTCACCCTGCACGGCGAGCCGGTCCTCGCCGCCGCCGTGAAGACCGGCACGCACTACCTCGACACGACCGGCGAGCAACCCTTCATCCGGATGGTCTTCGACCGCTACGGCGCCCGCGCCGCCGAGCGCGGGGCGGCGCTCGTCTCGGGAATGGGCTTCGACTACGCGCCCGGCGACATGTTGGCGGCGCTGACCGCCGACGGTATGGGGCCGCTGGAGGAGATCGTGGTCGCCTACGCGGTGCACGGCTTCTCGCCGACGCACGGCACCGCCCTCTCCGCCCTGGAGATGATGCGGGGCGGCGACATCGTCTGGCGCGACGGGGCGTGGCAGCCAGCGCCGCGCAGCGGCGACGGCGGCCGCTGGCGCTTCGCCGAGCCGATCGGCGAGCAGCGGATGCTGCGCTACCCCGCCGGCGAGCAGATCACCGTGCCGCGCCACGTCGAGACCAGGCGGGTCCGCACCCTGCTCAACGGCATGGTGGTGCCACCACGACTGATGCCGCTCGCGGTCGCCGCGACGCCACTGCTCGGCCTGGCGATGCGCACGCCCCTGCGCCGCGCCAGCGGCGCGCTGATCCGCCGCCTGCCGGCGGCGCCCAGCGAACGCGCCCGCAAGGCGTCGAGGTTCACCCTCAGCTCCGAGGCGCGGGCGATCGGCGGCGAGACCCGCCGCGGCACGGTCAGCGGCAGCGACGTCTACCGCCTCACCGCGGTCAGCCTCGCCCACGGAGCGCAGCTATGCGCCGACCCGTCCTTCGACCGCAGCGGCGCCCTCGCCCCGGCCCAAGCCTTCGACCCGGCCTCCTTCCTCGACGCCCTCGGCGTCTTGACCGAAATCGACGAATGCCGTTGAGAAAGCAAACGACCCGCCGAAGCGGGTCGAGCCTGTTGAAGCGGGAACCACCCCGCGGGCGACTGATAACCACCGCGAGATTAGCACGATGAGCCGCGTGTAACTCAGACAAAAACTTTCTGCACCGTCAAGCCGGCACCGCGCGGGAGTCGAGGTGGGCGGCGACCTTGCGCTTGACCCGCTGCAGGGCGTTGTCGACGGTCTTCGTGTCGCACTCGAGCTGCTCGGCGGTCGCCTCGTAGGAGTGGCCGTCGAGGTAGAGCGAGAGGACGCGGCTCTCCAAGTCCGAGAGGACGCCGGTCGTGCCCGAGAGGCAGGAGACGAGGCTGGCCAGCTCCTCGGTGGCGATCACCTGGTGGACCGGGTCGAAGACGGTCGGGCCGGGCAGGATCTCGTCGAGGGTCGTGTCCGAGTCGCCCGCCGCGGCCGGCGTCTGGCTGAAGGAGACGTACTGGTTGAGGGGCGTGTGCTTGTTGCGCGTCGCCGTCTTCACCGCGGTGATGATCTGGCGGGTGATGCAGAGCTCGGCGAAGCTGCGGAAGCTCGACTCGCGGTCGCTGCGGTAGTCGCGGATCGCCTTGTAGAGGCCGAGCAGGCCTTCCTGGATCAGGTCGTCGCTCTCGCCGCCGAGCAGGAAGTAGGAGGAGGCCTTGAGACGGACGAAGCCGCGATAGCGCTTGACGATCGCGTCGTAGGCGTCGGTGCGCCCCTCCTTGGCGAGCGCGACGAGATAGTGGTCGTCAAGCTCAGGTTGAGGGTTGGAAACAGGGGTCGATAGAGCCACAGATCCTTCTCCTTGGACCGAAGGGTCGTGGCGCCGGTACCTCCCCTGGTGGCGCCCTTATGACGGGGCAATCTCAGACTCAAGCTGAGGTTCACCCTTGTTGGCGCGGTAGTGTCGCGGTCCAGCGGGGTTCTGTCAACCCCAATCGCGGAAAAATGCAAACGCCGTTGCAGGTGCTACGAGGCGCCGCCGCGCTGGCGCACCGCCTCGAAGAGCAGCGCGGTAGCCGCGGCGGAGACGTTGAGCGACTCGATCCGGCCGGCGCGCGGCAACGCGACGCGGCCGTCGCAGGCGGCGGCGACGCGGGGGCGGACCCCCTTGCCCTCACCGCCGAGGACGAGCACGGTCGAGCCGGTCAGGTCGACGTCCCAGGGCGCCTCGTCCGCATCGGCATCGGCTCCCCAAATCCAGAACCCGGCTTCCTTCGCAGCGCCGAGCCAGTCGGCGAGGTTGCGGACGCGGCCGACATCGAGGTGCTCGACTGCGCCGGCCGAAGCCTTGCAGGCGACCGCGGTCACCTCGGCGGCACGCCGCTCGGGGACGACGATCCCGGCAGCGCCGCCGAACTCGGCCGAGCGGCAGATCGCCCCCAGGTTGCGCGGATCCTGCACCTGGTCGAGGGCGAGGAGCAGCGATCCCTCCTTCTTCAGCATCGCACTCGAGTCCCCGTAGGGGTAGGGATCCACCTCGGCGACCACCCCCTGGTGGTCCGGCGACCCGCACAGCCGCTCCAGCTCCTCGGCCGAGCTCTCGGGCGCCCGCCAGACGCGGTGCACCCGCCGCCGCCCCCGCTCGGCCTCCTCGACCGGCCGGCGGCCGTAGATGATCTGGTTGGCCATCTAGATGATCGATTCCATGGCCGCGTGCGAGTGGGGGCAGGCGTGCGGGATCGTAATCTAAGCCTTCGCCACGAGGCGCGGGCCCTCCACCGAGTCCCGCACCTCCCAGCCGAGCGCGGCCAGCCGGTCGCGGATCTCATCGGCCCGTTCGAAGTCCCTCGCCGCCCGCGCCTCCTCCCGTTCGGCAAGCAGCGCCTCCGCCTCAGCGTCGACGCCTGCCTCGACCTCCGCTAGCGACCCGAGCCCGACCAGCTCCAGCATCGCCCGCACCGCCTCCGGCGCCCCTGGCACGTCGCCCCGATTGGCTTCCGCGATCAGCTCGAACACCTCGGCCATCGCGCGGGGGGTGTTGAAGTCATCGGCAAGCGCATCCAGGAACGCCTTGAGGCGAGAGCCGGGGGGTCCCCCGGCAGGAACTTGTGAGCCGGTGAACTCAGGGCCCTCGCCCAACGATTCGACGCGGGTTCCGGCCGGGGGACCCCCCGGCTCTCCCCCGCCGTGCTCCCGAAAAAAATTCCGAACCCTCTCCACCCGCGCGACGGCCTGCTCCATCTGCTCGGGCCCAAATGCCAACGGCTGCCGGTAGTGGCCGGAGATCAGATAGTCGACGACCGCCTCGCGCCCGTAACGATCGAGCGCCTCGGAGAGCTGGAAGATGTTGCCCTCCGACTTCGACATCTTCTCGGCGTCGGTCTCGATCATCCCGTTGTGCATCCAGATCCGAGCAAACGGTCGACCGGCTGCCTCGGACTGCGCGATCTCGTTCTCGTGATGAGGGAAGACGAGGTCCGAACCGCCGCCGTGGATTGCAAACGCTGGGCCTAGCTCAGCCTCCGCCATAGCGGAGCACTCGATATGCCAACCAGGGCGACCCGGACCCCAAGGCGAGTCCCAACAGGTGTCCTCACCCTCCTTGTGCGCCTTCCAGAGCGCGAAGTCGAGCGCGTCCTCCTTCAGCGACGCCGACCCCGCCTCCTCACCCTGGTCCATGTCCTCGGTGCGCCGGTTGGAGAGCTTGCCGTACCCCTCGAAGCTGCGCACCCGGAAGTAGACGTCGCCGCCGGACTCGTACGCATGCCCCGACTCGACCAGGTCGCCGATCAGCCCGACGATCGCGTCGATCGTCTGACTGGCGAGCGGCTCAGCGTCGGGCCTGCCAAGCCCAAGCCGGTCGGTCTCCTCGAAGTAAGCCCGCGTCATCCGCTTCGCAAACTCCTCCGACGGTTCTCCAGCCTCCCGCGCTGCGTCGTAGATCTTGTCGTTGATGTCGGTGACGTTGATGACGAGCTTCGCGCGATATCCCTCGGCTTTTAGGAACCGCGCAAGCAACATGAAGACCAAAAACGGACGCGCGTTGCCGATATGTATCCGGCTGTAGACGGTGGGTCCGCATGCATAAATGCCGACCTCTTCGTCCTGTGGCAATGCACGCATTTCGCCCGTCAGCGTGTCGCGTATCCGCACCTCGCGCATATGGGAGTGATGCTAATCGCGATCTTCCGCGGCCGAGAGGCCCCGTCCCTAAAACGTCCTGTAGCCGGCCCCCGAGTCGGCGGTCGGCTCGCGCGCCCAGGTCGGCGCCGTCTCGTCGGCCGCGGAGAGCACCTGCCGCCGCGCCCGTTTGGCGCTCGCCTTGATCTCCTCGTCGGCTGCGTGCCGCAGCCGCGCCTCACGCTGCTCGGCCTGACCGCGAATCCGCTCCGACTCGGCCTGCAGCTGCTCCTCGGCACGGGCGCGGGCCTTCTCCTCGGCCTCGCCTTCGACCTTCTCGATCAGCCGCCGCACCCGTTCCTCGGACTCGCGGCGGACATCCTCGGTGCCCTGCATCACCCGTTCCTCGATCTCGCGCTCGATCCTCACCGCGGTCTGGTGGGCCTCCTCGGCCCCCGCCTCGGCCTCGGCCGCGCGCTGCTCTGCCGCCGCGACCCGGCGGTCGGCCTCCGCCTGCGCCTTTTCCAGCACCTCGCGGGTGCGCTTAGAGGCCTCCTCTTCGGTCCGCTTCACCGCACGAGCCAGCGCCTCGTCGGCCTGCCCCTTGGCGGCCGCCATCTGAGTGGCGACCTCCTCGCGCTCGGCCTCGGCGCTCCGCTGCGCCCGCTCGTAGGCCTGCTCGGCCCGGTCGCGGGCCTCCTCGGCGCGCGCCGCCCGCAGCTCGGCCGTCTTCGCCCGCTCGCGGGCCGCGCCGACCCGCTCGCGCCCTTCCTCGCCGATCCTCGCCAGCGCGGCCTTCGCCCGCAGCTTGATCTCCTCCTGCGCCTTCTCGGCCCTCGCCTCCGCCTCGGCCAGCTCCCTCTCCACGGCCGCGACCCGCTCCTCGCTCTGCCGGACCCACTCAAGCGCCTGTTTGGCGACACCGTGGATCTCCTCGGTCGCCTCCGCAACTCCCGTCAACTTGACCGCCGGCTGCCCCATCGCCCGCAACCTACTACGGGCCCCGGCGCTATCGCTACCGGCAACTCGGGCAAAAACGCGCAATTAGCGGATAGGCGAGTCCTACCGGGAGAGCCCCTGCAGATCCCGCTTGAGGATCTTCCCCGTCGCGTTCCGCGGCAGCTCCGGCAGGAACTCGATCTCGCGGGGCGCCTTGTAGCCCGCGAGGTGCGCCTTGACGTGCGCCTTCAGGTCGTCTTCGGAGGCGTCCGCGCCCTCCTCGACGACGACGAACGCCTTCAGCCGCTGCCCGTACTCGTCGTCCTCGACGCCGATCACCGCCACCTCGACCACCGCCTCGTGGTCGGCGAGCAGGTCCTCGACCTCGCGCGGGAAGACGTTCTCGCCGCCGGAGACGATCATCTCGTCGTCGCGGCCGTCGATGAAGAGGTGCCCGGCGGGGTCGAAATGGCCGACGTCGCCGCTGCAGAGCAGGCCGTCGATCGCCTCTTTGCCGCCGCCGCCGGTATAGCCCTCGAAGGACATCTCGTTGCCGACGAAGATCCGTCCCACCTCGCCCGGCGGCAGCTGCTCGCCCCCCTCGTCGTAGATCCTCACCACCGTGCCCCGGGGGGGCCGCCCTGCGGTGCCGGGGGCGGCGCGCAGGTCCCCCGGCGTGGCGACCGTCGCGTAGGCGACCTCGGTCGAGCCGTAGAGGTTGTAGACGTTGTCGCCGAAGCGGTCCATCCACTCGATCGCCAGCTCGCCAGGCAGGGCCGAGCCGGAGAGCGAGGCGATCCGCAGGTCGGGGAGCTCGTAGGAGGCGAGCGTCTCCTCGGGCAGCTGCAGGATGCGCTGGATCATCACCGGCACCGCCGCCAGCACCTGCGCGCGGTGGTCGCGCGCCGCCCGCAGCGTCTCCTCCGGGTCGAAGCGGCGCCGCAGGACCAGGGTCGAGGCGGTCGGCAGGCTCATCACGAAGTGGAAGAAGCCCCAGGAGTGGAAGAGCGGCGCCGCGACCATCATCGTCTCGCGGCTGCGGAAGGGGATGCGGTCGATCAGCGCCGCCAGTGCGAAGAGCCCGTCGGGGCTGGAGCGCTGCGCCCCCTTCGGCGTCCCGGTGGTGCCCGAGGTGAGGATGACGAAGCGCGGTTTGTCGGGCGGCGGCTTCAGGTTTGAGTCGGGGGCGGAGGCGATCAGCGAGTCGAGCGTCGGCCCGGCGGCCTCGCCCTCGCTCCAACCGACCACCCGCTGCACGCCCTCGTCGACGCCGTCCAGCAGGCCGGCGAACTCCTCGTCGTAGACGAGCGCCTTCGGGCCCTCGCGGTTCATCACCTCGACCAGCTGCGGCCCGGCGAACATCGTGTTCAGGTAGAGCGCGCCGGCGCCGAGCTTGGCGGTCGCCAGGGTCGCCTCGATGAAGCCGCGGTGGTTGCGGCACATCACCCCCACCCCGTCGCCGTAGCCGATCCCCATCCGCGCGAAAGCGTGGGCGAGCGCGTTGGAGCGGCGGTGCAGCTGCTCGAAGCTGAGCGAGCCGCGCTCGTCGATCAGCGCCGGCTCGTCCGGGTAGTGGATCGCCGCGGTCGTGATGCCGAGGGCCGGCGAGGCGCCCCAGCGCAGAAAGGCGGAGACGACCTTCACGGACTTGTCGGGACGATGCATGCCGACGACGCCGGCTTCGCGCAGGACGCGAAGCTCGAAGGCTTTGTCGGCGACCCCCTGGCGCGCTTTCTCCGCTATCGCTCCCAGCTTGCCCACGGGCGCGAAGCCTATTCGCTCTGCACCGAGGCGACCGCGATGCAGGCGATCCCCTCGCCGCGGCCGACCCAGCCCATGCCCTCGTTGCTGGTCGCCTTGACGCTTACCCGGGCGGAGGTCGCCTCGGCGAGGATGCGCTCCATCTCGCCGCGGTAGGGCGCCAGGCGCGGCTCCTCGCAGACCACGGTCGCGTCGACGTTGACGATCTTGCCGCCGATCGTGCCGACCACGGTGCGCAGCATGTCGACCGAGTCGGCGTCGCGCCAGCGCTCCTCGTCGTCGGGGAACATCGTGCCGATGTCTCCCCCGCCGGCGGCGCCGAGCAGGGCATCGATCACCGCGTGGACGACCACGTCGGCGTCAGAGTGCCCGGCGAGGCCGCGCTCGTGCTCGATGCGGACGCCGCCCAGCACCAGCGGGCGGGCGGCGGCGAAGCGGTGGCTGTCGTAGCCGATGCCGACGCTCATCTTCAGAGATTCTCGCCTACCCGCGCGGGCAGCGGCTCCAATCGCCGGCGGCGTCCCTCGAAGACGCAGATCTCCTCGACGCCGAGCCCGGCGAGGAGCTCCAGCGCCCGCTCGTAGCCGTAGCCGACCTGCTCGGGCAGGTGGGCGTCGGAGGAGAGGGCAAACGGGGCGCCCGCCTCGACGCACAGCTCGGCGAACGCCGGCGCGGGGTAGAGCTCGCCGACCGGCTTGCGCAGCCCGGCGGTCGAGACCTCGACCGCGACCCCGCTTGCGGCGATCGCCTCCACCGCCGGCTCGTAGAAGCGGCGCAGGTCGCCGTCCGGCAGCGGCCGGCCGCGCCCCCAGACCTTGACCAGGTCCGGGTGGGCGAGAACGTCGAAGAGGCCGCTGCGGGCGCATGCGGCGACCGCCTCGAAGTAGCGGCGCCAGACCTCCTCCGCCCCGCCCCCCTCCCAGATGTCCCAGCCCTCGTGGTCGACCGCCGCCTCGCCGACGAAGTGGACCGAGCCGACCACGTAGTCGAAGTCGCGCGCCTCGAGCAGGGCCGCGGTTCGCTCCTCGGCGCCGGACACGAAGTCGCACTCGACCCCGAGCCGCAGGCCGGCGCCCTGGACGAACTCGCAGTAGGCGTCGAGGTCGTCTGTCGCCTGCTCCTCCCAGAAGGGGTGGCGCCAGAGGTCGAGCGCCTGGCGGAAGCGGTAGACGTGCTCGGAGACCCCGAGCTCCTCGATCCCGGCGGCGATCGCCGCCTCGCGGTAGCGGGCGACGTTCTCGGCCGTGAAGTAGCGCTCGGGCGGCGTGTCGGGCTCGTCCGGGCGCAGGTGCAGGTGGTAGTCGGTCAGCATCGGCGCCCCACGTTACCCTCGGCGCAGCAGCGCCTCGGCCATCTCCAGGTCTTCCTTGGTGGTGACCTTGAGGTTCTGCGCCAGCGAGGGGTGGATGAGCACGCGGCCGCCGGCCGCCTCGACCAGCATCGCCTCGTCGGTCGCCGCCTCGACCTGCGGCGGGTCGGCATCGAGCGCCCGGCGTAGTGCAGCGACGCGGAAGACCTGCGGCGTCTGCGCCGCCCACAGTCCTTCGCGGTCGATAGTGGACTCGATGGCGATCGCAGCATTTGGGGGCCTATCGGCCCCAAAAAGCTGCGATCGAGCGGCGGGCGCGCCTTCCGTCGTGGCCCGCTTGAGGGTGTCGGCAATTGGGGTGGCGGCGATTGCGCCGTGGGCCTCGGGGTCGGCGAGCAGGGTGGAGACCACGCCCTCTACCAGCTCGGGGGTGACCAGCGGGCGCGCTGCGTCGTGGATCGCGACCAGCTCGGTCTCCACCACGGCCAGGGCGTTGGCGACCGAGCGGGCGCGGCTGGCGCCGCCCTCGACCTCGGTGAGGTCGTCGCCGTTCAGCTCGCCCAGGCGGCCGGGCGGGCAGGCGACGACAATCGAGCGCACGCTCGCGGCGGCGCGCATCGCCGCCACCGACCACTCGACCATCGGCCGACCGGCCAGCGGCACGAAGGCCTTCGGACCACCGGCTCCGAGCCTCTCCCCGGAGCCGGCAGCCGCGATGACCGCGGTGACGGACGCTGCCTCGCTGGGGCTACGCCGTGGCGGCGAAGCGCTCCTCCAGCAGCCCGTCGAGGTATTCCTCCGCGCCCTCCTCGTCCTTGTCGAGCGCGTACATGAACTCCGAGGAGAGGATCTTCTTCGCCCGGGTGTACATCTGCTTCTCGCCGGTCGAGAGGCCCTTCTCCATCTCGCGGATCGCCAGGTTGCGGACGACCTCGGCGAGCTCGAAGACGTCGCCGGTCTTGATCTTCTCGCGGTTGTACTTGAAGCGCCGGTTCCAGTTCTTCGGCATCTCCGACACGTCGTCGGTGAGGACGCTTGTCACCTTCTTGATTTCGACCTCGTCGATCACCCGCCGCAGGCCCGCCTTGCCGGCGTTCTCGCAGGGGACCATCACGGTGAGCTCGTTGTGGAGGATTTTGATCGTGAGGTACTCACGCTCCTCCCCCATCAGCTTCCGCGTCTCTTTCTTCATCACCAGGCCTGCACCGTGGTGCGGATAGACGACCTTGTCGCCCTCCTCGAAGTCGCAGACGTACTCGACGTCATGCTCCTGCCCTACCTCGGTGGCCTCCTCTAGCTGGGGAATCGCTCTGCTCCTTTCGATTTTGCGACGGCCCCCTTGGCCGTCAGCTCTGCAAGTACCTGTCGGCCAAGTCGAGCTCCTGGAGCCTGCGCAGGCCCTCGCGGATCTCCTTGGCCCTCGTCTGACCGACGTCCTCGACCGCTTCCAGGTCGGCGTCCGAAGCGGCCAGGACCTCCTCCAGGCCGCCCAGCTCGCGGATGATCTTCTGCACGACGAGCTTCGGCAGCCGCGGGATGCGGCCGAGGATCCGGTAGCCGCGCGGGGCCACCGGGAAGTCCATGGTGTTGAGGTCGCGTTCGAAGCCGAGCAGCTCGGCGAGCCGGCCGAAGTCGAGCACGTCCTCGTGCGGCAGCCGCGCCAGCGACTGCTGCACGGTCGCCAGGTTCTGCTCGGAGTCCTCGACCGAGTAGTCGCGGATCAGCGCCGTCCGTTCGGCGGCGACGCCGACCATCGTCTCCTCCAGCTGCATTTCGATCAGCCGGCCCTCGGTGCCGAGCTCGACGATGTAGCGCTCGACCTCGACCGCCATCCGCATAACCAGCTCGGCCCGCTGCAGCGCCGTCAGGGCGTCGTAGAGGACGCCGCCGCCCTCGAACTCGAGCACCGTCAGCCGGCTGGCGACGCCTTCGAGCCGCTCGCGGTACTTGTCGAGGGTCGCCAGGCCCTGGTTGGCCTTGGCCAGCACGGCGGGGATCTCCTGCAGGATGTACTTCGTCCCCTCGACGTAGAGGGAGACGACGTCGCGACGCTGGGAGATCGCGACGACCAGGGCGCTGGTCTGCTTGGAGACGCGCTCGGCGGTGCGGTGGCGGGTGCCCGTCTCCGCGGAGAGGATCGTCGGGTCGGGCATCAGCTGCACGTTGGCCCAGACGATCTTGGTCGCCTCGGCGTTGAGGACGATCGCCCCGTCCATCTTCGCCACCTGGTAGAGCATCGCCGGCGTGTAGTCGATGTCGAGCTCGATCCCGCCGGAGAGCAGGTGGGAGATGTCGCCCGGCTCGCCGACGACGATCAGGCCGCCGGAGCTGGCATGGACGATGTTGTCGATGCCCTCGCGCAGCGAGCCGCCCGGCGCGACCACGTCCAAGGCCCTCAGCAGCCGGGGATCCTGTCGTTCCGCTAACTCGTGGAGCTCATCCCCGGGCGTCGCAGACATCGCCATCTAGGATGGCAAATTTCGCTCTGCAATGCGGTCTGGTGAATCCCTAGTGGACAGGTCGGAGAGGTCGATGTCAAGCGAGTGCGTCACTCATAGCGGCAATCGGACGGTTCAGGGGATCGAGATGCTCCGCTCGCAGCGCTTGCCGCGGTCGAGGCTGCGGGCGCCGTTGCAGAAGTCGCGGCCCGGCCCGCCGTTGAGGAAGTCGCTGCCGCTGCGGCCGAAGAGGACGTCGTTGCCGACCACCCCCCAGATGCTGTCGCCGTCGCGACCGCCGTCGAGCACGTCGCGCCCCGAGCTGCCGTAGATCCTGTCCTCGCCGTTGCGACCGCGCACCAGGTCGTCGCCGGCGCGGGCGATGATCGTGTCGTCGCCGGAACCGGCGGTGACGATGTCGTCGCCGGGACCGGCGCAGACGATGTCGTCGCCGGCGCCGCCGATGATGCGGTCGGCGCCGTCGAGGCCGACGATCACGTCATCTCCCGCCGTGCCGACCAGCTCCTCGGGGCCCGGCGTGCCGAGCACGGTCACCTGCTTGCCGCCGCAGGTCAGCAACGAGGGCGCCCAGTCCGGTCCCCGGTCGGCCGCGGGGCTGGTGGTCAGCCGTCCCGGGGTCTTGCCCTCGTTGCTCATGATGTAGACGTCTGCGGCGCCTTTGCCTTTGCGGTTGCGCTGGAAGGCGATCCAGCGCCCGTCAGGCGAGTAGGCCGGCGCCCGGTCGGCCGCGCTGTTGCGCGTCAGCGGCGCCTCGTCGGCGCCGTTGGCCCGCATCGCCCAGATGTCGGGCGTGCCGCGGCGGTCGCTGCTGAAGGCGATGAAGCCGCCGTCCGGGGAGAAGGAGGGGTCGGTGTCGGCGGCGAGCGAGCTGGTCAGCTGGGTCTGCAGCGCGCCGTTGTTCGTCATCACGTAGATGTCGGATTTGACCAGGCGCTCGCTGCTGAAGGCGATCCAGCGGCCGTCGGGCGAGAAGACCGGGTCGGTGTCGGCGCCGGGCGTCACCGTGAGCCTGGTCTGGAATCGGCCGTCCGCGGCCATCACATAGACGTCCCGATCGCCGCCGCGGTCGCTGCTGAAGACGATCCAGCGGCCGCTGGGCGAGAAGGCCGGCGTGGCGTCGTCGGCGCCGTTGTCGGTGAGCCGCCGCTGGCCGGTGCCGTCGGCGTTCATCACGTAGATCTCGCGGTTGCCGTCGCGGTCGCTCGCGAAGACGATTTGCCTGCCGTCGGCCGAGTAGGCCGGCTGCACGTCGTTCTCGTCGGAGCCGGCCGTCAGGTTGATCGCCCCGGAGCGGTCGGCGAAGACGCTGTAGATGTCGAAGTCGCCGCCGGTGTCGTTGGCGAAGGCGATCCTGCCGTTGCCGCCGGGAAATGCCGCCTGGGCGCTAGGCGCGATGACGAGAAGCGCTGCAAGTAAGGCAAGTACGGCCTTTGCGGGCAGAGCAAACACAGTCGATCCCCCCTCGATCGAGGATTTACACGATCCTGCCTACTACCCACAACACGCGAGGCAACGCATTTGCAGCGGTTTGCGGCGAATTGGTCAGGCGGGCTGGGGCGAGCCGGCGAGATCGCGCCCGGCGTCGATCCCCCAGCGCTTGCCCACGGCCGCCAGCTCCGCGTCAAGGGGCCAGCGATCGGGGCGCACCTCGCCCTCGTGCTCGGGGCTGGCCCCCTTCAGCGCCATGCAGCCGGTGTTGTCGCCGACCGCGCGGATCGCCGCCACGTCCTCCTCGCTGAGGCGCTGCTCGGCCGGCAGCGCCGCCAGGTCGACCCGCTTGGCCTCGATCGGGCAGGCCTCCGGACCGGCCTCCTGGATCAGGGTCGGGACGACGCACTCGACCGCGGGGTGGGCGAGGTTCCACTGGCAGGCGAGCTGGATCTGGGTGAGGCGGGCGCGTTCGGCGATCGGCACGATCCGCTCCAGCTTCTCCATCCCGGCCTCGATCCAGCCGGCGGGGCGGAAGGCGCGGTGGTCGCCGTCGGCGAGCTCGGCGCCGGGGCGCAGGTCGCCCCAGAAGAGGCCGCCGTAGTCGACCACGCGGGTGATCACCTTGACGTCGTGGCGGGCGGCCGCCTCGAGGCAGAGCTCGCCGGGCCAGGGCTCGAACGGGTTGAGGATGATCATCGCCCAGTCGATCCGCTCGCCGAAGCGCTCGATGCAGGCGATCAGGTCAAGGGTGAAGCCGTTGGCGGGGCCCGGCGCGACGCCGATCTGCCCGGTCAGCCCGGCCTCGCGCAGCGCCACCAACCCGTCCCAGACCGCCTCGCTCCGATAGCCGGTGCGGTCGGGGTTGTGCAGAAGCAGCAGGTCGAAGCGCTCGGCGCCGAGCCGCTCGAGGCTGCGCTCGGCCGCCATCCGCAGGTAGCCGGCGTACGCGTCCGGGCCGCGCAGGGCGGGGTCGGTGAAGCGGGGGAAGCCGCGCGGGCCGTCGCGCTCGCCGGCGTAGAAGTCGTGGCCGACGGCGCCGACCAGGCAGTAGCCCTCGCGCCGCACGCCGGCCAGGGCGCCGCCGAGCAGCCGGTCGGCCTCGCCCTGGCCGTAGGTGTCGGCGCTGAGCACCGTGTCGATGCCCTCGCCGGGGCGCAGCAGCGCCGCCAGCCGCTCCTCCTCGACCACCTCGCCGAAGCGGATGAAGCGACCGCCGCTCCAGGCGCCGATCGCCGCCCGGCCGGGCTGCCTCATTTGGCCGAGCTGTCGCCGACCTTCTCGGGCTCGGGCTGCGGCTCTTTCTTCTTCCTCGCCGGCTTCTTCGGCGCGACGATCGTCAGCTTCAGCGGCCGGTCCTCCTCGTCGCCGGGGGCGTCGCGCTCGACCAGCACGGTCGAGCCGGGCGCCATCTGGCCCTGGCGCAGCACCTCGTCGGCGAGCGGGTCCTCGATGTAGCGCTGGATCGCGCGGCGCAGCGGCCGGGCGCCCATCGACGGGTCCCAGCCCTTCTCGACCAGCAGATCCTTCGCCTCCTCGCTCAGCTCCAGCTGCAGATCGTGCTCGGCGACCTGGACGCGGACGCGGTTGATCATCAGGTCGATGATCTCCTTGACCTCGGCCTTGGCCAGCTTGTGGAAGACGATCACCTCGTCGATCCGGTTGAGGAACTCGGGCCGGAAGACTTTTTTCAGGTCGCCCATGATCCGGTTTTTCATGTCGTCGTAGGACATGCCGGTCTCGTCGGCGACGGTGAAGCCGATCGAGGTGTTCTTGGCGATCTCCGAGGCGCCGATGTTCGAGGTCATGATCACGATCGAGTTGCGGAAGTCGACCGTGCGCCCCTGAGCGTCGGTCAGCCTGCCGTCCTCGAGGATCTGCAGGAGGATGTTGAAGACGTCCGGATGGGCCTTCTCGATCTCGTCGAGCAGCAGCACGCTGTAGGGCTTGCGCCGCACGGCCTCGGTCAGCTGGCCGCCCTCGTCGTAGCCGATGTAGCCCGGCGGCGAGCCGACCAGGCGGCTGACCGCGTGCTTCTCCATGTACTCGGACATGTCGATCCGCACCAGCGCCTCCTCGTCGCCGAAGAGGAACTCGGCGAGGGTGCGCGCCAGCTCCGTCTTGCCGACCCCGGAGGGGCCGAGGAAGATGAACGAGCCGGCCGGGCGCTTCGGGTCCTTGATCCCCGCCCGGGAGCGGCGGATCGCTTTGGAGACGGCGGTGATCGCGACCTCCTGGCCGATCACCCGCTTGTGCAGCTCTTCCTCCATGCGGATCAGTTTCTTGGTCTCGGCCTCGGTCAGCTTGAAGACCGGGATCCCGGTCCACATCGAGACGATGTCGGCGATCTCCTCTTCGCCGACGTCGGGGTGCTCGGTCGAGTCCCCCTCCGACCACTCGTCTTCGAGCTGGCGCTTGCGGGTCGTCAGCTGGCGCTCGGCGTCGCGCAGGTTGGCGGCCTTCTCGAACTCCTGCGCCTCGATCGCCGTCTCCTTTTCGCGCCGCGTCTTCTCGACTTCCCCCTCGAGGTCGCGGTAGACGGGCGGCGCGCTCATCGCCTTGATCCGCATCCGCGAGGCGGCCTCGTCGATCAGGTCGATCGCCTTGTCGGGCAGGAAGCGGTCGGAGATGTAGCGGTCGGCGAGCTCGGCGGCGGCGCGCAGCGCGTCGTCGGTGATGCTGACGCGGTGGTGCTGCTCGTAGCGCTCGCGCAGGCCCTCGAGGATCTTCACCGTGTCCTCGACCGAGGGCTGGTCGACTTTGATCTGGGCGAAGCGGCGCTCCAGCGCCGAGTCGCGCTCCAGGTACTTGCGGTACTCGTCGAGCGTCGTCGCGCCGATCGTCTGCAGCTCGCCGCGCGCCAGGGCCGGCTTGAGGATCGAGGCGGCGTCGATCGCGCCCTCGGCGGCGCCGGCGCCGACCAGGTTGTGGAGCTCGTCGATGAAGAGGATGATGTCGCCCCGCTGGCCGATCTCCTTCATCACCTTCTTCAACCGCTCCTCGAACTCGCCGCGGTACTTCGAGCCGGCGACCAGCGCCGCCAGGTCGAGCGTGTAGATCTGCTTGTCGCGCAGCAGCTCCGGCACCTCGCCGCTGTTGATCCGCGCCGCGAGGCCCTCGACCACGGCGGTCTTGCCCACCCCGGGCTCGCCCAGCAGGACCGGGTTGTTCTTGGTGCGGCGGGAGAGGATCTGCATGATCCGCTCGATCTCCGTCTCGCGGCCGATCACCGGGTCGAGCTTGCCCTCCTCGGCGAGCTTGGTCAGGTTGCGGCCGAACTGATCGAGCAGTTTCGAGGACTTTTTGCCGCCGCCGGCCTCGCCCTGCGCGCCGCCGCCGCCCTGGCGCCGACCGCCAGGGCCGGACAGCATGCGGATCACCTCGTTGCGGATCTTGTCCGAGTCGGCGTCGAAGTCGAGCAGGATGCGGGCCGCGACGCCCTCGTTCTCGCGCACCAAGCCGAGCAGGATGTGCTCGGTGCCGATGTAGTTGTGGCCGAGCGAGAGCGCCTCGCGCAGCGCCAGCTCGAGCACCTTCTTGGCGCGCGGCGTGAACGGGATCTGGCCGGAGGTGACCTCCTCGCCGGAGCCGACGATGCGCACCACCTGCGAGCGCACCCGCTCGGTCGTGATGTCGAGAGACTCGAGGACGCGGGCGGCCAGGCCCTCTTCCTCGCGCAGCAGGCCGAGCAGGATGTGCTCGGTGCCGATGTAGTTGTGTTTCAGCGTGCGAGCCTCTTCCTGGGCCAGGACCACCACCTGCCGGGCTCGCTCAGTGAATCTCTCGAACAAAAGGGCTTCCTCTCAGACCATCTACTGGTCAAACGCGGTTTGCGGTCGGAAGTACCGCAGACGCCCTTCGGGAATCGGGAGGCGCCTATGTGCCATTACACGATACCGAGAGCGGCCACCCGGCCCCGGGTGGCCGATTGCCGCTCGGAGCGGCTTTTTGGCATTCGATACGGGCGATTCAGGACCGCATCGCCGGAAACAGCACGACTTCGCGCACGCTGCGGGCGCCGGTCAGCATCATCGCCAGCCGGTCGACCCCGAGGCCGACCCCGCCGGTCGGCGGCATCCCCTGCTCGAGCGCCTCGACGAACGCCTCGTCGTAGGGCTGCGCCTCCTCGTCGCCGCGCGCCAGCTCCTCCGCCTGTTGCTCGAAGCGGCGGCGCTGCTCGTCGGGGTCGTTGAGCTCGCTGAACGAGTTGGCGATCTCGATCCCGCCGACGAAGGCCTCCCAGCGCTCGACCAGGCCCGGCTCGGAACGGTGCGCCTTGGCGAAGGGTGAGAGCTCGACCGGGTAGTCGAGGACGAAGGTCGGCTGGATCAGCTCCGGCTCGACCGACCTGGCGAGCAGGCCGTCGACCAGCTTGCCCCAGCCCTCCGCCGGGTCGGCCTCGCTGCCCATCGCCGCGGCGAGCGCCTCGCGCGACGGGTGCTCGGCGACGTCGATCCCGGTGCGCTCGCGGATCGCCTCGCGCAGGGTCAGCCGCCGCCAGGGCGGCGCCAGCTCGATCTCGACCCCGTCGCGCTCGATCTTCGTCGTGCCCAGCACCCGCTCCGCCACCTCGGCGACCAGCAGCTCCAGGTCGTGCGCGGTCTTCTCGTAGTCGGCGTAGGCCTCGTACCACTCGAGCATCGTGAACTCGGGGTTGTGCTTGTGCGAGACGCCCTCGTTGCGGAAGTCCTTGCCCAGCTCGTAGACCCGGTCGACGCCGCCGACGACGAGCCGCTTCAGGTAGAGCTCGGTGGCGATCCGCAGGTAGAGGTCGCGGTCGAGCGCGTTGTGGTGGGTGACGAAGGGGCGGGCGAGGGCGCCGCCGTAGAGCGGCTGCAGGACCGGCGTCTCGACCTCGACGAATCCCCATTCGTCGAGCCGGCGGCGCAGCTCGGCGACGGTGCGGGCGCGCAGGGCGAAGATGCGGCGGCTCTCCTCGTTGGCGAGCAGGTCCAGCTCGCGCCGCCGGTAGCGCGTCTCGACGTCCTCGAGCCCGTGGTACTTGTCGGGCGGCGGCCGCAGGCTCTTCGCCAGCAGCCGCCAATGGTCGATCGCCAGCGTGAGCTCGCCGCCGCGCCGCGTCGCCAGCGCCGTCCCCTCGACCCCGATCAGGTCGCCGAGGTCGAGATCGACCAGCAGCTCGAAGGCCTCGGCGCCGAGCGTGTCGGCCCGGGCGTGCAGCTGGATCTGGCCGCTGCCGTCGCGCAGGTCGAGGAAGGCGGCCTTGCCGTGCCCGCGCCGGCCGACGATCCGCCCCGCCACCCGGTGGCGCGAGTCGGTCTCGATCCCCGCCGCCAGCCCCTCGTGCGCGGCCCGCACCTCCCCGATCTCCTCCCGTTCCTCGAACGAGTGCGGGAAGGGATCGATCCCGGCATCGCGCAGACGCTCCAACTTCTCCCGCCGATCGCGGAGAACGTCTGAGAGTTTCTGCTCGTCGGGCTCGCTCATAGCGCGAGCCTATTCGACGCTAGACAGTCTCGATTTTCGTGATTTTCAGTTTTTTCTTTGGGCCACGGGGGACATCGACCGCGACCACGTCGTTGCGCTTGCGGCCGAGCAGCGCCTTGCCGATCGGCGACTCGTTGGAGAGCTTCTGTTCGGCCGGGTTCGCCTCGGTCGAGCCGACGATCTGGAACTTCTGCGAGTCGCCGCTCTTCTGGTCTTTGACGTGGACGATCGAGCCGAAGCCGACCTCGTCGGTGGCGGCCTCCTTCTCGTCGATCACGGTCGCGCGGCGCAGGCGCTCTTCCAGCCGGGCGATCCGCTGCTCGAGCAGGGCCTGCTCGTTCTTGGCGTCGTCGTACTCGGCGTTCTCGGAGATGTCGCCGAACTCGCGCGCTTCCTTGATCCGTTCCGCCACCTCACGCCGTTTGACGGTCGACAGGTACTCGATTTCCTCTTTCAGCTTCTCGAGCCCTTCCGGGGTGATCACTGCTTGACGAGTCACTTTGGCTGACCTCGCTTTGGCTTTCGCTGGAACGGTTTCGATGTGGCCCTGAGACCAAAAACGCCCGGGTGCGGGGGCTGTCGCCACCTCGCGCCTGGGCCGGAAGTCGCGGGATTATAGCGAGGGCGTCAGGTCGGCACTCAAGGGAATTTGGGCGGATACCAACCGGCGCGCGCGGGCCAGGTCGGCGCTGCGCTGGAGCTCCGCCGCGACCTCCGGCGAGGCGCCCAGCGCGTCGAGGTACCAGGGGTAGAACTTGCGCAGGTAGCGCGCCGCCCGCTCCGGGCCGAGGTGCTCCTCCGCTCGGTCGATCGTCCAGAGCAGCTCGGCGACGACCTCCTCACGCGAGGGCGGCTCGCCGCGGCGGCCGGTCAGCTCCTCGAACAGCCAGGGGTTGCCGAGCGAGCCGCGCGCCAGCATCACCGCGGCGGCGCCCGACTCGGCGTAGGCGCGGCGCGCGGCGGCGGCGTCTTCGAGCCCGCCGGAGACGATCACCGGCGCGTCGATCCGTTCGACCAGCTCGCGGGTCAGCGCGTAGTCGGGGCTGCCCTTGTGCTTGGTCGTCGCCGCGCGGGGGTGGAAGCCGATCGCCGCCGCGCCGCCCTCCTCGGCGAGGCGGACAGCCAGGTCGAAGCCGGAGCGGTCGCCCGGGCGCAGGCCGGAGCGCAGCTTCACCGTCACCGGCAGGCCGCTGCCCTGGCGGGCGCCGCGCAGCAGCGCCAGCGCCAGCTCCGGGTCGGCGAGCAGCTCGACCCCGGCGCCGGTCCTGCGCACCTTGCGCACCGGGCAGCCCATGTTGATGTCGATCAGGTCGGCGCCCGCCTCGGCGGCGATCGCGGCGCCGGAGCGCATCACCTCGGGGTCGTGGCCGAAGAGCTGCACGGAGACCGGGTGCTCGTCGGGATGGATGCGCATCAGCTCGCGCAGGGTGCGCTCGTTGCGGTAGTGCAGGCCGAAGCTGGAGATCATCTCCGAGACCGCCAGGCCCGCACCGTGCCGCTTCGCCTGCAGGCGGACGAACCAGTTGCCGATCCCGGCCAGCGGGGCGAGCAGCACCCGGTTGGCGATCCGCACACCGCCGATCTCGAATGGCTCGGTCAGCGGCGGCTGGGTCTGTTCAGGCGTTCCTTTCATGGATGAGGCGAAGCCCCTTCAGGGTAAGCATCTCGTCGACCTCGTCGATCGTCTCGGTGAAGGGGACGATCGCCGCCGCGAGGCCGCCGGTGGCGAGCAGCTCGACTTCCCCCAGCTCGTCCTCGATGCGGCGCACGACGCCGTCGATCAGCCCGGCGAAGCCGAAGACGACGCCGGACTGGATCGCGGCGCGGCTGGAGCGGCCGATCGCCGTCTCCGGCTCCTCCAGGTCGATGCGCGGGATGCGGGCGGCGCGCTCGACCAGCGCCGTAAGCGAGATCTCCAGGCCCGGGGCGATCGCCCCGCCGAGGTATTCGCCCGCCGCCGAGACGGCGTCGAAGTTGATCCCGGTGCCGAAGTCGACGACGATGCAGGCGCCCTTGAAGCGCTCGTAGGCGGCGACCGCGTTGACGAGGCGGTCGGCGCCGACCTCGAGCGGGTTGTCGATCCGGATCGGCATCCCGGTCTTGACGCCCGGTCCGACCGCGAGGAAGCCGGCGCCCGCGTAGCGCTCGGCGAGCTGCTCGTACTGGGCGCCGAGCGGCGGCACCACCGAGGAGATGCAGACGGCGTCGAGGGCGCGCAGCTCCATCGAGCTGAGCGCCAGCATGCCGGCGATCCGCTCCGCCAGCTCGTCGCCGGTCGCCCCGGCGCGCGTCTGGAAGCGCCAGTGCTCGACCAGGCGCTCGCCATCGAAGGCGCCGAGATGGGTCTGGGTGTTGCCGACGTCGACCGCGAGAAGCATGGGTGGGCGGCGATTATCACCATCCGACGGCTGCTCTGCTCCCGCGAGGATCGAACAAGGCGGATATGGAGGGGTCCTCGCTCCGCGTCCGCCGCCGTCGGGCATGTTCTGAGAGGATTCGCGACATGGACGTCCGGCTCTACGTAATTCCCGGTTCCCATCCGTCGATGGCGGCGCGGCTGATGCTGGAGGCCAAGGGCATCCCCTACAAGCGCACCGACCTGATGCCGGTGATCGCCAAGGCGGCCCTGCGCGGCCCGTTGCGCTTCCCCCGCAACACCGTGCCGGCGACGAAGATCGACGGCCGCCGCGTGCAGGGCACCGGCGAGATCGCCCGCGAGCTCGACCGGCTGCAGCCCGAGCCGCCCCTCGTCCCCGCAGACCCCGAGCGACGGGCCGCCGTCGAGGAGGCGGAGCGTTTCGGCGACGACGAGCTGCAATCGGCCGTCCGCGCGATCCTCTGGTGGGCGCTGCGCAAGGACAAGGAGCCGCTGCGCAGCTTCTCGGAGGGGGCGCGGCTGGGGATCCCGATCGGGCTGGCGCTGAAGACGGCGGCGCCGATCGTCGCCGCCTCGGCCCGCTTCAACGAGGCGACCGACGAGAACGTCCGCCGCCGGCTGGCGGCGCTGCCGGCCACCCTGCAGCGGATCGACGACTGGATCGCCGCCGGCACGATCGGCGGCGAGCAGCCCAACATCGCCGACTTCCAGATCGCCCCCAGCCTGCGCCTTGCGATGACGCTCGACGACCTGCGGCCGGCGATCGAGTCGCGGCCCGCCGGCCGGTTGGCGCTGCGCCTGGTCCCCGATTACCCCGGCAAGATCCCGCCGATCCTGCCGCCCGCCTGGCTGCAGCCGCTGCGCAGCGAGACTGCTGCGGCTTAGAGCGTCCCCAGTTTCTTGACGCGTTGACCCCGGCCAAGAAACGCAAGGGCGCCGCTTAGGGGCGTGCCATCGGGGAGGGTGAGGCCGGGGTCCAGCTCCAGTAGGGGGACGAGGACGAAGCGGCGGGTCGTGACCTCGGGGTGGGGCAGGGTGAGGCGGTCGGTGGAGAGCTCGAGGTCGCCGAGCAGGAGGAGGTCGACGTCGAGTGGGCGGGGGCTGTGGCGGGGGGCGTCGAGGGTGCGGCCGCGCGCCGCCTCGATCTCCTTGCAGAGGTCGAGCAGCTCCTCCGGGTCGAGCGCGGTGCGGACGCGGACCGCGGCGTTGAGGAAGTCCGGCTGGTCGAGCACCTCGCCGACCGGCTCGGTCTCGTAGGTCGAGGAGACCGCCTCGACCTCGACCCCCCGCTCACGCAGCATCGCCACCGCCGCCCGCAGGTGCGCGGCCCGGTCGCCGACGTTCGACCCCAGCCCCAGATACCCCAACCGCATCACTACGTGCCGTCGCCCCGGGGTCCATATTGGCCTCCCAGCGACGGCACGTCCTAAGAGGCCTCGTCGTTTTCGTCGGCCTCGTCTTCCTCGGCGGCGCGTTCCTGGGTCACCTCGACGCCGACCTCCTGGATCGCGAGCGGCAGCGGCGGCTCGGGCTTGGCGGCGCGGACGCGGACCGACTCGCAGCCGTAGCGCTCGATCAGGCGCTGGCCGACGACCTGGGCGAGGCGCTCCAGGGTGCGGTAGCTGCGCTCGGTGGCGGCGAGGGCGACGATGTCGCAGACCTCGCTGTAGTCGACCGTGTCCTCGATCCGGTCGGTGAGCACCGCATCGCAGTCGGGCACGTCGAAGGAGAGGTCGAACTCGAGCCGCTGGCCGACCTCCTGCTCGGCGTCGCTGACGCCGTGGTGGGTGTAGATCGAGATGCCGCGCAGGTCGACCTCGACCCGCGACTCGATCCCGTTGCCTTCGGGCTCGTTCATCAGCTCCCAACCTATCCGAGATGGTCAGCCATCCAAGATCGCGTCCGCGACCTTCAGCGCGTCGGCCATCGCGGCGACGTCGTGGACGCGAAGGACCGCGGCGCCCTCTGCCGCGGCGAGAACCGAGGAGGCGATCGTGCCGCCGATCCGGTCGCCGACCTCGGAGCCGTCGAGCTTGCCGATGAAGCTCTTGCGCGAGGTGCCGACGACGAGCGGCCGCCCCAGCTCGCGCAGCTCCCCCAGCCGCCGCAGCAGCTCCAGATTGTGCTCCAGGGTCTTGCCGAAGCCGATCCCCGGGTCGAGCCAGATCCGCTCCGCGGCGACCCCCGCCCCGACCGCGACCTCCAGCCGCTCGGCGAGGAACGCCTTGACCTCGCCGACCACATCCTCGTAGCGAGGTTCCTCCTGCATAGTCCGCGGATCCCCCCGCATGTGCATCAACACCAACCCCGCCCCCCGCTCAGCGCACAACCCCCCGATCCCCGGATCCCCCCGCAACGCCGTCACGTCATTGACGATCGACGCCCCCGCATCCAACGCCGCCTCCGCGACCGCCGGCTTCGACGTATCGATCGAAACCGTGTGGCCGGCCGCAGCAAGCCCCCGAACGACCGGCTCGACCCGCGCCCGCTCCTCCTCGGCGCTGACTTCCTCCGCCCCCGGCCGAGTCGATTCCCCCCCCACGTCGAGGATGTCGGCGCCCTGCTCCACAAGCTCCAGCCCATGCGCGATGGCAGCGTCTGGATCGAGGAACCTCCCCCCATCGGAGAATGAGTCCGGAGTGACATTGACCACCCCCATGAGGCTCGGGTTCATGAGAAGAAGTATCGCGGCGTTTGGAGGGCGGACACGGGGCACCTCCCGAACGGGCGGATACTCAAAACGCCGGGCTAATTAGCCCGGCGTTTGTCCGGGCGGGAGGTGCCCCGTGGCCGCCCACGACCGGCACGGGAGGCGCCCCATGGCCGCTCCCCACAATGGTCCGTCCCTATCAGCTCGCGTCGCCGCCGGCGAATCCAGGCCGTGGCCGCGGGCTCGGCCGCGCCCCCTCGCGCTGCGCCTTTTCCGGCTCAACCGCCGGCTCAGCCGGCTGCGAAGGCTCCTCCTCGTCGGCGAAGACCTCGTCCTCGGACTTGCCGTCGAGCAGCGCGACGAACTGCTCGGCGTCGATCGTCTCCCGCTCCAGCAGCATTTTGGAGATCCGGTCCAGCTCCTCGCGCTTCTCGTTGAGCAGGTCCTTGGCGGTCTGATGCGCGGCCTCGACGATGCGGCGGATCTCGTCGTCGATCTCGCGCGCGATCTCGTCGGAGTAGTCGGGTTCGGCGCTGAATTCACGGCCGAGGAAGGGCTGGCTGCGATCGTGGCCGAAGACGCGCGGGCCGAGCCGCTCGGACATGCCGAAGCGCATCACCATCTGCTTCGCCGTCTCGGTCACCTTTTCGAGGTCGTTTGAGGCGCCGGTGGTGATCTCGCCGAAGACGATCTCCTCGGCGGCACGGCCGCCCAGGGTCATCGCCATCGTGTCGGTCAGCTCGGCGCGGCTGGTCAGGAACTTGTCCTCGGTCGGCAGGCTGATCGTGTAGCCGAGCGCCTGGCCGCGGCTGATGATCGAGATCTTGTGGACCGGATCGCAGTTGGGCAGCAGGTGGCCGACGATCGCGTGGCCGAGCTCGTGGTAGGCGGTGATCAGCCGCTCCTTCTCGCTCATCACCCGAGTCTTCTTCTCCGGGCCGGCGATCACCCGCATGATCCCCTCCTCCAGCTCGTGCATGGAGATCTCGCGGTGGCCGGTGCGGGCGGTCAGCAGCGCCGCCTCGTTGATCAGGTTGGCGAGGTCGGCGCCGGTGAAGCCGGGGGTCTGGCCGGCCAGCGCGTCGAGGTCGATCTCCTTGCCGAGCGGCTTGCCGCGGGTGTGGACTTCGAGGATCTTCTTGCGGCCCTTGCGGTCGGGGCGGTCGACGACCACCTGGCGGTCGAAGCGGCCGGGCCGCAGCAGCGCCGGGTCGAGGATGTCGGGCCGGTTGGTGGCGGCGATCAGGATGATGTTGTCTTTCATCTCGAAGCCGTCCATCTCGACCAGCAGCTGGTTGAGCGTCTGCTCGCGCTCGTCGTGGCCACCCCCCATGCCGGCGCCGCGGTGGCGCCCGACGGCGTCGATCTCGTCCATGAAGATGATGCAGGGCGAGTTCTGCTTGGCCTGCTCGAAGAGGTCGCGGACGCGGCTGGCGCCGACCCCGACGAACATCTCGACGAAGTCCGAGCCGGAGATCGAGAAGAAGGGGACGCCGGCCTCGCCGGCGACGGCGCGGGCGAGCAGCGTCTTGCCGGTGCCGGGCGGGCCGTAGAGCAGCACCCCCTTGGGGATGCGCGCGCCGAGCGCCTGGAATTTCTTCGGGTTCTCGAGGAACTCCTTGATCTCGTGCAGCTCCTGCACCGCCTCGTCGACCCCGGCGACGTCGCGGAAGGTGATCTTCGGCGCGTCCACCGACATTTTCTTCGCTTTCGATTTGCCGAAGTTCATCACGCGACTTCCCCCGCCCTGCATCTGGTTCATCAGGAAGATCCAGAAGCCGAGGAAGATGACGAAGGGCAGGATGTAGATCAGCGCGTTGAGCAGGCCGCCACCGCCGGTCCCCTTGACCGTCGTCTTCACGTCGTTGGCCTCGAGCTGGTTGAGCAGGCCCTGCTCGGTGTTCGGCGGGTAGCCGGTGGAGTAGCTCTCGCCGTCTTCGCCTTTCTCCTTGACGTCGAGCGTGTTGTCCTTGGTGTTGATCGTCACCTCTTCGACCTGACCGCCGGCGATCAGGCCGGTCTCCGGTTCGACCAGCTTGTTGTAGGACGGCGCTTCGGTCTCCGGGCCCGGGCTGATCACTTTCTGCGCCACGAAGGCGAGGATCACCACGAGGAGGATCGGGAAGGCTGCGCTTTTGAAGAAACGCCTCACAGGGAAATTTCAGCGTACCAGGGCGGTTTTGACCGGCTCGCCGCTATTCGTCCAACGCGGCGATGTAGCCGAGGTTGCGGTAACGCTGCGCGTGGTCGAGCCCGTAGCCGATCGCGAAGCGGTCGGCGATGCGGAAGCCGACGTAGCGCGGCTCGAGGTCGACCCGCAGCCGGTCGGGCTTGGTCAGCAGCGCGCAGGCCTCGAGCGAGGCCGGCGAGCGGGCGTGGAGGTTGCGCATCAGGTACTGAAGCGTGAGGCCGGAGTCGATGATGTCCTCGACGATCAGCACGTCGCGGCCTTCGATCGGCGCGTCGAGGTCCTTGAGGATGCGGACGACGCCGGAGGAGTCGGTCTGCGAGCCGTAGCTGGAGACCGCCATGAAGTCGACCTCGCAGGGGATGTCGAGGTTGCGCATCAGGTCGGCGAGGAAGATCACCGCGCCCTTCAGCACGCCGACCATGAAGAGGTCGCGACCGGCGTAGTCCGCGCTGATCTGGCGGCCGAGCTCGGCGAGCCGCCGCTCCAGCTCCTCGCCCGAGATGAGGGTCTCGCCGATCCGTGAATCGCTCACGGGGGGCAGTCTATGTAGACGTGCCGGCATGTCCGGGGGGTCAGCGCTCGGCCCTGAGGATGCCGCGCTCGGCGACGGCGCGGACGCCGCCGCCGAGATCGAGCATCGCCCTGCCGGTGCGACGCAGCGCGGCGACCTCGTCGGCGTGGTTGGCGGCGCCGGGGACGGGGCGGCCGGCGGCCCGGTCGGCGAGCCGCTGGACGACGAGCCGCCGCAGGGCGGGCGGCAGCTCGGCGAGGCGGTCGAGCTCGATCGCGCCGCGCGGGGCGCCGTTGGCGCCGTCGAGCTCGGCGGCGACCAGCTCGTCGAGCACCTCGGCCTCGTCGCGCAGCAGCTCCGCCGTGCGCAGCACGTTCTGCGCGGCGGCCGGATGGACCTCGGCCAGCGCCTGGGCGAGGCCGTGGCGGACGCGGTTGCGCGCGTAGCCGGGTTCGGCGTTGCTGGGGTCGTCGCGCCACTGCAGGCCCCGCTCCTCGCAGTAGGCCGTCGTCTGGGCGCGGCCGAAGCCGAGCAGCGGACGCACCAGCTTGCCGTCGCGCGGCCGCATGCCGAGCAGGGCGCGGCGGCTGGGCGAGGAGGCGAGCCGGTAGAGGATCGTCTCGACCTGGTCGTCGGCGGTGTGGCCGGTGGCGATCAGCGCGTCGCCGCGCTCCGCCAGCCGCGCCGCCGCTGCGTAGCGCCTGTCGCGCGCCCAGGCCTGCAGGTTGCCTGGGCCCTCGGGACGGCGCGGCCGCTCGACCTCCAGCCGCACCCCGAGCCGCTCGCAGAGCGCCGCGCAGTGCGCCTCGTCCTCGTCGGAGTCGTCACGCAACCCGTAGTTGACGTGCAGCGCCGTCACCGCCTCCGCGCCAAGCAGCCGCGCGCTCAGGTCAAGCAGGCAGACCGAGTCTCTCCCCCCGGACAGCAGCGCCACCACCCGCGAGCCCGGTGGCAGCAAGCCCTCCTCGCGTACGGCATCGAGCATCTCCATCGCTCAAGTGTTACGCGACGGGCGCACTACATATAGAGGCGTCGGGTCCTGGAAGCCCTTCAGGCCCACCGCGCCGATCGGCTCGCAGCTGAGGCCGCGCCCCTGCAGCGACTCGATGACCGCGTCGGTGACCAGCACCTCACCCGCCTGGGCGCGACCGACGACCCGGTGGACGAGGTTGACGTGGGTGCCGAAGTAGTCGCCGTCGCGGTAGACCGCCTTCGCGTAGTGGATGCCGACCCGCGGCTGCGGCCGCTCCGGAAAGCGCTCGAGCAGGGCCAGTGCCCACTCGGTCAGCGCCCCCGGCTCGGGTGAGACGACCATCACCTCGTCGCCGATCGTCTTCACCACCGTCGCCTCCGGCGGCAACGTCGCCTCGACCGTTTCGACGAAGTTCTCGACCACGTCGAGCGCCTCCCGGTCGCCTTCCTCCTCGGTGTAGCGGGTGAAGCCGGTGAGGTCGATGAAGCAGAGGGTCATCGGAACCTCGCCGAGGTCGGCCGTGGACGCGTCCAAGTCGGCCTCCATGTGGCCGACCACGTCCTGTTCCATGGAGTAGCGCAGGTAGCGGGTGTGCAGGTACTCGGTCAGCGGCGCCGCCAGCGGCAGGACGTCGCCGGCCAGCTCGCCCATCTGCTCGGCGATCTCCAGCTCCGGCAGGGCGTCGCGGATCATCGGTTCGTGCACGTAGAGGTGGAAGAGCCGCACCTCGGCGTCGGCGATCCGTCGCAGCGACTGCACGTAGACGCGGACCAGCTGCAGGAAGGCGACCAGGGGGAAGCCGGCGGCGAGCACCCGGGCGCAGTGGCGCAGCGCCTTCACGTCGTCGGGGTTGAGCAGCCGCTCGCGACCGAGCGGCGTGCCGAGGATGACCAGGATGCGCTCGATCAGCTCCGGCTCCAGGCCGGTCTCGCCCGCCACTTCCTCGACCGTGACCTGCTCCTCCGGCCTGGGGAAGAGCTCCTCGACGAAGCCGAAGGCGAGCCGCCCCTCCCTGCCCGCCCGCTTCAGCTCCTCCAGCGAGTGACCGCGCTCCCGCATCCGCGCCACGACGCGCGCCTGCGAGGCGGCGGCCACCGTCCACCGCCCCCGCCGCACCGGCACGACCTTCTCCTTCGCCCAGCGCTTCAGCGTGCTCGCCGCCACCCCCGAACGCCTCGAGGCCTCAGCAAGCGAAATCCGTTCGGCGGCGGGCATCGGGCCCGAGGCTAGACCCCGGGCCCGACAGGCCCGTTCAGGCCGTGATCTCCCCCTCGGAGTGGGCCTGCAGCACCGCCTCTCCACCCTCGCCGGTACGGATGCGAATCGCCTCCTCGACCGGCAGGACGAAGATCTTGCCGTCGCCGACCTCGCCCGTGCGGGCGTGCTTGAGGATCGTCTCGACGACGAGCGACTTGTCTTTGTCCTCCACCACGACCTCGAGCTTCAGCTTGGGCCGGACGTTGACGGTGAGGGTCGAGCCGCGGTACCGCTCGACGATCCCCTTCTGCCTGCCCGACCCCTTGGCCTCGCTGATCGACAGGGAGGGGAACCCCCTGTCGAGCAGCTCGGCCCGGATCGGCTCGAACGCCTCGTGGCGGATGAACGCCTCTATCTTCTTCATGCGCTCAATCCTCCTAACGCGACTCGGTCGCGGTCATCTGGGCCGGCGCCGGGGTTGGAGCCGCGGCGCCGGTGCCCATCGTGCTTGGCAATCCGGTCGAGTACTCCGGCTGCGGGATGAACTGCTCCGGGTATCCGTACATGCCGTGCGAGCTGATGTCCAGCCCGGCTTCCTCCTCCTCGTCGGAGACCCGCAACCCGATCGTGCCCTTGATCAAGGCGAAGGTGGCGATCGAGATCGCGAAGACGACGATGAAGGTGAAGAGCACCGCCAGGCCCTGGACGGACAGCTGCCCGATCGTCGCGCTGAACGGCACGTCGTCGAACAGCGAGTACCAGACCCCCGGCGCCGCCCCTTCGACGATCAGCCGCGGCGAGGCGAAGATGCCGACCGCGAGGGTCCCCCAGATGCCGGCCAGGCCGTGCGCCGAGAGGGCGCCGACCGGGTCGTCGAGGAACCTCTCGATCGCCAGCACCGCGTAGACGACGATCAGGCCGGCGACGAAGCCGATGATCGGCGCCGCCCAATACTCGACGAAGCCCGACGGGGCGGTGACGCCGACCAGGCCGGCGATCGCGCCGTTGCCGGCCATGCCGACGTCGAGCGTCCTGCTCTTCAAATAGACGGCCAGGGAGGCGCCGATCACGCCGGCGGCGGCGGCGAGCTGGGTGTTCAGCATCACCTCGCCGAAGAACGAGCCGGCGGTTTCGAAGGTCGACCCTCCGTTGAAGCCGAACCAGCCGATCCAGAGGATGATCACGCCGAGGCCGACCAGCGGCATCGAGTGGCCGGGGATCGCCCGCGGCTTGCCGTCGGCGTCGTATTTGCCCTTGCGGGCGCCGAGCAGCAGCAGCGCCGCCAGGGCGCCGACGGCGCCGGTCAGGTGGACGACCGAGGAGCCGGCGAAGTCCATCACCGGCTTGCCGCCGATGTCCGACAGCAGGCCCCCGCCCCAGACCGCGTGGGCGACCAGCGGGTAGATCACCGCGCCGAACACCACCGCGTAGATCACGTAGGCGCCGAACTTGATCCGCTCCAGGGTCGTCCCCCAGACGATCGCCAGCGAGACGGCGCAGAAGGCGAGCCCGAAGAGCATCAGCATCGCCGTTTCGCCGGTGACGACTTCGCCCGCGACCGTCTGGTCGAAGTGGAAAAAGAAGCCGCTGTTGCCGAAGAAGTCGTTGCCGCCGCCTTCGGCGACGCCGTAGCCGATCGCCCACCAGGCGATGGTCACGATAGCCAGGTTGACGAGCACCTTGGCGACGCCCGTTCCGACGTTCTTCTGCCTCGAGAAGCCGATCTCGAGGAACATGAACCCGGCCTGCATCAGGAAGACCAGGACGGTCGCGACCGCGACCCAGACCATGTTCAGCTCGATCGTCTTGTCGGCTACGGTCGTCTCGAGCTCGCCCAGCTGCGCGAACGCGGTCCCCGGCAGAACCAGGGAGGCCAGCGCGGCCAGCGCGACGACCAGGCCAATCCTCTTTCTCATCTCTGAACTTCCTTCCTGGCCCGCCGCGCGCAGGGCAGCGACGGTCGCGGTTGGTTTACCGATCGCAGCCAAGGTATGGATGGGCGGCGCGGCTGTGTTTGGACGGCTGGAGAAAATCCGGGGGCCGGGTTTCTCACCAGTGGCAGGGGCGGGCACGGCGCGCGGCGGCCGGGACGTAGGCTTCCGCCGCGATGCCATCCCGACTGCGACCGACTGCGCAGGTGGCCCCCGACGCGATCCTGGTCGGCGACCCGGGCCGCGCCCTGCTGCTCGCCCAGGAGCTGCTCGAGCAGCCGAAGATGAGCAACCACGCCCGCGGCCTCTGGGGTTACTCCGGACGGACGGCGAGCGGCGGCGAGCTGACGATCCAAGCGACCGGGATGGGCGGGCCGAGCGCCGCGATAGTCGTCGCCGACCTGGCGAAGCTGGGCGTCGAGCGGGCGATCAGGGTGGGGACCTGCACCGGCCTCACCCCCGACATCGCGCTGGGCGAGCTGCTGCTTGTCCAGCAGGCGATCGCGACGGGCGGCAGCGCAACCGCCTTCGGACTCCTGCCGGGAGCCACCGCCGAGCCGGATCCGCAGCTGCTCGCCGCCTTACGCTCAGCGGTAGACGGGCGGCAAGCCACCGTCGCCAGCTTGGACACGATGGCGACCGAGACCCCGACGGACGCCGTCGCCGCCGACCTGCAAACCGTCGCCGTCCTCGCCCAAGCACGCCAGTTGGGAATCGCAGCCGCCGCGATCCTCATCGTCGCCGAGGCGGACGGTGAACGTCTAGGCGACGAGAAGCTTGAGACGGCGGCGAGACTCGCCGGGCAGGGGGCGATGAAGAGCCTGTCTCGGTAGGGGTAATGCTAAAGCTTAGGCTTAGCCTTTACGCCTGAGCCGGTCGAGCTCGTCCTCGACCTCTTCCAGCCGCTGCGAAAGCGAGCGGAGACGCCGCTCGAGCCGCTCGACGTCGCCCGCCGAGGGCAGGTTGAGCGCCGCCATCGCCGCGTGCTGGGCGTCGAGCGCCTTCTCGCGGGCGCCGAACGCCGCGGCGACCGCGTTCTCGAGCACCTGGCTGTCGAGCAGCGCCTGGGCGAGCTCGCCGATCGCCTGCTCGCTGCGGCTGCGAAAGCCGTCCGGGTCGTCGTGCCTGTCGTCCTGCTCACGGTCCATCGCCGACACATTAGAGGTCCCGGTTCCCGCCTCTTCGCCACGCCTTTAACGAGCGCATCCGCCGAGGCTGAGATCCTGCCGCGCCAGGGCCAATGGAACATCCGTTGATTAAGGGCATGTTGGGGGGCGGCGGGCCGCATTGCGTGCCTCCGGCCGAGTCAGTAGCGTGAACCCTCGCATGTATGGGGAGCGGGTAGGCACGGGTGGCGCGTACCGTGCACGCAGGGATGGCGCCTACGCAATGAGACAAAAGCTCGCATTGATCATCGCCCTGGCGGGGTTCGCACTGGTCACCGCGCTCGGCGTCGGCATGGCCGGCGCCGACTCCGCCGCCGAGCTGGGCCAGGGTCGCGCCGTCGAAGGCGTGACGACCGCTCCCGCCTTCCCCTCCGCCGGCCCGCCCGCCTGCGCCAACGAAGCCGACGACGACGGCGACGGCCTGGTCGACCTCGCCGACCCCGACTGCGAATCGGCGTCGGACGCGAGCGAGGAAGGGGAGGAGCTCCCCGCGACGTCCGAGCCCGGCGAAGGCGCGGAAGAGCAGAGCGGCGACGCAGCGGAGGCCGGCGATCCGCTCGACGCCGCCGAGGCGGAGCCGCAGGCAGGCGGGGTGAGGCGCAACGAGGGGATCTCCTCGGGCGGATCGCAGGCCGGCGGCGTCACCGCCCCCAGCGCGACCGGCGGCGATCAGCCGCCGGCGAGCGGACCGAACGGCGGCTCGAGCTTCGACGGGGGCGGCGCCCCGACCCGCGCCAACCCGACGACGACGATCGCCCCCTTCGGCCCGACCCCGATCGGCGTCCCCAACTTCGTCATCGACTCCTTCGAGATCCCGCCCTTCCTGCTGCCGATCTACCAGGCCTGCGGCACCGAGTACGGCATCCCCTGGCAGATCCTCGCCGCGATCAACAAAATCGAGACCGCCTTCGGCACCAACCTCAACGTCTCCAGCGCCGGGGCGATGGGCTGGATGCAGTTCCTGCCCTCCAGCTGGGAGGCCTACGGCGTCGACGCCAACGGCGACGGGCGCAAGGACCCCTACAACCCGGTCGACGCGATCTGCGCCGCCGCCGCCTACCTGAAGGCGGCGGGCGGCCGCGAGGACCTCTACGAGGCGATCTTCGCCTACAACCACGCCGATTGGTACGTGCAGGAGGTGCTGCTCTACGCGCGCGCCTACGGCAAGCTGCCGGGCGACCTGGTCGGCTCGCTGACCGGGCTGACCGAGGGCGCCCACTTCCCGGTCGCCGCCGACGCCCGCTACGCCGACGACATCTCCACCCGCGCGGCGCTCAGCCGGGCGACGCCGCAGCAGCGCGAGGCCTACGGCAACGCGGCCGAGGTGATCGCCTCCTCGCCGACCCGGCGCGGGATCAACATCTTCTCCAACCAGGGCGCCCCGGTGGTCGCCGTCAACGACGGCGTGATCGCCAAGCTGGGCAACTCGAAGCGGCTGGGCCGCTACGTCGTCCTGCGCGACGCCTACGGCAACCGCTTCATCTACGCCAAGCTGGGCCGCATCGTCCGCAACCGCCGCCTGACGGTGATGCCGACCGGCAAGGAGAAGCGCGTCCCGGTCGACAGCGAGAACATCCGGCCGCGGTTGCGCGCCTTCCCGGGACGGGTCGAGGACACGGAGCGCGAGGTCCGCGTGCCGGTCGACGACGCGGCGGCCAAGGGCGCCGACGGAACCCTCAGGGTCGGGTCGAGGGTCATAGCCGGGACGGTGCTGGCGCGGATCGGCGGCGGCGAGGACGGGATCGACCCCCACATCAACTTCGCCATCCGCCCGGCCGGCAAGGGAGCGCCGCGGATCGACCCGAAGCCGATCCTCGACGGCTGGAAGCTGCTCGAGGCGACGGCGATCTACCGCGCCAAGGGCAAGAACCCGTTCGCGGTCGACCTCGGCGGGGCCGGCGTCCTGCTGCTCCCCAAGCCCGCTCTTCAGCGCCGGGTGCTCGCCGACCGCAAGATCGAGCTTTCCGGTTGCGACCGGATCGACGTCCGCGCCGGCCAGATCGACCGCCGCCTGCTGGCGACGCTCGCCTACCTCTCCGAGCAGGGCTTCGGGCTGACGATCACCTCGCTGCTCTGCGGCCGCCACGGCAGCATCACGACGAGCGGCAACGTCTCCAACCACTCCTTCGGCAGCGCGGTCGACATCGCCGCGGTCAACGGCCAGCCGGTGCTCGGCCACCAGGGCCCGGGCTCGCTGACCGAAGCCGTGCTGAGGGCCGTGCTGCGGCTGCAGGGCACGCTGCGGCCCGACGAGCTGATCTCGCTGCACGAACTGGGCGGGCCCAGCTTCGCGATGGGCGATCACGCCGACCACATCCACATCGGCTGGTCGCCGGCCTTCGGCATCGGCCCGGAGGAGGGCTTCGTGCAGCTGCTCAAACCGCGCCAATGGGAGAAGCTCACCGAGCGGCTCGGCGAGATCGACAACCCGAAGGTGCCGACGCAGCCGTCCAAGTTCTCGCTGCCGGCGAAGGGCAAGCAGCGCACCGGCGGCGACTGAGTCGGGGAGAATCGGGTCTCTGACCCAGTACTTCGGATTCGCGCAGTTCGAGTTCGCGGGGGCCCTGCCCCTGCCGGACGGGCGTTACCTGGCGCGTGAGGAGGGCGGGGCCGGTGCGCAGCGGGTCCTCGTGGTCGAGACGACCGGCGCGCCGCCGCCACCCGGCCGGAGGCGACGACGACCGAAGCCCGCCGAGAGCGGTGGCGAGCCCTCCCCTTTGCCGCTGACGCGGCTCACCGCCGTGCGCGCCCAGGAGCCCTTCGAGGACGACGAGAGTGCGGCCGAATGGCTTCGGGAGACGCTCGATTCGGAGGAGGCCCTGGACGCGGCCGTCGCCGAGGGAATGGCGCTGCTCAACCGGGCGCTGCACGCGCAGGCTGTCGCCGGCGCCGACCCGCTCGGCGCCGAATTGAGCGCCGAGCGGGCGGCAACCGTGCGGGTCGGCTACGGCAGCGGCGAGGAGGTAGCCGCCGGCCGCTTTTCCCTCGCGCACGAGGTCGACGTCCGCGCCGGCGGCTCCCGCCGGCGGCGGCGCGAGGACGAGCTGCGCCCGCAGGAGCGCGTCGCGGCGATCCTCGGCGGTCGCGAGCGAATCGACGCCTGCGAACCGCTCCTCCTCCGCGCCCGCGCCGACCTGGAGGCCGGCCGCCGCCGCGAGGCGGCCCTCCAACTCCGCATCGGCCTGGAGGCCCTCCTAGCCGAGCTGCCGGGCGCCCTGACCGACCCCGGCCACGAGGAGGACATGGCTGCACTGGAGTCCCGCCGCAAGGAGGCCGGCGACGCCGCGAACGCCGCCCTCCACAGCGACCTCCCGGACGAGCACGAGCGCCACGTACGCGACCTGCTCGCCTTGTGCGAACGCGTTTTACGCCGCCGCCGCGTACTCAGGGGCTGACGCGGGGATACCCCCGAACCGGCGGATACTCAAAGTGCCGGTCTCATTAGACCGGCACTTGTCGGGGCGGGGGTATCCCCGCGGCAGCCCCCAGAACAGCCCTCAAAGCACAAGATGCCGAGCCACAACCTCGTCGCGCAGCGAGTCGGCGATGTGGTGAGCCTCGTCCAAGAGGATCCCCTCCAGCGAGGGCACGCCGATCACGGTCAGCCCGGCGGCCCGGGCGGCGGCGACACCGGTCGGCGAGTCCTCCAGCGCGACCACGTCCGGGGCGGCCTCGACCCCGAGCCGCCGGCAGGCCTCCAGGTAGGGCTCGGGCGAGGGCTTCGGCGCGGTCACTTCGTGGGCGCTGATGATGACGTCGAAAGTCTCGTGGAAGCCGACGATCTCGAGCGAGCGGCGGACGAAGGCGAGCGGCGAGTTGGAGACGACGCCGATCGGCGTGCCGCGCCGTTTCAGCGCCTCGAGCAGCTCCCGCGCCCCGACCATCGCCTCGACCCCGTGCTCGAGCTCGGCGACGACCAGCTCGTTCAGCTCCTCGATCAGCGCCGCGGCCCGGCCCGGCTCCGCCAGGCGGCGTTCGAGGATCCCGCCGGCGACCCCGGCCGAGGTGCCGACCAGCTCGCGCTTGTCGGCCGGCGTGAACTCCAGCCCGCGCCGCTCGAACAGGTCGCGCTCGGCTCTCGTCCAGACCGACTCGGTGTCGAGCAGCAACCCGTCGTTGTCGAAGACGACCGCGACGGGCGCCTCCAGGACGCCATTGCCGAGTCCGGCCATTTCCTAGCGCACCGCTACCTGCCGCTCCACTTCGGCGTCCGCTTGGCGAGGAAGGCGGCGATGCCGTGCTTGGCGTCCTTGCTGCCGAAGGCGGTGGCGAAGGCCTGCTTCTCGGCCTCGATGCCCTCGTCGAGGTCGCCCTTGTGGGAGGCACGCTTGATCTGCTCGCGGGCGACCGGCGCCTGGCCGGCCAGCTTGCGCGCCCAGATCAGCGCCGTCTCGAACAGCTCGTGGTCGGGGGCGACCCGGTTGGCGAGGCCGGAGTCGAGCGCCTCGCCGGCGAGGATCGCGTCGCCGACCAGGTTCATCTCCAGCGCCTTGTTGGGGCCGACCAGGCGGGGCAGGCGCTGGGTGCCGCCGAAGCCGGGGACGATGCCCAGCTTGATCTCGGGCTGGCCGAAGACCGCCGCCTCGGCGGCGATCCGCACGTCGCAGGCCATCGCCAGCTCGCAGCCGCCGCCGAAGGCGATCGAGTTGACCGCGGCGATCGTCGCCGTGCTGTCGGTGCCGAGCTCGCGCAGCAGCGCGTGGGCGGTGTGCAGCAGCTCCTCCCCCGCGCCTTCGTCCATCCGGGTGAAGGCCTTGATGTCGGCGCCGGCGGAGAAGACGACCGGGATCGAGGAGGCGATCACCATTGCCCCCACCCCGTCGGCGGCCTTGACCTTTTCCCAGACGGCGCCGAGGTCGCGGATCACGTCGGGCGAGATCGCGTTCATCGGCGCGTTGGCGAGCCAGGCGATCGCGACGTCGCCGCGCGTCTCCAGCTTCACCGTGTCGGCCTGCTCGCCCTCGTCGGGCTGCGGGTAGGGGTAGAAGCCCTGGCCCGACTTCAGCCCCAGCCGGCCCTGGGCGACGAGCCGCTTCAGCGTCACCGGCGGGGCGAAGCGCTCGCCGTGCTTCTCCTCGAGGCCCTCGATCGTCTCCAGCACCGTGTCGAGCCCCTCCAGGTCGGCTTTCCAGAAGGGCGGGAAGAGACCTTTGCGCGGGTCGAGGCCGGCCCCGGCCATCATCCCCAGGTCGATGTCGCGCACCGAGCAGACGCCCTCCTCGACCAGCAGGCAGGACTCGATCAGCGCGCGGCCGGTGAACATCGCGACCAGCTCCTCGGCGTCGGGCTCGGCCTCCCCCGGGACGGTCTGCTCGCCCTCCTTGAAGAAGCCCTCGCCGCCGCTCTTGGCGCCGAGCCTGCCTTCGCCGACCAGCTTCTTCAGCCCCTGGTGAACGTAGAAGCCCTCGCCATAGGAGTCGGCGAGGTGCTCGGCGACGTGCAGCACCGTGTCGAGGCCGAGCAGGTCGTTGAGGAAGAAGGGACCCATCGGGGCGACCTTGGCGGCGGCGATCGCCTCGTCGACCGCCTTCAGCGACAGCCCCTGCTCCTCCTGGGCGCGCCAGATCTCGCCGACGGTCGCCATCAGCACCCGGTTGACGACGAAGCCGGGCACCTCGCCGCAGACGATCGGCTGCTTGCGGATCGCCTGGGCGAAGTTGTAGGCGGCGGTCGCAGTCTCCTCGGAGGTGTCTTCGCCGGCGACGACCTCGACCAGCGGCATCACCGAGGCGGGGTAGAAGAAGTGGAAGCCGACCACCTTGTCGGGGCGCAGGGTCGCCTCGCCGATCTCGCCGATCGAGAGCGAGGAGGTATTGGAGGCGAGGATCGCGTGGCCCGGCGTCGCCGCGTCGAGCTCGCGGAAGACCGCCTGCTTGATCTCCATCCTCTCCGGCACCGCCTCGACGACGAAGTCGACGTCGCCGAACTCCTCATAGCCGGTCGTTCCGACGATCAGCCCCATCGTCTCGTCGAGGCGGGCGTCGGCCTGCTCCCGGGTCAGCTTCTCCTTCTTCACCAGGCGGGCCAGCTGGCCCTCGGTGACGGCGCGAGCCTTCTCCAGCGCCGCGTCGACGAACTCCTGCTCAATGTCCTTGACGACGACGGGGATGTCGGCGACGGCGATCGCCTGGGCGATCTCGCCCCCCATGGTGCCGCCGCCGGCGACGGCGGCCTTCGAGACGAACATTTCGGTGGATTCCTCCAGGTCGGTTGCCGGCCAAGGCTATATCCGGCGCCCCGATCGCAGCATTTGGGTCGCTATAGGGGGGCAAATGCTGCGATTCCCCCGCTCGACCCGCGGACAAAGCCGCCGGGCGATCGTTGTACCGCGGTACAAAGGCATTTTCCGGCCGCTCCCATTAGGCTCCTTTGGCTCTTTCTAGGGAGTGGACCGGTAACCGAACGCGCCCGCGGGGCGGGCGCGCCGCAACAGCGAGGAACTGACACAGCGATGACTCGTATCCGCCAGCAGAACGTGACCGCCGCGCAGTGGAGCTCCAACGGGGAGGCCCTCGGCGCGCTCGACCTGACCCTGCCCGAGAACAACCCCTTCGGCGCCAACGTCTTCTCCGCCGCCGTGCAGCGCGAAAGGCTGCCCGCCGACGTCTTCGAGAAGCTGCAATCGACCCTCGCCGGCGGCGAGGCGCTCGACCCGGGCCTCGCCGACGCGATCGCCGAGGCGATGAAGGAGTGGGCGCTGGAGAACGGCGCCACCCACTTCACCCACATGTTCCAGCCGCTGACCGGCTCGACCGCGGAGAAGCACGACTCCTTCTTCGAGCCCGGCGAGGAGGGCACGGCGCTCGCCGGCTTCTCCGGCAAGGAGCTGATCCAGGGCGAGCCCGACGCCTCCTCCTTCCCGACCGGCGGCGTCCGCGCCACCTTCGAGGCGCGCGGCTACACCGCCTGGGACCCGACCTCCCCCGCCTTCATCCTCGAGAACCCGAACGGGGCGCTGCTCTGCATCCCGACCGCCTTCGCCTCCTGGACGGGCGAGGCGCTCGACGCGAAGATCCCGCTGCTGCGCTCGATGGACGCTCTCTCGCGCTCGGCGATCAAGGCGCTGCGCCTGCTCGGCGACGAGGCCAGCAAGCGCGTCTTCACCACGGTCGGCGCCGAGCAGGAGTACTTCCTGATCGACGAGCAGTACTTCTTCGAGCGCCCCGACCTGATCTCCACCGGACGCACCCTGTTCGGCGCCAAGCCGCCCAAGGGCCATGAGCTCGACGACCACTACTTCGGCTCGATCCCGGAGCGGATCCTGGCCTGCATGCTCGAGGCTGAGCTGGAGATGCGCAAGCTCGGCATCCCGGTCAAGACCCGCCACAACGAGGTCGCGCCGAACCAGTACGAGATCGCGCCGGTGTTCGAGAACTCGAACGTCGGCTCCGACCACCAGCAGTTGATGATGCAGGTGCTGGAAAGCGTCGCCCGCCGCTACGGGCTGGTCTGCCTGCTGCACGAGAAGCCGTTCGCCGGCGTCAACGGCTCGGGCAAGCACAACAACTGGTCGATGGGCACCGACACCGGCGACAACCTGCTCGACCCGGGCGACACGCCGGCCGACAACGTCCACTTCCTCTTCTTCTGCGCGGCGGTGATCCAGGCGGTCAACAAGCACCAGGGGCTGCTGCGCGCCTCGGTCGCCAACATCGGCCAGGACCATCGCCTCGGCGCCAACGAGGCGCCGCCGGCGATCATCTCGATCTTCCTCGGCGCCGAGCTGGAGAAGGTCTTCGAGGCGATCGCGACCGGCTCCGGCGACCCGCACACCCCCGCATCCTTCCTCGAGCTGGGGGCGACGGTGCTGCCCAAACTGCCGATGCACGGCGGCGACCGCAACCGCACCTCTCCCTTCGCCTTCACCGGCAACAAATTCGAGTTCCGGGCGCTGGGGTCGAGCATGTCGCTCGCCTTCCCCAACACCGTGCTCAACACGATCGCCGCCGAGGCGATCGACGAGCTGGCCGGCAAGCTGGAGGAGAAGACCGGCGCCGGCATGGACGTCGCCGAGGCGGTGATCGAGGTCGTCAAGGAGTCCTACTCCGCCAACAAGGGAGTCTGCTTCGGCGGCGACAACTACGACGAGGCGTGGCACGCGGAAGCCGAGCAGCGCGGGCTGGAGAACCTGCGCACGACGCCCGAGGCGCTGCCGGAAGTGCTGAGCGGGCAGACGGTCGCCGCCTTCGAGAACTACCGGGTGCTCTCCAAGCGCGAGCTCGAGTCGCGCTACGAGGTCTGGCTCGAGCAGTACGCGATCCGCGCCAACATCGAGGCGGAGACGACCTTCTCGATCGCCAAAACGTCGATCCTGCCGGCCGCTCTGCGCCACCTGGCGCTGATCTCGGAGTCCGGCGTCTCCTCTGTCGAGGCCGAGGTTCGCAGCCTGGTGGACGAGCTGGTCGCGGCGCTGGGAGAACTGGAGAAGGCCAACGCCTACCCGGACGAGCTCGAGGGCATGGACCTGGCGATCCACGCTCGCGACCAGCAGATCGCCGCGATGGCCGCGGTTCGCGAGGCGGCCGACAAGCTGGAGAAGATCGTCAGCGACGACCTCTGGCCGCTGCCCAAGTACGAGGAGATGCTCTTCATCAAGTAGGGCCGGGCTGCGGGCGGCGGGGCGCCGCCCTCACGGGCGGGGCAGTACCCGCATCGGCAGGCCGCCGCGGGGCGAGAGGGTCGGCATCTGCCGCACCGTCATCGTCCGGCCGGGCAGGGCGTCGAGGCGGAGGCGCTGCAGCAGCATCGTCGCCACCAGCTTCACCTCGGTCTGGCCGAAGCGCTTGCCGATGCAGATCCGCCGGCCGCCGCCGAAGGGGACGTAGGCGCCGCGTGGCAGGGCGGCCTTGCGCTGGCGCTCGAAGCGCTCCGGGACGAATGCCTCCGGCTCGGGGAAGACCTCGGGGATGCGGTGGCTGGCCCAGGAGCAGTAGTTGACGTAGGCGCCGCGCGGCACCGTGTAGCCGCCGAACTCGAACTCGCGCACGGCACGGCGCGGGCCGATCCAGGCGGGCGGGTAGAGCCGCAGCACCTCGTCGAGGACCATCTCCAGGTAGGGCATCTCCTCGAGGCTCTCGACCGTCGGCGGCTCGCCCCCCAGCACCCGGTCGCCCTCCTCGCGCAGCCGCTCGGCCACCTCGGGGTGGCGGGCGAGCTCGTACATCATGAAGGTCAGGGTCGAGGTCGAGGTGTCGTGGCCGGCGAACATCAGGGTCATCACCTGGTCGCGCACCTCGCGGTCGGTGAACGCCTCGCCCGCCTCGCCGCGGGCGCCGAGCAGCAGGCTGAGGATGTCCTGGCGATCGTCGTCGGGCTGCGCCCGGCGCCGCGCGATCTCGCCGAAGACGATCTCGTCCAGCACCGCCCGCGAGGCGTTCATCTTGCGCCAGGGGGAGCCCGGCCCGCGCAGCAGCCGCAGCGGGTAGTCGATCCCGTAGAAGCCGAGCGCCCGCTCGAAGTGCTCGGCCGCGGCGGCGCCCTTGCCCGCCTCGTCCGGGTCGAGCCCGAGCAGCGCCCGCATCGCGATCCGCATCGCCAGGTTGCGCATCCACTCGTAGAGGTCGACGACGACGCCGGCCGGCAGGGCGCCGATCGCCGCCTCGGCCTCGGCCGCCATCGCCTCCACCGATGCGGTCAGCTGGCGGCGGTGGAAGGCGGGCATCATGATTGCCCGGGCGCGGTCGTGGTAGTCCTCGTCGATCGTCAGCAGGCCGTCGCCGAGCAGCGGGATCAGGTCGCCGAAGCTCGACTCGCGCCAGTGGAAGTTCTCCGGGTGGGCGACGGTGACGAAGTGGTTGGCCTCCGGGCCGAGCATGAAGACGACCTTGGTGTGGAGCAGCCGCATGCTGAAGATCGGGCCGAACTCTTCGTAGGCGCCGAGCAGCAGCGGTAGCGGGTCGCGGGCAACCTGCCGCGTGCGCGCCAGGCTGAAGCCCCCCCGCCCGGGCGGGAACTTGCCGCGCCCGCGCCACTCGGCCAGCATGTCTTCCGCCACCCGGCGCGCCGGGTTGTCCGACATCTGCGGCGGCTTGGCGACGGGGACCGCGGTCTCGGCGGGCATGCCCCGATGCTAGCTGGCTGACCGGCCAAACATGCGCTTGGCACCTTTATCCGGCATAGCGGTAGAAAGGCACCACGTCCCGTTATCTCGCGGCGAGCTGGCCGCAGGCCGCCTCGATGTCGCGGCCGCGGGTGAGGCGGACGGTCGCGGCGAGCCGGTGCTCGGCGAGGATCGCCCGGAAGCGCTCGATCCGCTCCGGCGGGGAGCCGTCGTAGGCGCCGGTCGGGTTGTAGGGGATCAGGTTGACCTTGTAGGCGCGCGGGTCGAGCAGGGCGGCCAGCTCACGGGCGTGCTCGGGCAGGTCGTTGACCCCGTCGAGCATCACGTACTCGACGAAGACCTTGCGCCGGCGGCGGGCGCGGTAGCGCTCGCAGGCGGCCAGCACCTCGGCCAGCGGGTAGCGCTCGTTGACCGGCATCAGCTGCGAGCGCAGGCCGTCGTTGGGCGCGTGCAGGGAGAGGGCGAGGGCGACGGGCATGCGGCATTCGGCGAGGCGGTCGATCCCTGGCACCCAGCCGACGGTCGAGATCGCCGTGCGGCGGTGGGTGACGCCGAGGTCGGGCAGGCGCTCGCAGGCACCGAGCACCGCGTCGAGGTTCATCGTCGGCTCGCCCATGCCCATGAAGACGACGTGGTCGATCGCTTCGGCGCGGCGAAAGTGCAGCGTCTGGTCGAGGATCTCGTCGGCGGTGAGGTTGCGGCCGAAGGTCATCTGCCCGGTGGCGCAGAAGGTGCAGGTCAGCGGGCAGCCCGACTGCGAGGAGAGGCAGACCGAGCGGCGGCCGTCGCGGTAGCGCATCAGCACCGCCTCCAGCGGGCGGCCGTCGGCGGTGTGGAAGAGCGCCTTGACGGTGCCGTCGTCGGACTTCGCCTCGACCTCGAGGCTCAGGGTCGAGAGCGGCACCTCGGCCGCCAGCCGCTCGCGCAGCGGCGCCGGCAGGTTGGTCATCTCGGTGTAGGAGCGCGCCCCGCGCGCCACCCACTCCCAAACCTGGGAGGCGCGGTAGGGCGGCTCGCCGGCCTCGGCGAGGGTCCGGCTGAGGAGCGCGCGGTCCACGCGCCCGAGTCTAGGGCGAGGGCGGCTGCTGCCCCGGCGGCGGTGGTTGGGGCGGCTGCTGTTGGGGCGGCTGCTGCTGCTCGGGCGGCAGCGGCGGCGGCATCTCGCTCGACGGGCTCGGCGGCAGCTCCTGGCCGGGCAGCGGCTCGGCCTCCTGGCGCCAGATCTCGTTGAGCGAGACCTGGATGTAGGCCCAGAGGCCCGGCGAGAGCAGCAGGTAGAGGATGATCGCGATCCAGCCGTTGAGCGGCTCCTTGCCGGCCAGGCGGGAGGCGCCCATGACCCGCTTGGTGCCGCGCCAGTAGGTGATCAGCGCCGGCACGATTATCAGGCCGCCGGGGAAGAGCGCCAGCAGCGAGTTGGTCGGGTTCTGGCCGAGGTCATAGCCCTTGGCGGCGCCGTAGTCGCGCAGCTCGCGGTTGATCCGGTACCACCAGACCAGGTGGTAGATGCCGAGGGTGATCAGAGGCAGCAGGGCGGCGGCCCAGGGGCTGCGGATCTTCACGTCGGCCTGGGTGCCGCGGATCTTCATCTCATAGGCCATGCGGGGGGCTCCGTTCTGTGGGGAGGCGACCTGGTGAACCGACCCTAGCCCACCGCGCGCCCGCTTTCCAGCAGCTCGGCGACGACCCGCTCGGCGGCCTGCAGGGCGCCCTCCATGTAGCCGCTCCACACGGTGGCGGTCTCGGTACCGGCCCAGTGCACGTTGCCGGTCGGCTCGCGCAGCGCCGGTCCGCACCTGGTCCAACCGCCGGGACCGAAGTTCGAGGTCGGCCCGCCGCCGGACCACTCCTCCGCAGCCCAGTCCTGCTCGGCGTAGCGCAGCGGCCGCGTGGCGCGCGGGCCGAAGAGACGCTCGAAGCAGGCGAGCACCGCGGCGCGGCGCTCCTCCGGTGCCAGCGCCGCCGCGGTGACTGCCTCGGGGCCGCCGACGAAGCCGAGCAGGACGCCGGCCGAGCCGTCGCGGGGCGAGCTGTCGAAGGTGAGCGTGACCGGCCCGGCGTCGGTGACCGCCTCGCCGCTGAGCCCGTCCTCGCGCCAGAACGGGGTCTCGTAGAGCGCCAGGCACTTGATCAGCCTGCCGGGTCGCATGCTCTCGCCGAGCAGGCGGCGTTGCCCGGAAAGCGGTGGGTCGAACTCGATCCGCGCCGCCAGCGCCGGGGGCAGCGCCAGCACCGCGTGCTCCGCCTCCACGTCAAGCCCGTCCGCGTCGACGCGTATCGCGCCGTCGCGTTGCTCGATCCGCCGCACCGGAGCGCCGAGCCGGACGCGCTCGCCGAGCCGCTCGGCGAGGCCGAGCGGCAGCAGCTGCGCCCCGCCGTCGAGCCTGTCCTGCTGCGCGCCGCCCTCGGTGTCGATCAGCCGGTCGAAGCCGCCGGCAGCGGCGACATAGAAGCAGACGTGGAGCATCGAGAGCTCCTCCGCCCCCGCCCCCCAGACGGTGCGCCCGGCGAGGCCGATCAGCCGGCGGGCGAGCGGGCTGCGCAGGTTGCGCTCGCACCACTGGGCAAGCGTGACCTCGTCCAGCTCGGCGGCCCGCTGTGCCGCCCACGGCTCCTCCGCGCCGACGGCTCCTGCCAGGCGGTCGATGCGGCGGCGGGCGACGAAGACGTCCCAGAGGACGCGCGGCCCGAGGCGCGGGATCGTGCCGCGATAGCGCCGCCGCCTGCCGCCGACGTCGAGCAGGTTCCTCCCTGCGGTGTGCTGGGGGAACGTCTCCACCCCGAGCGCTGCCGCCAACCGCTGCACCCGCCGGTGGTCGGAGCCGACCCACTGCCCGCCGAGGTCGACGGCCACCCCTTCGGCCAGGGCCCCGTTGAGCAGCCTCCCGCCGACTCGATCGCGTGCCTCCAGCACGACGACCTCGCGCCCGGCGGCGGCGAGCGACCAGGCCGCCGCCAGCCCGGAGAGCCCGGCGCCGATCACCGCGATGTCGGCCGAGACGTTCTGCTTGCTCCCCTCCATCGCGGCCGGAGTGCGGCAGCTCAGCCGTAGCGCTCGCCGATGATCGCCCGCAGCTTGGCCCGGTCGTGGGTGGCCTGGATGCGGCGCACGGTGCCCGAGCGGGAGCGCATCACCAGCGATTCGGTGCTGGCGCCCGGGCCGCGGTAGCGCACGCCCTGCAGGACGTCGCCGTCGGTGACGCCGCTGGCGGAGAAGAAGACGTCGTCGCCCGAGCAGAGGTCGTCGCCGGTAAGGATTCGGTCGAGGTCGTAGCCGGCGTCGAGCGCGGCGCTGCGCTCCTCGTCGTCGCGCGGCCAGAGGCGGCCGAGCAGCTGACCGCCCATCGACTTCAGTGCCGCGGCCGAGATCACGCCCTCCGGCGTGCCGCCGATCCCCCAGAGCAGGTCGACCGGCGAGCGGTCGGAGACGGCCAGCAGGGCGGCGGAGACGTCGCCGTCGGCGATCAGACGTATGCGGCCGCCCGCGTCGCGCACCTCCTTCATGGCGTCCTCGTGGCGGGGTCGGTCGAGCATCACCACGGTGACGTCGCCGACGCTGCCCCCCTTGCGCTCGGCGATCAGCTTCAGCGTCTCCGCCAGGGGGCGGTCGAGGTCGAGCAGGTCGGCGATCTCCTCGCCGCCGGCGATCTTCTCCATGTAGACGCAGGGGCCGGGGTCGAACATCGTGCCGCGCTCGGCGAGGGCGATCACGGCGAGGGCGCTCGGCATCCCCAGGGCGCAGAGGCGCGTCCCCTCCAGCGGGTCGACGGCGATGTCGACCACCGGCGGGCTGCCGTCGCCGATCTGCTCGCCGTTGTAGAGCATCGGCGCCTCGTCCTTCTCCCCCTCGCCGATCACGACGACGCCGTCCATCGCGATCGAGTCGAGCACGAAGCGCATCGCGTCGACCGCCGCCTGGTCGGCGGCGATCTTGTCGCCGCGGCCGACCCAGCGGGCAGCGGCCAGCGCCGCCGCCTCGGTCACGCGCGCCAGCTCGAGGGCGAGGTTGCGGTCGGGCTTCCGAGGGGACTCGGCGGGCACCTCCGGCACCCTATAAGGTCGCCCGATGGCCCAGCGATGGGGACTGACGCTGCCGCTGCCGGGTACGCCGCTGCGCGCGCACGAGGAGCTGGTCAAGCGCGCCGAGGCGGCCGGCTACACCGACCTCTGGAGCGGCGAGACCAACGGCCCGGACGGCTTCACGCCGCTGGCGCTGAGCGCCGCCTGGACCGAGCGGGCGCGGCTGGGGACCGGGATCGTCGGCGTCTTCCAACGCGGCCCGGCGCTGCTCGCGCAGGAGGCGGCGGCGCTGGCCGACGCCTCGGGCGGGCGCTTCGTGCTCGGCATCGGCTCCTCCTCGGACCGGATCGTCGAGGGCTGGAACGGGATCCCCTTCGAGCGGCCGCTGAGCCGGGTGCGCGAGACGCTGGAGTTCCTGCGCACGGCGCTGGAAGGCGAGCGCACGGCGAGCGGCTTCAAGCTGGAGACGGCCCCGGCCGAGCGGGTGCCGATCGTGCTCGCCGCGCTGCGCGGCAAGATGCTGCAGCTGGCGGTGGAGCGCGCCGACGGCGCCTTCACCAACTTCCTGCCGCTCGGCGGCCTGCCCAAGGTGTCGGCGCAGCTCGACGGCGCGCCCGCGGGCTTCGAGCTGCTCTGCCGCTTCTTCTGCCTGCCGGGCGAGCGCGAGGCGGTTGAGCCGCTGGCTCGCTTCATGTTCTCCTCCTACGTCACCGTGCCCGTCTACGCCGCCTTCTACCGCTGGCTCGGCTACGGCGAGCAGATCGACCCGATGGTCGCCGCCTGGGAGGGCGGCGACCGCCAGGCGGCCGCCGCGGCCGCCCCCTGGGAGCTGATCGAGGACTGCTTCGTCTTCGGCACGCCGAGCGAGATGCGCAAGCGGCTCGACGCCTTCGTCGCCGGCGGCGTCACCCTGCCGGTGCTGACCCCGATCGTGCCGCCGGACAAGCTGGCCGAGACGATCGAGGCGCTGGCGCCCTGACCGGCGGCCCGCGCTAGTACTCGACCTCGGCGCCGAGGCCGAAGGCGCGGTCGGCGGCCAGTTCGACGATCCGGTCGACGATCGGCGCGTGCCAGCCTTCCTTCTTCGCCCGCGTCGCGATCGTCTCCACCGCTCCGCCGACCCGGTCGGCGGTCACCGAGGCGAGGCCGCGCATCACTTCGAAGTCGAACTCGCATTCTTCGCAGACTTCGGCCAGTTCCAGCAAGTACGACGTTTCCTGGTACTCCCCGGAGATCAGCAGCCCGTGGTGGATCGGGTCGTCGTAGACGACGGTCGAGGTGACGTCAGTGAGCGGCGCGAGCCGCCATTTGTGCTCGGAGCCGGTCGGCGAGCGCCGCTCGCGGTCGATCAGGGCGAAGTTCCTGCCGTGGGCGTCGCCGTTGCCGAGGATGTAGTTGCAGAAGGCGGCTGTCAGCAGGTTGACGACTTCGTCCGGGCGGCTGACCGCGTGCAGCAGGCCGCACGCTTCCTTCCAGCTCGGGGCTTCGCCCTCCTCGGTTTCCTCGAGGGCGAAGGGCGAGATGCCGAGCGCCTGGCAGAAGGACTCGCTGTGCAGGCGGCGCACCGTGAGACCCTCGCCGACCACCCGGTCGTAGCGGGGCGAGACCAGGCAGGGCCGGCCGGCGATCTCCTCCACGCCGGCTTTGGCGATCGGCAGCCCGACCTGGCGGCAGACCGTCATGCAGAACATCTCGTTGGCGACGTATTCGGGGTATTCGCCGGTTTCGGGCTTGACCACGTGGGTGCTCGGGAAGCCGGCCTCCGGCCAGGCCCAGCGGTCATTCGCCTCGTCGTAGACGAGGCTGAGCTTGTGGCGGACGCCGGGCAGGGCGAAGCGCATGCGTCGCTCGCTCTCCGCGGTGAAGAGCCGCGGCGGCGGAGGCTTGACCAGTTCCGCCAGCTCGTCCTCGCTCAGCCAGGCGAGCGAGTCGGGGTCGGCGGGGCGCGGCGCCTCCCCCTGGGGCAGGAAGGTGACGGCGCCGGGGCAGTCGAAGCCGAGCTCCGCCAGCAGCAGGTACCCGTCGGCGGCGTCGATGCCGAGCTCGCGTCCGAGCCGGTCGCGGCGCGGGCCTTCGGGCAGCAGGCCCTCGACGTAGGCGCTGGTCGCCTCGGCGCTGTAGGGCTCGGGCCGGGCGGGGAGAGCGTTGCTGAGCAGGACCGCCCCGGCGCCGACCTTAGCGACCAGCGCCGGGTCGTAGGCAAGCCTGTAGTCGTTGTCCCCGGCGGGAAACAGGGTCCCAATCCGCTCCCCGTACAGATAGACGTCAAGACTCAATCCGCTCCTCCACCAATACCTCGTGGGTACCGAAAGTGCAAAGACTTTAAACCGAAGCCAGGCTCAATGCGTAGTCCCCTGCCCGGTCGGTAAACCATCCGTCCGGCTGCAGGCCCGCTTCACGGTACACCTCTTCGAGCCGCGGACGCGTGAACTTGGCGGAGATCTCGGTCCGCATCTCCTCGCCGGCGGCGAAGCGCACGTTGAGGTCGAGGCCGTCGAGGCGCACGGTCTGCTCGGCGAGCGAGCGCAGGCGGATGTCCATGCGGGCGGCCTCGGCGTCGTAGCGCGCCACGTGCTCGAAGCGGTCCGGGTCGAAGTCGCCCCCCAGCTCCCGGTTCAGGACCCGCAGCACGTTCTTGTTGAACTCGGCGGTGACCCCCTCGGAGTCGTCGTAGGCGGCCTCCAGGCGGCTCGGCTCCTTGACCAGGTCGGCGCCGAGCAGGATCCGGTCGCCGGGCTCGAGCAGGGCGGCGATCCGGCGGAGGAAGTCGCGCCGGTCGTCCGGGTAGAGGTTGCCGATCGTGCCGCCCAGGAAGGCGACCAGGCGCCCGCCGCCGCCGTCGGGGATCCGCTCCAGGTCGTGCTCGAAGTCGCAGACGAGGCCGCGCACCGAGAGGCCCGGGTACTCCTCGACCAGCGCCTCCGCCGTTTCCCGGGTGATCTCCTCGGAGATGTCGACCGGGACGTAGGTGGCGAGGCAGGCGGCGTCGCGCATCGCGCTCAGCAGGTGGCGCGTCTTCGCCGCCGAGCCGGAGCCGAGCTCGACCAGCGTGCCCGGCTCGCCCGCCGCGGCGACGATCTCGGCCGAGCGGGCGGCGAGGATCTCCCGCTCGGCCCGCGTCGGGTAGTACTCGGGCAGGCCGGTGATCCGCTCGAAGAGCTGCGAGCCGCGCTCGTCGTAGAAGAACTTCGGCGCCAGCACCTTGGGCCGGGCGGTGAGGCCGAGGCGCACTTCGTGCGCCATCTGAACGCCGCCGTCGGCGCGCAGGTGGACCTCGATCTCGATCGCCTCGGCGGCGGCCCCGGGGGTCATCGGACATCCCCAGTCGCACGCGGCGGCGAACTCAACGACCTGGCGCAGCGCAGGCCGGCGAAGATCTGCCGCCGCTCCGGCAGGTCCCAGTTGCGGAAGCTGGGCCGCAGGTCGCCGCGGTGGGTGGCCCAGGAGCCGCCCCGCAGCACCTTGTAGGCGTCGCCGAAGAAGGCCTCGGAGTACTCGCGGTAGGGGAAGGCCTCGAAGCCGGGGTGGGCGAGGAAGTCGGAGGAGGTCCACTCCCACGCCCGGCCCGCGCCGGGGAGGCCGAGCGGGCCGGCGGCGGGATCGGCGGCGAGGGCGGCCCGGGCGGCGGCCTCCCACTCGTGCTCGCTCGGCAAGCGCTTGCCGGCCCAGCGGGCGAAGGCGTCGGCCTCCTGCCAGGAGACGTGGACCAGCGGCCGGGCCGGGTCGAGCGGCTCATGGCGACCGTATGCGGTCCGCACCCAGGCGTCCCCGGCGCGCTCCCAGTACAGCGGCGGCTCCGCGCCGGTCTCTTCCAGATAGGCGGCGTACTCGCCGTTGCCGACCGGGAGGGGGTCGATCTCGAAGGCCTCCAGCGCGACCCGGTGACGGGGGCGCTCGTTGTCGTAGGCGAAGCCGCGGGCGGGGGCGCCCAGCTCGTGCTCGCCGCCGGGCACTCGGATCGGCTCTCTGCGGGGCGCGTCCGAGCCCGCGGGTCCGAACGGGGGCTCGTAGCCGTCGACCATCTGCAGCAGCTGCAGCATCGTCTCGTTGTGCTGGTGCTCGTGCGCGATCAGCATCTCGTAGACGAAGCCGTCGCGCAGGAGCGGGTCCTCGGCGTCCGGGGCGATCTCGACCTCCTCCAGCACGTCGAGGGCGCGCTCGCGCACCTCGGCGAGGTAGGAGCGCAGCTCGGCGTCGCGCAGGATGGGGAGCTCGTTGCGGCTCCTGCGCGGGTTCTCGATCGCGTCGTAGAAGCGGCCGAGGTCGCCGTGCAGCGGCTCGCGGTCGCCGACCGTCTGCACCAGCCAGAGCTCCTCGAAGTTGGCGATGTGGCCGAGGTCCCAGGCGAGCGGGCTGAGGATCGGCGAGTAGACGCGGTTGAGCTGCTCGTCGTCGAGGGGGTCGATCAGCCGGTAGGTGCGCTTCCGCGCCTCCGCGAGCCGCTCGGCGATCGCATCCTTGGAGCTGGACTTTGCCGTCACCTCGGTGGCGATGCGAACACAGTAGCGAGGTCGGCGCGGCAGGTGTGACGGATCGATGAACTTTGCCGTGCCGGGTGGGGAGTCGGCCTCAGTCCGTCCCGATCGCCTCCGGATCGCGCCAGGCGCGCTTGCGCCAGGGCGGGCTGACCGCGAAGCGGTGGGCGTCGCCTTCCTCGGCCGCGACCGACTCCAGGGGGATGAGGTGGACGCGAGGGCCGGGGACGACGCGGTCGACCCGTGGGAAGCCACCGGCGTTGCCGGCGTGACTGCCGCCGGAGACCAGCAGCAGCCCGCTCGCCGGCCCCCAGCCGTTGCGCGGGCGAGCGCCGAGCGCCTCGGAGGCATCGCGCAGCGGCCCGACGCCGGCGTCCGAGCCCCAGTTGGCGACGCTACGCAGGTGGTTGTAGCCGTGATGGGAGGAGGCACGGGCGTCGACCGCGCCGCCGGGCCGGATGCGGATCTGCAGCGACTCCCAATCGTCGCGGTGGTAGCCGGCAGCGCCGGCGACCGGCACCCCGCGCAGCGTCGCCGAGTCGACGTAGAAGAACCAGTACTGGAGGTAGAGGTTGCCGCGACGGGTGCCGTCGCACTTGAGGCGACAGTCGATTACATGAACGAACGCGGTTACAGGAAGACCGGCGTCCGTGTGTGCGACAAGCCCGCGGGCGGAGCCATCGGCGCATGCAGATTCGCGACAACGGCGAAAGTCCACAGGCAAGGCCCGAGAGCCCCGCTCGAAGAGCAGCGCCGGCGCGTGCCGCTTCACAAGCCTGCCGATCTCGTCCCCGTAGGTGGCGATCAGCGCCGGTTCGTCCCCGCACCGCTCCGCCAGCGCCACCGCGCAGAGCAGCCGCGACGCCACCGCCCGCGCCAGCCCCTCCCCCGGCATCCGCACCCCGGCGGCCACCAGCCCCAGGAGGAGCAGAACGACGACCGCAAGTAGACCGACCCACTCGACGGTGCCTTGCCCTTTCTCCCTCACATATGTTCAAGGATCCACGAAGCCGATTTGCCCCCCCTGAGCCTGTCTCGGGGAGCCGAGCAGGCTCTAAAGCCGGCCGATCTCGGCGGCTATCTCGGCGGCGGCCTGTTTGGCGTCGGCGAAGAGCATCGAGGTGTTCGGCTCGTAGAAGAGGTCGTTGTCGATGCCGGCGAAGCCGGGGCTGAGCGAGCGCTTGATCACGATCACCTGCTGGGCCTCGCTCACTTCGATGATCGGCATGCCGGCGATCGGGCTGTCGGGGTCGTTCTTCGCCGCCGGGTTGGTGACGTCGTTGGCGCCGACGACGACGCAGACGTCGGTGCGCGGCAACTCCGGGTTGATCTCCTCCATCTCCCGCAACTGCTCGTAGGGGACGTCGGCCTCGGCCAGCAGGACGTTCATGTGGCCCGGCATGCGGCCCGCCACCGGGTGGATCGCGTAGGAGACGCCGACGCCGCGCTGCTCGAGCTCGTCGGCGACCTCCTTGATCGCGTGCTGGGCCTGGGCGACGGCGAGGCCGTAGCCGGGGACGATCACGACCGAGTCGGCGTAGGCGAGCTTGATCGCCGCGTCCTGGGCGGCGATCGAGGTGTGCGGGCGCTCCTCGCCATCCCCGGCGCCGCCCCCGGAGGGCGCCGCGCCGAAGCCGGCGAAGAGGATGTTGGCGACCGAGCGGTTCATCGCCGTCGCCATCTCCAGGGTGAGGATCGTTCCCGAGGAGCCGACCAGGGTGCCGGCGACGATCAGCGCCACGTTGTCGAGCGCGAAGCCGGCGGCGGCCGCGGCCAGCCCGGTGAAGGCGTTGAGCAGCGAGATCACGACCGGCATGTCGGCGCCGCCGATCGGCAGCACGACGAGGTTGCCGAGCAGCGCCGCGGCGATCAGCACGGCGATGAAGGCAGCCTGGGACGGATCGTCGTTGTTGATCGCGATGCTGACGCAGGCGACGACTATGCCGACCAGGAGAAGCGCGTTGATCACCTGCTGCCCCGGCACCGCCAGCGGCTTGGTCGGGATCAGGTCCTGCAGCTTGGCGAAGGCGACGTTCGAGCCCCAGAAGGAGACCGAGCCGACCACGGCCGAGAAGAGGACCGGGATCAGCGTGTCGAGCGGGATCTCATGGCCGAGCGAGATCCCGTGGCGGATCTCGGCCCAGGCGATCAGCGCCACGGCGCCGCCGCCGACGCCGTTGTAGAGGGCGACCATCTGCGGCATCTCGGTCATCTGCACGCGCAGCGAGGCGACGATGCCGATCGCCGCGCCGATCGCCAGGCCGCCGACGATCAGGCCCCAGTTGCCGATCCCGTCGAGCAGCAGCGTGGCCGCCACGGCGATCGCCATGCCGACGGCGGCGATCAGGTTGCCCTGCTTGGCGGTCGTCGGGTGGGTGCCGCGACGCACGCCGATGATGAACAGGGAGAAGGCGACGATGTAGAGCGCCGTGGCGGCGTCGCCGCCCGGCTCGAGCACGGCGAAGCTCACGAGTCGCCCTCCCCGCCCTTCGGCTTCGGCTTGCGCGAGAACATTCCCAGCATGCGGTCGGTGACCATGAAGCCGCCGACGATGTTGATCGTGCCGAAGGCGATCGCGATCGTGCCGATCGCGTACTCGAGCCCGTCGTCGGCGTAGCCGACGACGATCAGGCCGCCGAGCATGACGATGCCGTGGATCGCGTTGGTCTGCGACATCAGCGGCGTGTGCAGCGTGGTCGGCACCTTCGAGATCACCTCGAAGCCGACGAAGGCGGCGAGCACGAAGACGGTCAGCTCGACGATCAGGTCCATAGCTACTTGGCCGCCCTCTCGCTGCGGATCTCGCCGCCGTGGACGATGCAGGCGGCGTCGACGATGTCGTCCTCGAAGTCGATCTTCAGCTTGCCCTCCTCGTCGACCAGCAACCCGAGCAGGTTCTCCAGGTTCTTGGCGTAGAGCTGCGAGGCGGGCCGCGGCATCTCGCTCGCCAGGTTGCGCGGGCCGATCACCTTGACGCCGCCCTCGACCACGGTCTCCCCCACCTCGGTCAGCTCGCAGTTGCCGCCCGTCTCGGCGGCGAGGTCGACGATCACCGAGCCCGGCTGCATGCCGCGCACCGCCGCGGCGGTGATCAGCAGCGGCGCCGGCCGGCCGGGGATCGCCGCGGTGGTGACGATCACGTCCTGCTTGGCGGCGTTCTCGCCGATCGCCTCGACCACCTTGGCGTTCTCCTCGCCGGTCAGCGGCCGCGCGTAGCCGCCCTCGCCTTCGGCGTCGGGGATGAAGTCGAGCTCCAGCGGCCGCCCGCCGAGCGAGGCGATCTGCTCCCAGGCGACGCGGCGGATGTCGAAGCCGGTGACGATCGCCCCCAGCCGCTTCGCCGTGGCGACCGCCTGCAGCCCGGCGACGCCGGCCCCCAGCACCAGCACCCTGGCCGGCGGCACGGTGCCGGCGGCGGTGGTCATCATGCCGAAGAAGCGGCCCGACTCGCGGGCGGCGATCAGGGTCGCCGCGTAGCCGCCGGCCGCGGCCTGCGAGGAGAGCGCGTCCATCGCCTGGGCGCGGGTCGTGCGCGGGATCGCCTCCATCGCGAAGCCGGTCACGCCGGCCGCGGCGAGCGCCCTGTTGGTCTCTGCCGCGGTCCAGGGCGAGAGGTGGCCGATCAGGACCTGGTTCGAGCTCAGGCGGGCGATCTGCTCGGCGGTGGGGACGGCGACGCGGAGGACGACGTCGGCGCCCCAGGCGACGTCGGGGTCGACGACCTCGGCGCCCGCCTCCTCGTACTGGGAATCCGGGTGGCCGGCGGCCTCGCCGGCGCCGGACTCGACCACCACGTCGATCCCCTCGCCTTTCTTCAGCGACTTGACGGCCTCGGGGACCAGCGCCACGCGGCGCTCCCCCTCGGCGGTCTCTTTCGGCACTCCGATCTTCATGGCGTCGTCAACAGGATTCGCGGCCGGGGAGCCTATGCAATGAGGGAGGCGAGGCGCTCCAAGGTGTGCAGCTGCTCGGCCCGGTCGGCGTGGACGGGCGAGACGATCAGGCGGTCGATGCCGGCGCCGCGAAAGCGCTCGACCCGCTCTCCCACCTCGGCCTCGCTGCCGACCAGCGAGGTCGCCTCGACGATCTCGTCGGGCATCGCCTCGAAGGCGCCGCCCTTGTCGCCCTCCTGGTAGCGGCGCTGGACCTCGTCGGCGACCTCGCCGAAGCCGAAGCGGTGGGCGAGGTCGACGTAGAAGTTCGTCTTGCGGCTTCCCATGCCGCCGAAGTAGAGGACGAGCCCCGCCTTGACAACGTTCTTCGCCGCCTCCAGGTCGCCGTCGATCGCCACCTGCAGGGAGGGGCTGACCTCTAAGTCCGAGCGCTGCCGGCCGCCCTTGGCGAAGCCCGCCTCGAGGTGCTCGCCCCAGGTCCGCTCGAAGGCATCGACGCTGAAGAAGATCGGGATCCAGCCGTCGGCGATCTCCGCCGCCAGCTCGACCGACTTGCGCCCGATCGCGCCGAGGAAGACGGGGATGCGCTGCCGCTCGGGGTGGAAGTTGAGCTTCAGCGGCTTGCCCTCGCCGCCCGGCAGCGGCAGCCGGTAGTGCTCGCCCTGGTGGTCCAGCTTGCCCTCGCGGGCGACGATCTCGCGCACCACTTCGACGTACTCGCGGGTGCGTCCCCAGGGCTTCGCGTAGGGGATGCCGTACCAGCCTTCGGAGACCTGCGGGCCGGAGGGGCCGAAGCCGAAGAGGAAGCGGCCGCCGGAGAGCTTGTCGATCGTCGCCCCGGCCATCGCCGCCGCGGCCGGCGGCCGCGCCGGCACCTGCATGATCGCCGCGCCGAGCTTGATCGTCTCCGTCTGCGGGGCGAGCCAGGCGAGCACGCTGACCACGTCGGAGCCGTAGGACTCGGCCGCCCAGACCGACTCGTAGCCGGCCCGCTCGGCCGCCTGCACGACTTCGACGGCGTCCTCGCCGGCCGGGCCGATGCCCCAGTAGCCGAGGTTGAGCCCGAGCTTCAGCGCCATTGCGATCCCATCCGCGGCGAACCCTATTGAATGTCCGCAGATGAGCGCCCGGGCAACCGACACGCGGCAGGCCGACAGCATCGACGGCGGCCTCTCCAGCGCCGAGGCGGCGAAGCGGCTGCGCCGGCTCGGCCCGCCGCCGGAGACCTCCTCGCGCTCGGTCTCGAGCATCGTCGCCGGCAACGTCTTCACCCTCTTCAACGCGATCATCGGCGTCTTCTTCGTCCTCATCCTCTCGCTGGGGCTGTTCGCCGACGCCGTCTTCGGCCTGATCGCGATCGTCAACTCCTACATCGGCATCCGCCAGGAGCTGAAGGCGAAGCGCACGCTCGACCGCCTGGCGGTGTTGGTCGCCCCGCACGCCAAGGTCGTCCGCGACGGCGAGGTGGTCAGCCTCGTCGCCGAGGAGGTCGTGCCGGGCGACGTGATCGCGGTCGAGCCCGGCGACCAGCTGGTCGCCGACGGCGCCGTGGCCCTCAGCCGCGGCCTCACCCTGGACGAGTCGCTGCTCACCGGCGAGGCCGACGGGGTGCGCAAGGAGGTCGGCGAGCGGGCGCTCTCGGGCTCCTTCTGCATCTCCGGCTCGGGGCGCTACGAGGTCGACGCGGTGCGCGAGGAGAGCTACGCGGGCCGCCTCTCCGGCGAGGCAAAGGCCTTCCGCCACCCGCCCTCGCCGCTGCAGTCGGAGGTCAACCGGGTGATCGTCGCCTGCACCTGGGTGATGGTGCCGCTGGCGGCGCTGCTGCTGCTCACCTTCCAGCTGCGCACGGTCGACCTGATCGAGGCGGCGCAGACGGCGACCGCGGGGCTGATCACGCTGATTCCCGAGGGCCTGGTCCTGTTGATGAGCGTCACCTTCGCCGTCGCCGCGGTCCGCCTCGCCGGACGCGACACGCTGGTGCAGCAGATGAGCGCCACCGAGAGCCTCGCCGCGGTCGACACGATCTGCGTCGACAAGACCGGCACGCTGACCGACGGCCGGCTGCGCCTGCTCGGGATCGAGGTCGCCGAAGGGACCGACCCGAAGGAGGTGCAGGCGGCGCTGGGCCGCTTCGCCGCCGGCTCGGGCGAGCGCAACCGCACCCTGGAGACGGTCGCCGAGGCCTTCCCGGCGACCCCGGCCCGGGTCGGCGGCGAAGTCCCCTTCTCATCGAAGTGGAAGTGGAGCGGCCTGCGGTTGGGCCGCAGCAGCTTCGTGCTCGGCGCGCCCGACGTGCTCGCCGAGGCCGGCGCCCTGCAGCTGCCGCCGGCCCTCGCCCGCAAGCTGGAGGAGGAGACCGCGGCGGGGCGGCGGGTGGTCGCCTTCGGCAGCTCCTCCGAGCCGCTGCCCGAGGACCCGCAGCAGGCGCCGCCGCCGCGGCTGACGCCGCTGGCCCTGGTCGTGCTCGAAGAGACGCTGCGCGCCGACGCGGCGGAGACGATCGAGTTCATCCGCGAGGAGGGGATCGACCTGAAGCTGATCTCCGGCGACGCGCGGGCGACCGTGACCGCGGTCGCCGCCACGGTCGGGGTGGCGCCCGAGGCGGGCGTGGTCGACGGCCCAGAACTGCCCGACGACCCCGAGCAGCTGGCCGAGGTCGCGCAGCGCAACACGATCTTCTGCCGGATCGCCCCCGAGCAGAAGCGGGCGCTGGTCGCGGCGCTGCGCGGCGCCGGCCGCTACACGGCGATGATCGGCGACGGGGTCAACGACGTGCCGGCGCTGAAGCAGGCGCGGCTGGCGGTGGCGATGGGCTCCGGCGCCCAGGTGACCAAGGGGATCGCCGACGTCGTCCTGCTCGAGGACCAGTTCGCCCGCCTGCCCGAGGCGGTCGCCGAGGGGCGGCGGATCGCCCGCAACATCCACCGCCTCGGCCGCCTCTACCTGACCAAGACCGTCTACGCGGCGGCGCTGATCCTGCTCGTCGCCGTGCCCGGCTGGGCCTTCCCCTTCCTCCCCCGCCACCTCACCCTGGCCGTCTTCCTGACGATCGGCTTCCCCTCCTTCGTCCTCGCCCTGGCGCCCTCCGACGGGCCGCTCTACCGCGGCCGCCTGCTGCGCGCCCTCGCCGCCTTCGCCGTGCCGGCCGGGGTCTCGACCGCGCTCGGCTCGATCCTCTGCTTCTTCCTCGTCGACACGGTCTTCGGCGGCTCGCTGGAGGCGGGCCGCACCGCGGCGACGACGACGCTGATCGTCCTCGGCCTCGCCTTCGTCCTGCTGCTCGAGCGCGGCCCCGGCCGCGAGCACATCGCGATCCAGAGCTACATGCTGGCGATGGTCGCCGGCCTCGGCGCCCTCTTCGCCCTGATCCTCGCCGCCGCGCCGGTGCGCGACTTCTTCGAGATGACCCTGCTCACCGCGAGCGAGTGGTTCCTCGCCCTGCTCTGCGCCGCGATCGGCCTGACCATCGCCAGCCTCTTGTGGCGCTTACCGCAAATCGAAGCATTGGAAACCACCGAATAACGACGACTGTGCACTTAACCACGCTATAGGGGCATCAAGTGCACAGTCATCGGACTACGCGGCGCAGGTGGCGTTCGGGGAAGGGCGACGGGTCGGTGGTGCGATCGAACTCGGCGAGGGCGTCGGGGGCGAGGGCGGCGAAGGACTCGCGCACGAGGGCGGCGTACTGGCTGCTGACGTAGACGTTTCCCTCCTCCGCGCCGCGGCGGCAGCGCTCGCGCGCCGCCTCGCTGCCCAGGTAGGCAAAGACCGGCTCGCCCAGCGCAGGCTCGAAGGCGCCGCTCACCTCGACTCGCTCGTAGTTGACCTCGCGAGCGTCGAGCGTCGCCAGGCGCTCCGCGTCGACCGGCAGCGCCAGGCCGTTGACGCTCGCCCCCTCGCGCTCGTAGAGGTCGAGGTAGGCGACGCGCAGCCGCGGCCGCTCCCCCGTTTCGGGGTCGACGAAGTGCTTGTGGTCGTTGACCGCCTCCCAGTTGTCCATCGCTGCCCCCCAGTTACGCCGATAGCCACGCAGGCGCCCCGGCTGGGCGGCAACCTCGACCCCCTCCCCCGCCAGCGGCTCGCCCAAGGCGACCAGCGATGCGTAGCCGAAGACGTAGGCGATCAAGCCGGGGGGAGTACGAACTGCGAGACGATCAGATTGGCCGCCAGGCGCGGCTCGGCGCCCTCGCGGCGGCGCTCCATCCGCACCTCGATCACGACCGTGCTCTTGCCGACGTGCAGCGGCTCGGCGTGGGCGACGATCTCGTCGCCCTCGACGGCGGCGGCGAAGACGTTCAGCTTCAGCTCGATCGTGGTGAAGTTGTGCCCGGGCGGGATGCCGCGGAAGGTGGACCAGGCGGCGACGGTGTCGCCCAGCGCGGTCCAGACCCCACCGTGGACGAAGCCACCCGGGTGCAGGTGGCGCTTGTCGGCGACGATGCGGCCGCGGGCGTGGGTGTCCTCGACCTCGAGCGGCTCGATCCCGAGGTCGCCGGGAAAGCTGCCCGGGAGGAAGGAGCGCACGCTCTCCGGCGTCACCCGCGAGCCGGGATGGGGCGTGTCACGGACGCTCGCCTGCTCGTCGCTCATCGTCGTCGAATCTATCCGAGCGCGTAGACGCCCGGCTCGAGCCGCTCGGTGCGTCGCCGGTAGATGCTCCACCGCCACGGCCACTGGCTCGGGTCGTTGCCGTTCTCGTCGACGTACCAGTTGGTGCAGCCGGTGTGCCAGACGGTGCCGGCAAGGGCGGCGCGCAGCTCGCCGTTGAAGCGTTCCGCCGCCTGCCGCTGCACCTCGATCCGCTCCGCCCCGACCCGCTCCATCTCCTCCAGCGCGGCGAGCACGTGCCCGACCCCGCACTCGATCGTGTTGACGACCGATCCGCTGCCGCCGTTGGTGTTCGGCCCGTAGAGCAGGAACATGTTGGGGAACTCGGGGACGCTGAGGCCGAGGTAGGCTCGCGGCACCTCGCCCCACTGCGCCGCCAGGCTGCGCCCCTCGCGGCCGGTCATCTCCATCGGCGCGACGAAGTCGTGGGTGGCGAAGCCGGTGGCGAGGACGAGCGCGTCGGCGGGCCGCTCGACCCCGCCGGCGTCGCGGACCCCGCTCGGCGTGATCGCCTCGATCCCCTCGGTGACCAGCTCGACGTTGGGCTTGGCCAGGGCCGGGTACCAGTCGTCGGTCAGCATGATCCGCTTGCAGCCGATCTCGTCGCTCGGGGTGACCTTGCGGCGCAGCTCGGGATCGTCGATCGCGCTCGCGATCTGGCGCCGGCCGATCGCCCGGAAGAGCGGCAGCAGCCGGCGCCGCGAGGTCATCGCCGCCGCGGCGAGCTCCTGGAAGGCGTAGATCGAGGCGCGGTCGAGCCGGTGCAGGGCCGGCACCCGCTTGAACAGCGCCCGCATCCAGGGCTTGTAGGCGTAGTCCATGCGCGGCAACGTCCAGCTGGCCGAGCGCTGGTAGACGTCGAGCCGCTCGACCAGCGGCTGGATCGCCGGCACGACCTGGATCGCGCTGCAGCCGGTGCCGATCACGGCGACGCGGCGGCCGGCGAGGTCGACGTCGTGGCGCCACTCGGCGGTGTGGAAGGCGGGGCCCTCGAAGCTCTCCAGGCCGGGCAGCGACGGCACCTTCGGCACCGAGAGCTGCCCGCAGGCGGTGAGCAGGAAGTCGGCCTCGTGCGGGCCGGCGCTCGTCTCCAGCAGCCAGCGGCCGCGCTCCTCGTCCCAGCGGGCGCTCCTCACCTCGGTGCTGGTGCGGACCTTCTCCAGCACGCCGAAGCGGCGCGCGACGCCCTCCAGGTAGGCCTGGATCTCGGCCTGCGGCGCGTAGCGGCGCGACCAGCTGTTGGGGGCGAAGGAGAGCTCGTAGAGGTGCGAGGGGATGTCGCAGGCGGCGCCGGGGTAGGTGTTGTGGTGCCAGACGCCGCCGATCCGCTCGGCCTTCTCGAACACGGTGACGTCCTCGTAGCCGGCGCGACGCAGCATCGCCGCCGCCGCGATCCCGCCGAAACCGCCGCCGACGACGGCGAAGGAGCGCCGCGGCCGCTGTCCGTTGCGCGTCGCCGTGCTCAGCTCATCCTCTCGACGATCATCGCCTTGCCTTGCCCCCCGGCTACGCACATCGTCTCCAGGCCGACCTGGTGGTCGTCGGTCTCCATCGCGTTGAGCAGGGTGCCCATGATGCGGGCGCCGGTCATGCCGAAGGGGTGACCGAGGGCGATCGCGCCGCCGTGCGTGTTGAGCTTCTCCAGCGGGATGTCGCACTCGTCCATGATCGGGATCACCTGGGCGGCGAACGCCTCGTTGAGCTCGACCGCGTCGACGTCGTCGATCGTCATCCCGGCCCAGTCGAGCACCCTCTTCACCGCGCCGATCGGGGCGACGCCCATGTACTCGGGCTCGTTGCCGAAGGTGGCGGCGGTGACGATGCGGGCGCGCGGGGCCAGCCCCAGCTCCTTCGCCTTCGTGTCGCTCATCAGCAGCACCGCGGCGGCGCCGTCGTTGAGCGGGCAGGAGTTGCCGGCGGTGATCCCGCCGCCGCCCTCGAAGGCCTCGTCGAGCTGGGAGAGCTTCTCCAGGGTCGAGCTCGGTCGCGGACCGTCGTCCTTGGCCACCTCGCTGCCGTCGGGCAGCGTCACCGGGACGATCTCGCGGTCGAAGAAGCCGTCCTCCTGCGACTGCACGGCGAGCTCCTGCGAGCGCTGCGCGTACTTGTCCATGTCGGGGCGGCTGACCTCGTAGCGCTTCGCCACGTTGACCGCGGTCAGACCCATGTCGATGTAGGCGTTGGGCCGGCCGTTCTCGCCGATCAGGCTCGGGTTGCGATCGTCGGCGCGTGCCGGCTCAGCGGTCTCGTTGTAGCGGCTCACCCACTCGACCCCGGCGGCGATGTAGACGTCGCCCTCGCCGGCCTTGATCGCGTTGCCGGCATGGCGGATCGCGTCGAGGCTGGAGGAGCAGTAGCGGGAGATGGTGACGCCGTTGACCTCCTGCGGCAGCTTCTCGGAGAGCAGCGAGACGATGCGGGCGATGTTGAAGGCCTGCAGGCCCTGCGGCATGCCGCAGCCGCAGAAGAGGTCTTCGACCTCGGCCGGGTCGACGGCAGGATTGCGCTCGAGCAGCCGGTCGACGACGTAGGCGCCCATCTCGTCGGGGCGCAGCTGAGCCAGCGAGCCCTTGAAGGCGCGGCCGATCGGCGTGCGGACGGTGTCGACGATCACTGCCTCGGGCATAGATGCTTCTCCTTGGTTCTCTGGTTGGGAGGTGAGAACCGCAGGGTATTTGACCGGGCTCCCCGGCGCGGCTCTCGGCTAGATTGCGGGGATGCAGCTGGACGGGTTGCGGGCCTGGATCGGGGAGGTCGAGCGCAAGCTCGGCAAGCGCACGCGCGTCTTCCTGGCGCTCACGGCTCTCGCGATCGGCATCGCCGGGGCGGCGATCTACCTCGCCCTCGACGCCCGCAGCGACTCGGTCAGCGAGGGCGACGTGCAGGAGCTGCAGCAGGAGCTCGAAGCGCAGGGCGTCGGTACGACCGGCGGCGCCGAGCTGAGCCGGCTGGAAGCGGAAGTGAGATCGCTGCAGGCCGAAGTGGAACGGTTGAAAGGCAACGGGGGCGCCTCGGACCAGGGCAAAGGCGGCTCGAGCCAGGACCGCAGCGGCGACAACGATGGCTCCGGCGGCGCATCGGGCAGCGCGTCTGGCGAGGGCGGCGGACCCGATTCCGGATCGAGCGGAGCCTCCGGCGGCGTCGTTCCCGAAAAAGGCGACCCCGCCCGACTGCAGGAACTGCTCGAACGGGCGAAGGAACAGAGCGAGGCGAACGGATAGGGCTCAGGAGGACGCAGGGCGCTCTAGTGCCGATTCGCACGTTTGTGCGTGCTTTCGTCCCCCCGCTCGGCTAGGTTGTGCCGATCCACCTCGTGCGCGTGCGTACGAGCCATACCCATAGCGGCAGCGAAAGGAGAACGCAATGCCTGAGGGTTACTGCGTCAAGGAGCGTAAGAAGGTCGAGATCAAAGACGCCAAGCAGGTGACGATGAAAAACGGTCGCCCCGCGATTCAGGGCACCTGCCCCGACTGCGGCACCAAGATCTTCAAGATCGGCAAGCTCTAGAGCGAATCGACACTGAGCAGTAGCGGGCTGCCGTCCAGCGCCGCTACCTTCCACTGCCCGTCTTCGTCGGCCATCGGGATCGCCGACGGCTTCCCCTCGCCGTTCCTGTAGAGGAGGAACGCTTGCTCGTCCTCGACCCGCATGCTGAGCACGCGGACCTGGGCGGCATCGCGCAGGGCGCGCTCGGGCACGCCTTCGGTCAGCGCCCGCATCAGCTGAGCGCAGCCGAGTGGCCTGGCGTCCTCGTCGCGCTGACCGTCGGCCTGCGCCTGCCCCCCGAGCTGCTCCAGGCCTTTCTTGACGCCAGGCGAAAGGTAGGAGCAGGCCTGCGCCCACTCTCCCGCGAAGCGCGCCCGCAGGTAGGCCTGCAGGGTGCGCGCCGCCTGCACCCGCTCCTCGCTGGGGCCCTCGACGCCGAATTCCTGGATCGAGTTGTCGCCGCCCTTGGCGGTCGGCACGTCGGGCGCTACCCGCTCGGTTCCCTCGTTGGGCAGCGAGCCGGGCGGCGTCGGCGCGGGGCCGGTGGGCACGGAGGAGGGCTCGCCTTCGCTCGCGGCCTGCCGCTTCTGGGCCTGCCGGCGCTTGCGTTCGGCCGCTTCCTCCAGCTTGGCGCGCATCGCCTCCTCGCTCTGCGCCCCCTGGCCGCCGCCGCTTGCGCCGGTCGTGTCCGAATCGTCGCCACCGCCGCAACCGGCAGCCAGGGCCGGAACGAGCGCCAGCGCCGCAAGCAGCGCCGTGAGGCGCCTACCCCCCACGCCTGCCCCCGCGCACCTTGCAGCTGCGGGTCAGGCCGGAGCTCACCTGCGTGCCACCGACGAAGCGGAAGGTGGTGCGGGCCAGGGAGAAGAGCGCCCCGGGGAAGCCTTTCGGCGCCGGGCAGCCGGCGCTGACGACGCTACGCATCTGCCCGCCGAAGCCGTAGCGGCGCTTGAGGTTCAGCGTCAGGCCGGTGATGTGGCCCCAGCTGGTGAGCGCTTTCGGCACGTTGGAGGTGAGCACCAGCCCGTAGCGCCCCCGCTTGCGCTTGGAGATCACGAAGGGGATGACGAAGGAGTTCGTGAAGGGCTTGGCGGAGTAGATCTGGCCGAGCAGCGCCGGCTTGCCTTTGTGCTTGCCGTTGAAGACGAGCAGGCGGCCTTGGGTCGGGTACGGTTCCTGGCCGGCGAGGACGACCTCGACCGAGAAGCTGCCGCGGCCGACCAGCGCCGGGCGGCAGGCTTTCAGGGCGCGACGGGTCGAGGCGGGATGGATCTGGCCGATGCGGCATTCGGGCAGGCCGGTGGTTTCGAGACGCCCGTGGCGATTCAGTTCGATCCGCATGCTCGTCAGCTGCGGCGGCAGGCTTTCGTCGGTGGTGGTGAACCTGCCGCCGACCGAGACTTCGATCGGCGCGGTGCCCTTGCGCGGCAGGCGGCTCGGCGACAGCTTGCCGGTGGTGGTGACCCGCAGGGTGCCCTTCTGGACGACCTCCGACGCCGTCGCGCGTGGCGCCGAGGCCGCGGCGGCGCCCACGCTCTGGTCGGAACCGGAGGTGGTCGAAGCGGTCTTGGGCGCCGGCGGTCCGGCGACCTGCTCGAAGCGGGCGTCGACCGCCTTGGCCTCGTCCATCGTCACGGTGCAGATCTGCGCGCCCCCGCACCCCTCTCCCGAGAAGCCCTCGAAGGCCGAGCCGGAGTCGGGGGCGGCGGTGAGCGTCACCTCGCGGCCGGCGCGCAGCTCGGTCGCGCAGGAGTCGCTGCAGCTCAGCTCGGCCGACTCGGCGGCGATCTGCCCCGAGCCGCTCCCGGTCGAGCTCAGCGCCAGGGAGAAGGTCGAGGGCAGCGGAGCGGTGGTGGTCGCGGCGCCGGGCGGGTAGGCGTAGACGCCCGCTTCGTTGGTGTTGCCCGAGGTGACGTAGACGCGCCCCTGCGTGAGACCGAGCGTGTTGTCGACCGCGAGGCCCGGGGGGTGGGCGTCGACGATCTTGTATTTGAGGTTGCCTCTCCAAGTGCCGTTGGGGTTGTAGACGTAGATCGTCGACTGCGGCCGCTCGGCGTACTGAGGTTGGGTGTTCTCGACGACGTAGATTTCGCCGGTCACCCTGTCAACCGCGACCGCCGAGTCGCGCAGCGAGACAAACGGCTGGTTGATCGGGTTTTTGATTTCCGCCTGCGGGTTGACCGTGTCGGTGAGCGGGTCGTAGACCTTGACCGTGTTGGTCGCCGCGTCGGGCACGTAGACGTAGCCGAGCGTTCCCGGGTAGTGGGAGACCGCGATGCCGAAGCCGTCTTCCAGCGTGCCGGCGCCGATCTGCTGGATCGGCGTGCCGCTCGAGTCGTACTCGGCGATGTGGGTGCGCGCGTCGACGTAGACGTTTCCCGTCGCGTCGACCGCCACCCCGGTCGGGTGTTCGGCATTGAAGATCGTGCCGGCGGGCGGCGACTTCATCACGTTGCGGTGGTAGTTGTTGACGTAGAGGTCGCCAGGGCCGTCGAGCGCCAGCCCGCAGGGGCCGTCGAGCGGATCGACGTTGGCGATCTGCGAGACATAGCTGGGTTTGGTGCCGGCCGAGCCGGCGGTGAACCGGTCGATCGCGTGGTGGTAGTAGTCGGAGATGAAAAAGTCACTGTTCGAGGCGACGGCGAGGCCGCAGGGACCGCTGAAGCGGCCGGTCGGTGGCGGGACCGTCGGCTGCGGCGGCGGTGGCGGCTGCGAGATGAAGACGTAGATCGGGTCGTCGAACGCTCCCTGGGCCGGCGCGGCGCCGAGCGCCGCCACCGTGCAGATCGCCGCCAGCCAGGTGCCTGCTTTGCTGCTTCGCCTCATCGCTCGCTCCTCTTCGCCGTGCTGATCGCGGCCCTCCGGGCGCGCTTGCGCCGCTTGCCTTTGCCCCTCTTCCCCCTCTTCCCCTTCTTGCACTGCCCGCGCAGCTTGGTCGAGAAGATCGCGCCGCGGTTGTTCTGTGCGAGGCCTTTGACCGTGGCCCGCGGCGGCGCCTTGCAGATGTTCACCGAGTTGACCAGGAGGCCGCGCCTACCGCCGCGCAGGCGCATCACGAAGCGGTCGAGCGGCGCATCGGGCAGGTTGTCGAAGAAGGCCTGGATGCCGCCCTTCCTGGTGGGGCCGATGCGCCCGATCAGGTCGATCCGCACCGCGCCGCTGAACAGCGAGGTCACCAGGTCGGGCAGTTTGTTGGAGGAGGAGCGCAGGTACACGTTGCCGCGCAGGGGCTCGTCGAGCAGCGGCGTGTAGGCCACGGCGCCGCCGTAGATCGAGCTCGGCGGGCAGCGGTCGGCGGCGAACTGCACCCGGGTGCAGACGCTGCGGATGTGGTTCTGCGCGAGGAAGAGCTGGCGCGGCATGTTGACCTCGATCCGCTTCAGGTTGGAGTCCTGCGGGCCGCGGGCGGCGAAGGTGGCGCGCAGCGCCGGGAAGCCGCCGCGCTTGACTGGGCCGCGCAACCTCAGCCCGAGCTTCGGCCGGAACCCGAGCTCGAGGCAGTTGAGCAGCTGGAAGTGCTTGGAGACGAACGCCGTCGAGTCGTCGGCGCGGCTGGAGAAGCTGGCGCCCGAGCCGGTCAGGGTGGAGGTCAACGCCGAGGGCTCGCAGCTGGAGGGGTTGTGGGTGAATTCGGGGCGGTCCATGTAGACGCGGACGTCGCGCAGGTGCAGCGGGATGCCGCGCAGGATGTGGGGGATCGGGTCCGAAGCGGTCGAGTCGATCCGCAGCTGGGCGGTCAGCGGATCGACCTGGAAGGCCGAGCGCACGACGACCGTGCCGAGGTCGAAGGGGCCGACCGTGGCCGAGTTGACCGTGACCAGGGAGAGCGGCGCGCCACGGTGGGGACCGGCCAGGAAGATGCGCCCGGTCGCGTAGGTGAGCGCCGAGCCCACCCCGTAGCCGGTCAGCGTGCGCCCCACCTGGGAGACCGCCGGGCAGGATGGGCTCGCGGCCTCGTCGAAGCCGTCGTTCGCGCGCGCCGCTGCGATCGCCGCCTCCGGGCAGAAGGGGATGCCGGCCAGCTTGCCGGTGATCCCCTTGGGCAGGATCAGCGAGTAGGAGGTGATCTCCTGTTCCCAGTCCTGGCGGACGAGGTGGACGAAGTAGGGCGTGTAGGCGTTGACGTTGGAGTTGACGCCGCCGGCGATCGCGCCCGGGTTGAAGGGCGGGATGCCGCTCGGGCAGGGACTGCCGCCGACGCCGCCTTTGATGTCCGTGTCGGTGCTGGAGTTGTCGCTCGCGCCGCCCGACCAGGGCTGCAGCTCGATCCGCGTCGTCGCGTCGCCGCAGCGGGCCGGCGTCACCAGGAAGGAGCGCTGGCCGGTGTGGAAGGTGATGTCGAGATCGGTGTAGGGGAGCTGCGGCAGACCGTCGAAGACCGCCGTCAGGTCGCCGTCGCCGGAGTCGGGGTTGACCTCCCCTGCCAGCTTGACCAGCGCGCCGCTGTCGGGTTCGCGCGCAACCAGGTAGATCGCGATCATCTCGTCGAAGGGGTTGTCGAAGGGCTTGGCGAGATAGGCCGCGCCTTCCATGCGCCCGTCGAAGAGCGGCGTGGTGACTTCGAACTCGCCGATCTTGGAGGAGTTGGGGCAGCCCAGTCCCTCCGGTCCGGCGGCCGTCTCGTCCTCGAAGTCGTCTTCCTCGCAGGAGCCGAGGCCGGCGCCGACCGAGGGGTTGACCGTCACCCCGTCGGGCAGCCTCACGATCGCCTTGCGCACCGGCGCCTGGGCCCGCTGAGCAGGGTCGGTCAGCCCTTCGTCTTCGACGTCGAGGCGGAAGTTGAAGGCCGACGGGGAGGAGGTCCTGGTCGTCGTCAGGAAGCCTTCCGGATCGGGATCGAAGGGAGCGCTCGCGCACGAGCCGAGCGGAGCGGGCTGCCCTTCGGAGTCGCGGTTGAGCGCGGTCGTGGAGACCTGCGACGGCTGCTGCCAGGCGTTCGCTCTCACCTGGAAGGAGAGCTGCGAGGCGCAGGCTGCCGGCATCGTCACGTACGCCTGGGGCGGGAAGTTCGCCGGTTCGCCGATCGAGCATTTCGCCCAGGGGAACTCCGCTTCGGCCTCGTTCAGGCAGTTGCCCCGTTCTCCGTTGTGCGAGGCGGCCCAGGGCGTTCCCCAGAGAGCGATCCGCAGGCCGGAGAGGTCGAGCGCCTGAGGCACGTTGTCCGCTTCCAGCATCAGCGCGTAGGAACCGTCCGGGTTGGGGCGCAGGCCTAGATCGAAGACGATGTGGGCGCCGTAGGGGGCGAAGCCGAGCTGGGCTGCGGTGCCGGGGACCGGGTTGAGGTTGAACAGGCCGAAGCGCCGCGGCTCTCCCCCGCCGAGGCTGCTGTCGATCTCGACCGTCCCAGCCTGCGAGCGGTCCGGGCAACTCTCGCCCGAGCGGCTTCCTGCGTCGAAGGGCGAGACGCGCGGCGTGCTGAACTGGGTCGGGTTGCACTCGGCGAGCACGCTCGGGTTGACGATCAGGCCCGCGGGCATTTCCAGCCGCAGATCGCGCAGATCGCCGTCGGGGAAGTCCGCTTCCGGCTGGTCCTCGAACTCCCCGCCCAGCCGCAGGCCGACGTCGAGGTTCAGCTGGTAGGGGTGCGCGGAGCTGACGGTCGCCGGCCCGCCACCGTCGGCGATCGCCGCCGCGGCGAAGCCTTCGCTGCCCGGTTTGAAGCCAAACCCGGCGGTTGTGGCAAAGCTGCCGCTCGCGGTGGAGGTGCCCGAGGAGTTGGTCGCGACCAGACGGTAGTGGTAGGTGGTGCTCGGCGAGAGGCCGGCGATCGCCGCCCGGGCGGGCACCGTTTCGCTGCCCGAGCCGGCGCTCGTGTTGGGCGTCGAGATCGCCCCGGAGAAGCTCGGTGAGGTCGAGTACTCGAAGCGGTAGCTGGTCGCCAGCCCTTCCGGGTCGACCGTGCCCTTGAGCAGCGCCGAGACGCCCTGGATGTTGGTCGCCTCGAGGCCGCCCACCGCCGGGACGACGGCCGCGGCCGGCGCAGCCGGACCGAACAGGGCCGCAGCCAGGACGACGATCGCCAACGTGCCGCGCCTCATCGCTCCGCCCTCCGCTTGGCCTGCTTACACGCTCGCGCCGAGCGACGCGCCCGTTTGGCGAGCACGTCGAGCTTTTTCGCGCGGGCGCGCTGGTGCCTGGCCTGCTGTTTCGTCTTGGCGCGCTTCGCGGCCTGGCGGGCCTTGCGGCCCTTCCGGGCGAGCCTGCGCGCGCCGCGGGCGATCGCGCCGCAGTTGCGCACGGTGCCCTCGTAGCGCACCGGCGGGTTGCCCGGACCGGAGAGCAACGTGGTCAAGGTCGGGTCGATCGGCTCGGAGGGCAGATCCTGGCAGGCGTCGCCTTTGCAGGGAATCGGGTCGGTCGGCTCGGGGAAGCCGCCGCCGACCCGCGCGTCGTAGAGGTCGACCGAGCCGGGGTCGCGCCCGACCAGCGAGCCGCCGGTGAGGAAGAAGGCGTCGTTGCCGCCGGCCGAGGCGTCGACGAAGGTGCCGCCGCCGGCCGAGCGCCCCGAGGAGAGCAGGTTGATGCAGCCCCCGGCGCTCTTGCAGGAGCCTTTGCCCTGCGCCTGCCACTGGTAGGGGTCGACCGATTCGTTGGTGTCGGCCAGCACCAGTGCGTCGGCGGAGTCGAAGAAGACGCGCAGCCCGTCGGCGGACAGGTTGCGGGGCTTGTAGGCGTCGGTCGAGAGCGGGGCGGTGCCGTTCGGGATCGAGCCCGGGATCGACGAGGCGCCGATCGGGCGGGCGCCGGACGGGTTGCAGGAGACGCAGCGCAGGGCGCCGTCGTAGAGGAAGACCTCGGTGTTGGGTTCTTTCGTTTTGAGGTCGGTGTTGTCGAAGCCGGTCAGCGGCTCGCTCGAGACGAAGAGGAGGCGCGAGCCATCGGCGCTGACCCGCGTCGTGCCCGTGGTCGGCGGCCAGTTGCCGGGATCGGCCGCGGCAGCGCCCGGCGCGATCGTCGTGGTCGAGCCGCTCGACCAGCGCTTCAGCCCGGCGCCGTCCTGGAAGTAGACGACCGAACCGGTAGAGGAAGCGCCGAGAACCCCCTGCACGCCGCCGCCGGGCGTAATGTCGGTGGCCGAGTCGCTGCCCGCCAGGTAGCGCCAGAGGTGTTCGCCGACAGTGAAGAAGGCGACCGAGCCGTCGCTCGAGGCCGTCTCGAACGTCCCGCCGCCCCCCGCGTCTTCGTCGGCCTGTTTGGTCTGCCCGCTCGCTCGCAGGTAGAGGTTGCCGCCAGTTAGGTCCTGCCAGTAGACGCGGGAGGCGTTGTCGGATACTGCGCCGCTCTGGGCCCCGAGCGCCGCGCCGGTCGTGCCGGTGCCTTCCCCCGGCAGCAGGTTGACCAGCGAGAGCCCCGAGCCCGAGGACACGTAGAGGTTGGGCGCTTCGGGATCGCAGCCTTCGCCTTCGGGCACTTCGGTCGCGTTGGCGGTCAGCGCCGTGCAGGTGGAGAGCACGGCGTGCTCCAGGTCGGGAGCGGCGCCGGCGAGGCGCAGGTCGAAGAGCGCCGGGTCGAGGTCGAGGCCGGCGATGTCGGCCGAGCGCAGCAGCGCCGTGTAGGCGCCGGAGCTCTGGCGCAGGTAGTAGTTCTGATAGCCCGCCGGGGCGGTCGTGCCCGCCAGCGGCGGGTTGGCCACCGCGCAGCCGTCCGTCTCGCCGCGGCAGTGGTCGCCGTTGAGCAGGATGCCGCGGCCGAGGTCGCCGGCGAAGAGCTGGTACGGGGCGCCTTCGTCGAAGGTGTCGTAGGTGCCGGAGAAGATCGGGGCGGTGATGTTCTCGGTGCTCCAGCCCCCCGAGTTGCGCCTGCCTATGTACTGCGAGGCGGGTGGGGCGCCGGAGCCGCCGGCAAAGGAGGTCGCGGAGCCGTAGGTGACGGAGCCGCCCTGGGAGGCGGCCTGCAGAACGCCGCCGCCGGCTATCGCCCCCGGGGCCTCGACCCGCCCGCCGTTTTTGTCGACCGGCGAGACCATCTCCCAGCCGCGGCCGTCCGCCAGCACGCTGCCGGCGCTGCCCGGGAAGGTCTTGAAGTCGTGCACGGCGCCGTTGACGGTTCCTTCGGCGTTTTGCGCCACCACCCGGTAGCGGTAGGCGGTGTTGGCGCTGAGGCCGAAGGGCAGCTGGGTGACGGTGACGAAGCTGCCACCCGAGCCGATGCTGGCGTTGGTGACGGATGGGATGCGCGAGGCGCCGCTGAAGCCGTCTTTGGCGGCGGCGACGTTGGCGTCATAGGCAGATTTCTTGATGTAGTCGAAGTGGTAGGTCGTGAAGACTTCGTTCGGGTTGATTTCGGCATGGAAACGGGCCGTGGTCGAGAAGACTGCGGAGGTCCAGGTGTCGCCGACCAGCGGCGGACCCGCAGCCCGGGCCGGCGCGCCGGCGACGAGCAGCGCAGTCGCCGCGAGCAGCGCAGCGCAGAGCGTCCCCCTTGTTCTCCCTGTCAACCTCGACCTCCGTTTCCCTGGCACTTGAACGGTGCCCAGTTAGCGTACCGAGATGTTTGCGACATGTCCAGGGAACACAACGGAGGCCGCGCGGCTGCGGTGCCCAGCTCCCTTGATTGATCAAGAGAGACGCGACCGCACCCGCGGCCTCACGGCCGCTTGCCCGGCCGCTTGCCCTTGCGCCGCTGCTTGCGACAGGGGATCCGGATCTTCGGCTGCAGCAGGACCTGCCTGGCGTTGTGGGCGCTCATCGCGATCCGCGCCCGCTGCGGGCCTTTGCAGAGGTTGCGGGAGGCGACCAAAAGGCTCTTCTTGCCGGCCTGCAGGT
>Ga0299914_10000030_pt1 | contig 101844 bp, 116 predicted proteins | sample RVTome_10_FD_201361 | JGI IMG/M metagenome (GOLD analysis project Ga0299914, IMG submission 201361) | Soil microbial communities from uranium-contaminated site in the Upper Colorado River Basin, Wyoming, United States - RVT153D57 (version 2) ... | reverse complement strand
TCGCCGTCCTGCCCACTTGAAACGATCGGCAGGCTCGCAAGAGCAAATGCCCATTTAGAAGACGGCCGCGCTGAACCTCCTGCGCGGCCGTTTTCATGCCCGGGGGTTTTTCCGGGGCAAGTAGCTAAGGTCAGGGCGTGACCGATCTCCCCGACGCCTCCACCTGTTACGAGCTGCTCGCGAGGATGACGCTGATCCGCCGCTTCGAGGAGGAGGCGGGTCGCCAGTACCAGCGGGCCAAGGCGGGTGGCTTCCTCCACCTGGCGATCGGCGAGGAGGCGACGATCGTCGGCACCTGTGCGGCGATGCGCGAGGAGGACTACCTGATCGGCACCTACCGCACGCACGGCCACGCGATCGCCCGCGGCACCGCGCCCAAGCACGTGATGGCGGAGCTGTTCGGCCGCGTCGACGGGACCAGCGGCGGCCGCGGCGGCTCGATGCACATCTTCGACGCCGAGCGGCGCTTCATGGGCGGCTACGGCGTCGTCGGCGGCAACCTGCCGATCGCCGCCGGGCTGGCGCTCGCCTCCGAGTACAAGGGCGAGGACGCGGTCACCGTCTGCATGTTCGGCGACGGCGCCTCCAACGCCGGCAACTTCGGCGAGACGATGAACCTGGCGGCGCTCTGGAAGCTGCCCGTCCTCTTCCTGGTCGAGAACAACCTCTACGGGATGGGCACCTCGGTCGAGCGCCACTCGGCCCAGACCGACCTCTCCAGGAAGGCGGAGGGCTACGGCGTCCCGGGCGAGCGGATCGACGGCATGGACGTGCTAGCCGTGCGCGAGGCCGTCGCCGAGGGAATCCGCCTGGCCAGGGAGGAGCGCCGGCCGACGATCCTGGAGGCCTTCACCTACCGCTACCGCGGCCACTCCGCCGCCGACCCCGAGGTCTACCGGGAGCGCGAGGAGGTCGAGGAGTGGCGGGAGAAGGACCCGATCGAGAGCTTCGCGCGGCGCTGCGTCGAGGCGGGCGTGCTGGGCGAACGCGAGGTCGAGGAGGTCCGCGGCAAGGCCGAGGAGGCGGTGCTGGCGGCGGTCGAGTTCGCCGACGCCGCGCCGGAGCCGGCGCTCGACACGCTCTACGAGAGCCTCTACGTGCTCGACAGCGCGGCCGGCTGGTATGCCGTCGACGAGCGCAGCCCAGAGCCGCACCGCGGCGAGGACGAGGAGCGGATGCCCGCCGCGGCGCGCGAGCTGGCCGAGGCGGGCGCCGCCTACGCCGGGCAGCCGGACGGCCCCCGCCCCCAGGGCAGGCCGAATCCCGCCGAGCAGGGCGACGCCCAGGAGGGCGTCGAGCCGGAGGTCGCCGAGGAGGGCGACGACTCGCCCGTGGCCGAAGAGGTCGAGGAGGCGAGCGAGTGATGGGCGAGCTGCGGATGCGAGAGGCGCTGCGCGACGCGATGGCGGAGGAGATGCGCCGCGACGAGGCGGTCTTCGTGATGGGCGAGGACGTCGGGGTCTTCCAGGGGGCGTTCAAGGTGACCGAAGGGCTGCTGGACGAGTTCGGCGAGCGCCGCGTGCGCGACACGCCGATCTCCGAGAACACGATCGTCGGCACCGGCGTCGGCGCGGCGATCGCGGGACTGCGGCCTGTCGTCGAGCTGATGACGGTCAACTTCGCCCTGCTCGCCCTCGACCAGATCGTCAACCACGCCGCCGCGATCCCCTACATGTTCAACGGCCAGGCGCGGGTGCCGATGGTGATGCGGATGCCGGGCGGAGGCGGCCACCAGCTCGGCCCCACCCACTCGCACAGCTTCGAGGCGCTCTTCCTGCAGGTGCCCGGGCTGCTGGTCGCCTGCCCCTCTACACCCGCCGACGGCAAGGCGCTGCTGAAGGCGGCGATCCGCGACGACAACCCGGTGATCTTCATCGAGCACGAGAGCCTCTACGGGCGCCGCGGCGAGGTCGCCGAGGACGGCGAGGACGTGCTGCGCTTCGGCGAGGCGGCGGTGCGGCGGGAGGGCGACGACGTGACGATCGTCGGCATCCTCAAGATGGCCCACGTCGCCGCCGACGCGGCGCGGGCGCTCTCGCACGAGCACGGCGTCGAGGCCGAGGTGATCGACCCGCGCACGCTGCGCCCGCTCGACCTCGACACGATCCTCGCCTCGGTGCGCAGGACCAACCGCGCCGTGATCGTCGAGGAGGGCTGGCCGCACGGCGGCGTCGGCGCCAACCTCGCCACGCTGATCACCGAGCAGGCCTTCGACCACCTCGACGCGCCGGTGCAGCGGGTGACCGGCGCCGACGTGCACATGCCCTACTCGCGGCGCCTCGAGCAGGCGGCGATCCCGCACGAGGAGCATGTCGTGAAGGCGGCATTGGCGACGCTGGAGGGTTCGCTGTGATGGGGATCGGCGCGGCGGGTCCTGTCGCCGTTTTGGTGCCACCATCCCTGCGGTGCAGTAGCTCCTCGGGACGGTCCCCCAAAACCGCGCCACCCCCCGCGAGGATTCGCAGTGAGGGACACCGTGGCTGACGTCGTCATGCCGAGACTGTCCGACTCGATGGAGGAGGGCACCATTCTCCAGTGGCTCAAGAAAGTCGGGGAGCACGTAGCCGTGGGCGATGAGCTTGTGGAAATAGAGACGGACAAGGCGAACATGGCGTATGAAAGCGATATCGCGGGAGTGCTAAAGGAGATAGTCGCCGCCGAGGGAGAGACGCTTCCGATCGGCAGTGTGATCGCCCGAATCGGTGACGGGGACGTATCACCCACGCCACCGACGGAAGAGACCGTTGAAGCCCCAGAAGCCCCCGGCGGCGACGGTCGTCCGAAGGCGTCGCCGATAGCCCGGCGACTCGCCAAGGAGAAGAAGCTAGACCTCACGAAGCTGGAGGGCTCAGGTCCCGGCGGGCGGATCGTCAAGGCGGATGTCGAAAAGGCAGCTTCCGCGGGTGGCGCGGACTCGGGGGGGCCGAGAACGGAGGCCCCGCCCCCGCCCGCAGGCCCCCCCGAGTCCGTGACGGGCCCCGCGGCCGAGACCCCTGGTCCAACACCCGCGACTCTCGAGACCGCCAAGGGCCAGACGACCTTCGAAGAGCTGAGCAAGCTCCAGTCGACGATCGCGCGGCGGATGGCGGAGTCGAAGGCGACCGCGCCGCACTTCTATTTGGAGGCCGAGGTGGATATGAGCCGCCTGGTCGAAGCGCGGGGGCAGATCAAGGCCGGGGCCAAGGAGGGCGACGTCGTGCCGTCCTTCAACGACATGGTGGTCAAGGCCTGCGCGCTGGCGCTGCGCGAGCACCCGCGGGCCAACGGGGCCTACCGGGACGGGCGGTTCGAGCTCTACTCGCGGGTCAACGTCGGTGTCGCCGTGGCCGCCCGGGACGCGCTCGTCGTCCCCACCGTCTTCGACGCCGACCGCAAGAGCCTGCGGCAGATCGCCAGCGACGCCCGGGCCCTGGCGCAGCGGGTGCGCGACGGCCAGATCACCCCGCCCGAGCTCTCCGGGGCGACCTTCACCGTCTCCAACCTGGGGATGCTCGGGATCGACAGCTTCGCCGCGGTGATCAACCCGCCGCAGGCGGCGATCCTCGCCGTCGGCGCGCTCGCCGAGCGCCCGGTCGTCCGCGAGGGCGAGCTCGCCACCGCCCACCTGATGCGCCTCAACCTCGCCTGCGACCACCGCATCCTCTACGGAGCCCCCGCCGCCGAGTTCCTGGCCCGCATCAAGTCCCTGCTCGAAGAGCCACTCTCCCTCGCTCTCTAGGTCGATTGACGAGTTGACCCCCCGATTCGGTGGTCAACTCGACAACCGACCGGTCAACACGTCTTTCGGGCGCCCGTAACCGCGTTCCAGGCGCGGCCCAGGGAGAAGTCGGCGGCGACGCGGTAGGGGCCGGGGCGGGCGGCGCGGAGCAGGGTCCACTCGCCGCGGCGGTGAATGCAGCCGGAGCCGCGGGCGAGCGACCAGTAGGGGGTGAACTTGACGCGGACGAGGAAGTCGCCGGGCCGGCTGACGTCGAGGCCGAAGCTCTTGTGGCCGATCCAGCGCACCCGCGCGGCGGCGCCCGGCGCCGGCTCGACGATCGGCGCGGGGTCCCGCACCGCGTAGACGCGCCAGTGTGGCGAGCTCCAGCGCAGGTCGAGGAAGGGCGGCCCGGCGAGGATCAGCCGCCGCTCCGCCAGTGAGGAGTAGTCGAGCGGGGCGTCGGGAAGGGCGACGTAGGAAACCGCGTTCTGGCGCAGCCAGTGGCGGTAGGCGGCGGGGGTAAGGCGCCGCTCCACGTAGAAGATGTCGTCGCGGGTCGTGTCGAGCTGGCGCAGCCAGCCCCGGGCCAGGTCGAACCGGTTCGCCAGGTAGGCGGACTCCCAGTGGTTCGCGGTCGGCGGCACCTCGATTCGCACCGCGGCGCCGCCGTGCTCGCCCAGCCACTTTGCCACCGGCTGGAAGTAGGCCGGCGAGGTCGAGGGGTCGCCGACGCTGCGGGCGATCTGGGCGACGCTGGCGGTCAGCTGCCAGTAGAGGCCGCCGGCCATGAAGAGGGCCAGGAACCAGGGCGCGACCCGGGGCCGCCGGGAGAGCACGACGGCGGCGAGGACCGGGCCGCCGAAGAGGGCGCCGAGGCGCACCGCGTTGCCGCCCATCGCGTTGGGGATGAGCCAGACGACGGTCGAGGCGAGCAGGTAGGCGGCGATCGTCCAGCGCAGCTGGCGCTCCTCCTCGCGCAGGCCGCGGGTCACGTAGAGGGCCGAGCCGCACCAGAGGGGGATCGCGACGAAGGAGGAGAAGGCGAAGGGAAACTCGCCGGCGCCGGGGAAGACCAGGTTGGGGACGAGCGTCAGAGCAAGGACGATCAGGGCGGACCAGAGTACGGGCCCGCGGGTCCCGCCGCGGGACTCGCGCTTTGCGTCGACGCACCTCTCCATGACACCGACGAGCAGGGCCCCGGCCAGGAATGCCGCCGCCACCGGGCTGGAGAGAGCGCAGGCTGCCGAGGCGAGGAGGGCGAGGTTGGTGCGGTCGAGCTGCAACGCGCGCAGGGAGGCCAGGCCGAAGGCGACGCCGAGGGCGAAGGTGAGCTGGCCGTCGGCGAGCAGGGTGACGACGCCGGCGGCGAACCAGAGCGTGGCCAGGCGCGCCGCCTCGCCCCAGCGGTCGCGGACGAGCCGGTCGAAGAGGTAGGCGGAGGCGACGACCGAGATCGTCCCCACCAGCTGCGGGCCGAGCAGCGAGGCGAGCGGCGGGAAGAGGACGCTGTAGGTGAGCGTGTAGTGGCCGCCGTACCAGGCGCCGTTCCAGATCGCCAGGCCGGCGCGCTCGAAGAGCTCGGTGCGGAAGACCTGCGCCGCCAGATCGCCCACCTGCGGGTTCCAGGCCAGCATCAGGGCGGCCAGGGCGGCGCTGAGGGCGACGGCCGGAAGCCAGTCCGGCCTGAGCGACTTCGACTGGGCCATGGGGGACGGCGCCAAAGGATAGGGGGGCGCCGTGCAACGATTTCAAGGATGAGTGCCGAAGTCCTGGTGGTCCGCTGCGGCCTGGTCCCCTACGGGGAGGCCCTGGTCGCGCAGCGCTGGCTGCGCGACGCCCGCCAGGACGGATCGCTGCCCGACGTGCTGATGCTGCTCGAGCACCCCCCCGTCTACACGCGCGGCCGTCGCTCCAGCGAGGAGGAGCTGCCGATGGCGCGCGAGTGGTACGAGATGCAGGGGATCGAGGTCTGCGAGACCGATCGCGGCGGTCGCGTCACCTACCACGGGCCGGGCCAGCTGGTCGCCTACCCGATCGTCGACCTGAGGCCCTACGGCGACGACGTGCACGAGTACGTGCGCCGCCTGGAGCGGGTCGCGATCGAGGCGCTGGGCGAGCACGGCGTCCCCACCGACACGATCAAGGGCCTGACCGGGGTCTGGACCGGGGGACGCCCGCCGGGGGGCGCGGCGCGCCCGGCGGTCGGGCCGCCGCTCTTCGGCCCGGCGGCGGAGCGGGAGGCGCGCAAGATCGCCTCGATCGGCGTGCACGTCAGCCGCGGGGTGACGACCCACGGGCTGGCGGTCAACGTCAACAACGACCTGCAGCCGTTCGAGTGGGTCGTGCCGTGCGGGATCGACGGCTGCCAGGTGACCTCGGTGTGCCGCGAGCTGGGCTCCGAGCACAACCTCGACGCCTTCGCCGAGACCGTCGTCGCCCGCTTCGCCGAGGTCTACGAGCGCGCGCCCAGGGCGGCGAGCGCGGCGGAGCTGGGGCTCGACGGCGCTAGGCTCGGCGTCGCATGACCGAGACGACGACCGCAGCCGGCCCGACCGAGGTGCGGGACGCCGAGGCGCCGGGGGAGCGCGTCCACGTCACCCGCTCGCGCGCCAAGCCGGGCGGCGTGGCGGCCGAGAGCGAGGACGCCGTCCCCTTCCGCCGCGCCCGCAAGCCGCCCTGGCTGAAGGTGCCGGCGCCGGGCGGGCCCAACTACCGGCGGCTGAAGGCGGCGATCGGCGCCGAGGGCCTGCACACCGTCTGCGAGGAGGCCAACTGCCCCAACGTCGGCGAGTGCTGGGAGCGCGGCACCGCCACCTTCATGATCCTCGGCGACGTCTGCACGCGGCGCTGCGGCTTCTGCAACGTGAAGACGGGCGTGCCGACCTGGAACGACCCGCTGGAGCCGCTGCGCGTCGCCAACCAGGTGAAGCGGATGGGCCTGCGCCACGCCGTCGTCACCTCGGTCGACCGCGACGACCTGCCCGACTACGGGGCGAGCGCCTTCGTCGGCACGATCCGCTCGATCCGCATGCAGGCGCCGGGTTGCAAGGTGGAGGTCCTCACCCCCGACTTCCGCGGCCAGGAGATGCCGCTGGCGAAGGTGATCCACGAGCGCCCCGACGTCTTCAACCACAACGTCGAGACGGTGCCGCGGCTCTACCCGAAGGCGCGCCGCGGCTCCAGGTTCCTGCGCTCGGCGCGGGTGCTGAAGATGGCGAAGGAGATGGGCGGCGAGCGCGTCGTCACCAAGTCCGGCCTGATGGTCGGCCTCGGCGAGTCCTTCGAGGAGATGGTCGAGGCCTTCGGCATCCTGCGCGAGCACCGCGTCCAGGTGCTCACCGTCGGCCAGTACCTGCGCCCGACCGAGAACCACCTGCCCGTGGAGCGCTACTGGCACCCGGAGGAGTTCGAGGCGCTGGAGCGGGCCGCCGACGAGCTCGGCTTCGAGTCGGTGGCCTCCGGCCCCCTGGTGCGCAGCAGCTACCACGCGGACCAAAATCTGCCTGGCGGCTCCTGATCAAGCGGGGGCTCGGGGAGCGGGTCGTCGTGGCGTGCTCCGCACGCGGGCGGACGGGCGCAAGGCGCCGTCAGGATGCCGCCAGGAGCTCGCGGCGGACCATCTCGCGGGCGAAGGCGAGCACGTCGTCGAGGGCGCGGGTGCGGTCGACCGAGAAGCGCTCGGCGAGGCCGGCGGCGAGCTCGTCGACGCGCCGGGGCCGCTCCAGGCGCTCCCAGATCCAGGCGCCGGTCGCGTTGAGCCGCACGGCGCTCTCGGACTCGACGTCGAGCAGCACCGTCTCCTCCGGCAGCTCGCCGTGGACGGCGCGCTCGGTGCGCCGCAGGGTCGTCGCCGCGCCGATCTGACCCGCGTCCACGTTGCATAGCCTAAGCCCGCGATGGGGAGCCTGTATGGATTCGAGGTGAAGACGGAGCTGCCGCTGCGGCGCCTCAACGCGGCGGCGGGGACGCGGGGGGAGCTGCGGATCGAGCTGGCGACGGGGCCGCTCGAGCGGCCCGCGGGCGAGCCGCTGGGGCAGCTGCTCGACGACGAGGGGCGCTGCTGGTACGCCTCGCACGAGCTGGAGGGGGGTCGGCGGCTGCTCTGGATGCCGCCGAGCGGCTCCTTCCTGCTCGATCCGGGCGCGGGGCGGGTCGCTGTACAGCGCGACGACGGGGACGACGAGCTGCTCGAGCACCGCATCGCCTCCTCGGCGGTCTGCACGCTGCTGTCGCTGCGCAGCGACCTCGTCCTGCACGCAGCCGCGGTGGAGCGCGAGGGGCGGGCCGTCGTCTTCTGCGGCCCCAGCATGCGCGGCAAGTCGACCCTCGCCCGGGCGCTCGGCGAGGCCGGCTGCGGGCTGCTCGGCGAGGACGGGATCGCGCTTGAGCTGGGCGGGGCGGGCGCGGTGGCGTTCCCCGGGGCCCGCGGAGTGCGCCTGCGGCGCCGGGGCGGCGACGGGCGGGTCGAGGTCGAGCTGCTCGACGACCCGGGCCCCGGCGAGCCGCCGCCCTGTCCGGTCGCTGCCGTCGTCCTGCTCGCGGAGCGCGGCGAGGAGCTCGAGGTCGAGCCGCTCGAGCCGCCGCTCGCGCTCGCCCTGCTCACGCCGAGCCTCGTCCACAGCGGCGACCGCGAGGCGATCGGCGCGGCCTTCGACCGCCTCGCCCGGCTGCTCGGCACGGTGCCGGCGCTGCGCGTGCGGCTCCCCGACGACCTGCGGCGCGCGGGGCCGGCCGCCACCGAGGCGCTCGACATGGTCGCCGCGCCAGGCTAGACTGACCCGGTTCGGAGGGTCCAGTCACTACAGGAGGAACGATGACGAGCGACAACCCCCAGCCCTACGAGGCGCCCAGCGTCGAGGAGATCGACACGGGGGGCTTCCCGATCAGCACAGCCGCCGGCAACAGCCTGCCGATCAGCAACTAGCTAGGAGAGCGCATGCGCGAGCAGAAAACCGACGGGTACGAGGCGCCGAGCGTCGAGGAGATCGACACGGAGGGCCTGCCGATCGACACGGCCGCCGGAATCAGCCAGCCGATCGGCTGAGGGCCGAGCTCACCGAGCGGCTCCAGCCGCTCGGTGAGTTGCGATGCGCCGGCGCGAGGAGATATTCGGCTGGGGCCGCCTGCTCTGGCGGCTGGGCCGGCGGCCGCCGCGCGCCCTCGCCGAGCCGCCCGAGCGGCCGATCGGCGCGAAGCTCGAGATCACCTACGCCTGCAACCTGCGCTGCGGCTTCTGCTACACGGACTCGCCGCGGCACACCCTGCAACGCACGCCGGAGCTGAGCGACGAAGAGTGGCGCGAGGTGGTGCGCCAGTCGCTGGAGCTGGGCATCGCCGAGGCGGTCGTCACCGGCGGCGAGCCCTTCCTGCGCCGCGAGCTGACGCTCGGCGTGGTCGAGGCGCTGGCGGGGGCGAACGTCGGCGTCACCCTCAACACGAACGGCTGGTTCGTCGACGAGGAGGTGGCGGCGCGGCTGGGCAGGCTGAGCGGCGTCACCGCCCACGTCTCGCTCGACGGGGCGCGGGCGGGCCTGCACGACGGCTCGCGCGGAGTGCCCGGCAGCTGGCGCCGCGCGGTCGAGGGCATCGACCGCCTGCTCGGCGCGGGGGTCGGCGTCTGCGTCGTGCACGTGGTGACGCCCGACAACGCCGCGGCGGTTCCCGAGATGCTCGAGCAGATGTGGGCGCTTGGCGTGCCCTGGCTGCGCGTGACGCCGGTGGTGATGACCGGCGCCGCCGCCCGCAGCGGCGAGTGGCGGGTGTCCTTCAAGGAGCTGGAGCGCGCGGTGGCCGACTTCCGGCGGCGGCGCGGCGGCGCGATGCGAGTTCTGCTCCAGCCCGGCACCGGCGGCGGCGTCAGCCTGCAGGGACGCGAAGCGCCCGGCAGCTTCCTGGTGCGGCCCAACGGCGACGTGCGCCCCGACTCGTTGCGCCCCTTCAGCTTCGGCAACGCGCTGCGCGACGGCGTCGAGGCCTGCTGGACGGCTCTGCGCGAGGGCTGGGACGACGAGCGGATCAACCGCTGGGCGGGAGCGATGAAGCGACCCGAGGACCTGCCGCGCTCGGAGCTGGTGGCGTACCTGGACGACGAGGTGCCGGTTGTCGGTGGACCCCGGTCGGGGGGAGCGCCGGGCTCGCCTCGGCGGAACGGGGGAGGTTCCGGCGAGGCGAGCCCGGCGCTCCTCTCCGGAACGGACAGCCTCCCGCCGGGAGGTCGTGATGCACCGGTGCCGGAGAGGACGGCGCCGAAGCCGGTGGACCCCGACGTGGAGCTTGCCGAGGCTCAGGAGAAGGTGCGGGGGCTGGCGGCGGCGCGGCGCTACCGGCTGGCGCCGCTGCGGGCGACCGGGAGCGCGCGGCAGCGCTTCGTGCGTCTGGCGGGCGACGGCACCTACCTGCGGCTGAACGAGTCCGGCGGCGTGGTGATGGACGCGCTGGACGGCGGCACCCTGGCCGACGCGGCGAGCGCCCTGCGCGCCCGCTTCGAGATCGACGAGGAGCGCGCCCGCGACGACGCGATCGCCGCGACCCGCGAGCTGCTGGGGCGCCGCGTAGTGATGGCCGCCGACGCCTCCGGCCACTTCCCGGTCGAGGCCGGGACGACGGACCTGCCCGGCCTCGAGCCGAACGGCTGAGCGAAGCGGCTTGCGGGAGAGCGCACGGCGTTATCCGGTGATCTGGGCCGCGACGGTCCCGCTCGCCATCTGGGCGCTCGTCCGCGCCTTCGGGCTGGAGAGCGGCGGCCTGGTGACGACAGCGATGTTCTTCACGCCGTGGGTGGCGATCGCCGCGCTGCTGGGCGCCGGCGTCGCGGTGGCGTGGCGGAACTGGGCCGCGGCGGCGGTCGCCGGGATCGCGGCGGCCTACCTCGCTGCCGCCGTATTGCCGCGGGCGCTGGGGGACGAGGCGGTGCCGGCGAGCGGGCGCGAGACGTTCACCGTGCTCTCGGCGAACGTCTACCTCGGCACCGCCGACCCCAACGCCCTGGTCGAGCTGGTCGACCGCTACGACCCCGACCTGCTCAGCGTCCAGGAGCTGACGCCGTCCTTCGTCCGGCGGCTGGAGCGGGCCGGGCTCGGCGAGCGTCTCCCCCACTCGGTGCTGATGGCTCAACCCGGCGGTCGCGGCGGTGGCCTCTATGCCCGCCGCTCGCTCGCCCCGCTCCCGGCCAGGCAGCTCCTCTTCCGGATGCCGCGCGCACGGATCGTCCTGCCGAGCGGCAGCCGCCTGCGCCTCGTCGCCGTCCACCCGCAGCCGCCCAACCTGAGCTTCGACGCCTGGCGAGGAGGACTCGAGATCTTGCCGGAGCCAGACGCCGGCGATCCCTGGATCCTGGCCGGCGACTTCAACGCCACCTTCGACCAGGCCGAGTTCCGCGACCTCGTCGACGGCGGCTACCGCGACGCCGGCGACGCCACCGGCGAGGGCCTCGAGCCGACCTGGCCCGGCCCCGAGTGGCTCCCCTTCGGCCTGATCGCGATCGACCACGTCCTCGCCGACCGCCGCCTGCGGGTCGCCGAGTACGGAGTCGACGCCCTGGCGGGCAGCGACCATCGCGCCGTCCACGCGACGTTGGTCCTGCCCCAGCGCGCGTCCGGCGAGTCGGCCAGAACGGGGCGCGTCGGCTGACGCACTAGCTCGCCACGACGCGAGTGGAGCTCGCCGGACGACATCGAACCCCGGGTTTCGTCACAAGCTGGCTGCGCTTCACCGTGGCGTCCCGATCACGCCTTCCGAGTCAGGGCGGGGAGCAGGGCATCGAGCAGCGCACCGAGCAGATCCTCTGGTATTGCGTCCGGCGCCTCCAGGCGCTGGATCGCGAGCCCATCGCCGAGGGCCATAACAGCCGCGCCAATCTGCTCGGCCGGCAGGGCGAGCGTCCTTCCTTCGATCTCGGCGTGCCGCTCGACCAACCCGCCTAGCTCCCTCCGTACCGCGCCCCAGAGCTCCGCGTTACGGCTTCGAAGCTCGGGGTCTCGGACGGCCACCGCCCAGAACTCCATGAAAACGGCAAAGAGATCCTGCTCGCGGTCCAGGAAGGCGACCCAGGCAGCCGCCCCCCGCCGCAGCTTCTCAGGTGCGTCCGCTGCTGCCTTGGTCGCGGCGGCGATCTCCGCAACGACACGCTGACTTTCTCGCTCCACGAGCGCAAGCAGCAGATCCTGCTTGTTCCCGAAGTTCGAGTACACGGCGCCGACCGTGTAACCGGCCGCAGCCGCGATCTCCCCGACGGACGCCTTGGGGAAGCCGCGGCTCCTGAGCACGCTCGCAGCGGCGTCGAGCAGATCCTCGCGGGTCCTGCGCTTGCTCTCCTCCCGGCCTTTTTGGGGGGTGGCGCTCAACGATAGGATAATAACGTTATTATTGGCTGATGGCCAATCGACCCGACGCTGCCGGTGTCCCGATGCCTCCCCCCTTGCTCTACGTCGCTGGCCTCTTGCTCGGCTCGGCGCTCGAGGCTGTCTTTCCGATCCCCTCGCCGCCCCTCGTTGTCATCCTGGCGGCAGGAGCGATTGGCATCGGGGGCTGGCTGGCGTTGGACGGCGCTGCCATGCTGCTCTTCCGTCGTGCGGGCACGAGCGCGGCGCCGATGCGACCGACGATCGCACTGGTCACCTCGGGCCCCTACCGCCTCACCCGCAACCCTATGTACGTGGGGATGGCCTTCCTGTACCTGGGGTTCGCCCTCCCGCTGGGAGCGATCTGGTCGCTCGCTCTCCTGCCTGCGGTCCTTCTTGGGGTTGACCGGATCGCGATTGTGCGTGAGGAGCGCTATCTCGAAGCCAAGTTCGGCGAGGAGTACCGCGCGTACAAGGGCCGCGTCCGCCGCTGGCTGTGAAGGGCGCCACCGCGAGTTCATGGCCAGACTCAAGGTCGGTGGGGGCGTGCCGATAAACCGACTTGTGAGGCGGGCTCTGCTCATGATCGCGGCGTTTTTCGCCCTTGCCCTTCCGGCGTCGGCTGAGGCCGTGACGTTCGGCTCGAACCTGAGCGCCCACGTCTCGAACTCGACCGTCACGTGCGGCGACTTCAACGTCTTCACGTACGCCGGCCGGGTCGGCTGCAGCGGGTACACGACCGGAAACGCCTCGAATCCGGGAGACACCTCGGCCACCCACGTCATCCCGTTCCCCGATCCCCGTGTGAATGGCGATCAGCACGGCACGATCACCCAGGTCACCTTCAAGCCGACCCCGGGCGCGCCCGCCGGGCCGGCGCGGCTCAGCGTCGTCGAGTTCATCCGCGACGCCAACAGCACGGGCGATCCCGGCCTGGCGCAGGACATCGCCGACAGCGCGAACTTCACCATGGCCGCCGGAGCCGACGGGCTCGTGCACGTCGTCACGGACCTGCCGGCCCGCTCGCTCTACAACCCCGACGACAACTCCTACCGTTTCGACGTGCTCGTGGTGTCGATGCTCGACAACACGACATGGATCCCCGCCGACCTGAACAGCAGCTTCCTGTCGGCCTGGATCAGCCCATACGTCGACATCCCGTCGACGAATGGTGATCTAACCGTCCCGCTGCCGGCTGAACGCCAGGGCACAGGTTGGATCGGCAGCGGGCCCAGCCCCTTCTACGCGATGGGAGCCTGGTACACGCTCGGCGAGGTCCTAATGCAGGCGGAGTTGACGATCCACCCGCGTCTCCAGCCTCAGTCCCGCGCCCCGAAGAAGCCGGTGAAGATCAGGCGGCCGCAGCTCCGTGGCAACACCGTGACCTTGCAGGTCGCCTGCCTGCTCGACACGACCTGCAGCGGCTTGCTGCAGCTGCTCAGCCGGGATAAGAGCGGTGCTAAGGCCAAGGCATCGAGGAAGCCGAAGAAGTCCACCGTCTATGGACGCGCTCGGTTCTCCATCCCCGCGCACAAGAAGAGGCGCGTCAAAGTGAGCCTCCGGAAGGCCGGCAAGAAGCTGCTGAAGCGGTCACGGCGCAAGCGCAAGTCGGTTTGGACGGTCGCTAGAGCCACGGTCGGCTCGCAGGCCACCACGACCACCATCAAGCTGACGCCGGGGCGCCGCGGCAAGTAACGCGTCGCGGCCCTCGTTCTTCGCCCCGTGGCCCAGCCGGCTGCGAACGGATCGAGGCAAGCAACCGCTCATGGAGCCAGCCGGGATCGAACCGGCGACCTCCGCCTTGCAAAGGCGGCGCTCTGCCAGCTGAGCTATGGCCCCGTGCCAGGGAAGTGTAGGCGCGGGAGCTAGTCGGAGACGGCGCGCTTGTAGCGGCGGACCGAGAGGTAGGCGAAGAGGGCGGCGATGCCGAGCGACCAGGCGACCGCTCCCCAGATCGCGTTGCCGGCGGGGGCGCCGAGGAAGAGCGCGCGCATCGCGTCGACGGTGACCGTGAAGGGATTGATTTCGGCGAAGGCCTGCAGGGCCGCCGGCATCGAGTCGACCGGGACGAAGGCCGAGGAGACGAAGGTGAGCGGGAAGATGATGATGAAGCCGAAGGCCTGCGAGGACTCCGGCGAGGAGGCGGTGAGGCCGATGAAGGCGAAGACCCAGGAGAAGGCGTAGCCGAAGAGGAGGGCGAGGAGGACGCCGCCGAGCACCTCCGGGAACGGGGCGCCGAAGGAGAAGCCGGCGATCAGGCCGACGACGATCATCATCGCCAGCGAGAGCGTGTTGGTGGCGATGTCGGCGAGGGTGCGGCCGGAGAGGACGGCGGCGCGCGACATCGGCAGCGAGCGGAAGCGGTCGACGAGGCCCTTCTTCAGGTCCTCGGAGAGGCCCAGGGCGGTGACGAAGCCGCCGAAGGACATCGTTTGGATGACGATGCCGGGGATGAGGAAGTCGACGTAGTCGTAGCCGGGCGTGCTGATCGCGCCGCCGAAGACGTAGACGAAGAGCAGCACGAACATGATCGGCTGCACGGTGAAGGAGAGCAGCAGGTCGGGCGCGCGGGGGATGCGCAGGATGCTGCGCCGGGCGAGCACCAGGGTGTCGGAGAAGCTGTCGCGCAGCCCGCTCACCGCCGCGCCTCCTCCCTCTCCTCGTCCTCCGCGGCCTCGGCGGCGCGGCCGGTGAGGGTGAGGAAGACGTCGTCGAGGGTCGGCCGGTGGATGGCGACGTCCTCGATCCCCACCCCGGCCTCGTCGAGGCGGCGGACGGCGTCGGCGATCGCCCCCCGCCGGCTGTGCACGGGGACCTGGATCCCGCCGTCGAGGACGGCGGGATGCTCGGCGGCGATCGGCCGCAGGGCGGCGATCGCGGCCTCGGCGTCGGACGCCACCTCCAGCGTGACGTCGAGGCGTTCGCCGCCGATCTGGTCCTTGAGCTCGTCGGAGCTGCCCTCGGCGAGCAGGCGGCCGCGGTCGATCACCGCGATGCGGTCGGCGAGGCGGTCGGCCTCGTCGAGGTACTGGGTGGTGAGCAGGACCGTGGTGCCCTCGGCGACCCGGCCTTCGATCGTCTCCCAGAGGTCGAGGCGGCTGCGCGGGTCCAGCCCGGTGGTCGGCTCGTCGAGGAAGAGCACCGGCGGGCGGGCGACGAGCGCGGCGGCGAGGTCGAGGCGGCGGCGCATCCCGCCGGAGTAGGTGCGCACGAGGCGGTCGGCGGCCTCGGCGAGCCCGAAGCGCTCGAGCAGCTCCGCGGCGCGCTGGCGGGGGTCGCCGCGGGGCAGGTGGTAGAGGCGGCCGACCATCTCCAGGTTCTCGGCGCCGCTGAGGTTCTCGTCGACGGCCGCGTACTGGCCGGCGAGGCCGATGCGGCTGCGCAGCTGGGCCGCCTCCCGCTCGACGTCGAGGCCGGCGACGCGGGCGCTGCCGGCGTCGGCGCGCAGCAGCGTCGTGAGGATGCGCACCGCGGTCGTCTTGCCGGCGCCGTTGGGCCCGAGCAGGCCGAGCACGCTGCCCGTGGGGGCGCGCAGGTCGATGCCGTCGAGGGCACAAACCCGGCCGAAGCTCTTGCGGAGCCCGGTCGCCTCTATCGCGCAGTCAGGAACGATCGGAGCAAGCTACCGGAGCGGCGAGGCCGGCTCGGTCAGTCGTCGAAGTCGAAATCCTTCGGCGGGCGCTGCTCGAACCAGAGCTGGTCGTCCTCGGGCGACTCCTCGAGGAAGTCGGGGGTGTCCTCGAGCACGTCCTCAGGGCGGGCGGGGGCGTCGGGATCGGGGATCGGCTGGACCTCGTCGTCGTCCTCGATCTCGGCGGCGAGCCGGGGGGCGGGGTCCTCGGTGGGCTCCGGCTCCTCGACGGCCGGCTCCGGCTCCTCGACGGCCGGCTCGGGCTCCTCGGGCCCGGACTCGGGCTCCCCAGCGCGCTCCGGCTCGTCGTCGCGCGGCCCCTCCAGGGCGCGGTCCAGTTCGTCGGAGAGCCGCTGCTCGTTCCAGAAGGCGTCGTCCTCGTCCTCGAGCTGCTCGTCGTCGTCGGGAGCGGGGCCGGTGACGCTGACCTCGGCCTCCTCCTCGTCGATCCCGGCGAACGGGTCGGTCGGCGCGAGCCGCGGCTCGGCGATCTCCTCTTCGACCAGCTGCTCGTCGGTCGGGCTGGACGGCGGCTCGGCGGCCAGCTCCTCCTCGACGTCGTGGATTTCGGTCGGCTGCTCGGCGATCGTCCGGCGCTCCGCCGCGCTCGGTGTGGCGGGCTCGGGCTCCTCCTCCAGCTCAGCCGGCTCGGCGACGATCTCGTGCTCCCTCGCCGTCTGCTCCTCCGCGGCCGGCTCGGCCGCGGGCTCCTCCTCGCCGGACGCGCCCGGCGGAGGCTCCTGTAGATCGGCGATCGACGGCGTCTCGCGGCGCCCGGACGCCTCCCCGGCGGGCTCCGGCTGCGTCATGAAGGCGGTCGGAGCCTCCGCGGCCGTGTCCGAGATCGTCTCGCCCCCCGGCCGCTCGGCCTGGCCGAACGCCTCGTCCTCGAGCTGCTTCAGCTCGGAATCGCCGGCGCCGTGCTGCCGCTTCAGCGCCAGATGCTCTCGGATTGCCTCGTCAAGAATGCCCATGAGACCCGTATCCCCGGGGAACCTAAAGCCTATGCGGTAATCCTTCGCTCTGCGAGGGCACTGGGACGATCCTCCCGCCCCCGCCCGCGGGGGCTGTGGCTGGTTTGGAAGGCTAGCCCCCGCTCGACCTACGGGACGAAGGGGCCGGGCTGGCCGCCGGTTGGGGGGACTCCGGCCGGCGGCTCGCGCCGGGGCGGTTCTTCGGGCTCTTCCGGCGGCTCGGTCGTCGTTGGCGGCTCTTCGGGCGGCGGCGCCGGGGCGGGCGCGGGCTGAGGCGGCGGCTTGGGCTTGCGTTGCGGCTTCGGCATGGAGGTCTCGCGGGTGGGCTGGACGCCCGCCTGGCCCGAGCGGTCCACCGGGGAGGGCTCGCCCGCGCCGCCGCCCCCCGCGGCGGTCGCCGGCTGGGTGGCCGCCGGTGCCGGTTCGGCGGTGCCCGGCCGCGCCCGCGACTTCGACTTCGCGGCCCGCGCCTTCGGCCGCCGCTTCGCCCGCGAGTTCGCCTTCGGCTCGGGCTTCGGGTTGCTCCCGGCCGGCTGCGTGCCGGCGGCCGGCTGGACGGGCGGGGACTCGCCGGCCGCCAGCAGGGCGGCGCCGGCGGCGAGGAGCAGCAGCGCCGCGAGGCCGGCGGCGAAGAGCGCGCGCCCGCGGCGCCGGCGCGAGGGCCGCGCCACGGCGCTCCAGTCGGCGCCGACCAGCTCGGCGGCCTTCGCCATCGTCTCCTCGAACAGCCAGGGGGCGACGGCGATCGGCGCCCAGGCCCGGTAGGAGGCGCCCGCCTCCTGCATCGCCTCCATCCCGAGCCGGCAGCTGTCGCAGCCGGCCAGGTGATCGTCGATCCAGGTGGCGTCGCCGGAGGCGGCGTCGAGCTGCCCGTCGTCGCGCATCGCGATCAGCGGCAGTGCCCGCTCGCAGTCGGGCGAGGAGACCGCGACCGAAGCAAGCGCCGTCCCGCGTAGCTCGTCGCGAAGGTTGATCCGGGCGCGCGAGATCAGCTGCGCGACGGAGTTGCGGTTCATCTCCATGACCGCCGCGATCTCGTCGTAGGAGAGCTCCTCCAGCTCACGCAGGGCGAGCGCCTCGCGCTGGCGCTCGGGAAGCCGCGCGTTCGCCTCGCGGATCTCCCCCTGCTGGGACTCGAGCAGCAGCTTGCGATCGGGGTCTTCCTCCGGGTCGCCGGGGTCGGGGGTCGAGCCGCCACCGCCCGCGCCCACCGGGGTCGCGGACTCCGGGATCGCGTCGCTCGGCTGGGCCCGCCGCTGCTTCTCGATCAGGTCGTAGCAGGCGTTGCGGGTGGCGGTGAAGAGGTAGGAGCCGAAGGCCAGCTCGCGATCGCCGAGCTTCGGCAGCCGCCGCATCACCTTGAGGAAGGCCTCCTGGGTGGCGTCGGCGGCGTCATCCTCGGATCCGCTGACGCGGTAGGCGAGGTTGTAGGCGCGCTGCGCGTAGCGTTCGTAGAGCGTCGCGAACGCGCCGCCGTCCCCCTCCGCCGCGGCACGCGCCAGACCCGCCTCCTCGACGGCGAGCTCGGCCTTGTCTGTCGTGGCCGTCGCGGCCATCGAGTCCAAGGTACTCCCCTGCGAGGAGAGTGCCGGCCAGCGCTCGCCGCGCCGCCGCGCGGCGAGTCCGTGGCCGGGATGGATGGCGTAGGCGAGGGACATCGTCCGCCCCTCCAACGGTCGGGCGAGGTGGGAATTACGCGAGCAGTGCTGGGCCCGCCCGTCCCCGGCGCTGCCCGCTGTGCCGCGCTGCCGGGGCATATGACGGATAGCGCGACACAGGCCGGCGTAATTCGCGGGGGGCTCGGCGGTTGGACGGGCGGCAAACCCAATCGACCGAGGAGGTCACCATGTTCCGCAAGTCCAACATCCGCATCGGCCCCGCCACTCCCCTGGCGATGATCGCCCTGTTCGTCTCGCTCAGCAGCGTCTCCTTCGCCGCCGGCGTGATCGGCACGGCCGATCTCGAGAACGGCGCCGTGACGAAGAAGAAGCTGCACAAAAACGCCGTCGCCACCGGCAAGATCAGGAACGGCGCGGTCAGCACGCCGAAGCTCCGCGACGAGGCCGTGACCGGCCAGAAGGTGGTGGAGTCGACGCTGGGCCAGGTGCCGAGCGCCGCCAGCGCCGACCAGGCCACCCAGGCGGACACGGCGACCAGCGCCGAGGAGGCAGACAGTGCGCAGACCGCCGCGAAAGTCGGCCCCAACGGCGTCGACTCGGCGGCGATCCAGACCGCCGCGGTGGGGACGTCGGAGATCCAGAACGGCTCGGTCGGCGCGGCCGACCTGGGAAGCTCGTCGGTGCGCTCGTCCGAGCTGGGCCCGGTCGTCACCCGCACTGAAACCGACTCGGTGCCCAAAGAAGGCGGCACCGGGATCGGCACCCCTGGCTGCTTCGTAGGGGAGCAGATGATCTCCGGCGGCGCCAGCTGGGGCGGCGCCAACCTGAGTGCCGACGCGCCGTTCCTGCGCATCGCCTACTCCTACCCGCTCGCCGGCAGCAACTGGGTCGCGCGCGGCTACAACGGCAGCGCCGAAACGCGCAACTTCACCGTCTACGTCGTCTGCCTCGACAACTGACCGGCTCCTCCGCAGCCGGCGTTGAGCCGGCCGGCCGACGCGGCGGCGGCACCCCCCCGAGGGGGCGCCGCCGCCGCGTCTCCGCGCCCGCTCGCTCCGGATCGCACCGACGAAAGTCGCAGCCTTCGCCGCGCAAGAGATCGGAGACGCGCCAAGCTCCGGTTGCCTCCAGCGCTCCCGAGCTCGGCGACAACCCGGACAAGGCCGACCCCGAGGAGCTGTTCGTGGCCTCGCTGTCGAGCTGCCACATGCTCTGGTTCCTCGCTCTGGCGCGGGCCGAGATGCTCAGTTGGCAGAGCGCCTGGATCGCACGGACGGCGAGGGTCGTTGTCTGCGGCGCTATGGGTTAGTGATCGGCGAGCGGGTCGTGCCAGCGCAGTCCAGGGAAGCGGGCGAAGTCGGTGTCGTGGGAGCAAAGCTCGGCGCCGTGCTCGATCGCGAGCGCAGCCAGGTGCGCGTCGCTGGTGAGGTTGCCGGCGGTGCCGAGTGGCATGAGAAGGTCACGCAGATTGCCGGCGTGCCGCTCGGTCGGGTGAACGACGGTTGCCACGGGCGAGGCGAGCCAGCTTTCGATGAACTCGAAGGCCCGGTCGGGCGAGAGGGCGTTGCCGAAGGCGACCGGGTTAGTTGAGATCCGGGTAAAGCCAAGCAGTACCAGCCAAGCGAAGCCAACCTCCTCGGTGCCCGAGAGCGTCTGCTCGAGCCAGGGCCTGGCCCGAGCGTGGTGGCGGGAGGACTCGTCAACCGCATAGATCAGCAGGTTGACGTCGGGCAGCTTCACTTGCCGAGCTGGAGCTTGCGCATCGTCTCGGCGTCTTCGAGCTCACCGGCCAGCTGCAGAGCCTTGTCGAGATTGACGCCAGGCCTGGCTTCCAGTCGCTGCGGAGGAGGAAGGCGGTAGGGCCGCGACTTCCCCTCGCCACGCTCGATGCCGTGGCGCACACTGGAGTTGAGCGCCTCCTTGAAGGAGATGTCGCGCTCACGCGCCAGCCGCTTCAGCTTGGCGGCAACATCCTCGTCCAGCGTGACCGTGGTGCGCATTGAAGCATCATAGCAGCATCTTCGATGCTGTCATGGTTGCTACCAGTAGCGTGGCTGGAGGCCCGGCCGGCGGCTGGGATACGGCTATTCACCGCCGGTTCAGGCACTCGTGCCTGAACCGTGAGCAGGACCGGGGCGACACATCTGAAGGCTTCAGCTCGCCGGGGCCGTCACCGTCCGCCAACCGCCAGTCGCGGGAAGCCCAAAGCCCATGCGGGTATCCTTGCCAGCGAGGCCGCCGAAACGACCACAGCGTCCTCAAATGCGGGGCTATAGCTCAGTTGGAAGAGCGCCTGGATCGCACCCAGGAGGTCGCCGGTTCGAGTCCGGCTAGCTCCACTAAAACCCGCTCGCTCGAACCCCGACCAAATTGAAGCCGGGGTCGGGCAGCCATCGCTTCGATCCGCTTCGCCAAGTCCTCGCGGAGGAGGGCCCCAAACTCGTCGGTCAGCTCCGCAGCCTTGATTCCTTCCGGCCCGACGAACAGCTTGCGAAAGAACGCCTGGTTCCAGCGCCGCCGGGTCTGAGAATCAACCTGCGAATAGGCGCTGGCGGACTGCCGGAGAAGCTGCCGCGCGGCCTGGAGTCCCTTGCCCGCGTTCTCGATGTTGCCCCCGGCCCGCGCGAGCTTCGTCTCGGCGGCTTTGAGCTTCTTCGCAAGCTCCGTCTGCTTGACCTCCAACACGTCGAGCGGGATCGCCTTCGGATTGGCGAGATGGTTCTCGACAAGCCGCTGCCGTTGACCGAGGATGTCATCGACTTCTTTCTGACAGCGGACAACCTCTTGCTGGCGGTAGCCGACCAGCCGCTCGAACTGCTCGACCAAGCGCGGTTCAAGCTCGGCGATCCGCTCGCCGTCGATCTTGATCTGATCCTCGTAGTAGCGGGTGACGAAGTGCTCGACCCGGTGCGCGGGCAGATACGGCAGCGGGCACCGCTCCCCGTCGTGGCGATTGCCGCAGACGAAGTAGTCGTAGGTGCCACCATTGCCCTTGACCCGCGTAAAGCGCAATCTCCCGCGGCAAGCAGCGCAGTAGACAGTGCCCTTCAGGTAGTGGCCGTGCTTCCAATGCCGCTCGCCCGCCAGATTATGCGCCGTCGCGACCTGCTGAACCCGCTCGAATAGCTCGCTGGGGATGAGCCTGGGATGATTGCCCTCGTACTCCACGCCTTTGAGGTGTACCCGCCCTATGTAGTAGGAATTCTGCAGTAGCCTCTGGATAGTCGAGAGGCTGACTTTGCCGGGTGGACGCTTCGGCGTCGGCCGGGTGCGGAGGCCCCGTCGGTATAGCTCGTCCACCAATGCGCGCAACGACCACTCCCCGGTCGCGTAGGCCTGGAACGCCCATTGGATATGCGGCGCGCGCTCGGGGTCGACCTCGACGTAGCGGATGTCGTTGGCGCCGTCCCAGCGCCGCTTATTGAGGTAGCCGAGGGGAGCGCGGCTCGGCGTACCGCCGAGCTTGGCCTTGGTGATCCGCCCGTCGGTGATCTTCTCTGCCAGGTCGCGGGAGTAGTAGGCGTTGATCGAGGCGAGGATGCCGTGCATGAGCATCCCCTGCGGGGTGCCGTCGATGCTCTCGGTGGCCGACACCAACTCCGCGCCCGCCTGCTTGATTTCGGCGTAGGCGGCGAAGTCGGTCAGCTCGTCGCGGGCGAAGCGCTCCAGCTTGTAGACGATCACGTAGTCGATGTCGCCTCGCACTTTGAGCGCCGCAAGCAACTCGGTAAGCGTCTTGTAGAAGCCGCGGCTGGCCGACTCGGCCGGGGCCACCCACTCCTGCGCGACCTCCGCGCCAAGCTCTCCGGCCTTGCGCTCGCAGGTAGTGCGCTGCATCTCGATTGAGTAGCCCTCGTCGGCCCCGTCCCGCTTGGTCTGCCCGGATGAGGAGACGCGCAGGAGCGCAAACGCCCGCTTCTTCGCCTGGGCCGTCATCGCCCCTCCTCCAGTTGCGGCAGCCCCAATTGGTCAAAGCGGTAGCGCATCGCCGTCGTGCTGACCTTGAACTGGCGCGCGAGCACGCGCGGGTCGCGGAAACCCTCGTCGTAGTAGCAGCGGCGCATCCAGGCCTTCGGCATGAGGAGGCAGGCGGCGAAGTAGTCGGCGGCGCGCTCGGCAGACGCCTCCGCGGAGCCGAACCGCGAATCCGTGTAGATCGCGTGGCGCAGGCTGTGGTCAACCAGATGCTTGAGTTCGTGGCAGAGGGAGTAGCGCATCCGCCCCCAGGTCGCGTCGCGGTTGACGATGATCTGCCAGCGGCCGCCCCGCCAGCGGATCGCGCCGGAGAGGGTCCGGGCCTTGAGGTAGCGGACGTGGACGCGCGGCAGATACTCAATGGCCTGCTCGGGGAACGGCGGCTCGGTGATCCGCATCAGCGCGTGGAAGCGGTGTGCCTGGCGCTCGGCAATCGAGCGCGCCTCCCAGGGGGCCAGCGGGCGCTGCGGGCAGAGCAGGCGGCACTCGGCGACCGGGTTCACGCTCACCGCCGCCGTCCCTTCCGCTTCCGCTTGCCGCGCGGCTGTTCTTCCTCGTCGATCTTCTCGTACAACCGCTTCGCCTCGGCGAGTCGCTTCTCCGAGACACCGGGGAACAGGGTGCGCGTATAGATCACCGGCTCGGGCAGCCCCTCGGGGTGGGTGTAGCCCGCCAGGGCGAACAGGTCCTCGTAGCTGACGCCGAGCGCCTGGGCCAGCGGCTCCAAGACGGTCGCCTGCGGCAGCACGTTGCCCGACTCCCAGTAGTGGATGGTGGGGTTGGTGACGCCGACCCGCTCGGCCAGCTCGCGCTGGCTCAGGCCCAGCGCCGCGCGGCGGGATGAGACGTAGCGGGCGAACTGGCGGTGCTTGGGTGGCGTGGTCATGGGATTAAATGCATTTATCGAATCCATTGTCTCGCTGTTCGGGACTGTCCGCAACAAGCCAAGCATTGGGAAGCGGCGCCCCGCTGTCGGCGTGAGAAAAGAGGCGGGCGACCTGGACGGGTCCGTGTGTGGTGTCCAGGTCGCCCGCATGGTGTTTAGGAGGTCAACGCCTCGATCTTGGCTTCGATCTCGGCCTTGCGGTCCGACGCGGTGCCTTTCAGCGCCTCGTACTCCCGCTTGGCCTCCTCGGCCCGCTCCTTGGCGTGGCCGATCTCCTCGTCAATCGCCTCGCGGGCGTTTTCGAGGGTTTCCACGGCCGAGGCGATTGCCCCCTCCGTGGTGGTCTCCCGCACGCGGCGGGGACCGGTTTCGCCGTTGGCCTTGCGGGCCTGGTAGACCGCGCCGCGGATGGAGCTTGGCTTCATGCCGAACTCCTTGGCGACGATCTCATGGGCGTCCTTCTTGGAGTGCCCTTCGGCGGCGACCGCCTCAACGCGGTCGTAGATGTCCTGGGCTTTACTCATTGCCCAGCACCTCCTTTGGTTAGTGGATAGCTCTGGCGGCGAGCAGAAGGAAGTGCACTTCCTTCCGCCCGCCGTGGAGTCCGTCCATCACCTCTCGACTTCCTCTGCTCGGCCAGCCGCCGTTCGGCCAGGTCCGCGTACTCGGGATTCAACTCGACGCCGAGCCAGTCGCGGTTCAATCGCTCCGCGACAGCCAGGGTGGTGCCTGTACCCGCAAAAAAATCGAGAGTGACCCCGGTCCGCTGCGGCGCGAAGCAGTCGCAGCGGCGCAGCTCGCCGACCTCGCGGGTATGCCGCACCCCCTCGCTGATCTGACGGCTCACGATCCGCGTCGGCCGCGTCCAGGGTGCATCGCACTGCACGCAGATTCGCTCGGGGCAGGTCGCCAGGATCATCGGCTCGATCAGCGCCTCGGGAAACGTGGCCTGGTGGCCGAGCCGGTCCGTCGCGGTGGGCACCGTCCAGACATCGCCGGGGTTCTTGCCATTGGGGTGGCCGACCCGTCCTTCGGCCTTCAGTTTTCCCAGCCCTTCGTTGCCGCCCTGGTAGAGGCGTCCCAGCTCGCTCGCCCTGGGCTTCGCCCGGTGTGCCGAGCGGTGCGGGATTCTGAGCGAGTCCAGGTCGAAGAACGTCCGGCGGGTCTTGGCGGCGAAGATCACCACCTCGTAGGTCTGGCTGAGGCGGTCGCGGACGCTCTCAGGCCGAGAATTGGGCTTCTGCCAAATCAGGACATTCCGCAAGACGAACCCGATTTCAGACAGCGCCAGCGCCACCCGCTGCGGCGCAAGAAGCAGGCTTCCCCTCGGCGCGCCCTGCCGCGGATGCTTGCTGAACGAATCCCCGAGGTTCAACCACAGGCTTCCCGTCGGCTTCAGCACCCGCCGCGCGAGACGCAGCACTTCGGTCAGGTTCGCCACGTATTCACCGACGTTCGGCTCTTGACCGAGTTCGCCCGATCCGGCCCCGTAGCTCCGCAGGCCGTTCGCATACGGCGGAGACGCGACGCAGCAGTCAACGCTCTCGGGCAGGAGTCCCGCCAGCACCTCGCGAGCATCGCCCCGGAGGATCGCGTTGCGCGGGAGCGTCTTCACGACGCCTCCCCGATCAGCGCTGCCGGGAGTTCGGCAGCGAGCACGACCTGCCAGAGCGGCCACGTCTCCTCGGGCTGCGCGGCGAAGAGATCGACCAGGACATCCTTGCGCCCCTCATCCGGCACCGCGAAGACGACGCGGGGGAAGTAGCCGAAGCGGGCTTGCTCGCGGCCCGTTTCCCAAAACGTCCGGTACGCCCGCAGCTTGGTAGAGAGCGTCGAGCGCGACTCGGTAGCGCGGTCGACCTCGACGAAGCTGCCGCGCTCGAAGTCGCCCGCCGCGACCCTGACGAACGCGTCCGGCTTGAGGACGCTCACCCCGCCGTACGGGCTGGCGTACCGCCGCCACGACAAGGGCTCGGTATCGAAGTCGAGCAGCTCGCACGCTCCGGCACGGGCACGCTCGGTGACGGAAACGAAGCACTCCGAGACAGCCAGGCGGTGGGCGAGGAAGGTGAGGCTCGGCGTCCAGGGCCGCCTGGGGTGGTAGCCGCCGGCGGGACCGCAGGAGGAGGGAGCGAGGCGCTGCCCGGCGGTGTCGAGCGACCAGACGGCGGCGCGGGAGCCAGCGCGGACGCCGCCGAGCTGGCGTTCGAGCTTGCAGGTGATGCGCTGCTCGGCGAGGCGGGCGAGGGTCTTCGGCGCCTGGCGTGCAGCCGAGCGCGGCGTGAGGTCGGTGAAGTGCAGGCGGCGTAGCTGCTCGGTGGTCGCCACCCGCAGCCGGTCGAGCGTCTCGATGATGGCTTGCTCACGCGGCCCGAGGGTTCGCTCGAGGACGGCTGCGCGCTTCGCCGTGACGTAGCGACGCCGGGTCATGATTTCTCCCACCACTTCGGGGTGTTAGTCGTTGCGGAAGCGAGGGCGGATACCAAGCTGGGGTTGGCATCGCGGCCATGCCTGGGAGACACGAAGTGAACAGCGAGGCGAATCACGGCTGCCTCCTCGCCCCGCCGACCGGAGCGGGCGTGCGGGCGGTGATCCGCGCGCGGATCACGGCGTCCACGTCCTCGGGCGGGGTGCCGTATCGCTGGCGGGAGGCCTCGCGCACGGCGGCGGTGGTGCCGAGCGGATCGGGGGCCGGGCGGGTGCGGACGCTGGCGGGGGGAGCCACCGACGCGCCGGTCGAGATCGCAGCGAACCCTTCGTATGCGCCGAGTCCCTGGAGGTCGGCCGCTTCCAGGTGGGGCTTGAACTCGCGGGCGAAGGCGGCGGCATCGGCGGCCGTCGTCTGCATGACGAGTCGCGTTCGGCAGTTGGCGAGCACCGCCTGACGGGTAGCCGTATCAAGCTGGGCGAGGTGCTGGTGGGCCAGCACCCAGGAGACGCCGTAGCCGCGGCTCTGGCTGACCGCATCGGCGAAGACTGGCGAGACGGCGGCGAAGTCCTGGAACTCGTCGCAGATCACGGTGGCGGGTCGGCGCTCGCTGGCCGGTACGCCCGCCCGCGCCTGGATCGCCGCCCAGAGCCGCGAGGTCATCGCGGCGCCGATCAGCGCGCTCGCGTCCGCACCGATCAACCCACGGGCGAGGCTGATGAGCACGATCTTGTCGCCCGCAAGTGCCTCGGCCAGGTCGAGGCCGCCGCTCTGCCCGATTACTGCCCGGACCCTTCGGCGCAGCGTGTACGTCCGCAGCTTGTTGCTGAGCGGCGCGATCGCCTCGGCCCGGTGCGCCTCCGAGAGCGAGCCGTACCAACTCCAGAAGGACTGGAGCACCGGGTTGTCCAGGCTCCCGACGAGCTTCTGACGGAAGGCGGCACTTCCGAGCAGCGGCTCGACCTCGCAGAGGGTGTATGAGTTCGGCTGCGAGGTGAGCGTGGTCAGCGCCGCGCGCAAAATGTCCTCACTGCGCGGCCCGAGGCCCGCCGGGCCGTAGCGGGTCCGAAGCTCCGAGACGACGTGATCCACTACGAGGTCGGCTTCGCCGCCGCCGCCGATCAGGTTGAAGCCGACTGGCTGGCCGCGGTCGGCCGGGTCGAACACGATCACGTCACCGCGCCGCGCGGCGGGAATCCGATCCGCGATGTCGGCGATCAGGTCGCCCTTGGAGTCAATGGCGATCAGGGCGGGTCGGGCCTTCGCCGCCATTAGTTGTATGGCGAGGTTGGTGAGAATCGTGCTCTTGCCAGCGCCCGTGGGAGCGCAGACGTGGATTCCCCGGCGACACTCGGCATGGCCGACAGCTACAGGCCGCGTGCTCCCCGCGACGGTGGAGTCACCGAGGACGAGGCCGCGCCGGGGCACGCTGGATACGGGCGGCAGCTCCCGGCTCCCGGCGAGCGTCAGGCCGGGAAGCTCGGGCGCATCAAGCGGCACCGGGAGGCAGGAGGCCAGCTCCTCGGCGTCGAGGAGCGCGGCGGCCGATTGCTCGCCTCGCCGAAGCCGCCTTGCCACCACCTCGCTCGGCAGGAGGCGGCGGGTGAGCCGCCTATCCGGCGCGTTCAGCGCGTGGAAGGGGCCGAGCAGCCGCGCCATGAGCTGCGCCCGCCGTGACTTCGACCCGGCCGCGACGGCGGCTCGGATGGCGACGGCGAATACAGGCTCTACCGGCTCCGGTTTCCGCTCGCTCGGCGCGGCCTGCCGGAGCGAGTCGAACCACTCGGAAAGCCACGCCAGCGGCGGCCGTCCGGTCGGGGCGATCACGTACTGGATCAGGGCGCGCTCGACGTCCCGCAATGGATGCAGCGCGGCGAGGATGCCGGTGGTGCTGGCGTCGGCCGCGTCGGTGCGCAGCCGCCCCGCCCCCCGCGGCCGCAGCTCCCGCACTAGGCCAAATGCCGGAAGCGAGGATGCCTCCTCGCTCACTCGCAGGCCCGGGACGGCGGCGCGCAGCGCACCCAGGACGTGTTCGGCGCGAGTGCGCGGCACCGTCAGAACGTGCTCGATGCCGCCCGCATCGGCCCGCGCTTCGAGCGTCACCACCGGGGTGCCCAGCAGCCGCCGCCACCAGGGCGGCAGGAGCCCCGCCAGCGAGCGGACGGCCGCAACCGCCTGCTCGGCCGTGACGGTCCGCGGGAACGTCAGGCGCACCGCAACCGGGTCGCTCGGCCCGACCAGTATCCGGCTCCCCGCCAGCAGCAGGACGGCAAGGGCCACGGTGACCAGGGCGACCTCAGTCACAGTCGGTTCCTTCGGGCTCGTCGTCTTCGACCTCCCGCAGCGCGTATGCCAGCAGGGCGGCGACGTATGCGTCCCAGTCGGGCTCCTCCCGGCGCTCGCCCCAGACCACCAGGCGCTGGGTGTCACCGGCGGGCGTCGGTGAGTTGTGTTGTCGTGGCTTCTTGCTCATCTGCTAAATGCGTTTAACGTCTCGCTTTTCACTGTCGCTAAATGCGTTTAGCGAGTCCAGCAAGCAGCAGCCGGATTGCCGAATCTCAGGCACGGGTCGGCCTCCTGAGCGGCGGGACGAACGTCTGGCCGAGTTCCGACTCCGCCAGCGCAATCGCGCAGGGCAGCCCGAAGGCGACAAGCAGCGACGGGGAGGGCGCGGTGTCCCCCGACGTACCCTCGGGACGGCGGAAGCGCAGCCGCCCGCGGATGAAGCAGAGCGCCGTCGCCTCGGCGGTGATCCCCTGGAACCAGCGGGTGTCGGTGCGGGCAAAGACGAGCGCCAGGCCGTCACCGTGATCGGCGAGCTTGTCGAGCCAGCGGTGGGTGCCACGCCCGTACGGCGGGTTGACCCAGCAGCGGCCCTGCCACTCCTGGGCCAGGCCGTCCTCGCGTTTGCTGAAGTGCCGGTCTGCCGGTATCCACGGCACCCCGCCCACGGGAGCCGCCGGATCGAGGTCGAAGCGCAGCCCGAGCGCAGCGAACACCTCGGGCGGCGTGAACCACTCGTCCGAGGAAGCCTCGGTGCGCCGGTCGTGGGTGAAGCCGCGCGCGGTCATATTCACCGCCCCCGGCCCGGCCAGGTCGCCCGCAGGAGCACCAGCACCACCACGAGTCCGACCAGCGACGGGATCAGCGGCTGCGTCGCGGCAGCGACAGTCGGAAGCAGCACGATCACCACCAGCAGCACGACAGCGGCCGTCAACAAGCGATCCACCGTTCGCTGCTCCTTGTCGTAACCAATTGACTGCGGTGCGACATCTCGCCAGGAATAGAAGCAGGAGCTACACGCCGCGTGGGGTCGTTACTTTCTGTAGAGAAAGGTCATGGCCCGCCCGTATACGCAGCCCCCACCGCAGAAGACGGGACGCTCCCGCCTGGCGCAGTGGTGGCGCGAGCTACGGGAAGGTGCGGGGCTCGATCAGCACCAGGTGGCCGCCAAGCTCGGCTGCTCGGCAACGCATCTCTCGAACATCGAGCACGCCCGCCGCGTCCCCAGCTTCGCGCTGCTGACGCGTTACGAAGCGCTGGTCGGCGGCGAGGGGATTCTCCGCTCGATGTGGGCGTGGGCAACGGCCGAACGCGCCGAAGACCTGGCGGGCGTCCGCACCGTGACCGACGTGCGGACGACGCCAGGTGATCGCGCCAAGTTCGTGCGCTACCTCGCCGCCCGGGGAGAGCCGGTGTTCGCACCGCTACAGCGCTTCACTCCAGGCTGGGAGATTCGGAACATCGGCCGCGTCACCTGGAAACGGCGGTTCCTCCAGCAGGTCGGCCCGCGCGCGCCGCTGTACGCCCCGGTCAGCCGAGATGAGCGGACCGCCGTGCCTACGACGAAGCCGGGCGAGACGGCAACAATCAAGGTGCCGATGCTGGCCCCGCAGCTACCGGGCGAGTCCGTCACCTACTTCCACATGGTCCACGAGGACGGCTCGCTCTGCTTCCCGGACCGCTACGCCGACGGCGTGTGGGTTCAGATCACGGTCAGGCAACCCACCCGGCTCCCGGGCTGACGGGGCAGGCGCTGCTCGCCCTGGGTCAGCCCGCTGGCGGATCGGGGACGTGCTCGGTGGCGACCTCGCGCAGCTCCTCCTGGGCGTCCAGCAGGGTGTTCAGCGCGTCGAGATAGCGTTCGAGCGCGCGTCGGGCGGGATGCTCGTCCGGCTCCGCGCTCTGCACGAGCGCGATCATCTGCGACAGCGCCTCGGCGTGCTCCGGCGTGATCTGCGACGCGCCGAGATGTTCTTTGACCGCTTCCGGCAGCGAGGGACCGGCGCGGCGAGCTTCCTCTATGCGCTCGCGCAGGTGCTCGGGGAGCCGATCAAGAGTGCGTCCTTCGCCAATACCGGCTGTTTCGCTTTCTTGTGATCTACGTCGCTGTGAATCGTCCCGCATGACTCCATCATGCGAAACAGGCGAACACAATTCTTTGGAAGTTCTCACGATGTCGAGGGATGGGGCAACCGCTCATGAGCACGGCGTTTGGCGCGAAGCCGGGGAAGGACACCGTTTATCTTGACTCGCACGTCACTTCGAGTGTTCCGGTAGATTGCCACCACCGTGTCTGGTTACGATGACTTGGCGCTCGGCCTCAGTGGAATGAGCGAGCTTGGGCAGGACGATCCTCGTGTCCACAACGCCCTTCAGTCCGCAATCGACAGCGGGGACCTAGAGGACGAGGATGCTGGCCTCGCCTACTCAGCGCTCGGGAGTTGCTGGCACGCGATTGGCGAACAGACGAAGGCGAGGAATGTCCTGACAAAAGCAATCAGGCTGAGTGAGGACCCGGCACGACTTGCTCTCACCCATCACGAGCTGGGCGAGACGTACTTCGCTATGGAAAAGGAGGATCAAGCAGAGGAACATTTCCGAAAGTCTCTTGCCAGCGACCGACAGCACAACTTTGCCCCCGATACCTTGCTTCTGCTCGGCCGGGTTGTATACATGCGCGTCGAACAAGAGGACGATCTGCAACTCGTAGAGGAATGTTACGGCTTCTTTGACGAGGCGGTGGCAATGTTGGAGTCTCCCGATAGTGCAAAGTATGGAGACTTTTTTAGTCGCTCGAAGACGCTTTTCGACCTCTACACCAGCAAAGCCACCTGCAAGGCTGTAATGCCTAGTGATAATGAACGCTTCGAGGCAGCGCGATACTTTGAGCAAGCCGAGCAGATCGCGCTGGAGCACCCCGAGACGATCACTCGCCAGGAACTGCAAAACGTCTACCTCGATTGGGCGGAGCTGTATAAGGGCATGGGACTAGAGCGAGAAGTAGAACTTGTACTAGATCGCGTTAAACGCAATCTTGACTGACGACAAATCCCACACTGTTGACACAAAACACACACTTGCGTAGTGTGACTCGGCTAGACCCTTAACAGTCCTCCTGCTTGACGGTGACGACCGAGAACGCCTGAGCCCATGAGCGGCCGGGACCTCTCGCTCGCCACTGGCGAGCTTTGCTCACCGCGAGCGGCTCTAGGAGCCGCAGAATGGAGGACGCATGTCCGCAGCGGACGAAGTACGCGCTGCCCTAAAGAACCCCAGGGGGGTTAACGGCAACGCTCTCAGGGTCAACATGGAGAACCGCAAACGCGACACGTTGCCGAAGGACAGCCCGAAGCGCCGCGCTATGGCGCGATCACTCTCAAGGCCTATACGTCGTTCGACATAACGGGTGAGCAGAAGCACAACAGCGAGCGCGACCAACTCCCAGATCATCTCCAGTCGCGCTCGCCTTCACCCCTTCTGGTCAGACAGGCGATCTATGTTCGCCTACTTGCGGCAACGATTCCTCTTGCTTGGGGTCTTTGGCAGCCCGTGGCCAAGGCCGCATGCGGCCTTGGCGTATCCGGTACTGCGTTCCGTGCACTTGAAAACCGTGTATTGAAATCGAGATCCGATCCTCCAAGTGCTCGATGCACGACCTGGGCACCCGGCTGGACATAGAGCGCATCGCTTTCAAACAGCGCTTCTGGAACGCAAGGTCGTGATCTGCATGTTGTGCCACAAGCCATGCAGACCTCGAAGCTTTACTAGTGAAAACAGGGGGGGCCGGCCAGCCATGCCGGGCAATAATCCTGTTGAAGACTCGTGCATTCGCTCGATCAGTACCTGGGTTCCAACGACCCGCACCACGTAAGTACCTTCTACGCATCCGCTGATCGCGGTCTACTAGCCGATACAGAGTTCTTTGGTCGCGTTGGACCTGCCCGCGATGCTCCATGTTTCCGTTCTACACAATCGGGCTTGATGGAGCTAGCAGGCAGCTTCCAAGAAGTCTGCCACAGTCGCCGTGACCGGGAGTCCTGAAACCTGTTCCTCCAGCCAAAGCCACGCGCCGTGAGGATTGATCTCAAGGAAGACATAGTTACCGTTAGGCGTAACGATCCAATCCGATGCACCGAACTGGAGTTGGAGTCTGCCCATTAGCTGGCTCAGCCGACCTTCAATATCGCTCGGCAATTCGTAGCGCCTATAACTCAGTCGGTCATCATCCGCTCTCCAGTCACGAACCTTAGAATCTCGCGATGCACCATCGATCCGCACACCGATGTGCTGCTCGCCTATCGAGGTCACTCGCAGCTCGTAGGCGACTTCAATGCTTCGCTGGAACTGAGCGGGCGCGTAACTCACCAGCGCCAGGCGCTCCATGTCGATGTTCTCTATTCGGTTCGTGAAAATAAACCCTCGCACACGCTGGTCAGGATAATCAATCACCGGACTGTGAAGCGTCTTGTAGATGAGCTCGCCAGACACATTACTCTCAAGGAAGTGATGGACTCGTTTCGGGTCACTTGAAACAAAGGTTTCTGGAGTTAAGAGACCGACCAAGCGAGCCGTCTCATATTGAAGAATCTTGGTAGAGGCTCTGCGAGTGGACCAATACTCATTGAGCCACCTTCTTGGGTTTGCAACAGACAATGCCCCGGTAAGCGCCTCCTCTGCCTCTCCTCCTGCAAAACGTTGATGGGCCTCGCTGAGGTCGGCGGAGATTCCGGGTCGGCCCAGCCTTCGAAACCATACAATGGGACAGCCTCCAACGTTCCATGATCCGGCAGGGGTGTCTACGATAATCGCCGGGGTAGAATCACCGGTAGCCACCGTAACGCGGTTAGCCGCTGGGAACTCGTCAACATTGAAGCGGCAAACAGCTATATCGTCTGATATCAGGTCGAGTACGGCGGCAACGTGGGGGTCAATCGCCGTACCGACGACCAAGATGTCGGCAGCATTGATGCGTGCCGACATGCGTGAACCAACTATTTCGACCTAGGTGTCGTGATCGTCAGTGTCGCGGCGATACGTACTCGTGTCGGGGTTGGATATTTCCTTGCTGTCCTTTGGCCCCTCATCCGGCGAATCGGCGACCAGCTCCTCGAACTGGACTGCGAACGGCTCGGGTCGCTTTAGGTCAACGGTGCTCTTGGTTCCCATCTAAGAGTCCTTTCTTGTTTACTACCAGGCGATGCCCCTCCTTGAGAGATCGCCGAGGAAATTGAGAAGCGTCGTACGGGTCCCAAAGAGCGGATGGTTATTCGCACCAGGTATGGCACCCGTCGCCTCCACCATTTTGAGAGCCTCCAGAAACTTCTGTGCAGCCTGCTCGGGATGCTGCGTTTCTAGGGCCGCCCCTTCCTTCGTGACGGACATGATCCCCTGATACTCCTCCAAGAAGCCTGCCTCGGCGATGCGCTGGATGTATTGCTCTTCTTGGGTGCTCATGGAAGCGTTAATTCTCTCAAAATTCGCAGAATGGCGGTATTACGACTGCTGTTCTATCGTCGGCAGCATCGGTTGAAACGCGCAGGCGGCGCAGGAGAGGGTTGAAACCGCAACTTGCGCCGCATCGCACCCCCTCTCTAGCCTCGCCGGGCCGATAAGCCCGCGGCAATCTGCCCGGGCGCAAAGCGGCGACCCGCCGCGCTGACACCGCGAGCAAGCCGCCTGACCGCAAAGGAGGCATGACTCCCTCATGGCTACCGACAACCCTACGGGCGACGGCGACGCCGTTCGCCTGAAGCTCCACGAGCACCACGAGGACTTCCTGCGCGAGGCGCTAAGTTCGTTCAAGAAAGGCATCGAACGCGACCTGGCGCGGAACGAAGTGCGACCGAACCGCGAGCGCTTGGAGCAGACCGTAGGCGCTTACGAGCGGCTGCTCGACGGGCTCATGACCGGCTCCGTCGTCCCCGATCCGGAGGTGATCCAGGTTGCCACCAACCTGGCCGAGGTGACCGACACCGCCAACGCCTACCAGCAGGCGATGCTCGAACACCGTGCCTGCTGCGCGCTGCTTGGGCAGCTCGAAGAAGGGAGCGGGCGATGAATCCGGTCGCGTGCCGCTTCGCCGAGAACCTCCTTCGCTCGCGCAAGGAACTCGACCTCTCCCAGGAAGCGCTCGGCTACCGCGCCGGGCTGCACCGCACCGAGATCGGCCTCTTGGAGCGGGGAGCGCGGGTGCCGCGGATTGACACGCTAATCAAGCTGGCCCGCAGCCTGGAACTTGCGCCCGAAGCGCTCCTTTCGGGCATCGTCTGGAACGAGGGCGCAGTCATCGGCGGACGGTTCTCGGTGGGAGGCGATCGGTGATGAGCGGCTGCACGGACATCGACCCCGGCCGCGAGGACCGGATCGTCCAGCACAGTGTGCTCGTCCACCTCACGACCGAGCACCCGACCCCGCTCACCGAGGAGGACATGATCCGCGAACTGGCCGCAGACCCCGAGGCGTTCGGCCCCGGCGACCGGGTGCGGCAGGCGATCCGCGACCTGACCCGGGTGGGGCTGCTGCACCGCCACGGCCCGTTCGTCCTGCCGACCAGAGCGGCGCTGTATGCCGCCGACCTCTTCGAGGAGCGGCACTATGAGGACTGAGGAGCCGTACCGCACTTTTGAACTGGAACGGCTGCGGGAACGGATCGCCGCCTTGGAGGACGACCGCTCGCGCCTCATGGCGGCGATCCGGCATATGCGCCGCGGGCGGCTCGATAGCCGCTACCTCACCGACGCCCTGCGGGCCGAGCTTGCCCGCAGCCCGTCATACGGCGTGCTCCTGGAAACGCTGGAAGTGGAGATTCGCTGCCTGCGCGCGGCCGAGGCGGCGGCACCGCAGGGCTAGAGACAGCCAGCGCTCACCGATGGCGCTGCAAACAGCAAGTTGCACCGCACCGCGGTCCCGCTTACCGTTTCGCGCGTCCCGAAAAGAACGCCCCGGGCGACGCTGACACGCCCCCGGGGCCTGGCACAGGAAAGGTGACTTCCCATGCGCGATCAGCGTAGCTATCCCCGCCCGGAGCCGGGCACGACGGCGAAGCAGGACTGGACGTTCCAGCGAGCGGTGCTCGGAAGCGTGATCGGCCTGCACCCCGTCCAGATCACCCTCACCGAGCTGATCCGCGAGATCGCCGTCGACCCCGAGGACTTCACCACCCGCGATGGCATCGAGCGCGCCGTGACCGACCTGGAGGGCATCGGCCTGCTGCACCGCCACGACTTCCTGAACCGCCAGGAGGCGATCGTCGTCCCGACGCGGGCGGCGCTCCACCTGCACGCGCTGCTGGAGGACGACTAGCGATGGGCGCGGGGGATTTCGGCGGGTCGGGGCCCTCGCAGGGAGGGGAGCCTTGCATGGTGACCCTGCTCCGGCTCGCCGGAATCTCCCACCCAGGCGCTCCGAGCGGCAGAGGAATTGCGGCGGGCCGGTCAGGCCACAGGAACCCGCGAGGGTTGCTCCGGCCCGCCGCAATCCTTCACCGCGAAGGGATCACACCGGATGCGCTCGCCTCAGTGAGTCCCGGCTCAGGACTCGTCCGCCAGCCGCTCGGCGCGGGCGAGCAGGTCGGAGGGCCGAGTCTCGAAGGCGTCGGCGATCCGCCAGAGCGTCCTGAGCGTCGGCGTCTTGGCTGCGCGCTCCAGGCGGCCGAAGTAGGCGCGGTCGATCCCGCAGGCCAGCGCGGCCGCTTCTTGACTCAGGCCGCGTTCTTCCCGCAGTTGCCTGAGCGCTTCGCCGAAGGCTTGGGAACGCGAGCGGGCCATCGCGACGGGCAGCCTTCCTTCTTGCGGCCTTGTGCTCCACGGTCTAAAGTACCCCGGCCCAGAGGACTCCAGGCGTACCGACGATCAGACGGGGAGGTGGCGGCAGTGGGGAAAGACAGGCGCTGTCAAGGGAACACGATCCGCGCCCAAAGGCCGGGCGGCTCGACATGGACGCGGCAAGTCGCGGCACTCGCAGTGGCTATCGGCAGCCTGGGAGCCGTGCCCGCCCAGGCAGCGACGCTCGGCGAGGGCGAGCTGAGCGCCGAGGTCACGGCCGAGGTCACACCCGACCGTCTGCCGATGCGCGGCTACGCCCCGGCAGCGCTGACGGTGCGCGGCACGGTGTCCAGCGCGGAAGTGGGTCCGCTCACCGAGGTCAAGTTGCGCCTGGACCCACGGCTCCGTCTGGCCGCCAATACGCGGGGCCTGGCTACCTGCGCGTTCGCCCAGGTACGGAGCATCGCACCGGCCCAGGCGCGGAAGCGCTGCGGCAAGGCACTCATCGGCAGCGGCAGCGTGGACCTGGAACTCGCGGTGGAGGACATACGAGGCTCCACGCGCCAGCAGGTGCTCCTGTTCAACACGCGGGCGGCGGGCCGCGTCCTGATGTACCTCTACCAGCCGGAAGCCCTGTTCATCCCGGTGGCAGCGGCGATCGTGAGCACCGGTCGGATCAGCCAGCACTCGCTCACGTTGCCGATCCGCTCGGGCGGGGGCGCGACGACGGCCTTTCGACTCCGCATCGGGCGCACCTGGCGGGACCGCGGGCAGCAGCGCAGCTACCTGGTCGGCCGCTGCGCGGGCCGCTTCGCCAACCGGCTCACGCTGCGGCTCGGCCGCACGACGCTTGCGGGCACCCTGACCGATCCCTGCCGGGGGCGGTAGCCGATGATCCTGCTGCTGATCCTGATTGCACTCGGTGTCGCCTGCGGCACGGCGTTCCAGCGGCTTGCCCGGATGCGGGCGGCGCACGGTCCCGACTCGCCGGAGGCGGCACCGAGCCAGGTCCTCGCCGTGCTCGGCGTCCGCGTCAGCGTGGCCCTGCTCGTGGTGGCGGCGTTCGTCCTGCTGGCGGGCAATGGCGAGGGTATGTCCAGCGACTCGTATGCGGGGTTCGTCCTGCTGGCGCTGCTCGCCCTGGCTGGCTGCGGGGCGTTCTGGCTCTACCGCGACCGCCAGGCGAGGAAGTCAAGCCCCGGCAGCGGCAAGAGGTCCTGCCCGCACTGCGCGGAGCCGATCCAAGCGACGGCGAGCGTCTGCCGCTACTGCGGCCGGGACATCGAGCCGCAGACCTGATGGGAGGCTCGATGCCGAACTGGACCCACGCCTTGCTGCTCCTGCTCGTCGCCGTCCTGCTCGCGGGCTGCGGCGAGGGCGAGGGAAGCACTACGTCCGAGAACCAATCACTGGCGGCATCGCCTCCCGACCGGCCGAGCACGCACGAGGTCGCGGCAGAGGGTGTCGTCGACGAATACCTCCAAGCGCTCTCGTTCGGCGACGAAGGAGCTTGCCGGTATCTGACGGTGGCGCTCATGGGACGGATCGCCCGCGCCAACGAGTACACCAGGAACGACCCCGACACCTGGCGCATCCACTGTGAAACCCACGCGCGCGACCTCCTCAAGCACGGCGAACTCGCGCTGACCTGGGGAGCCGTCACCGCCGAACAGGCGTCGCCAGCGACGGCCGAAGTCGCCGCGGCCCCCACGGTCGCGGACGCCGAATATCCCGAATATGAAGAAGGCGAACCGCGCGAAGCGACGGCAGCCGCGACGTATCACCTCGAACGCTCCGGCGGACGGTGGCGCATCAACGACATCACCGAGGACTCGTTCAACGAGTACGGCGGCGACGCGATCAGAAGTCCGATCGGTACCGACTTCGGCGGCAACCTCGTCCTGATCCGCGGCTGCGAAACGTCCGACAAGAGCTACTGCGAGCCGCTTATAGAGCCCTAAACCCGTCCAGGTACCGTTGCATTCTCTCGATGAAGGCGGGGTTCGAGAGTCGTCCCGCTAGCTCCATGATTTGAAGTCCCTGCACGTGGCCGGTTTACGGTTTGCAGCGGGTCGCCATGATCGGCGCTGGCGGCACTCAGTTTCAGGCACGAGTGCCTGAAAACGCGGCGATGTACGTGGGTTAGCGGCGATTCCCGCCGGTTCCGGACTCGCTTTCGAGGGCGAGCAGAGGTACGGTCGCCGACCGCAAGACATAGACGGCCCCGGCGACGCGCCAACGCCCCGGGGCCTGGCACCGAAGAAACGCCCTTCGATGCGCGACCGATTCTCCCAGAGCACTTCGGGTGCCTGGGTAGATCGACGGCCCCTGATCTGAGGCGGCTCTTCGGTGCCCTACCGAAAGGGGGGCACCATGCCCAGCATTACCGCGACGATCGACCGCGACCAGCGCGACGGTCTCTACGAGCTGGTCCGCAACCACCTCGGCGCGATCGGCGACATCTGGATCGCGCTGGAGGAGAACGAGGACTTCGCCACCGCCGAGCGACTCGGTATCGAGTTCGGCGAAGACTTCCGCCTGCTCGCCGACATCGGCTGGCAGCCGCGGGACGACCGGGAGGCGTTCGAGCTGACGATGCCCGCCCACGACCTGATGGAAGCGCTGAAGCGCCTCCACGACGAAGCCGAGCGGGTGCTCTTGGAGTCGAGCACTGAGCGCGAGTCCAAGGAAGCCGACGCTGAGACCGACGCCCGCTTCCAACTCGGCCTCGACGCCTGCGAGGAAGTGCTCGTCGGCCGCGGGAAGAAGTAGCGATGTGCTGGCGATGCCACAGTCGACCGGGCCGCCGGCTCTTTCCCGAGCAGACTCCGCCCGGGCTCAACTACGCGGTCGTCACCGGCACGTTGCTCGACGCGCCGAGGCAGGGCGGGGGTCCAGGTGGCACTCCGGTCCTCGTCATGAAGGTCGAGTTCCCGGTCGCCGACCCGGAGCACCCGCGCCTGCTTTGGACGCACGCCACCTACGAAGTCGAGGTACCGGGTGACGTTGGCGGACGGCACGTTGAAGAGCTGAGGAAGGGCACTCCAGTACTCGTGGCGGGGCGACTCAGCGAGCGCTGCTCGCTGGAGGACGGCCGCGCGAGCTGTAGCGGCGCCATCGTCGCCAGCTTGATCCAAACCGGCCCACCACCCGAGCACCGGGGCCTCCTCGGGGACGGGCCGTGAATCGGGGCCTCCCAACCGCAGCGGCGCCGACTCCCGAGATGAAAGTCCGCTTCGGCGAGAACCTCGCCCACTGCCGCGAAGCGGCCAACGTCTCCCAGGAAGAGCTCGGCTTTCGCGCCTCGATTCACCGCACCGAGGTGAGCCTGCTCGAGCGCGGCGAGCGGATGCCACGCATCGACACCGCCCTGCGCATCGCCGGTAGCCTCGGCATCTCGCTCGACGATCTCGTCGCCGGCTTGGAGTGGCGGCCGGGCTACGAGATCGTCGTGCCGGGCTCGTGGGAGGTGGTTGAGCGGAACGGCGGAGCGCCGGATGGCCGCGAGAGGGCGTCAGCCGACCGACCTCCGGCCCCCGCCGAGGCACCCAACGGCTCCCAATGACGGGCGGCTCGCGCTCCACGACCCCGTTCCCATTCCAGGCCCTGGCGAAATTCGCGGACAACCTCTACCGGGCTCGCGAGGTGTCGAGCCTCGACCAGAAGGAGGCAGCCAAACGCGCCGCCCTCACTCGCTCCAAGCTCGACAAGATCGAGAACGGCGAGCACATCCCCACGCTCGACATCCTGATCCGCCTCGCTGGCACCTATTCCACCTCGGTCGGCGACCTCGTCAACGGCGTCACCTGGCGACCCGGCTGGGTCGAGCACTCCGGCCCGGCGGAGTATCTGGTCTCGACCGTCGATGAAGCCTGAGCCACCTTGGTCGATGACCACGCCATACCCGCCTCTATGGGACTCACTCTGGCCCGGCAATCGCGAGGTGACGCCCACCATCCAGGAGCATGTGCTTGCATGGTGACGATGCCCTTCACGCCACCCAAGTCAACCGCGTTCAAGCAGTTTGTGATCCTGGATCAGGATGGGGTCATGGCTGCGCTGAGCGCACTCGATGGCGGACAGATAGACGAGATCCTGATGAAGAGTGCCGACGAGCGGGGGGGCTCGATGGGAGGTGAGGTCGACCTCAAAGTCGCAAAGGGGCGCGGAAAGCGAAATAAAGCGCGAAGAGTCGAGGAGGAGATGCGCCTCACCCGGACGCGCCACGCGGCGGCGGCGAAGCTGATCGAGGCACTTCTTGAGCGCGAATCCGTAGGCGTTGTTGATGGGGAGTTCGATACCGAGGTCATGGATCAAGTTTCGGCTGGCATGGTGCTTCAGCTCCGGGGCGAACTCCATCTCCACCCGCTACACAAAGCCGATGAGATCTTGCGCTCCTTTATCGAGGTCGCCCCGAAGCTCGGTCAGGGGGCAACCGCCAAGGAGCTGAAGCCCGCATTGAAGGTCTGGGAGGCAATCGTCGGCACGGGCAACCCGGACTCACGCCTTCTGATCGAGCCGAGGACGGTTGAGAATCAGGTGCCTCGCCTCCTGCTTTCTGTGCCGAAGGACCACCTTCAAGCCCCGCTTGATGATGTCCTAAGCGAGGTGACGATTCTGGCACAGGTAGAGCGCGTGATCTCTGCCAGCGACGAGAATTATCAGGTGATTCGCATGCTCAAGGGCGGGCCAGCCAGCAGCCTTGAGAAGGAGTCGGTTGCAGGGACGGTACCCGAGATGCTTCCAGCCTTGCGGGAGATTGGTGTCGAGATCGACATGGACGACATCTTTATTGAGGGTCCCGCACTGATCCTTCGAGCCATCTGTGCCTACCGCTAGTCGCGTACGCAACGGCTTGGCCTATATCGGCTACAAACACATCCCCAAGGAGGCACCCTTCTAGGCCGCAGGTGTGCGAAGCAATGCTCCTGGCTGACTAGCCCGAGTTGGTACGCGATTGTGACCTCCCGGGTACAGCACGTCCGATCCACGCGCGAAGATCACCGGGTGATCAGCTGGCTGGGTCGCTCATGAAAGTTGTGCTGCTCCTGGGCGCAGGCGCGACGCTATCGGATGTCGCAACCCGTCCATTGAAGGAGAGGCCACCGCTCGACCGTGGGTTCTTCAGGACAGCTCGCTCCACGAATCCGACCCTCACTGCGGCGGTCGCGAAGTACATGCGGGATATTTACCAAGTCGATGTTCTCGTCGGTGAACAGGATTCACTGGAGCGGACTATGGGGCAGATCTACACGGACACCTTTAATCCAGGCCTGCGGAAGCAGGCGACCGAGGCGTTTCGCGCTCTCCTTCATCTCTTCACCCGTCGGGTAGCTGAGACGACGAACGACATAGCGCCCACCAGGCAGCGCTGGCTCTACCGGATTCTGGCGGGCTTTCTGGCAGACGGGGTTGGGCCTGAGAACATTACGATCATTACCTATAACCAGGATCTCCAGGTCGAGAAGACCCTTTGCCTTCTGTCTGAAAGGGGCAGATGGAAGCAGTACTCCGAGCAGATTTTCAACTTTCCGGGTTGCTATGGCCTAGGAGAGAAGCCAGTAACTGCCCCTGATGTTGATCCGGAAATTCTTTTTGCAACCTCGGCGGCAAGGGCAGGCGCAATTCCCGTGTTGAAGCTCCACGGCTCGTTGAACTGGTACTCGTCGCATACCAGCGCCCGCCCCAGCCAGCAAGCCATGTTTAACTCGGCGCGACGTCTCCGCATCACGAGACGGCGGGTTATTCCTGCTGACATGATGATTTCTGGGCGACGGTCGACGCATGCGCTCCCGATCGTGGTTCCGCCTGTAACGCATAAGTCGTCGGTGCTACATGACGACCTGCGCAGTGTCTGGCGTCACGCTGAGGATGCCCTCGCCCAGGCTGATGAGCTAGTCGTGTTCGGATATTCCTGCCCGCCACTCGACTTCGAGAGCGCGAACCAGCTTAGGCGATCGCAGCTTGAAAACGAGGTGAGGGTTTCCGTCGTCGACCCTGACCCCCGGATTGCTACTCGGTACATCGAGATGTTGAGCCCCTCATCTCTTGCCTACTACAGCTCGGCGAAAGCGTTCATGGGCGCACACCCCTCAATGAAACGCGGCGCGATACGCTCAGAAAACTAGAGTAGTGGCAGGGTGCCAACTCCTCGACCAGCAGGGTGCCGAAGCCAGAGTGCATGAGGATTAAGATCGCAAGACGATCGGAGATCATCGCTGGGCCCCTCGGTCTGACGTGGGGATGGTGATGGCCTCAATCGGCTCGCCATTGACCAGCGCCTTCAGTCGCGCCCGCTCGGCCGAGCCGCGGCGCATCATGTGCGTGTAGACGCGCAGCGTGAACTTCGGATCGGTGTGGCCGAGCTGGGCCATCACCGAGGCCGGGTCCTCGCCGGTGGCGATCAGGATCGAGGCGAAGGTGTGGCGCAGCTTGTGGGGCGTGACGCCGTGCGGGAGGGGCGTCTGGGCGCGCTCTTCGAGCAGCTTGTCGGCGCGCTTGACGGCCGAGGCGAGGATGCGGTTGCGCAGGTTGTCCTTGTCGCGGTGCCCGCCGGTCCCGGTCGGGAAGACGGGATCGTCGGGGCCACTGCAGTAGGCGCGCGCCTTGTGGGCGGAGAGTTCGTCCCGCAGGAGGGGCAGCAGGACGATCTCCCGCAGGCCGGCCTGGGTCTTGGAACGGCCGATACGGATGCGGCCGTTGGCGAGGTCAACGTCGCGCCAGCGCAGGTCGCACAGCTCGCCCGCCCGGGGTCCGGCGAGGAGCAGCGTGGCGATGATCGGCTGGCGATCGTTCGTCAGCCAGCGCTTGTCGCGGTCGAGCTGGCCGGCCGCCTCCAGCAGCGTCGCGATCTGCTCGACCGAGTCGAGGTGCACCGGAGCGGGCCGCTTCGCCCGGAGACGGCGTCGGCGGCCCGCCGCCGGGTTCTCGGAGATGTAGCGGTACTCGACCGCGACCGAGAGCACCCACTGCAGCGTGTCGATCGTCTTGTTGATCGTCGCCGGCGAGAGCGGGCGCAGCGCCTGGCCCCAGTCGTTGCGCATCGGTTCGCCGCTATCCCGTGCGCGGCGCCGGGCCTCGGAGACCTCGACCATGTGGCCGCGGAAGGCGTCGACCGCCTGGATGTCGATCTCGTGGAGCGGCCAGTCGCCGAAGTAGGGCAGGACGTGGGCGAGCGCGTTCTTCTTGTAGGCGCAGTTCGCCTCGCTCATCTCGCCCTTGCGAGCGGCCATCAGGCTGCGGGCGAAGGAGTCGAAGGTCGGCATCGCGTCGGATGCCTCCGCCGCCCCGACGCGGCGAACTCGCCGGGTCGGGGGCGTCCAGATGCCGCGCCGCACGTCGGCCATGACGTTCGCCAGCTCCTCCTCGGCGCGCCTGCGGTCCCAACCTTCGGTCTCCAGGCCGAGCGTCAGGTACTGGCGCTCGCCGTAGGCGCGGAAGCGGAGCGCGTAGCCGCGCCCGCTCTTCCAGTGGCGCTCCAGCACCTGGCCGTCCGGTCTACGAGTCACTCCTGTCAGCTCCTGGTCCGCCCGACGACAATAGCTCTCCGTCGCCGCGGAAGCGAGCGCCTGCGCATGCCTACCGCTCCTCCCCGTCCTCGGGCGAATTGCCGAGCCAGTCGACCGGGCGCTCGTAGTCGCGCGCTTCGCGGAAGATCGGCGCGAACGGCCCCTTCCGCTGGAGGTCTTCGAGGCGGCAGAAGCCGATCGACACCTCGCCGCGCGTCCGTTCCATCGCAGGGTGCTCGTCCAGGAGCATCGCCGCGAACGTGCGCCGCGTCGCCAGCGCCTTCCGAGAGGCGCCGGTCAGCACGCAGAGCACCCGTGGGAAGACCGCATAGCGATTGCGCCAGAGCGGCTCGCCTTCAGCATCGGTGGCCCGGTAGAGCTGGGCATAGCGGCTCAGCTCCGCGACGAGGCGATCGACCGAGAGGGTGGCGCGGTCGAGCTCGAGGAAGCGCAGCTCGAGGGCCGTCCCGTCCTCCTCGTGTCGCTGGTAGGCGAGGACGGCGTCCGCGAAGAGCGTGCAACGGCGACGGCCGCGACCGCGGCTCATCGGGTGGGCGACCTCCTGGCGCCAGGAGAACGGGCCGAATTCATCACCATGCTCGCGCGCCGCCTTCAGGAAGCAGATCGCGGCGTCGTTGACGGCGAGGGTGTGCGCCCTCAGCGGGCCGGCCGCGTCGGCGGCCTGGAGCACCCTCGGCTGCGTCTCCAGCCCGACCAGCTCGAAGGCGAGCGCGGCGCCCCGCTCGCTGACGAACCAGAGCCGCCGCGGCGCGATCCGGGTGTCGACATGGTGGATCAGCCCGGCCTCCTCGATGCCGGCGAGAACCTGCTGCGTGCGCCGCAGGCTGCGGCCCGGCAGGTGGATCGTCCGCACCTGCTCGGTGGAGAGGACGCGGTGCTCGCCCAGCGAGGCGATGATCTCGGCGGTCGCCTCGGGCAGGCCGACGGCCGCGCTCGGCGCCGGGCGGCGACCCTTCTTTCGGGCGCGGCGATCGGGCCGCTCATCGGTACGGCCACGCGAGCGCCGGCCCTGCCGGCCGCCGCGCCGCGGTTCGGCATTGAGCCGCTGTGTAGCCAGCGCGGAGGCGATAGCGAAGGCGCCGAGAGCGAGGGGCGCGAGCGACGAGGCGGGAACGATCGAGGTCAGCGACAAGGCGGCGAGATTGCACTTCATGTCCCGACCTTGATGCAGCGTAGAGAGGTCGGCAAAACGCCGAGCCGGGAAACGGCGCAGCCATCGGCGTTCGCAGCGGTCTGGCCCCGTCACGAGATGAAGGGTTGAACGAAGGGACGGACGCAGTCTTGGTCGAAGGGATGGACGCAGCAGGGACCGTCTGCCTCGGCGCATCGGGAGCTGCGCCGAGCGTGGTCTCAGCCGCGCGCGGACTTGGGGGGAGACAGCCTGAAAGGTCTTCATACCCCTGGACTAACTCCGCTCGCCAGGGAAGTCAAATCGGCCTACGCCGCCCCCCGTAATCCCCGCGCATCCCCGACAATCCCCGCGCATATCGTTGACGAAACTCTTAGATTCGCTCTGAATCGATCTGCAACCCGCTGGTATTCGAGCCCCCCGAGCGGGGTCAGATCAGGTCGGGTTCAAGTGGCGCTCGTATCGGCGCTCTCGTGCCTCGAAAGCCTCCTTGCCGCCCTCCATGATTCGAATAACGGCGTCGATCACCTCATCGTCGTCAATGCTGCCGGTCAACTCAACCTTCGCCTCATCGACACTCGGGGCATCCAAGACCACTACTTGCTCGGCGTCGCCACCAACGACGATGTTTGGGTTGTGGGTGGTGACGACGATCTGACGGCGCTCCTTCAACTCGGCCAGGATCGAGGAGAGGGTGACTCCAACCATGCGGTTGTCGAGGTTGTCCTCGGGCTGATCAATAATCAGCGGCGCTGAATCAGACATAGCGATCAACGGCAGCATTGCGCTGCTGCGTCCGCCTGGGGAGAGCCGATCTACGGGGGTTCCATCAGAAAGGATCCGCACTACGTCCTCGACAACTTGCTCCTGCAGGGCAAGGATCTCGATCAGCTGCTCGTCGACCCGGGTCACGACGGCCGCCTCGTCAGACTCCCAGAGCTTGAAGGCACCGATTAGCTTTTGCGCCTCCTCGACTTTCAGCGCCTCCTCGCCGATAAGCGGCTCTGGCATCTGTGCAGCGATCGCTTCGGCCAGCCTCGCGGGGGCGACCGACGCTAGTCGGTCGGCCAGGCGGCGCTCTTTGTAATGGCCACCGCGCTCAAGGTTCAGGAACTCCCCTTCAAGCCAGTCGGTCACCGCGGAGCGGTCGGCGCCCAGTTCGACCTCGATCCGAACCCCAGGCTCCCCGGGCCTCTCAATCTCCTCAAGACGCTCGTTCAGACTTGCGGCAATCTGCTCGCGGACAGTCCTGATTTCACCCTGGCTCGTAGCCAAGGCGGCAAGCAATGCGTCGCGCTCTGACAGGACACTGGCCAACTCGTCGAAGGTCGCAAGGTATTCATTGCGCAGCTTGGCAGCTGCCTCGTAGCGTTCGCGGGCGGCCTCGCGCTGATTGCTCTGCACCTGACTGGTGGGGTCGGCATCCGTCTTCTGACGCAACTCCTCCTCACGCTGGCTCTCCAGCTCAACCTGGGCATCAATCGCCGTAGCGAGAGTCTGTCGGCGTTCAGACACCTCGCCGAGTGCTTTGGCAATCTGACCTTTCGCCTGATCGCCGAGGGCGTTGATATTGAGCTTCTCGGCGATCTCCTCCTGCCAATAGGTGCGCAACTCCTCACTGCCCGCTGCAAGAAGCGCCGTCGTAGCCTCTGCTGGCGCATCGGGGGCCAGTTCTCCAAGCTCATCAGCGAGAGCGCCAAGCTTCTCATCGACTGCTTTCAGCATCCGGATCCGCTCGCGGAGCTGGTCGAGACCCGAAAACAGTTCGGCGACCTCCTCGGTGTTCAGCAATCGGTAGCGCTGCTCCAGCTCTGCATAGCGGCCGAGTAATCCATCCTCCGCGTCAAGGTAGCCGTCGAGCCGATCGCGAAGCCCCGTAGCTCGTAGGCGGTTTGCGGCCAGATTCTCCAACGCTACGCGTTGCTCTTCAAACCGCGCCGGCAGAGCATCTGCAAGCCGATCAACCACTGAGCGCTGCAACTGGGTGTTGCGGCCCAAGGTCTCAAGCTCGCTCCAGCTAAAGATACGAGCGGCATACGCGGCTGGCAAGGCGCCAGGCTCGACCTTCATGTCGGTGCCGTCGGGCAAGAAGACGCGAGTCGTGACGCCCGCCTCCGCATCAAACGTGGCGGTGAGCAGATGACGCTCTCCGGCAACCTCGTAGATCAACTCAATCTCGGTGCCGGCGAGATTGGCATCCTGGGTCGCCAGGGCCAGCGAGGCGAAGCTGCGGTCCTCGCTACCCGCAGTGCCGACGGCATCAAGACGCGGTCGCTGGCCCAGCACGTAGCGAAGTGCCTCCACAATCGTGCTCTTCCCCGAGCCGCGTGGCCCGATTAGCGTGTTCAAGTTCTCGTTGAACGCGATTGTTGCCTGCTTGAAAAGACCGGCCGCAGAGGTCAACCGCATGCCCACAAGCCGCGGCGTCGGCGTCTCGGGGATATCGTCGGAAAAGCGGATCCGGGTGGCATGGAACTTCAGGGCTCGGCGCATGCACTCGAAGTCGACTTTCGAGAGCTTGAGGTGGGTGAAAGCGCCGGGATCGTGAAATTCGGCGACGTTGTGGTGGTCTGAGCGGGCCACGCACGCATAGCTGTGCCTCCTACCATCGGCGGTCGTGAAAGCGATGTAATGGCCACGATCTGAGTTCTTCATCACCTCGACGGCGGCTGGTGCAATCTCAACCAGATGCTCGGCGTACTCGTTGGAGATCTTCTGTTGAACTTCGAGGTCGCTGCCGTCATCAACGAACATCTCAAGCGTCTCGCCGCGAACCCGGCGGACGTAGGCACGGTGTCCACGAGGATGCTGGTCAACGTGAGCGAGCAGCAGCAGCCCACCTTGGTCTTCAACCAGCTGGCGCCACTCCCGCAGAGAGTCGACCTTCGCGACCTCCTTGCCCGTCCGCTCAGCACTACCCGGAAGCTCGACCTGTTTGGCAAAGATTCGCTCGATTACATAGGCCGAAGTGCCCTCGGGAAAGATGACGAGGAGGTGGACCCGCTCGGCGTGCCCTGGCGGGATCAGACAGCTCACCTCCATCCCTGGCAAGATGGTGATGTCGTTTCGGTTGGCGGCTCGCGCTGAGAGCCGGGCCGCATAGTCGGCCTTCATGTGGTCGGTAACGCAGGCCAACTCGAGTCCAGCCGCAACTAGCGCATCCAGATAGGTGTCGAGGCTCTCCTCGCCTTCAAGATTGGACGGGTCGTCGGCCCCAAGAGCGGCATCCTTACCCCAGTCGTGACTGTCTGGCGAATGGACGTGAAAGGCAGCAGGGACGAACTGCGCCGTCCTCTCCAGTTGGGCGTCGAAGGCAGCCTCAAGCTCCTCGTACTTGCTGATCTCCCCTACCTCCGTAGAACGTTGCGTTTCGTGATATGGCCGCCGTTGTACACGATTCTTGCTGAAAAGCCCGACAGCCGCCCGGCCGATGCTCCGGGAGAGCGACGAGACCCGCGCCCCGGACTACCGCGTGTCGTCCGACACCACCCACGTGCTGACTGCCGCATCCCAGTTGCCGTGCGCCTCGCCGGAGAGCACAGGATCGAGGAAGGCTGCGGCGCGATCGAAGGCCGCTGCCAGGTCTGGCTCGAGACCCACCTCCTCCGCGAGGCGGCCGTAGTCCGGTGCCCACTCGGGCGGTGGGGCGGGCAGGCTTCCAGGAAGCGCTTGGCGGGCGCGGGTCTCGAAGGTGTGCTTCAGCGTCTCTCGCAGCGCGGTGGCAGCGAGCGAGTGAGAGTCCGCGATGAGCAGGATGTCGATCAGGTCCTTGGGTCGCGTGCTGGGCCTGCCCGGCATGCCATAGCTCCGCGTGTAAGCGTGGACCTTCTCGGCCAGGTGTTGGGCGAGCGGTATCGCGGGAAGCTCGAGCGGCTCGATCCCTGCGAAGGAGAGAAAATCCGACGTGCGCACCCTGTCTGGCGGCGAGCTGGCCGACTTTGCGAAGCCGATATCCACGATGAACTGCTCGAAGACGCGCTCCGCCAGCTCGGCGCGTACGTGAAAGCGAATCGCCTGAAACTCATCGACCTCGTCGAACGCGTCGGTTCTGGTTGCCATGAAGGTGAAGAAGTCGTCGAGACGGAGTCGCTGCGCGGCGGCGATGTCCTCGATCGCGGCCTCCTCGTCGTCGTAGCGTCCGAGGTCAATGTCTTTGGTCGATCGCGAAGCTCCGCCCAGCCGGAAGTCGAGCGCCAATGCCCCCTTCAGCACCCAACGATCCGGCGCAACCTGCGCAAGGCGTCGGAGGAACAGTTCGAAAGCGACTCGCTTGCGGAGGCGGGTGAGATTGGAGCCGGTCCTCTCCGCCTCGGTCTTCATACGCTGCTCCAGCGCCATGCGGAACGCGGCAGCGCTCTCGTATCTCACGAGGTCACCGCCTCAAGGGCGGCGCTAACCGCGTCGTAGCGACCGCGTCGTCGTGCCTCTTTATCGAGTTCGCGCGCGGTGAGCAGCCCGCGGCCAAATGCCTGCCGCACCGCCATCTCCAGCTGCTCCGGCTGGATCTCCCCGGCGACATCGATGAGCGTTCGTGCTGGGGCGGTTAGGGGGAGCCCTTCGCGCCAGACCGTGGCGACCTCTTCCGCGTCAGGTCGGGTGTGGACGACGACGCCGGCGGGACGGCGCAGGCCGCGGTATCGGCGTCCGACGAGAAGGTGGACCGCGTTGGGAATGTTGTCGCTGAGATCGAGCAGGGCGAGCGCGCTTTGGTGCGAGAGGACGGCCTTGTTGACGCCAACCGCCATCCACTTTTCGCGCATCTCGTCATCTTCGCCACGGGGGAAGCCGGGTAGGCGGTAGAGCCCGCGCCGAGCTCTCTCGAACCGACCATGGCGCACGTAGTGGCTCAGGAGCTGGCTACTGAATCCGCACTCGCGGGCCTGGGTCGTGGTGAAGTAGCCATGCTGCGCGTAGGCGATCGCCTCAACCCCGCGCACGTCAGGTTGGTCATGCATAAGCAAAGTATAGCTTTGCTTTCGCGGACAGGAGAGATGATTGCCCCGAACAGCGGTGAGGCACTCGGCGGCAGGAGTGCCCGAAACGCCGACAATCGCCGCTAATCGCCGCACATCCGCCGCGACGGCGACTCTCACGACGTTCCGCGAATCCCCTGCTAATCCGCACCTTCTAAAGCCGAATTCCCCGCCAGAGCTTGCTCATCGCACCCAGGAGGTCGCCGGTTCGAGTCCGGCTAGCTCCATGAGCAGAAGCCCCTGCACACGCGGGGGCTTCTGCTTTTGGGGGACACTCCAACCGACCTTGAAATCGCGCTCCATTTCAGCCACTAGTGGGTGAAATCGCCTGGATAGGAACGGATTAACAGGGATGACGCGTTATTCCCGGCTTGCATTTGAGCGCCAGCGGAGCTAGGGCTCGTAGGCTTGGCCCATGAGACGTCAAAGCTCCGAATCAGTTAGGTATCTCTTACTTAGAGAGTTGCAAAAAGCAACGTTTCAAGCAGCTCATCTGCTACGCTGACGCTGCTTAATTAGTTGCAAACGAAACTCTTTCAAGAGATGCCAGGCAGAAACTACGACAAGCTTGCCCTGATCGCCGCCGAACAGGAGGGACTCCTCGCCGCCGCCGACGCCCGCGAGGCCGGCATCGATCCCCACCGGCTCGTCGACATGGAGCGTCGCGGCACGATCGAGCGCGTGGCCAGGGGGCTGTACCGCTTCCCCCTGCTCAACTCCAGACCCCAACTGGGACAGTTAGCCCAGGCAACGATGTGGGCAGATCGCCGGGGCGTGCTCTCCCACGACACCGCGCTCGACCTGCATGAGCTCTGCAACGTCAACCCGGTGCAGATCCACATCACCATCCCAACTGCATACCGGCTGCAAAAGCCGGTGCCCAAGCTCTACGCCCTCCACCAGCGCGACCTGGATGAGGACGAGAAGACCCGCTATGAGGGAATTGCGGTCGTCACCCCCCAGCGGGCAATTCTCGACGGCATCGAATCTGGGCTTCGCACCGACCTGCTGCGCCAGGCGATCGACAGTGCCCGCCGCCGAGGTCTGCTGCGGGGTGCCCACCTCGCACGCATGCGGCGGCGGCTCGCGAGCCGGGCGGCGCCATGAGCGGTTTCCCCAAGCGCAAGCGGCCCCACAACATGCGGGTCCTGCAGGACTGGATCCGCGAATACGCCGACCAGCAGCAGATGGCCGAGTCGCGAGTGCGGCGCGCGGTCTCCTTCATGCTGGTCGCGCTGCCACTCGAACGCTCGCTCGACGGCGAGGGAAAACCGCTCTTCGCGGTCAAGGGAGGAGTCTCGATGGAGCTCCGTCTCGGACTGCGAGCCCGCACCACCAAAGATTTCGACTCAGTGCTCCCGCACGAATGCGCGAGCTGGTGAAGGCCGCGATCGTCCTCGGCGGATTTGACGCCGACAAGCTCGCGAGCGAGGTCCGCTGGTTTCGACACCAAACCGACCTAACGGAAAACAGCTCGCTTTCCCAGATCGTCTACATCCCAGGCGTCGATCGCGAGCTGGATCGCTGGAGCCGCGTTAGGGAACCCGCTCAGTTGGCAGACGAGCTGATCCGCCAACTCGGTGGGGTCCGTTTCTCCGCACGCCGCGCTGCTGCAGCGCTCGCCGCTGCACCGCAAAGCCTCGGTGTACACGGCAAGGTGCTCTCGAAGCTGGATCTGATGAAAGGCTGGCGACTTGAGCTAGGAGGCCTTCTGGCGCTTGAGACTTCCAGACAGTGAGGGTGAAGCTTTGGAGCTCGCGGCAGGGTGGTCAAGAGAGGGCAAACCGCCCCTGAGGCGAATCGCCGGACGCTTCGCGGCAATTGCGATCCCAAGCCTCGGGAGTGCTAGTAGGGGTCTGTTCATTATTGCCCTCACCGATCACGATTCCGGGGTGCGCGCCGAGGCCGTCGACTCCCTAGACGCCGGAAGCCTTGATCCGGAGCTGCGGGTCGCGATCGAGGCTGCCCGAGACGGATCGACCGATTGGGAGTGCAGACGGTGTACCCATCAAAACCGACAGCCGTCAGGATCTTGCGAGGAGTGCCAATCGGTTGACCCCGAGCTCAGCCAGAAGATCAACACCCTGCTGAGACCTGAGTCGTCTGCTTGAGATCAGTCAGCATTCAGCTCCACCTTTGCGTCTGACCAAGAGACACCGGGTTCGCTCTTCGCCTCCATGACGGCGTGGAGATCCTCGTCGGTCAATTCTTCATCGTCGTAGGGAGCGGCATCCAGCTTGGTAGCGATTGGGTCTTGGGACCGAGCCGCAGACTCTTTGACCCTGTGGCGTTTGGCCTTCGCCAAGTCGTAGCCCTGTACCCGTTCAGGGGGTCATTGACTGCGGCGCTGTGATCGTCAAGCGATCCGCATGATCGCGTGGTCGTGCAGTGTCAGCCCGTGCGGTGTGTCTTCGCGTGTGGTGTTGAGGCGGGCACCAAGAGCGTCGCTGGCGTGCGCAAGTGCGAGTGTCTCGAACGTCAGGTGACGTATCTCGCGCGGGAGCTCGCGGTCGGGGTCCTCGTCGGCATCGTCGTCGGGCGCGGCGTTATCGAGAACCGCCATGGTCTGCTCGATCGCCCAGTGGTAGTGGGCCGCGGGAAGCTGGTCAAGCACGGTGAAGAGGGTGACCGGATCGTCGTCGATCTGCCAGGTGGCGCCGTCGGCCGTGCCGCGAGCGATCCATATCCGTTCGCCCGAGCAGATGTGCTCGGCGAGCTCGCTGGCGTAGCGGCCGTCTCTGTCGTGGGGTGCCCAGAACCGCCAACGGCAGGCTTTGCCGGCGTGCTTCCAGGTGCGCACCGGGGTCAGCTGCCGCGCGCAGCAGTGCTTGAGCTTGCGCCCCGACCCACAGAAGCAGGGCGTGTTGCGTGATCGTCCTCGGGCTGCCATCGGCACTGATGATCGCGCCGGTGGCGGACGAGGTCGTGGCGGTGACTACGGCGGCAGCGGCGAGGGCGCCGTCTGTCCGTGGTGGGCGGCGACGGCTGCCTCGACCAGGTAGTCCAGCACCACCCGCCCCTGCAGGCGGCAGGTCTCGTTGACCGAGAGGATCCGCTCTATCCAGCGGTTGCCCTGCTCGGACTGCGTGCCGCCCTGAACCTTCGCCCGAGCGAGAAGGAGATCGTCTCCTCGATCCGCAAGGCCCGCCGCGACGGGTGAGGGTCTTCTTCGACGCCACCGTCTGGTGTGGCGCGATCCTGAAGCCCGCCGGCATCAACGCGCGCCTGCTCGGGCTCGCCGCGATGGGCGGACCGCTGCGCGGCCTGACCAGCGATGTCGTCCTTCTCGAGTTCTTCCGCCACGCAACCGGAACTACAGGGGAGCGAACCCGAAAAGTGGACGCCTCTTTCTTTGGCGCGATGCCTCTCACGGACACCTCCGGGAGCCTGGAGTCGCGCAGGGGCACGACCCGCGCTGCAAGCCGCAGGCAGAGCCTGCCCACTTTTCGAGTGCTCAATCATCCTCCTCGGGGGGAATGGGTGCTCGAGCGAATAGCCCTTCGCCGACAAGCCCCGAGCCGGGTTCGGTGGGCTCGGAGAACGAGCAGCCGCGTCAGGATGCGCTGCCCACCGTTGGCCTCGGGACTGGAGAGCCGGATGTGGGCATCGGTCGGGATGATCGGCTGTCCGCCTTCGCGGGCGTCGAGGTCAACGGGGTCGAGCACGTCGTCCCTCTCAGCGGCGCCGCTCAGCTTCTCGCGCCCGATCGGCCTCTCCTGTCCTTCCAGGCTGGGGTCTCGTCCCATGCGTCGAGTTGCCCTCCACCTTCGCATCGGGGATAGCATGGCCGGATCGCGCTTGCGCACCCAACGGGTCGGCCGCGATGACGACGGCCGCGATCGGCACGGTTGAGCTTGGCCGCTGCGCCCTCGAGGTCGGGGACCCGTCTGGGGCGGTCGTCTCGCGGCTCGACCGGCCCGCGGGGGAGGACGTCGGTCCTCTGGTCCGCGCCCTGGACGGCCAGGAGGAGGACCGGGAGAGCGGGGAGTCGCTGCCGGCGGCGGTGGGCGACGCCGCCGAGCGAGCGTCGGAGGTAACGGCCGAGGTCGAGCGGGCGGCGACGCTCAGTCGGGGCCTTGCCGACGGAACGATCGACCTGACCGACGCGAGCACCGGGGCCGACGCCCTGCTCGCCGTCCTCGAAAGGCTCGACCGCGAGGAAAGGTGGGGGGACGCGCTGCGGCTGGCCCGGGCGCTCTCGACGCTGCTCTCCCTGTTGCGGCGGTGGGAGTCGCTTCTGAGCACGCTCGGGGCTGCCCTGCGCTCCGCCGAGCGGTCGGGAAGCCTCGCCGGGATCGGCTGGGCGAAGCACGAATTCGGCGCCCTCCAGGTGGCTGCCGGCGAGGTCAAGGGCGCCGAGCGCAACCTCGGCCGGGCGCGGGAGATCAGGGAACGGCTCGGCGACCGCGCCGGTCTCGCGGCGACCGAGCGCAACCTGGGAGCGCTCTGCGAGCGGATGCGGGAGATGGTGCGGGAGGACGAGCTGGTACCGAGGAGTGACGCCCCCTCCGCCTTCCCACGCCGCTGGTTGGTGCCGGCGATCCTCGTCGGCCTGCTGCTGCTCTTCGCCGGCGGGGTGGCCGGCAGCGCCCTGGACGGCGGCGCGGGCGGTGGCGAAGGCGAAGGCGGCGGGAACGGTGACGGCGGTGGCGGCAGTGGTGAAGGGACCGGTGGTGGCGACGGCGGCAGCGGGGGGAACGGCGGAGGTGGCGGCGAGGAGCAGGCCACCCTGCGCGTGACCCTCGCGGGCGAGGGCTCGGGCGCCGTAGCCAGCGAGCGGGCCGGGATCGAGTGCGGCGAGGACTGCGAGGCAGACTTCCCGGTGGGCGAGGAGGTCGCCTTGACGGCGTCGCCTGCCGAGGACTCGCGCTTCGCGGGGTTCTCCGGGGACTGCTCGGACACCGGCGAGCGGACGTGCACCCTGTCACTGGGCGCGGCGGGTCAGGTTACGGCGACCTTCGAACCGGCCGAATACACGCTGGAGGTCGCCATCGAGGGGGAGGGCGCCGGCTCGATCTCCAGCTCGGCGACCGGGATCGGCTGCAGCAAGGGCGATGGGGAAGCGCGGGCGGGGTGCGGCTCCGCGAGGATCCCCGCCGGCGAATCGGTGCTGCTGACCGCCGATCCGGACGAGTTCGCCACCGTGGCCCGGTTCTCCGGCACCGACGCCGAATGCCCGGGCGAGGAGTGCACCGTGACGATGGACCGGGACCGCTCGGTGACCGTCACGCTCGCGCAGGAAGCGCCCCCCGTGCCCTGACAGGGGGACGGCCCTCGAACGCGGAACCCGGAGCGGGCGCCAGGTGTCTTTTTGGCTAGGGGCTTCCCTGAGCGGCTCGCGACATGAAACAGTTGCACGACCAGTCGAATTAGAAGGAGGCGACATGGGCCAGGCTGTACGAACCGGCAACGCGACGGGTGGAAGGCGCGGGTTGGGATGGCTTCCGGACTACTCCGATCTGCGCGACTACACGAGCGGCAGCGAGGGCGTCGGGCAGCTGCTCGAGAAGACCGCTGTCCCCGGGCTCGCGGCCGAGAAGACCCCGACGAGCGTCGACCTTCGAGAGTGGTGCTCCCCGGTCGAGGACCAGGGCCAGATCGGCTCCTGCACCGCGCAGGCCGGAACCGGGATGCTCGAGTACTTCGAGCGTCGCGCGCACGGCAAGCACCTCGACGGATCGCGGCGCTTCCTCTACAAGGCGACCCGCGCCCTCGGCGGGCTGGAGGGCGACTCGGGTGCCTTCCTGCGCACGACGATCGGCGCGATGAGGCTGTTCGGCGTCCCGCCGGAGGAGTTCTGGCCCTACTCGGAGGAGGAGTTCGACGTGGAGCCCCCCGCCTTCTGCTACGCCTTCGCGCAGAGCTACCAGGCGCTCAGGTACTACCGGCTCGACCCCCCGGGCACCGGCGGCGCCGAGCTGCTCGCGGCAATCAAGTCGCACCTCGCCTCGCAGCTGCCGGCGATGTTCGGCTTCACCGTCTACGGCTCGATCGCCGCCGCCGGCGAGGACGGCAGGATCCCGTTCCCGGTCGAAGGCGACAACGTCGAAGGCGGGCATGCCGTGATGGCGGTCGGCTACGACGACGCGGTCGAGGTTGCCAACCGCGACGGCGCCACCACGGGCGCGATCTTGATCCGCAACTCGTGGAGCGAGGGCTGGGGCGAGCGCGGGTACGGGTGGCTCCCCTACGACTACATGCTGGCCGGGCTGGCCAGCGACTGGTGGGTCCTGCTCGAGAACGAGTGGGTCGACACCGGCGAGTTCCGGGTGTGAGGGCGCTGACCGACCCCGAGCGGCGCCTGAAGCGCCTGCTGCGCGCCGCCTCCCTCCTTCTCGCCGCGCTCACCGCGGCCCTGGTCGTCACCTACGAGATCGGCGCGATCGGCTCGGCGCTGCGCGAGCCACCCTGGGTAGCCGGCACCCTCGCGGCCGGCGTCCTGCTCGCCGCCCTCGGCGCCCTCGCCGCCGCGGACCCGCGGCGGCGCTCCGGCCTCGTCGCGATCCTCGTTCTGGCGCTCGCCACCGCCGCGGCGGCGCAGCTCGCGTATCTGCTGGCCGGCGAGGGAGCGGAGCGGCCACTGGGCCCCGAGGCGACCTCCTCCGATCTGGCGATGGCCCCCCTGCTGGCGCTCGAGCTGCTGCTCGCCGCCGCAGTCGCGATCGTCGCGCGCGCCGCCCGCCGCGCCCGCGGCGATCCGCGCCCGCCCCAGAGCCACTGGGCCTCGGCCGCCGACGCCGGCCTGCGGCCCATCCTCGCCATCCTCGGAGCCCTCGCCATCGCGCTGGCCGCGGCGGCCGCCGCCGGGCCGTTCGTCGACGGGGTCCGCGAGCTGTTCGCCCAGCCCCTGTTCAGCGCCCACATCGCCGGCGGGGCGGCCGCCGCAGGCGCCCTCTGCTGGTACGTCGCCGCTGGCGTCCGGGAGCGGCTGCCGCTCGTGGCGGCCCTGACGCTCGCCCTGCTCGCGGCCGCGCTCGCGGGGCTGGCGCTCGACCTGCCGCACGCCCGGCTGGAGGAACGGATCGAGCTGCTCGGCGCCGAGCCGACCGCCCGCGCGCTGCTCTGGGCGGCGGTCGGAGCGACCTTCGTCGCCGCGCTTGCCCTGGCGCTGCTGCGGCGCCTAGCCTTCCGCCGCCGCCTGCGGCCGCGGTTCCTCGGGCCGACTGAGTACAGGGCGCTGATGGCACTTTCGGACGTGATCGTCCAGGGCCCCGAGGAGGCGGTGCCGCCGGCCGAGATCGCCGCCAACGTCGACCGCTACTTCGCCGGCATCCGCGCCCGCCGCCGCTTCTTCCACCGGATCGGGCTGTTCGCGATGCAGCTCCACCCGACTCTATCCCTGAAGGCGCCCTTCTCCGAGCTGGACGAGGAGAGCCGGCTTCAGCACCTCGAGACCCGCTTCCACCGGGCGGTCGGGCTGAAGCGCTTCCCGCCGGAACCGCTGCGGCGCTACGTGCAGGTGATGCTGCGCATGGCGAACCAGCTCACCTACATCGGCTACTACAACGACCCGCGCAGCTTCCCCACGGTGGGCTACGAGCCGTTCCCGGAGCGCGAGCGCTACGCCGCCCTCGACGCCGCGGGGAAGGTTCCGACCCCGGGCGAGCACCCGCTCGAGGTTGCGCGACCCGATGCCGTCGAGCAACGGCAGGTCGAGGCCGACGTCTGCATCGTCGGCAGCGGCGCCGCCGGGGCGATCCTCGCCTACCGGCTGGCCGAGGCCGGGAAGAGCGTGGTCGTGCTCGAGCGCGGCCAGTACGTCGAACCGCGCGAGTTCAACGCCGACGAGGTGGAGATGATCGGCAAGCTCTACGCGGACGGGGTCTTCCAGCAGAGCGAGGACTTCCGCTTCACCGTCCTGCAGGGAAGCTGCGTCGGCGGGTCGACCGTGGTCAACAACGCCGTCTCGATCCCCCTGCCCCAGCCCACCCTGGAACGCTGGAATGGACGCTACGGGGCGGGCATCGACGCGGCCGCCTTCGGGCAGAGCAGCGAAGAGGTCGAACGCTGGCTGCACATCCACTCCCAGGCCGAAGGACCCGAGAACCCCGAGATCCGCCTCAACCCGTCCGCCGGCAAGTTCCTCGGCGGGGTCGAGAGGCGGAAGGCCGTCCAGCCCGATTACCAGCTCGACGTGAGCGCGGTGCCGGCCAACATCGAGGGCTGCCTGGGCTGCGGCTACTGCAACATCGGCTGCCGCTACGGCAAGAAGCTCTCGATGCTCGACACCGTGCTGCCCTGGGCGCAGCGCGATCGGGGCAGGGACGCGGTGCGGATCTTCGCCGAGTGCGAGGTGCGGCGAATCACCACCGAAGGCGAGGGCGAGCGACGCCGCGCCACGCAGGTCGAGGCCAAGCTCGCCAACGGTCACCGCCTGACGGTGCGGGCCGGGAAGTTCGTCCTCGCGGCCGGCGCCGTCGCCTCGCCCTACCTGCTGCAGCGCAGCGGCATCGGCAAGGGGCTGCCGGTCGGGTGCCACGCCAGCTTCAACATGGGGGCGCCGCTGACGGCGGAGTTCGACGAGGAGCTCGACGCCTTCGACGGCCTGCAGATCTCCCACCTCGGCCTGCCGTCCCGCGAGCGTGGCTGGGTCTTCGAGACCTGGTGGAACCCACCGGTTTCGCAGGCGCTCAACATGCCCGGCTGGTTCGACGACCACTACGAGAACATGCGCCGCTACCGGCGGCTGATGGCGGTCGGCGCCCTGGTCGGCACGGAGCGCAACGGGCGCATCGGGCGCGCCCTGACCGGCGGCCCCGCCGTGCACTACGTGCCGACCGCCGGCGACATGCGCAAGCTGGCCGACGGTCTGATCGACCTCGGCCAGATCCTCTTCGCCGCCGGGGCGAAGGCGGTGATGGTCAACGCCTGGGAGTACTTCCGCTTCACCAGCCCCAACGGCCTCTACGAGCTGCCGTCGATCATGAGCGATCCGTCCCAGCTCGCCCTCGGCACCGGCCATCCCCAGGGCGGCAACGCGATCGGCTCCGACCCCGGGCAGAGCGTCGTCGATCCGGGCTTCCGGGTCCACGGCTACTCCAACCTCTACGTCTGCGACGCCAGCGTCTTCCCGACCAGCATCACGGTGAACCCCCAGCTGACGGTCATGTCCCTCGCCCAATACGCCGCGCCGCTGATCGCCGACGGCGCGACCCCCTGACAAAGAAAGGAAGCCCATGTCCGACCAGAACCCCGACGAGCCCGGCACTTGGACCTTCGAGACCCTGGCCCAGGCCGACCGCTCGACGCTCGAGCGGGTGCTGCGGACGGGGCCGGCGCCGGACCTCGAGCAGCTCAACGGCTACATCTACTGTGGCTGGAACCACGAGTGGGTCTCGGTGATCTCCGGCCGTAAGTTCAAGAAGGGCTTCCGCAAGAAGGACGGGCGGAACTTCGGCTACAACGAGATCGTCCACCAGGACAACCAGGGCTATGGAGGTAACTGGCGGGTCAAAGAGAGGAACGGGCGGCCGATCCAGCTCGGCTACTTCCGCGTCTCACCGGTAGCCGAGGAGGCGCCGTTGCGGCTGTACCGCCCCTACCAGCACTTGGCCAGCTTCAACTACGCCGTTTCGGACAACACCGGCAAAAACCTCATCTTCAGGATGATCCGCGACGTCGTCGTCCTGCCCAATCCCGGCGACCACAGCCTGATGCTCTGCAAGGCCTACTTCCAGGTGGCGTTTCCGTGGCTGAGCGTCTTCTACTGCTACTTCCTGCTCGGCCATCGCGAAGCGATCGAGTTCGAGCCCTGGTAGGAGATGCGCGTGGACGACCCGATCTTCGAGCCACTCGAGTTCCGCAACCTGACGGTCAAGAACCGGATCCTGCGCTCCAACATCTCGGGGAGATTCGACAACTACGACGGATCGGGCACCCAGGCGCGGATCAACTGGGAGGAGAGTTTCGCCCGGGGCGGCGTCGGCGCGATCGTCTCCTCCTACTCGCCGGTCGACGTGCGCGGGCGGATCCTGCCCAACTACGCGACGATCGACTGCGACGAGCGGATCCCCTTCTGGCGCCGGGTCGGCGAGGCGGTGCACCGGCACGAGTGCAAGTTCATCCTGCAGCTGAGCCATTCCGGGCGCCAGCAGGACATCGGCGGCATCGAGAACAGTGGCCGAAAGGCGCTCTCCTCAACCGGCAGGACCGAGTCCTTCCACGGCTTCCAGTGCCGGGCGATGACCGCCGAGGAGATCGAGACGACGATCCAGCGCTTCGCCGACGGCGCCCGGCGGGCGCGCGAGGCGGGGCTCGACGGCGTCGAGCTGCACGCCGCCAACGGCTACCTGATCACCCAGTTCCTCAGCTCCGGCATCAACGACCGCTCCGACGAGTACGGCGGCGCGCTCCCCAACCGGGCGCGCTTCCTGCTGGAGATCGTCCGCCGCATCCGCGCCGAGGTGGGGGAAGACTTCCACCTGCAGGCGAAGATCAGCGCCGTCGACCACAACGACGCGGTGATCCCCTGGGAGAAGCCGGGCAACACGCTCGCCGACTCGATCGAGGTCTGCAAGTGGGTCGAGGAGGCCGGGGCCGACGCGATCCACGTCTCGACCGGCAGCATGTTCCCCCACCCGCGCAACCCGGCCGGCGGCCTGCCGGTCGACGTCGCCCGCGAGACCTACGACTCGATGCTCTCCAGTGGGCTTTACACGTTCCGCAACTACCTGCTGGCACGCTGGGCGCCACTGCGGCCGATCTTCCGCTTCCTCTGGAACCGGACGACGAGGAGCCTGGCGGTCGAGGGCCTCGGCCTCGGCGACGCCGCCGCGATCCGGCGGCACGTGTCGGTGCCGGTGCTCTGCACCGGCGGGTTCCAAACCGCTTCGGTGATTCGCGGCGCAATCGAGCGGGGCGAGTGCGACGCGGTCACGATCGCCCGCCCGCTGATCGCCAACCCCGACCTGCCCCGGGTCTTCGCGAGCGGCCGCGAGCGGGCGGAGAGGCCGTGCACCTACTGCAACAAATGCCTGGTCAACGTGATCGAGAACCCGCTCGGCTGCTACGAGCTGTCGCGCTACGACGGCGACCGCGAGCGGATGATCGAGGAGGTAATGTCGGTGTACCGGCCGGCGGAACAGGCATGACCGAGACGGCGACCACGCCGCCGCAGGCGGAGCCGGAGGCGCCGTTCGACCCCGCCGCCTGCAGGGCGCTCGCCCTGGGCTGGGAGGTCGTCTCGCTCTTTCGCGACGCCTCGTTCGGCGACGGGGCCGCGGAGGAGCACGGTGGCCTGCCCGGGCTGGGCACTCTGTCGAAGCGCCGGCGCACCGCGCTCGCGGTCGATCTGATCGAGGCCGACCTGCGCAAGCTCGGCGACGCGCTGGCCGCCGCGAACCCGGTCGAGTCGGCAAATCTCGAGGAGCTGCGGAGGGTGGTGGAGGCCGAACCGGTCGATCCGAGCGAGCTGCGGGAGGCGGTCGAGGTGCTCCACGTCGATGTCCTCTTCACCCTGACCGCCGCCGACCTGCGCCTCGGCAGGGCCTACGGACTCGGCCACGCGCTCGCCGACACCTGCCTGCGCCCAGCGGATCGGGCCTCCTTCGACCTGGCCTTCGGGACCCGCCTGATCCGGGTCAAGGACTGGCTTGCCGACCTCGCCTCGAGCTTCCCCCCGCATTCCAGCCGCGCCGTAGTCCTCTCGCTGCGGGCCTGGGAGGCCTGGGCCGTCGACCCGGAGCTGGGCGGCGAGCCGCTCGCCTGGGAGACCCACGGCGCCGGGGTGCGGGAGGCCCTGCGCCGCCAGGGCGAGGTATGGCGGGACCTGCTCGCCGACGACAAGCGCGGAGACGACATGCTCGATACCAGCCACTATCTGCGCGCCGCCAACTCCCTCGTCGCGGTGATGGCCTCGACCGTCTGGCGCTTCCTGCGACCGCTCCGCGTCCCGCTCGCGGTGGCGGTCCTGCTGCTCGCCGGCGGCGTTGCGCTGCTCCTGCTGACCGGGGTCGTGGGGAAGGTGCTCGGGGCGATCGCCGTGGCGGCCGGTGCCCTGGGCATCACCGGCGCTGGGGTCAGGGCCCGTCTCGGCAAGGTCGCGATGCAGCTCCAGTCCCGCCTCTGGGGAGCCGAGCTGGACCTGGCGATCGCCGAGGCGGTGCTGATCGGACCGGCGGGCTGGAACGCCGGCGTCGCCAGCGTCGCCGTCCCGGCCAGCGGCGCGGCGCCGAAGGTCGCGGCGAACCTCGAGGCTCTACGCGAGTTCCGGCGGGCGGTCGCCGAGCGACGGGAGGAGAGAATCCGGAGCCTGCTTGTCCCAAACGCATTGTTCGACTCGGGGGAGGAGGTCCTGCGCGAACGCGATGCCGTCGTCGAATGGTTGGCACGGACGCCCGAGGCCACGCGCATAGCCAGCCCACCGAAGCGGGTGGTCGCGGTCGGACCCGGCTTCCTCGTCACCTACGCGGACGAGGGAGCGGATGTCTGGCGGGTCCAGGAGGGCCGGGTGCGGTGGTGGCGGCGCTTCGGCGACGGCGAGGAAGCCCACGCCGCCGCGCAGGCGGCCGAGGCCGGCCGGCCGGTTCCCGGCGACGCGACGGGCGGCGACTAGGACGGTGGGCGTGGAGCGAGGCGGGGCGGAGGAGATCGCGCTGCTCGAGCGCCACCGGCCGGTCCTTCGCTACGACCGCCAGTACGACTACCGGGCGGCCTCGGTGCTGGGCGCTGTCGAGAACCCGGGCAACATCCTGCGCCACGCCGACGGCGAGGTGCTGGCCCGTGCCGGGGGCGAGCCGGCACTTTCGCTCGAGGCGCTCGCCGCCTACCCGGCCGGGCTCGCGCCCCGCCGCGACGACTGCCTGGCGATGGCGCCCGACGTGCTGGGCGACGCTCGGCGCATGGAGGGCGCGGAGCGCTACGCGGGACGCCTCTACGGCCGCGTGGCGGAGGACAGCGGCCGGACGTGGCTTCAGTACTGGCTCTGGCTCTACTACAACCCGAAGAACCTCTTCGGCTTCGGCAAGCACGAGGGCGACTGGGAGCTGGTCCAGATCGGCCTCGGCGCCGACGGGAGGCCGGAGCTCGCCGCCTACGCGGGCCCCCGAGCCCGGGCCGGCAGGCCAAGTGGAGCAGCCCGGCGGGCTTCCAGACGAAACTGCGGCGGCGGCTGCGCGCGCTGATTGGCCGCGCCCTCCGCACCCTCGGCCGCGCCACCTACCCGCTGCCGCCGGCGATCGAGGCGCGCGTCGAGGCGGGTCGCTGCCTGGTCGCCTACCGGCTCACCCAGGCGCGCTGGCGGCGCTCCCGCCACCTCTACCTCACGGTCCACGAGGGGGAGAGGGTGATCGCCAGCCGCGCCTTACGACGACCGCCCGGCGAGGGCACCGCGGACGTCCTGCTGCCACCCGGCTCCTCCAGGCCGGACGCGGTTTGGGCGACCACCTTCAACCGCCTTCGCCAGCGCAGTGAGCTGGCGCGGGCCGACTTCTGATAATGAGGAGCCGCCATGCCGCCCTTCCCCAAGCCCCGCTCCTCCTTCGACCACGACCTCGACGCAGAGCTCGCCGCGCTGCGCGAGCACCGCAAGCTGCGCGAGGTGCCGGGCCGTCGCCGCGATCGCCTCCTGCTGGCGACCTGGAACATCGCCAACTTCGGCGTCCAGAAGCGGCGCGAGAATGACCACCGCCTGCTGGCCGAGATCGTCGGCTGGTTCGACCTGATCGCCATCCAGGAGGTGGCCGACAATCTGTCCGACCTCTACGCGGTCCGCGACCTGCTCCCCAAGAGCTACCGGATGCTGGTCTCCGACACGGCCGGCAACGATGAGCGTGCCGCCTTTCTCTACGACTCGCGGAAGGTCGAGGCGCTGGAGCTGGTCGGCCGGCTCTCGATCCCCCCGAGCGACTTCCGCCACATCAAGCTGGATGGGGTCGAGCAGGCGTTCCGGGGCTTCGACCGCCCTCCCTACCTGACCGCCTTCCGGGCGGGCTCGCTCACCCTGCTGCTGGCCAGCGTCCACCTTTTCTACGGCTCCGAGGGCCCAGAGGACATGGGGCGACGCAGCCTCGAGACCTACGCCGTCGCCCGCTGGGCGGACCTGAGCCGCAACAGCCGCCACGCGTTCACCCGCGACATCGTCCCGCTTGGGGACTTCAACCTCCCCCGCGTCCACCCCGAGGACCCGATCTACCGGGCGCTGACCTCCCGCGGGCTGGCGATCCCGCCCCACTCGACCGCGGTCGGCGGCTCCAGCCTGGGCGGGGATCACCAGTACGACCAGATCGCCTTCTTCCCCGGCGAGATGCAGGAGCTGAACCGAGGGGTCGGCACCTTCGACTTCGACAACGCGCTCTTCCGTGACCTCTGGAACCCGAAGCGGCCCCAGCCCTTCTTCGCCTATACGCGCTACTACGTCTCCGACCACCGCCCGCTCTGGGCCGAGTTCGCGACCGAGTGATGCAACGACCGGCCGGGCCCGGAATGGAGCGGACACCTCATGGCACCGGGTAATACACCGAGATGTCGATCGACGCCGTGCGCGAGCTGGTTGCGTCGCTCGCCTCGAGCGTCAGCGTCACGGGGTGAACACCGGAGCCGGGGCCGAGCGTCGAAGAGGGAACCCAGTCGATCGACGCCTGGTTGCCGATCGCGACCGGTGCGTCGTCGCCCACCTTGGCGCTCCACTGGTATTTGATCGGGTCGTCCTCGGGGTCCACCGCGCTTCCGCGCAGCGCCACCGTCTGGCCGATCGCGTATTTGCTCGCGGGTGCGGGAGAGGTGATCGTCGGGGCCGGGGGCTGATTGGGGGCGCCGGGGGGCAGCGACCAGGTTGCGAGGGCCTGACGGATCGGCTCGCGGAAGAGCTCGCGCGCCAGGCGGTTGCGATCGCCGCTCTCCCTGCTCCAGGCGACGGCGCAGCCCAGGTCCTCGCCGCTGCCGTCGGGCCTACAGCTCTCGTCCGAGCCGACGCCGGTCACCCACCAGCCGGTCACGTAGCCGCGGAAGCCGGTGCCGTTGAAGACCGGGAGCTCGAGGTTGGTCGCGTCGGCCCAGCCAGACCAGCCCTTGCCGCCCCCTTTGCCGTAGCCGGCACTGCCGCCCTTCTTGCGCCAGCGCACCAGCGCCGCGAAGTCGTCGGCGATCGTGTACTTGGCGGGGTCGACCTCTTCCCGGGCCATCGTCGTGATCCACCCGGGCGTCCACGCGGGCCCGGCGGCGCCCCCGGTGATCGGGCTGACGTTGGTGCCGTTCGTGTAGGCGGCCGAGGCGCCGCCCGGGGCGACGTTGATCATCCAGTCTTTGAACGCCTCGGTCGAGGCCTGCTTCGAGTAGGCCTGGCCGGTGACGATCTTCTCGTAGAGGCGGCCGAGGTCGGCCAGCGTCGAGCGGTTCTGGAACCAGGGCGCCTTCATCTCCGCGCCGTCGCAGCCCTGGTACATGCGCGTGCGCTTGAGGCCGAGCCCTTTCACGTAGGCCGTGATGTCCCGCTGCAGGTACCCGTCGGAGGCCTTGGGCTTGCGGTCGAACTTGCCCATCACCGAGTCGAGGGTGCGGTTGTGGGACTGCCACATCATCGTCTGCAGGGCGTCGGGGAGCGAGGCGCTTCCGCCCTCGGTCCCGGGAGCCCCCGCCTTCAGGCAGGGCAGGTCGGTGGCCTCGTTGACCTTTTCGGTGTCCGGGTCGTCCTTGCTCGCCCCGACCCAGGAGACCGTCGAGGCGAGCGTGGTCGGGCCGCCGCCGCCCGGCGGGGTCGCCCCCCTGTCGAGGTAGTCGATCGCAAGCGCGAACGGCAGCAGCTTGAGGACGCTCATCGGCTGGAAAGGAACCTTCTCGGCCAGGCCCGCGATCGTCGGGCCGCCGATCTGCCTCACGTAGGCGCCGCGGGCGACTTCGCCCCCGAACCGCCGGCCCTCGAAGGTGTCGTCGAGCAGATCGCGGATCCGGGCGCCCTCGCCGGCGACGTTGCCGATCGCCACGAAGGAGAAGCGCCGCTTGCCGTTCTGCCTCCACTGCTCCACGTCGATCAGGCGGGTGCCGTGCATCGCGAACACCTCGATCATCCTGGCCTGGCTCATGTTGTGCCCCCACCACCAGTAGGTGCCCTCGTTGCGCACCATGACCACCGCCAGGCGACCGTTGGGAAGCCTCTCGATGTCGATCAGCCGCGCGCTGTGCTTCTTCGTCAAGCTCGCGAGCTTGCCCGGCTTCAGACCGACGTACCACCACCACGCGGACCCGTCCACTCCCTGGTTCTTGATCCCGACGTAGGCATAGCGGGTCTTGCCCCCGCGCCGGTAGCGCTCGATGTCGATCAGGCGGATCTTGTGCTTGTCGATGTCCTCCTTCACGCCGTCGATCGAGAGGTCGTAGTTCCACCACCAGCCCTTCTGCGAATCACCGCTGTTCGGGACTCGTATCCCGGCGAAGCGGAGCTTGCCGAAGCGGACTCGCGGCTCGAGGTCGATCAGCCGCCAGCCCTTGCCCTTGGTGAGGTCGACCACGGCGTCGCGCGTCCGGTAGGTGAACCAGTGGTTGCCGGCGCCACGCTGGTAGGCGCCCTTGTTGCGCACCATCGCGACCAGGTACCGGTTCGGCGAGGTGACATCGATGTCGATCAGCCGGTCGCCGTGGGCGTCGATCGCCTTGTCGATCTGCGGAATGGCGCGGTCGCGGTACCAGTGCCAGCCGGTCGGAGCGTCGAGGTTGCGGCCAGGGTCGATGGCGGCCGTTCCGGCGGTTGCCGGCGCGGCGTGGCAGGCGAAAGCGAAGACTGCGACTGCGGTGAGCATCGGCAGGACTCGGCGCAGCATGGGGAACCTCCTCGGTCGATTTGGCGTTGCACCCCGTCCAACCGGCAAGCGCGTCGCGAATTACGCGGCTCGAGCGAGCGGCGACGGCCGCGGCACCGTCCCGCGTCGGCTTCTGCGATCGGGCGCGCGGCCCCCGCGATGCGTCTCTCGCGGGGTCGCCGATTAGTCTCGCCAGCCTCGGCGGTCGTATGGCTAACCACTTCCAAGGAAGGAGGGGAAGAGATGGCAAGGTTGATCGTCACCGAGTTCGTCACGCTCGACGGCGTCATGGAGGCGCCCGGCGGCGAGCCGACTCACCCGCACGCGGGCTGGGTGGGCGACTACCACGACGAAGGCACGCTCGAGTACAAGCTGAACGAGGCACTCGAGGCCGAGTCGCATCTGCTCGGGCGGGTGACCTACGAGAGCTTCGCGGGCGCCTGGCCGAAGCGCGAAGGCCAGTTCGCCGAGAAGATCAACGCGATGCCGAAGTACGTCGTCTCCTCCACGCTGCGCGATCCCGCCTGGAACAACACCCACGTCCTCACCGGCGGCGGCCTGCGGGTGTTCCCGGAGTCGGGGCAGAAGAAGCCCTTCGAGCTGACCGGGACGAGGACGTTCGGCTCCGGCGTCGTCGTCAACGCCTACGAGCGGGCTGAGCGATGAGTCACGCGTCCCTCGTCGTCAGCCTGCCGATCGCCGACCGCCCCACCGCGTATCGCTTCTACCGCGAGGGGCTCGGCTTCGAGCCGGTCGGCGAGCCGGCGGGCGACGGCATCCCCGAGCCGCTGCAGTTCGAGCTGGGCGGCGGCACCCGTCTGGTGCTGGTCCCTGCCGGCGGCTTCGGCTGGGTCATCGGCGAGAACGAGGTCGCCGCGCGCGGGCAGAGCGAGTGCGTGCTCGGTCTTGGTGCGCAGACCGACGCGGAGGTCGTCGAGGTGGTCGAGCGAGCGCGCGAGGCCGGGGCGTCGATCGTCACCGAGCCAGGTCAGCAGCCCTTGGGCTTCGCCGCGGCGTTCGCTGACCCCGACGGCCACATCTGGATGGTGAGAGCCGAGGCATCGCCCGCATGACTCAAGAGATCACCGGCAGGCCTCGGATCCCATAGGTGGCGTCGTGGAGCTCCCGGCCGTCGTTGAGCGTGCAGGTCTTCATCTGGCCTCACGACGCTCAGCTTGCGACCGCGCAGAGCGTCACCCCCGGCAGCTCGAAGCCGTCGTCGGCAGAGAACGGCTCGAACGACTCCTCGAGCTCTGCCTGCAGCGCGGCACGCTCTGCGGCGGGGAGATCTCGCAGGACGAGCGCCAGCGGCCCGGCGGTATCGGCGACGAAGGCGACGTACTCCTCGACGCTCGGAATCGGGAAGCGGAGCGCGACCTCCTCGGTGCGGACATCGTCGAAGCCGGCCGCGGTCAGCAGCTCACGCGTGCGCTCCGGGCTCGCCATGGCGAAGATCCCAGGCGCGGGCGGCGGTTCCGGCGCCGGCATGTGGCCGCGCTCGACGAGCTTCGCACCGACGAGCGCGAAGAACGGGTTGCGCTCGGGCGCCCCCCAGACGGCCAGCGCCACGCGGCCGCCCGGGCGCAGCACGCGTCGCGTCTCGGCGAGCGCCGCGGTCAGCTCGGGCATCAGCATGTACCCGAAGCGGCAGAGGACCCCATCGACCGAGTCGTCCGGGAGCTCGATCCGCGCCGCGTCGATGACCCGGTACTCGACGTTCTCGACCCCGCGCTCGGCGCCGCGTCGCCGTGCCGCCTCCAGCATCGTCGGCGAGAAGTCGCTCGCTATCAGCCCGCCCCCCTCGCCGAGCAGCTCGGCGACGTCGAAGCCGGTGTCGCCGACCCCCGCCGCCAGCTCGAGCACCGTGTCGCCCTCGCCGGGGCGCAGCTCGCGGACCATCCACTCCCGCACCGGAGCGCAGACCTGCTCGATCATCGGAGCGCGCTGCGCCCAGGTCGGCGCGACCGCCTCCGCCACCTCGTAATCGCCCATCGTCGGGTCGCTCATCGCGTCCTCCTCGGGTCGGACTCGCCAATCGTCAACAGGTTAGCCCCACGCGTCGAGACACGACCTCAAGGGCGAGCCAGGAACTGGACCGCGCTGGCGATCGAACCGGCAGCTGATCAAGCCCCGCTAACGTAGTCCGCGAGGTTCTGGAGGGAGGAGGCAAGCCCAGCCGCGTGATCGTCGGCGGAGATGCCGTCCGGAACGTCGTCGGCGCGGATCTCGACCCGCGTCCCGCCCTCAGCCGGCGAGAGCGCCCAAGTCATCGTCATCGCGCCCTGGAAGGCCGGGTCGTCGGAGACGAAGTCAACGACCTGGACGACGCGCTCGCCGGGGACGAGCTCAGTGAACCGCGCCTCCACCACGTCGGAGTCCGCGGTCGACTTCGGGCGAAGCCGAGACCACCAGGGAAGCCTTGTCCGTGCGCGACATTGCCCTTCATCCCCGGCTCGTCCGGTGGCAGACGGCCTCGACGTTGTTGCCGTCCGGGTCGAGGACGAAGGCGCCGTAGTAGCCGGGGTGGTAGACCGGGCGCCAGTCGGGTGGGCCGTTGTCGGTGCCGCCGGCGGCGAGCGCGGCGGCGTGGAAGGCGTCGACCTGCTCGGGGGCGCGAACGCCAAAGGCGACGTGGGCGCCCTGGACGACGGGGCGACCGCGGGCGGCGATCCAGAAGAAAGGCTTGGGACCGTGCTCGCCGTCCTTGCCGAAGCCCGCCGACCCCTCCACCGGCTCCATCAGCAGGCGAATGCCGAGCGGCTCCAGCGCCCGTTCGTAGAATGCCTTGCTGCGCCCGAAATCACCGACCTCGACCCCGACGTGATCGATCATCGCCCAAGGCTAACCGGATCACTGCCACCCCGGGTCGCGAGTTGCCTAGTCGGCCGCGGCGGTCTGCGAGCCCCTGACACGGCCTTCAGCTGAGCACGACCTTGGCCTCCGCCGCACCGCGGAGCTCCGCCACGCGCTGCGCCTCCCGCTCGAGATCGGCGCGCGGGAGGCGGTCGAGCCGCTCCACCGCGATCTCAGCTCTCTTCCCCCTTGCCTTGACCCGCCAGAGCCCGACCAGGCGGCCGTCGCGCAGCACCGCGCCAGGGCTCGCCACCGGACGGAGCGTCGCCTCCTTGCGGACGAGCCACTTGAGGGCTTGCTCGCCTCTGCAGCGGCGAATGGTGCGGCGCGGCGCGTGTGAGCGATGATCCCTACGTTTACCCGGGTACCGATGTCCTGCGCAATATGCGGGGGATCCGCGATGGCGATGAGCTTGAGGAGTTCGAAACCCGACTTACGTTCCTCCGCGGCCTACAGCTCGCCTCCCACCCGCTCGTCGGTGAGTACGACCTCTCATCTGCAGGCGTTCCACCGCTACCTCTTCGCCGGGCTCTACGAGTGGGCCGGCGAACTGAGAACGGTGGTCCTGGCGAAGACCGACCTCTTCTGCCTGCCAGAGCACATCGAGTCTTACGGGGCGGAGATCTTCGGCGAGCTCGCTGAGGAGGACTGGCTGCGCGGCCTCGGGCGCGAATCCTTCATCGACCGACTCGCCCTCTACCTCGGCGACGTAAACGCGCTGCACCCGTTTCGCGATGGCAACGGGCGAGCGCAACGCACCTTCTTTGCCCAACTGGCCGCCAACGCCGGCTACCAGCTCGACTGGCAGCTCGTCGACCCGCAAGACAACATCGATGCCTCGGTAGCGGCGATGCAGGGAAACGAGGCGCCCATGCGGAACCTGCTTGACGAGATCGTGAAGTCGATTGCGTAGCCGACCGGCCCCAGGCACTTGACGTCAGGAGTGCCCGAAACGCCGACAATCGCTGCTAATCGGTGCATATCCGCGGCTACGACGACTCTCAGCCCTGCACGCGAATCCCCTGCTAATCCGCACCTTCTAACGCTGGCACACCGGCCAGAGCTTGCTCATCGCACCCAGGAGGTCGCCGGTTCGAGTCCGGCTAGCTCCATTCGCGTCCGGCTACGGTCGAAGGTCTTGGACCTCGCAGGGCAGGCTTTCCGCTCGGTCGATGATCTCTGGGTCGCCGGTCAAGAGCACCGCTCCCTCAGAGGCAGCCAGTGCGACTGCGAAGCAGTCGGCGAGCGCCATTGGGTAGGAGGCCTTTAGGTTCGCTGCCGCTCGCATCGCCGCGACACCGGGGAGATGCTCCGTGATCCGAGGGCGGAGTTCCTCGAGCGTGCGGTCTGCCTCTTCCTTGCCGTGGTCTCGGCTCGTTCGGTAGTGGACCTCGACCAGGTTGATCCAACTCATCGCCGGACGTTCCTGATTCAGGATCTCATCGACCGAATCTGCCGCCGGTTCGTCTCCGTCGAGCCAAGACAGAACAGGCCAGGAGTCCAGGCAAAACGACAAGGGCTAACGAGGCTCTTCGCTGCGATCTTCAAGTAGCCGTGCCGCCATGCCGCTACCGGCGAATCTTCCACGCAGCGTCGAACGAGGGGCGGCCCGCCGCACGACGATCCCATCGTCAACGGGCTCAAAGGAAACGTCCGAGCCGGGCCCAAGCCCTGCGCGTTCGCGAAGGTCCTTGGGAATCACCACTTGGCCCTTAGCACCGATCCTCTGAGTCATACGGCCTCAGTATACCTCATGCAGTTCTTGGCGCAGCTGTCGGATGACGGCAGTCCTCTCCCGGTTCAAATCCCGTCAATTCCGGACTCGCTTTCGGGCGCGAGCAGAGGTACAACGACCGATACGGCTTCGTGACCCCCGACGACGCGCGGGGATTGGGCATCAACCCGATGGCCCTTGTGCGCATGGCTGAGCGAGGGCAGATCGAGCGCCGCGGGACGGGCCTGTACCGCCTCCCCCTCACGCCGGCGAGCCGTCTCGACCCCTACATGGAGGCGACGCTCTGGCCGCGGGGGGCGCTCGGCGTCCTCTCCCACGAGACGGCGCTGGAGCTCTACGAGTTGAGCGATGTCTACCCGGCGAAGATTCACATCACCCTCCCCCGCAGCCACCGCGTCCGCCGCAGCGTGCCACCGGCGTACGTGCTGCACCACGAGGATCTGGGAGCAGCACAGATAACCCAGCACGAGGGAATCGCGATCGTCACTCCGGTGCATGCGATCCGCCAGGCGCACAAGGCGCACCTGGGGGCGGCGCTCGTCAGTTCGCTATTCCTTCGATGTGGGGCTCCTTCCTCCCCTTCTCCATGCCGGTTTATCCCGGCGCTTTCCGGAAACGTCAATAGAGCCCTTTTTCGCCCAGTTGGCCTCTGACGCCGGCTACCGCCTCGACTGGCAGCTCGTCGACCCGCAAGAGAACATCGATGCCTCAGTAGCCGCGATGCAGGGAGACGAAAAGCCCATGCGAAGCCTTCTGGGTGAGATCGTCCACCAGATCGCCGCCGCATAGCCTGGGGAGTCCTCGGCGATGTAGCCGGCGATGCGCTCGAGGTCGCGCTAGGCAGTCTCGGCCCACGCTACCTGTCGAGCCACCGGGCCAACCGCTGCTCGACCTCGTCCTGAGGCAGGACTCTCCCTGCCTCGACGTCTCCGCGGCCGCACTCGATGCGCTGCAGGACGTAGAGGTGGTACTGAATGTCCTCAAGCGAGGCTTCCTCGGGGAGGCCGTCGAGGACCCTGCGGACATCCTGCTTTGCGGTGGCCATCGCATAGGAGGATACCGCGGCTTCAGCGGTTGGAAACGGCGCGCGAAGCCGGGTACCTCTGCATGCCAGGAGGTCAAGAAAGGGAAAGCGAGAAGGATCCTGAATGGGTTCCTGGGTCGCTATCGACTTCGAGACCGCCTCGACGCGAGGCACGCCCTGCGCCGTGGGGTTGGTCGAGGTCATCGATGGGCAACTCGGCGAGCGGCATCGCTGGCTGATCCGACCGCCGATCTTTGAGTTCTCGCCGTTCAATGTCGCGCTGCACGCCATCGGGCCGGAGATGTGCCGCGACGCGCCCGCCTGGGCAGAGAGCCTCGAACAGATCCTGGAAGTGGTGGCGAACCGGCCGCTCGTTGCGCACAACGCGGCGTTCGATCTCGGCGTGGTTCGCGATGCCTGCGAGCTTTGCGAAATCGAGTGGCCGCAGCTCGAGTACGCCTGCACCCTGGTGGTCGGCCGGCGCGTGTGGCCGGGGCTCACGACCTACAGCCTTCCGTTCCTTGCCGCGCACCTCGGGATCGAGCCCGCCGTCGACCACGAACCCGCCGCCGACGCGGCGTGCGCAGCCGAAGTCGCCTGCCGAGCCCTGCAGATGCGCGAAGCAACTGGATTGGTTGAGTTGCTCGACGGCTGCCACGCGACAATCGGGCGGCTCGGACCGGGAGAGTGGAGTGGCTGCCATGGGCGCGACAGCAAGCAGCCGATACCGAGCGAGCCGACTCCCGGTGCGATGCTTGATGCCGAGCACCCCCTATTCGGAAAACGGATCGCCTTCACCGGCGCGCTGGCTATCCCGCGGCGCGAGGCCCAGCAGGCAGTAGTAGACCGCGGCGCCGTGGCGGCTCGCGGGGTACGGCGCGACACGGACCTTCTCGTTACCGGCTACCAAGACATGGCGAAGCTGGCGCAGGGTGAGAGCAGGAGCGCGAAGCTTCGTCGAGCGGAGGAGCTGCGGGCCGAAGGACGGGAGATCGAGATCGTCGGCAAGCGCGAGTTCGCCCGGATGCTGGAGGGTTTCGCCGCGCCAGCTGCCTAGCGGCCGAGCTGCCAACGGTTGGAAATCGTGTGCGAAACCGGACACTTTTTGCCGGGGAGTGCCCGAATCGCCGCTAATCCCCGCGTATCCCCGCACTTCGAGAGGACTGGGCGGTGATCGAGTCGGTGCCAAAAGCCCTGGAAATCACGCTCTCAAGAAACGACCGCTCAATACAGCTTTCGGAAATCGCACCCAGGAGGTCGCCGGTTCGAGTCCGGCTAGCTCCATGCGCAGAAGTTCCTGCGCGTCGCAAACTTCTGGTCTTCAACAGTCACCGCGTATCAGGCGTCGAGAACCAGGCCGAGGCGAGCCTCGACCTCAACGGCGCCGCTGCAAACCCCGGGAACGCCACCTCCGACCAGACCCAGACGGCCGTGTAGCGTGTTTGGCTTCGTGCGGCGAGCAGTCATCGAATCCCTGGGAGCGCTGCTGCTCGTCGGGCTCGCGATCCCACCGGTGTCGACAGCGAGCCTCACCGACCACGTCAACCCGCTGGCCGGCACCCAGCCCGGCCCCCGGACCTTCGGCGGCGGGCACAACTTCCCCGGCGCAACTGTCCCCTTCGGCATGGTCCAGTGGGGACCCGATACCACTCCCTCAGACCGGCACTCCGGCGGCTACGACTACCGCGACCGCCACATCACCGGCTTCAGCCTCACCCACCTCAACGGCGCCGGTTGCTCGCTGTACGGCGACGTCCCGTTCCTGCCGACGACCGAGCCGCTCGAGGCCTCACCGGCCCGCCGAGGCTCCGCCGGCCTCGCCGGGCACTTCGAGCCGGGCTTCTCGCATCGCGGCGAGCGGGCGCGCCCCGGCCGCTACTCGGTCCGCCTCAACCCGGTTCGGGGAGCCGCGATCAGCGTCGACCTGACCGCGACGACGCGCACCGGGATGGCCCGCTTCGCCTTCCCCCGCTCGCCGCACGCGAGCGTGCTCGTCAACGCCGGCGGCAGCGCCAAGGCCAACGACCTCGCCGAGGTGCGGATCGACCCCGGCAAGCGCCAGATCTCCGGCACGGCGTCGAGCGGCTACTTCTGCGCCCAGCGGCCCCGCTACCGCGTCTACTTCGCGGCCGTCTTCGACCGTCCCTTCGCCGCCCACGGCACCTGGACGCGCCAGCGGCTGAGTCCGCGCTCGACCGCTGCCTCCGACCGCAGGCGGCCCTCGAACGTCGCCTCGCGCACCGCGCAGGCCGGCGCCTACGCGACTTTCGACACCCGCCGCAACCGGGCCGTCACGGTCAGGGTCGGGATCTCCTTCGTCAGCGTCGCCGGCGCCCTCTCCAACCTCGCCGCCGAGAGCCGCGGCAACTCCTTCCGCCGCACCGCCGCCATCGCGGAGCGGCGCTGGAACCGCGCCCTCGGATCGATTCGGGTGAGTGGCGGCGCCCGCCGCGACCTCGACACCTTCTACACCGCCCTCTACCACGCACTGCTGGCGCCCCGCACCTTCAACGACGCCAACGGCGACTACATCGGCATGGACGGGCAGCTCCACGACAGCGGCCGGCGCACCCACTACGCCGACCTGTCCGGCTGGGACATCTACCGCACCCAGATCCCGCTGCTGGCGATGCTGATGCCGCGCCGCGCCGGCGACATCGTCGCCTCGATGCTCGCCGCGGCGGCGCAGAGCGGCTGCCTGCCGCGCTGGTCCTACGCCAACGGCCAGAGCATGACGATGGTCGGCGACCCCGCCGATCCGATCATCGCCTCCGCCTCCGCCTTCGGCGCCCGCGGCTTTGACCGGGCCGCCGCCCTGGCGGCGATGGTCCGGGGCGCGAGCGGCGGCTGCCGCAGCGCCGACGGCAGCTATGTCCAGCGCCAGGGCCTCGACGAGTACGAGGCACTCGGCTACGTGCCCTTCGACCTCGACGTCAAACGCCGCAACGCGAACTCGCTGTTCGGCGATCCCGACGCGGTCTGGGCCTCGGCCGCGACCACGCTCGAGTACGCCGTCGCCGACTTCTCGATCGCCCAGTTCGCGGCGCGCGCCCTGCGCGACCGCGCCACCTACCGCGCCCTCATCTCGCGCTCGGGCAACTGGCGCAACCTGCTCAACCGGCGCAGCGGCATGATCGAGCCCCGCTTCGCCAACGGCGCCTTCCCCCGCCGCTACGACAACCGGCGCGGCGCCGGCTTCGCCGAGGGCAACTCGGTCCAGTACACCTGGATGGTCCCCCACGACCCCGCCGGCCTCTTCGCCGCGATCGGCGGGCGCGCCAGGGCCGCGGCGCGGCTCGACCGCTTCCTGCGCAAGCTCAACGGCGGCGCCGGCGCGACCCACGCCGACCACGCCCTGCTCGGCAACGAGCCGAACCTCAACGTCCCCTGGCTCTACAACTGGACGCGGCGTCCCTTCAAGACGCAGGCGACGGTGCGGCGGGCGCTGCTGCGCCTGTACGACACGTCTCCCTCGGGATATCCGGGCAACGACGACCTCGGCACGCTCTCCTCCTGGTACGTGTGGGGCGCGCTCGGCCTCTACCCGGAGGTGCCCGGCACCGGCGTGCTGGCGATCGGCAGCCCGCTCTTCCGCCGCGCCACCGTGCGCCTGGCGGGTGGGCGCAAGCTGCGGATCGCGGCGTCGGAGGGACGGCGCACGTCACTCCGCCGCAGCCCATACATTCAGCGCATGCGCCTCAACGGCAACCCCTATGGCCGACCGTGGACCACCTACTGCGCGCTGGCCAGGGGAGGGAACCTCGCCTACCGCCTGGGGCGGAGGCCGAACCGCGCCTGGGGCGACTCAACCGCCGCCCTGCCGCCCTCCTTCGGGCCGAAGCGACCGATGCCGAAGAGCCGCTGCGCCCCTTGACGCCCGCCCGGCTCAGCCATCGCGTCCTCTGGGCGCTCGCCGGCCTGACCGCGCTGGGGATCGCCGTCCGCTTCGCCAGCCTCGGCGTGCAGGCCTACCACCACGACGAGGTGATCACCGCGGCGCGGGTGATCCCCGGCAGCTTCACCGAGATGCTCGGGCAGGTGAAGGGGAGCGAGTCCAACCCGCCTCTCTACTACGTGCTGGCCTGGGGCTGGGCGAAGGCGTTCGGCACCGGCGAGGTGGAGCTGCGCTCGCTGACGGCGCTGTTCGGCGCCGCCACCGTCCCGGTCGCCTTCCTGATCGGCCGCGAGCTGGCGAGCAACCGCGCCGGCCTGATCGCCGCCGCGCTGGTCGCCCTCAGCCCGATGCTGATCTGGTACTCCCAGGAGGCGCGCTCCTACGCGCTGCTCGTCTTCTTCGGCGCCCTCGCCCTGCTCTTCTTCGTGCGGGCTCTGCGCACCCGCGACGGGCGTGACCTGGGGCTCTGGGCGCTTGCCTCCGCCCTCGCCCTCTGCAGCCACTACTTCGCCGTCTTCGCGGTGGCGATCGAGGCGATCTGGCTGCTGGTCGCCCTGCGGGCGAGGTGGCGTGCGGTGCTCATCGCGGCCGGCGGCGTCGTCGCGGTCGGGCTGGCGCTGCTGCCGCTGATCGCCGCCCAGGTCAACCCGACCCACATCGGCTGGATCGACCACAGCCCGCTTTCGACCCGCCTCTTCGAGACCGGCGGCAGCTTCCTGATCGGAGAGACCGGCCACGTGATCGCCCAGCCCCCGCGCGAGCGCTTCGCGCTGATCCCCGCCGTGCTGATCGGGGCCGCCCTGCTGCTGGCGGCGCTGCGCGGCTCGGCCCGGGAGAAGCGTGCCGCGGGGTTGGGCTTGACGATCGGGCTGGGGGTAGTGCTGCTCGCCTCCGCCATCGCCCTCGCCGGCCGCGACTACATCGTCGAGCGCAACCTGCTGCCCGCCCTGATCCCGCTGATGGTCGCGGCCGCGGTCGGCTTCGGGGCGAGTGGCGCCCGCCGTCTCGGGATCGCCTTGGCGACGCTGCTCTGCGCGTACTGGCTCGCCTTCGACCTCTACGTGGCCGACACTCCCAATCTGCAGCGGCCGGACTTCCGCGAGGTGACCGAACGGCTGGGAGCGCCGGTTCGGCCACGCGCGATCGTCACCTGGACGCTCGCCGCCGACGGGGTTCAGTTCTACCTCGGCCACCCGTCGCGGCGCAAGTACCGTGGCAAGCTGCCGATCCGCGAGATCGACGTGATCAGCAAGGCGGTCGTGGTGGGGCGGCCGCCGAACCTGCCGCCGGCCTTCCACCCGGTCGAGCGGCTGAGGTTGGAGAGACTTACCCTCACCCGCTACATGGCGAGCCGCATCCATCGGGTACCCACTCTGGCGCTGCGCGATGCGCGCACTGGCTTCGGCCGCAACGCGGTGATCACGGACGGCATGCCGTCGATGGAAGGATGAGTCGATGAGCCCCGCTCGTGCCCTTGCCAACCGGATCGGCGTCGCCACTCGCCGGCCGGCGAACTGGATGCAGCTGCTCAAGTTCGGCATCGTCGGCGGTTCGGGCTACCTGGTCAACCTGGCTGTGTTTGCCGTGCTTGCCGGTCTCCTCGGTATGCACTACGTGCTCGCCGCGGTCATCGCCTTCTGTGTCGCGGTGTCGAGCAACTTCTTCTGGAATCGCCGCTGGACCTTCGGTCCCGGCGACGGCCGCGCGGGTTTTCAGGCGGCGCGCTTCTTCACCGTGAGCATCGCCGCCCTGCTGATCAACCTCGCCGTGCTCCAGGTGCTGGTGGCTGGGGCCGCGGTCGGAAAGCTGATGGCCCAGGCGGTCGCCGTCGCGGTGGCGATGCCCTTCAACTTCCTCGGCAACAAGCTCTGGACCTTCGCCGACCCGTTCGAGCGCGGCGTTGATGCCGATCGGAAAATGATCTCTCAGAGGAAAGGGATCGGCCGCGCCGGTCGGTTCAGGCACTCGCCGCCATGAGTGCCCGAATCGGTGACATATCGGCACAGTGGGGTATCCATTTAACCGGACTAGAATGCGGGCATCGCCACTCCTCAAGCCGGAAAGCACTACCCGCGCTCCCAGGTGCTGGTCGGCGTCGCGGTCGAACGCACCGAGCCCAAGGGGTGCGCGCGTTCCTCACCGCCAACGTCGAGCCCGGTGCGACGGTGGTCACCGACGGCTGGCAGCCCTACCGCCCGGCGACCGAGGGGCTCTACGTCCACGAGCGCCTGCCCGGCGCCCAGCGGGAGCGGGCCCACGAGTTGCTCCCCGGCGTGCACAAGGTTTCCTCGCTCGCCAAGCGCTGGCTGCTCGGCACCCACCAGGGCTCGGTCGAGGAGGCCCACCTGCCCGCCTACCTGAACGAGTTCGCATTCCGCTTCAACCGGCGCCGCTCGCGCAGCCGCGGGCTCGTCTTCTACCGCGTGCTCGAGCTCGCCGTCGCGCACGAGCCGGTGCGCTACAGCGAGCTGATCGCCAACTCCCGGCCGAGCGCGGCGCCACGCCGCCCGCCGAGCAGCCGCGGCCGGCCGCCGAGCCTGGAGCGGCCACCCGCCGATCGGCCGTGGCGGTGGTCCGGTTAAATGGATATCCCACTCGGTGCATATCCGCGGCTACGACGACTCTCAGCCCCTGCACGCGAATCCCCTGCTAATCCGCACCTTCTAACCCCGAATTCCCGGCCAGAGCTTGCTCATCGCACCCAGGAGGTCGCCGGTTCGAGTCCAGGCTAGCTCCATTCGCCGGGCGTCAGTGCTCAGTTCGTCAACGCCGAACTGAGACGCACGTCAACACTCTTGAGCGCGCGACGCACCCGCTGGTCGAAGCTGGCCAGGTCGGCGCCCACCCGCTCAGCGGTCGCGACCGCGAAGCCGTCGGCGAGGCTGATGCCAAGGGCTCGATGCCGTGCCGCAACGCGAGCCAGGGCGGCGTCGGGCGATGACGTGCGGATACCGAGCGACGCGATCGCGTCGACGGCGGCACGCAGGCTGCGCCCGTCTTCGGCCGGGCGGACCAGGGCCTCGGCATAGTTGACAGTGCAGATCACAAGCTCCGTTCTCTCGGTGGTGAACCGTTCGAAGGCTGCCGCGGCGGTGGCGTGATGCGCGTCGGCACGGTCGAGCGCCGCGATCACGATGTCGGTGTCGAGAACGCAGGTTGCCATGTAGACGTCGGCGTTCTCAGCTGCGCTCTTCGGAGCGCAGCTTCTCGAGGTAGTCGTGCCCGTAGAGGCCGTCGAAGACGCCGAGCGCAGACGCCACGTCCGGTGCCGCCCGATGCACGACGATTCGGTCTGCTCCCTCGGCCTCGATCACCACATCGTCTCCCGGCCGCAGGCCGGCCGCCTCGAGGCTCTCGACCGGAAGGGTGACCTGGTGCTTGCTGGAGATGCGTGGCATGGCTTTACTCTAACGTAAAGGTAGGTCATCACCAACGCCCAGCTGCCCCGGTGATCGCTTCCCGCCGGAAGGGGAGGTCACCGACGAAGGAGCTCGAGCCATTCGTGCGGGACGAAACCCGCCGGAATTCCCGTCGGGTAGTCGGGCATCAGCTCGGTGGCGAAGCGCACCGCCGCACGGCCCTCCAGCGCCGGCGCCAGGTCCGCGAACGTGAGCAGCAGTCGAACCGATGTCCCGATCTGGAAGTCGGCAGCATTGCGCTGCTCGCCGCCGATCGTCCCCTCGTTGAGCAACTCGTCGACGTGGTCGAGCAGGGGAGGCAACATCTCGACCGTCCTCCTCACCTGCTCGGTGTCATGGGCCCCGACCTTGCGCGCGTTGTACCAGGTCACCGGCCAGCCGGCCAGACCGAGCAGGCGCGGCGCCGGCAGGCCGGCCTCACGGGCCAGGCGAGTGCGCATCTCGGGCCGGTTCGCAAAGACCCAGCCGCCGATTCGCCGCGGAACCGGCTGCAGGGAGTCGTCGCCCCAGAGCTCCGCCTGCTCGACCCGGATCCGCTCCTGCGGGTCGGCGGGGAACAGCGGTGGGTCCGGCTGCGCGTCATCGAGCGCGCGAGAGATCGCGCGCGTGCCCTGAATGCGGCGCCCGTCAAGCCTTAGGGCGGGCACCGTGCCACCGCGGAAGCCAAGCGCCCGAACCGCTGCGGCGTGGGTTCCGGGCACCAGGTGGACCACCCGGTGCTCGATCCCCTTGTGCTCGAGCATCAAGCGTGCGGCATGTGCCGAATGCGAGGTATATACCGCGTAGAGCGCCGCCGACACGCGGGGCACCATAACTAGGTTCGGGGGGTGCCTCGGACGCAGATCTGCGTGGAGGCGGTGCGTCGCCTCCTTGCGGGAGAGGCCGTTGACACAATCGAAGGTACCGGCGTACCGACCGAGAAGGAGGAGCTGATGTGGCGAGGGATACCGGCTGCGGTAGCACTGGCGACGGTGCTGTTGGGCGCATCGAGCGCGCAGGCCGTCCAGGTCAGCGGCGGTGCTCTCAGCGCTGACGTGACTGCGGACGTCAAGCCCGACCGGTTGCCGAGGCGCGATTACGCCCCGGTGAGCTTGATCGTGCGCGGCACTATCGACGGGACGGACGCGCTCAACGCCGTCGAGCTGCGATTGGACAGACGGCTTCTGACCGCCGCCAACACGAAGGGCCTCGCCACCTGCAAGACCGCCCAGGTGCGAAGCGTGCCGCTCGCTCAGGCGCGAAGGCGCTGCGGCAAGGCGTTGATCGGCAGCGGCAGCATCGGCAGGCAGTTCCACGTCCCGGAAACGCCAGTCCTCGCCTTTCGGGAAACGGTGCTTCTGTTCCACGCGGCTTCGGGCCGCATCATCGTCTACGCCTACCAACCGCAAGTCGGTGGCCCTGGAGGCTTTGTGCCGGCAGCACCCGTTACCAGCGGTACGATCAAAGGGCGCTCCATCCAACTGCGGTTCCTACGATCCGCCGGCGGCGTTACGACGAGCTTCCAATTCCGTATCGGCCGCACTTGGCACGACAACGGGCGAAAGCGCAGCCTCCTACTTGGCCGCTGCACCGGCCAGTTCGCCAACCAGGTCACGCTGCGCTTTGGCCGAGCGGCGCTGGCGGGAACCGCAGCCGATACCTGCCGGGGAAAGTAATCGCGCGCCCCGGCCGATCGAGAAGCCCTTGACATCCGGGCAGTGAAACCCGGGTTCGAGAATCGTCCCCGCTAGCTTCCCGCTTGGTCGCCTGCCTGGAACGCGGAGAGGGTCGTCACTCGCCAGGCATTGGCGCTCAAAAGGAACCTGAGATCCAGTTTGCCTCGATGCCGAGGTGTTCGCCGAGCCGCTCGAGGTGCTGGTCGAAGTGCAAAATTCCAATGCCCGCGTGTTGGGCGGCGGCGGCAACCGTCAGGTCCGTTAGGGGAAAGCGATGGGCACCGTGGGAACCTTCGGACGCCAGCTCGCGCATCGCCGCCAGAACCGCGCGCTGCACGCTGCGATCCACCGGAACCTCGCGCAGGCCATCCAGCGTGCGCTCGACCGCGGCGATTCCGTCGGACCCCCGTGCGTCGACCATCAGCTCATAGCGCACCGGCCAGCACCAGCGGACCTCGCCGCGCTCGATTGCCCCCAAGAGCAGACCGCGCGCTTTGGTGTCCTTGCGGGACTGCATCCAGGCGGAGGTATCCGCCAACACCGGCCCGGTGCCGTCCCAGACTCTGGCCGACATCAGACTGCGGGTGGTGCGTTGAGGCGATCCACCGCTTCGAGGTCAACGTCGAACTGCTCGGAATCCATCGCCTCGAACAGGGCCTCTGCAGCGGTGCGCCGGTTGCGCCCGGCCTCCAGCTCAGCCTCCGCACCCTCCACGGCAAGGCGGCGCAGGAGCGTGGCATCGGCCTCACGGGTGCCCGTGGCGGCGCGAACCCGCGCTAGCGCCTCCCCCAGCTCGGGGTCAGCGGTAACGGCTATCCGAGGGTGCTTGGAAGGAATGCCCGGAGTGTAGCTCATAGGAGTTACACCTCCTCAATCGCATTGGCGAACCATCGATTCTCCGCCAGAAACCCGGGTTCGAGAGTTCGTCCGGCTAGCTCCATGCTTTGCAGTCCCTACACGGACGGAGTGTCGTAGGATCGCGTAACCGTGCCGTTCACGCTCAGGAACCTCAAGGAGGACCTGGAGGATGTCGGGTCCAAGTTCGACGGCGCGGCGGACCTGGAGTTTCGCTTGGCGACCGAGGCGCTCGAGCTCGAGAGATCCGGCCTGGGCTACCAGCGGGTCCCGCCCGGCTATCGCTTTCCGTACGGCCACACGCACAAGAAGCAGGAGGAGGTGTACGTGGTCCTGCGCGGGAGCGGGCGGATGAAGCTCGACGAGGAGATCGTCGAGCTCACCGAATGGGACGCGGTGCGCGTCCCGCCCGGTACGTGGCGAGGCTACGAGGCCGGGCCGGAGGGCCTCGAGATCCTCGTCATCGGCGCGCCCAACCTCGGCGAGGCTCCGCGCGAAGACGTCGACGGCCAGCGCGACTGGTGGGTTGACTAGCGCCATTCGAGAGAGGCCTCGGTACCGGTTCGCTCCGTACCCTCGGGCCGCAACCGCCGGTCCAGGCGGCGCTCGACGAGCTGCGGGCCAAGCTCGGCGAGGGCGAGCGGATCGACTTCGCCGAGCTCGTGACGCTCGGTGCCGAAGTCAAGGCGCGCCGGGTGGCAACCGAGGACGCCGCCGCCGCCACAGCCCGTAGGAGGCTGGCCGAGATGATCCGCAGCGGCTCGCTTCGCTATGCGGTCGATGTCGAGGCAGCGGACGAGGTCAAGCGCCTCGGCCTGATCGCCAACTACGACTCCTAGCGTGCTGCTGCTCGACAACTCCGCCTGGGCGCGGGTGGTCGCTGGGGGTCTGCCAGCCGACCGGGCCGAAGCGGTGGCCGGCTGGCTCGAGCAGCGTCAGCTCGCGATCTGCCTCCCCTTCCTGCTCGAGGCCGGTTACTCGGCTCGCGCAAGCGCTGACCACCGGGAGATGGTGGATGAATTCGATCTGCTGTTTCCCCGTGTCGAGACAGCGGCCGCGATGGAAGATCGGGCCTTGCTGACCCAACGGGAGCTGGCTGCCCGCGGCCATCATCGCCTGGCGCCGATCGACGTCATGATCGCTGCCTGCGCGCATGAGGCCGGCGCGGGTGTTTTGCACTACGACCGCGACTACGACCTGATCGTCGAGCACACGAGCCTGAGCTTCGAGAGCGTCTGGCTCGCTCCAGCCGGAACCCTGTGATGAAAACTCGCGGCTCAGGCCTCGCTGCGCTCGGCCTCCATAGAGCCGCCGCCCGCCTGACTCCTCCCGCACGAGGCTCGCGCCCGGCGACCTGGCCCTCTACGGGCGCGCCCTGATCGCCCGCGACGACGAGGGCGGGAGGCACGGCGCGTGGCGGAGCTGCGCGGCGCGTCCGAGGCCAGGGTCGTCATTACCTGAGAGCCGCGTGGCGACCGCGGGGCCGCCATCCGCGCCGGAGATCCTCGCCGCCCGGGCGCGGCCTCAGGCCCCGTCGGTGCCGAGGGCGCCGGCCAGATCGGCGACGTGGCCTGGGCAGGCGATGCCGGGCGCCAGGCGCGGGTCCGGGATCGGCTCGTCGGCAACCAGGCGCAGGCCGACGGTGCCCGCCCAGACGGGCAGCTCGTAGTCCTCCTCGTCGTCGGCGGGCGGGCCGGTGCGCACCTTGGCCGAGGCCTCCTCGAGCGGGATGCGCAGGACCGCCGTGCCGCGCAGCTCCCGCTCGGTCGGCGCCCGCACGTCGCCCCAGCGGCCCGGCACGAGCTTCTCGGTGAAGGCCTCCAGCGCCGCCCGCTTGCCCTCGCCCGCCTCGACCGGCTCGGCGCGGCCGAAGACCATCGCCGAGCGGTAGTTGACGGAGTGATGGAAGGCGGAGCGGGCGAGGACCAGGCCGTCGAGCAGCGTCACCGTCAGGCAGGCGTCCCGGCGGCCGCTCGCGCGCAGGGTGCGGCTGGCGCTCGAGCCGTGCACGTAGACGTGCTCGCCGAGGCGCGCGTGCAGAGTCGGGGTGACGACCGGGAAGCCCGCCTCGTCGATCACGCCGAGGTGAGAGACGATCGCCGCGTCGAGGATCGCCTCGATCGCGGCGCGATCGTAGACCGCCCGCGCCGGCACCCGCGTCACCCGCGTCCTCGGCTTCTCCTCGCCAGGCATCTGTTACAGTACAGTATCCATTATTGAGGTGAAACAGTACCGGATAAGCGGCCGGAGCGCCGCGGAGATCGCCGCCAGCGTCGAGCGGGGCATCGAGTCGGGGGCGCTGCGGCCGGGCGACCGGCTGCCCGCGGTGCGCGGGCTGGCGGCCGCGCTCGGGGTCAGCCCGACGACCGTCGCCGCCGCCCTCGCCGAGCTGCGCTCGCGCGGCCTCGTCGTCACCCACGCGCGCAGCGGCTCCCAGGTCAGCTGGCGACCGCCGCTCGACGGGCCCTGGCTGGGCCCCGCGATCCCGCCCGGCGCCCGGGACCTGGCGAGCGGCAACCCCGACCCGGCCCTGCTGCCCGACCTCACCCCGCACCTGCGCCGGCTGGAGCCGCCGCGACAGCTCTACGGCGACGAGCCGATGCTGCCGGCGCTGCGCGAGCTGGCCGCGGCCGAGCTGGCCGCGGACGGCATCGACGCCAGCGAGCTGGCCGCCGTCAGCGGCGCCCTCGACGGGGTCGAGCGGGCGCTCCAGGCGCAGCTTCGCCCCGGCGACGTCGTCGCCGTCGAAGACCCCGGCTTCCCGGGCGTCTTCGACCTGCTGCGGGCGCTCGGGCTCGCCCTGCGGCCGGTGCCGGTCGACGAGCGGGGAATGGTCCCGGCGGCGCTGGCGGAGGCGCTGGCGGTGGGCGTCGACGCGGTCGTGCTCAACCCGCGCGGCCAGAACCCGACCGGCGCCTCGCTCGACCGGGCGAGGGCCACCGAGCTGCGCGCCGCGCTCGACCTCCACCCCGATGCGATGGTCATCGAGGACGACCACCTCGGCCCGATCGCCGGCATCGAGCGGATCGCCCTCACCGCCGGCCGGCGCCGCTGGGCGGCGGCCCGCTCGGTCGCCAAGTCGCTGGGCCCCGACCTGCGCCTCGCCCTGCTGGCCGGCGACGAGCGCACGATGAGCCGCGTGCGCGGCAGGCAGGCGATCGGGCCGCAGTGGGTCAGCCACCTGCTGCAGGCCCTCGTCGCCTCGCTGTGGTCCGACCCCGCGACCGCGGCGGCGCTGGCCCGCGCCGCCGAGACCTACGCCGCCCGCCGCCGGCGGCTCCTCGCGGCGCTGGCGCAGCTCGGCGTGGAGGCGAGCGGGCCGGCCGGCATCTCGGTCTGGGTCCCGGTCCCCGACGAGGCCCACGTCGTGCGCGCGCTGCTGGAGCGCGGCTGGGCCGTCTCGCCGGGAGCGCCTTACCGCCTGCGCAGCGCCCCCGCGATCCGCGTCACCGTCAGCGCCCTGCGCGAGGAGGAGGCGGGCACCTTCGCCGCCAGCCTCGCGCAGGCCCTGCGACCGGCCCGGCTGACCCGCACCGCCTGAGCCGTGACCGCAGCGCCCGGCGGGCGGCCGGGCCCGACCGTTTCGCGATGATGTGCTCTCGCCCCGGACAGCGGGGCGGAAGCGCGATGGGACACGGACACTCGCACGCACCGGATCGGTCGGCCAGCAAGAGGGCGCTGAAGCTGACGCTGGCCCTGACGAGCGGCTTCACCGTCGCCGAGGTGGTCGGCGGCCTGCTCACCGGCAGCCTGGCGCTGCTCGCCGACGCCGGCCACATGATCTCCGACGACGCCTCGCTCGGGCTGGCGCTGTTCGCGATCTGGCTCGCCGAGCGCCCGCCGACGCCGCGCAGGAGCTTCGGCTACCAGCGCGCCGAGGTGCTGGCGGCGCTCGCCAACGGCCTCACCCTGGTCGCGATCTCCGGCTGGATCTTCTACGAGGCCTACCACCGCCTCCAGGACCCGCCGCAGGTACTGGGCGGGCCGATGCTTTTCGTTGCCGCGCTCGGGCTCGCCGTCAACGTGGCCGGCGCCTACATCCTCGCCCGCGACGAGGGCGAAAGCCTCAACGTCGCCGCGGCCCTGCGCCACGTGCTCGCCGACCTGGCCGGCTCGGTCGGCGTGATCGTCGCCGCCGTCCTCGTCCTCACCACCGGCTGGCAGGCCGCCGACCCGCTGGTCGGCGCCCTGATCGGCCTGCTTGTGCTGGGCAGCTCCTGGGGCATCCTGCGGGACTCGCTGCGCGTCCTCCTCGAGCAGGCGCCGCCCGACCTCGACCCGGGCGAGCTGGGCGAGGCGATGGCGACCGTGCCCGGCGTCGTCGAGGTCCACGACCTCCACATATGGACCGTCACCTCGGGCTTCCCGGCCCTAGCCGCCCACGTGCTGGTCACCGAGGACGCCGACTGCCATGAGCGCCGCCGCGCCCTCGAGTCGATGATCGCCGAGCGCTTCGCGATCGAGCACACCACCCTCCAGGTCGACCACGCCCAGACCAAGCCGCTCCAGATCGAGCCCGGCTGAGAGCCGTCCCGAGCGGCTTTCGCGCGGCGCGGCGCTCAGCGGTCGTCGCGGGCACGGTTGCGCAAGGCGTGCACGAGGAGGACCGCGGAGACGACGAGAACCGGCGCAAAGGCGGGAAGAGCGACGAGCAGGCTGTGATGGGCGAGTGGGAGCACCTCAGGTCCGCGTCGCCGGAGCCGGGCTGACGCTCGCGGCGGGCCGATCTGCGCGCGGCTCCCGGCGAGGCGGAAAGGCCAGCCGGTCCAGGCCCCAGGCCAGCAAGCCGAAGAGGAGGAGGACGAACCCCACCACGGACGCATAGGCGAGCGCGGTCAGCGCCGCCGAGCCGCCGGTCTTCTCCCGCTGCAGGAGTTGCGTCTCGTCGACGAAGGAACGCTCGAACCTCGGCGACGCCGGCACTTCGGCGGCGGGGATGGCCGGATCGTCCGGCAGGAAGAACGGCAGCCCGGTCAGCGAACTCCCCCTGTGCAGGCGGATCATCGCCTTCCAGTTGCCATAGACGGGAATCGGCTCGTTCGTCCGGTACACGCCCGGTGCGACCCGCTCGAGGGGGGCGACGACGAGGCCGTCGCCCTGCCAGGCCGTGACGTTGAACCACTCCGCGTTCTCGGCGGCGTCGCGCGGTGTCATCGTCACGGTCGCGCCGACTTCCCTCTCCGAACCCCCACGGACCTCCCGCACAACCACATCCGCCCGCACGCCCTCCTCGGCGGGCGTGTAGAGGGCGAAGACCGTCGTGGCGAGGACGACCACGGCGGAGACGCAGGCGGCCAGCCGCAGCCCCGGCTGCCTGCGGCCGGGTACCACCGAGAGCCGCGTCCCGATCCAAGCTCCCAACAGCGAGCCCGAGATCGCCACGGCCAGGCCGAGGACGGCTACCTCAGGGAGCAGGGCGGACGGCCAGGGCAGCGGCATCCATGCGTGCGACCAGGCCCACTCGGCGGCGAGGCCGACGGTGCCGATCCCGAGCCCTGCCCAGAGTCCGAGGGCAAGTGGCCGGTCGGTGCTGACGCGCAGCGCGACGGCCTCGACGACCAGGGCCTCGGCGATGTAGAGCGGCAGGTGGGGCGTGGTCTCGCCCAGCACCGGCCCGACCAGGAGCGCGATGATGCCGCGGATGACGAGGAAGAAGGCGACCGCACCCAGTGCCGCACCGCGCCCGACGTAGATGCGAGCGGCGACCAGGCCGATCCCGGCGGCGAGCATGATCATCATCGGCTCGAAGACGAAGCGGAACTGGGGCACGCCGAAATCGAACTCCGCCTGAAAGGTCGAGAGGCCGACCATCAGGCCGCCGGTCCAGCCAACGGCCCGGAAGAATGCCACGTGCTTGTACCTCCCCTCTTCCCAGCGCTCGGGATCCAGCCGCAGGCCCTCTACCGTGAGCACGCCGATCCCGACCAGCGTCATCGCCGCACCGCCGATGAGCATCAGGTGGGTCGGCCCCCATAGGGTCACGTCCTGCCCGAAGAGGCGGTGCCACACGTCGTCGAGCGGGAAGCCGATCAGCGAGAAGGCGCCGCAGGCGCAGATCAGCACGCCGCCGAGCGGGGCATACCAGTCGGGGCCGAGGCGGATCGCCGTGGCACTGGGCCTCTCCTCCGTTTTGCCGGGCAGGACCATCGCCAGGAAGCCGGCGGTGAAGATGCCGAAGAGGCCGGCGAGGATGAAGTAGTGAGCGGGGTTGGCGAGGGGGCCCGAGTCGCGGCCGACGTCGATGTGCAACGAGATGTCCCAATACATTCCGAACAGCGCCACGAGCAGCGAGCCCGTCGCGAGCCCCGCCGGGATCGCGGCCCAGATGGGATAGCCGCTGAAACCCTCGGCCCAGGTGCCGAGCCGGCGCAACCACGCGATCCGCCCGGCGCGGTAGCCGAAGCCGACGTAGAGCAGGCAGGCGGTCAGCAGCACCGCCGCGAGCGTTGCGATCGCGATCTCGCCGAGCGCCGCCCCGCCGGCGGGCGGGGGGTCGGCGAGAGCCTGGGTCGCGATGCCGCCCTTCATTCGCATCCTCTTCGACTCGAAGGCAAGGTCGTAGTTCCCTTTAACTTGTTACATCAAATGAGGTTACATAGAAGAAAGTAGCATTACTGGATGGGAAAAGACAGGCGATCGACCGCGAAAGGCGACGAGCTGACGATCGAGCAGCTCGCCTACGAGACCGGCATGTCGGTGCGCAACATCCGCAACCACCAGTCCCGAGGCCTCATTCCTCCCCCCGACGTTCGCGCCCGGATCGGCTACTACGGGCCCGAGCACGTAGCGCGGCTGCGGCTGATCCAGGAGATGCAGGCGGAAGGTTTCAAGCTGAGTGCGATCGAGCGCCTGATCGGCGAGCAGGGCGGGAGCGCCGAGCGTTTCGTCGGGCTTCGCCAAGCGGTGACCGCTCCGCTGACGAGAGAGACGCCCGAGGTGCTCACGCGGGAGGAGCTAAACCAGCGCTTCGGGGGAAGGGACGACAAGTTGCTGGCGAGGGCGCTGAAGCTCGGGGTGCTGATCGACCTCGGCGAAGAACGCTTCGAAGTACCGAGTCCGGCGCTCCTGCGCGCTGCTGAGGACGTCACCCAGCGCGGGATTCCGCTCGGTGCCGCCCTCGGCACGATCGAGAAGCTCAACCGCAACTCGAGGTCGTCGGCACGCGCCTTCGTCCGGCTCTTTCTAGAGGAGCTATGGAGGCCTTTCGAGGAAGCCGGGCGGCCCGAAGACCGCTGGCCGGAGATCACCGAGGCGATCGAGCAGCTGCGCCCAATCGCCTCAGAGGCACTAAACGCCACCTTCCGCCTCACCCTCACAGAGGAGATCGAGAAGGCATTCGGAGAAGTGCTGGAAAGGCGCCGCAGGGGCTGAGGACGCGCGATGGGCCTCGGCCGGAGCTAGGAGAGATTGATCCCACCCCTTCGTCGCGGAGCCTGGCCAGCTTCTCCCGTTCGGCGAAGTCGCCCTTGGCGGCGAGGAGCAGGTACGAGGGCGAGAAGACGCCCGGCCGGGGCGCTCGCTGACATCGCTGACACCTGGCCGCGCCCCGGCCAAGCGTTCCCGTCACGATACCGGAGAAACGGGCCATCTACCGCTTTGCAGGAGTCAGCAAGGGGACCGTGTGTTTATGCTCGAAACAGGGAGCGCCCTCATGGCGAGCCCCAGGGGACAGAAGGAGGCCGGCCGGGCGCTGGCCCTCGGCGCGCTGCTGCGCAGGCTGCGCCGCGAGCGCGGCTACACGCTCGACGAGCTCGCCGGCCGCATCCCGATGTCGGCCTCGAACCTCTCCCGCCTCGAGCTGGGCAGCCAGGGCCCGCCCGCAGACGAGGTGATCGAGCGGCTCGCGCAGGCGCTGGACAGCGACCCCACCGAGCTGCTCCGCGCCGCCGGCCGCGTCGGCGCCGGCAAGACCTTCGAGCAGGCAGTGCTCGAGCGTCTCGAGGCGATCGGCCGCGACGTGCACGAGGTCAAGCGCGCCGTGCTCGCGCTCAAACACGGCTAGGCCGCCCCGCATCCTGGCCGTCGCACGGCTACGCTCCTACACCGTGGAGGCAGAGCGCACGGTTCTGGTCACCGGAGGGTCCGGGTTCCTCGGCGGCTGGTGCGCGGTCGAGCTGCTGCGGCGCGGCTACCGGGTGCGGACGACGGTGCGCGACATGGCGCGTGAGGCCGAGGTGCGGGCGGCGGTCGCCTCGCCGCTCGACGCCGGCGAGCGGCTCGCCGTCTCGGCCGCCGACCTGCGCGAGGACGCCGGCTGGGAGGAGGCGGTGGCGGGCTGCGACTTCGTCCTCCACGTCGCCTCGCCCTTCCCGCCGGTGCAGCCGAAGGACCCCGACGAGCTGATCGTGCCGGCGCGGGAGGGGACGCTGCGCGTGCTGCGCGCCGCCCTGGCCGCGGGCGTCGAGCGGGTCGTCGTCACCTCCTCGGTGGCGGCGATCTCCGGCGCCGCCAGGCCGGGCGGCGGGCCGCTGACCGAGGCCGACTGGACCGACCCCGACAAGCCGGGCCTCTCCCCCTACGTGCGCTCCAAGGCGATCGCCGAGCGGGCCGCCTGGGACCTCGTGCGCGAGGCGGGGGCCGAGGAGCGGCTCGCGGTCGTCAACCCGGGGGCGATCGTCGGCCCGGTGCTGAGCGAGGACCGCTCCTACTCGCTGCAGGCGATCGAGCGGCTGCTGGGTGGAATGCCGGGTGTGCCGCGAATCGGCTTCAGCTTCGTCGACGTGCGCGACGTCGCCGACCTGCACCTGCGCGCGATGACCGCCGCCGAGGCGGGTGGCGAGCGCTTCGTCGCCGCCGGGCCCTTCCTCTGGATGGCGGAGGTGGCGGCAATCCTGCGCGAGCGTCTCGGCGAGGCGGCGGCCAAGGTTCCCAAGCGCCAGCTGCCCGACCTGATGGTGCGCGCTGCGGGGATCTTCGACCCGGGCATCCGCTCGATCCGCAACCAGCTGGGACTGCGCATCGAGTACTCCGACGAGAAGGCCCGCACCCGCCTCGGCTGGGCCCCGCGCCCCGCCGAGGAGAGCTTCGTCGATTGCGCGCGCAGCCTCACCGCCGCCGGCGCTCGTTGAGCCCGCCTCCCCCTTCGTTGTCCGTGCTAGGTGACCGGCTGGCCGCTCGGCTTGACGACGAGCCAGAGGCCGCCGAACTCCTCGACGTCCTGGCAGAGGATCGTGCCGGGGGAGTCGTCGACGTAGTAGTAGAGCGGGCGGCCGGCGTAGGTAACCTGCCGCTTGCCGTTGGGGCGCCGCGTCGTGCCGAGCAGCTTCCCCTTGGCGCCCTTGCCGGCGCGTGGCCTGCTCTTGGTCAGGACCGGGGGCCAGGCCCGCGCGCAGGCGCCGAAGCACTGGCTCTTGTTGGTCTGCTCCTTGTCGAAGAGGTAGAAGGCCTCGCCCCTGCCGTCGGCGAGCACGCGGCCGTACTCGGAGCCGACGACCTTGATCGTCTTGCCCTTCTTCTTGCCCTTGCCCTTCTTGGCGCTGGCCGATGCGCTCGCCTCCATCGCGTCGCCGGACTTCCCCTCGTCCTTCATCGCGTCGCCCGAACCGGACTCGTCCTTCATCGCGCCCCCCGACTCGTCCTTCATCGCGTCGCCGGAGGCCTTCTCCTTCATCGCCTCGTCGGCTTGCGGGGCGGTGCCCTGGTTGCCGTTGGCGTCGTCGTCACCGCAGCCGGCGCCCAGCGCGGCGAGGGCGGCGAGGGCGAGAAGCGCGATCCATCTCATCGTCATTCCTCCTGGTCCGTAGGACGTGTCGCCCGAGTATCCCCGCCGGCCCTTACGAGTCCATTACGGGCCGCCCCGACCCGTAAGCGATTCGTAAGCGGCGGCTGCGACAGTCCGCGGCGTGGTGGCGCTGATCGCATTCGCCTTCCTGGCCGGCGCGGCGACGGCGGTTTCGCCCTGCGTGCTGCCGGTGCTGCCCGTGGCGCTCTCTGCGGGCGCGACCGGCGGGCGGCGACGGCCGCTCGGCGTCGTCGCCGGGCTGACCCTCTCCTTCGCCTTCGCCACCGTCGCCCTCGTCTACGTGATCGACGCGCTCGGCCTGCCCGGCGACCTGCTGCGCAACCTCGCGATCGCCGTCCTGCTCGGCTTCGGCGTCACCCTGCTGGTGCCCTCGGTGGCGGCGCGGCTGGAGGCCTGGATCTCCCGCGTCGTGCCGGCGCCGCAGGGGAGCCGCCGCGGCGAGGGCTTCGGCTCGGGGGTGCTGGTCGGGCTCAGCCTCGGCCTCGTCTACGCCCCCTGCGCCGGGCCGATCCTCGCCGGCGTGATCACCGTCTCCGCCTCGCAACCCTTTACCGCCGGGCGACTCGGGATCGCCTTCTCCTACGCGCTCGGCAGCGCCGCGGTCCTCTACCTGCTGATGCTCGGCGGGCGGCGCGTCACCGCCCGCCTCAGCCGCTACGCCGGCCGCCTGCAGATGGGTATGGGCGCGGTGATGGTCGTCGTCGCCCTGCTGATGGCGGCCGAATACGACGTCCGCTTCCAGACCGCGATCGCCAACGACCTGCCCGAGTTCGTCGTCAACCCCTCCAAGGAGCTGGAGGAGAGCGGCGGCGTCGGCGAGCAGCTGGCCGAGCTGCGCGGCGAGGCGGCGGCGGGCACGGTCGGCGCCCACGGCTCCTCCGGCTCGGCCGAAGGCCGGCTGCCGGTGCTCGGCCCGGCGCCGGAGATCCGCGGCACGCAGGAGTGGTTCAACACGCCCGGCGGGCGGGCGCTCAGCCTGCGCGAGCTGCGCGGCAGGGTCGTCCTGATCGACTTCTGGACCTACACCTGCATCAACTGCATCCGCACCCTGCCCCACCTGAAGGCCTGGGACGAGCGCTACGGCGACCGCGGCCTGGCGATAATCGGCGTCCACACGCCGGAGTTCCCCTTCGAGCGCGACGCCGGCAACGTCGAGGGGGCGATCGACCAGAGCGGCATCGAGTACGCCGTCGGCCAGGACAACGAGCGCGCCACCTGGGACGCCTACGGCAACCGGTACTGGCCCGCCAAGTACCTGATCGACGCCCGCGGGCGCGTCCGCTACACCCACTTCGGCGAGGGCGAGTACGAGACCACCGAGGAGGCGATCCGCAAGCTGCTCGCCGAGGCGGGGCGCCGTCCCGGCGCCGAGCTGACCGCGGTGCGGGGCGAGCGCGCCTCCAACCTGGTCACCACGCCGGAGAGCTACCTCGGCGCCGCCCGCGCCGACCGCTTCCTCAACGGCCCGATCGTGCCGGGGACGCGCCGCTTCGCGCTGCCGGAGGAATTCGCCTACGACAGCCTCGCCTACCAGGGCGTCTGGCGGATCGGCCTCGACGCGGCCAGCGCGGTGCGCCGCTCGCGCCTGCACCTCGTCTTCGGCGCCCGCCGCGTCTTCCTCGTGCTCGGCTCGCGCGGCGGCGTCTCCCGCCCGGTGCGGGTGATGCTCGACGGCCGGCCGATCCCGGCCCGGCTGGCCGGCCGCGACGTCGCCGGCGCCCGCGTGCGGGTGCGCCGCCAGCGCCTCTACCGCCTGGTCGAGCTGCCCCGTGCCGAGCGCCACCTGCTCACCCTCTCCTTCCCCCCAGGCGTCTCCGGCTACGCCTTCACCTTCGGATGAGATGAGCCTCGGATGACCCCACCTCCCTCCCCCCGCCCGCCGAGCTCGCATTTCCCCGTGCCAATGGACCGCGAAGGACGAGCTCAGCCGGGTGGGACAATGGGGGGCGTGGCGGAGCAGGCCCGCACGGTGCTGGTCGTCGACGACGAGCCGACGATCTCGGAGGTGGTGGCGCGCTACCTGGAGCGAGCCGGCTACCGGACGGCGACGGCGGGCGACGGGCTCGAGGCGCTGCGGCTGGCCGCCGAGTGCGACCCCGATCTGATCGTGCTCGACCTGATGCTGCCCCAGCTCGACGGCCTCGAGGTGCTGCGCCGCCTCCAGGACGACGGCGCCGGGCGCACGCCGGTGATCCTGCTCACCGCCAAGGGCGAGCAGGACGACAAGCTGGCCGGGCTGCGCCGCGGCGCCGACGACTACGTCGTCAAGCCCTTCTCGCCCAGCGAGCTGGTCGCCCGCGTCGACGCCGTGCTGCGCCGCGTCCAGCCGCCGCGCGCCGAGGCGCCGCCGCTGCGCTTCGACGGACTCGAGATCGACCCGCGCGCCCGCCGCGTCAGCCGCGACGGCGAGGAGGTGGCGCTGAGCCAGCGCGAGTTCGACCTGCTCGGCTTCCTCGCCGCCCATCCCGGCCAGGCCTTCTCCCGCGACCGGCTGATGGACCGCGTCTGGGACGCCTCGCCGCTCGCGGACACCGGCACCGTCACCGTCCACGTGCGCCGCCTGCGCGCCAAGATCGAGCCCAACCCCGAGCGGCCCCGCTTCATCCAGACGGTCTGGGGCGTCGGCTACCGCTTCCAGCCATGAAGCGCCAGGCCGCCCTCACCGCCGTCGCCGTGCTGGCCGTGCTGGGCGGCATCGGCGTCGCCGCCCACCTGATGGTCGTCTCCGAGCGCGACGCGCTGCTCTTCTCGGTGATCGTGCTCGGCGTCGGCATCGTCACCCTGCGGGTCGCGGCGATCGCCGAGCGCGAGCGGGCGCGGGCGCGGGCGGAGAAGACGCGCCGCCAGCTCGTCGCCGCCGTCTCCCACGACCTGCGCACGCCGATCGCCTCGCTGCGGCTGCTGGTCGAGGCGGTCGACGACGAGATCGTCGACGGAGAGACGCGGCGGCGCTACCTGGCGACGATGCAGACCCACATCCGCTCGCTGAGCACGATGATCGACGACCTCTTCGAGCTCTCGCGGATCGAGGCGGGCGACATCGAGTGGTCGATGCGCCAGGTCGAGCTGGCGCTGCTGGTCGACGAGACGGTCGACGCGATGCAGCCCGAGGCGCTGGCCCGCGGGGTCGAGGTGCGCAGCCAGCTCGGCGGCGCGCCGCTCGCCGCCCGCGCCGACCCCGAGAAGATCCAGCGCGTCCTCTTCAACCTGATCCGCAACGCGATCCACCACACCCCCGCCGACGGCAGCGTCACCGTGCGCGCCGAGGCGCGCCCCGACGCGGTCGAGGTCGAGGTCGCCGACAGCGGCGAGGGCATCGGCGAGGAGGAGCGTGGCCGCGTCTTCGAGCCCTTCTACCGCGGCGGCGAGGACTCGGCGGCGCGCTCGGCCGACGGCGCCGGCCTGGGCCTGGCGATCTCCCGCGCGATCGTCGAGACGCACGGCGGCGCGATCTGGATCGCCGCCGCCGAGGGCGGCACCAGCGTCCGCTTCACCCTGCCGGCGCGTTGAGGGCGGAGGCGCCCACGGTCGCCTACGCTTCGCCGGTGACCGCGATCCGCCGCGCCGAGGTCGCCGACGCCGCCCTCGTCGGCCGCCTCCTGCACGACTTCAACGCCGAGTTCGGCGAACCGACGCCCGGGGCCGAGGCGCTCGCCGAGCGCGCCGTCGCCTTCATCGCCCGCGGCGAGCTGACCTTCCTGCTCGCCGGCGAGGGGCCGGACGGGATCGCCCAGCTGCGCTTCCTCCCCTGGCTCTGGAGCGAGGGGCTCGACGCCCGCCTGGAAGAGCTCTACGTCGTGCCGGAGCGGCGCGGGCGGGGGATCGGCCGGGCGCTGCTCGAGGCGGCCATGGAGACGACCCGGACGGCCGGCGCCACCCACATCGAGCTCAACACGGGCGAAACCGACACCGTGGCGCGGGCGCTGTACGAGAGCGCCGGCTTCACCAACCGCGAGGGCGATCCGGACGGGCCCTCGATGCTCTACTACGAGCGCGAGCTGTAGACGTAGACGACGGTAGGCTTGCCGACGATGAGCGAGCTGCCGGCGGTCGAGGGCGTCACGCACAGCTGGGTCGAGGCGCGCGGGCTGCGCTTCCACCTCGCCGAGGCGGGAGAGGGGGACGACCCGGTCCTGCTCCTGCACGGCTGGCCGCAGCACTGGTACGAGTGGCGGCACGTGATGCCGGCGCTGGCCGAGCGCCACCGCGTGCTGGCGCTCGACCTGCGCGGCTGCGGCTGGTCGGACGCGCCGCGGCGCGGCTACGAGAAGGAGAACCTGGCCGCCGACGTGCTCGCCGTGCTCGACGAGCTGGGCATCGAGCGGGTGAAGCTGGTCGGCCACGACTGGGGCGGCTGGATCGGCTTCCTGCTCTGCCTGCGCGCGCCGGAGCGCTTCGGCCGCTACCTGGCCCTCAACATCGCCCACCCCTGGATCGAGCCGCGCCGCGCCCTCCCACACCTCTGGCGCTTCGCCTACCAGTGGCTGGTGCTGAGCCCCGGGCTCGGCTACTTCGCCCACCGCCACGGCTTCGTGCGCCTGGTCCTGCGCGGCGCGGCGTCCGACCGCGCCGCCTGGGACGAGGCGACGATCGCCGCCTTCTCCGACAGCTACGCGGAACCGGATCGCGCCCGCGCCGCCGTGCAGATGTACCGCGTCTTCAACCTGCGCGAGGTCGGCCCGATCATGCGCGGCCGCTACGCCGAGCAGCGCCTCACGGTGCCGACCCGGATGCTCTTCGGCACCGATGACGCCGCCATCCACCCCTCGCTGCTGGCCGGCTACGAGCGCCACGCCGACGACATGGAGATCGAGTACGTCCCCGGCTGCGGCCACTTCATCGCCGACGAGCGCGGCGAGCTGGTCGCCGAGCGCGCCCTCGCCTTCTTCGCCTGAGCCACCGCGGGCCGTCGCGGAGGGGCCGGGCCACCCTCCCAGCCTCCACCGGCGCGACGCTCAGTACCACCTGCCCCGCGCGAAGCCGCCGAAGGCGATCAGGCCGATCAGGGTGACGACCAGACCGACCCAGAAGCTCCAGAAGATCATCAGCGCGATGCCGACGATGACGACGATCCCGCCCAGCGAGATGCCGGTTCCGCCCGAGCTTCTCTCCGTAGCCATCTTCTTTTCCTCCTCGGTTTCCGGCGCGCCACCTGCGCGCTCGCCGCATGGCTACCCGTCGGGGCGCGCTTCGAACCCGCGAGGCCTGCCGAGGACCTGGACGTAGTAGCGGCCGTACGACCCGCCGCGGGCGAAGCCGCCGCCGACGTGGGTGTACTGGCGGCCGAGGATGTTCGCTCGGTGCCCGGGGCTCCTCATCCAGCCGCGGCAGGCGACATGTGCGGAGCGGTAGCCGGCGGCGATGTTCTCCCCGACGAGCGAGAACCGCGCCCGCCCGGCGAAGATCTCGACCCGGTCAGAGGGGTCGCGGCCCTGCGGGTCGAGGTGCTCGAAGAAGCCGCGGACGGCCATGTTGCGGGCATGCAGCCGCGCCGCCCTGGCTAGGACCCGGCTCGGCCGCAGCCGCCCGAGCCCGGCCGCGCGGCGGTTGCGGTTGGCGCAGCCGCGGATCGCCCGCTCGACCTTGGCGACCGCCGCGATGGAGGCCGTGCCCGGAGCCGTGCGGTCGGCGCCGGTAGCCAGAGAGGGCAGCAGACCCACGGCGAGGGCGAGGGCGACGGTGAGGAGCAGACCACGGATCATCGGACCAGCCTATTGATTGAATACTCCTGTCTAATCGACTAGCCTGGCTAGCGATGGCGGGAGACGGGCGAGACGGCGGCATCTCGGTGATCACCCTCGGGCCGGAGGGCACTTGCCATGAGCGCGCTGTGAAGCGGTACCTGGCCTTCCAGGGGGTCGAGGACTACGAGATCGAGCTGACCACCGACTTCTTCGCCGGCCTCGACCGGGTCCGCGAGGGCCCCGACACCTTCCTCGTCCAGTGCAGCGCCCACCCCAAGGTGCACGAGGTCACCGAGAGGTACTGGACCGAGGTCTTCGTGATCGACACCTTCATCTACCCGACCAAGCACCTGGTGCTGCTCAGCCGCCGCGACGTCGAGAGGCCGCGCTCGCTGGGCATCGTCCCCGCCACCAAGGGCTACGTCGACCTCTCCCGCTGGGAGGAGGTGATCGACGTCGCCTCCAAGCCGCTCGTCGGCGAGGGGCTGCTGCGCGGCGATTACGACTCCGGCCTCACCCACATGGAGCACGTCACCGAGCACGCCGAGGAGCTGCGGCTCGACCTCGACATCGGCGAAATCGACACCACCTGGGTCGTCTACGGCCGCCGCAAGCGCTTCCAAGGCGAGGTCATCGGCATCCCCTCCGCGCACCTCCTCCGCCCCGAGGGCGCCGCCGAGCCGGCTGCTGCCGCGTAGCCCCGCCCGGAGTTGCGCGGGGATGAGATCATGGACGCTTGATCGACCGTCGCGCTCGTCCATTCGACGAGGCGTGAACCTTTCAAGGGGGATACGGACGTGGGAGCAGGGGCAGAGACGGCTCTGACCGAGCGGGCGCTGCGCTGGCGCGATCGCGGCGGGACCGCGGAGTTCCGCGGGCGCTCGATCTTCACCCTGCGGCGGCGCGGCGAGGGGCCGCTGCTGGTCTTCCTGCACGGCTTCCCGTCCAGCTCCTTCGACTGGCGCGGCCTGCTGCGCGAGGAACGCGGGCGCAACCTGCTCGCCTTCGACTTCCTCGGCTTCGGCCTCTCCGACAAGCCGCGCGACCACGACTACAGCCTCTTCTGGCAGGCCGACCTGACCGAAGAGATGGTGCGCGCGCAGGGCGACGGCGGGCCCGTCCTGCTCGTCGCCCACGACATGGGCACCTCGGTCGCCAACGAGCTGATGGCGCGCGACCTGGAGGGGAAGCTGGGCATCCGCCTCGACGGGGTCGCCCTCTTCAACGGCAGCATGGTGCTCGAGCGGGCCACCCCGACCCCCGCCCAGCGGGTCCTGCGCGGCCCCCTGGGACCGCTCTTCGCCAGGCTCTCCAGCGAGCGCGTCTTCCGCCACCAGCTCGGCTCGGTCTTCTCGGAGGCGCACCCGCTCGACCCCGCCGAGGCGGCCGACCAGTGGTCGCTGCTCTGCAACGGTGGCGGCCGCACGATCGGCCACCGGCTGATCTCCTACATGGACCAGCGCGAAGAGCACGCCGAGCGCTGGCACGGGGCGATCCGCCGCTGGCCCGGCCAGCTGAGCATGATCTGGGGGCTGCGCGACCCGGTGGCGAACACCGACGTGCTGGCGGCGCTGCGCGAGCTGCGCTCCGGCGTCCCGGTCACCGAGCTTCCCCAGCTGGGCCACTACCCGCAGATCGAAAGCCCACGGCAGATGTCCCACGCGCTGCGCGGCATCCTCACCGCCTGGGGCTGGCAGGACGGGTAGCCGGCCGCGGCCGGCGGCGAGCGCGGCGGTAGATTCCCGGCATGGCTGACCAGCGCCGGACCAAGGTGACGAAGACGGTCGTCATCAAGCTCGGCTCGGCGGTGGCGGTCGACCCGAGCGGCTCGACGCGCCGCGAGACGATCGCGCGGCTGGGCCGCGAAGTCGGCGAGCTTCAGGCGCAGGGCTGGGGCGTGCTGCTGGTGGTCAGCGGCGCCGTCTCGCGAGGCAAGGCGGCGCGCGGGATCGGCCAGGCGCAGGGCCTGCCGCTGGCCGACCTGCAGGCGGTCAGCGCGGTCGGCCAGGGTCACCTCTTCCGCGAGGTCGCCGAGAGCTTCGGCGAGGCGGGCGTCGAAACCGGCCAGATGCTGCTCACCTTCTCGGAGGTCTCCAACCGCGACAGCTACCCGCGCGTGCGGGCGGCGCTGACCAAGCTGCTCGAATGGCGCGTCGTGCCGGTCCTCAACGAGAACGACTCGGTCACCTCGGAGGGCGTCAGCTTCGGCAACAACGACTTCCTCGCCGCCCAGGTGGCGGCGCTGCTCGGCTCGCGGCGGCTCGTCTTCCTCGGCTCGGTGGCGGGCGTGATGGACGACGACCCGCGCCGCAACCGCGCCGCGCGGCTGCTGGCCGAGATCGACGACGTCGAGCGCCTGCTCGCCGAGACGGTCGACGCGCGGCTGCCGGAGAAGAGCGCCACGCAGGGACGGGGGGGCATCCGCGGCAAGCTGCGCGCCGCCCAGCTCGCCTCGCTGCGCGACATCCCGGTCGTGATCGGCTCGCTGGGGGTGGACTCGCTGCGCGACCTGGCGGTCGGCACGGGGGCGGGCACCTTCGTCAGGCCCTCCGGGGCGCTGAAGAGCCAGCGGGCGAGCTTCCGCTTCTGGCTCGAGCACGCGCGGCCCTCGGCCGGCGAGGTGGTCGTCGACGAGGGCGCGGCGCGGGCGATCCGCCGCAACGGCGCCAGCCTGCTCGCGGTGGGGATCCGCAAATCGAGCGGCGAGTTCGCCGCCGGCGACGTGGTCGTGATCGAAGACCCCGCCGGCACCCCGATCGCCCGCGGCATCTGCCGCTACAGCGCCCGCGAGCTGCGCCTGCTCCAGCGGGCGGGCTGGAAAGTCGAGGGCGAAGAGCTGGAAGAGGTCGTCCACCGCGACGAGATGGTCCTCAAGGACTGAGGCCCCAAACCCGTTCCAGTGCGCCTTTCCCCGGTTATCCCGGGAAAGGCGCACTGGAACGACGCGGGCGGCGTCAAGCCGGTGGGGCGAACGGGTCGATCAGGTCCACCCCGCAGCGGTGGACGTCGTCCAGGTTGCGCGTGGCGAGGACGAGGCCCGCCACCTTCGCGGTCGCCGCGAGCAGGCCGTCCACGACCGGGAGAGGGTCGGGCACGTTCATCCGCCCCCACTCCTCGGCGACCGCCGCGTCGACCGGGAGGACCCGCTCGCCATGGGCGTCCGAGATGCTCCCCAGCCAGCCCTCCAGCACCTCGGCGGCGGCGGGATCGCGGCGGCGGACGCTCTCGATCCCGCGGCGGATCTCTCCCAGGGTGAGCGCGCTGAGGAAGACCTCCTCCTCCGCGAGGCCGGCGAACCAGGAGGCGACCACTGGATCCGCCCTCTCCCCCTTGCGCAGCTCGGAGATGACGTTGGTGTCGATCAGGTAGCTCAAAGCTCGATCGGCCGCCCCCGGTCCCGCGGGCGCTCGAAGTCGCTGTCCTCGCCGACGTCCGGCATCTCGAGCAGCAGCTCCTTGAGCGAAGGCCCCGGGGGGCGCAGGGCGGCGCGCAGGATCTCGCGGTGCTCCTCCTCCGCCGAGCGGCCATTGCCGGCGGCGCGGAGCTTCAGCTCCCGCACCACGTAGTCCTCGATGCTTCGCACGAGCAGCTGTGCCATTCCTGCGAAGATATCATTGATAGCAAATGCCCCCATCAGCCCAGGCTCGCAGGGTGTTGCGCATCTGTGGGACGCAGAAACGCGCGAAAGGGCGCAGCGCAGCGCGTGGAATTCAGAATCGCCGCAGGATCGCCTCGAGCTCGGCCGGGCCCAGGGCCTCACCGGCGGCGGCGCGCCTGGCGACGAGGGAAACCGTCGCCGCGACCGCTGCCCATTCCGGGCTGCCGACCAGGGGCGAGGCGCGCTCGCCGCCGCGGGCGGCGCGCAGCCGCTCCGCCAAGCGGTCGATCGCCCCCTGCTGGAGCCGCACCCCCTCGGGCCCGACGGCGAGCACCTCGACGCTGAGCAGCCGCGCCGCGGGCGGGTCGGCCGAGAGCGCGCCGGCTACCGCGGCGACCGCGGCACGCACCCGCGCTCCCGGCTCCTCCTCGCCGGCGCAGGCCCGCTCCGCCTCGTCCGCCAGCCTGGCGGAGAGCTCCTCGAAGCTGGCCAGCATGCACTCGCGCCGGTCCTTGAACTGGCGGTAGAAGCTCGCCGTGGAGACGCCCGCCCGGCGGGTCAGCTCGGCGACCGTCGTCGCCCCGTAGCCCCGCTCCGCGCAGACCTCGGCCATCGCCGCGACCAGCCGTTCGCGCTGGTTGCGCGCGACCAGCTCCGGCGGGATGCCGTGCGGTCCCGGCGGCAGCCGCCGCGCCCGATCCCTCTCCACCTCGCTCACAGACTAAGGATAGAGCCCGTTCCCAAAGAGCTGCATGCGTACCCGGCGCCTCCGGGCCGCCCTCACCGCGGCGGGTCCAGCGCGGGCCGCCGATCTCCTCGGTGCCCGAGAGGCCTCCTCCAGCCAGGCCCGCGCCGCCTCGTGCCGCGGCGCCGTCTCGTCGATCGCTTAGAGCAGCAGATCGAGGTCGGGAAGCTTCACTTGCGCAGCGAGAGCCTGCGCGCGACCTCTTCGTCCTCGAGCCGCCCGCCCACCTATCTGCCGCTGCGAAGGCATGGTGGAATCGGGCGCTGTGGAGGGCGCGCGGAGCCAAGGTCAAGCGCGAGCGATGGCGAGCGCCAGACCTAGAGCTGGAGGATCTGTACGCCTACGAGCGGTGAGGACCGTCGAATGGGAGCCGCTGAAGCAGACGACCCGCCGAGGCGGGCCGTCTGCCAAGAAGCTGCGACCACGCAGCCCGGCCGTTAGACCGATCCCGCGCTCAGCGTCAGCAGCGCCTCTGACTAAGTGCCCGAAGCGTAGCACCGTTTTCAGCGCCCCCGGCGAGATTCGAACTCGCGACCTTCGCCTTAGTCAGAGAGAGGTCTTCACGTTTGACCTCCACTCATGTTCACGTTTCAACCGGACGAACCGCGCCTCGCGGGGTTGTCCGGCGGCCTTCGGCTCTCCCCGGGGGCGGCCATTGGACTTCCCCGCCCGTGGCCACC
>Ga0299914_10000029_pt1 | contig 101901 bp, 103 predicted proteins | sample RVTome_10_FD_201361 | JGI IMG/M metagenome (GOLD analysis project Ga0299914, IMG submission 201361) | Soil microbial communities from uranium-contaminated site in the Upper Colorado River Basin, Wyoming, United States - RVT153D57 (version 2) ... | reverse complement strand
CTCGAGGAGGTTGGCGTGATGGGCGTCGAGCAGGCCGCGGCGGTAGTTCATCCGCTGCAGTGCTGCCCACTGCCCCACACGAACGGTGGTGTCGGGAAGCTCCTCCACGACACTCGCGGTCGGAGCAACGCCCTCTCGCTCGGCGTACTGGCGTGCGGCGAAGTAGCCGATTCGCCACTGAGTCTCGCTCTTGGCCCAGTCGAAGTGGCCGGCCCTGAACCTTGATGGGGAAGCGGCGCGGAGCTCGTCGAAGAGCGCAGGTGCGAGGGTGTCGGTCCAGCGGCGGCGCCGGATCGCCCAGCACCACGCACCCAGCCGGAGTCCGCCCTCCAGGTGGTCCTCTGGGACATCAGCATGCTGCTCGAACTCGACGAACTCTCGCAGAGCTTCGATCATGTCGATGTCCACGCTGGGCAGGCCGGCGTCCCAGCGCCATCCAGGAAGCGCCTCGAGCACCTCGATCTGCTCCGGGTTCAACGTGCCCAGCCGGAATGCCTGCCGCTGAGTGGCCATCCACACGCCGAGGTCTCGGCGAGGGGTCTCTTCGTCCTTCATCCCCGTGAAGCGGGACTTACCTGTCGGATTCTCGGCAACGGTTCCGTGCTCAGCCGCGTACGCACGCAGCTTGTCCGCCGTCGCCTCCCAGCGCGCTGCGGACTTGTCCCACACCCAGCCCGGGATCTGTGCGAGCCTGTCGACCCGCTCCTGGCTGAGGAAGCCGCGGCGCCGCGCGATGCGCTGCTGCTCGGCCCACTCCCCCAGCCCGACCGTCTCGTCGCCGTACGTCACCTTCAGAAGCCGGGGCATGATGCGGCCCGGATTCTCCTCCGCCCACTGCTCGAGCAGGACCAGGTTGCGATCCCACGTCGAGCCGGTCTCGTCGGCCAGGCGCAGCTCGAGCTCAGGCAAGTCGACTGCCGAGGGCAGGTCGAACAGCAGCCGTGAAGGCGCACGTACATGTAGCTCGTCGTTGCCACATCCGCGGACTTGAGCGCGATGCATCGCCACGAGCTCTGCGTCGAGTCGATGGTCGTGGGCCCGAAGAGCACGCAGCACGGTCCAGACCTGGCCGAAGGCCGACAAGCTCAGCTCGGTGTCCATGTCTGCCTCATGCTCGACCGCGACCGGGAGCACGATGGTCCCCACAGCCTTTCCCGGCGCGGGGCGCAGGACTCTGCCGATCGCCTGAATGATGTCGATGACGCTGCTGCGCCGGTCGGCGAAGACCACGCCGTCAACGGCAGGGACGTCGATGCCCTCGGACAAGCACCGGGCATTCGACACGATCCGCGCGTCCTCCGCCTCGTCGTCTACATCGCCGGCGAGCCACTCCAGATCGGCGAATCGTTGGGCTGCCGGCATACCTCCGAAGACGTGCCGGGCGGCCACCGGTGTCCCGGCCGGTGTGACACAACCGTCGAGGCCTGCGGCGAATGCTTGTGCCTTGCCGACGCGGCCGTGGAACGTGAGCACTCGGCGAAGACCATGCTGATCGATCGCCCGGAGAACGCTGGCCGCCACCAGATCCATCGGGGTCGCCGGCGAGGCGGGATCGGCTGACTGGTGGCCGATGACCAGCACCTGATAGTCGCTCAGGAGTCCCGCGGTGATCGCGTCGCTGAAGGTGATGGTGTGTGCCAACGGCCCGAAGGCTCGCGGGTCGTCCATCGAGAAGCCGCGGTCGCCGGCGTACACGCGAGGCGTTGCTGTCATGAACAGTCGCCGGCGGGCGACGATCTGGCGGCCGTCCATCACGGTGGTGAAAGCCTCCGAAGGCTGGCCAGCGAGTCGGTGGGCCTCGTCTGCCACGACCAGGTCGAAGACGGCACCGGACTCCGACTCAGAGTCGGAGTTGATGATGCGCTGTGCCGCCGCCACGACTGGCGAGGAGTGGTAGGTCGAGAACACCACCTGCGCACCTGCTGCCGGCGGCTTCTGGGTCATGAAGCGAGCCGCCCGGGCGGGGCTGGTGGTGACCTCGGCATCGACCTCCTCCCACTCATCCTGGTCGGGGGCCAGGTCCTCGAGGCGCTCGGCCTCTCCGGCCGCGGTGGTGGGATCGGAGCACACGACGAGCGCTCGGAACCGCCACCGTGAACCGCGATTCGCACGGCGCCACTCCCGCAGGGTCTGCGCGACCAGGCCCAACGAGGGCAGCAGCACCAGGACCCGGGTCGCCTCGCTGGTCTGGGCATACCACCGCCCCACGAGGGTCTTGCCCGTTCCGCACGCCATCACCAGCTGTGCGCGCTCGTGCACTGCCAACGCGGTGGTCAGTGAGGTGAGAGCTTCGACCTGGTGCGGGCGTGGCTGGATGGCGCCCTCGACAACGACCGGCCGGTTCTGTTCCAGTGCGTCCTGAGTTGGGCACGACTCTGGGGCGGCCGGGCCGGCGGCTGTAGCTGTGTGCTTGTCGACGGTCATGAGCATCTTCATCTCCCCTTACGTGGGCCTTCAATTTGTGAAGGTGACCCGTTGCGCCGATCTGTGACTGGGGCGGCCGGGGCGCAACACGCATCGGAGGCCGCCCCGTTTCGGGACAGCCTCCGAGCCGGTCTCGATGAAGGTGGGCTTAGTGCTGATCCGGGCAGGTCTGCGCGACGGTCCGGATTGCCGCTTGATCCTCAGAGTTGATCGGCAGGCTGTAGGTGATCGCCACCTCGAGGTAGCGGCCGACGTAGGCACATCGGTAGGCGCGGTTGATCGGCATCCACTCTCCTGGGCCCTGATCACCCTTGGACGCATTGCTCGAGCCGTCCACGGCAATCAGGTTGATGGGGTCCGTGGCGAACCGGATGCGCTGTTCGAGCGGCCACCGGGCGGCGCCCATGTCCCAGGCACGGGCGAGCGGGTAGATGTGGTCGATCTGGACCAGGGACGCCTCGGCCTTGCTGAAGGTTATCTGCTGACCGGTGTACGGCTCCTGGAGCGTCCCGGCCAGCACGACACAGCCGTGCGTGCCTGACTTCACGGTCACCTTCTCCAGAGATGCACGGAGGACGTCGTTGCGCTGATCGCACCCGTTGTGACCGGTGGCGACCGCAGTGTCATCTGTCCAGGCCTGGCCAAAGCTGCATGCATGGTCGGAGCCGCACTCCCGGTCATATCCAGAGACCGGCGAGCGGCGAGAGATATCTACACGGCCGAGATCAGTGGTGATCTCCTCGCGGGTCGGGGACCGTCCGTCCCAGCGCCCTGACACTCCCCCGGTGCTCGACGGGCGGCCGGAGGGAGTTGCTGTCGCCTCCGAGTCCCTGGACGTCTCGAGGCCTCCGACACTGGAGAGGCCGCCGGCTATCCCCATGGCTGCGAATACGCAGAGGACGATGACCGTCCTCGTTGGCGAGCCGACCAGGTCGCGCCAGCTCCAGTTCGCTCCCCTCCTCATGCCCGCTCTCCCTTCACCGTCAGGTCCTCCGCGTCAGCGAGGACTTCGGCGATCTTCTGCTGCATGTCGTCGGGGTCAGCAGCCTCGAGGAGGTGGAACTCGCCTGTCTGGGGATGCTGGATCTCATCGACGTACGTCATGGCGTGCGCCTCTCTCTCGTCGTCTTCGTTTAGAGAAGGTGACGGTGGGGCCTGCTTCGTGACAGGCGGCGGGAGCGACGGGACATGTGCATGCGATGAGCTGGAGCTCGTGGCCCGGGCGAGAATCGGAGCGGGGCAGTCGGTTCGCTCGAGGTCGATCGCATGGCATGCCCCGATCGTCACAAACGGTTCACGCTGCGCCGAACTCTGCCAAGATGAAAATGTCTCTCGGGCTCACAGAGCAGAGCAAAGGGCCGGGGAACCAGATCATGTCCAACAACAACCCGTGGACACGGGACCATAAGTTGCAGCTGTGGCACGTGATCGTGGCCCTTTTGGCAGCCATCGTGGCAGTCATCGTTCCAGTCCTCCTGGCGCTCACCGCTCGCTCCGATGACGCTGAGGGTTCACCATCAGGCGATCCCACACCGAGCGCCAGCACCGGTTCACCAGCCAGCACGACGACGACCGACTCGGCTACGCCGACGGCCTCCGAGTCCGCGACCCCCGCCGATCAGTTCTCGCAGATCTACAGCGGCAAGCGACTTAGGATCACTTCTCCTCCACATGACTGGGTCGGCAACCTGTACATGACCGCGGTCGATCTCGATCTCGATCACCCCAAGACCGTCAAGGTGCTGGAGACTGAATGGCAGGACGGATCAGCTGCAGGCCTCGGCTACGACCTCGCGTTCGAGTGGCACGGCTGGCTCTTCTCGTCCACACCTTGGAAGCGAAATAGCAAGGCTGCTGCTCCGAAGGATCCCGAGGCATGCCTTGAGGCGGCCCGGACGTCCGAGGACCCGTCTGACCTCTCAGCTCAAGAGCTGGAGCCGGGCGCCGTGTTGTGCATCGAGACCTCCGAAGGCAAGGTCGCACTGGCAAGGATGCTCAACTACGTCGAGAACCCGACTTCAGTCACCTTCGATGTCGCCCTCTGGGCCCCGTAGGTGAGGAGTGGCCCTGCTTAACCATCGAAGACTGGTGCTACACCCTCGCAAAACCCCATCGCCCTCGGAGCGGAGCGGGGACCAACCCGCCCTTCCGAGGGCTAGACCGTACGGCAGTGCCGTGTGGTCGGCCGCGGCTCAACACCACTTGTTAGCCACAGCCTGGGTGCCTCCATCATAGAGGCGAGGGGCTCGCTTCTGCGGATCGCTGTGACCCACTTACCCCGGGGTGGTGCCAGGTGTCCGGCCGCCTGCTGGAGCAGGTCCGCTGGTTCGGAGTCCGGGGAGGCGCGTGATCTCGTCCTGGTCGCGATTGCGGCCGGCGAGCTGGTCGACGAGCTCTTGGGTGGCCGGCTCGATCCCGCCGCCGAGCTGGTGGGTGATGACCATGAGCCGGTCGATGGCCTCCTGGACGGCGATGGGGCTGTTGGATGCGTGGGCAGCGAGGATCCGTACGCGCCAGAGTCGTTCGATGCCGGGCTCGATGGAGAGTCCCAGAACGGTGGCTTCCTCAGCTGCTCGCCAGTCGCCGGCCATGAGTCGCCGGCGGGCGAGCTCGTACGCTGCTTCGACGATCGCGGTGATCATCTGCTGCTTGATGCGGTCGGCCCAGATGTAGCGGCGGGCTCGGGTTCCTTCGAACGGCCGGCCTCGAACGAGCGAGAGCGCCTGGTCGAGCGCCTCGGTGGAGGCTGCGACCGGGCCGGCGGCGAGGAGCTGCTTGAACTGGTCCCAATCGGTGAGGACGGCGTCGTGGAGCTGGTAGCTGGCGTCGGCGTCGTGGTAGCGCGGCAGGTAGTCGTCGCCGGCGCTGTCGCGGCCGAGCCAGCGGCGCAGCTTGCTGATCTGGGTGTTGCGGGCGTTGTCGCCGACGCGCTCGCCCGGGTAGTAGCTGGCGTCGATCACGGTGTGGTCGCAGCCTGGGTTGAGGGCCAGGATGGCCGCGAGCTCGGTGAGCCGGTTGCGGCGGCTGGGCTCGACGAGGCCATCGATCGCTCCTTCGACCTTGACGGGGCCGAGCAGGAGGATTCTGGGGGCGCCGGCTCCTGCGGCTGCCACTGCGGCTGTGGTGTTCATGACTGTGCTCCCGGTTGGTCAGATCGGGGCGGGGTGGTGAGTCCCGCGTGGTTGGTGAGACCTATCCTGCCGCGTATGTTGCAAAACGTCAACAGGCTGTGTGTGGAGGGCAGCCCGATGAGGCGGAGCACAGGTGCGTGCGCCTGCCCCTTCGCCCGAGAACCGTGCCGCATCTCCCCTCCTACCGCTCACCGCGCGAGGCCAACGGAAGCCCGTGCAGCCTAACCGCGTCGACGCCACAGCACATGGCCATTCTTTACGCATCCCCTCGGACTTCGCGGACCAGGCGGCCGGCGGCAGTGGCCGCCAGGGCGATCTGCTCGTTGCTCGAGCCGCAGATCCTCACGCAGGCCGCGGCCACCGAGTTGGCCGTTCGCTTATCGACGGTCTGACCGGCGCTGCGCAGGTTGATGACGCTGTCCACGACCTGGATCAGGATCTCCCCGAGGCGCTCAGGGCCGACCAGGTCCACCACGGTCGACTGAGCGATCGCCGAGCCCAGGCGGCCGTACGCAGCAGTGAGCTCGTGACGTGCCTGGCGGAACTCCTCGAAGCCTGGGCGGCGGGTGACATCTGGCAGGCGGTAGAGCATCCCGATGTTGTGGGGCGCCGTCACCAGGGTGCTCACGTCGACCAGGGCGAGAAGGTACAGCGCGGTCGTCGGTGGTGCTACCTGCTCGATCTGGGCGATCTTGCTGATGGTCGGCCGTACAGACTGCCCGAGCAGCTCGGCCAGGATCTCGTCCTTGCCGCCCCTGAAGTGGTAGTAGATCGAGGCCTGCCTGATCCCGACGCGGTCACTGATCATCCGGGTCGGGGTTGCCGCGAATCCTCGCTCGGTGAAGAGGTAGGCCGCGGCCTCGAGGAGCTGCTCGCGGCCGGAGGCCGCACCGGTGTACGGGATGCTTCGCGGGCGGCCGACTCGGCCGCGGTTCGCCGGGGCGTCGGTTGCGATGCTCATGCGGTTCTCCGGTGCAGAGCCGGTTCGCTGGAGGCGGCGGCAGGAGTGGTGTCGTAGCTGTGGGCCGATCGGGCCGCCTTGCTCTCGAGCACCGCGGCGCGGTACTCCTCGACGATCAGCTCGTCCGGGGCGCATCCTCGAGCCACCTGGTTCGCCAAGGTGAGGCCGAGTGCCACTCGAGCGCGCTCAGCTGATTCCTCTTGCTCGTCGGCGACTGCGCGAAGGGTCGCTGAGCTGTTGGCCGCCCACATCAGTGGTCCGCCTCACGGGCGTCAAGGTGCTTGTGGTTGCTCATCTGAGATCTCCACCCTCCGAGTAGTGACCCGAGCTGCGCCCGGGATCCGGCGGCGACATCGCCTGTTACCATCTTGGCCATGTTGGCTAGCCAAGTCAACAGATTGCCCTAGTCAACCTAGTCAAGTCGTAGGCTGGAGACATGAGCCTGAACCCCGACGATCCCCGCCCGCCGTATCAGCAGGTGGCTGCAGCTCTGCGGACCGCGATCCTCACGCGCAAGATCGCCCCAGGCGAGAAGCTTCCGACTCAGAAGGAATTGGCCGAGACCTACGGTGTGGCCCGCATGACGATCCAGCAGGCTCTACGGATCCTCAAGGACGAGCGCCTCACGGTCTCGCGTCAAGGAGCTGGCGTCTTCGTGCGCGCCCGCACCGAGCGACCCGTCGGCCTCCGCCCCCACATCGAGGCGGCTTTCGAGGCCGGCAACGACGCCGGAGTCACCATCGACTTCGTCGGCTACACGGCAGAGACCCTGCACGGCGCCGTGTCTGAGGCCCTGGACAAGATCCGTGCTGGCGACGTACGGCCGCCGAAGTCTCTCCGGATCAGGCTGCTGCTCTCCGACATGACCAAGCCGCTTTCGCTGCCTGTGCTCGCCAACAACAGCGTCGAGGAGTCGGAGGCGGTCCGCCAGCGCATGGCCAACATCAGCTCTCGTTACGCCGGCGCCCTCTACGACGCGGTCAACGAGCTCGCGGACCTTGGCCGGATCCCAGAGGCCAGCATCGAGATCAGGACGCACGGGACCGCCCCGCTGTTCAAGACCTTCATCATCAATGGCGTCGACGTCTTCTTCGGCTTCTACCCGGTGGTCCCCCACGATGTACGCATCGACGGTGAGCTGGTCTCCATCCTCGATCCCATGGGTAAGGACGCCGCCATGTTCCAGCACACCGACGACGGCGACCCGGACGGGACTGACGCCCAGTTCGTCGCCCAGACACGCAACTGGTTCGAGAGCATCTGGAACACGATCGCGACCCCGCGTCCATGACGGCAGGGGTCACGGCGGCCACGTTGCTTGCTCGAGCTGACGCGCTTCTCCTCGACTTCGACGGACCCCTCGCTGCACTGATGCCTCCGCCTGTCAACGCTCAAGCTGCAGACATCACCAGAGCTGCCCTCGAGGCGGCGCAGCTGCCGGGCGACATCGCGGCCACGACAGACCACCTCGCCGTACTTCGCTACGTACTCGAGCACCGGCCCGAGCTCGTCGACCAGGTCGAAGGAGCCTGCACCGATGCCGAGATCGAGGCGGCCGGCCACTGCGCCCCCAGCGCCCAGGCCCACATGCTCTTCGCCTATGCCCGCCGCCGGGCTTTGCCGACGGCGATCGTCAGCAACAACTCCGAGCAGGCCGTACGTGTCTTCCTCGATCGCCACCACTGGACCCGCCACGTCGATGCGTACGCCTGCCGCGACAGCGCCAACGTCGCCGGCATGAAACCCAGCCCGCTCCTCCTCCAGACGGCGCTCCGCGAGCTCGGCGCCGCTCCGGAGTCGGCGTTGTTCATCGGGGACACGGTGAGCGACGTGCAAGCGGCCCGAGCAGCTGGCGTACCGATCGTGGCCCTCGGCAAGGACTCGCATCGTGAAGCGGAGCTCGAGCAGGCCGGGGCGACGATTACCGCTAGCCTCAACGACCCCGACGTGTTCCTGGTCTGACCGAGCCAGTCTCATCAGGCTGGGGCATAAGAGACATGGCCCAGCGGAATCGCTGAGCACCTTTTGGCAGATAGAGGGGGTGTCGGGGCTGCCCCGACTTCGTGAGGCCCAGGGCGGTGACCGTCCCGGCGAACCCCATCACCTCAGCGACTCGATCGAGCCGAGCGTTCGCGCCCCAGGCAGCCACCACCGGAGCACCCACAGCCGTGGCGGGGGTGAGGACGGCTCGAAGATGGTCGTCGTTATCGGGGCCTACCGGATCGTCGACCTTCCACAGGTCCGCAGGGTCGGTGGCCCGATAGGCGTACAGGTTGACCACCGTCAGGCCGCCCAGCCCCCAGCTGCGGGCATAGCTCGTGCAGCGCCGGATCGTGGGGTCATCGTCAGCAGCATCGGCCGTTGACGGATTGAGCATGATGAATGTCGCCCGCTGCTGGCCGGGGTCCCATGTGCGGGTGAGCCGGTACCTGTATCGGCCGCAGCCGGACAGCACCGCATCGCTCGTCGGAACCCCAGGAACCTCGAACAGGGCCTGCTCCCAAGCACCCATCGATCAGACTCCTTCCCGGGCGGCACTCATGATGGGATCAAACGGCTAGCTGCTTGTGAAGCCTTCTGAACGGCGGTTGTCAGATGGGCGCGGTCATGACGCACCGACCGATGCGGTCATCTGGAGGACCTTCTCGGGGTGCTCCTCGCGCCACTGCTGCCATGACTCGTCGGTGAGCATGTGCCTGACCCACTCCTCGGTGTCCGGGGTCGGGTCGAACGGGGGCTGATCGTGGAGGCACCGCTCGCACATGTCCGGATCGTCGTCGCCAGGACCGAGCGATAGATGGTTCGAGCAGAAGAAGAGGCCGCAACCCTTCTCGCTCCACGGGTCGCCGCCGCAGAGGTAGGCGAACCCGCGGTCGATGCTCCTGCCGCATCCCGGGTGGTCGCAGGTTGCGGGAACGCCGTAGCCGGCCCAGCGACCACCCCGGTTGTAGAGGGCGTATCCCATGTTCAGTTCTCCTCGAGAGTGGTTGCGGTTGAAGAAGGTGAGCTCGCGACGCCAGCTGCGGCGCCAGTGGGGGCTGGAGACTCCTGGGGGAAGTGCTCGGGCCAGCCGGTCGGGTCCTCGCCCTTGCCGGGTAAACCCCACCTCGAGGCGAGGCTTGTGCCTGCCTGCTTGAAGAAGAAGGGCACTCCGGCCGATGCGCACTGGTCGCGCAGCAGCCGGGCCCACGCCGGGTCCATGAGTCGCGCGCCGGGGCCCGACTCACCACCGGCGATGACCCAGCCGATGCCGGCGCCGGGACTGACTCCGGCGCCGGTCAGGTGTCCATCCCTGCCTTGGCCGGCCAGGAGGTCGACCTTGCCCAGCAGTGGTTCGCAGGAGAGGAACCGGACTGCCGCCGGCGTACGCAGCAGGTACGGGATCCGGGCATCCGCCCACTGCTGATTCTCGACGCTCACCCCGACCCAGACGTTCGGTAGCGGCCAGACCTCTGGACCGAACATCGCCCGGCTCGGGGGTGCCGCTGCGTAGGTCGCGCGGTGAGCGTTCACAGCGGCGCGAAAGTGATCCGAGCTGAGCAGCGACCTCATGCGAGCGTGGCGCTTGGTGAGGACCTGGAAGGTGTGGACCGCGCTGGTTGCCATCACTGCCCAGGCTCGGGCGATGAAGTCGTCCTCGACGTCGTCGTGGAACAGGTCGCTCATGGAGTTGACGAAGATCATCCTGGGCTTGGTCCAACGGGTCGGCTGGTCGAGCTTGTCGGGCCGCAGGACGACGTCGAACCCGTCGGTGAAGTAGTGGCCGGCGACTCCGCGGAAGCGTTCTGCGAGGGACTTCGCGTAGCACCGATCGCAGCCAGCCGAGACCTCCGTACAGCCCGTCACCGGGTTCCACGTCGCTTCCGTCCATCCGATTCCCGTGCGGTCGCCCATCAGTCCCTCGCCCCCAGCACGCGCTTGGCCGAGACGCACAGCGGGTCGTTGCAGAAGGTGAGCGGGGCGGCATGTCCACGATCGTGCTCATCGCGTGCGGCCTCGATCAGCTCATCGACGACACTGAGGAGGCCAGGGAGGGAGTCCCACAGTTTCCCAGCCGAGCAGATCGCGTGCTCGCACCACATTGCCGGAGCAGCGGTGTGCTCCTGGTCGTGCTCGACGCGGATCACGTCGACGAGATGGTCGACAAGCTCGGCGAAGCAATGCCAGTCGAACTCCGAGCCCGACTCGTCGTCGCTCTCGACGTCGTGGGCGGGCGCGGTCATGCCGCCGGCACCTCGTCGCCGTGGACGGTCTCGAGTCGTGCCACGAGCTGGTCGATCTTGTGGTCGACGGCTCGTTTGGCCTTCTGATACTCCCCATCGGGCACATCGAAACGGTGATGGGTGATGTACAGCGCTTCCTCTAGGTCCATGTCTCTGGCCTTCCTTCCCGAGTGCTTCTCTGTTTCGAGAAGGTGGGATCGGGCAGGCGTTTGTGACACGCGCAGGGTGCTGGACGGCCTCTGAGATGAGCCGCCGGCGCCGGCAGACAACTCGCTCCTGCTGCACTCGAGCGATCTTCGCCAGACGAGCGCCACAGAGGAGTGGCCGCGAACTAGGTGTCCGCCGCCACTGAGCGAGAGCCGGCCGGATCAGTCAAAGTGGGGCTGGGACGTGCCCCCTAAAAACTCCAGCCACAAGACCGAGGAGACCATGGCGCTGGCACGAAACCCGAGGTCAGCGCTTCTTCACTCGCAGCGTGGCGAACACATCGTTCGCCAGCTTCGCGCACTTCTGCTCTGAGTAGAACTCGCCCCGACACTCGATGACCGTCTTGATGCCCGCGGCCTCGTTGCCGCCCTTGCGCATGACAACTCCGATGTACTCCCACCGCCACTGGAGGATCTTGTTGGGGTTCTTCTTCAACCCAGACTTCATGCCCGAGACGACGACGTCGTAGACCACACCGTCCTTGGTGATCGACGGCTTCTGAGTCAACGGGCCCCCGCCCCCCTGGACGTCCAAGGCGATCTTGGTGACCTCGCGACGCATGTAGTCGACATCAAGGTCGTTGCCCTCGGCGTGCGGGTCGTAGCTGTGGATCTCCAGACTGACTGTCGCCTTGCTCTTACGACGGTCGGGATCACTGTCGTCGTAGACGAGGGCGGCGCTCTTGGAGATCCGTTCGTCATAGGCTCCTCCCGGACTCACCGCGTCGTCATCGCCCTCCGGCACCGCCGTCCACCCCTTGCCTGGCAGCCTGACTGCGGCTGACTTGTAGGACACCGAGGTCACCGCCGGCCACACGTCGGGCGTGGGCGACCCTGACGGCCCCCGAGAACAGGGCACCGACCAGGAGAGACATCCCTCCTCGGACGGACTACTCGACGGACTACTCGTCGGCTCGGCCTTACCGGCCGCAGCCCCTTCGCCCCCCTGACATGCCGTCGCAAACAAGGAGAGCGCGACGATCATCGTCGCTACACGCCAGAACTTGAACTCGGCCACCCGATTGACCCCTTCACAAAGCGCTCATAAGTAAAGGCGATTCAATCCGCACCCGCGCCGGGGGTCAAGCACCGGCCAGCGACGTAGGGAGCCCTGCGAGGCCGCGGCGAGGAGTGGAACCTGGACACAGCGTTGGCGAGCTCGGGTGACTCCTAGTCCCAGGGTTCGTCGTCGTCATCGACGACGTCGTACGCGTCGCGACTCGCCTCGAGCATGGCTGCTTCGTCGAACACGACCGGGTGGAGCTCGGGATCCATGCTGTCTGCCTCGTTACGCAGTGGCTCAGACCTGACGACGAGGTTGAGTAGGAACTGGCGCGCGGCGGTCAAGATCTCCTCGTCGGTCACCCACGTTCCGACCTCGAGACTCCGCCGGGACGACTCGGTGAAGTTGGCCGAGCCCATCCACAGCTTCCGCGGCCGAAAGTAGAGCTCGTCGACGGGGTATCCGCTGGGATGATCGTCGGTCCAGCACAGATCCCCGACCAACGCCAGCTTGGCGTGCACGATCGGGACCAGGTGCTTGCCCACCTTCCTGAAGCCGAGCTCGCGAACGGCCGGCACCGAGACCTCGAGGCGAGGTCCGTAAGGTCCGAGCTTCACGGGCTTCCCGTCTTTGAGGGGTGCCAGCTCTTCCAGCTCAGGGAAGACGAGGTCGGCGAGGCCTTGTGCGGTCGCAGCGTGCGTCTCCAGGCGTTGGAAGTTCTCCTTGCCGTGGTGACGCTTCTCCTGCTTCGTCACCACGATGCAGCTGGATTCGCAGCGTGCCAGCTCCTCGAGCAGCTCGGGGTCGTTCAGGGCCATCGCGCAGCCGATCACTCCGATCCCCCAGAGCCGTTCGCTGCGCCGTTGTGACTCGCGGTGGGCCGTAATGCCGTGGACCAGGCCGCGGAGGACGTCGCGGCCAAAGTAGGTCGGTGCACCGCCAGCGGTGAGGAGCTCCTGGTCGAACTCGTCGCCAAACGATGGGTCGTTCACTTCATCCTCCGTGCTCGCCGGCGAGCTGATCGGGCCTCTGTCTCGCTCTGCAGGGTATCCAGCCGGGGCCCACCCCATGCGGGAAGCCCCGGCTGGACGCCGCCCCTGTTCAGGGGCGGTTTTGTCGGTGGCGGGTCGTAGTGTGGGGAGCACCAACCAACCGCCTGGCTGACCACCGGGCATCACCCTTGAAGGGGCGATCTGCTGTGACTGATCTTGCTACCGCTGTGACCGTGATCGACGCCTGTGGACGGGCGCACGTGCCGGTGCTGCTGCTCTCGGACCCGGGCATGGGGAAGTCCAGCCTGGTGCGCGGCATCGCCAGGGCTGAGGGCTTGGCCTGTGAGACCGTGCTCGGCTCGATCCGCGAGCCTGCTGATGTGGCTGGGCTGCCGGTCGTGACCGACTCGGGCGCGGTGCTGGACCCGCCTGCGTGGGCCAAGCGGCTGGCCGAGGCTGAGGCGGGGTATCTGTTCTTGGACGAGTTGACCACCTGCCCGCCGTCGGTGCAGGCGGCGATGCTCGCCGTGGCGCTGGACCGGACCGTGGGCGACCTGCGGCTCCCGGACGGCGTACGCGTGGTCGCCGGGGCGAACCCGGCTGACCGGGCTGCTGACGGGTACGAGATCTCGCCGCCGCTGGCCAACCGGTTCTGCCACCTGGACTACACCCCCTCGGTGGATGAGTGGCTGGACGGGATGCAGGCCGGGTGGGCCGCGCCCCCCGCATCGCGGGCCGTCGCGTGGGACAAGACCCGGCACGCGGGGATGGTCGGGCTGGTGACCGGGTTCATCAAGCACCGGCCCGATCTGCTGCACGCGTTTCCGACCACGGCGGCAGGCTCGGCGGGCCCGTGGCCCTCGCGTCGGGTGTGGGACATGCTGGCTCGCTCGCTGACCCATCTGCGCGACGACGACCACCCCGCGATCCAGGCGACCACGTTCGGGCTGGTCGGTGAAGGTGCTGGCGTCGAGTTCCTGACGTGGCGGCGGGAGGCTGATCTGCCCGACCCCGCTGCTGTGGTCGAGGACCCCTCGATCGTGGACTGGTCGGCTCGCCCGGATCGGGTGTGGGCGGTGCTTTCCGGTGTCGTCGGCTGGGCGGTGAGCCTGGGCACGCAGGATGCGTGGCGCAAGGCATGGGGTCCGCTGCTGGCGGCGGCGAGTGCTGGGGCACCGGACGTGGCTGCTGCTGCGGCGCGGTCCCTGGGTCGGGTGCGTCCGGCGAACGCGAAGGTGCCTGCCCGTGCTGCTGCCGAGTTCCGTCCGGTGCTGGTCGCGGCTGGGCTGGCCGCCGACACCACGGCTGGTGCGGCATGAGCCGCGAGGCGGGCCCGGTGCGGGCGCTGAGCCGGGATGAGCATGAAGCGTTCCGGCTGGCGCGGCTGGTTGCGGCCGAGGACATGCCGTACTTCATGCATGGCCTGTTCGCCGCCGCGCCGCTGGCTTACGAAGGGCTGGGCACGTTTGCGGTGGACCGGCACTGGCGGCTCTACATGGACCCGGCGCTCCTGGTCGGCCCGGGCGCGTGGGGACCGCAGGTCTCTGGCGCGGTGCTGCTCCACGAGGTCGGTCACCTGCTCCGTGACCATGCGGGCCGCGCCGATGCGCTGGCACAGCCACACCGGCAGGTCGCGTGGAATCTGGCCGGTGACGCCGAGATCAACGACGACCTGATCGCGGCGGGGGTCGCACTGCCCGAAGGCGTTGTGACGCCTACGGCGCTCGGGTGCGAGGACAACGGTCTGGCCGAGGACTACTACGCCCACCTGCTCCGTGACCCCGAGGGCACCTCGGCGGGAGAAGCTGACAGTGCTGATGACGCGGGCTGTGGGTCAGGGTCAGGGTGCCCGGTGCCGGGTGAGGTGCCCACCGAGGCGGCGAGCGCAGGGGTCTCTGCTGGGATGGACGACGCCGAGGCCGATCTGGTTCGTCGGCGGGTGGCCGAGGATGTGAAGGCCACTGTGCAGGCTGGGGCCAAGGGCCGGGGCACGGTCCCGGCTGGTTTGTCGCGGTGGGCTGAGCGGGTGCTGGCTGCGCCGACTGTGCCGTGGACGCGGGTCCTGCGCGCGGCGGTGAGGCGGGCGGTTGCCGATGCCGCTGGCCGGTCGGACTACTCCTACCGTCGTCCCTCGCGGCGGCGGGTGCCGGGTCTGGTCAAGCCTGCGATGCGAGGCCCGCTGGTGCGGGTCGCGATCGTCGTGGACACCTCCGGCTCGATGGGACAGGCCGACCTGGACGCCGCGATGGGCGAGGTCGCGGGGGTGCTCGCATCCTCTGGGATCGCACGGGATCAGGTGCGGCTGGTCTCCTGCGACGCCGAGGCCGGGACGACGACCCGCGTACGCCGGGTCGGCGTGGTGGAACTGATCGGCGGTGGGGGCACCGACATGCGGATCGGGATCGCGGCGGCAGAGGCGATCCGGCCCACCCCGCACGTGGTGGTCGTGCTTACGGACGGCTACACCCCGTGGCCCGACCAGCCGGGCCGGTCACGGCTGATCTGTGGCGTGATCCGTCCCGAGACGCCTAGTGGAACCCCGGAGTGGGCGACCACCGTCCACATTCCCCCTGCCGCCTGAACCGGCCTGCACGAGAGGACTGAGAAGCCATGACGACTCCCGCCGAGGCGATCCCCGCCGACCTGTTGCGGCTGGGTGAGCGCATCCTGACCGGGACCGAGCTGAGCATCGATGACGCGGCGGCGGTCGCTGCCGGGGCCACCGCACATGAGGGCGTACCGGCCTCCTGCCTGGGAGCGCTGCGCGATGGGTGGGCGACCGCGCACGCGCCCCGCCCCGTCACACGATCCCCCGAGCCCGAGGTCGACCCCTGGGCCTCCGAGTCTGGTGGTGAGCCGCGATGACGGTGGAGTGGTTCGACCTGGCGCAACGCCTGGCGGCGGCATCGAGCGGGCAGGTGGTGGACCGGCTGGCCCACTCACCCATCCGTACGCCGATGCGGCCGGTGGCGGTGCGGGCTGCCATGGCCGGTCCTCACGTCTCGGTGACCGCTGCTGTCCCGGGAACGCGAGCGCAGACCCGGGAGGACGTGGACGCGCTGCGGATGCTGGGCGACCTGGGGGTGCTGGTCTCTGGGGACCCGTGCACCCTGGTCACCGACCACCCGCGCACCCTGGTTGCGCTGCGTCGGCTGGCGCACCGCACCCGAGAGGACGGGCGGGTCGGGGACGTGGCCGCGCACGTGGGCTGGTGGGCGGATCGTGCTGACTTCCCGGGTTCGAGCTCGACGGTGAATCTGGTCTCCGCGTGCACGACTCGGTGGGTCACCGGCGCGACGCCCGAGGCCGAGCGGCAGGCGGCGACGTGGCGGCGTTGGCTGCGGGTCACCGATGACTCGGTGTTAGGCATGTTCGCGCTGCTGGACCTGGTGGCCGAGGGTGACCCGCTGCCGTTGCTGGCCGAGATTGCGTCCGATGACGCCTACGCGTGGGGCGAGGCGGCACAGGCGTACGCCGATGGGTGGGACTGGCGTTTGCCGGACACGACCGGGCGTGCGGCGTACGGGTTGCGGGCTCGCTGCGACACCGCCGATCTGTGGGCGGCGGCGCTGCTCGATGACCCGACCTACCGGCGTCGGGCCGTCCACACCGGGCACGTCGTGCACGGCACCTCCACCGTTCCTGGCGGGAAGTCCAAGACCGCGCTGCGGGTCACCTGTGACCGGATGGACGCGCGGCTGCGTGCCGGGTCCGGGATCGTCGGCTGGACCGCGGCGATTCGTGACGGCGGGCCACGGTTCTCCGGGTACGTCACAGGAACGGGCGTGAGCGGCGGCAGGCTGGTGCTCGACCTGTCGGTCGGGTCGGCGCTGCGTCCGGCTGCCGGATCGCGAGTCACCTTGATCCCGGCACCGCCCGACACCGGTCAAGCCCGCCGTGGCCGACGCCAGTACCGCTCGCTCTACGCCACCCGTACGTCGTGGCTGAGCACGGGCAGGACCCCGGTCCCGATGCGGCGCGACGTTCCCCTGGACGTACTGCTCGCCGGGGCCAGCGACGACTGATCGCACCGCCCCACCGACAGCCCGAGAACGACCCGGCGCTGTCGGTGGGGCCGACTATCGTGAGTCTCACCAACCACCGTCCGGCTGACCACCGGGCACAACCCGATCGAGGGGCAGATCCATGCGCATTCTTCCCACCGCCACCACCGGCACCGCTGTCGCGACCCCGGACGGGGCCACCTCCGTTGAGCGGCCCGCCGAGGTGGCCCCGGCTCAAGAGACGCCTACCGCGCCGCAGGTCCGGACCTGGCCGGGGCAGGCGATCTTGGAGGCACCCGAGACCGCTGCCGTGATGCACTCAGCCTGGTCGGGTGACCCCGCTGTTGTGGTCCCCTCTCCCCCGGGTGCGGGGAAGACCCGTCTTGTCGCGCTGCTGGCCGTCGCGCTCGCCCATCGTGCTGAGATGCGGATCGGGGTCGCTGCACAGACCCGTGAGCAGGCGATCGAGATTGCCCGCAGGATCGGCGGACTCACCACCCTGGCCACCTTGATGTGGAAGGCCGGGGGCGCGCAGCCCGAGGTTCCTGGCTGCAAGGTCGCGGCCGGGTCCGGCGTACGGTTTCCGCCGCAGGGTGGCGGCATTCTGATCGGGACGACCGCGCGGTGGCTGTTCGCTCGACCCGACGTGCTGTCCTGCGACCTGCTCATCGTCGACGAGGCTTGGCAGGCGACCTACGCCGATCTGGGGGCACTCGGCGCGTTCGCCTCCCAGGTGGTGTGTGTCGGCGATCCGGGGCAGATCGACCCGGTGGTCACCGGGAACACCGACCGGTGGCGCGAACGAACCGATGCCCCCAACCTGCCCGCCCCCGAAGCGCTCATCGCGGCCCACGGCGAGGCGGTCAGTGTCGTCTCGCTGCGACACACCTGGCGTCTCGGACCCGCCACGACAGCGTTGATCCAGCCCGCGTTCTACCCGCGTCTGCCGTTCACGTCCCGGCGACCGCCCGAGCACATCAGCGACCAGGACGGGTGCGTGCTGCCGGAGTTGGCCCACCAGGTCATCGCCGCGCCTGGCGGACCCTCTGACCCGGCGCTGACCGCCGCGTGTGCCGACCGCGCTCGTGACCTGCTCGGCACCACGTACACCACCAGCGGGCCGGACAGCGGCGACCGGGCGATCACCGAGGGGGACCTGGCCGTGGTGTGCGCGCACGTCTCGCAGGCTGCCGCCGTACGCGCTCGCCTGGCCAACCTGCCCGATGTGCTGGTGGGAACTGCGAACCAGTTGCAGGGACTTGAGCGGCCCGCCGTGGTCGCCCTGCACCCGCTGGCGGGCTACCGGGACGCCTCAGCGTTCACCGCCGACACCGGCCGCGCCTGCGTCATGCTCTCCCGGCACCGCTCCCACCTGAGCCTCATCATCGACGCCGCCACCCCCGATGTGCTGGCCGAGACCGACCCCGAGATCCCCGGCATCGCCGCGCACTCCCGCATCCTCAACACCGCGCTCAACGGCCCGACGATCTGATCCAGGGGTGCGCCGGCCCCGCGCCGTGAACGGGCGCCGGCGCACCCCCGAGGCAGCCACCCCATGCAGGCTGCCTCGGGGGTGCCCTGCGGTTTCAGGGGCGGTTTGTGTCGGTGCTCGCCGGTAATGTTGGAGATACCAACCACCGAGGAGCTGACCACTCCTCACCTGTGAAGGAGACGCATCATGACCGCTTTTCAGACCTCCCCTCTCGGAGCCGCTCAGGAGTCGCGCGGGCCGCTGCGGGTCGCTGTGGCCAAGACGGACGGCACGCTGGTGATGGAGTCCTGGACCCGCGAGGAGGACGGCACGACGCTCACGCAGATGCAGCAGGCTGTCGGTGGCCTGATCGACGTCGTGGGCCTCACCGAGGACGCCGCGATGATCGTGCGCGATGACGGTGCCGTGACCTGCCCGCCGAACCTGGTGGCCTCCGCGATCGCCACCGCGCTGGGCCGTACGCAGCCGGTCTACTTCGGCGACGCCGTGTTCGTCGGCGGCACCGACCGGGCGGGCAACGACCTGGACGTGCCCGCCTGGCTGGTCACGATCTTGGGGGACGTCGCCGGGATCGTGCGCCCGCTGCTCATGTCCGCTGACGCCACGGACGAGAACCGCCCCTGACCCCGCACAGCCACGCCTGACCTCGCCCTCGGGACTGGCACCCCCGGCCCCGGGGGCGAGCACCAATCCGAGCCTGGGGCCGGGACGGACGCTGGCGGACGACACGGGGCCACCCCATGCATGTTGCCCTGGTGTCTCGACGGGCAAGAGCCTGCTCCTTGGTCCGCGGTGCCTCGAGGCCGCCGACAGCTCGCGTGAATTACCTGACGGTGAGGAGCTGGTCCCAGCTGGTGGTGGCGGGCGGGCTGAGCCGTTCACGACGCATCTGCCACCTCGGTGGCGTACGCAGTCCGGTGGAGCCGTAGCCGATGGTGTGCCGGCCGAACTTGGTGCTGATGTCGTCGACGGCGGCCGCCAGCTGGCGGCGCGACTTCGCCTGGGCGGGATCCTGTGTCTCCCAGAGGAGGGGTTGGGCGCCGGCCGGGGTGAGGCTGGTCAAGAGGATGCCGGCTCGGTTGTAGTCGTGTCCTTCGCGCATGTGCGGTAGCACGGCGTACGCCGCGCGGATGATCTCGGCGGGGTCTGCTGTGGGTGGGTCGAGCGCGACCGTGACGGAGTGGTGCAGGGGGTGTTCGCGGAATCGGCTGCTTGAGATCCAGGTCTGCAGCAGTGCCGCCTCGAGGCCGTGAGCTCGTAGCCGGCGGGCGGCGGTGGCCGCGTAGGCGGTGAGGACCTGGCGCATCTCGGTCTTCGTGCTCACGGTGGCGCCGAGCATGCGGGAGTACATCAGCTGCTTTCTGTCGGCGGGGACGAACCCGACGGGCATGCAGGCCACGCCGCCGAGCTCGCGGGCGGTGCGCTCGAGGACAACCGACCAGCGTCGGCGCAGCACTCCGGCATTTGCGCGGGCGAGATCGAGCGCCGTGTGAATGCCGAGGGGCGCCAGGCCGCGGGTGAGGCGATCGCCGATGCCCCACACCTCCGAGACCGGGGTGGCGGCGAGCAGCTGGTCGACCTCGGCCGGCGTCCAGCTGGTGAGGTCGACGAGCGGTTGGTGGATGTCCTTGGCATGGCGCTGGGCGACCTTGGCCAGCGTCTTGGTGGCACCGATGCCGGCGGCAGTCGGGAGCCCGGTCCATCGGCGTACGCGATCTTGGATCTGGGCGGCCGCCGCGGCGGGGTCGGTGCGGGGCAGGGTCACGAACGACTCATCCACGCTGTAGACCTCGACGCCGGCGGCGAGCGTAGCGATGGTCGCGTGGAACCTCGAGCTGAAGGCGCCGTACTCCTCATAGTTGCTCGAGCAGCCGACGACTCCGGCCAGGTGTGGACGTTCGCGGATCTCGAACCAGGGTTGCCCCATCGCGACGCCGAGCTGCTTGGCCTCGTCCGATCGCGAGACCGCGCATCCGTCGTTGTTCGAGAGCACCACCACTGGGGCGCTTCCCAGGGTCGGGTCTAGGACCCGTTCGACGGAGACGAACATGCATCGCACGTCGATGAGCGCGACCGGGTGCCCGCTCGTTCCTCCGCCGGTGGTGTGCGCGGTTTCAGCGTTTCGACCCCATCCCCCGCTCACTCTCCCCCACCGGCGCCGCGGCGACCAGGTGCGCGGGCTGTGCGTTCGCCGGGGAGAAGGTGGTGGATGAGGATCGTGGCGACTCCCCAAGGTTCGACGTCGACGGTCAGCGGGATCTCCTCGAGGTCGGTGACCAGGACCGCTCGGCCCTCGATGATCTGGAAGCGTCCGATCCTGTGCTCGCCGTCATGGACGACTACGACCACGGTCCCGGGCCGCGGAGGCAGCGACCGGTCCACGAGCAGCTCGTCACCTGGATGGATCCCAAGGTTGACCAGAGCCTCGGATCCGACTCTGAGGACGTACGTCGACGCCGGATGCTTGATCAGGTTCCGATCAAGAGAGACGTGGCCTTCGAAATAGTCCTGGGCCGGATTGGGGAAGCTGGCCGTGGTCTCCACCGCGAGGCCGGCGGCCAAACGCCGCGCCTGAGTGTCCCCATCCTTCGAACGCATGTTCGACATTATCCATCTTGGTGGACATGGAACCCACCCCCGGCTATGTGAGCTCCTCGTCGAGCACGAGGTGACCGGGGCCGGCGTTGTGGGCCACGGTCAAGGTCCGGAGCCTCGAGAGCGCGTTTCGGTACCCCCCGGAGGTGGCCGAGTAGCCGGCGCGCGCCGCGAGCTCGTCGACGGGGACGGCGCTTGGGTAGGCCTCGAGGAGGACGTCGACGATGGCACGTTCCGCCTTGCCGAGGTGCTGCGTCTTCCACCACTCCAAGAGGTCGGCACCCACCGGGAGGGGCTCGTAGGTCCCGAGGGCTTGCAACCCTGCAGGGGTGATCGTGATCCCGGTGCCGGGGCCCGAGATGTAGCCGGCGCTGCGCAGGGCGGACAGTGCGTTGCGGTAGCCGCCGCTCTTGTGGCTGTAGGAGGTCAGAAGTGCCACCTGCTTGGAGGAGCGTGTGCCTTGCTGGGCGAGGGCGGTCAGGATCAGCCGTTGCGCCTTGGGGAGCATGGTGCCATTCCCGGCTTGAACTGCTGGCCGGCGCGGCCGCCCGTTCCGCGGTCCAGCCGGCTCAGCGGCCAGCTCCTGGTCCGCACTGGCCACGGAGGTCACCGGCATCGTCGAGGACGCGGCCCGACGCCGGATTGCTGGTCGTCGGCGCGGCTGCTCGCCACCTTCCGTGTGAGCTGCTGGGGTCTGGTGAGCTACCTCGTTGGGATGTGCGGTCGCCGGCGAGAGCACGCCGGCGCCATCGAGACTCGCGAGCTTGCTCAGTACGCTCTTGGCCGCGGCCTCGAGACGCGAGACGTCCACGGCCTCCAGGACCGGGACCCTGACTTCGACCGGCACCTCAACCTCGACCACGACCTCCTTCTCGACGACCTGCGCAGGCGAGGCGGCGCGGGCCTGCTCCAGCTCCTTCTCCAGGCGGGCGATCTTCGCCTTCAGAGCGGCGGGGTCCGCAGCTGCGGCTTCCTGGGCTAGAGCCTCGATCTGGGCGCCGAGCGCAGCGGTGTCGACGGCGGCGAACGCCTCGGCCACCGGCCGAGGCTGGCCCGGCTTCGGGGTCGCGGAGGAGTCGAAGGTGCTGCGGCGGCGTACGTCGACCTTGCTGAGCACGCCCAGCAAGCTGGGTGACCAGATCCAGGCAGTGCCCACCGGCAGGGAGGCGAGACTCGCCTTGACCGTGCTGGCCTCCGCCTCGTCGGCGTTTAGCCGGACCCATTCGTCGATGGCGGCGACGTCGCGCGCCCCGGTCAGCCGCAGCGCGATGAGCACCTCGGCCTGGGACAGCAAGTCCTTGTTGATGACCGCGGGCCGCTGGGTGATCAGCGTGGTGCCCAGTCCACGGGCGCGGCCGCGACGCTGGATGTCGTCCATGGCGCCGAAGAGCCTCAGACCTTCTGCAGGGAGACGTTGCGGGGCCAGCAGGTCGGCCTCGTCGACGAACAGATGGAGCGGTTCCCGGTTGCGGTGGTAGAGCCGCTCGAGGAAGTCGGCCAGGAACCGTCGCATCGCTCCCTTCGACAGGTGCGACAGGTCGAGGATGGCGGGGAACCGGCCCTCGATCACCGCATCGGCGATCACTTCACCGGCCTTCTCCATCAAGGGCACGTCGGCGTGGTCTCCACCGAAGATCACCACCGGGAGGCCCGTCCCCTTGCCATCTTGCGAGGAGCGCAGCCCCCACCAGACCCCGACCGGGTCGATCACCACGGCCGGATGGCCAGCGCCGATCATCTCCTCAGCCATCACCACGGCGGTGCTGGTCTTGCCGGAGCCGCGTTTGCCGAGGACGGCGAAGGTCTCGACGACTGCTTCAACCGGCAGCGCGAGGCTGTCGGCTATATGCAAGGACTGATCCGTGGCAGACATCGGGCCTCCTCTCAGGGTCGATTGTGCTCTTCGGGCCGGAGCGAGCGCGGGAACACCTCGGTATCCGGGCGAGCACCCGCCCGGGCCAGCTCGGCGGGAAGATCGAGCGGAAGGAGGTCGTGGTCGGCCTTCGGGTACGCCGTTCGGGCCGCACTGATCTGGACGCGAGAACGCGCCCGACGGCCACCCAGGGCCCAGGCGTATCGAAAGTTGCCTGGGTGTCTGACCTTGCGGACCTCGAGGCCCTCCAGCGCCTCGCGGAGCCACTGGTTCGGCAGCTCGCCGGCGCGGCGAGGGCGAGCACCGAGCGCCACGAGGGCCTTCTCGGCGGCCTCGCTCCCCCGGTCTTGGGTACGGATCTTGGACAGGGTCCGTTCCGAGAGCACCGTGCCGTGACGGGGAAGGTAGTTCAGCGTGCGGGCGGTCGAGCGGCCGCACGCGACTCCATTGGTGGCTTGATAGATCACACCGACGTGCCCGGGGGTGATCAGCTCGCGCCGGCGGGTCATGGATCCGTCGGGGAGGATGTCCAGGATCTCGCGGTCACGCGGCATCGGGTCAGCGAAAGAGACGACGCCGCGGATCCCGGCATCGGCGGCCAGCTGCCAGACCTGCCCCAGCATCCATGACTCCGCGTTGGCCGGAGTGTCCGTGAGCACGAACCGGCCGAGCTCGAGAGCCTCAGCGTACGGCTCCAGGCCCGGGAAGACGTTGGTCAGCACCCGGGCAGCCATCGGGACCGAGAGCACCGCGACCCCAACCAGCGCCATCCCCTCGACGGTGGTCCCGTCGATCGCGAGGCGGTCGTCGGTGGAGACCAGGCCGTAGGCGAGCCGTGCGGCGGGATAGGTCCGCGAGTAGTGGTGACGCTGGACGAATCCCCGGGCGGTGGACTCGTCGATCGGGAGCACCTGGAACGAGGCCTGATCGAAGCCGCCCTCACCCAAGTGTCGCCAGGAGTGCCGACCGTGGGCCCAGCGCTGGCAGAACGGAGACGCCGGCGTCAAGCTCATGCCAGTTGCCCCAGCGTCGGGTCGGGCCTGAGGTCGAGGGCAGGGTCGCAGGTGGGGTGAGTGTCGTGGCCCTCGGCGAGGATGACCGGGTGCAGCTCGCCGGCGCAGCGCTGGCATCGGGCAGGGGTGACAGGGGCCGGGGCGACGGGGGCGATGTCGTGATGTCCTCCGCAGCCGCCGGCAGCGAGCACGCACTCGAGACAGTCGGCGGGCTCTGGCGGGGTCACCGCGTGCGCCTGGTCCCAGACGACTCGGGCGGCGAGGAGCTCAGCAACGATCCGCCAGGTCTCCCCGGCCTCGCCATCTCGCTCGTGGGGCGGAGAGACTCCAGCCGCTCGGGCAGCTTTGCGCCGCAGCTCGGCGGGGGCCTCCAGGATCCTGGTGTCGACGCCGTTGGTGTAGCACCACCGCGCCAGCGTCTTGGCCTTCTCCTGGCGGTGGCGGCGGGCGGTCGGGGTGGACGCGTAGTCGATGGTCATGGTGGGTCCTCCGATCACGACGCCCGGTCGAGGCTTTCGGTCTCCGCCTGAGCCTCAGCTCGGGCCTCGACCACGGCCTTGGTCAGGTCGGAGAAAGCGGCGAGGAGGTCCTCGCGGGCGCGCTCGTGAGGAGGGGTGACCTTCTGACGTACCTGGGCGGGGTCCTTGCGGCGCCCGTTGATCCAGGCGGAGCCTGCGGCGAGGCCGGTGTACTGGTCGAGCTCGGCCCAATAGCCGCACAGCTCGGCGGCCGGGCATCGGCTGCATAGCCGCAGCGCGGGCTTGGCTGCCTTGACTGCGGACTCGGAATCGGTGGCTGCCGCGTGGGCGGTCTCCTTGCGGGTCCACCACTTGCCACGGCCCTTGCATTGGGCCGGCTCGATCTCGGCGGACGCGATACGGGCCAGTGGGACCCGGTGAGCTGCACTCTTTGAGCTACTCATCCCATCTCCTGACGGCGCTGGATCCGGCGAGCAGCCTGGATGAGGAGGAAGCGCCGGATCGCGCGGAAGAGGCCGTACCCGAGCAGAACGAGGGCCCCGAGCAGGACACAGACGCGCGCACCGTCCAGGCCGGCGCCGGCGCTGAAGGGCAGAGCCAGGATCGGGTTGGCGGAGGCGGGGGCGAGCACGTGGTGCTCGAGCATCCACCCCAGGGCGCTGTGCCAGCCGTATCTCACCAACGCAGCGCCGCCGGCGAGGATGGCTCCGAATGAGGCTGTGCCGATCATGAGGATCGTGAACTCGTCGTCTGTCTGCTGGTGGCTCATGGGTCAGACCTCCTGCTCGATGGGGTGGCGGACGGTTAGTCGTTCGTCGTCGGGGATCTCGAGCCAGCCGCCGTCGTCGTCGTCGCTGCGCCACTCGATCGAGATCAGTGACTCGTCGCCTTCGTCGGGCTCGGGGTCGGAAGCGACCACGCCCCACTGGTCGAGGTCCTCGTCGACGAGGATCAGGTCACCTGCTTGGACCCGACCAGGGCGCTCGGTGGTGGCGGGCTCGTAGTCGGCATCGAGCTTGTCGAGGTCGTCTTCAGGATCGTGCTGATCGGCGGCCCCCGCGGTGGGCTTCTTGGGGGCGGTGTTGTCCAGTGCCCAGGTGAGGACCGCGTTGAGGTCGCTGAGTGCAGCGGTTACCTCGGTGCTGGTGAGCTCGTGGCCAGGATGGGCGCCGGCGTTGCCGATCTTGCGGACGGCGTGCATCTGGTCGACGATGCGGCGCGGGCAGATGTCTCTGGTCGAGTCGATCCGGTTGACCAGGTCGCTGCCGGCCGGAGCCTCGATCTCGTGGTGGGCACAGACTCGGTCGAGGATGAGCTCGAGGGCGCGACGCGCATGCAGCGCCGCCGCCATCGGGCTCTCCGCGAGGAGGCGCGAGGCCTTGGCGTCTTCAGCGTGCACCTCTGGCCAGCGCGCCTGTGCCTCGAGGAGGGCGGCGGGCGCCGGGTCGGGTACAACGCGGCCGGGGCGAGGTCCTCGAGCAAGGAGTTCGGCGACACTGCGCTCGACCTGATCCATCGGATCCGGCACCGGCTCGGCGACCGGGACCAGACGAGCCTCGGTGACCGAGGACCACTGAGCTTGCTTCAGCCGCTTCTCCAGCTGCGCTGCGCTCGGTGACTTCCCGTTGCCGGTGTCGTCGAGGTCGTCGAAGAGGTCCTCGGCCAGCTCGATCTGGAGCTGGGGGTGGGTCTGGTTGTCGCGGTGGAGTCGGTCCAGGATGGCGCGGTCCTCGACATCCTCGGCTCTCAGCCGGCGGGGGTCGGGGGTCCAGTAGGCCTGGATCTCGCCTGGCCGGTCGGCATCGTCGACCGCGGTGCCTCGACCCGGCTTACCGAGCGGGACGGCAACGCCGATGTAGGCGGCATCCCACATCATCTTCGCGCCCTGGGGGGAGAGTCGTCCCAGGCTGATGCGGGTGGCGAAGTTGTCTCGCATCTCCCCGCTGAGGAACTCTGCGTCGGGACGCTGAGTTCCCAGCAGAACGTGGATGCGTGCCGAGCGGCCCTTGCGGGCCAGGGAGGCGACCCACTCGAATGCCGGGCACTTGTTCGGCATGCCGGTGATCTTGACGCTGGCGTACCACGCTGTGGCGATGGCGACGAAGTCTCGGTACTCGTCGAGGACCAGGAGCATGGGCTCGAAGTCGTCCTCGGTGGCCTCGCCGCGCTCGATCAGCTCGTAGCGGCGTTCCATCTCCTGGTAGGTGTGGAAGATGGTGGCTACCTGGTCCTCGACCACGGTGGCGACGATCTCGACGTTTGGCCAGCCGCGCAGGCCCATGAACTCGATGCGCTTGGGGTCGCAGATCCGTACCGGCCAGCCGCGGTAGCAGAACTCCATGACCGCGCCGTTGATCACGACGGTCTTTCCGGTGCCTGTCTTGCCCACGACCATGGCGTGCGGGGCGGTTCCTCGGAGGTTCCAGTAGATCGTCTCGCCGTCCTCGCTGATGGCGATCGGGATCCGATAGAGGTTTTCGGGGTCGAGGACTGGGGTGGGGTGATCGACCTTGTTGGGCAGCGGCGGGCGCAGCTCGAAGCGGACGGTGTCCTCGAGCAGGTTCCACTTGGCCCGCCACCGGCCCGGCAGCATCGTGGAGACGACGCGTTCGATGCGGGTGCGGTAGGCGGCCGAGGCCAGCTTGACGCCTGCCTCGTGGCGGACGTCGACGGCGGTGAGCTCCTCGCCGTTCCATTCGGTGCTGTTCAACGTGGCGTTGGCGCCGAGGAGCTCTTTCAGGGTTCGCTCGGCGCGGGCCTGGAGGGCAGGGACCTGCTGCTGGTCACCGTCGGCGCGGACCAGGTGGATCTGAAGCCGGCGGCGGTCGTGGCGAGAGATCTGGTAGCAGCTCAGCATTCGACGGCCGGTGGTGACGACGACCTCGGCACGCCAGGCCGGGTCGTCATCGGTGATGCCAGGGGCGTAGCGAAGGATGATCATGCGGGGCTCGCCGGGCCATCCCTGGGTCCATTTGGTCAGGCGGACCGTGCGGCGGTCGGGCTCGCGCAGACCGAGCAGCGGGGTGAGGGCCTCGGCCAGGCGGTCCGCCTGAGCTCCGCGTTGGACCGCGCGATAGCCGAGCAGTCCGCGGCCGGCGGCGGCCGCGGCACAGGCGATGACGGCGGGCACCGCCCAGGCTCCATGTCCCGCCAGCGGGAGCAGACCCACCAGCGCCAGGGCGGCGGCGATGATGATGACGATGTCGCGCGGCCAGGTGACCCTCTGAGGCGGCAGCTTGGCTGCCACCGGAGCCTGCGCGGCTCTGAAGGCGGCACTGGTGGGTGGCCGGCGTACGGCAGCTCGAGGCACGTGCTGTCTCCCATCATGGTGTCCCGCCGATCGCCGGCGGGCCTTCTGTTTCTAGAAGGTGGGAAGAGGCGTGCTTGCGTGACATCGCCGACGGTGGGAGTTGGGTCCAGTTGCAGGCCCGCCGTTCTCCGGCCTCAGAAGTGAATGGGTCACGGTGGGGGCGCGTTTGGCCCATGCAGGTGGCCCGTCTTGCCCATATAGCTCGCTTGACGGCCCTCCTACGCTGGCCGCGTGACTGTGCGACGGAGGAGCTAAGGACACGCGGTCCACCGCACGCGGTTACATCACGCGGCCAGCGTCCCCCGCTCCGGCGGCGATCGCGCGGGCAGAGCCGGCGCTGAATCCCGCACCGACCGCGCCGCGAATCCACGTCCGGCTCCCCCGGGTTTCGCCGGGCGGGCTCTGCTGCTCTTCAGCTCAGGGTCGCGGTTCAGCCTCTGTCGCCGGCGGAGAGGCCCGCGATCGCTAGGTTCGCCTTCATGGCGCTCGGGTGGAACACCCGACGAAGGTTGATGTCTCGTTACACCTGGCGCCGCCGTGGCAGCGGGGGGCGAGATGGAATCCAGGTCTCGGTGTCAGAGGTCAGTGCCAGAAGGTGCTGGTGGCGGTGGCACTGGGGTGATGGTCTCAACCTGCCAGCGGGTGCCCTGCGGGGTGACGGTGACATTCAGCGGCTGCCCGCCGCGATAGTCGACGACGAACTGCCCAGGCTGAGAAGTGGCAGTGACACCCACGAGAGTGCCGGTGGCACGTTGGCGGGGGTCGGTGTAGCGCAACCCCTCGAGGAGCTCGGCGCTGACATGGGGGCGGAGGCCCTTGAGCCACTGCCGCTGGGGACCGGTGGCAGTAAACGCCTTGGCGAAGGCTGCCACCACCTGTTGCTGTTGCTTCTGCTCTGGTGTCAGGACGGTGCCGGGCGTGGCGCTGCCACTCGGGGCAGGCGGGGTGTCAGTGCTCGGGTTGGTGGCGGTATCCCCGTCGATCGGCTGTGACGGCGATGACGATGGCGCCGTGGCAGCGTCAGGCCGGGTCTGTCTGTCAGGTTCCGCGGGTGGCGCGACCAGCAGGGTGACACCGATCAATGCCATGACGGCAGCGGCACCGGCAAGGATCGAAGTCTTGCCCGTCAGTGTGTTTGTCACTGTCATTCCCCTCACTGGCAGGTCTCGGTGACATCGAGCGTGGCCCGGACTGCCCGGTGGTCAGAGTCCCCAGCTGCCATCACCTCGGCGGCAGTGACTTTGGTGTCAGTGTCATGGAGGAGGTAGTCGATGCGGGCCTTCGGCGACGATGACGGGCTCGTGAGGCCCCGCCCGTACTTGCCGCCGGCGAAGGGATCCGCCAGGTGGGTGGTCAGCGCGCGATGGATGGCGGTGTTCGGGGTGGTGTTCATGTCGCCGGCCAAGATGGTGGCGCACTCAGGGGTGCCGATGTGGTCGCGGATCTTGACGGCCTGCGCTTGGCGGATGGTGCCAGTGAAGTGCAGGTGGGAGCCGTAGACGTGGACAAGGCCCCCGTCGTCGAGCTGCGCAGCCACGTGCAGCAGCCCGCGAGGCTGGATGCTCGAGGAGCCCGGGAGCCGGGTGTTCTCAGGGCTGGAGAGCGGATAGCGGGACAGGATCGCGTTGTCGATGGTGTCCTTGCCGCGGAAGCGGCCGTTGATGGCGTACGCCGCCTGCATCCCGAGGCGGTGGGCGAGCCACTGCACGTTCTCGGCGGTACTGCCGCCGCCGTGGTTGTCGGCCTCCTGGAGCACCACGATCCCTGCTCCGGAGGCGGTGATCTCCTGGGCGAGCGACTCCAGGCCGCCGGCCCGCTTGGCGATCGAGCCGTGCTTGATGTTGTACGTCAGCACGCTCACAGAATGGGCGGACTCATCTCCGGAGCCAGCCTCCTCGTCATTGGCCTGTCGGCTGGCGGGCAAGGTTCGGCCGCCAGCCAGAGTCTTGCCGACGTTGTTCTGCAGCCAGGTGCCAGGGTCGACGTCGTCCTCAGCGAAGCCGCCGCCATCAGGATGGACCTCGAAATGGAGATGGCAGCCTGTGCTGTTCCCCATGCTGCCGACTTCGCCGATGCGCTGGCCGGCGGTGACCTTCTGCCCGTCAGCGACATCGAGCTTCTGCATGTGGGCGTACCAGGTGGTCAGCGAGCCGGGGCCGCCGCTTTGGATCTGGACCAGCCAGTTCCCCGACCAGGCCCAGCCGTCACCGCTCTTGAGGATCACAGTGCCACTCGTTGCTGCCACGACCGGGGTGCCACAGGCGACGGAGAGGTCGTTGCCGGTGTGATAGCTGCCCCAGTTCTCGCCCTTGGCGCCGTAGCTGTGCTGGTCGACGTAGTCGCGAGTTGTCAGGGGGAACGTCACCTTGCCGGTCACCGCACCAGTGCCACCGGTGTCACAGGCGGCGACACCGCCAAGGTAGACGCCGTTCTGAAGGGTGTAGGTGATGCCACCGACACCGAGCACGCTGGTGCCACTGCCACTCTCGCCGCCGGCGGCGGGGTCGGCCTCGTCGGCATCGCCGCTGCCAGCGGTGCCAGCTGCGTTCGCGGTGTCACCGGTGTCAGCTGCGTTCGCAGAGATGGCGGCCAGGAGCTGTGTTGCCAGGGGCTCGTCGTCGGCGTACGCCGAGGGGTAGGCAGAACGCTGAACGCGCTGGGCTGCCACTGTCACCTCGAGGCGCTGCCAGCCGGGGACCTTGTTCAGTGCCTCGTAGAACAGCCGGGCGCTGGTGGCGGGATCCATCAGCTCCGACATCCCGCCCCACCACGGCCATTGCTGCTGAAAAACTCCAAGGCTGCCGTGGTCGGTGCCGACCGCGTCATGGGGGATCTTCAGGGAGGCCGAGATCCCGCGCTGGTCGGCGGCCAGGTCGGTGCCGGCTCCGTCGTTGGCGTACACCTTGAAGCCTGACTCCTGGGAGGCGACGGCCAGGGCGATGATGATGCCTCGATCGGGGATGCCCATCTGCTGGCCCTGGGCCACTACCGCGGCGGCGCGGCGCATCTGCAGCGGACTCAGCCCGCCGACCGGGGCTCCGTTGTAGTTGCCGGCCAGCGGCCCGCCGCCGGGGGTACAACCGGCGGCGGCGGTGCTCGCTCCCAGTAGACCGGTGACGATGACCAACGGCACCGTGATCAAGGCCCCGATCAGGGCGATGACGATGACCGCGACGACGATCAGGACCTTCTTGCCTGTGGACATCACATGACCCCGCTATCCGCCGAAGGATCCAGGGCGCTTCCGCGCGGTCGCTCGACCCTGAGCCAAGCGCTGCTGAAGCCTCGCCGCGGCGGCCGCTCGGGCGTCATCGGTTCCCGTCGCGGGACCCCGGGCGTGCTCGCGGAGAATCTCGTGGGTGCGCCGTGGACCCGTGGGTGCCGGGTGAACAGCCCGGCGCGCGGGCGGCGGCGGCGTTCCCGGAGCGGCCGGGGGGCCGCTCACCAGGGGCGAGACCTGCGGTAGCTGCAGCGTGGCTCCGGTGTTCAGCTTGTTCTTGACCATGGTGCGGCGTGCGGTTTGGGCTGCAGCACGCGCGGCGCCTTGCTTGACCAGGCTGCCGGCGACCGCAGAGGTGCCACCGGTGGCGCCGGCCAGGATGGCAGTGCTGGCGACGTTGAGGAGTTGCTGGCTCTGTCGAGGGCGTCGCTGCTCGAGGCGCATCTGCAGGACACCAGCTGGGCTGCCGTCGCGGCCGCCGCCGCCGGCCGGAGCAGGGACCGGCCCGTTGGGGTCCCCGGCGCCGGGCCCGGGACGAGGACTCGCGCCAGGATCCGTGCCAGGGGGCGGTCCGCCGGCCTCGTTGCTCGAGGCCGGGCCGACGCCCGTGGCTACGGTCCGGTTGGGATCCCTGAACCGGAAGCTGAGCGCGGACGCCGCTCCGCGAGCGCCGCGGTAGACCTCGCTGGCGAGCTTGCCCTTGTAGTAGAGCTCGGTCGCCGAGAACTCCTTGCGAGCCGGCGGGAGCGCCGAGGGCTTGCCCCCGGGCCGCTTGGACATCGCGGCCGCCAGGTTGGCGGTGGCGCTCTTGAGCCGCTTGCGGGCCTTCCAGTAGATGACCATGCCGACCACGAGCAGGATGTCGAGGATGTAGAAGGCCTTCATCCCGCCTTCAGTCGAGACGGCGAAGACCTGCTGCACCAAGAGCAGGTAGGCCGAGAGGAACACGGACGTGAACCCGAGGGTCACCAGCGCGATGGCGAGGTCGGCGAAGGTCATCCACAGCGAACCCCGGCCACCGCCTGGCAGGAGCGCGACGACCAGGGCGATGATCATCTTCAGTGACTGGAACAGGGCCCAGCAGCCGGCGATCAGCATGCCCAGGCACAGCAGGCCAGCGAAGAGCACCACGATGAACCCGGCCGGGATCAGCGCGAACGAGTCTCTGAACATGAGCGGGTTGGGGTTTCCGGGAACCTCACCGTAGGCGCTGTTGCAGTCCTCCATCCGCTCCCACAGGTCGCTTTGGCCCAGGTACTTGTCGTAGGTCTTCTCGCACTGGCTGCCGTCGATGATTCGTGCGAAGTTGACGGCCTGGTGCGGGCCGCGCAGGAACGTGTGAGCAAACGAGCCGACCAGCTCGTCGACCAGCTCGTCTGGATTGCCCCCGACGTCGCCATCGTTCTTGAGACCGACGGCGATCAAGACGCCTGTGTCGCGGGCCTTGTCGAGCAGGCCGTCCTCGCCGGCAACCAGCCTGACCGGGTTGGCCAGGGCCCCGACGGCGAGGCTGGCGATGACCAGGCTCATGAAGAGCTCGAAGATCCCGAGAGCCCACTTGCCGCGCATGATCCACACGGCCACGGCGCAGGCGGTGATGGTGAGCAAGGTCGGGGCGAATCCGAACCTGTCGACGATGCTCTGGAGGCTGTCACCCAGCACCATGACCGGTCCCGCGAGGGTCCTGATCCAGTCCATGGACAGGGTCCACTCGATCAGCCAGCAGGCAATCCCGACGAGGCTCTGGTAGATGACCCACACGATCTGAACCAGGATGTACCAGACCATCCGGGCGGGGTGGGTGATCCCACCGTCGTCCATCGACAGCTGGTAGTCCCAGATCGAGTGGCCGTGGGCGTCCTTCACCTTGATCCAGGACAGCGACCCCTGCGCCTTCGGCTCACCGCCTTCCGCAGCTGACGCGGTACCGGCGGGGGTGAGGACCAGCAGGCCCGCGACGACTGCCAGCCAGAACGTGCGCCGCGCCCACGCCCACGCTCGCGATCGGATGTCTGCAGGCGTCGTCATCGGCCCGTTCCGACTTCCTCAGCGGGGATCTGGCCGCGGGTGGCCTGCTCCGGGGGTGAGGTGCGTACGGCCTTGTTCCGGGAGGCCAGAGCGGGGGCAAGGACCTTGATGCGGCCGATGTTGCCCGAGCTGTCGCGGAGGAAGGCCTCGCCTCGGCGGTGCTCCTCGACCCCGTTCGGGCCGACCGGGGAGGTGGCGGTCGTGAGCATCTCCAGCAGGGACTCGTCGCTGGGGTCCATGTCGAGCCAGTGCAGGCCCTTGCGGGCCAGGGTCTTGTCGCGCTGGCGCATCTGGATCCTGGTGGGGATGAGGCCGCGCAGTGTGTCGGTGCCGAAGTCCGCCTCGGGGTCGTGGGAGCCCAGGGCCACGGCGGCCATGTGCTTGCGGCCGTCGCGGACGAAGTCGATGATCTCCTGTTCGCCTTCGGGCGAGGAGGTCAGGTGGTGGGCCTCGTCGACGACGAACATGCCCAGGCGGGATCGGTCGGCGAAACAGATTCGGCGGGCGAGCGCGGCCAGGAGCGCGTAGGTGGCGCGGCCGAACAGCTTCTCCACCCGGAGCTGCTTGAACAGGTGCTCGTGCTCGAGCTCTTCTCGCTTGGGCAGCTGCAGGGTGTGGGTGCGCACGATGATCGCCGGCGCGGCCGGGGTCAGCGGTGTGAGGGTGGGGTCGAACATGACCCGGCCAAAGGGCTGACGTCCGAAGACGTTCATGAGCCGGGCCATCTCCTCGGCTCCGGGGTAGCGGCAGCCGTCTCGCAGGTGCGCCAGGAGGTCACCGAGGCTGCCCAGGCCGTGCTGGGCGAGATAGCTCTCGTCGAGGACCTCCGAGAGCAAGACTCCTTGCTCGCTGGTGGGTGCCACGTTGAGCAGCGGCGTCAGGAAGCTCATCGCGATGTTGCCGCCGACCGCTGGCCCGAACATCCTCAGCGGGTCGAGGGAGACTTCCGGGTTGCCGAGGTCGACGATCTGGGCTTCGGTGACCGCGGTTGCCCACTCGGCCCACTCCCCCATCGCCGTACGGTCCGGGACCACGACCTGGCCGCCGCGGTCGACCACGTCCCCGGCAAGGGTCTTGAGCAGGAGGCTCTTGCCGGCGCCGAGCTCGCCGGCGACGGCCATCGAGCCGGAGACGTCTCGGGCCGAGGCGCCCGCGATGTCGTGGAGGACGACACCAGGGCGGCCGGTGGAGATGTTGAGGGCCATCAGCGACCCTCGGGTGTCGCCGAGGTCGGCGGAGGCAAACGGGATAGTCGCCGAGAGTGCCTTGGAGGTGGTGATCTGGGCGAACTCTCGCACCACGAGGGTCGCGGGGGTGCCCGGGAGCATGGCCCACCACAGGTCTTCCTGGCGGCCGACCGGCTGGGCCAGCTTGTAGCCGGCGGCGCCGAAGTAGTCCCCCAGGTGGCGTGCCTGTTCTTGGGCGCTTTCCGGGGTGGGGCCGGCCGTGGCGAGGATGATCGTGGCCTGGGCCTCGACCTCGAGCTTGTCGGACTCGAGGACCTGCGCGTACTCGGCCAGGTCGGCGGCGGCCTGATCCAAGACGTTGAGCCCATGGGAGAGCTCGCCATCGCGCTGGGCGTACTGCTCGTTGAGGTTCCGCAGAGCGCTCTTGTTCTTCTGGGCCACCTGAGCCGAGGAGCGGACCACCAGACGCATCGCCCAGTCGACCTCGAGCCCGACCTCATCGATACGGCCGAGGAACTCGGAGCCGGGAAAGGTCATCCCTCCGTCAGGAACGTCCGAGAGCACCAGCATCGTCTGGTAGGAGGCCTCCGAGACGATCGCGTGGGGCTGGGACACCTTCAGGTAGCGCCGGTTCAGGGGGTTCAGGGTGCGCAGGTCGCCGCGGGTCAGGTCCGACTGGCCGCCCTCGTCGAGCAACGGCTCGGTCAGTGCGGCACCCGAGCGCGAGGTCAGGAACTGCTCGGTGATGTCGCCTGCGCGCTCGGGGAGGCCGTAGTCGGCGAACAGGCCCCGCTGCTGGGCGTGCAGGTGGAGCCACACCAGCTGGGCCGGGGTGGCCGGCTCGGGGCGGAAGGGCGCCGGGATTCCGTCTGCGATGCGGCGAGCTTGGGCGGCTCGTCGGTCCATGTCCTTGGGTGAGATCCCGGGGTTGGGCAGGCCGATCGAGTCACGCAGGTCTGCGATGGCGGCCTTCCACGACTCGGTGGCCCTGTCCTTCCCGCTGGGGTCGGAGAGCGGGACAGCGAGCCAGAAGACGCGCTGACCGATCGGGATGTCGTCGAGGGTGTCGAGGGTCGCGTCGCATTCGGCAGCCCAGTCCGGGTGCTGCTCGAGGTCGACGCCCTCGATCATGCGCTCCACCACGGTGGCCGGATCCAGGCCGGCGCATACGCCCAGGAGCAGGCTCTCCCCGGGCAAGGAGCGGATCAGCGCCTGGTGCAGCGCACGGGCGTCATCCTTGTCCTTGACGGCCCGGTAGCCGTAGGGAAGGGGCTGCAGGCGCCAGATGGCCCAGACCGAGCCGGTACGGGTCCACATCAGGTTCCCGGCGATCGCGCGGGCAGGTGATCTCATCGAGCTTCCTCCGGTGAGGCGGCGGGACCCTGAGCGGTGCGGGCAGGGTGGGCCGCGAGAATTGCCTGAACTCCGCTCAGCGCGGGCTTGCGCGGCGGCTGTGTGCCTTGAGCCGGGCTCAGCGGCGCAGGCTGGGCCGGCGCGGCCAGATGGGCTGTCGGCTGGACTACTGACTGAACTGCAGGGTGAACGGGCTCGGCGGCAGCCGTGGGGCAGTAGTCCGAGAGCGCCAGGACGACGCGGTGGCGGACGGCGTGGGGTCGGCGAAGCCGGATAGGGCGACCACCGATGCGACCCGTCGAAGGGGCCACCAGCGCCTGGGCAAACCCAGTAGCCACAGAGAACGGGCTTCGGGAGCCGAGCGGAATCCTCCCCAGAGCCCACACGCACCCGTAGGTGACGCCGGCCAGGATGGCCATGTTGAGGATGAACCCGAAGTGAGCCCACAGCGGCATCGTCACGTACCCGCCGGCCAAGACCACGACGCCGGCAACGACCTGCGTGACCGTGTAAGGGCCGCCCCAGATCCTGGTGCCGTCCAGGGTTCGCCCGATCAGCTGGGGAAAGCGTCTGGCGCGCGTGTACCACTTCACCAGCTCGACCTGCTCACTCATCTGTTCCTCCTCCTTCCGAATTGGTCCGGCCGGTCAGCCTCGAGGTGACCGGCCGGTCCGTCATGTCTCAGCGGATCCGGTCAGGACTGGCCGGCGGGCGCCGCATCCCAGGAGGCGGCGCGATCGGGGACCATCACCGAGTGACCGGGGGCTCCGTTGACCTCGGTGTCGACGCGGTCGGAGATGTCGGTGACGTTCCAGACGATGAAGAAGCCAATCGCCGCGGTGATGCCGGCGAGGATGATCGCGATCATCCGGCCGCGCGACTGGATCCACGACCAGATCACGAAGATCACGGCGACGGTGCCTGCGAGGCCTCGCACCGCGGTGAGGGTCTCCGCGTTCTTCTGGTTGACCCAGTCCAGGAGGCCGCCGCTGCCGGCAGCCATGACGGTCTCGTTGAGCAGGTGGAGAGACATGATGATGTGGCCTTTCTAGGGGTGTATCCGGGTGTCTTCAGTTGGTGCTGTTGGTGTTGCAGTCGGTGTTGCTGTCAGGGGGTCGGGCTCGAGGAGGTTGAAACCTCCGGGGCGCCTTCGGCTTCTCCAGGAGCGGCATCGGAGGTGTCTGCGGAGGTGGAGAGGATCGGGCCGGGGTCGATGCTGGTGACCTCCCAGCGGTTGGCCCGGGCCGTGACGGTCAGGGCGTACTGGAAGCTGATCGACTGCTTGTGGATGTTGGTCCCGGTCGCTGAGACCAGGACGCGCAGGCTTTCCCCATCGGCCGGGGCGGCCTGGTCGACCTCGCTGAGGTCTCGGTCGGTCTGGACATCGCTGAGCTCGACGCTCGCGAACGGCGCGGGCTCCACGGCACGAATCGGCGCATTGGGCGTGACGTAGCGGGTCACGTCACCGCCACCGGCGAGGAAGGCCTTGAAGAACTCCGCGACGGAAACCGCAAGAGGGTCTTGCAGCGCGGCGGTGTCGGCGTACGCCGTCCGCGGAGCCTCCGCGGTGGCAGGGGCGGGGACCGGCGCGGGAAGCGCCTGGGCGACCAGCGAACCGGACCGCCACGTGATCGGGACCTGGAAGTAGCGCCGCACGGCTGCGTCCTTCGCCGAGGTCTGGACGTTGACCGCGACGGTCGCCGACCAGGACTCAGAAGACTGCTCCCCCGCTGCGCCAGCGCCGTCGGTGCTGGCCTGGACGGGCACGACCCCGGTGGTCGCCGGGTTGCTGACCGTCGAGGGGGTCTGCGGCAGCGTGACGGAGGCGTAGTTGGGGAGGTAGGGCGCCAGGTTCTTCTCGGCGCCGCGGGGAGTGCTCAGCCAGGTGACCACGTACTCCTCAGCGAAAGCGCCCACGGCGGCACGCTGTTCGGCGACCGCGGTCGTTTCACCGCCCTCGCGGTCGGCAACAGCCACCGGGGCAGGCCTCAGGATGAGCCAGACTGCGGCCGCCAGACCCAGCGGGCCGGTGACGAGCGTAAGGAACAGCGCGACGCTCAAGGCCTTGGTGATCCAGGCGGCCGGCCCAGTCCACTCCCGAGCCAGACCCTCTGAGGAACCGTCGGCGCCGGCAGCATCAGGCGGACTGCCGGCGGTGCGGCCACGACGCCAGAGCGGCTTTCGGGCGCTGGCAGGCCGCGTCCCCGAGCCGAGCGCCTGCTGCGGCTGCTCGTGCTCGAGGGCGCGGGCCTCGTGCTGGATGGTGGAGGTCTTCACGTGGACGCTCCCAGCGACGGCTCCATGGCCACCTTCTCGGCGATAGCAGGAGCGCCTTCCGGCTGGTCCGCGACCAGGTGCAGGCCCATGTAGTCGCAGGTCCGGTGGCCCGCCTCGTCGTGGCCACCCTTGGCCCCGTCGAAGTAGTGATCGAGCCAGAAACCCACCACGTCGATGTCGGTGGTGTGGATGGTCTTCATCAGTTCTCTCCTTCCTGAGCTGCGTCGGTCGGCACGAGCCGTAGGCGCTGAAGTGATGCCCTGGCCGCGGCGTGGTCCCCTCCCAGGACCTCGCGCATCCGTACTGCTGCCTGCTCGTCGAGCGGGCGGATCGCGAGGTTCGCGATGGCCTCGTGCACATCGCGGCTCATGGCGTGCACCTGCGCCGCGTCTCGCAGCAGCTGTAGCTCCGGGTGCACTTCCTGGTCCTGGGTCATGGGCTTCTCCACCTCCGGGTTCGGGCCTGGTCTGGCTTCAATCGGAGAAGGTCGAAATCCGGGACTCCTGTGACAGCACGAAGCGGGCAGAAATCTCCGCGCGCGCGAGCCGCAGCCGGGTTGCCTGCGCGTGTTTCCGCTGGTGGATGGGCGATTTAGCGCAGCGGGCAAGTGGCTTCTTGCCCGGAAAAAACTTCAGAAATCTTTTGCTCTGGCGAATTTGGGCAAGGGTCCGGGCAAGGGTGGCTGAGTTGGCTGATGCCTGTCAGGAACAAAGGCGCACACAGCGCGAGCAGTCGGAGACAGCGATGACCACCACCATCAACGCCAACACCCAGGCCAACGCCACAACCAAGGCCGGCACGATCACCTGGGCTCGTCCTCACCGCGTCACGGCCGGGTCCACGCCGATGTCAGGGGTCTACGGCGATCTCGTCGAGGACTGGAAGCGAGTCTGCGACCTGCCGACCGTGCGCACGACACTGCGCAAATGGGCGAAGAACCACCCGGCCCTAAGCGGGTTCAACTCGCTGACCGACCTGCTCGACCAGATTGACTCTGCTGGCACCGAGCGAACCGACGAGCTCCTGAGCGCCCTCATCCAGCTCGCCCAGGCCGGGCAGCAGCTCGCCGGTCAGACGGTTCTCCAGGCGATGCTCCCCAAGCTGTCCCGCCTGGCCGCCACCGCCACGATGGACGGTGGCGACGCGAACACCCTCGAGGAACGGCGCCAGATCGGTGTCACCACCTTCTGGGAGTTGCTCGCCACCTACCCCGTTGAGCGTCGCACGAGGCGCGTGGCCGCCAACCTGGCCCTCGACACACTCCACCAGATCACCGCGACGACCCGGCGCTCCATCAGTGAGTACCCCTGTGGCATCGGCCAGGATCTCAACGGCCACCCCACTCGTGATTTCGGGGAGGACTTCGCGAGGTTCGGCGAAATCAGCGTGAATCTCGTGCGCGGCAGCGAGAGCGCGGGACAGACCGCAGTAGTCGACGACACCAGCGCGGCAGCTATCGCACGGGTCTGCGATGGTCCCGACGCTGACGGCGACCTGCTCTCCTGTGTCGCTTGGGGCGTTGACGTCCAGGCGATCACCCCAGAGGAAGCATCCATGCTGGTCCGCGTGTACGCCCCTGGCCCGAATCAGGCCGGCGGGCACCGAACGGTCGCCACCGACCTCGGGATCCGCGAGGAGGCACTCCGTGCCCGTTGCAGCCGAGCTGTTCGCCGACTGACCCTCGCGGTACGCCAGCACACCGAGGGCGAGCTGATCCTCACCGCTGCCTGACAGCGAACCCTTCGCCTCGAGTGGGGCCCCACATCCAACGAGCCCGCGCCATCGACACTCCTGGCACTGAGAGCCTGGCCCGGGCAAGGAAACAGCTGAGGCCTCGGGCTTGCCCAAACACTCGTTGGGTAAGCCCGAGGCCTCAGGTGTCTCGGTTCCAGACTGCCGGCGGCTCAGCTGGCCGCGGCGATCACCTCGTAGTTGGCGCTCTCGTTGGCAGCGGTGGCAGCGGCCGGGTCGGTGACCTTGTGCCACGGCAGCTCACGATCTGACGTGGCGCTGCCACTCTTCTCCGACTTCTCTGTGGTGTCGGATGCCGCGACTGCCTTGTCACTGTCGCTCCCCCGGTCGTCAGCACCCTCGGCAGTCTCGCGAGTGACACCGCTGCCATCCGCAGGCGCCGTGTCAGTGGTGGCAGTGACGGTCCCGTCAATCTTGCTGTCAGGTTCCCGAGCTGACACCGCGCCATCCTGGTGATCGTTGATCTGTGCCACTCCGCCACGTGTCGACGGCACTGTCACCGATGCCACCGTCACCGGCTGCTCCATGTCAGCGGTCGTCGAAGCGCCAGCGGAGCCACTCCTCCGTGCACTGCCACTGCCAGATACGTAACGGAACGCGGTCCGATCACTGACACCCAGCACCACAGCGATCTTCTTGACAGGGACATCGGCCTTCTTCAGCTCCTTCGCGATCTCTTTGACGCCAGCACCCTGCGCCCTCAGGCTGTGAACCAGCTCGTCGACTTCAGCCTCGGACAATCCCCCATTGGGTTCCTCAGCGGACGAATGCGCTGGGGCAGCCTCTCCGCCACGGTTGGCAGCGGCGCCTGTGGCGCGAGGCTTGGCGGGAGACGGTGTCGTGTCATTCGATGCCGCCGGCTGTCGGTCGACGCCAGCACGAGGGCGGGTGGCAGCAGCGGTGGCAGTGACACCGCGCCGACCTGTGTCAGCGGTCGTTCCTGACATGGCGGTCTTGCCGTTGGCACTACGGGTAGTTGCTGTGTCACCCCCGTCGGCGCACTTCGGCGCTGCCAGCGCAGGCGGAGCGTCAGTGACATTGGCGGTGACCTGATGGACTGCCAGAGCGTCGCGCGCTGCCAGCGCCACAGCTGCGGAAGACGGGCGCACCAAATCGCTAAGGGCGCCGATCTGCTCGATGCCGCGGTTGACCCGAATGAAGGCAGCGACCCACTCGCTCACCTCGCGGTCGATCTGATCGGGCGGCACATTGCGTAGGGCGGCCGAGCGGGCATTGCGGAACGCCTTCTCGGCCTTCTCTGCCCTCTTCCGGAGCTTCGCCCCAGTCCGAGTGCCAACGGCCGCATCGGCCTCTGTGCTGGCTTTGATCCAGGCCTCGGCCGCGATGAAGAGCGTGTGCATCTGGCGGCCCGCTCGGATCCGGGACAGGCTCCGTCCCGACGCCAGATGCTGGTCGCCGACAAGGACCAGGTGCCACATCAACGCAGCCAGCAGCGGCACCAAGAATCTGAAGGCCGCCGCGAAGACGCCGTGGCCCTCGTGGATCTCGTGCGATGCGGCGAACGCCCCGCTGGCCGCCGACAGCGCCCACGTGATGGTGAGCAGCCTCTCGTTGGGGCGGTTCTCGATCGCCGCCTCGCGGGCCAGGAGGGCAACTCCCATCAGGGTGAGCTCGAAGACGCCGGACAACGCGTACGACGAGAGGGCGTCCATCGCCAAGACGTCGGTGCCGAACTTGACCATCGCGAAGTAGGCGGAGGCGGTCGAGATCAGCGCTGTCGCGGATGGCAAGGCGAGCACTAGACCACGGCTGCGGTGCGGTGCAGCTTCGGGAGCCATGCGGATTCTCCTTAGATTGTTCACGCGCGTGTGTCCCCCACATCTGGGGGCGGGAGCCGTTCTCGGTCAGTGCTGTCGGCTCATTCACAGAAGGTGTTCATCGGGGGCCTGGCGTGACAGGTGGAGCTCTACCAATGTGAGTTCGACGACCAGGTCGGCTCGATCCCCGGCGATGCGACGCCGAAGACGAGGTCGACTTGTCTGGCTCGAGGCTTGCCCGCCAGGGCTGAAATCGGGCCTCAAAGACGCCGTCGAGTTCGGCGCTCTGAGCCCCTGGCAGACCTAAAGACGGGCAACGGACACCCGGCAGGCCCCCTACGGCCGCGAGAACGGCTTCTAGAGGCCTCTGCGAGGCCACCGAATCCGACGCCGAGCCACCCGGATTGCTGTCGGCGCCCTCTCGGGACAAATCCCATCACTTCGAAAGCACTCCGAAACCGGCATGCAATTGGACCGCCACCGCGCCCCAACCAGAGACGCTCCGAATCCCCTGCAGATCGCCAACGCGCCAACGCTTCAATGCAACCGCTACGACACCTGACCACCCGGGTTGCAACGGCATACCGCCACCACTCCCCAAATGTTGGGCTATCGCTCGTACACCAGGATGGCATCATGCCCCATTCGTGACCCATTCACTTCTCATATATGGGTCATCCATGACCCAACTTGTTTGCAAGCACTCAGCCACCATTCGGTACACGTGCCGCAAGGCCTAGAACTGTTTGCGTGATGCATTGCTACACCAGTCGGCTAGGTGGCCTCCACTGGCTCACCGATGGTTGGCCCGGTTGATAACTGAATGTGGACCCAATGACGGCTGCATGCGGCATATTGTTTGCAGACGTGCTGCCAGCAGGACGCATCTGGTCGCCAGGGCCGGGCCTTCCATCTGTCACGGTTGCGGTATGCGTGGCCCAGTCATCACGCATACATCGCAACCGCTTGTGACCGCTGGGGGGCTACCTTGCTCCCACCGTTGCAACCGATAGCCGACCGCATGCCGCCTCCAGTTGCGCAGGGGGCCCGACCAGTTGCCCCATGCATGGAGCCTGTCGGGGGACCATCGGTCAACTGTCGCACTCCCATTGCTCGCCTGTTGGGAGACAACATCACGGTGCCGGTTCCCAAACAGGACCCACACAGTTACCACCAGTGGGGCAAACGGTCGGCGTGTTTGGTCACACCTGTCAGTGCGATGGGGTTGCGGAGTCATACCGTTGGGGCACTGCTTGTGAAGAGTTTGCCCCAGTCGTGTCACAACCACACCCCGGGGCGAACCTTCACTGAACGAGACACCAGCGAAAGGGTGTGGACCTTGTGACGACAACTCAGCTACAGACGTGGTTGCTGACGATTCATGAGTCGCTAACACGCGTCGTCGCCATCATCAACGGGAAGGGCGGCGTGGGGAAGACCTCAATCACCGCCAACGTTGGTGGTGAGCTCGCTGACCGCGGCCTGAAGGTCCTGGTCATGGACTGCGACCTCTCCGGAAACCTCCGGCTCGACTTGGGGTACGACGAACATCCCGGCAACGACTTCGGCAAGAGCATCGTCCAGGCAATCATGGGCGGCCTGCCTCTGAAGGTCATCCAGGACGTACGCCCCAACCTCGACGTCGTACCCGGCGGCCGCGCCCTGAAGATGGTGAACAAGCTCGCCTCCGACGAGTCCTTCGCAGAGGAGCTCGAGGGTGGCAGCGTCGGGACGGCTTTCGCCGCAGCTCTGGCCCGAACTGTCACCGAGGGGGAGTACGACATGGTCCTCATCGACTGCGCCCCGGGAAACCCTGAGCTGCAGGAGATGGTGCTGACCGCCTCCCGGTACGTGCTGATTCCCACCAAGTCCGACCCCGGCGGCTGGGACGGCCTCAAGGGGGTTGGCCCGCTGGTCAAGAGGGTCCGACAGAACAACCCGCTCCTGACCTATCTCGGCATCGTGCTGTTCGGCCACTCGCCTTCGGCCACCCGCGTACTCGAGAACACCAAGGCCCAGCTGAGCGAGGTAACCGAGACCGTCCCGTTCTTCGACTCCTACATCCGCCACTCCGCAGCGACCGCGCACGACACCCGGCTCCGCGGCCAGCTCGCTCGGGAGCTCTCGCGAGACGCCCGAACCCTCGCCCGAGAGCGCGACAAGGCCCTTAAGCGAGCCGCCGAGCTCAAGGCACAGCGCAACGAGGTCGGCGACGACCTGAGCAACGTCATCGAAGACGCACCGATGGTCTCCAGCGTCGCCGGTGTCTCCGGTGATGTAGCCGACGACTACGCCGGCCTGGGCCGGGAGATCGTCAAGCGCATCGCAGCAGAAGAGAAGAAGGCCGCGGCTGCGGCCGAGGAGAAGTGAGAACCGACATGGCAACCAACAGCGGCCTGAGCAACTTCGAAGACGCCGACGACACCGACTTCACCGAGCTGCTCAGCACTACCAAGCGGCACTCTGAGATCCCGCAGGCGCCCCGTCTGCGCACTGCCCCTGAGCTCAACGAGGACCTCGAGGACGAGCCCGACGCACCAGTCGAGCCCGCCAAGGAGGCGAAGGCTCGCCCCAAGGCCAAGAAGGCCACGAGCAAGAAGACGGTGCCCGCGCACAGCGAGCGGGAGAACGAGATCAAGTCGTCCAGCGTGCACATCCCGACCGCTCTGTTCGACCCGCTTAAGGCGTACCGGACGGCGAAGGGCATGAGCAACGGCCAGGTCATCATCGCGGCGATCGAGGCGACTTACGCCGATCTGCGCGAGCTGATCCACCCGGCCACCGCGGGCGGGGGAGGGCTGTTCGCTCAGCGCACCACCAAGGGCGTACGAACCACCGACGGGCCGCTGGCTCCGCTGAACGTCCGCCTGTTCGAGGAGGACTACAAGGTCATCGACCGACTCGTGGACGAGTTCGGCGCCTACTCCCGGGGACACCTGGTGACGGTGGCGCTGACCGAGTTCCTCAAGAACCAGTAGCCAGCACCCAGTACGACCACGCAAAGTAAAGACCACCGACCAGAACCTGGGCCGCTGCGGCGGCACCGAACCCATCGAACAACCCACTTCGGGGAGGGCCCTGATGACGATCAACACCGAAGCACCGGCCACCGTGAACGGTGCCGTGCCCGACGGGCGGATGACACTGCCGCCCAAGACGCAACGTAGGCCGATGCTGTGGCTGCTGGGGATCGCCCTGGTCGCTGTGGGTGGCCTCGTGGCGGCGTGGCTCACCACCGTGGTGGGTAACACCTCCCAGGTCGTGGCCCTCCGCAACGACGTTGACAGGGGCACGGTGATCGAGGCCGGCGACCTGATGACGGTGGAGATCAGCGGCGACCCCGCCCTGAAGACCGTCGAGGCGGGGGAGGAGGGCGCCATGGTCGGGAAGTACGCCTCCCGTGACCTGACCGCTAACTCGCTACTCACCGCCAGCGCGGTCTCGGAGGAGGTGATCCCGAAGAGTGGTGATGCGCTCGTCGGTGTCGCGTTGACCCAGGCACAGCTCCCCTCAACTCCGCTTCACGCGGGGGACCAGGTCCAGCTGGTGAGCACCCCCCGAGCTCAGGAGGACCTGCCCGAGGGCGCGGCCACCTCGATCGACGCCACCGTGGTCCGGACCGGGAAGGCACCCGACACCAACCAGGTCATCGTGGACGTCACCGTGCCGTCCGAGGACGCAACCGCTCTGGCCGCGATGGTGGCCACCGGTCGGGTGGCCCTGGTTGTCGATGGGGCAGCGGAATGACCGTCATCGCACTGACCTCGGCCAAGGGCTCCCCGGGGGTGACCACAACCGCCGTCGGCCTAGCCCTTGTCTGGCCCAAGCCGGTGCTGCTCGTCGAGGCCGATGTCTCGGGCAGCTCGAGCATCCTGGCCGGCTACTACGCCGGTCGTGTGCGCCACGACCGTGGCCTGGTCGACCTGGCCGCGGCACACCGCGAGGGCCGGCTGGCGGCCGCGATGCGCGAATACTCCATCGCGGTGGGGGAGCGGGGCAACGCCCGCATGCTCCCCGGCCTCACCAGCCCGGCCCAGGCCGGCACCATGACCCACCTGTGGGAGCCGATCGCCGCCGTACTGCGCGGGATGGACTCCACCGGGGTCGACGTCATCGTCGACGCCGGGAGGCTGGGGATCATCGGCTCCCCGCTGCCGCTGATGCGTGAAGCCGACATCACCTTGCTCACCACCCGCACCGACCTGCCGGCGATCGCCGCCACCCGGGCTCGCGCCGGAGGGCTCCGCGAGGACCTGGTGGCCAAGGGCGTCGGGGAGGACGCGCTGTGGCTGCTGCTGGTGGGGGAGGGGCGCCCGTTCCCGAGCCGAGACGCCAAGGCCCGCATCGGTCTGCCGGTCGCCTCGAGCATCGAGTGGGACCCGACAGCTGCATCGGTGATCAGCCAGGGCCTGGCCCCGGCCAACATGCACCGCTACAGCGAGAAGAAGTTCGAGAGCTCCGGCTTCAACCGATCGATCCGCACCACCGCGGCCTCGATCGAGGCGATCATCCGGGGCCGCCGAGACCAGCTCTCGCCCGACGGGCTGCTGGAGAAGATCCGAGGGGGAGATCACCGTGTCTGACCGACACGACCAGAACCGACAGCCCGACCGCCCCGACCTGGAGCGCATCCCGCTGTTCGACGACGAACCGGCCAACGACCAGCACGCCGGCAACCACCCGCAGCCCCCGGCACCCGGCCCGGCAGGGGAGCGGCGCGGACCTGACGGGTGGCGTCGCCTCGCCGCGGCACCTGAGCCGATCCGCAAGGGGCCCAACCCCGATCCGGCCAACACCCCCACCTCGCCGCCTCCGCCGCCGGCTCCCGTGAACCCCGTTACCCGCGGACCTCGACCTGCCGGCCCGGGCCCGGTCGACGACCAGGAACTGACCCGGCCGCGACCCATCTACCCGGTTGCGCAGCAGGGGAGTGGCGCAAGCGTCACCCGCCTGCCCAACTCCTCTACGACCCCGGGCGCCACCGACATGCCCGCCGGCATCGTCGGCACCGGGGAGGTAGGTGTGAGGTTCGGCGGCTACACCGAGGCTCGACCCTCCACCGTCGGCTCCTCGGTCCTGGACCCCGGTGTCGACTGGGACCAGGTCCAAGAGATCCGAACGATCGCCGGAGTGCGACTGTCCGGCGAGACCGAGGGCCGCGAGGGGATCGACGAGGAGACCCGTCGCGAGCTCGCGCGCAAGATCATCATCGAGCTCGTCGCCGAGGTCGCCCGCGACGCCGACCTGGCCGGCACCGGCGGCCTCGACCCCGAGGCCCAGCAGCGGCTGGTGACCGCGGTGTTCGAGTCGCAGTTCGGCCTGGGCCGGCTGCAGCCCCTGGTCGACGACGAGGAGATCGAGAACATCGAGATCCGCGGGTACGACGACGTGCTCCTCATCTACAACGACGGCCGCATCGTCAAGGGGCCGCCTGTCGCTGCCTCCAACGAGCAGCTGATCCGCGACCTGCAGTTCTACGCCGCACGCAACGGGTCCGAGCGGCCCTTCTCCCCAGCGCACCCCAACCTCGACCTCAAGCTTCCGGGCAACCACCGCCTCTCGGCCAACGCCTGGATCAGCCCCGAGCCCTACGTGGTCATCCGCCGGCACCGCCTGGTCGACATCGACCTGCAGGACCTGGTCAACCGCGACATGCTCTCCACGGTCGCAGCCCAGTTCCTTGATGCCTGCGTACGCGCCAAGCTCTCCGTCGTCGTCTCCGGGCCCCAGGGCGCCGGTAAGACCACGCTGGTGCGCGCGCTGGCGAACTCGATCCCACCGTGGGAGTCGATCGCCACCATCGAGACCGAGTACGAGCTCCTCATCCACGAGATGCAGCAGCGTCACCCGCGCTGCTTCGCGTTCGAGGCCCGCCCTGGCTCCGGTGAGCGAGACGCCAACGGCCGCCGGCTCGGCGAGGTCACCCTCGACGACATCATGTACGCCGTCCTGCGCAAGAACCTCTCCCGCATCATCGTCGGTGAGGTCCGCGGCCTAGAGGTCATCCCGATGCTCGAGGCCATGCAGGCCGGTTCCGGCTCCCTGTCGACCACGCACGCCAACAACGCCAAAGCCGCCGTACACAGGCTCGCCGGGCTCGCCCTCAAGGGCGGCTCCCACCTGCGGGAGTTCGCACTGACCCAGATCGCCGAGCACATCGACATCATCGTGCAGATCCGGCTCGAGGACACCACCACCGCCAAGCACGATGCCACCCTCGAGGACTTCTCCACCGAGGGCGCGGTCGTCGGCCACCGGCGCCGGTTCGTCTCCGAGATCGTGCTCGTCGAGCCCGGTGAAGACGGCCACCCTGCCTTCACCGACGTCTTCGTCCCCGCCGACGGTGGACAGGCCGCCCCCGGCCTGCTGCCGTCCTCGCTGGCCACCCAGCTCGCCCCGTTCGGGTTCGTCGGGCACGGGTTCACCATCGGCCGCGACCACTGACACCGAGACACCAGAAAGGAGGACCCTGGCAATGACACCCATGCTGAGCGCCATCACCGCGATGTCCATCATCGGCGGCGCCATCCTCATCTACGCCGGCTTGCGCAAGGTCCCGGTGAAGAACACCCCACCGTCCCAGCCCCTCACCAAGCAGATCCAGCGACTGCTCGGCTCCGGCCAGGCATCGCGCCGGCTCCGGATCCTCGGCCTGGCCGGCCTGGTCCTCGGGCTCCTGGCCGCAGTCTTGACCGGGTGGATCGTCGCCATCATCATCCTGCCGGCGGCGTTCGTCGGGATCCCGATGCTACTCATGACCTCCGAGGGCAAGAACCAGATCAACCGCCTCGAGGCCATGGAGGAGTGGACCAGGTCCCTGGCCGGTGTCCTCGGCGCAGGCGTCGGCCTCGAGCAGGCCATCCAGGCCACCCTGTCCCGCTCCACCCCCGACGCCATCCGCCCCGAGGTGGCCAAGCTCGTCGCCAGGATCCGCGCCCGCTGGGACACCCGCGACGCGCTCCGTGCCTTCGCCGATGATCTTGCAGACCCCACCGGTGACTCCATCGTCGCCGGCCTCCTGCTCGCCTCCGAGCGCCGCGGTCAGGGATTGGCCAAGATGCTCGAGGGCATCGCCGAGCGGGCCGCCGAGGACGTACGCAACCGCCGGCGGATCGAGGCCGACCTCGCCAAGCCCCGCGGCACCGCCCGCTGGGTCACCGTCATCACCATCGGCGTGCTCGCCCTGATGGTGTTCAACGGCGCCTACATCGCGCCCTACGGCACCCCGCTGGGTCAGCTCATCCTGCTGTTCCTGCTCTCGGCCTACGTCGGAGCGCTGCTGTGGATGAGACAGATGGCCAAGGGCGAGCAGATGCCGCGGTTCCTCGGAACCTCCCGGGCCCTGCCCGGCACCGCCCCGAAGGGAGCACACTGACGATGTTCACTGCCACCCAGATCGCCATCTTCGGCGGAGGACTGATGGGCCTCGGCCTCACCATCATCATCTCCCGCCTGGTGCCCGCCAGGATCGACTCCAAGTGGGCCATCGAGCAGCTCGACCCTGTACGCAGCACCGCTGCCCAGGCCACCGTGCACAACGCCTCGGGGCTGCAGGACCGCGTCGGGCTCTTCCTTGAGCGCAAAGCACCCGCCGAGCTGCTGGGCAAGGTCCCCGAACGTGAGCTGGCCATCCTGCAGCGCCCCAAGCATGTCCACTACGGCGAGAAAGGCCTCCTGGCCATCGTCGGGCTGCTGTTCCCGCCGCTGTTCCTGGTCGTATTGACCCTGCTGGGGATCCAGCTCCCGATCATGATCCCGCTGGCCGCCGCCCTCGTGCTGGCCGTGGTGCTGTGGAAGCTGCCCGACATCCGCGTCCGGACCGAGGCCAAGAAGGCCCGCGCCGAGTTCATCCGCGCGCTGGCCACCTACATCGACCTGGTCGCTCTCGAGCGCGCCAACGGCGCCGGCACCAACCAGGCCCTGGAGAACGCTGCTCGGGTGGGGGACTCGTGGGTCTTCAAGCGGATCAAGGCGGCCCTCGACCAGGCCGAGTGGCTCACCCAACCCCCGTGGGACGGCCTCAAGGACCTCTCGGAGGAGCTCGCGATCCCGGATCTGGGCGACCTCGCCGAGATCATGCGCCTATCGCGTGAGCAGGGCTCCACCGTGTACGAGCAGCTCCGCTCCCGCTCTTCCTCGATGCGGAACGCGCTGCTGTCTGAGGACCTGGCCAAGGCCTCGGCCGCCAACGAGCAGATGTCGGTGCCCGTCTCCACCCTGGCGCTGATCTTCCTCATGATCCTCGGCGCGCCCTCGATCCTGCGCCTCATGGGCGGGTGACCCAAGACGCGACCAAGCCCGAGACAGACCACGAGAAGCAGGAGAACCACCCATGCCGGAAACCTTCGCTCGCGGGGACCGCGTCTTTGTCACGGACCCGGCGCTTGCCAAGCTGCGCGAGATCATGCGGAGCGCGACCGGTGCGGAGCCGAAGCCGAACCACCACGGCACCGTCGAGGATGTCTGGGAGGACGGGAACACGATCCTGATCTACTTCGACGACGGGGGCGGCGCACCGTATCCCGTCGACGAGGTACGGCATCTACTCCCTAGCGAAGACATCGGCGGTGGACCGCAGGCAGGGGAGGGCGACGGCTGAGCCCGCGGGGCGGCCGCGCCCGCCTGCATCACATCATCGAGCGTCGTCCTCGATGGACAAAGCCACTGGAACGCACGCCGTGCACGCCGGGTAGCGGGTTGTCTGCTCAGTAGGAGCGTGGGCCCACTTCAGGAACTCAGGCAGCCCCTTCTCGATGTGCCCCGGCTCCACCGAACCCCCAGCAGCCCCACCACGGCCGAGCTGCTGACCGCACCGGCCGGATCCGTTCGAGGGGATCGCGGCCAGGTGCACGACGAGCTGCGGCAGGTGCGAGGTGCACGGACAGTTCCTCACCAGGTCCTGGGTGTCCTGGGCCGCGACCCATTGGCAGGGGTCGTTGCCGGCGACGGCGGTCTGGCACAGACGCGCTGAACAGCACTGGCAGTTAGGGCAGTCGTCGACGGACTGGACCCAGAGGTGGTCATCGCCTGAGTAGCCCACGACTCGAGTGGAGGTCATGGGGTGAGTCTGCCCTCGAGCACCGACACTTTCGGACGCGCCGTGGCGTCTTACCCGTCGAGACCGGGGTGGGCTCGGCCATAACAGCCATCTGGCCGAGCCCACCCCAGGAACTACCTAGGACGCTTGGGATTCACGCGTCTGTGCCTCTCACCCGCCGGTGATCATGTCGATCAGCCCGGACGCCTTCAGGGCCTCGAAGGTCGACACCGCCTTGTTGATGACATCCAGCCAGCGGTCGACCGGGACTGTCGCCGCCGTCAAGCAGCTCAGGAAGGTCAAGACGCCCTGGGTCCTCGGCGTCAGGCCGCTGAACAGGTGAGAGGGGTTCGAGTCGTTGGAATCGGGGTTGGGACGTGTCGTCACTATGCACCTCGGGCATGCGAAAGATCGCATAGCCGCAGTGACAACTACACCTGACGCAGCCTGGTGTTGACGGTCAAGCTGCGAAACCCCGTAGCCACCCGAAGGGGGCCGTGGCAGTGAGTTTACCAGCGGCGCCGAGTCAGATCGGGACCTTGAGCGTCGCCGCTGACCGGTCCTCTGCCAGCGTCTCCTGAACCCTCCGGAGGCCGATCCGGATCTCCTGACGGCCACACCTCGGGCAGCTCACCGTGACATGGCCATCCTGGTAGTCGCGGAACTTCCTGCCGGAAACCGCGTCAACCAGCCATCCGCACCAGGGCTCGGCCGATGACCCCCAGTCCTCTTGGCGCTGTTCCCGCTCAGCCTGAGGCACAATTCTCCGCCCGTCCGCAGACCGGCGACCGCCAACCAGGTGCTGCCACTCAGCAACGAGCGCTCCGCAGGACTCCTTGCGCCCGTACGAGGCGTACCGATTCTTGCTGCAGAGCATCCGCAGTACCCGACGAGCCTGACCTGCCGCCGCGTCGAGCTGGTTCGCTTCGATGTTTCGTAGCCGCTCACCCGGCTTAGCCAGCTCCTCCTGGAATGTGAACCCACCAGCCCGCCGCTCGCCATCCCTCCGCAGTGCATGAGCGTACGGGAACATCGTGAGGGGAATCTCCTCCTCTAGCTTCAAGATCTCAGCCAGTTCCGCCGGATCTTCTACTGGACCAATCTCCATCTCGCCTGCCTTCTGTGTGATGTCTAGGTTGCGGCGCTGCGACGCTGAAAGTGCGCGATGAGATCCAGGTATTGCTTCATGGCGTCCCCGTGAAGGACAGCGCCGATGCCGTACAGCAACGTGGAGAGCGCAGGATCTTCTTCGTCCCCGGTCAGCCGCCAGACCTCCTGGACGTAGTCGTAGATCAGTTGCCCACTCCAGCGGCGCGATCCCTCCCGCCACAGCCAGATGAGCACCTCGCTGTAGGAGGTCTCAGCCCACCACCGCCGGCCCGGTGTGCGGTTCTCGGCGTACACGACATCGTGAGCGGCCGCCAGCGCTATGCTCTTCAGCATCGCGATCAGCGTCCCCGTGGGGACTGCCTGCGTCGTAGCGGCCGCTACCTCCTGGAGCTTGCCGACCCCCGACCGCGTCTCCATGATCCGATCTGAGAAGTGCTCGTCGAGGCCTGCCTCCGCGAATGCCTCGGGTAGATGGTGGATGGCCGACGTCAGCCCGGACGTACCCCACCCCGCGCCTTCCCAGCGATCGGGCAGGTCAGTGACCCACTTGAGGAGAGCCCGACCACGGGAATCTGCCTCTCCAAGCTTCTCGTCGATCAGGCGCAACTTGTGCGTCAGATCCTCGTTCGTCGGAATGCTGCCCCTCGTCGTCATCGTCACCACTCCTCAATCGTCTCAGCAGGAATCGGGCAACTCCACCCTCGAATTTGAGCCGCGGCATCGGCCCGCCGGCATGGGTTCCAGAGCGCCTTACCCAAGGTCGTCGGCGCCGGCGCGGATGGGGTCGGCGCGGTAGTTCGCTGGCAGCGCGGGATCCTTTAACCGAGAATGGCCGAAAACATTGAGTCGTCTTCAGGCTTTGCTGTCACAAACGGGGGTCCACCAGCACCTTCTTTGAATGAGAGCGGGTTGAAGACACCCGACTCCTCGGAAGAAGGGAAACCCAAGACCCATGATCCGCTTCATCGCCTACCTGGTGACCTCCATGTTCATGCTCCGCACCCGCATGGAGCACGCCCGCCGCGACGAGCGCGGCCTCGGCACCCTCGAGATGGTCATCATCGCTCTCGGCCTGTTCCTCATCGCCACCGCAGCGATTGCCGTCATCACCGGCGCCATCAACTCCCGCATCAACCAGATCCAGTAGCCCGTTCTCACCTACACCGAGCCACCACTCGATCTAGATGCCAACGGGAAGGGAGCCCATGGTGCGACAGCACGACACCTCACGCCGGACGCGCCTCGGTCGGCACGCACGGAAAGATGAGCGCGGCGCCATGACCCTCGAGGTCGCGATCCTGTTCCCCGTAGTCCTGCTGATCATCTTCGGCGGCATCCAGGCAGCGCTGTACTTCCACGCCCGCGGGGTCGCACTCTCCGCGGCTCAGCAGGGCGTACGCGTCGCGAAGGCCGAGAACGGGACTGCCGGCGCGGGAAGCGCGGCCGCGCGGTCGTTCGTCAGCCAGGCCGGCGGGACCGACGTCTTGACCGGTCTCGACGTCGGCAGCAGCCGCAATGTCGACCGGGCAAGCGTCACGGTCTCTGGGCGGCCGTTGAGTGTCCTGCCGGGGATCCCGAACTTCCGCGTCACTCAGTCTGCCCACGGCCCCGTGGAGCAGTTCACCGCTCCTGGAGGTGTCGCACCGTGACCTCCCCGACAGGCAGGCAGAGCCGTCGCACCCGTCCAGCGCGCGGGGAGCGGGGGAGCGCAACGCTCGAGATGGTGATCCTTGCGCCGGCGATGTTGCTGATCGTCTCGGTCATCATCTTCGGCGGTCGCGTCGCGCTGGCAGGACAGGCAGTCCAGCACGCTGCCGAGGACGCCGCCCGCACCGCGTCCATCGCCCGCACCCAGGGCGAGGCCGACCAGACCGCGGCGGCCGCGGCACGCAGCGCCCTGTCTCAGCAGGGGCTGGAGTGCAGCACCGTGCGGGTCAGCGTCGACACCAGCGGGTTCAACGCCCCGATCGGGACCACCGGAATGGTGACTGCGACCGTGGAGTGCCCGGTTCGAGTGGGCGACCTGGCCATCCCGGGGATTCCAGGGACCCGGCTGGTGGAGGCCACTGCCCGCAGCCCCATCGATGCGTACAGGGAGCGCCGATGAAGACCCACATCCGACGTGCACTCGGGACCACCTGGTCCCGGGTCTTGCACGCTGCTCCGCCGCGTGATGAGCGCGGCTCGACGGCTCTGTTCTACGTGGTCATCGTGTTCGCACTGTTCGCGACGATCGGGCTCGTTGTCGACGGCGGCGGGAAGATCCGGGCCCTCCAACAGGCCGACTCCGTGGCGTACGAGGCAGCTCGAGCCGGCGGCCAGGCGGTCCAAGGCCCGGAAGCCGTCCAAGGCAACGGCGTCACCATCGACGCCAGCAAGGCGCGCAGCGCCGCCCAGAGCTACCTGTCCGCGGCCGGGGTGAAGGGGAGCGTCGACATCGTCGACGGCACCCGTCTCCGGGTCACCACGACCACTCACTACGAGCCGGTCTTCCTCGGCCTGATCGGAGCCGGCAACACCATGACGACCCACGGCGAGGCCGAGGTCCGGCTCGTGCAAGGAATCGGTGGACAGGAGATCGGATCATGATGAAGAGACGACTCGGCGGAATCGCCGCGCTGCTCGGCCTCCTGGTCCTCCTCCTCGGGATCCCGGGCGGGCTCCTGGTCGCCGGCGGATCACCCATCCCGACCAGCATTCCGAGCATCGGCGACGTCGTGACCGCGTTGACCAGCCCTGACGACGGCACCCTGTTTCTGGGGATCCTGAAGTTCATCGGCTGGATCGCCTGGGCCGCGTTCGCGGCCATGGTGGTCCTCGAGGTCATCGCCCGGGCCCGGGGTATCCGTGCTCCGCAGATCCCCGCGCTGGCCGTTCCACAGCGTGGAGCTGCCTGGCTGGTGGGAGCAGCAGCTCTGGCCTTCACCGCCACCACACCGCTGACTGTCGCCAACGCGGCACCAGCTGAGGCCGCACCACCGGCGCACACCATCTCCCACGCTGCCGGTGTACACCTCGACGACACCCAGGTCGCTCCCGAGACCACCGCCGGGGCCCAGGGCAGCGAGACGACGGCGAAGCCGGCGCCGAAGGTGCAGACCCAGGAGTACGTCGTCGAGCCCGGAGACTCGCTGTACGGGATCTCGGAGAAGCTGCTCGGCGACGGAGCCAAGTACAAGCAGATCGCCGACCTCAACTACGGCAAGCCCCAGGCCGGTGGCGGGTCGCTGAGCAGCGACCACTGGATCCAGCCGGGCTGGAAGCTCGACGTCCCGGTCACTCCCCACGGGCCGGGTGAGGCGAGCAAGCACGTCGTCGAGCCGGGGGAGACCCTGTCCGAGATCGCCGCCGACGAGCTCGGCGACGCCCAGGCCTACCCGGAGCTGTTCGACGCGAGCACGAGCACCACCCAGCCCGATGGCAGCCGGCTGGTCGACCCCGACCTGATCCACCCAGGGTGGACGATCACCATCCCCGCCGATAACGCCGGCACTCCCGAGCACAGCGAGCAGGAGACCCCGGCGCCCGAGCAGCAGCCGGAGAGCCCCGCCGAGGACGCCGCTCCGGTCGAGCCCGCTCCTGAGCCTGCCCCTGAGAAGGTCGCTCCCGAGCAGCCCAGCCAGGAGAAGCCTGAGGCCGCGGCTCCGACTCCTGCGCCGCCGGCACCCGAGTCTGAGGCGCCGAGCCAGCCCTCGGAGGCCGAGACCCCGGGGGAGGCCTCCAAGCAGGATCCCGCTGACGGGCAGACGGCTGACGAGCAGGCCAGCGACAGCGTAGACGAGGGGTTCGCGGTGCGTACGGCCGCCGGTGTCGGTGCGCTTTTGGCCGCCGGCGTCCTCGGTCTCCTGGCCGTACGCCGTGCCCGGCAGCAGCGTCGCCGTAAGCCCGGTCAACCCATGACCATGCCCGAGGGCGAGACCCTGCATGCGGAGGAGGAGTTGCGCGCGATCGCCGATCCAGTCAGCGTCGAGTTCGTCGACCTGGCCTTGCGTGGTCTCGCCGTCGACTGCACCGAGCAGGGGCGACCGTTGCCCAAGGTACGTGCCGCGCGGCTCACCGCCGACGCGTTCGACCTCTACCTCGCCGAGCCCGCCGTGCTGCCGGCGCCGTGGCAGGGGAGCGAGGACCACATCGTGTGGACGCTGCCCGGGGATGCCGAGAGCCAGCTGCCGCCGCCCGAGCCCGCAGACATCCCTGCTCCCTACCCGGCGCTGGTCACCCTTGGCCACGACGACGAGGACGGGCATGTCCTGGTCGACCTCGAGTACCTCGGCGCCCTCGGGATCACCGGTGGGGACGAGTCCACGATCCGCCAGGTGATGGCCGCGCTCGCGGTCGAGCTGGCCACCAGCCGCTGGGCCGATGACCTCCAGGTCACCATCGTCGGGGCGTACGCCGAGCTCGAGGATGGCCTCGAGACCGGCCGTGTCCGGTACATGCCGGCGATCGGCCGGCTCCTCGACGAGCTGCAACACCGTGCCACCCGCGATCGCGAGGAGCTCGTCTCCCGGTGGGCCGGCGACCTCAACCACGCTCGCGTCACCGGCGCGGTCCCGGGGGCTTGGACCCCGGAGATCCTCCTCATCCCCGGCGACGTCAACCCCGCCCAGCGCGAGAAAATCGAGACCCTTGTCGCCGAGCTTCCCCGGGTAGCGCTCGCCGCGGTCACCAGCGGTCCCAGCGTGGGGGAGTGGAACATCAGGATGACCGGCACCCAGACCGCGGTGCTGGAGCCGTACGGTCTCGGCCTGCGCCCGCAGATGCTCGATGACGCCACCTACTCCCAGGTCCTGCAGGCCCTCGCCGTCGCTGACGAAGAGCCCGAGGCCACCACGTGGGAGGCTCAGCCCGAGCCGACGCTGGCCGAGGTCGACGAGGTCATCAGCCACACCGCCCACACCCCGGTACTCAAGGTGCCGACTGAGCCCGTGACTCCACCGGCGGACGAGATTTCCAGCCCGAAGAGCGGGGAGGACGGACCTCACGACCCCGCCGAGGCGTACGCCGCAGCCGCAGACGAGGACGCTGTCAGCTCCGCGACGGTCGACGACCAGGAGAGCGTGACGCCGGCCTCGGGCTCCGACGTCATCCCGGTGGGCTCGGCGAGCAACGACGAGGCGACCGGCGTCGACCAGACCGTCGTCGACGAAGCGGAGACAGCTCCAGCCGAGCTCGAGGAGCCGACGGAGGCCGAGGTGGCACTGCTGCCCAAGCGGGGCCCGCAGATCCTCATGCTCGGACCCGTCGGGGTCGTCGACGCGGTCGACGCCCTGGTCGAGCCCACACGTCGTAACCGGCTCACCGAGCTCGCCACGATCATCTCGACTCACCCCGGGTGCGACCACACCACGATCGACGAGTGCTACTACCCGGGCAAGGTCGTCTCCGACAACACTCGCAACACCCAGATGTCCAAGCTCCGCAAGTGGTTCGGCAAGACCGCCGAGGGCGACGACTTCCTGCCCCGCTACGCCGCGCAGGTCCGCTACCGGTTCCATCCCGACGTCACCTCTGACTGGGACCGCTGGCAGCAGCTGCTTCCCGAGGGGCCCGCCGGCGCCGCATCCGGCGACATCGAGGAAGCGCTCAAGCTCGTACGCGGACAGCCCTTCGCCGGCGTATCTGCCCGCCGCTACTCCTGGACCGAGACCCTCAAGCAGCAGATGATCGCGGCGATCATCGACGCCGCCTACGAGCTCACCCGCCGTCAGCTCATCGATGGCCGCTGGCTCGCCGCTGAGTCGACGGCGCTGATCGGTCTCCGGGTCGAGCCCGGCGTCGAAGCGCTGTGGCGGATGCGTCTGATCTCGATCCACGCGCGCGGCAACACCGACGAGCTCGAGCGTGTCACCGACCAGCTCCTCACCCTCGCCGAAGACTGGGGCGGCGACCTCGAGCCCGAGACCGAAGAACTCCTCGAGCAACTCAACAACGACACCACCGTCAGCCGCATGATTGCCGCGGGAAACCACTGACCGCCGAGGGAGGAACAGGTCACATGGGGGTCACAACCGGCCGCATCTCGATGGACAAGCATGCAATCCTGGGACAACCTGTTTTTACCTCGGGAAGGAAGACCATGCGCAACCGTCGAACGTCCGCCGCTGCTGCCGCCCTGGCGGCCGCGGCGCTGGCCGTCGTCCTCACCGGATGCGGCGACGAGTCCAAGGCCGAACAGAAGCCTTCCCCAACCCCAACCCCCAGCCCTTCGGCATCCGCCTCACTGTCCCCTGAGGACCAGGCCAAGAAGGACGCCGAGGCTGGGCTGATGCGGTTCGTCGACGTACGCAATCAGGTCGGACAACGCAAGGCAGGTCTGCAGGCCCTCAAGAAGGTGGCTATCAGCGAGGCGCTTGGGTACCAAGAGCAACTCTCTGCCGACTCTCTGAAGAACGGCCAGAAGCAGGTGGGCGAGACCAAGGTCGAGATCATCCGCGTGGACAAGGTGAGCATGGACAACTCCGACCCCGCGAAGGGGATCGCTCCCTATGTCCATTTCCGTACCTGCGTTGACGTCAGCGACGTCGACGTCGTCGACAAGGCTGGCAAGTCCGTCGTGACGTCCGACCGCAAGGACCGGGCGATCGCGGAATACACGGTGACCAACTACGAATACGCGAAGAACCCGACCAACGGCTGGAAAGTCTCAGTCCTCGAGCAGAAGGGCACTGAGGAATGCTGAGAGCTCTGCTGACGGTACTCGCCGCGGCCGCGACCCTTGTCGTGCCGATGAGCTCTGCCCAAGCTGACGGCGGAGACTGCGTGGTCAACGAAACCACCGGCGCCTGCGTCATCGAGATCACCGACCCTGGAAGCGGTGGCGCCAATGGTGGAGGCTCTGGCGGTGGACACGACCAGCCAGCAGGCACCGACGACGGAACGTCCTGCGTATGGCAGGGCAAGAAGAAGATGCCGTGCACCAGTGAATGGGGCTACTGGAGCAACGCGGAGAACTGCTACGTGCAGCCGATGGAGCCTCCGCCGCCGCCCACCGCCCCGCTGTGGGAAGGACATGACCCCGACGAAGGCGCCGTGTACTGGTGCTACGACCCGAACCTAGGGACGGCGGCCCACGGCATCTGGAGGGCCGAGCCTCCTGCAGGAGCAGCTGCGGGGCCATCGCCTGGTGAGATCGCTCGCCAGGTCGTTGCCCGGATGAACCTGAAGGCCATTCAGATCGGGATCGTGCCGAAGTCTGGTGCGGACAAGATGGGCCTGATCGGCATGCCGACGTGGATGTGGATCGAGAACCCGCGGCCGAACACCGCCGGGCCGATCGAGATGTCGCAGACCACCGCCGGGCTGACGGTGAACGTGACCGCTCGCCTGGACGAGATCGAGTGGACCATGGGCGACGGCGGCTACGTGTCCTGTGCCGGCGACCGGGCCAAGGGCACTCCATATGACCCGTCGTGGGGCACCCAGGATTCGCCGACGTGTGGCTACCGGTACGAGAAGACCTCAGCTGGCCAGCCCGACAACGCCTTCACGGTGACCGCGGCTTCGCACTGGGTGGTCAACTGGGAAGGTGGCGGTCAGACCGGGACCATCGTGCTCGACCCGTTCTCGTCGTCGACGACGATCCGGGTCGGCGAGATGCAGGTTCTCGAGCAGTAATGCCCAGCGATCAGGGGAGGCGGCGGTCGACAACGCCGGACGAACGTCGCGAGCTCGGCGTCGCCTCCTCTGGTCCGGTCGACGAGCTCTTGGAGAGAGACCGGGCCGCGCTCCGTCCTGGATGGGCGGCTGGCGCCGGCGCCGGCGCTGGAGAGCCGGACCGGGGCGACAACTATTTCTCTTGAACGCTCTCGCGGAGATGCTGCAGTGCCGGTCGATTCCTCCCGCGCCCGCCAGCGAGGGATGAGACTGTCGATGATGCGTCCCGCCGTCGGCCAGATCTGGTGTCGCAAGAGTGATGGCGCCGTGGTGAGCGTGACCAAGGTAGTCAACGTCGCATCCAGGAGGCGACCGTTCTTCGAGGTGTCGTGGTCAGGAGTGTCTGAGGTGCCGCGGCGGCGCGGCCGCTGCGGCGAGGACCATTGGGCCCGGAGGTACCAGTACGTCACATCGGTGGAGGCGGGCGAGCGGGATCGGCGGGATCCACTCTTCACGGCTCCAGATACGCGGCCGGCGTGCTGGAGCTGGCCGGTGCTCGAGGATCCTCCGACAGCTGCGGTTGATCAGCTTCAGTACCTGCGGGACTGGCAAGAGGGGTTCTGCGCGATCTGCTGGGACAACAGCCGGCCGCTGGTGCTTGATCATGATCACCTTTCCCGGCGTGCTCGCGGCTACCTCTGCCATGACTGCAACCTTCACGAGGGCGGGCGACTGGACCACGCGGTGATGGCTGCGTATCGGGTCTGGCACCCAGCTGACATGCTGGGCTTGGACGTCGTCGTGGACCGGCAGCGTCCGTCGGACGCTCCTCTGCTCCAGGTGCTCGGGCGTCGAGGGTACGAGCGGCATCTGCTCCACCCCAACCACCTCAGCCTCCTGAAGGAGCTGTGCGGTGTCCCCATCGGCCAGAGATGCTGGGGCCGCCTTGCGGTCGACTACGTATGCCGGAGGATCTCGGACCTCCCGCCTGATGTGCGTGCGCTCGTCGAGATTGATCAGGGTGTGCTGGTCAGACGAGCTCAGTGCGCGGACAAGCACTCTAGGAACTCACGCCTCTTCTGCCTGACGTGTCTGTTGGCCTAAGGCGACAAGTCCGTTGGCTGTTCACCACGAGCTCGAGGTTCAGCGGATAGCTTCTGCGGCGTCGACGAGTCGTTCGGCAGCCCGTGTGGCGCGGGTGCGTTCTGAGGTGTTCACTGGGATCGCGCTGTAGCCGGCCTTGGTCTTCATCGCGAGCAGGGTCCGCAGGTCCTTGGCGTGGCGGCTGTCAGCCTTGGCGAGCAGGGTGATCGCCTCGTTGTGGTTCTCTCCTTGGGCGTGGATCCCCAGCACGGCGCAGCAGATGACGTCGGCGGCCGCGATGCCGGCGTGGACCAGCAGCGTGACGTAGGCATCCGCGACCTTGGCCGCATCGTCTGTGAGCTCGAGGACGGCTTCGGCTTGGTCGAGGAACTGACGGGCCTTGGCTCGGCGGCCTGCGCGGGTGGCTGGAGTGCACTCCACTGTCCGGCTCATGAGGCACGCGCCGATCCGGCGCTCTTCGAGCGAGTCTCGTTGACGCGGCGCCAGAACGACCGCGGGCCGAGAAGGCGGATCCCGTCTTCGAGGATCGAGTCCAGTACCGGATCACCGTGCACGAGTGCGTTGCGCACCTCGCTGCGCTCCATCTCAAGCACACGGGTGTCGTTGCCCGTCCACGCGGTGGAGTCTTGGATGAGGCCGGCGACCGCGTCATCCCAGCTGTCGCGTAGTCCGTCGACGATGTCGTCTGGGCGCACCAGGAACAGGTCGATGTCGCTGTCTTCGTGCATCTCGCCGCGGGCCGCCGAGCCGAACAGTGCCGCATAGACCGGGGTGGGGGAGAAGCGGTCGAGCGCGCTGCTCAGGCGGTTGATGAATTCCTGGCGCTGGTTGGCCAGGGTGACGATGGCGTCGGCTGCCAGGTGGCGGCGGTTCAGCTGGTAGGTGGTGGCGCGGGGTCGGGTCTCCGCTGTGACGATGCCCTGTTCGGTCAGCCTGGTGAGGGCTTTGCGGATGCCGCTGATCGAGTAGCGCTCCAGCCTCCGCTGCAGCTCTCCAGGGGTCAACGCGACGTCGCCGCGCGCGAGCACTGCGAGTATGTCGCCGTCCACGGTTGGCGTGACGACCTGCATTGGTCGGTCGAGCAACATGTTCGCCACCTCCTACTAGAACACTGACCAGCCACTATTGTACGCGTCTTGACACAATAGTGCGCGAAGGACAGTCGTAGCGGGCAGTATGGTCGGTATGAGCACTCGGCTCGGTGAGTCCGGGGCGGCAGCCCAACCAGTCCGGTTCCAGTTGTCCCGCCGCGCTGGCTGGCGCATGCCGCCCGGCGGGCGCTCAGTGGCACGTCCTCACCGATTCGGAAACCCGTACAGCGTCCTCGACTACGGCCACGCTGAAGCTGTGCGGCTCTTCGACGTCGATCTACGAGCTGGGCGGCTCCAGTTCGATGTCGCCGAAGTCCGCCGTGAGCTCGCAGGCCGTTCGATCGGCTGTTGGTGCAAGGTCGGCGATCTCTGCCACGGTGACGTACTGCTTCGCATCGCCAACGATCTGTGACGAGGCCGGGCCGGCGGCATCCTCCGAGTCACATGCGCGAGGGCAAGACTGGGCCGCTCTCGGCTCCGACCAGACCCCTTGCTGCGGTAATCACCTGGGCGGCGAAGTCGGGCGTGAGATGCCAGACTCGCCGCCTACCTCCAGCGAGATGGGCGCCCACGGTCGCGCGTTGCACGCCGCCCTCTGTGCTCGAGTGGATCAGCCCGGCGGCGAGGAGGAGCTGCCCGGCACCTCGGGTGGTGCGCATGAGCTTGTTAGCGGTCTCGGTCGGAGAGAGCCACACTCTGGTGCCGTCGTGCCAGCCGATGTGGTCTCGGTCGAGCTGCTGGGCGGGGTCGTCGAGCAGGAGCATCTCTCGGTCTCTGAGCCTGGCGAGGATGTCGTCCCCCAGTTTCTGTCCGAACTCAAGGCGTCCAGGAGCCGCTGGTGCCGGCTGTTGAGTCGCGTGGCTGCTGCGTACGGCGTCGGCCAGGTCTGCCACGGCAGCAGCGAGTTGGCCGATAGCTGTTGTCAGCGCATGGTCTGCGGACTGGTTCACGACACCAGTCGTACCAGATTTGTGGTGTCGCTAGTGGGACCAGCGTGAGCCGGTGGCCTCGTCCGGAGTCGGGTCCCGGGGACTCGTCCGACACGCCGCCTGGTGATGTACTAGCCATTTGTGTACACATTCATGTACCGTTTTGTGTCATGGTTGAACTGCTAACTGTTCGCGATCTCCGCAACAACCTGCGCGAGGTCATCGACCGCGCCAGTCAGAAAGACGCCGTCTTCGAGGTCGGCGCCCACCGCAAGGCCGAGGTCGTCTTGCTCAGCGTCGATCGCTACCGCCGCGAGACCATCCCGGACAGGGTCCTGGGGTACCTCGTGATGGCGGCGACCGCGTACGCCATCGAGACCTTCCAGCGTCCCGAAGGCGGGGTGAAGGGCCGCGACTCGATGTGGAACCCGGGCGACCCGTTCGGAGCCGTCGTCGGCTGGCTGTGGGCCTCTGGGCGTAAGCCTCGTTGTGCCCTCATGGTGGCCGACGTCATCGCGCAGGCCCGCGCCGATGCCAAGGAGGCCGGCGTCCCTCGGCCGGCGTTCTCCGACTTCCTCAGGATGATCCCTTTCGGGCTCTTCAGCGAGGACGTGCCGGAACACGAGGAGCCCGAGCTGATCTCGTACCTCCGCGCCGAGGTTCCGAAGTACGTCAGCGACCCCGATCTGGAGAGTCCCTGAGGCGTTCTCTCGCTGCTCGATCACGGTCGGGGAGCGGGGGTGCGTGGCAGAGGCGACGCAGATCAGGAGGGACCGTCAGGCGTCCAATCCACGACGGCCCCTCCGGCAGACCACACCAGCAATAGGGAGATGATCCGCATGAACAACGGTATCCGCTACAACGCTGCCGGCGACTACGACCCGAGCATCAGCCCGCTCGAGATCGACTGGACGGTCCGTCAGCGGCAGGCTGTCGTTCCGTTCGAGATCGCCGGCGGCCTGCCGCTCAACCCGATCCAGTCCGGCCTGCCCGCCGGGCGTGGATCGCTGCGTCACTGGGGTGAGGCCACGTGCGCCGATGCCTTCGTGATCGGCGTCGGGGATGACGGCGGCCGGCGCCTGCTCATGGTGGAGCGCGGCGATGGCAATGGGTGGGCGCTGCCCGGTGGAAAGGTAGACCCCGGCGAGACCCCGCTCGCCGCGTGCGTGCGTGAGCTGGCCGAGGAGACCTCGCTCCAGCTCGACCCGCGCGGGTTCATGATGCTCGAGGCACGGGGCGTGCCGGACCCCCGCGCCGGCGCGAACGCCTGGATGGTGACCGTCCCCGGCGTGACCCTGGTCGCTGGGGATCCGCTGCCGCCGGTGCGAGGGCTCGACGACGCGGTGGACGCTGCCTGGGTCCGGGCCGACTCCTGGGAGCAGCTCGCGGGTGAGGTCGAGGTCTTCTCCGCACATACGGATCTCATCTGCAGCGTGCTGTGCAGCCTCGAGACCGCGGTGCAGCTGGTCGGATAGCCCTTGCATGTTCTCGAGCCCGTCACCGCGCGTAGATGCGGTGTCGGGCTCGAGCTCGTACCTGCGTGAACCAGCACCTTCCGAGGGTCCTATCCGTCGGCAGCGGAGTCGGTTCTGCCGGATGTGTCGATGACGCCGGCGGTGCTTCCGTTGCCGATGTTGATGGCATTGCCGTTGCCGCTGACGTCGACGTGCCCTCGGAAGGTACTGGCCTGCATGCCCTGACGTATGTCAGCGGCGACGCGGTCGCGTAGCTCGGGGTCCTCGAAGTCGAAGTCGTAGGCCGCCTGGTCGAGCCACACTCGGAGGCGGTGTGAGGTCTTTGGTATGTGCTGCCGTTCCGCGGTGCGTCGGCGCGAGTATGCGGCCCAGACCATCAGGACTGCGATCAGCGTGGATGACAGGAACCCGCGCACGCCGTCGATGTTCGTGTAGGTGATCACGAGGGCGAGGCCGATCGGTGCCGACAGCCATGCGATGACGCGTATCCACGCGTACTGCTCGAGCGTGATCACCGGGGGATGGGTATGGAGGACGGATTCCAGCCGCACGCTGGCTGCCAGGCCACTGACCTGTTGGCCGTCGTAGAAGAGTGTTAGGACGCCGTCTTCGACTGTGGTGTGCAGCGTCCCTGGAGGCCAACTGGAATCGGGGCCGTGCGGGGCTGGGGTGGTCATAGTCGATCCGCTACTGGCCGATCGCCTGCAATGCATTCGCGACGGACTCCACAGCCTCGGCGGCGCCGACAACGGTCGGGCTGACCCCGGCGGCAACTGCTGCTGCCATGGTGAGAACTCGTTGAACGGCGCTCCTGTCGTTGCTGGGTGTCCCCTCGAGGGTGTTGGCGGCCTCGTCGAGTGCGGTTCCCTGTGGGCCGCCCACCTCTGTTGCGAGGGCTCGGAGTGCTTCCAGCACTGTGTCGATCTCGGTTTCTGCTTGGGCCGAGGTCGTGACCGTCGCGACGTTGTTGGAGCCGCCCAGGTTGACGGCGTTGCCGTGGCCGCTGATGGCGACGTGCGGATGTTGAGGGGTGCTGGCCATGGTTGCTGTCACCTTTCGATGGCCTGTTCGGGAAACCTCATCGTACGGATCGGCTGCCCCGGGCGAGCGTCATTTCCTCGTCGTCGACGCCGCGGCGAGCGTCAGGCTGTGCGGGATCAGCGTCTGCCGTTCTTGGTAAAGACCTCGGGGTAGGCTCCCGAACGTCATAGCGGGTCCGATGTCGTCTGTGGTGTCGGTGAGTGTCTCGGGGGTCTGATGCGTTCAATTCGTGGTCGGTGGACAGGCATGAGTGCCCTGGCTGGCGTGGGCGTGCTGTCGCTTGTGCTGGTCTCGGGCTGCGGTACTGAAGGGGAGCCAGATGCCAAGGACACCGGCGGCTCGAGCCCGGGCTCGGGGTCCGCGTCGGCTTCTCCGAGCACGGCGGCTAAGGAGCCTGTGGTTGGTGACATCAACTCTGATGGCTACGGCGACGCGATGGTCCAGGCCGCCAGCTTGATGGAGCTGACTTCCGACGGGACGGCTTTCGAGATGGCGACCAGCCCGCTGTCGCGCCCGGAAGCGATCTGTGACTTCGACGGCGACGCGGTCCCCGACGGCATCTCGGAGACCTTGGCTCCCAAGGGGAGCACGGTCGATACCTACAGCGTCGTCGACGCGGAGGGGAACACGATCGCGTCGATCAAACGGCAGCGCAAGGTGACGGGGATGGTCGTCAACGGCGTCCACTGCGGTGACTTCGACGGCGACGGCCGCGCCGACCTCGGACTCGAGGAGGACCCCTACAGCGAGCGCGAGATGGATCGTGCCGAGCTCCACGACGTCGCGACAATGCGGGAGCGGTTCACCGTCTATCGCCAGGTAGCACCGGGGAAGCTCGGCAAGCCACAGACATGGCTCGAGACAGAGACGCCCCGGGGAGAGCCCGGCAACACCGTTTTCGACACGCACTTCACCGTTGGCGATCTGAACGGTGACGCCAAGGACGATCTGGTGATCTTCGTCGACTACACGACGGCCGAGTTCATGATGGACAGCGGCCTAGGCGCCATGTGCGGGCAAGTCGCGGCCTACTCCAACGGCAAAGGCTTCCGCCGTGGACCGGTCCAGAAGTTCCGTGACAATGGCGCCGGCAGCGGAGATGACGCCGACGTCGCGTGCGCCGCGATCCCCGCAGACACGAATGGTGATGGCGTAGAGGAACTGGTCGGGCTCGACACCGCGGGGAAGGCCGACGTGTGGTCGGCCAAGGGCGGTAAGTGGAGCCGGACGAAGGCCAGCACGCGACCGAAGAAGGGTGGCAAGGAAGCGGTCGGGTTCCTCTACGCCACCGACGTCAACGGTGATGGACTCACCGACCTGATCTCGATCGCAGGTGCCGACACGGCGTCGGTCATGCTGCACGCGGCACAGACCGGCGGCGCCCTGGCGGCGCCGAAGCCGATCCTCAAGCTCTCAATGGGGGAGGACGACTACGAGGCGGTACCCACCAGGATGAAGCCACGGAAGTGACACGGCGAGCTGGCCGTGTCCCCAGAAGACGCCACGGCCTAGCTCCGCCGCGGGCTCAATGTCGGTGGTCTCTGTCAAAGTCGAGGGATGACACCGATGCTCGTGGGAACCGCCTCGACCGTCAGGTACACCCCTGAAGAATGGGTCGCCGCGGGTCGACCTGGCGGACGCGTGTTCGGGTCGATTCGCCGGTCGTATCCGCGGCTCGTCGAGCAGTTTGAGCGTGAGCTCGACCTAAATGCTGGCGTCGACATCGACACGGTCTCGAGCTCGCTGTCGACCGTTGGTTGGTACTGGCAATGCGATCGAGGTCACCGTTGGCGCGAGAGCATCGCCAGCCGTACGCAAAGGCGGCGCTGGCACCGCTTCGGGGGCGGCGCCGCAGCGTGCCGGTTCTGTGTGCTCGACGACTTCTCGCCGAGGTACATCGGGTGCGGCCACCAGTACAGGTCCCTGAGTGAGCTCACGCGCAGCCCCCACCCTTCGATTCCAGGAAGATGCGAGGCCTGCAGCGACAGACCGCCGGCGCCAGGGGAGGCCGTCCATGACGACAACGCCTTGGCCACCTCGAGGGAGGAGCGCGAACTGCGCGCTCTTTTGGCCAGGGTCCTCCCGGTGGCTCCTGCGGGGGAGGCGAACGCTGTCGTCGTGGAGCCGACCTCCTGGGGCGCTCGGCGCGTCCATCCCGACATCCTCATCCCGACGTACCGGATCGCCGTGGAGTACGACTCACCGGGGCAGTCCGACGAGGCCCACGGCGCCGATAGCCACGACGCAGAGAAGGATGCCGCGCTGCGGGCGGTCGGCTGGGAAGTGATTCGCGTCCGAACCGGTGGCCTTCCCCTGCTGGGGCCATATGACGTCACCGCCTCAGGCGCTACCCAGCGAGCAGCTGCTGCCGTGATGGAAAGGATCTCCGCGATCTTGGCTGCACGCTGGCCAGACCCTGGCTTCCGACTGCACCTGACACCACCAAGCACTTCCGTGACCATCTAGCCGTCAACGACCTCAAGACTGGCAAACGACAGCCAACCCCAAATTTGGGTAGGTAAAGAGAATTCCCCCAACCCGCCGAGACGGTGTCGGGAGAACCTCACCCCAGACCTCACCGAGGCGGCTCACCAAGCCGCACATGTTCCTCGGTCTCCACGAGGTCTCCACGATCCACCCGAGACCGGTCCGGGCCGACCGCGACAGCCATCCCTGTCGGCCTGCCCGGTCTCGGGTTCACCCCTGCGCGCCATCCCACGCGCGGACCCAGAACGAAGAAGGAACCACTCTGATGAACGTCCAGGGCATCGTGGTCGCCGTAGCGGCTGGGTCTCTCGCGCTCGGCTCGACCGCCTGCGGGTCAAGTCAGTCAACCGCGCCGCAGAAGCCTAAGACTGTCACTGTCACCAAGAAGATCAACGCCCCGATTGACGGCGCTGAACTCATCCTCACCGGTCTGGATGCACCAGAAGGTGACAAGTTCGAGGCCGGGGTGACTCCTTGCCTGGCAGACAACAACCTGGTGGCTACGGCCGACAGGGTCGTGCTCCGTGATGCCAGCGGCGAGACGATCGCCTTTGCAGATCTGGGCTCGGGGACCCTTGGTCAAGGGTCTGAGCCCATCTCCTCACCCTGCGAGTTCCCCGTCGTCTTCGAGGACGTTCCGCTTGGCGAGAAGTTCTACGAGATTCAGGTTGGTGACAACCCTCCGGTCACCCTCCCCGAGGACGAGCTCACCAACGAAGTAGCACGCATCAACATCGGGTGAAGACCCAGGAGATCCCTCTACTCACCGGCGCCCCGTGGGGGACGGGCCACCTGGACACGAGCGCCTGGTACCGACCCAGTCTCGAAGTCGCCGCGCGGGTAGCCGTCGATCCAGTGCCAGTGGTGCTCCTCGGTTGCGGGGTACCACTGGCGCTTCCAGTGCCCGCGCACCCAGTGCCCTCGAGGAGCTCCAGTTCGTGCAGCACGGAGGGCATCGAGCTCGGCGGCACCGCTCTCGGGGCGGTTGAGGTAGAGCCGGCGCACGACTGGGTCATCCAGCTTGAACCGTGCTGCCACCTTGCGGGCAGCCTTCGAGCCGAGCTCGCGGGTCTCCTTGACGTTGCTGGACGTGCGCATCAGGGCCGTGAGCGCGGCCAAAGCCCGCGTCGCGTGTCCCTGTCCTGGTGCGGATCCCTCACGCACAGGCTCAACAACGGGCACCGCACACAGGTCGGCGTAGCGAATGAGCCCGGCGTTGGCGAACCGGTACAGGTCAGAGGTTCTCCGTGACCAAGCCCGCACGACCCACCCATCGACCAGCGGAGCTTCCCAGGTGATCGCACAGATCTCATGGTGGTAGTCGGTCGCGGTGCCGGTCGTGCGGTCCGGCAGGCCGATCCAGTCGGCCGGCATCGGCTTGGCGAGGATCACGAGACCATGCTCCGGATGAGGGAGGTGCCAGGGCTGAAAGTCTGTTGGCTCGAACTCTGCCGCTGCGGCCGCGAGCAGATCCACCATCGCCGGATCGACCCAGATCGGTGCCTGGCTGCGGATCCCTGCCGCGAGCTCGGCGTTCGACTGCTTGGCCAGGTCCGCGGGGTCGATGATGTTGCCGTCGGGTCCTCTTTCCGGGAGTGAGCCGGCGCTCCACACCTGCTCTCGTGTGAGTCGGGTTGCGTCCGGCGTCGAGAGCCAGTCAGCGAACCTTGCGGTGACTCGCAGCGCTGAGCTGACGTCCCAGACGCCGGTTCCTGTGGCAGTCCCATCGTTCACACTCCGTACCTTATGGTTCCGTCTGCGGAGCATCGTGGGATTTGCCGCGGCGAGCAGCCGGGTGACCAGCAGTCGCCTTGGGCCGCGTGATCGAGGGCAGCAGGACGAGTTCTGAAGACGGTTCCGTGCTCGTCCGCGAGGATGGGCCCGTGTCTAGTTCCGGATCCTGGAAGTATCTCTACGAGCGACTCGAGGACAAACGCTTTCAGCAACTGTGCGGTGCCCTGGTGCTCGAGCGGTTCACAGACGTCTCGGTCTTCCCTGTGGGGGAGAAGGACGGTGGCCGCGACATGGTCTCGGGCACCGGTGAGAACAAGACCATCCTCCAGGTGAAGTTCTCCGGTGACCGACGCAAGAAGACGGCCGCCTGGATGAAGCAGCAGATCCACGGTGAAGCCGCCAACATCCGTCGCCTGGTCAAAGAGGGGTGTACCCGCTACATCCTGATGACCAACGTCGAGGGCAGCGCCGCGGCCGGCTCCGGGGTACGCGACGAGATCGAGAAAGAGCTGACTGCTCTCTCGAAGCAGTACAAGGTCCCGATGTCCTGTTTCTGGTCATCGGATCTGGACGCGTGGGTCGACAACGCACCGTGGGAGATCAAACTCGCCTACGTCGACATGCTGGCCGGCACCGACGCACTCTTCGCCCTCTTGACCTCGATGACCCTCGAGGACCAGGAGAAGCGCGAGAAGGACATCCTCGTCACCTACGTGGGCACACACTGGCCGCGGGACAAGCGTGTGAAGTTTCGGCAGATCGACCTCGTGAGCGACCTGCTCAGCGACCTGTTCATCGACGTGACCGCACACCGGTCGAGCGCTCCCCGTGGCCTGGGGCTGCCCCGCACCGACGTCGAGCACGTCGCCGAGCACCTCCTCGACAAAGCTTCCCCGCCACTGACCCTCATCGAAGGTGTTCCAGGCCAGGGCAAGTCGACCCTGGCCCAATACGTCTGCCAGGTGTACCGAGCAACCTTCATCGGCCGAGACAAGCTGACGGCGAACAACGAGGTCCTCCCGGAGACCGAGACCGATGACCTCCGCGTCCCGTTCCGGATCGACATGTCCGACTACGCCGAGTGGGCGAGCGGCGGGGACCCCTTCGCCCTTGAGGGCGCCGAACCGAGGAAGAGGCCCCGGCGGCGGCGACGTGCCACGGTCGAAGACTTCCTGCTCGCTCACGTTGAGGCCTCGGCCCCCGGCGACGATCTTGATACAGCCGATATCCGCAGCATGCTGGGCCGGTTCCCGACCTTGGTCGTGTTCGATGGTCTCGACGAGGTCGCCTCTCCGGAGTTGCGCCGGGCCCTCGTGGGGGAGATCGATGGGTTCATCGGGCGCTGGGTCCAGGCTCGTCCCGGCAACATGCGCGTACTGGTCACGACCCGCCCCAACGCTTCCGACCTCGCTGAGCCCGCGCCCGAGCTGTTCCAGCGCCTCGTCCTCCAACCTCTGACCGAGAGCAACCGCAAGCGATACCTGCGGCGGTGGGTGGCCGCACAGCAGATCGACCCGCCCGAGCGAAAGGGCCTGGAGCGCATCTTCGGGGAGCGCACCGCGGCGCCGCACGTGGCCCAGCTGGCGTCCAATCCGATGCAGCTGACGATCCTCCTACATCTGATCCGGACCAAGGGCGACTCACTGCCCACCGCGCGCACGAGTCTCTACAGCGCCTACATGGACCTATTCCTGGCCCGCGAGGCTGCCAAGTCGCGCGCGGTCCTGGAGAACCGGGCCGACCTCGAGGAAGCGACTGCTTTCATCGGGTGGTTCATGCACGCCCTCGCCGAGGTCGACGCGACTTCCACACGTCTACCCGGCGCGCGAATCGTGCGTGAGATGACCATGTATCTGGCGAGCGTCCAGAAGGCGACGGACGGCGTGCAGGGTCTGTTCGAAACGCTCCGTGACCGGGTCTGGGTGCTCACGAGCAAGCACACCGACACCTACGAGTTCGACGTCCAGTCGATCCGCGAGTTCTTCGCCGCGCGGTTCCTCTACGAGTACGCGCAATCAGACAACGGGCATGACTACACGCCTGAGAACGCCCTTGTCGAACTGCTCCCGCGCTCGTACTGGTCGAACGCAGCGCGGTTCCTCGCCGGCCACTTCCGGCCACGGGAGATCGCGGAAGTCGCAGACCTCATCGAGGAACGCCTGAGCGATATGACCGGAGCTCGTCAGGTCCGAACCACCTTGTGGACGTTGCTCGCCGATGGAATCTTCAAGGAGAGGCCACCAGCGCAGAAACGCGTCGCTCGGATGCTCAGCGACGACCTGACCGTTCGGTTCACTTCACCAGAACTCGTGCACGGCTCCACGCTTCCGTCGATCGCAGATGACTTCGGCGCGCCCGTGCTCGGCGAAGAACTCCGGAAGGCCGTGACCAAGGATCCCGGCTCGCCGATGACACCGTCGCGGATGACCGTTGCCGCCAGCGTCAGCGATCCCCACGAGCTCGAGGTGTGGTGGCAGTCCGAGCTTGGCAAGGCCGCCGGCCAGCCCCAGGAGACTGCATGGCTTGCCGCAGGAGGCTCTCGTGGACTTGCCGCGACTCTGCCGGCAACGACGGTAGATGCTCTCGCCCTGGCGTCCCCTCAGTCGGCGGTTGCCGCCATCGAGGCAGGAGTGACCCCGGCCGATGGCTCCGCGAACGCGCAGCGTCTGCTCGATGCCGTCCTCGATGGCGAGTGCTCCGACGCCCTTCCGCATGGGAAGTCCGAGGCCAGCGACCTGCTCCGCATCGTGTCTCCTCGGATGCTCATGATGATGACTGGTCGAGACCAGGTGGGCGTGAACCTGAACCGTGGCGGACACCGAGCGTTCGCGATCAAGGAAAGCGAGCGAGCACGTGCCCTACAGCGTCTCGCGGAGCGCCACGGCAACCGCGACATCCAAAGAGCTCTGCGCCAACGCAAGGGCGAGAGCGGCACCACCGCGCAGTGGGTGAATACCGCGCGTGCGCTCACCGCCGCCTACGGTCGTCCGACGTGGCTGGCTACGGAGATCGCCGCCATCGCGGCCGCACTGCCCCAGTCAAAAGTCCGCACCGGTGGCGACATGACGAAGGGCGCCCCCTGCTTCGGGACGGAGATGGACTACGGCCAGTGGCTTCCTGCGGTCAGGGCTCACAGATCGGACCGCAGGTGGTGGACCGAGCAGATCGAGTGGTGCGACTGCGAGCATGCCCGAGCGACCTGGGTGCTCGGCCTGCTCGTCGCGGGCACCCCCGTCGTCGTCCAGGCGTTGCTTCCCGAGCTCGCCGACATCGTGGCCTCGTTGCCCGACAGGACCAGGTCGGCCCTGCTGGCAACCAGTAGCCGAATCGCCGTGTCAGGGCTATCACGCAAACTAGGGGACCTGCAGGTCGAGGAGGGTGCCTCGATCGAAGTCCGGGTTCTGCTCGGGCACTACGCGGACAACCCGGCTGGCCTCTTCGACGATGAGCTGATCGTCGAGGCTGCGGCACTTGGGCGGGGGTCGTGGCCTGCTGCTCGTGCCGCGGGGGAGCGGTTCCGCATAGACCCCTCGCTCGAGACCGCCCGCCTTGTGTCGGCGTTCGGGGTTGGGCCGACAGAGGTGCCACCCGTGGAGGATGGGATGCCGGCGGATGTTGCCGAGCACATGCTGCTTCACCCTTCAGCCTTCTCGATCCGCTGGCTTATCGCTGCGGATCGGACGCTCGTATCGGCGAGGTACTCGGCGCCTCTCAAGAATCATGTGGATGTGGCTTGGGGGATCTGACGACTGCTTCGCTGTGGCTATCCCCACACCTAATGCATTGCAGTTATAACTGCATTCGGGTTATATTGTAAGTGCAACAGGCGGCGATGGAGCCAACCAACGCCGCCTCCTATCCCGCTAGATGCGGAGGCGTAAGCCAATGTCTACCAACACACTTACTCGCAGTCTTCACTTCACTGGAGCCGACCAGCGCGCGGCCGCCCACCTCCTTGACGCCGAGGGCGGTCACCTCGACCTGGCGGAGAGCCCCCAACTCCTGCCTGTCGGCCTGGCCCGCATCGTCGACCAGGTCATCGCCGCAGTCGCCGCCGGCGGGAACGTCACCATCGGGATGCTCCCCGAAGAGCTGACCACGACCGTCGCCGCCGAGGTCCTCGGCATCTCCCGACCGACCCTGATGAAGATGATCACCAACGGCGAGATCGAAGCCCACAAGGTCGGGTCCCACCACCGGCTGCGCCGCGACGACGTCCTAGCCGCCAAGAAGGCCAAGCTTGCCCGCCAGCGTGCGGCCTTCGAGGAGCTGCGACGCCTCGAGGACGAGCTCGAGCAGTTCTAAGTACGGCAATTCTCGATCCAGACGAACCAGGACCCCGCTAACCTCTTCGAGTGGCAAGCGGGGTCCTGGTCGATGCAAACGTCTTCTTCTCACGCACGACGCGCGACTGGCTCTTCCTCCTCCGCAACCAGACCCGCGGAATGTTCACCGTGCATGCCACCGTCGATGTCGTCGCCGAGGCCGTCTACTCCCTACGCAGGGAGTTCCCCAATGCGCCGGGACGCCTGACCAGGCGGGCCCACCAGCTCATCCTCGACAACCTCGACGAGCTCGTCGAGGACTTCACCGTCGACGAGGACTGGCCCGGCAAGGACCCCGACGACGCCCACGTGCACGCCGCAGCCATCGCCTGTCGCGCCACCATCCTCCTCAGCGGCGACAAGGGCTTCAGCGGAGTGCCCGACGACATCGACGTCCTCCTTCCATACGAAGTGCACACCACGGATTCGTTCTTCACCCTCATCGACGACTCCGCCCCCGACGACGTGCGCGCTGTCGCCCTCGAGCAGCATGCCTACTGGTCGGGTCGCCGCGAGGGCTGGCAGGCGAGCGACCTCGCAGCCAAACTCGCGGCGGCCGGCTGCCCGGTCTTCTCGGAGCGGGTCCTGCGCCACCTCGAGGGCATCGACTGACCCGGCCGCGCCAGAAGTCACCGCCCCTGACCGCTCGGCCAGCTGGGCGGAGCGCCTCATCGGAAACTGTCGGTGTCCTCTGCCAGAGTCGACTCATGACGAGGATGGCAACCGAGTCAGTCTGGATCATCACCGCCGGCCCAGCTCGTGGTGGAACCCACGTCGCCTTCCGCAGCGCGCCGGACGCGCAGGACGCGTGCGAAGGGTTCACCGCCGAGTTCGGCTACCCCATCGTCGAGGACTGGGCTGACCTCTCAGCTGCGAAAGACGGCGGGATTCTGGCCCGCTACTACGAGTTCACCGCCGGCGGCGCCAAGATCGTGGAAGAACAGCGCATCGAGCGGTTCCCCATCGTCGACCCGTGATCGACGGCCCCCGACAATGCCGTCCGGGGCTCCCCGCGCGGGGCGCCACCTGGCTACTCGACAGGAACTCTAAAGTTCCTGAGCATGACCGACCGTAACGAGCAGCCCGACCCCATGGAGAGTCTCCGGTTCACTGCCGCCATGATCCCGAGCCCAGAAGAGCGGCGCGCCCAGGAGGCCACCTTGGAGCGCTTGGAGGCCACCTACCTGGCCGAGCGCGAGAGCGCTGGACTTGCCCCGCTGAGTTCGCACGCCGGCGGGATGCTCTCCCGACACATCCGGGACCTAAACGGGTTTGGGCATAGTGAGGCTTCTCAGGATCTGCCCTTTCAGTTCTTCGCCGCGTACCCAGCGCTGAATGGGGGCCGGGATGAGATCTGCGACGTCGAGACCGTCGACATGTTCCGCGATTGGTGGGAGCTCAACCACGAGCGGGTCAGCCTGGAATGGGAGGAGGGCTGGCACGCTGAGCAGGGCGAGCGGCTCCGTGAGAAGAGAGCGCGTCTGGAGGCCGAAGGGAAGATTCGACCTCGAACAGACTGACCCAGATCGCTAAGGCGGATCGGGTGCTCGGGCTGGATGCTCCTCGGGATCGACCGCGTACGCGACGAGTAGAGGATCGCGCTATTCGGTGGACCCAGGTCGCGGATGGTTTCCAGCCACGTCTACCGACCAACGGACCTCCCCGTTGTCCGTCCTCCCGAATGATCCTTCGGCAACCTCGAGCACGTCGCCCATGTCGTCCTTGCTGAGGCCGTTGGAACGCATCGCTTTCAAGATGGCTCCACCGAGTTCGGCGAACTCGCGACGTCCCTCTTTGCTGGTGCCGCCGCCCGGCGGGCGGTAGGCGTCGCGTGCCGCGAACGCCGTGGCGACGTCGCCGGGCAGGAGGACGACCACGTCGGTGAGCACGTAGGAATCGTCGCCAAATCCATCTGCCCGTATCAGGTCTCGAGCCTTCTTCGAGACGTCACCGAGCCTCTTGCTCGTCGCTGTCCCATTGACCTCCGGAACCCACACCAGCCAGCCCTTCTCGGTGTGCTCGGCCAGCGCGATCAGCAGCGCCACCGCGTTGGGCGGCTCGTTCCATCGCGCGTGATCGCTCCCGTCCCTGGCCTTCCGCGTGTCGTCGTTCATGTAGGCCGACACGATCTCCTCGGCGTCGCTTCTCGCGGCGCCGAGGTTCGCGTAGGCGCCACGGGCCGTGTCGATCGCCCTCTCTGCGGCCCGCAGATACTTCTCCGCCTCCGCCCGGAGCCCCAGCGCGTTATCGAGGTGCTTCTTCACCTCATCGGGCAGCCAGAACAGCGTGCGGGCCTCGAACTCCTCCGGCGCAGCTCCGCTGGCTTGGGTCACCACGTCCGGGGCGCGGTCGATAGCCTCTGAGAGATTCGCTGCCCGGACCGTTTGATCTTCGCCGGGGAGGCGCAGCACCCACGACTCGGGGTCACGCTCGACTCGGACCGTGTACATGTAGCGCACGGGCCGAGACTACTGGGACCACGTATGGGAGTCCCGGGCCTAGGCCGACTGGCTGAGCGCGAACTGAACGGCTTCCTCGGGGGTCGCGGCCGCCGGCGGTTCGCCTGGCACGGGCTCGCCGTTGACGGTGGTGAGCTTCCAGCCGCCGATCGTGATGACCGGCACCGGGCGGCGCATCGCGAGTGCCTGTTCGGACAGGGTGCCCGAGGAGCCCCCGACGATGATGACGACGTCGGCCGACCAGATCAGGATCGCGTTGCGGGCCTCGCCCATGTTGGTTGCCAGTACGACGTCGCAGTGCTCGTTGGCGTCGCGGTCGTCTGGCCCGGGGCGTACGCCGATGACGAGACCGCCGGCCTTCTTGGCGCCCTCCGAGACAGCGGCCATGACGCCGATCCCGCCGCCGTTGAGGACGGTCGCGCCGGCTTCTGCGAGCATCCTCCCGATCTCGTACGCGTTGGCGCGGTCGGTGTCGGTGCAGTGGCGAGGGCCGCAGACGGCGACCTGCAGGGCACGAGGCATGCCGCGAGCCTAGTGGCCGAGCGCAGGGGGCCGATCGTCGGTGACCTGCGACGGCGTGGTCGCGGGCGTGGCGCAGAACGCGTCGAGGCTGTCACGGAAGACGGTGGCGTCGGGGCCGGTCTGGGTGACGGTGTCGCGGAGAGTCCGGGCCCGGGACATGACAGGCACGGTCCGGTGCTCGGGGTCGGTGTCGAGCACCGGGGAGAGGTGCTCGGTGGCGGCGGCCAGGTCACCGGTCGCGACGTGCGCTCGGACGAGGTCCATGTGGGCGGCCGCGACGAGCTGGGTGGAGGGCTGCAGATCGCTCTCGAAGGCGCTCACAGAATTTTGGGCCCACTCGATGGCCTCGGTGAGGGCTCCGGTTTCCCTGAAAGCCTCTGAGGCGTAGTAGGCAGCCTTTCCGGCTGGAAATGTGAACACTCCGGGCTCGGTCTCTTCGCCGTGGCGGGTGGTGGCCCGCTCAGCAGCGAGGAGCGCCGCGGTGACGGCTCGCTTGTCGCCGGTCGCGGCCGCAATCCGGGCTTGCTGGGAGTGGAGCCGCAGCGCGCTGGTGCCGCTGCCGGCGTCGACCAGGGCGGCGTCGACCAGGCGGGCCGCCTCGGTGTAGCGGCCACCCCAGTAGGCGACGTTGGACTGGACCCACCGGGTGTAGACCCGCAGCGACGAGTCGTCGACCATGTCGGCGCAGTGCAGCGCCGCACGGGCCTGCGTCATCGCGGCGTGCGGCTCGGACAGGTCCGCGGCCGCGTGCGCGAGAAGCGCACACGTCGCGCCGGCGACCCGGTAGAGCTCGACGGTGTGGAGCGGGCGCTGTCGTCCCTTGATGAGTCGGAAGGTGGCGTCTCGGAGGGCCACGGCCCGCGCGAACACCTGCGCGGGCGGGTCCACGAGGTAGGCATTGGCGAGGTCTGCGATGTCGTCGCGCATCTGCTCGAGGGCGAGGTCGTCGACGTTGGTGGCGGCGCTCCAGCGCTGGAACTGCGCGGACTCGTCCGCTGCCATAGTCACCTCTTCCCGGGTGGGCATCATCCCCTCGAGCCGGGGCTGCATTCCAGCGTAACGAGGGGGAGCGGGGGACTCCGGCGACATGGTCGCGGGCTGGACGAGCTGGGCGAGCAGTGCCTGCTGCTCGGGTGCCAGCTGCTGCAGGTCGACGTCGTCGACCAGGTCGACGACCGTGCAGCCGTGCCCGAACGTGGCCGCGAGCCGGGCGAGGTCCTCGAGCGTAGGAGCGGCGCCGCCGTGGGGCCAGCTCTCCCACTTCGAGAGCCGCGACTCGTCGAGGGACGCGCCGGTGACGGTGCGGTACTCCATCACGAGCTTCCACTGGGTCCAGTCGAGAGCATGCCGCCATGCGCGACGCGGCCTGTCCCCGAACTCGGCCTGCATCTGGGCAGCGATCTCCCGCACCGGCCGCCGCTCCCTCCGGAGACGGTCGCGCAGCTCGGCACGGGCGGCGCGCTCGCTCCTGGCCATGTGACCAAGGTAGCGGACCTGCAGGATCTTGGACGGCGACACAAGTTCCTGACACCAAGTTTCCGTTTTGGCTGGTCAAGGGGCGGATATCTGGGGCAGCAGAAACTTTCTGGATCGCCGGGGTCGGTGGATGCCACCTGCGGGGAGGGTGGGCGGACAGCGACACGAACTGGACGCGTGTCGCCATTCATCAGGAGCGCGCGTTGCCCACAGAGACAGTCACCCGCCGTCGGCGCCGGGGAGTCGGTCGCCCCCGCGTGATCGAGACACCCACTACGCTCCCCCCGCGGGACCAGATCCTTGACGCGGCCGCGCAGCTGTTCGTGACCCGGTCGTTCGGCGGCACCTCGACCCGCGAGATCGCCGACAGGGTCGGCATCCGGCAGGCGTCGCTCTACTACCACTTCGCCGGCAAGGACGAGATCGTCTCCGTGCTCCTCGCGAGGACCGTGCGCCCCACCCTGGACCAGCTCGACAAGATCAACGAGATCGCTGACCGGTCCGGGCAGGCGGCGGCGCTGTACGCACTCATCATGGTCGACACCCAGACCCTGGCCGATGCACCCCACAACACCGGTCTGCTCGCGTACCTGCCGGACGTCCGGGTCCTGGAAGCGTTCGGGCCGCACGAGGCCGCTCTCGACGACTTGGCAGCCACCTACGAGCAGCTCAGCCGCGAGATCGCAGGCAGCCGCGACCTGCCCCGTCGCATGGCGATAACTCAGGCCGAGGGAGTGATCCGCCGAAGGACCGAGGGCGACGAGCTCGACGCCCGGGCCCGTCACGCGATCGCTGCCGCGGTGCTCCGATCGTGCGGCGTTGACGAGGACACGATCACGATCGCTTCCGCGGTCTCGTGGGCCGAGCTCCTCGACGAGTAGCCGCCCCTCAGACGCCCGGTCGGGTCGCCACCAGGGTGGTGTGTGACGGCCCGGCCGGGGCAACCATCGACACAGCACTGGACATGGCAAGGGGTCGACCTTCCCGTATGGGAGGCGACCCCTAGGCCACTGAGTGTAGCTCGCCACACGAGGCACGACCGCGGTATTCGACTCAGCGCAGCCCCGTGCGTGCATGGCCTCCCCGAGGTTCAGAGTGCGACGATCGGTACATGTACCCGCGGCTGTCGTGGCCGGGCGTCGTCGCAGCTGCCCGGTTGGTCGCGGCGCGCTACGACACGAGGGTGACGCTGCGTCAGCTGTACTACGTGCTCGGCGCCGAGGGTGTGATTCCGTTGACCAGCCCGACTTACCGTCACCTGTCCGCGCACCTGGCGGAGGCTCGTCGACGTGGCGATTTCCCCAAGGACGGGTTGATCGACCTCGGCCGGGAGATCCATGTCCGGCCGAGGTACGCCGGGCCCAGCGAGCTGCTCGGCGTAGTGCCGGAGCTCTACCGAGCTGATCGCACCGCTGGGCAGCCGTACGCCCTCTACGTGGGCGTCGAGAAGGACACCCTGAGGGTGCAGATCACCGACTGGCTCGAGGGGTACGGAATCCCCGTCCTGGTCGTCCGTGGTTATGGGTCGCAGACGTACGCCGACCAGGTCGCAGCTCATGTCGCCGACGACGGCCGGCCGGCGGTGCTGCTGTTCGTTGGAGATCTCGATGCCTCGGGCGAGGACATCGAGCGGGACTGGGTTGCACGGACCCACTGCTGGGTCGAGGTGAATCGACTTGCAGTCACCACTGCCCAGGCCGCGGGCCTTCCAGCTGCGGCTGGCAAGGCGGGCGATCCTCGGTGGTCGGCGTTCGCCAGCCGGCACGGTCTCGACCCGGCCCGGCCGGTCCAGTACGAGGTCGAGGCCATCAACCCCACCGAGCTGCGTGACCTGCTGATCGCTGCCGTCGACGCGAGAACTGACCTCGCGCGGCTTCGCCGGGTGCTTGAGCACGAGGAAGCCGAGCGGCGACGGCTGACGGAGTTCCTCTCCAGCTGGAGCGACGACTCCGCCTAGGGCCTCCGGCCCCGGCGTTAGCGTGATCGAGCCACTGCATCGCCGGTGGTCACCCGAAGCATCGCTGCCAGGCATCGACGGCATGGAGGATCAAGATCACGAAGGCGACGAGTGGCTTCGCGAGGGCGACCCCTCTCGCGACCCCTCTCGCGACCTTGTCGTAGATGTCCTGCATTCGTGTTCGATCTTGGCGGTCGGGGACGCGTCGAGCGTTGTGTCGGTTGGGGCAGGTGGTCATCGGTCTCTCCTCATCAGTGGCCTTCACTTGAGGCAAGTGCGGTCAGCTGCTCTGGTGTGACACGGTGCGCCAGGGTTTTCTGGCGGATTCGGTCTCGTCATCGACAGAAGGCAGCCAGATGGTGCTTCGTGCTCACTCCCTTGGCGACCGCCGTGCAGTTGATGCCTCTCGGTGTGTGTTCAAGGGGGAGAAGCAACAGGCTCGAGGCCAGACCGGACAGTTCTGTGAGAAGTGATTCCGGCGGGTTACCTGCTGACCTCGCCGCAGAAGCGGGAACATGGCGGGCGCCGGAGGCCGGGACGCTTTCCGTACGATGAGCTCGTGGTGGTGCTGAACTCCAAGATCCGACAGATCCCTCCCGATCACACTGGCAAGCACAACGACGACCTCGAGGTGGGGGAGATCAGTGCCGAGGGCGAGACCTACGAGATAGCTATCGAACGGCTCCGTGCCAAGGTGCCCGAGGGGTGGCAGATGTTGGGCATCGGTCGCGACTGACGCGGCTGCCAGCCTTGGCCGGGACGTTCGGCATGAACCGAGCTGGGCGCGGGAGAGTTGTCCCCGGGCTGGGCTAGGTCCGGATACGGTCGACGGAAAGCCGTAGCAGCGGCTGTCGATGAGGCGGCCGCTTCGCCGTGAGGAAGTCCGTGTAGTGCCACATCTGAGACTGGTCCCAGAGAGCGGGCCGCCGCCGATCGAGATCGAGGCCCACGGACACGGGAACACTCCTGTCGTCTTCATCCCCGGCCTTGGCGACTCGAGCGCCGAGAGTTTCGGCCCAGTGATGGACGATCTGAGGTCGATCGCGATGGTCGTCGGGTACGCCAGGCCGGGCACCGGGAGGAGTGCGCCGGCCGACGACGTGAGCGCGCGCGGCGTACGAAGCGCGGCCGCGGAGCTGCAGCAGTTGCTGGCCGGGGCTGCGGTGGCTTCTCCTCGAGTCCTGGTAGGACATTCATACGGGGCGCTTATCGCGTTGGCCTATGCCGACTCGTGGCCCGAGGAGACTGCAGGTGTCGTCCTCGTCGACGCCAGCGACCCCCAGTTGTTCTTGGACACAGACCGGGCGATCGTCGACGACGGCGGGCCCGGCTCGGCGCCCTTCGATGTCGTGCTGACGCGCGAGGAGGTCCACTCATTCGTCGCGCCGCTCCTGATGCCGGTGACGGTTGTGTCGAGCAGGCCGGGGCGCTGGCTCGATCTGCCGCCGGCGCTCGCCCGCCAATGGCTCCCTCGTACGCTCCCCGAGCTCGACGCACACTGGCAGCAGCACCAAGACGCGCTGGCGGAGCGGCTCGATGCAGACCAGGTCGTGGCGGCGGTCGGCGGCCACTACGTCCAGCAGGATCAGCCGGAGCTCGTGGCGAGCGTGATCAGGAGCATGCTCGCCTGACTTACCCCGGAGCTCATGAGTGCCCTGGCGTTGTCACGGCAGCCGCTGTGGCGCGACGTCTGGCGAGATCGCCTGCTGTCATAGAGCGGGTAGTTGTTGCATCATGAGTCTGTGACCACCGAGCTGATGCCTGACTTGGGGGCGGCGTATCCGTCGTCTCCGGTGGGGTTCTGGCTTGAGGATCTGCGATGGCACCGGCGTACGTTCGCTGAGTCGCGGTTCCGTTGGGCGACCGAGGATGCGGTCGACGTGGTCACCTGGCATACCGGTGGTCAGACGGAGTTCACCACGGTCGATGACCTGCGATCGCTGCAGACCTACCAGTACGCCGTGCTGGATCAGGCTCAGTGGACGAGCAATGCGATGGCGGACAAGCTCGAGGTCGCGCGCCGAGAGCTCGATGAGGGGCTGTGGGGCAGTGTGCTCGACGGTGTCGGACTGACTCAGGTCGAGTGCGACGCCGCGCTGTGGTTCGCGGAGGGCGCAGGCCAGGGGGAGCGTGACTCCACCAACATCCGTCGCGTGTTGAAGTTCGTGCCGTTCCGCAACCCGCTCATCGAGGCCTTCGAGCTCAAGCAGTTGATGCGGCTGTACCAGGCCGCCGGCGACATGCTCGAGGACGCGATATGCGACCTGCTCGGGGAGCTCAGTTCCACCCGTCCTGACGCGGTGCTGGCCGATGCGTCCAGCACCCCAGGGGTGAATGGGATCCGCCATCGCGTCGAGGTGGCGCGCCGCGATCGCGGCCTACCAGGCGACCAGCGACGGATCCCTGAGCAGATCTTCTAGCACCAGACCCGGGACTAAAGACCTCACTTCACCTCCGTGGTCGGCTCGGACGCCGGCGAAACAAGATGCCCCGGGCCTCCGCGGACGCGACCGCGAGGACATTCGCCGCCGTCCGAGGTCGCTGACCAGCTGGCACGAGATGCCACTGTCTGCTGCATCTCGAAATTTTTCGCATATGTCTTGCAACGGAGTCGACCCCGTTGCAAGACATACCTGAGTGTGTCTTGCAACGTGCTCCCCACGGGGCTCCCCACAGGGTGCGGGGAGCACTTTTCGACCTTTGACCTGCCCTTTTGTGCCGCTCCCCATGCTCCCCACCTCAGATCGGTATACGTGTACATATGCGCGTGTGCGTGCGCGCGAGGAACTTGGGTCGTGTTGCTGGTGGTGCACAAGTTCTGTTGGGTGGTGTCACAGATCAGGGGTTCCGGGGACCTTCGTTAAACATGAGGGTGACGCGATGCTCGGGCCGGTTCTGCGACACGCCACAGGCCCCAAATGTCCTGATGCAGCATCGAGGATCCGATAGAACTGCCGCATGGCAGCACAGCGTAGAAAGCCGGGCACCCCGGCCAAGGGCGGTGATCGCTTCACCGGACGGGTGCCTTCTGATCACTTCACCGTCTACGAGGAAGCCGCAGCAGAACACGGCCTCTCTCTCAGCGACTACGTCGCTGTGGTCCTCGCGCGCGTCCATGGGCTCAGCGAGCCGGCCTGGATCGACCGGGAACGCAAACGGGCGCACGAACGCAAGCGATCCCAAGCGGCACAGCTGGAGCTCCCCATGGGCGCCTAGTTGCAAAAGCAGGAACTCCCCGGATGCTTGGCGGCAGTCCAGGGAGTTCTCGGAAGAGTGTGGGGACCAAGGAGTTGGCGCTCAGGTCCCACCTATTGAAGTTGTAACGACTCGTTGTTTGGCGGCAGCGGGTCGAAAGGCTGAACGGTTCCAACACGAAACAGGAAGGAAGTTCGTGCTCATCGTACCCGATGGGCTGTCGGGTGCTGGGGTGAATACCTGTCAGCGCGTGTCGCACACTCCTCAGGGAGGGGTGCGCCTGTGACTGAGATCCCCCAGCACGGTGGCGGTCGCTACGCCTCTCTGGACCGAGTTGAACGCGCCCTGCGCGACCTCGGTCTGGCGGTGCGTTCACGCAACAGCCACTCCTTGATGGCGCAGTGCCCGGTGCATTCCGAGAACACCGGATCGCTGTCGGTCAAGTGGACCGACGACTCCTCCGGCGGCAAGGTGCTGCTGTTCTGCCACGGCTGCCGGGAGACCTCGGAGGTGATCGCTGAGGCCCTGGGGCTGACCCTGGGGGACCTGTTCGACGAACCTCTGCCGCAGAAGTACGAGCCCGCCAGCCCTCGCACCAGTTCGGTTGGGCGGTCCTACCGCCAGCGGCGCAACGGCCAGCGGCGCGGCAAGCTGGGCAAGCTGCCCAAGCCGATCGCGGTGAAGAACCGCGACGAAGACACCTCCGACGACCACACCCACGAGTGGGAGACGGTCAAGACCTACCCGTACACGGATGCCAAGGGCAACCTGGTCCAGGAGGTCATCCGCCAGGAGTGCCCGCTGGGGAAGAAGCGCCACAAGAACTTCCCTCAGGCGTACATCGTCAACGGCCGGCGGCGCCAGAGGAAGCCCGAGGGCTTCGTGCCGGTGCTCTACCGACACCTCCAGGTCATCGAGGCGATCAAGGCCGGCAAGACGATCTGGTTGCTGGAGGGCGAGAAGGACGTCGAGACCGCCGAGCTGCTGGATCTGGTCGCGACCACCAACGCCCAGGGTGGACTGTCCTTCCCGGCCGAGCTGGCCGAGCTCTTCACCGGCGCCGACGTACGCGTCGTGCTCGACCGCGATGAGGCTGGCTGGGAGCGTGGCGTATTCCTGTACGAGCTCTTGTCGCCGCTCGCCGCCCAGGTGCTGCTGTTCCTGCCCGCGACGGCTGAGGCGAAGTCCGACTTCACCGACCACATCGAGGCGGGCCACCAGCTCGGCGACCTGGTGCATGTCGACGTGAGCGAGGTCAAGGCGTGGGCGACCCTGAGCAAGCTGCGCAAGCGCCACCAGGCAGTCGAGACCGCCCTGGCCGAGTCGCTGGCCCAGCAGCAGGTCGCCGCCGATCTGGAGGCGACAGGGAAGGCGTCGAAGACTGCTCAGGAACACCGCCGGTTCGCGACCCGGTGGGCGCACGAGAGCGAGATCCGGTGCGAGGCCCTCGACGAGCAGATGGGGGAGCTGCGCGCGCTGGTCGATCGAACCGGGACCGAGTGGGCAGCCGCCGCGCTGGAAGAGGGTGAGGATGTGCGCCGCCAGGCTCTGACTGCGGCGCGCACCGCTCACCACACCGTCGGCTTGGCGCTTCCGCCGCTGTTGCAGGACTACGTAGCGTCTGTCGCCCCGGCGCCCCAGCCGGCGACGACCAACGGCGCCGAGGCCACCGCCCCCGCACCGGAGCAGCTTGAGGCGCCCGCTGTTGCTACCGGGCAGGTTGCTCGCTGGCAGCCAGGGGCCGAGGAGCTGCGGCCCGGGGTCTCGATCGACCAGCCGGAGTTCCGGATCGTGAACCGGCAGATCGTGATGGTCGACAGCAAGGGCCGCCGCAAGCGCAACGACGACTGGGACGAGGAGGATGACGAGAACCTCAAGCTCGTGCTCGGTCTGGATGTGCGGATCGTGGAGATGGAGTACCTCGAGGAGGATGCCCGCGAGGATGTGGACACCCCTGAGCTGATGGGGCGTGAGTCCAGCGCCGAGCAGGGCAACGTCGCTCCGGCCGCGCCGGCGGTGCTGGCGGCGGTCGTGATCTCCTTCACCCACCCCGAATCGCGCGAGCTGATGATGCTGCGGGTCAAGGCCGATGACTGGAACTCGGGTGTGTGGCTGGACTCCCTTCCGGGGCAGCCGGACTACGACGCCAAGCCATCGGGGATCGCGCTGATCAAGCGGGCGGTGAAGGCGGTCTCGGAGAACATCAAGATGGTCGAGCGGCACCGGTGGACCGGCTGGCGCCGTGATGACCGCGGCGGTTGGATGTTCGTGCACGCCCGCGGCGCGATCGGCGCCGACGGGGCACGGCCGGCGCCGGTGCTGCTGACCGGGCCCCTGGCCCGGTACGACCTGCCCGACCCGATCCAAGATGCGGCTCGACTGCGGGCCGCCTTCCTCGATGCCTCGGCCGGATTTCTGACCAAGATGCCTGCCAAGGTTGCCGTCCCGCTGCTGGGGCACACCTACCGCTCCGCGATGGGCGTGAACCCGTGGGTGCTGCTCCTGGTCGGCTCGCCGGGCAGCTACAAAACCAGCGTGGCCTCGCTGGCGATGCACCACTGGGGTGAGTTGTGGGACCGCCGCAAGCCGGCCACCTCGATGTCCGGGAACGGGTCGACGTTGAACGCGCTGCGGATCCAGCTCAACCGGGCCAAGGACGCTCTGTTCTGGGCCGACGATGTGGCCCCGACCAAGGATTGGGGGTTGGCACAGAAAACCCTCGAGGAGTTCGCCCGACTGGTCCACAACGCCGAGGAGCGAACCCGGGCCGAGCGCGACGGGCAGGGCGTGCTGGATGGAACCGTGCCGCGCGCGTCGGCGATGGTGACCAGCGAGGTCATGCCGCGGCCGGGGTCGGGCGCGCAGCGGATGCTCGTGGTGTCGCTGCGCAAGGAGGAGATGCACCTTCCCTCCCTGATCGAGCTGGACCAGGTCGAGTCGCGACACCAGCGGGCGCTGCTGATGGCTTCCTTCCTGCAGTGGCTGGCCGGAGACATCGAGCAGATCCGAGCACGGCTGGCCGCCGACGTTGGCATGTACGCCGAAGACCTGCGCGCGGCCGGGGAGACCGACCGCCAAGCCGAGGCCGCGGCCAACGCCTGGGGCGGGTGGATGTTCATGACCGAGTTCCTCGTCGAGGTCGGCGCGCTGACCCCTGACGAGCGCGAGAAGATGATGGACGGGGTCGACGATGGCATCCGTGAGGCGCTCGTTGCTGCCGTCGACCCGGACATGCCCACTCGGCTGGGTGCTCGAGTCCGGGAGATGCTGGTGCACGCACTGGCGACCGGTGTCGCCTACGTCGACGATGTGAAGTCTGGCGACTGCCCCGAGTGGCCTCTGGCGGGCCGGTTGGGGTGGCGGCGGACGCTGATGTCGAGCGACGAGCTGCACGGTGCGAAGTACCGCTATGACGCGCGTGGGATCAAGCTCGGGTGGGTCCAGACCCAAGCATCATCCCAGGGTGAGGGTTGTCGGCAGCTCTTCCTGGAGTCGACCGCGGCGCTGGAGCAGGTGATCCAGGCCGTGGCCAAGCAGATGACTGATGCTCCGCAGATGGACCGCGGTACTGCGGTACGTGCCCTGTACGACGAGGGGATCTTGATCGCGGAGGAGCGCGCGGGGAAGACGCCGCGGTTCACGGTTCAGCGCTCGATCCCGTGCGAGGACCGGCGTACGCGGGTCACCGCGCTGCGCCTGGACAAGCTGCTGGGGGAAGGCGACGACCCCACCCTCGACGAGGGTGGCTGGCCCGGCGGGCCCCAGGACGGCTCGGACGGCAGCGGGACCAGCGGTCGTTCCGACGACGGCGGCGGCGACAACCCCGGTGCGGTCGACCAGGGCGATGCGAACGGGAGTGTCGGTGGTCTGTGGGATGACTTGTTCCAGACCATCGACACCAGTATTGACGTTTCGCAACCTTCCGGCCTAGGGTCGAAGACACCAAACCACCAGGACCTGACCAGTCCGGACAGCACGGAGTCCTCAATGAGCACCTACACCGATCTCGAGGGACAGGCCGCCACTCTGACCCAGATGGCCGGCGGCCCCTGCCTGATCTGCAGCGTGCAGTGCAGCGTCGGGTTCCTCGGCCACCGTATGCACATCCCCTGCTTCATGAACAGCACCTCCGCCACCCGCGAGGGGGCCGCCAGCCGACAGCAGGGGACCGCGGCCGCGGCGCCGGCAGCGCCCGTCGCGGCGCCCGTGGCCGCACCTGCCGAGGCCGCGGCTCTGGAAGCCGTCGCGTCGCCCACCGTCGCGCCGGCACCCTCTCCCTCGCCTGCAACCCCGACTGGATCCACCTCGACCACGCGCAGCCGTACCCGGACCGTTGAGCGAATCGCGGCCGCGGACGAGAAGTTCGCCGGCCCTGCCGCGGTGCTCGACGTCGACGCGATCTGGCTGCCCGATGGAACCCGAGTGCCCCGACCCGAGCCGCTGGTGCACGTGGGCCAGGTCGCCGACCTGGTCGAGCAGCTGCAGTTGGGCACTCAGGTGACCCCGCGGCGAGCATGGCCGGGTCAGATCTGGATCACCCCCGAGGCGATGGCCGGGTTCGGGATCGAGGTCTCGGACCTGCCCGACGACACCCGCGAGCGCGGCGATCAGCTGCGCTTGGCCACCCGCGGCACCCGATTCGTGACCGAGGCTCAGGCGGCAGGTTGGTCGCTGGGCGGGGCCGGGGACAGCCTGGCCACCTGGACCCGGGTGTGGCGCGCGGACAGTGACCGCCGTGGCGTCTGGGTCGCACTGATCGCCGGCATGGACGACCCGGCATGGACCCGGGCGGGGGAGCGGCAGCCGCTGTTCGCCGACAACCCCGAGCCGGGCACCCTCGCCCGCCGCCTGGCGCTGTTCGCCGGCGCGCTGCATGCGCCGTTCACCATGTCGGCGGCGACCACCGGCCTGGACCTGATGGTGGACCTGCGAGCCAAGGACCGCGATCGGATGTTCGCTCCGGTCGAGAACCTTCCGTTCCCGGCCACCCTCTCGACGCTCGAGGCCGAGGTGAACTGGTCGCGCAAGCCGACCGCCGAGGAAGCCGGCTGCGAGTTCATCCACGCCTATGACCGCGGCGGGTCCTACGCCGCGGGTATCGCGGGCCTGGAGCTGCCGGTCGGCGAGCCGGTGCACCACGAGGAGGGCGGCGAGATTCGGTTCGACCGGAAGCTGCCCGGGTACTGGCGGGTGCCGGTGCCGCCAGCGGGTGACTGGCGGATGCCTCACCCCCTCAACCCTCGTGGCCGAATGCCGGAGCAGCCGGTGTGGCTGACCACGCCGGGGCTGGAGTTCGCGATCGAGCAGGGCTACGACGTCGACATCCTCGAGGCCTACGTGTGGCCCGACCACGCTCGGGTCCTGGACCCCTGGTACGACCGAATCCGGGAGGCCCGCACCAGCCTCGACACCGCCGACCCTGATGCCCAGACAGCCAGGAACCAGCTCAAGGCCGTCTACACCTACTCGATCGGGATGCTCGGCTCGGAGACCCACATGAAGGGCCGGCGGGAGTACGCGCCGCACCGGCGCCACCACATCGTCGCGAAGGCCAGGACGAACATCCTGCGCCGCATCGTCCAGATCGGCCGCGACAGCGACGTGTGGCCAGTCGCGGTCTCCAAGGACACGATCCTCTACGTCTCCAACGAGCCGGACCCGCTCAAGGCGTGGCCGGGGAAGCCGGCGCAGCTGGGCCGCGGATTCGGGCAGTACAAGCCGGAGGCCTCCGGGAAGCTGGCCGACCAGCTCGACTACCTCAACGGGATCGACTACCGCGGCATGAAGGCGCTCAAGGGCGAGACCCACAGCGCCGACGGCCTGGCCGACTGAAAGGGGTGTGAGCCGAGATGGAGAAGAAGGAGTTCACCCCGGGACTGCGACAGAAGCTGTTCGAGGCGCTGACCGGCCGCAGCGGCAACGTCGCCGGCGGCGGGTCGCTAACCGACAAGCTCGTGGCAGCGTTCGGCCCGGGAAAACGCGGGGCAGCCGTCGACGTGCGCGCCGCGGCCAAGGGCCTGGGAGTGACGCCGCGAACGGTCCAGCGCTGGGTCTCCGGTCAGATCCGCAGCCCGAAGCCGGGTCACGCCAAGCAACTGGACAAGATGGCCCGGCAGGCGGCGACGACCAAGGCTGGTCGTCGAGCTGCACTGGCCGCAGTGCGTGGCGATCGAGCTTCGCGCTTCGGCGCGACCTTGGACCTGCAGGGAACGCAGGGACCGGCTGACTATGAGCGCCCCAAGCGACGTACCCGCCTGGACCTGACCGGCGCGGATGTCGACGACATGCGCGACGCCTACGAGGCCGGCGGGGACCAGGGACTGGTGTCGTGGGCGAACGGCTGGCTGGACCAGAACTACGTCGACGACTGGAACATCGAGCGAATCGACGACTGGGGCGTCGACCCGAAGTGATGGCGGGGCCGATCACCATGACACACGATCCCGCACCGGCCGCGGCCGCCGCCGAGCAGCCGCGGCCGCCGGCATGGACCAGGTTGCAACTGGAACATCGGCTCATCGCGGCCGCCGGGGAGGGCAACAGAGTCGGCCAGGTCGACAATGGCGCCGCGGCATACCTGCTAGGGGTCTCGACTCGTACGCTGCGACGCTGGTTGCACGGCGACCCTGACCAGGTGGTGGGGATGTCCGCCAAGAGCCGCGCCGCGGTGTGGGCTGCCCTACGGCCCACGGAGAAGCGGCTGGAGCAAGAGCAGCTGGACCGCAAGTACGCCATCGAGGCGGTGCATCAGCTCGCGCTGCCGAAGCGGCGGCGCCGGATACCGCCGGCCTGGATTGAGCAGCAGTGGCTGGATCCGCACCTCGTCGCCGTCCTCGATCTCCCATATGCCCAGGCTCACCAGATCGCTTTCGCCCGGATGGAGGGTCGGCCCCTGAGCCGGCTCAAGAACCGCGGAAAGATGCTCGACTTCCGAGTCGTGCCGACGCGGTTCCACGCCACCCTCCTGGTGGGCGCCGTGCTCGAGGTCGTCGACCCCTGGCGGGTGGTGCTCGCCCGGCAGTGGACCAAGCAAGGCCCCGGACAGGGCTGGATGGCCGCCGAGGCACCGCAGGTCAGTCTCGACGAGCTCGCAGTCACAAACGACCTACCTTGAGCACCTTCTCCCCATAGAGGAGCCCTCACCAGGGCTCAGATCTACCTAGGGGAGAGACACATGAGCTCAATTACTCACAGTTCCAACCGACGCGGCGGGCCGGTCGCGATCCGACTCTGGATCGCTGCGACGGTGACGCTCTTCGTCGTCGGCACTGCCATTTCCTTGCCTTACGTCGAGGCCGCAGTCGGGGAGCGCATGGCGGCGATCGTGACGTGGGTGCTTCTGGGCCTGTGGGTGGTTTCCTTCCTGTGGGTGCTCGCCGGGCTCGACCGGGCGACCGTCCAAACCGCCGCCGCCTCAGCCGACCTTGATGTCCCGCTGCCGCGTCAGCCGGCGGCGCCGGTCCCTGCAGCGGTCTCGACTGTCGCTGAACATCGAGACCTCGACCTGAGGGCACGTCGCCACGCTGCCCGGTGCGTCGCCGCGGCGTGGGCAGGGTGTGAGGTGATGTCGGCGGATCTGCAGGCTGCGCACCCTTCGGCCGTAACGGTCTCGACGCCTCGATGGACGGGCTCGGACGCCGCGTTTTCTCAGATCGTCTCGCTGGTCGCTGGCCATGTGATCGCGGTCGAGGGCGGCGACCAGGACGCAGCCGCGGCCGAGATCCGCGATGTCGTCGAGCGTGTCACCGCGATCATCGCCAACGGCCAGGCCCCTACCGCGTACCGCGGTGCTCTGACCTCGGATGCGCTGGTCGCTACCGCTCGAGGCACGGCCCAGGAGGCGTTGCGCTTCTTCCCCGACGTGGTCGACTCGATCGCCAGCTCGCTGACCGAGGCTGGCTGGATGGGTGGCGACCAGCTGCAGCTGCTGCTGTGGCCGGTGATTGAAGCGCGCCCGGATGGCGCGGGGAAGGTCTGGGCCGATGCCTAGGAAGAGCCACCCCGACGGGTCGGTCGATGCCGACTACGGGTCGGGATCGGTCGGCGCCAAGCAGGCTGCCTACCTCGACACCTCGGCCTTCGAGGGACGCGCCGAGGAGCGGGCCGGGCTGCGAAGCCTCGACTCGATGGTGGAGTCCTCTGCCGGCATGAGCCGGCAGCAGCGTGACCGGGAGCGGGCGATGCCCCGTGAGACCACCGCTGACCTGAGACACCCGCTGATGGAACGCAAGCTTCCCGAGCCTGGAACGGTGCGGACCTCGCTGTCCTCGAGGCAGCGCAAGGCGCGGTCGGTGGCCAAGCAGGCCACCCAGGATCGCTGGACGCAGACCCAGTACGAGACGGTGGCCCGGATGGTCACCGACGACGGCTCCTGGCGGGAGGTCAACGACGTCCTCTCCGAGAACACCGGCGATGTCCAGGCACTCAGCGACGAGCAGCGCACCCAGGTGCAGCGGATGGACCGAGCGATTCAGGCCTACGAGCGCAACAACGACCGCGGCCACGTGGTCTACGCGAACGTGGAGATGCCGACGATGATCAACTCCTCCAACCTGGAGGGGTTCGTACGGAACAACTTCGGGCCCGGCCGGGTGCTGGAGTTCGACCGATACACCGGTGGAGCTCACACCATGCACCAGGTCGAGACCGGGGCCGCGAACGCCCACCGCACCGCCGTCTTCGAGATCCAGACCCGCCGCGGCCTCTACCTTGGCCGCTCCGACGGCGTCGACGACACCACCCACGTCCTGCCACGAGGTATGCAGGTCCAGATCGTCGGTTCACACTGGGCGAAGTACCAGCGCCCCGACGGAACCCAAGGCCGCCGGCACGTCATCCAGCTCCTCGACGTGACCGACGACAGCACCAACGCCAACAACAGCACCAGCAGGTAGAGAGGAGAAAGTCATGGGATACACCGACTCCAAGGGACGCCCCGAGATCATCGCCCAGCCGTTCATCGCGAAGGGCACCGCTGACTGGCGGGTCATCGATGAGCCCGATGACGCCGGCGCGGACTCAGACGAGAACACCGGCAACGGCGAGCAGTAGGTGCAGCTCGCTGGGGGTGTGATCCTCAGCCTTCTGAGCGGTCAGCCGAACGGCGGCCGTATGTCTGCTGTGCCCACTGCTTGGTGTACGTCCTGCCGTCAGCTGTGCCGACGGCGGCGGCGATGGACTCCCAGGACATGCCTGCGGCGCGAGCTCGCTGGATGACCTCCTCACGCTCGGACCCGGGTGTAGTGGAGGCAATCTCGTCTTTCAGGGCGCCCTGTCGGCGACGGGGGTGCTCCTGGAGCCATTTCTGGACTTGCTCGGGGGCGAACCCGGCCGCCCGGCCGCCCGGGCCTGCTACAGGTGCTGGAAGCCCTGCGGTGAGTGAGCTGGGGAGCCGGCCTGTGTTGGTCGTACGAGCGCCGGTGACGTTCCCGGAGCGGGCGCGGCTGACCGCGGCACGGAGTGTGACAAGGCTGGGGCGTTCGCCCAGGGAGCGCTCGATCATGTCGGCCAGTGCCTGGTAGCTGAGCAGCTGGTCGTTCTCGGTCATGGTCCGTGCTCCGGTCGGTCGGCGGTCGCGCCCCCGCGCTGGAGGCATTGACATTCTGCAACATCGTGCGGCACTCTGGCGTTGTCGTCAACCAGTGACAAGCGGTCTCACCAGCCGCTGCGCCCAATCCCTTGTGGAGCTGCCCCATGGCTACCTTGACTGCTGCTGCACCCGTCGCGCCCTCTGCGAGTGTCTCGCAGGGCCCGAGGGCTCCTGCGGCGTATCCTGGGCGTACTGAGAACATGCTGGTTGTCCCGGCGGTACGCCCTTCAGAGCGTGCCGCCGGACGCGATTTCGCGGCCTGTGCGGATCGGGTCGACCTCGTCTGGGTCCCTGACCGCGAGGAACTCGTTGTTCCGGGCGAGATGCGTCAGCTGTGTCTGGACTGTCCGCTGCGCGCTGCGTGCCTCGAGGTGGCGATCGCCACCGGATCGCAGGGCTACTGGGCGGGGATGACCACGAATGACCGCCGGCGCTGGGCCAGCGCTGCTGACCGCCAGGGGCTAACGAACGGCGCGCTCCTGGCGGCGATGGACGTTGCTGTCGAGGCCGCGGTCAGCGAGCTCGAGCAGCAGGCCGCGGCCGATGCGGCAGCTGCGCTGCACCCGCCCGGCCAGGGCGGCAAGCGGTGGTATCGCCGCAAGTGCCGGTGCCGCGAGTGCCGGCGCTGGAACGCGGAGAACCGAGCTCGTCAGCGTGCCAGGGCTCGCGAGCAGCTCGAGCAGACCGTGACCGCGGTTCGAGCGGCATGATCGAATCGACACTACGCAGGGAAGGACACATGGGAGTGCTGGAGAAGCCGTGGGCGCGGATTGACAACCCGACACCGATCCCGGAGTACCTCGAGGAAGCCGTCGACGAGCTCGACGACGTCGCCTTCGCCGAGCTGGTCCGCGACAACCTGATCCCGCGTACGCCGACGGTCCGGAAGGCTGACTGGGAGTGGATGTGGACGGTCTTGTCGTCCGACGACCTCGCCGATCGCACCTACGACGTACTGGACGGCTTCCTCGACGCGATCGAGAAGGTACGCGCTGGGGGCCAGGCCGGCGAGGCGGAGCTGAAGAGGGTCACCAAGTTCGAGACCAACGTCAAGAGCGCGTGGGCGCGGATGGAGCGGGAGCTTCCCGAGGCCGCGAAGGTGCATCAGTTGGTGTTCGCTGTGACCAAGCATCGAGCGCTGACGAGGCAGAACGGCGAGCCGACGCAGGAGGACCAGGATCTGTGGCGGGTGCTGCGCCGGCTCCATCTCGACCCGGAGGTCAGGCCCAAGAAGTAGGCCCCGAGGTTAGCCGGCGGAACGGGGCCAGTCCGGTCAGACGTATTCGCGGATGCGGGGCAGGACTGTCGCGATGTCGTCGAAGAGGTCGGGCCAGCCGCGGCGCAGCCAGGTCACTCGGCCCTGCTCGAGGCGTTGCGCATCGAGCATGTGGGATATGCGGAGGAAGTGCTCGGGGGCGCCGAGGGCGCGGAGCTTGTCGTAGACCGGGTTGATGGGGAGCTGGTAGCGGGCGATGTGGGCCCAGATCTGGTCGGTGGTCCAGTCCCAGACGGGTCCGTAGGCCGCGGTGCCGTCGGCGCGGCGGATGAGGCCGCCGTGCGTACGTCGCTGGTCGCGGTGGGTGGGGCAGCAGCTGTGACAGCTGCGGGCGATCTCCTCGCGCAGCGCGATGGCGTATCGGATGCGGCGACCGTCGGACTCCTCGCCGCGGACGCCCCAGACCTCGCCACGACCATGGTCGGCATGGGCCCGGGCGGCCGGGTCGGTGATGAGGATGCGGTGCAGGCTCGGGGCGTTGGTGCTCACGGGGGCACGGTGATCCCAGTGGCCGGTGGCGGCGAGGACCTCGAGGGTGGAGTGGCGGGCGTGGTACCAGTCGATCTCGATGTCGAAGGCCTCTTGGACGGTGGCGAGGTACTGGTAGGTCTCGGGGTACTCGAAGCCTGAGTCGAAGAACACGACGGGCACGTTGGGTTCGGCCTGGAGCGCCAAGTGCAGGGCGACGAGGCTGTCCTTGCCCCCAGAGAAGGCGACGTAGCCGTCGTGCTCGGCGAGGTGGGCGCTGATCCTGTCCGGGATGGTCACGGCCGCGGGGTGGGGGCTCCGCAGGGCCCGGAGCTGGGCTAGGTCCAGTCCTGGGCCGGGCTGTGGCGTCGGGTGCTGGGTCGTCATGCGGTGGCCTGGTGGTCGAGGGAGATCGGGAGGTGGAGCGTGCGCTGCCGGGAGCGGTGCATGTAGGGCGGGCGCAGGCCCGCGGTGCCGATGCCGCCGTCGGTGATGACGGGGCGGTTGGTGAGGCAGTCGGCGGGCGTGGGGCGCCCGAGGGTGCGGTCGGGATGCAGGTGCGCGACGGCCCAGGCGTCGTAGATACCGGGCGCCGGATTGGTGGCGGGGTCGAGGTGGAGGGGGAGCTCGGTGATCTCCCAGCTGGTGACTTGACCCTCGCCGTGGCTGCGCTTCTTCCCGATGGCCGGCAGATCACTGAGGAGGTCCGTGATGGCGTCGGGGTCGCCGATGCAGGTCCAGGTCACCGAGCTGCAGATGGTGACGAGCAGCGGCATGCGGCGGGCCCGGTAGCGGCCCTGGCGGTCGGAGACGATGGCAGGGAGTGCCGGGGTGAGGTGTTCTGCGGCGCGGTGGTCAACGCGGCCCGACCAGTAGTGGACCTCGGGCGGGAGATCGGTAGGTCGGTTCTCCGGGTAGGCGGTGGTCGCGGCCCAGTGCCACAGGTCCGGGTCTTCCGGTGCCGTACAGCGGGCGAGGGGGAGGTCCAGCTCGATCGGGTTGGTGGTGTCGTGAAGGTCGGGTGGTTCGTGGCCGGCTGCTCGGAGGTCGGCTTTGTGGCGCGCCCAGAGCTCAGCGGCCAGGAGGCTGTCGAGTCCGATGCCCCAGGAGGAGGAGTGGGCGATGCCAGTAGCGAGGTGGGCACGGACGAGGAGCGGCCGGTGGCTCGGCTGGGTGCTGAGGTCGTGATGGGGCGCGTTCATGCGAGGGTTCCCAGAGCGGTCATGGCGTCGTCGCGGTGCTCGCGGAGGTGGGCGCGCCAGTCGACGCGATCGCGCGGATCCTTTTCGTCGGCGGACCCCGTGGTGGTGAGGTCGAGACGGATGGTCCCGTGGCCGATTGCGCCGCGGCCGCCGAGGCGGGCGTTGGCGGTGTAGGCATCGAGGACGTCGGCGAAGAAGGCTGCCTCGAGGTCGGTGGAGTGGCTGAGGCGGAGCCAGGTCGCGAACTGGGTGCCGGCGGGGAAGGTCTCGATGCGGTAGAGCATCAGCAGCGACCTGGTGGTGGGGTCTTGCGCGTCGGCGGCCGCGGACGGGGTGAGCTCCGCGACGGCGTCGTCTGTTAGCTCCCCTGTGGCCGGGTCGACGGGGTTGAGGAGCGGACCGGGGCTCCCGCTCCCGGAGCTGGTCTGGGGGCGCGAGGTCAGGGAGGTGAAGGCGTGGGTGTCGGCGTCGTCTTGGCGGACGTAGGTCTCGATCTGGGTCGCCTCGAAGGCGGTGGCCAGGTGCCGGCCGGCGGGCGGGACGGGGGTGATGAGGTGGGTGGTCTCGACCATGTGCGGGATGACCTTGCCGACCTGGAGACAGCCGTCGATGATGCGGCCGCCGCCGGCGCACCCGAACACGCCGATGTGCGGGACGAGGGCGCGGAGGGTGGCGAGGCGGCGGCCGGAGAGGGGCTCTTTGCCGGTCTTGGCCAGCGAGCCGCCGGCGCGCAGGGCGTGGGCCGCCGCGAGTGGGAGCTCGCCCTCGTAGTTGAGGATGTCGCGCAGGAGCTCCTCGCCGGTGCGGCGCAGGAGGCCGCGGAAGCTGTTGCCGGAGATGATCGGGACGTGGACCCGGGTGCCGTCGGGGGTGAGGATGAGCTCGCGTCGGAGCAGGGTGATGGTGCCGCGGGTCTCTCCGCCGTGGGCGATGGAGGCGGTGGCGGTGGCGGTGCCGCGCCAGGTGATGGTGACCATGGGGTCAGAGCTCCTCGGGGTCGATGACCTCGACGACGTCCGGGAGGCCGGGCTGGTCGACGTCGATGGTGGCGGCCGGGGCGGGCCCGGTAGCTGGGGTCGGGGTGCGGGTGGCGCGTACGGCGTCGGCGACGATGCGTACGCGGAGCAGGAGGGCTTCGGTCTCGAACCGGAGGGTCTCGAGGACGGGGGTCGAATCCGCGCGCAGCAGCTGCTCGAGCTCAGCTCGCTCGGCGGCGTTGCGTGGGGTGGAGCCGAGCTCCTGGGCGACGTCGTTCCACCAGCGGCGCAGCTGGCCGGCGCGGTAGGTGGCGGCGATGACCCGGTCGGGCAGGAGCTTGTCCCAGTACGTCGTACGCCGAGAGGTGACCCAGCCTTCGGACCAGTCGATTCCGTAGTGGATGAGGAGCAGGAGGCGTTCCGCGACGCCGGCGGGGCCCTCGAGCGGAGGCATGGCGGGGATGGTTGCGAGCCATCGGTCTGTCGGCGTCGACGGCCGCCGGGAGCCTGTGGTGGGCGCCGCGGCGGCGGGAGTGGGCGTGGTGGTCATGCTGCGCTCCTGGTGTGGTCGGGGTCGGGTGTGGTGGCGTAGATGGCCAGGTCGAGCCAAGGGGTGCGTTCGCGCCAGGGTTTGAGGTGCTCCCAGTCGGCGAGGACCTGTGGCCAGGCCGAGGGGGAGAGCCGGCTGAAGACCGGCCAGGGTGGTGCCGGGGCGGCGAGCAGACGTGAGCCGAAGCCGGCGCCACGCAGACGCTGGAGAGCGGCCAGGCGATCGGCGTCTGCGGCGGCCCAGGGGAGCCTGGTGGCGTCGGTGGCGATCGTTCCCCACTGAGCCTCTGGCAGCAGGTACTTGCGGCCAGGGCGCAGAGGGACGATCACGGCGACGTCGCCGGCGAGCGGGCTCTCGAGAAGGCCGGCGAGATCGGACCGGGTCAGCTGCCGGAACCCGGCGGATGACGTGTCGGTGTTGTGAATGGGGTCTGCTTGGGGTGTGCGGGTGATCTGGTGCGGGTGTTGACGCAGCGCCGGCGCCGTCAGTGCCCAGGTACACGGCGGGCACAGGCCTCGCACGTTCGAAGGGGAGCGCCAGCCGTCGTAGGCGGTGAACTGCTCCGAGACCACGCGCCGGCCGGTAGCCCGCGTGAGCTGGTCGGTCTCGATGCCGCAGCGGGCGCAGGTGCCCTCGAGCTCGTGAGGAGTGGCGGGTGATCCGGCGGCGGCGTACGCCACGGTCAGGACGTCCGTGATGGCTGCCGGGGCTGGCGCGGGGCCGGGGGAATGGTCGGTCATTGGCATGCTGCCCCGGCGATCTGTGGTTGCGGGGTCCTCCTGTTCTCAGAAGGTGTCGCCGGAGGCGGTGATGTGACACCTCCCGGGGCAGCCTGCTCCGACTCAGGCGCCGACCATGAGCTCGACAAAGCCCATGTGGCCAAACCGCGTCGGCGGGCGATGCTCGTTGCTCCGTCGCCGATCCTGTCGGTGGCCGTTTGTACGGTGGGTCTCGACTGGTTCGTGAGATCGAACTTCGGCCACCGGTAACCTGAGACATGCAGCGGGGTCCGGCCGTGCGGGGCACTGCGCGGAAGGGTGCATGGCGCCTGTCACCAGGCGAAACAGGTGACGGCTACGCGCTCTGCCTGAGGGAGCGTACGACGGATCAGCAGCTGGCTCGAGTGGGTACCCGCTCGAGCCAGCTCGTTGTTTTCGGTCTCGTCTCGCTGGCGCCTAGCGCGCTGTGCACCGCCTCTGCGAGGCATGGTTGCTCGCCGAAAGTGGTCACGGAATGGTAACGATCAAGTGAGCTGGTCCGCTCGTCCGGGCCTCACCCCATGCGGGATGGCCCGGACGAGATGGGGGTCTTCGAGGGGCGGTTTCTGTCGGTGGTGATGGGTAGATTTGGGGGTACCAACCAAGCCCGGGCTGACCACCTGGGACCGATGAAAGGAAGCCCTGTGATGGGTGAGCAGAACAGCAAGGTGACGTTGTCGTTGTCGAGGCCGGAGGACGTGCTGGCGGCTGTGCCGGTGCTGCTGGGGTTCCATCCGGCGCGCTCGCTGGTGGTGCTGGGCGTGGAGGGTGCCTCGCAGATGCATGCTCGGGTCGACCACCCCCGCAACTGGGAGGAGTACGAGGACTGCTCCAAGGCGCTCGTCGAGCCGATGCAGCGCAACGGGATCGTGGGATGCCTGCTGGTCTCTTACACCGACGACGGCGAGGCTGCGGTGCTGATGCGCCAGGAGTTCACGCGGCACGCCGAGGATGCAGGGATCGCCGTCCACTGCCACCTCCGGGTCGATGACGGTCGGTATCAGGTGGAGGGCGACGGAGCGGCTTGGGAGCCCGCTGACGGGGTGCCGTTCGAGGCCAGCAATCACCCCTTCATCGCTCAGGCCGTGGTCGAGGGCACGGCGGTTCCGTGTGAATCGCGTGAGGCGCTGGCCGATTCGCTGGCCAGCGACCGCGATCAGCAGACGGCCGTGAGCGGGTTCCTGCCGGGCGCTCGGGGACGGATCGCGGGTTCCGAGGAGGGTGCGCTGGTCGAGCAGGCTCGATGGATGCAGCAGCGAGTGCGACGGTTCCTGGCCGACGGCGAGCGGCTCGATGTCGGCGAGGTCGCGCGGATGATCGCGGGGATGCAGCACAGCCATGCGCTGCGCGAGGTGGTCTGGGCCGAGATCAACCGGAGGTCGGCGCGCCGCATGGTGGCGCTGCTCTCGGACCTGGTGCGGCGTACGCCGCGCGGTGCCGACGGCACGGACCCCGTCGTTCTCGCTCCTGCGGGGCTGCTGGCGTTCGCGGCGTGGCAGGCGGGCGACGGCGCCTTGTCGTGGACCGCGCTTGAGATCTGCTTCCGCTCGGATCCGCGCTACCACCTGGGGTTGCTGGTCGCGCAGGCGCTCAACACCGGTACGCATCCCCGGATGTGGCCCGCGATGGACCCCGAGACGCTCCCCGTGTTCGGAGAGGCTGCTGCACTGGCGTAGCAGCGACCCGGGGGCTCGTCGACGGCGCATCCGTCGACGAGCCCCAACCTCTCGCCGGCGGGCCACCCCATGCGAGCTGTACCGGTGGCTCTCGGCGAGCTCGAGGCCTAGGGTCGAGGTACGTGTTGACCAGCAGGTGCCGGTCTGACCAGCCGGCGCGAATAGTGAGAATGGCGGATGCCGATGAGCGAGTTGGACTGGGTGGTGGCGGGCGTGTGTGCGCTCGTCGCCGCGGTGGGCGGCGCAGCGGTGCCGAGGGTGATCCGGGCACTACCCGAGCCTGAGTCTGATGACTCCGCCGCCGCGAGTGACGGCGCCATCGGCCCGTCGTACGCCGCGATCGCGACCTCGAGGTGGGGCGGAGCTGGGGTCGGCGTGTGGGCGGCCGCGGCGGCAGGAGTGTTGGCCGGCGCGATCGGCGCAGTGTTCGGCGCTGACCTGATGCTCATCGGCCTGGTGCCCCTGGTGCCTGTCGGGGTTGGTTTGGCCTATGTCGATGCGCGCCGGCAGCTGCTCCCGACGCGCATCGTGGCGCCGGCGACGCTCGCCGCGGCGGCGCTGGTCGTGCTCGAGGCCGCGATCACTCAAGAAGTGAGCGGGCTGGGGCGGGCAGCGATCGGGTGGGCGGCCGCCGGCGGCGCACTCGGGATCGTGTGGTGGTTCTCCGGGGGCAACGGTTTCGGGTTCGGTGACGTCCGCCTGGCCGGGCTGATCGGCCTGGTCACCGCCCGAGTGGGCTGGAACTCGCTCGTGATCAGCATCTACTCCGGCCTGGCCGCGGCCGCCCTCTACGCGATCGTCCTCCGCGTCATCACCCGCGACCGAGAGGCACTCAAACGCACCGTCCCGCTCGGCCCGTTCCTGCTCGCGGGCGCCTGGGTCGGGATCATCGCCGGCGGCTGGTAGCCGGCTGCGACCAGGAGCGCGCCGGGAGAGATCCGGTGAGCTCCGCTGGACCTCGTCTCCCGGTCGCGTTCCGCTGCTCGAGGCGACGGCCGGGAACCGAGGCCATGCGGGCGGGCGCCGCAGCTAGGCCGCCGGGGAGACCGAGTGCTGTTCGGGCTCCTCACCTTGGGTGACGCTCGGTGGTGGAGGCAGTCCTGCCTGCGGGGTGATGGCGGTTGGACCCAGAGCCTCCTCTGTCGGCGCGATCGACGCGCCGGCACCTTTCCCGACCCTGAAGCGGTCCTGTTGTCGTTCGACGATTGGTGCGAGTCTCACGATCGCGATCGTGAGCGCACCGAGCAGCGTGACGACCGCGAACAGGATGAACGAGGGGACAGCGAGGGGTGAGCCAGCCGCGGCCAGCCCCATGGTGACGGCACCTGTACCAGCAGGGCAGGCCGCCAGGGCCATGTTCATTACGGTGGTCGGTTCCACGGCGGGGGGTTCCATTCTGATCGTCGTCGAGCTGTGCGGGGTAAGGGATAGATCACGGCAGCTGGTTGTGTCGCGCCCTCGAGCGCACGCTGTGCCGTACTGCTGGTCGGTGCTGATGGGGGACTCGCCTGTTGCGACTATGCGGACGGCGGCAAGGGATCAGACGACAGTCGGTTGCGTCGCGCCCTCAAGGGGCAGTATCGGCATCTCGCGCTCGAAGTCGTCGGCCGAACCGAAAGCCCAGGAGACGCTCGCAAAGAGCAGGTAGGCGACCTCGTCGAGCTCGTGCAGTCCTTGGCTCCGCCGGCGCCTGCCTCGGCCAGGCTGGGAGGACATCTCGGCGGAGGTTCGCGGCGTGCTCGCGGAAGCGCGCGGGGTCACCTATCGGGTCACCGCCGACGAGGTCGAGCTGGTGCTGCCAGAGCGGCTCCGACGCGTCCACACGACCCACTGATCCCGAGGGATATCGGCGCTCGGCCCCGGCAAGGGTGCCGAGCGCCGATGTCTTGCCGTGGGGCCTTGCCCACCCTCGTGCATCCGGCCACCCCATGCCGGATGCACCGGCCTGTTAAGGCGGGTGAACAGGCCTCTGACGAGCGGAAATGTCGGTGCTCGCCGATAGATTCGGAGTTACCAACCACCGCTTGCCTGACCAGCGAGCACATGAAGGAGTCGTTATGGACAACCCTGTTTCTGCTGCTGACATCCTCGCCGATGTGAGCGGTCTGCTCGCCGGAGCGTTCGAGATGATCGAGTGGGCCGAATCCGAGATCTCGCAGGCGCAGAAGCGCCACCCTGAGCGGGCTGACACCCTCTTCCACTCGTTCTCCCTCCTCTCAGCTCGCGACGGCCTGCAGCCGCGTATGGGGACTGAGATGGTCTACCGAGCCCACGCACGCGAGCTCCTGGAGCGTGTAGCCGCCGGGCAGGACACCAGGCCCGCCACCGCCGTTGAGATCGTGATCGGGCTCCTCGAGGCCGCGACTCACGCTCCGCTGACTCACGAGGGCTTCGGGCTCTGCTCGAGGATGTGGGCCGCCGCTGGGCTCCCGGACATCGAAGGGCTCTCCGACACCCTCGGGCACTACGAGGCGATCAGCTCCGGGCGCCTCGATGAGGAGGAACGACGCGTACGCCATGCCTGCCGAGACGCCGGCCGCGTGCTCGGCTCGATCGAGTGTTGCGG